>MTET01000477.1_pt1 | contig 207959 bp, 188 predicted proteins | sample 1042671 | NCBI WGS metagenome assembly MTET01 (sample SAMN06185814, study PRJNA358809) | soil metagenome | isolation source: garden soil control | place: India | collected 2015-05-23
GCTCCGCGCAAAAGCCAGTATCTGATCACAGCTGAAGATCGCGGTCAATCAGTTATGTTAAAGTGCGCGATAAATGTTCGTGATCTTGCCCTGATTCTACCGGGCTTTGTTGCTACATCCGAAATACACATATCGCCCAGCTGGCTTGAATCTTCGTTTGTACTTTGCCATAGGATTGCCGATTTTGTCTGGCATTCTTCAGGAGACCATGTTCAGGCAATGTTGGTGATCTATTCTATGTTTCCTGCTGTGTTTGAGCGGCAGTAAAACGCAATTTAAAAAGAGATATCATGAGAAATACGACTTTCCGGAAGCTTTTGAACCCGGTTCTCTTAATCGCTGGTTTAGTAGCAACTCTTGCAAGAGTTGATAATCGAAATTCGCCGCTTGAACTGCGTATCCAATAGTAGGAGCTTACAGGATGTTTAATAACCTTAGAATTGGATCTCGTCTTGCTGCTGCATTTATAGCAATCGTCGCCACGATGATTGCAGTTGCTGCATTTAATTATTTTAATCTGAATCGTTACACAGAAACCGTTGATTGGAATAACCATACTTATAAAGTGCTTGAGCAAAGCGCAGATATGCTTATGGCATTAGTAAATATCGAAACCGCCCAACGTGGATTTATGTTGGGCGGCACGGATAATTTACTTGAGCCATTAAATAGTGGCAAAGCCGCGTTTGAGCAGGCATTTAATCAAATTAAAAGTCTGACCTCCGATAACCAGAGCCAACAGCAGCGGCTTGAACAACTCAAAGTCAGTTATAGCTCTTGGATGAACGATGCTGTGATGCATGGCATTAATCTGCGCCGAGAGGTCGGTACTGGTCAAGTCAGCATGGATGCAGTGATCGCAGAGATCCAATCTGGCAATGGAAAAAATCAGATGGACGCCTTGCGCAAGCAGCTGGCGGATATCAATGGCATAGAGCGTATCTTGTTGGTTGAACGCAGTAAAACCATGGATGCGATCAAAAACGTCACCCAACTATCTTTGGTTTTTAGCTGTTTATTCAGTGCGTTGTTGTCCATCGTCTTTGCCATCTGGATCACCCGTAGCATTACTCGCCCTTTGTCGAGGGCTGTCACTGCTGCCGAAAATCTTGCTGTTGGCGATTTGAGCGGAGCATTTGTTATCGAGAGTAAGGATGAGGTTGGGGTATTGCTATCGTCGATGCAAACGATGCAGCAAAACCTGCGGGATGTTATTGGCCATATTGCCGGTTCATCTAACCAGTTAGCTTCAGCGGCAGAACAGCTGAATGTGGCGACTGAAGAATCAGCCAAAGCGTTAATGTTACAGAGTGATGAAGTGCAACAAGTGGCAACAGCGATCACTGAAATGAGCTCTGCAGTGGATGAAGTTGCCGGAACCGCCCTGAAAACGTCTGAAGCCTCATCACAGTCAGCCAGTCTGGCCAGAGATGGTACCCAAAAAGTAGTGCAAACCAGTAGTGTTATTGAAAAAATGAATGTCGATGTCCGGCGCAGTACCCAAGTGATTAATACCTTGGCAGAGAAAGTATCTTCAATTAACCAAGTGCTGGAAGTGATCCGCAGTGTGGCCGATCAAACTAACTTGCTGGCGTTAAATGCAGCGATTGAAGCCGCCCGTGCTGGCGAAGCGGGCCGTGGTTTTTCAGTAGTTGCAGATGAAGTGCGGAGCCTGGCGTATCGCACCCAAACCTCAACAGGCGAGATTGAGCAGATGATCCAGCAAGTACAATCATCAGCCAAAGAAGCGGTAGATGCCATGCAGCTTATTAGCAGCAATGCCGACAACGCGCAGAGTGTGGCAAAATTAGCGGCCGATGCCCTGGAGCTGATTGTCGAGAATATTTCGGCAATCAGCGATCAAAACCACGTTATAGCCGGTGCAGCGGAAGAGCAATCAAAAGTGGTGCGGGAAATTGACCGCAACATTGTCACCATCAGTGATTTGGCTTCACAAACGTCCGAGGGTTCAAGCCAGACCAACGCCAGCGCCAATGAGCTCACCCGGCTGGCAGTGCAGTTGAATGAGTTGGTTACTAAATTTAAAGTGTAGTTTGACTGCTGTTTAAATTTATGTTTTGGCAGGACTATTGCAAACTTAGCATAGTGTGTTGCAGAAAGTATATCGTTTGAATGAATTACTATTACCTCTTGCTGTGACACAAGGTTATAGTACGGATAAAGAGTTACGGCAGGAGTTATTTGCTTTAGTTACATTAATCAATAAACACGGAATGGCAATACTAGGAGAGCTGTAGAGCGAGAGTATTACCCGCCGGGTTGCTCGGTTAGTGAGCTGCAGTGTCAATGCGTTGGTTGACGCATTAGAGTGTAGCCACTGCTGTACCGCCCTAATAAGCTCAGACTTGATCTGACAGTTACCAGTTTTTCACGGTGTCTGTCAGATTGGATTTGAGTTAGATTCTTCTGCACCCAAACCTGCTTTCCATCCAGCAAAGTATCCATTGGCGTTCTGCCATTGCAAATCTTGCCCTGATGAGTTCAGTCATTGTTGTAATAAACCAGCCATTCGTCCAGATCTTTTTGTAGTTCAGCTAGGTCACCATAGAGCTTTTTACGGAACGTAACCTACCAGTCAGCAGTTTTAGAAGCAAAGTGGCTGTATCCAAATAACAAGTTTGATGGTTGTTACCACTGCAGCCCAACTTGCTATACGCGATAGGAATTGTTCACAGGGATGTTTCCTCCTCCAATAACAAAGTAAGACTCAATGGACTTATTGAAAAGCCGGATTATTCCGGCTTTTTCATGAGGTTTATTCAAAGCTGACGCTAAATATCAATCGCCACAACTTCGTCGTAGGCATTTAAATCAAGCACTGCTCTAACGTTGATTACTTTCCCGTTTTGCATTGTAAAGAACCATGCATAACTATTTCGATACACACTACCAGTTACCAACCTTGCCTCAGCCTCAAATAGTATTATGATTTCATCACCAGCTTGATAAATGTTATGGACCTTTGGTTTTAACGGTGTGACTAAACGCTTATTAAACGGCGCTACCACCAACTCCCGAAAATCAGCCAGATTGTAGGTTTTAGCGGATTTAGTAGGCCCCAAAATTGTCCAGGTAGCGTCTTCGGCCAATAGCTCGAAGGGTGTACCCGTTCCAAGACGCCACTGCTCAAAAGCATTTTCAACCATTGCTTTATGGCTTTGTGGTTGAGCCAGGGCCTGGAACATAAACATTGAGGCTGCAATTGATAATGTTGATTTGTAATGTGTTTTCATCACGAGTTCCTGCTAGAAAGCGTGACCAAAACTTGAAACAGAACGGATCACGATCTCGCTTGTCTCCACATCGACAGGTTGTGAAATTGCGTATAACACAGCATTTGCCACCGACTCGACGTTTAATGACATCGTACGAAGTTGACCGACAAGTTCTGCTGCGGCTTTATCGGTAATGTCATGTCCGAGCTCAGTAGTGGTTACGCCCGGTGACAGCACGGTGACACGAATGCTGTTGGATTCCTGACGAAGGCCTTCACTAATCGCCCACACTGCAAATTTACTGGCACAATACACACCACAAGATGGGCCGACGGCGTATGCACCTGTCGATGCGGTATTGATTATCTGACCCCGCCCTTGTTGCTCCATAACGGGTAACACTGCACCTATGCCGTTCAGTACGCCTTTTATGTTGATATCAATAATGCGATTCCATTCATCCGTTTTTAGCGCATTCATGGGGGATAAAGGCATGATACCGGCATTGTTGAATAACACATCAACTTGGCCAAAAGTTTGCTTCGCAAATTTTACAAAGTCCTTGACCTGTTCGGGGTCAACAACATCTAACTTTTGGTAGGCCGCTTGACCACCTGCTTGCCTGATATCCTCAACAATGGATTCTAGACGGTCCGTTCTTCGTGCGCCAAGCACGACCTTTGCGCCATTTTTAGCCAATAGTCTTGCTGTGGCCTCACCAATGCCGCTACTCGCTCCGGTAATAAGAACTACTTTGCTTTGTACATTTTGCATGATGCTACCCTCATTGATAAAAGACCTGTCGAATTGACAGTTAAAATGTTAGATATCTAATGAGAGATTTAGGATGCATAAAATTATTAGATTCTTGCCTATTCTTTCAACTTGCTAGGTTGGCAATATGTATAAGCTTATAATCAATCTGAGTGATATGTCGAGGTTAGTCCAGAATGAAAGATAGTCAGTGTACAGAAATTGCTGAATTAGTTAATAAATTCTCAAACGGGAACGGTGTTCACAGCTCAGCCATTCCTGGAGTAAATTGCATCAAGTTCAACACTACTATTGAGAGATTTCCCGGAGTATATAACCCCTCTTTGTGTATTATCGTTCAAGGTAAAAAGCGGGTCTTGCTTGAAAATGAGATTTTTCAGTATCAACCGTCGGAATTTTTGGTCGCTTCCGTAGATTTGCCGGTGATTGGCCAGATCACTGAGGCAACAAGAGAAAAACCTTATTTATGCTTGCAAATTGAACTTGATTTACATGAGCTTACTGAGTTGGCTATGCGGGTTAAGAGCGGCAAAGACTATGCTAAGTCGATTTATCCCGGCATTTTTATTGGCGATGTTGATGACTCGCTTGCAGATACTGTACTTAGGCTTGTTCGACTGTTAAATACTCAGCAGGACATCGAAGTTTTATCACCGATAATAAAACGTGAGATTTACTATCGTTTGATAAACGGCACATACGGAATTCGGATTGCTTCGATTACCCAGATTGGTAGCAATATGCAGCGCATTTCAGCCGCTATAAAAATCCTTAAAACAAATTTTAATAGCCGATTAAACATGGAAGAAATTGCCACCGAAGTGGGAATGAGTATTTCCTCGTTTTATACTCATTTTAAGTCGGTGACAGCAATGACGCCTTTACAGTACCAAAAGCGTTTAAGGCTTCTTGAAGCCCGAAAAATCATGATAAATAATCGTCAAGATGCGGCGAGTACTGCATTTCAGGTAGGTTACGAGAGCCCCTCACAATTCAGCCGTGAGTATGCTCGTCAGTTCGGTAATCCGCCTAGACGAGACGTTGGCTCTCTCCGGTGAATATTGATAACTGGTAAAATAGACTATAAGAGGAATTGTCTGGGTTTGCTAGCGAAATTAAAGCCTCAGCGTTGTGCCTCTTCCTCACGCAGGGTCAGCACTTCGACACCGGTTTCGGTTACCGCTACCGTATGCTCCCACTGCGCAGACAACTTTTTATCGCGCGTTATTACGGTCCAGCCATCTTTCTTGGTTTTCACTTTAGCGCTGCCTTGGTTCAGCATCGGCTCAATGGTAAATACCATCCCGGGCTTAAGCAGCATACCGGTGCCGGCAGTGCCGTAATGCAGCACCTGCGGCGCTTCATGCATTTCGCGGCCAATACCATGGCCGCAGTATTCGCGCACAACGCTATAACCTTTACTGCGAGCAAATTGCTCAATAACAAAGCCGATATCACCCAGGCGGGCACCCGGTTTGACAGCGTTAATGCCCAACCACAGTGCTCTGTAACAGTCATCTATTAACTGCCGGGCCACAAAGCTTAGTTCACCTATGCCATACATCTTGCTTGAATCGGCAATAAAGCCATTTTTTTCTAATGTGATATCGACGTTAATGATATCACCCTCTTTTAGCAGTTGCGTTGGGGATGGTACACCATGACACACTACATCGTTGACTGAGGTATTGAGTACATAAGCAAAGCCATACTGGCCTTTACTGGCAGGACGTGCCTGTAGCTCGTCAACAATATAGCGCTCGACCAGATCATTAATTTGTAAGGTAGATATACCTACAGTGATGTATTGATCCAACATGCTAAATACTTGAGCCAACAACTGGCCAGCCTCGCGCTGCAGTGCCAGCTCAGCAGCCGATTTAAGCTGAACGTCGTTCATCGTTGCCTCCGACTAGTTTTACGTCAGCTTGTTGTAACAGCATGGCTACCAATTGCGTATAGTTGTGTGTTGGATGCAACTCCGCTAGCATACCCATTTTCAGCCAGAATTCGGCTTGTGCGTTAATTGATCGTGACATAGCACTACTGACTTTACGAATTTCCTCATGCAGCTCATCTGCTATTTTTACAATACCCACAATAGCTCTCACCAATTTTGTTTATATATGGATCATATATAAATCATATATTTTTGCAACCTAAAGAATCTATAATGATTGAAACTGTGATGCGCATGGAGAAATGCCGGTGATGCATTGATGGCACTGGATCAGCTGTTATCTACCCAAACTCAACCTTCCCAGATGTTTTCAGGTTTACATCTTCTCTGGAAATACTCTCTATCTAGTCATTATTGCGGTCTACTTTCGAAATGCTTCCATCCAAACCCCCTCGATTAAAAATATCACTCTGTCACTCGAATTGAAGAAAAGGTTCGTTCCGTATAGCCAGTTGTCTGATTTTGAGCCACAAGTTAAAGAAACTTCATAGGCAATATTGCCATGCAGCCCTAGATTACTGAGAGAGTTTCTAGTTAGTTGGAAAAAAGCGTCGTCATCGATAGTATTAATTTTATAAGTCGGCGATTTGCAAAATGCATTACCAAATTGTGCAAGTTCTTTGTTATAAACGATCTCGGTTCCTTTATACTCACCAGCCTCTTCATATGTTATTCCCGAGAATCCGCGTGTTGGTAGATAATTTTGTATTACGTATGTGCCTTTAAAACTTTCCTGCGGCTGCGTTACAGAGCATGAGCATAGGGATAAAATTGATAAAATTAATAGTGATAGTTTCACAGACGTATCCTTTTGGATTTTCTTGCGTGTCGAATTATGCCAATTCTAAACGAGCTGGAGTCAGTTGCCATTTATATTATAAAGTTGTGTTGCGATTGGTACGAAGCCTAGCTGCATTTTTTCTACCTCACCACCTTGGAGGAGAAGTCGGTTGCAACAGCTAACTCGATCTCGGGCTGCAGCTTAGCTAAGAAAGCGTCCATTGTTTGCTCTTGTCACCGGCAATGTAAACGGTTAAAAAGTCGTATGCGGTAAACGATGCGATGTTGTCTGTTTCATACGAGTTATTAAGCTTGACTATCAGCTGGCTTAGGCAAAAAACCAGAATGGCTTTGTCCTTGATCGTGGCTCTGCCTATGGATTTTTTATAGTAGTTATCTCTAGATACAGCCCCTTATAATAAATAGTTGCGTCATTGGTAGCTTTTCCATCTAATGCAAAAACAGGTAGCATCAGCGAAAACAAATCAGATTTCAGTTTGTACGGCCAGGTTAGATCGCACTGATAAACAGCATTATTCATTGCGCGATATTTGAATCAATTTCGAGGCTGGGCTTTAACCCAAGCTTCAAACTCTGAGACAGAAAACAGCAAGCGTCCGTTTATCCGGATGTATGGTGGAATAGGGTAGCGATCAGCTGATTTTTTGTTATGGTTGATATGGTTGTACAGTGTTTGTTTTGATACATGCAGCAAAGCTGCAATTTCGTCTATTCGATAAAACATTTGTGTTTTCATGGTAAGCACTTCTCTTAGCGATGATGTCAGTGCTTACCAATTCTGCATATATTCTCCGGAAAATCTCAAAGAACCCAAGGTCAGTTTAGGGTAGGTTTTTCAGATTGGCAGGTAAAACCCCATGGTTGAGGCTAACTAAAAATTTGGCATGCCAAATTTTCTTGCAGATGTGCAGCTTTAAGTGCAGCTTGGTGCCTAGTGGCGGGTAGTATTTGAGACACCGGATTGGCTCCAGTCGCAAAGCTGGATCAGCCATTTACTGATGGCTTGTAAACGTTCCTGTGCATTGCCTTTAGCAGCGAAGGTCAGGTCAGTACTGCGCGCCGCAAATTGAGTGAAGGTTTCAGTCAGGATATCCCAGCACTCCTCTTGTTCGTTGCTAACCTGAAAAGCAAAGGCTTTCTGGCTAAACAAATCGTGAAACAGTTGCTCTTCAGTCTCATAAGATTCTGCCAGCTCAAAACCTAACGGTTCACAGTATTTCTCGATACCAGCAATACGATTCTGTAGCTCGATAATGACCGGTATAAATGGCCTTAGCTCTGCTATCTGATAAAGATTGTCAGTGTTCATGTACTCTCCAGGATGACCAATTGGCAAGCCGCGTACCTTAAAAAGGAATTTGGCATGCCAAATTTTAAGCTAAGAAACTCTTAGTATTAAAGTCTCATTTGAACTAAGAATGTCTTAGCTTTCAAGCGTTATTGCAGAATAATGAAAGTTAAAGATGGTTCGCCCTTTTTAAAGCCCACACTTATCAGATATGGTAAATAAGCTAGCCATGCTGTAATTTCATATGTGACATGTGCTTAAGCTCATGTTATTAAATTGATTTTGTTAAAGGAGTGAAGCTTGAAGAAAGATCTTGAACAGTTATACAAGAATGCTGCAGTGGCGTTGGCAACAGTTTCATCTGCGCTCATCGTTCTAGCAGCAGAGGGGACCTTGCCTGTTGACGGTTTTGCAGTTTTATATCTTGTGTTATTAGGAGCATCAATTCCTCTTCTATTAATTTTCTATATATGGCATTACTTCATAAGCCATCTTGACGAAGAGAAGTCGAAGATTGCGGACTTGAACATGACTCGATTGTTCGGCGCAGGTTTTGCTGCAGCTTTCGGTGGTTACATTTTTTTCTTGGTGAACGCCGGTCTTTTTATATTTGTTGGCTTCTTTTGCGGGCTCATTTTGGGCTTAGTCGGTTTCTATAAAGTTATAAATGCGTAAAGGGGTTAAAACGGCCGAAGCCGAAGACTCTGCTTCTAGCTCGCCAGCTTAATAATCTGCTTGCTAGGTTAAAATATGGTAATGAACTGATTGAAAAACTCACAGTGTTGATTTCTCGATTAATCCAGCGCAGTTTAGTATTGAAGCAGTGTATTATCTCATCGACAATTAGATAGAAATTTGGCATGCCAAATTCCTATCTAAGGTACGTTTCGGTAATCTCAGGCCTGAAATGCCCCATTTCCTGCGAAACGGTTTCCAGAGCTACTGCTTTTGTTAATCCCTGCATTTGCAACTCGTACATCCGCTGTTGGGCATAGCTATGACGTAAACCATGGGCGCCGCGTGACCAGCCGAGGGCGCGCTTAGATGCCGCGCTAAATGAGTTTGACCAGCGCTGGCCACCAGTAATGTTATACCGGCTAAGGTAGTTAATATCCCGGTCGCGCACAGTAACAGGCTGTGTTCTGCGGTGTAACTCCAACTCTTCAGCTAGTTTAGTCGGCAACAGTACCTGACGGATCAGACCTCCTTTACCTTGTACCATATATAAAACACCATCACGTCCGGCCCATTTGTATTCGTTGGCCGGTCGCTTATCTGCCGACCGTTCGTTGCAACGTGCCAGTGTTAGCAGTTCGTGAGCACGTAAACCAGCAGCGTAGCTTAGCTGTGTAGCGAGGGAATTTGACGCTTGTTGTTTGCCAGCAACGATCTCTACTTGCCGCTCAGAGTAAGCGCGGGATTTTAAGACTTGTTGTTGTTCAGATTTTATAACAGGTAGACGGGAATTTACCGGTAGCGCCTTACTGACATGATGGAACATTTTTTGTAACGCTTGGCGCTCAAGATCCAGCGTTTTCTGTCCAACAAACTGGCCGCGTAGCTCCAGATAGGTGATGGCATCATCTATCGACATTGCCCTTAAACTCGGCAGCTTCATTTGTTGGCAGTAGTCGGCGATAGTGGTTAACGCCTGCTCATAGTTACGCACTGAGCCGACTGATTTAACCACATCGCCTTGCAACTGTTTCATTACAGCTGCAGCTTGTTTGGCAGGCTTGGCGAATTTAGCCATGGTTATCTAACCAGCGTTTAACGGTAGTCCAGGCGACCGAAATGCGTTTGGCTTTAAGCCAACGCTGCAATTCGGCAACAGTTGCGCCTTCTTCATGCATCGTTACCAGTTCGCCACGGTAAGCATTTAGCCTTGAGTTTTTAAACCGCTTTTGCCGGAGTTCTCGGGTTTCAGCTTTTAACTTGGCCAGTTCTGTTTCAACATCAAATTTAGTCATTATAAATACCTGTCAGGGAATAGGATTGTAGAGTTGTAAGAACTAACTGACTGGATTGCTCCAGTTCAGCGGCAATTAAGCCTATTCGCCCCGATTGTTTAGATAAACCGGCCGGACTGATCACGCCGTACATAGGGAAAACGCTAAAGGAAAACGCAGCGATTAAACGCGTTAATATAGTGGGATTTAAATGATTGCCCTGAAGGGTGACATATTGCAGGCAGCCAGAAGCGCCTTTCTTGATGTTGGGCATAAGCCCGAGTTACGATCAAAGTCTAGCCGCTTTGGATTTTCGTTGCAATCTGCAATTAAAAATCTGCGTGTAAAAGCTCTATACTGCGCCAGACGCTGTGTACAGCCATGTTAATGAGCGTTGTACACAGCGTCTGGCGCAGCCAGTCAAAAAAAGGGAGGCATTTGCTCATGATGCCTCCAACAACATTTATTTTTCGACTTTTCTGATGTAATTCGATCTCGTTACTGTTACCTAGTGCTACTTACTACTTAACAATACCCCTCGCGTTGCTGAACGCGCTCATGTCTAGGGATATCTGGTCAGGAAAGTCAAAATTTAGGATTAATGTCTGCAGCCCTCATTTGGTAGGTGGGAATATGCTGTGAAAACATTACAATGGTTCGAAAAAGAACTTGATATCAGTCTCCACAAATCGAAATAAGGTCATTTAATAATTATGTCACGATCGGGATCGCATGCAGGGCGGGGTTTTCGCTATCAAGATGCAGTCGGAGTTTGGTTGCTGATTAAATCATGGGCAGACGAACTGCCGCATGGAGAAATTATCCCTGAAGGGATAGATGATTATGAAATCCGTTGTACGGAGGGCTGCTCGTTGATACAGGTAAAATCCCGCCGTGATCATCTGGGGCCTTTTCCAGTTTCAGACGCAGCGAGTTTCATCCGCGCTTTATGGCAACGGGTCGAAGATTGTAAAGATTTACCGAAACGTTTGATATTGATTCTGGAACGACCTGTTGCTAACGGCGCGACAGTTGACTATTGGGTTGATGAACATTCTGAGCTGCGTAAAGCACTTCGAAGCGATCCCAGATCCTCACTGTTTTCTCCACTCACAAGAATTTGTATAGTGCCTTCACCATCTGAATCTGCATTAGGTATCGTAACGCAGATCAGGTCTTGTGTTCCTTTAGCCGCTCAGATTTATTGTAGTGATCTGTTAAAAAAAATTGGTGCGTTGGCTGATGCTAATGGCTTGGTTAAAAGGGACCGATTTCAAGGTATTACCGTATCAGATTTGGAAGAAACCATTAGCAGGTTGGAGCCACTTCTGGATTTTGCTGGAATGGAAGAAGCGCTTCGGGAAGGTTACTGTGCTGCAATTGATTTTCTCACGCCATTTGATGATCCTTCTTTCTATCAAGGCGTTGATGCGCGTCCAGGTCATTTTGCTGCCGGTCTTATTGTCGAAAGGCCTGAAGCTCGTTTAGAGGTCATTTCTGCTCTGGAGTCTCGTGGCGCAGCATTAATTATAGGTGCATCAGGTACTGGTAAATCTGCATTAATGTGGGAAGCTGCAGCATGTGTACGGCACAACATCCGATGGTTTGAAGTCAAGCGAGGCAATGCTGCTGACGCTCATTTATTTATCCGACTAGCACAAATGTTGCGTGCCTCCTCGTCTGCACCGGTAGGCTTTATTCTGGATGACGTTGGTCGTGGATTAAGCGACGGTTGGAATCAACTAGCTCGGGATTTTTCGCTTAGTGGTGGAGTGTTGTTATTAGGCTCCATTAGAGAAGAAGACGTTTTCCTGCTCGACTCCAGGGCTCGAGCAGCTGAGATCCGGCTGGATGGCGATGTAACGATAGCGGAGAGGATCTGGTCTCAACTCTATGTTCAAGGGAAAACATCGTGGAGTGGATGGCGGGAACCGTGGTCTCGGAGTGATGGGCTTTTACTTGAATATACGCATATTTTGACTCGGGGTGAGCGTTTAAAGTCGATTCTTAGTGAACAGATTGAACGCAGGCTCCGTGAGGAGCGGGATGACGAGCTTGCTATTTTAAGAGTCGCAGCTCTTGCAGGCTCGGCTGGTGCCACTATTGAAACTAACCGATTGGCTAAAGTGCTCGGTATTTCGTTGGGAAACCTGAATAGAGCACTGCGCCGATTAATTGATGAACACCTCATTTCTGAACCCGTTTCAGGAAAAATAAAAGGACTACATCAGCTTCGATCCTCCGTTCTTTTTGAATTATGTCACGCTTGCCCACCCCCTTTAATATCTGACACAGTCACAGAGGCAATTGATGTAGTTACATCAGAGACTCTGAAGTTATTAATCGCCCATATAGGAATTAATTATTCAGCTGAGGCTGGAAATTTTATAAATCATATTGCTGAGCGTATTGAATGTGACCAAGACCCAATTGCTGTAATTGCAGCATTCTCGGGCCTTGGTCATGTTCATGTAGAAATGACCCTGAGGGAATGGCTGCCTAAAGCTATTTCCGCTGGTCTGGAACCAACACAAGTCAATCTAGCTGTAATGTTTGCTGTATCAGGTTTAGACTTTTCCACGCTACCTCTTCCTGAGCGTCTAAAAGCCGCGACTCTCAAACTAAAAAGCAGTGCTCATAGTGATCCGCGTTTATCTCTTTTATCCATGCTATCGGACAGCTCTACAAAAGCTTTTATAGTAAAAGCAGCCCCGTTACAACTTCGAGCTTTCCTGGCTTCAATGGTAGGACTCGTTATTCCCGAACACGTTAAGTCGGCACTTAGAGCTATTAGCCCTCAATTCGATGATATAGATATTGAAGGAGCTGCAGATCTTCTGAGTGCTGTGCAATTAATTGATCATCAGACAGCAGTTGCTTGGACGAAAGGTGATGTTCTAAAACGTTTACTAGCCCGTGTTCCAGAAGAGATATCCTGGGCAGCTCCCGTTGAAGTTGAGGTCGCTCCTGAGGGGCGGTTATTACGTAGTTCCATATTCCATGTATCAGATTCCATACAGAGAGATATACACGAGGAGACTGTGCAGCTCTGTAAGCATTTATTTGGTCTTGATCCAACGGTAGCAGTGGTTGCAGTAGACGCTATTGCTGCTGATGGGCTACCCTTCGGCCTTGAGGGAGGGCCTCCCATTGCAACCAAGCGGATTCCTCGCGAAAGTTCTCCACCTACTACGTTGCCTGAATGGAATCAGCTTTGGACTGAAGCTGCTGCTCGTTTGGTTGGTGCAGAAAGCTACTCTGCATACCTTCAACGCGCAGAAGAGTTGTTGGGGAAATTAATACCTGTATTGGAACGCATTGTTGACTTCACATTGCGTCGCAAAGCACCTCCGTCGAAGATTTTGGTTAAATTTGGTGAAGTACATGATGCTTCTCGACTATTGACGCCACCACGCGATGGGGTTGCAGGAAAAGAACCAGAAAAATTTAGCACACCAATCCAGGATATATTATTCCATTGTTCGTCTGAACTTATCAGGCGGTTTCTTAGATTGCCTGATGACTATGCGGCTTATATTTTTTGGGTTGAAGATTTATTGAAGAGCGTTGAGCGTGCAAAGAGTGAGCCATGGGAGTTAATTGGAAAGTCACCAGACGATCAGTTTCAGCGTCTTAAATGGGTCATTGAATCGCTACGGCTATTGGCAGCTGAGTCTGGTTCATGCAGAAGTAATCCTGTACATCTTTGGTCAGAAAAAGCTCGAAAAGCAAGTCTTGGCAATGCCTTGCGAGTAGTGAAACTTTCGGTTGATGAACAGCTTCGGACCAGATCAATCAGTTACATCAATCAAGTGCGAACTAATTTGGAAAAGGTTGGTATTAATGCTGAGCTCCATACGCGTCCGAATTGGGACAGTCCATTACCTTGGCCTGCGCTGGCAATCCTGATAATTGTAGATGTAAGTTCACCCGTTGATTGGCCGGTGTGGCTTGTGGAAAATGGTGAGCAGATTCGTAACATTGTTGGTGAGTCTCGTCGCATCTGGATAGCACCAAGAATCAACGGTTGGTTGGTTTCAAGACTTACGGTAGGAGGTGTCGGTACGCTATTCCCGTTTCCGTACGCTGTTGATGACTGGTTGGATATTTTAAAAGTGCCTCGTTTAAATGACTCTTTTGCCCAAAATGCAGAGCGTGTAGTTAACCTCATTGTCGAACTCGATAACTTACGTTGTTTTGGCCTGGGAGTTGAGGGACGTCCTGTTGCTGAACGAATTGTGCGTGAAAATGCTGAGCATCAAGTTGCGGAAGAGTTGTTTCGATTTGAGGAGTTTGCATCGGGAACTGCTGTTCAATCATTACCGCGTCAATTAAATGAAATGGTTCTCAACGGACAAATAGCTTTGGCAAAAAGTGTTGCAGCTGCAACTCATGGTCAAATTCTTCCCGGATTCGAAGCAATCATTGAGCTCCAATCTTTGATGCTTGAAGAGGATATTCTTAGAGCTCAATCTGGCTGCTAATTATCTGATCTAAAAAATGAAAGTACATATTGTAAAGTCTTGGCAAGGATTGAGCTAATCTGACGAAGAGCTCTAGGTCTGTACTCGTGTTGCTGGTGTCAAAAATGAGTTTGACAATAAATTTTAGCTTTTTGTTTATCATTATTGAGAATTTGGCATGCCAAATTTTTTGATTGTTGCTTTGCTTATTGTACCGAAAAAAAACGTATGAAATTTGAGGGCAGCTTTTCGCTGAAATTCGTTGTCGCCTTCGCTTAGACTCTGACGGACATAAATTTGGCATGCTAAATTTTTCAGGCGTTAACTAAATAACGGTAATTAGGTTTTCAGCATGGCAAGAGTCGCATCAACTAAAATAGACGTTCAGGATTTGGAGTACGTAATTGAGTACCTGCTGGTGTTTACTTTCTCACGCCGTGCCTACAGCAGCGATACCACAATCACAAAGGGCAAAAATCGGGTTCAATTACTACAAGCTGCGCTGACGTTGGAAAAAGCCATGCTGGAACTACGTGATCAGGAATACCTGGATGCGGTACATCGCGTATGTGTCGATATTGAGGGGTTATGGTCGCAACACTTGGCACCGCAGAAATCCAGAAATTGCGTACTGCTGTTCGGCAAAAGCGTTATAAAAATAATGGTTATAGTAGGGCTGCTCAGGAATACGAAAGTACCAAGAAGTATCTATTAAATCGGTATTTCAATTAATCAATTTTTATACATTTGGTAGCTGATTTTGCCATGCATCCAGCTCAGGAAAATAGATAGTCTGGTCCGGTACTGAAATAGCCTTGAGCAAGCAAGTCCACCACTTAAGCGTTTCCGAAAATACTTCATTTGAACTTAATCGTTTATTTTCAGATCCTCTAAGAGAGCACGGTTTACAGATAAAAAAATCATGCATGGTTTGAATTTCAAGAACCTTAGTCTCGTCGCCATAATCCACTCTGACAAGGTCGATGGTCTTTCCCGTGATACTGATATCAAGGCCTCGCTGCAATTTATAATGCTTATTTGAATTGCAGATCTGATGGCAAATTTGAAGTTCATCCTTTTCACTCCTGAGCGATTCGCTGAACTTTTTGATGTTGTCTAAAGCTACAAGGGGATGAATTTTTACGAAAGCTTGCTTTAACATCTCTTCGTTGTCTAATCGATGGAAAAGCCAATCAATTAAAGATAAATTAGTTGCAGCAACATTAATTGCAGCATAACTTTTTGCATCCTTAAAATTAAATATGCTGCTTTTCTCTTGGGGTAGGTATTCTGCAGGCACAGCGGCTAAAATCTCCATTTCCCAGTACAGTTTTCTCAGCAGCTGCCATATATCTACCAATCCCAAGGTTCTATCGGTCGCTGTTCTGTTTAATGAGTTTTGCATGTTTTTTAACCTTGTGGAGTGAGGCTCTATAACCATTTATTAGCTTCGGTTTACTCAACAAACGACCAAATAGCATGAGCTACCAAGTATATTGCAAACAAAGGCATAAAAAATGCTAATGGGAACCCGATAATTTTTTTCAGAGTCAGATAAGATTTATTGGCGAATAGATTCTCAATAAACCAGTGTAGACTCTTACGTACCGCGAACCAGGTAACCAAGACCGCTGAAAATATTGCAATAGCGTATAAAACTATAGCGTCAGTTTTTAAAGCTGCTACAACAAAAGCTGCAGTTATAGTGAGCCACTCCAAACATGAAAACCATGTCTTTACAGTGCCATTATCACAAATCTGTCCGAGCCTGATGCCTCTGGCCGCTCAATATCATCACCAACTGCTGTATCTAAAGGGTTTCTTATTGGTTACAAGGGGGAGCTTTTTCAGTTATTGCATCACTAACAATAATCCTCTAAAGTCGGTACATACAGTATTAAGTAGTTAGGGATAACGCAGTTGAAAGATAAGGAAAAGATCGCTGTTTTCATTGATGCCGATAATTCAAGCAAGAATAAATTTTAGGCAAGGATATGGCCCGAAGAAGTAAAACCAGCTTTATTGAAGATCTGTATTTTGTTGCCAGCAAATTGCCCTGGTGGATAAGTGTTGTCATTGCAGTGATGCTCTTTGTCTACTTAGACAGTAAAGCAGTTATGCCGGTAATTGATCCTAAAAATCCTGCTGCACAAGTCTCAGGAATGATGGTTTATCAATTTGCGTATTGGCTTCGTTATATCATCCCGCCTATTTTTCTGCTCGGTGCTGTCGCTTCGTTCTTTGCAAACTTTAAAAGAGTAGCGCTGCTAAATAACGTGCGGTATGACACTACGCCGGTGCAGGATGTGCTGGCCACTGTAAGCTGGCGTGAATTTGAAATGCTGGTAGGGCAGTTCTTTCGGGAAAAGGGTTACAAAGTTTCTGAAACAGCTGACGGTGCCGACGGTGGTATCGATTTGCGGCTGACCGCCAGCGATTTTAAAACCTATTTGGTGCAATGCAAACATTGGAAAGCCAGCAAAGTGCCAGTGAGCGTAGTGCGTGAGCTGTATGGTGTTATGGTAGCAGAGCAGGCAGCCGGTGCTTTGTGGTAACTTCTGGGCAGTTTACTGACGACGCTCAGGCATTCGCAGACGGAAAGAATATCCAGCTGATAGATGGCCGGTTAATGGTTGGTGCTATAAAAGGTAGAATGCCACAAGCTCCCAAACCAGTGATATCGTCAGTGAAGTCAGCAATAAGTTGTCCGGTATGTAGCAGTGAAATGGTACTTAGAACGGCGAAAAAGGGCGTAAATGCGGGCAACCAGTTTTATGGATGTTCTAATTATCCGTCGTGCCGAGGCACCAGACCACATCAGTTTTAAGGTCTCGTTATGAATAAATCGGTAAAAGCAGACAAATTAAAACCAGATGTACTCCGGGTAACCGAATACATACTAGCCAAAGCGGAGAAAAAGGAGTCTTTCGGTTTAAATACTGCTGCGAATGACCTTAATGGCATTAATAACTACCAGATAGCAAAAATTATGCGTGATATCTGTCTTGATCCCCAGCAGCCGGGTAGTCTTGATAAATATACCACCATTACCGGGTCGCATATCGAAAATGAGCAACAGAACTGGCAGCTAAATGCTAATGCCTACTTCAGCTATTTGTCTTATCTTGCCATCCAGCAAGCTGAGCGGACGAATAAACTTGCAGCAAGAGCACTGTATGTAGCAATGGCTTCTGCGTTTCTCACACTGTGCGCGTTATTTATTGCGGCCTGAATTCTGCGTAGAATTTGGCATGCCAAATTCCTAATAAAGGAAATTTAGTAATAAGTATCGTAAAGCTGGCCCAGCGCCTGAGCGTCTTCGGCTTCTGACCGACTCATATGCTCGCCGTCAGCAATAACATTGCCCATACCGTCATCCAACATATCTAGTTGATCACTGTCGCTGTCATCTTCGTCGGAGACAGACAAGATAACCTCTAAAGCCCCAAGAGCTACCAAGCCTGTCACTTTTAATACTTTACCTAACATAATTAGTACCTTCTATAGAAATTTGGCATGCCAAATTTTTAATTAGTAAATTAGCCTTTGGTCGGCGTGATTACCGAGCTGCAATCGCCAGCATTGCTTTCAAGTAGCACTGTATCCGGCGTCAGTACCAGCTGATTCCCCCGGCTTGCTACGTCATTAAACGATGCGTAATAGCGGACACGCCTCTTGCTGTGAGTACTCTTATTGCCAGTGCCACTAAGGGCTAAAGCCAACTCAGGCTCTATTGTCATTTCGCCGTGGTGTGTTTTGGTTATGCGCTTTAAGTAAGCTTCTGCATACTTAGCTGGGACGGCCACATTGTTGAAGCGATCTGTTTGAACTGAGTAAATATATGCGCCTTGGCCATCAAGCGTTATTTCAAACTGATTGTAGAAAGTTATAGGGAAGGACTGTGTTGTAAAATCATACTCACCCAGCTCAGCCATCCCGGTTACATAGTAAGTGTCTCTATACTGCTTTTCACCGTAATAAGTTTCGAATACCTGCTGGCGTCTCGCCTGTTCGAACTCATTAAATTTCTCAGTTTTACTCTGAACAAACTGCTCCAGAGAAATAACTGGTTTGCTGCCTTCCAGGTGATAGCCGACGTAAGCCGCATCGTGAAATTCCGTATTCTGTTTTAGTTGCTTAAGCCGGACAGTGCCATCACAGATTGTTGAAGCTTCCACGTTAGCGCTGGTAACAGGATTGCTCTCGCCAGAATTGAGCTTGTTCAGGCCGTTTGTCGACAGCTGGTACTTGTCGCCTTTGCCGTTAGTTACGGTAACGCAGCCGCTACAAGCAAGGGCCACAGCACAAGTTAAAGCTACTACTGATATCTTCATATTCTCACTTCTTTAATATTCGCTAGCCTGAAACTCAAGGTGCTAAGTATTCCTTAGTATCTAGCTGCTATTAAAGCTAAGAAAATCTTAGTTTTCAATAGACAATATCTCACACTTTGAATAATACTGACGGCTCGCCTTTACCAAAGCGCTTGAAACAAGCCCGCTTAATGCGTGGTTTGTCGCAAAAGCAGCTCGGCATACTTGCTGGGATCGATCGCTTTGTAGCTTCTGCGCGAATGAACCAGTACGAGCGGGGTGTGCATGCGCCAGATTTTAAAACCGTTATAGCACTTGCTAAGGTGTTGCAAGTGCCAACCGCCTACCTGTTTTGCATTGAAGACGATTTGGCAGAACTTATATTGGCAAAGAGTGGCTACTGAAGTTTGGCATGCCAAATTTGTTGCATAGTACTTTAGGTTCTTAGTTAATAAATCTAACCCCCCCTTTCAACTTTGTCGGTCTGTAAAGATTCACTAATTTTGTACTCATCTTTACGGTGGACGTTAAGGCTAATCGTTGTCTGCCAGTCGTGCTAAAGATATGCATCCTTTTCTTGAGACAAATCCTGTTTCTTCTGCTTCTGATGGCAGCATATAAAGAACGTCTAGTGGTAACTCCTTTCCTGCAATTTTTAATTCTGCTTTTAGTCTGGAAAGGGGGGCACCAGACGGTCCAATAATTAAAATATCGAAGTCGCTTCCCACACGAAATAGTGAAGAGCCAAACATAAACGATTCAAAATGACGTAAAGATTCACAGGATACTAGTAGGTGTTTTGCGACTTCACGTGAGGTCATTAACGGTTTTGTAATATTACTTTCAATTCGTCCCATTTCATTACCTGGCATCCAAGGCTCAGTCCTGCTTCAATCGCATTCTGTGTGGGAGTTCCGTTAGGATTGATGTTCCAAGCAATATCAATCGGACCGAACCGGTCCCAGAAAGTGCGAATGGCATCGGCAGTTGGTTCGTACTCCATAATCATACCTACTCGAAAGGCGCGCCCATCAGTAAGCGTCATTGTGAAAACGCGATCAAACTCTCTATTAAGGGCTACGATGGACCTAATTTGCCTGATTAGTCTATACGAGAAGAAATAGTTCTTGTGAGAAGCGGTTTTTAATTCGCCGCTGTCAAGAGCCGAGCTTAGTGTTCCTGCGTTTCCCCAACCGATAGAGTTACTTTCTAAATATCTGATTGCTTCGCCTTCCCAAACACACTCTTTTCGATATCCGCATAGAAATTCCATGTCGGGATAGTCTGAATGGTACTTCATTGCTAACTCGGCATTGATCGTATAGGACGCCGAGATTACCGATACTACTTCATGCCGGTCATGCAACGTAATTCTAATAGCGTCATCTTGGATGTGCTGCGCTGACAAAACTTTTTGAGATTCAGAAAGATTCTTAAGTGCGTAATTTACCTGCCAATTCATGAGTAGATTTCATCCATTTCTATTGGGTAGCGGATAGCGCCACCGGCAACACCACAAATATGGCGTTCAGAGAGGCCTCGAACATGTTCTTGGTATCTAGCGAATGTGTGCCGCTCAGCTTCCGTCAAGTAGTGTTGGTTTGACATGATGATAGCTTGGATGCGGAAGTGGTTAGGCAGAATGACACCTCGCATCCTCTGTATCCAAGTTTTCGCAGCTTCAGATTCTGGATCGTATTCGAAGCTCGATCCATCAGTAGGCGCAAACTCTTTCCATACGGCCTTATTTTCTAACATGGCGGAAACTATGGCATTTCTAACTTGACCTCGCTCATCGTAAACACGAATTCCTTGTTTGTGCGCCAAGGCCGAGAGATGATTAGCTTTCCAACCTAGCAGTGTAGTTCGGCTATATCCGTTTGGGTCCTTGTCGACGATCGTATGACAGGTTGGACATAACAGGATTAGATTTTCAAAAGCGTCGGCGTCGAATTTTTCGTTTGGTCTATCTTTGTGACGCGGTCCAGTTTTTCCGTGTGGAATTACATGAGCCATTTCGGCTATATGTTTGTCACCTCCGATTTCCGCAGGGAAAAGTGGCTGAAGACACTCTGGTCGCTGACAGTATCCAGATGCCTCTGAAAATAGACGGAGTTTTGTTTCTTTAGATATGTGTTTGCGATATGCCATGGCTGGAAGTCAAATGCCTATTATAACTAATCATTTTAAATATACAGTTCAAGTAGATGAATATCTACGGATACTGGATCTGTAGGCCTTCACAAAGCTCGATGACATCCGGGTCATCAATCACATTTAAACATCCGCACATACTGTCTCCTTTTATGAGTGTCAGTATAGGTTGCTATCTGACAATCGGCAGGTCACGCTAATAAGACGATTTAGCAGAACATATTCGGGCAAAAAGTGGCAGCTGAAATTTGGCATGTCAAATTATTTGGATATTGTTAATAAATTCAGCTTTGAGCTAAAACATGAACGCTCAGTGAGGTGCCAATAGTGGGCGCTGGCTGACTGTGCTTGATTACCGAATTTATAATCGGACAAAAGGTAATCGACTTCAACGTTTGCTACAAATTAATAAACACAGGCTAAGGTATTGATAAAAAGGTGCTTGGGAGCTAGTTTGACGGAATGTAATGAAGTTTTGCTGACCACTATTCGATGAACATCGCAAGCCTACCTACCTATAATCTTTACAAATTCTTGGCTATCTTTGGACTATCGCTCATTGTCTCAAGCACAACCTTTCCCGTTTATTTCTATCAAACAGTGAATGACACTCGCTTCCGCGTCAAGGAGGATCTTGCGGTTCAGCGTGTAGAATACGAGGCCTTTCATGCGTCACTTGAAAACAATCGCAGGAAGCGCGAAAAGCTTTTGGCTTTCGCAGAGATCAGAGGTGTGGATGTAACCCCCTTCATTTTTTCAAAACCCGAGTCAATAAAAACTAACGGAGATTTGCTCGAGTACGCCCTTGTGCTGCAGACTGAGAATGCATATTTGAGAGGCCTCGATTCCGCTAAGCTTAGAGTTTACGGGGACATGTCGGAAGATGAGAGGAAATTGTTGCGTGAAGCTGACGTTGAGTCCAGAAAATTGGAGCTAAAGAAACAGGATGCTCGCCTTAAAACACAAAAGGCGCATTTGAGTAGTTTGGAAGAGCAGATGTATTGGTTATTATTCTTAGCAGTTATTGGAGCTTTTAGTGGAATCATCTGTTCAAGCGCAGGATTCTATCTCTGGCACACAAAGGTTCAAGTACCTCAAGATATGACTGCGGCCAAGAGAGGCGGGTAGCCTGCACCTCTGTATTCAATTTTTGAAGTTAGCGCTTCAGCCTGAACTGTATATGGAGCGCTAATGCTTGGATTCAGTGAGAGGATCAATTCCTAACCTGAAGTTAATAAGCATTATCATAAGGAGGGACGTCTTTGAAACTGTATGAAAATGTGGTGATTGGAAATTTTCTCTATGGTCTGGGCGTATCCATCGGCGGGCGTCTGAAATCAGGCTATATTCCTGGCGCAGTGAGCCTTCTACAGCAGACTCCGGAAGATAAAGCACTGGGTGATGTTTTGATTGCCTTTCCAGGTACGTTGCGTCTTATCGAGTTTAAAGCGAAAGGAAACTACTCCACCAAAGAGGCTGAGCGATATCAAAAACTATCGGTCATCCTGCAAGGAAAGCCAGAAATGGAAGTAATCTCCCGTCGGATGCATTGGTATGTGGAAACTGCTCCATCACAAATAAGTGGCTTAGCAACCTTCTTTTCTCCTTATCTTGACGCCTTTGACACGAAAACCCACCAACGGCAGCTTTACGCACTCGAACAATTCATCAACTCAGTGGCCGCAGATGCGATTTCACAGCGGGATCATGAGCGACCACAGGTTGAAAAGGATTATCTTAAGTTGGTGCGTTGGTGCCAGGGGGCTGAGGAAACAGGTGCTGGGGCGTTAATAGTTATTGTAGGCTCAGGTGGGTCTATCGAGTTCGTTGCCTTGGAAGACTTGATGGAACTTAATATGTCTTATGGACAATGGATGTCTTACCAGCATGATATGGAAATAAGGCGTGAAAATTCGCTCAAGGTGGCAATTAAAGAAAACACTTTGACGAGAGTGCGGGGAAATAGCTTATGAGTGATAGCAGGGAAAAGCATCTAACGGACCATGATGTTCGGCTGTTTTTTGAAGCGGCTAATACACTATTAAATGCGGTGAGGAATGATGGAACAAGGTCGCGAGAAGCAACGGCGATATTGACTTCTTTCACCAATAAAGTTGATGCTCGCCTCCGGAATCTGGAATACGAAGTTACTCACAGCATAAATGGGTCGGCGCAAATTACCGCGAACCGGACAGCTGAACTACTTAGTAAGAAGTTTCGGGAAGCCGACACGGCAGCAGAAAAAGCGGCAAAGCTATATCAGGAAGCTGAGAGAAAACTCAATGTTCAATCTTGGTTCTTTTTCGCGGGCGCTCAACTGGCTTTTGTGCTGCTGGTGTCGGTGCTAGTTATAGCATTGGTGCCATCAATGGAGGAGATTCAGCAACGCCGGGCAGAACTGGCTTATCTTGATAAGCAATTGGACATAGGAAAATTACAATGGTCGACATGTGGAGACAAGAAAGAAAAATGTTTGCGCATGGATGAACGTGAGGGCAGAATCCGGAAAGCAAACGATGGCAGCATTTGGGGGGTTCCCTGGAAAGGGTAATATGTATTAATTAAGATTTGAGTTGACGCTTTTGTGTAAGGCTATAGTACAACGAGGTATTTATGCCATTTTGGATATTTGAAGGCGGGGAGGATGGAACATGCGCAGGCTCACGCATTACCAAGTCGATGCACTTATACTCTCAAGACTTGTATACCGGCTGCGAGCATTTTTCAAAACAAGCAAAAAGTCTTAGCTCCGAAGCCGATATACGGATGGCGAATTCAGCGGTACTTTTCTTTGCTGTGTCGGCCATTGAGGCAAGGCTGAATGAGGATATAGCGACAACAGTTGCAATATTCAATGATGACAGTTCTTGGTCTGACTTGGAGTTTAAGTATCGAAGGTCATCGTTAAAGGATAAATGGAACGCTGTCGCTTGTAAGAGATGCGGAGTCTTATGGAGTAATGGTGCTGAACCTTTTCAGTCGTTCGCATTAGTAGTTTCGTTAAGAAATGAGCTTGTCCACTACAAGGGTGAAATGCTTGGAAAGGATGAAACACCCAGTAAGGCAATTGCTGAGATAATGAAGCGACTTGGTGTCCGATCTCAAGCCAGCTATACAGATGATGACTGCTCTAGCTGGGCCAATGACCTTTTGAATCATAGCGACCTAGGCGAATGGGTATACCAGTCAATCATTCCGCTTTGGGAAAACATGCATGGTCTACTAGGCAATGAGCATTGACAAAGCCCTGCCCCCCCTTAAATCCAGAAAGCATTCATCTGGCATACCAGCAAGGAGCGCATAGTTGGTCATAAGAAAAGCTACGGAAATCTCACCATAGCTTTTCCGAGCGAAAGATATTGCATATCAATTACTATGGCTTTGAAAGCGCATGCCGCGATTCGTCACCGATAGTGGCGGCCCACACCGGGGTGCTGAAATAGAGCTATGGTGCATCTGGAAACGACCCAGGAGGCGCGTAATCCATCAGACGTTAGGATTTTATCGTCTGTAGTCTTCGAGGATAGTCGTGTGGTCCCCACACGCGCAGCTCATGAAATTGAGCTGTCCTTCTTAAGAACTGGCCTGCGCTGTCGCCTTTCACCCTTCATATCCCTCAATACTTACTTCGTCTTCATCGCTTTGTTCAGGTTTAGCCGGTTTCGAGATGCAGTGCTGCTTACCAACTGAGAAGATGGTATTACTATCAATTCGAATATATGTCACAGAGATAGCGCCGTCGGTATCAGCACTTTTGGCTATGTCGTCATATTTTTGTACATAAATATAGTCAGGTGATGCTAACAGTAGCCTCCCATCAATACGGTATGAATCATGTCTGTCAGTAACAGATACACATTGAGTTCCTCCAAGTCCAAAACTGATTAATGCTGAATTTACCCCTCTTATAACAGAATCTTTGAATACCAAAGTTGTGTATGAGAAAAACACCACTACTGTCGCAAGAGAAATAAACTGGACCTTTGGTTTTGCGTATATGAGTAAAGAAATATGGATCATCACCATGAGGCAGATGAAAAAGAGATAAATAAAGTCTTCACTGTGTTTAATGTCGAGCCGCAGGAAAGCTACGACTGTAAGTGCCCAAGAAACTATTGACCACGAAGCCAAAGGGGCCCAGTGTTTTAACTGATTTTCTTTTTTTCCAACGCTTTTCCTGACCACAGGAATTACGAAGCTGAAAAAAGCTAATGACATGAAAAGGATAAACACCATCATCAGGCTAAAAACTGACTTTAGTCCGAATAGGCCTTTGTCAAAAAAGTCGTAAGAGAAGTAAGCTTTGTCGTACATATGTATGACAAACAGAGTAACCGGCAAAAGTGCAAAAAATAAGGAGGATATGAAGTAAGAAAGTAATCGCCAAAAAATTCCTTTCACAACCGATGGAGTTAACCTGAGAGCAAACTGCTTAGTCTCGTCCTTAATGTCATCAAAACTCATAATTAACCTGTCTGATATAGAAATATTTTATGTATATCAGTGGCGTAAGGAACTACACAAGCAGTTTTAAAATTATTCTTGGAAGAATGATGGATATTTGGTTAGCATGTCGGTAGCACAGAGGTAGCACCGAGCTATTTTCAGGAAGTAGGGTAAAACGACAAGCCTTTAAAAGTGGTGGCCCCAGCTGGACTCGAACCAGCGACCGATCGATTATGAGTCGAGTGCTCTAACCAACTGAGCTATGGGGCCGTACAAACTAAACTTTTGACTTTTGTGCTAACACATCCCTGATGATCGGCACTCAGCTCGGCCATCCACGGCCTCGCGCTCAAGTCTTTCGAAGTGACGTTAAGTCACTTCTCATCACCTAAGGTGACCACCTTTCGCCTAAGCTATGGGGCCTTGAACTGCAGCTATTCACCTAAGCGCATAGGTAATTTTAAGCGCGATGCAGTATAAAAACTTTTACTAACTTTGTCATCCGGCTTCTGACACTAACTTCAATTGGTTGCTGCTTTTTTACGCTGAAAACGCTTAAAACACCAAAGGCGCTAAATAGCGCCTTTGGTTTCTATCGGACAGAACTGTAATTACTCGTCCAGGAAGCTTTTTAGTACTTCAGAGCGTGAAGGGTGGCGCAGCTTACGCAGGGCCTTGGCTTCAATTTGCCGGATCCGCTCACGCGTTACGTCAAACTGTTTGCCCACTTCTTCCAGGGTATGGTCGGTATTCATATCGATACCAAAACGCATCCGCAGTACCTTAGCTTCGCGGGCGGTTAAGCCGGCCAGTACTTCGTTAGTAGCGTTTTTCAGGCTTTCCATGGTCGCAGAGTCCAGTGGTGATTCACCGCTGGAGTCTTCGATAAAGTCGCCCAGATGCGAATCTTCATCATCACCAATCGGCGTTTCCATTGAAATCGGCTCTTTGGCGATCTTCAGTACCTTACGGATCTTATCTTCCGGCATTTGCATCCGTTCTGATAATTCCTCTGGTGACGGCTCGCGGCCCATCTCTTGCAGCATTTGCCGTGAAATACGGTTCAGCTTGTTGATGGTTTCAATCATATGCACCGGGATGCGGATAGTCCGCGCCTGGTCAGCGATAGAGCGCGTAATCGCCTGGCGGATCCACCAGGTCGCATAAGTTGAAAACTTATAGCCACGGCGGTATTCGAACTTATCTACCGCTTTCATCAGGCCGATATTACCTTCCTGAATTAAGTCCAGGAACTGCAAGCCGCGGTTGGTGTACTTTTTGGCAATCGAGATCACCAGACGCAAGTTCGCTTCAACCATCTCTTTTTTCGCGCGGCGGGCTTTGGCTTCACCAATCGACATCCGGCGGTTGATATCTTTAATTTTAAAGATGCTGAGGCCAGTTTCTTCTTCGACCTTCTTCAGTTTTTCAATGCAGCGAATTAACTCGTCTTTGGCTTCCGCCAGTTTTGCTGAGTAAGGTTTATTGCCGCTGATTTCTGCATCAACCCAGGCTGTCGAAGTTTCGTGGCCGGTAAAGGCTTTAACGAAGTTTTTCTTCGGCATCTTGGCGTATTCAACGGCGTGTTTCATTACCAGCCGTTCTTGCACCCGCACCCGGTCCATCATCTCACGCATGTTTTTAACCAGGCGGTCGAATTGTTTAGGCACCAGGCGGAAGCAGCGGAATACTTCGCTCAGCTTTTCAATTTCGGTTTTGGTGGTGGCGTGCTCGCGGCCGTTCTGCACGATAGAGTTACGGGTCACTTCGTACTGGGCACGCAGCTCGGCAAACTTCTGTTTTGCCAGCTCCGGATCCGGACCGCTATCACCGTCATCGCTATCGCCGTCGCTTTCTTCATCGCTGTCATCGTCACTGATGTCAGCATCTTCCTGATGCTCTTCCGGCAGATCAGAACCGATATTGCTGCCCATGACCGGGGCATCGTCAACTTCATTCGGATCAACGAAAGCAGACACGATATCGCTTAAGCGGATTTCCTCTGCTTCGTACTTGTCCCACTGTTCCAGCAGGTAAGTAATGGCTTCCGGATATTCGGCGACTGAGGTTTGCACCTGGTTGATACCGTCTTCGATCCGCTTGGCGATATCAATCTCGCCTTCGCGGGTCAATAGTTCAACGGTACCCATTTCCCGCATATACATCCGTACCGGATCGGTAGTACGACCCAGTTCTTTGTCTACGCTAACCAGGGCCTGAGCGGCTTCTTCTACCGCGTCTTCATCGGCGGTGGTATCAGACATAATCAGATCATCAGCGTCTGGGGCACTTTCAAATACCTGAATGCCCATATCGTTGATCATGCGAATAATATCTTCGATCTGATCAGAGTCGATAATGTCTTGTGGAAGGTGATCGTTCACTTCGGCAAAGGTCAGATACCCTTGCTCTTTACCTTTCAGGATCAGGAGTTTTAACTGCGACTGAGGACTTTGCTCCATAGAGACTTATCTTCCACCAAAGTTGTTAATCTAAAAATGCGAACTAGCGATTATAACAAAGCGGGGCTTTTCTAGCCAGCCGCCGTTAACTCACCGGACGCGGTTTTTTGCTTTTCAGCGCTTGCAGCAGCAAATGATATTCCTGCCACTCGGTTTTTGTCAGTTGCTGTAACTTGTCTTTTCGCTCCAGCGCTTCCAGCCGTTGTTGCAGATATAAATCCTCAATCGAATGAAAGGTATCGAGGAAGTCCTGCGTCAGCTGCTCGGGCGCGATTTGATGTTCCCAACTTGCTAACTTTAACAGTATGGTATGCTCTGGCAGATCTCTCCAGTATTCCAGTAATTGCGCTGTGGTAACGCCGGGTTTAGCCAGAATATGCTGTTGCAGGCTCAACAATAAATTGATGCCTGGCAAGGCGGCGTCGGCCAGTTCGGGGGCATCCGGCATGACCTGCACTAAGCCCGGATTTTGCAGCAATAGGGCAATAGCCCGACGCATTGGCGTAATTTTTAGCGTGGTCGATGGCGCCGTTGGCCGTGCTTTGGCCGGTGCTTTGGTTGTGCGGGCACTTTGGCGGCCGAGTAAATTATCCAGCTTGCTGCTCAGCTGTTCCTGATAGTAGGTGCCCGGTACCTGGCGGATCAGCTCAGTAGCCTTAGCCGCCAGCGCGGTTTTACCGGCATCAGAGCTGGGATCGCTTTCAGCCAGTAAATGCTCAAATAAATATTGGCTTAGTGGTTTGGCTTGTGCCAACCGCTCTAAAAAGGCGGCTTTGCCTTCTTTTTGCACCAGTGAATCCGGGTCTTCACCATCGGGTAAAAATACAAATTTTAGCTCCACACCGTCTTTTAGCTGTGGCAGGGCATTTTGCAGCGCGCGCCAGGCGGCATCACGGCCGGCGCGGTCACCGTCGTAGCAGCAAATCACCTGGCTGGTATAGCGAAACAGGGTATGAAAATGATCTGAGGTCGTGGCGGTGCCCAAGCAGGCCACCGCAAAGCGGATATCGTGTTCCGCTAATGCCACTACATCCATATAGCCTTCGACCACCAGTAACCGTTCCAGATGACCCGGTTGCTGCCGCGCTTCATACAGGCCATACAGCTCACGGCCCTTGTGAAATAGCCGGGTTTCCGGTGAGTTCAGGTATTTAGGCTGGCCATCACCCAGTACCCGGCCACCAAAAGCAATCACCCGGCCGCGCTTATCGCGGATTGGGAACATCAGGCGATCACGGAAAAAATCAAACTCGCGGCCGTTGTCGTTGCGGCTAATCAGTTTTAAATCGTAGAGCTGGTCGCGTTTGGCTTTACTGTTGGCGTTAAAATGCTTCAGCAGCCCATCCCAGCTCTCTGGCGCATAGCCCAACTGGTAGTCGGCAATACTCTGCGCACTCAGGCCACGTTTGGTCAGATAGGCCTGCACCTCTGCTGCTTTCGGATGCTGTTGCAGCTGTTGCTGATAATAACTGGCCGCTTGTTGCATTAGCGTGTAGTCATCAGCCTGAGCTTGTGGTCTGTTATTAAATTGGCCTTTTTCGCGTGGCACTTCCAGATGCAGATCTTTAGCCAGCTCTTCAATGGCTTCAACAAATTCCAGCTGCTCAAATTCCATCATAAAGCTGATGGCATTGCCATGTGCGCCGCAGCCAAAGCAATGGTAAAACTGCTTATCCGGGCTGACAGTAAAAGACGGGGATTTTTCGTTATGAAAAGGGCAGCAGGCCGTGTAATTGCGGCTACCGGCTTTTTTAAGCGGTACGCGCTTATCAATCAGTTCTACTATGTCCGTACGGGCCAGTAGTTCATCGATAAATTGACGGGGAATTTGTCCTGCCACTGTTGTCCTTTTTATTCGGGTCTTAGAAAAAGACAAACCGTGTTCGAAGAACACGGTGTGCAGATAAAGCATTTAAACCAGGGCTGGTGAGCCCTGCACCGTTATCCGGCAGCTGTAACTTAGTACAGGCGGATACGACGTGCGTTTTCGCGAGACATTTTCTTCGCGTGACGCTTAACAGCAGCAGCTTTCTTGCGCTTGCGGATCCACGTTGGTTTTTCGTAGAACTCTTTTGCACGTACGTCAGCTAAAACGCCGGCTTTTTCACATGAGCGCTTGAAACGACGCAGGGCTACGTCAAACGGTTCGTTCTCTTTTACTTTAACTACAGGCATTAAATTCTCACCTCAGGCCAAAACTGGTTTTCGTTAACCAATACGATTAAAAATGGTGCGGTATTCTACGCAAAAAGCACCACTAAAGTAAAGCGCTTGTGCGATCTTAAATCAGATCCTCTGGCGACCAGGGCGCCAAGCCGCTACAATGCACGTTTTTAAGGGCGAGGAGTATAGCGAAGTGTGCTGCACTTAGCGATCTTTTTCCCGCTTTAACGCCCGAAATTGAGGTTTAATACATGCGAGTACTGGGAATAGAAACGTCCTGCGATGAAACCGGCATTGCCATCTACGATGGTGAGTGCGGCCTGCTTAGCCATGTATTGTATAGCCAAATCCCGCTGCATGCCGATTATGGTGGCGTTGTGCCCGAACTGGCGTCTCGCGATCATGTCCGTAAAACCCTGCCACTGATCAAGCAGGCGCTCAGCGAAGCCGGTTTAACCGCCGCCGATATCGATGGCGTCGCTTACACTGCCGGCCCCGGCCTGGCGGGTGCGTTACTGGTCGGGGCAACGTTGGGCCGCAGTTTAGCCTTTGCCTGGCAAAAGCCGGCGCTGGCGGTACATCATATGGAAGGCCATTTGTTGGCACCGATGCTGGAAGAGAGAGCCCCCGAATTTCCGTTTCTGGCGTTGCTGGTCTCAGGCGGTCATACCCAGTTGGTGGCAGTGAAAGGTATCGGGCAGTATCAGTTACTGGGGGAGTCGATAGACGATGCCGCCGGTGAAGCCTTTGATAAAACGGCCAAGCTGATGGGGCTGGATTATCCGGGCGGGCCTTTACTGGCGAAACTAGCCACGCAGGGTGATGCGACTAAGTATGCTTTTCCGCGGCCGATGACCGATCGTCCCGGGCTGGATTTTAGCTTTAGCGGCTTAAAAACCGCGGCCTCGATGGTGATTCAAAAAGAAGGCAACTCGGCACAGGTGCAGGCTGATATCGCCGCCTCTTTTCAGCAGGCAGTGGTGGATACTTTGCTGATTAAATGCCGCCGCGCTTTGGAGCAAACCGGCTACAAGCGGCTGGTAATTGCCGGTGGTGTTAGTGCTAATGAATCATTACGCCAGCAACTGGCGGCATTAATGCAAAGCCTGAAAGGGGAAGTGTATTATCCACGTAAGGAATTTTGCACCGATAACGGTGCCATGATTGCCTTTGCCGGTTACCAGCGTTTAAAAGCCGGGCAGCAACAGGATTTATCGATTGGTGTCACACCACGCTGGCCACTGGAGCAGCTGCCAGCGATTTAACGCGGCACTTATGGAAACGGTCGCAAGCGGGTTATTCGCGTACCCGCTTGGATTTATCCCAAATCTTACTTTCCTGCCGGCGGTAGAGCCGGCGGATATTTTCATGATGACGGGCAATAATCAGGATACTTAGCATCAGTACCGGCAAGGTATAGAGTGGTTTGATCCACCAGGTGAAGAGCGGCGCCAGCGCGACGGTGATCAGCGCACCGAGCGACGAATAACCGGTCAGTAATACTACCAGCAGCCAGGTACCAATCAGCAAGCCCGCCAGATCCAGTCCAATCGGCATCATGGCGCCAAAGGCAGTGGCCACGGCTTTGCCGCCTTTAAAGCCAAAAAATAATGGATAGATATGCCCCAGGCAGGCGCAAATCGCAATAATCCCCAACCACAGTGGTTCAATTTTCAGAAAGTATGAGCCCCAGACCGGGATAGTGCCTTTCAGGATATCGAAGACCAGCACCAATACCGCTGGCAATTTACCACCCAGGCGCAGCACATTGGTGGTGCCGGGATTACCTGAGCCATGAAAGCGCGGATCCGGCAGACGAAATAACTGACACACCAGCACGGCCGACGAAATCGAACCCAGCAGGTAAGCAGCTAACATCATGATCAGGATCAGCAGGGTCATTCCGTGGTTCCTCAGCACCCATTTTTGCGATACTATGACGACAGTTTATTCGGGCAGCAGAATACGGGTGTTCCTGCATTTCACCTATCCGACCAGCCTACCTGAAACGAAAAATAACGCAATGCGGAATTCACCGGATGGATATCGTTTTTATCAAGCAACTTGCCGTTGATACGGTGATTGGCGTTTACGACTGGGAAAAACAGATCAAGCAGCGCTTATTGCTGGATCTGGAACTCAGTTATGATCTGAGCCTGGCCGGACACAGTGACGAACTGCGCCACACGCTGGACTATGCTGTGATTAGTGAACGGGTGGTGACGTTGATTACTGCGCAACCGCTTGAACTGATCGAAACTGTGGCCGAGCGGGTTGCCCAGCTGCTACTCAGCGAGTTTGCGACCCAGGATGTCAAGGTCACAGTGTATAAGCCGGGTGCCGTGCCTGCGGCGCAAACCGTTGGTGTCAGCATTCAGCGTAGCCGCGAGGCGCTAAGCTAATGGCGTTGATTTATATTAGCGTCGGCTCGAATATCGACCGGAAGCACTACGTGCGCGCTGGTGTACGTAAACTGGCCGAACATTTTGGTGCTTTGACCCTATCCTCAGTGTATGAAAGCGAAGCGGTCGGTTTTAACGGCGACCCTTTTTATAATCTGGTGGTCGGTGTCGAAACGACGTTGAGTCTGACCGAGTGCGTCACGCTGTTAAAAGAAATTGAAGATCAGTTTGGCCGGGTGCGCGGTGCGGAAAAATTTTGTGGTCGCACCCTGGATCTGGATTTACTAACCTACGATCAGCTGGTGTGTCAGCAGCCGGTGGAGCTGCCCCGTGGTGAGATAACCGAAAATGCGTTTGTGCTTTGGCCGTTGGCCGAAATTGCCGCGGAACAAATTCATCCGTTAACCCAACTAAGCTACGCGACTTTGTGGCAAAACTACAACAAACCCCAGAAACTCTGGCCAATTGATTTTTCATGGAGTGACTAATCTTGAGCATGCTTGAAGTGATTATCCTGTCGATTATTCAGGGTATTACCGAATTTTTACCTATTTCTTCTTCTGCCCATTTAATTCTGCCGTCCGCCATTTTCGGCTGGGAAGATCAGGGCATTGCTTTTGATGTCGCGGTGCATGTTGGCACCTTACTGGCGGTGATGCTCTACTTCCGGCAGGATATTGCCAATCTGACGGTCGGCTGGATTAAAAGTCTGGGTGGTCAGCATAGTACTGACAGCAAGCTGGCCTGGTGGGTGATTCTGGCGACTATTCCAGCGGGGCTAGCCGGATTGCTGGCTGCAGATTTAATTGAAACCTTCTTACGCTCGCCTTGGGTTATTGCGGTAACTACCATTGTGTTCGGCTTACTACTCTGGCTTGCTGATGCCACAGCAAAGCAACAGGTTGCTATGGAACAGATGGGCTGGCGCCAGGCACTGATTATCGGTATCGCTCAGGCAGTGGCGCTGATCCCGGGGACCTCACGCTCTGGTATTACTATGACAGCCGCGATGTTACTGGGCTTGGATAAAGTGAGCGCGGCACGGTTTTCGTTTTTGTTGTCGATCCCGATTATTGTGCTCAGTGGTGGTTATCAAACCACGAAATTACTGAGTGAACCAGCGCAATATGATATTAGCGGTATTCTATTTGGAGTCTTGCTATCTTTTGTTAGCGCTTTGGTTTGTATTCATTACTTTCTGAAAATTATCAGCCGGATGGGCATGCTACCCTTTGTAATTTACCGGCTGTTATTGGGTGTAGGCTTAATTATATTGTTAAGTTTTAGCGCTTAAGACAATTTGTCAGGCCTGGCTGTACTTATGGCATGCAGCCGGGCTTGGTATAGTGCCTCTTTAATCGCCGGGCCTGTGATACCCGTAGCCATGACCTGTTGCGCTGTTACCTTAAGTGCGGCCTCTGCTAACTGTTGTAAATAAGCGGCCTGCGCATACTCCGCCTGCTCAAAGCCGGTACGGCCGCGCAGATCGGCAGTGCAGCAAAGCAGGATCTCGTTCAGTCGCTCTGGTTTGCGCCATAAATCTATCGCATTGAAAAACTTCAGCACGGTGCTGGCTTTTAGCTCTTGGGCGCGGTGCACCAGCTGATGATACTCGCAAACCAGAAGTGCCAGTTCACGGCAACTATTGGGTATCCGTAAGCGCTCACACAGCTGCTGGATTAATGGTAAACCCGAATGCTCGTGGCCATGATGGGAAGGTAACAGCTCGGTTGGGGTAACCCCTTTACCCAGGTCATGTACTAAACTGGCAAAACGGACTTCGATTTTTTCTGACAGCTTTGCCGCCTGTTCCAGCACCAGCAAAGTATGGACTCCGGTATCAATTTCCGGGTGCCATTTTTCAGGTTGGGGTACGCCCCACAGCGCGGCCAGCTCGGGCATCAGGGCGTCAAGCGCACCACATTGCTGTAACAACGCAAAGTAAGCGGCCGGGGTTTGTGTCGCAAGCGCTTTGGCAGTCTCGACCCACACCCGCTCTGCACTCAGGGTTTGTAATTCGCCACTGCGACTTAGTTGTTGCATCAAAGCCAGTGTTTGTGGTGCGACCTTAAAACCTAAATGGGCATAGCGGGCATAAAAGCGGGCAACCCGCAGGACCCTGAGCGGATCCTCCACAAAGGCAGCAGAGACATGGCGTAGCAGCTTGTGGGCAAGATCCTGCTGGCCGCCAAAGGGATCAATTAGCTTGCCGTCAGCGGCTTTGGCAATCGCATTAATGGTCAGATCACGACGGGCGAGATCTTGTTCCAGCGTCACATCAGGTGCAGCATAAACGCTAAAACCGGTATAACCAGAGCCGGCTTTACGCTCGGTACGGGCCAAAGCATATTCTTCTTTGCTTTTCGGATGCAGGAATACCGGGAAATCTTTACCCACCTGCTGATAGCCCAGTTCCAGCATCTGCGCCGGGCTGGCGCCGACGACGACATAGTCACGCTCAGTAAAGGGGTAGCCCAGCAGTTCGTCGCGCACGGCGCCGCCAACAAGATAAATTTGCACACGCTTTCCTGATTGCTGTTTTTTTGCCATTATACCCGCCTTGGCCTAATTTGCAGTGCTGATAAACAGGATAGCGATGTATAGCGGATTTTTTGGTTTTAGCAGCCCGCCGTTTTCGATAGCACCCAACCCGGACTTTATGTTTTTAAGCCCCCGCCATGCGGAGGCTTTGGCACATCTGCGCTTTGGCCTGGGTGATGCCGGTGGTTTTGTGCTGTTAACCGGCGAGGTCGGCACCGGTAAAACCACGGTATCGCGCAGCTTATTGCAAGAGCTGGACGAGCAAACCGATGTGGCCTTTATCCTAAACCCGACGCTATCGGAGCTGGAACTGCTGGCGGCAATCTGTGATGAGCTAAAGATCCGCTATAAAAAAACCGACGCCAGCCTGAAGCTACTGGGCGATAAAATTACCCAACGACTGCAAAAAAATCATGATGCCGGCAAAAAGACCATCCTAATTATCGATGAAGCTCAGCATTTACAGCCGGCAGTACTGGAGCAACTGCGGCTGTTGACCAATCTGGAAACCAACACCAAAAAGCTGCTGCAGGTGATTTTGATTGGCCAGCCAGAACTGCAACAACTATTACAGCGCAACGATTTACGGCAGTTGGCACAGCGGATCACCGCCCGTTATCATCTGCTGCCGCTTAATCTCAGCGAGGTGCAGCAGTATGTGCGTTTTCGGCTGAAAGTGGCCGGCTGTGAGCGGCCGGTCTTTAACGACAAGGCAGTGAAAAAGCTGTACGAGCTCAGTGGTGGTATTCCGCGTTTACTTAACCTGCTGGCTGATCGGGCGTTATTGGCAGCCTATGGTAAACAGCAAGCGGTGGTAGAAGCCCACGAAGTGCAACGTGCTGCGGCCGAGATCCTGCCGCTGAATCAAGCGTCGACGACTGAGAAAAGCCTGCCAGGCTGGCTCTGGCCGCTATTGGCGTTGTTCGGTATAATCCTCGGCTTCTTACTGGCAGTACAAGTTCTGCCGCTGTGGCGTGGAGACTAAGATGTCGATCCTGATGGATGCGTTAAAACAACAAGCACCGGTTGCGGCACCGGTTTCACAGTTCTGGCGCAATCTGGCGATTAGCCTGGCCTTGTTATTGGCAGTGTTAGCGGGTTTTATCGCCGGTTATCTGCTGCTGCCAGGTAAAACGACTGCTGTTGCAGTTACCGAGCCCGTTGTTACCCCGGCCAGTAGCACCACTATTGCGGCCACACTGCTGCAAGCGCCAGCGGCGGCGGTTGCGCCGGCACAGCCCGCTAAGGTCGAAGCGCCGACGCCGGTAATCGAAACGCTGCCCGAGGCGCAACCTGTAGTCACGCTAACTACCAATACCGCCCGTGCTGAGCCAGTGGCGCAGCCAGAACCGGAAGTATCGGCGGAGCTGCGCGAGCGTTTTGCCAGTGCTCTGGCTGAGACGGAGCAAAGTCGTCCAGCGGCCAATCTAACCGCACACAGTGCGCCGGCGCAGGATGTTGGCATGTTGGATCTGACCTTGCAACGTCAGTTACCGCGTCTGAAGTTCGAAGCGCATGTGTTTGCCACCCAGCCGGCACAGCGCTGGGTCAAGGTGAATGGTAAGTCGTTACAGGAAGGGCAGTGGATCACGGCCGATGTGCGCTTGAAAGAGATCACCCCGCACTATGTGTTGCTGGAGTTTGGTAATACGCTTTTCAGTATGCGAGCTTTAAGCGAGTGGTAAGCGATTACAGGTAATTCCTGACATCCAGCCCCAGTTTCTTCAAATCCACGCAGGCTTCAATCTGTTCGTCCGGAAAACGGGCCAAATCTACCACCTTAGGCGGAATATGGTGCTGATGCACACTATGGTAGAACACCTTAACCTTCGGTGCCGTCGGCTTTTTGCTGTTGTTTTCCAGTACCAGCGCCAGCCGGCCGGTGCTGAGTTTGACTACTGTACCCGGTGGATACACACCGATACATTTAATAAAGAGCTGCAGTAAATCCCCATCCAGCTTGGCGGGCGCCAATGCCAGTAACTGCCGGGCAACAACTATTGGATTAACATAGCCATGCTCCGGTGCTGACAGCTGTTCGTATTGGTTGACGATCGCTAACATCTTACTGCCATTATCCAGTTGATGATCGCGGATCGGCGGCTGGCCAGTGCCATCCGGGCAGGCGCAATGCTGGCTGATCCACAGTGAAATATCACCGGCCAGGGCCGCGCTGCGCTGCAATACGGCGAGGCTGGTGCTGATTGCCGCGGCGTCTTCGGCGTGCAATAACTGCGGATTTTGGGCTTTACCGACATCATGTAACAGTGCGGCCGTGATCAGGGCCTGAATTTTATGCTTAGGCAAGTTCAGAAAGCGGGCAAAAGCGGCCATGTAGATAGCACAATTTAAACTGTGCCTAAGCAGCTGATCACTTTGTTCCGCAATACGCCCCAGGCAAAGTAACACATCGGGGTTGCGGCTAACCGCATCAGACAAGCCGGCACTAACTTCATGCACCAGGCTAAGATCAATGGCTTCATTATGGGCGGCAGCTTGCAGTACTTGTTTTTGGATGGCCTGAGTCTGTTCTATCACCCGGGCTGCTTTAGGTTGTTCATCGGCAAACAGTGCCCGAAAGGCGGCCGGTTCAGCGCTGGTGGCTGGTTCGGTTGGTGTCGAAACCGGTTCTGCTGTGGGAGTCAGCTGCCGGGCCGGATCAATCGCCACCGCCAGCACGCCTTGCTCGCGTAGGCGGCGAATAGTTTCAACGCTACGTACCCAGCCGGCATGCTTGATTGCCAGATCACCGGTTTGCTCCAAAACCTGAACGACATAGCTACCAGGCTGTAGCTGATCAATGGTTACGCGCTGATAAGACATCTATCCTTGCCCTGAATCCTTAAACTACAACTACTATCATAGCAAAAAGCCCACCATCTGGTGGGCTTTTACGTTGATTTAACAAAAAAATCCGCTATTAGCCGACGTTATCCGCCATCGTCATCAGCGAGGCATTACCGCCGGCCGCTGTAGTATTGATGGTAATGGTCTTTTCGGTGACCAGACGGTGTAGCATCCGCTCATCGGCCGGTGAGGTAATCAGCGGCAGAATGGCGCCTTCACGGGCAGCTATCAGCTCAGCAGCCAGCGGCTTCAGCGCGCTGCTGACTTCGATAATGGCACCGTTTAATTCCGGATGCGCCAGCAAGGTGGTCAGACAATCCAGCCGGACTACAGCCAGTAGATGCTGTGGCATACCCGCCGCCAATAGCGCTTTAATGCAGGCCTCGGCTTCTGGCAGCTCGGCATCTTCCACCGCGGTGATCACAGCATTACCAGCTGCCAGCGCGGTGATAATGCTCAGTAACCAGTGGCTAAAGCTGCTGCTGTCATCGCGCAATAAGGCCAGAATGCCACGTGGATCCAGCACCAGCACGTTACTCTCACCGGTTGGTCCAGGCAGGTTAATCGGACGGTTTAATTCCAGTTCAACCCGTTGCAGTTTGGCGCGGGCGACCATTAACACCTGCTCCAGATCGGGCTCCTGGCGACTTACCACCTGATTGCTGGCTAAGGATGCCAGGAATTGCCGCAGTACGGAGGTACGCGCCGTGGTTGGCAGCTGTGACCACTTTTGCTGTGCCACTGCAGCTGCCGGCATCGCATAAGCCACAGCACTGTTGGTGGTTTCGGCCAGTAAGCGGGCTTTTTTCGCCTCATCCAGCGCTGCACAATCAACACTGAGGTTGTCTTTTACCAGCCGCTCCAGATACAGCGGGCCACCGGCTTTCGGACCTGTACCAGACAGACCACGGCCACCGAAAGGCTGCACGCCTACCACGGCGCCAATCATATTACGGTTCACATAGATATTACCGGCTTTGATTTCTCGGGCGACCTTGCTGGTAAACTGCTCAATCCGGCTGTGTACGCCCATGGTCAGGCCATAGCCGGTAGCATTGATTTGCCGGATCACATCTTCCACGTCTTCGGCCTTAAAGCGGATGATATGTACCACCGGACCAAAGACTTCACGCTCCAGCACCGTCAAATCGGCAATTTCATACAGGTGCGGTGCGAAGAAATAATGCTCGCCCTCTGTCGGAATAGCACAGGCATAATGCAGCTTGGCTTTATCCTTTAAATAATTCACATGGCTGGTTAGCCGCTCATGGGCTTTGGCATCGATAACCGGGCCCAGGTCAGTGCTTAACCAGGCCGGATCGCCAACATGCAGCTCGGCCATGGCGCCTTTAATCATCGCAATAATCTTATCGGCCACATCTTCCTGCAGGAATAACACCCGCAGCGCCGAGCAGCGCTGGCCGGCACTTTGGAAGCCAGATGAAATTACATCATCGACCACTTGCTCTGGCAGGGCGGTAGAGTCAACAATCATACAGTTCTGACCGCCGGTTTCGGCAATCAGTGGTACCGGCTCGCCGCCGCGCTCGGCCAGTTTACGGGCGATCCAGCAGCCGGTTTCGGTAGAGCCGGTAAACATCACGCCCTGAACCCGCAGATCCGGCACTATGTGTTCACCAACCTGACGCCCCGGTGCAATCACCAGTTGCACCACATGCTCCGGCATACCGCATTCGCGCAGTAATTCCACAGTACGCAGCGCAATCAGACTGGTTTGTTCTGCCGGTTTGGCGACCACGGTATTACCCACTACCATCGCTGCCGCGACCTGACCGATAAAGATTGCCAGTGGGAAGTTCCACGGGCTGATACATAAGAATACCCCACGCGCCTGCTGTGGTTTGGCACACAACAGCTCGGCCTGATGGGCATAGTAACGGCAGAAATCGACCGCTTCGCGTACTTCAGCTACCGCATCGGCCAGTACTTTGCCGGCTTCTTTGACACAGAGAGTTAATAATTCGTCGCGGTGTTGCTCCATAGCATCGGCTAACTTACGCAGCAGCGTGGCCCGCTCACTGATGGTTGTCGCTGACCAGCTGGTAAAGGCCTGCTCAGCGTTAGCCAGCAGTTGCTGCATTTGCTCCGGGCTATGATGGTGCAGATAACCGATAACTTCTTGCAGGTTCGCCGGGTTGACCACAGCTACCGCACCTTCCACTGCTTGCTGGTTGGTGATTTTCTGCTCAAATTCCGACATATGCTGTTTCAGCGGCGTCAGCTGGTTAATATCGGTCAGATCCATGCCTTTTGAGTTCAGGCGGCTGGCGCCATATAAATTCGCTGGCAGCGGAATAGACTGATTGCGCTTCTGGCGCCAGCTTTTTACCACTTCAACCGGATCTTGCAGCAGCGACTCGACCGGAATGCTCTCGTCGATAATATTGTTGACGAAGGAGCTGTTGGCACCATTTTCCAGTAAGCGCCGCACCAGGTAGGCCAACAGATCCGAGTGTTCACCAACAGGGGCATAGATACGGCAGGGCACTTTTTCATTGGCAACCACTAAGTCATACAGTGCATCGCCCATGCCATGTAAACGTTGGAATTCAAAACCGGTCAGATCGCCGGCCATTTCCAGAATAGTGGCCACGGTATAGGCATTGTGGGTAGCAAACTGCGGATAGATGCTATCGCGGTACGCCAGCAGTTTTTTAGCACAGGCCTGATAGGAGACGTCAGTTGACGGTTTGCGGCTAAATACCGGGAAATCGTCCAGCCCTTCCACTTGTGACAGTTTGATCTCGGTATCCCAATAGGCGCCTTTCACCAGGCGCACCATCAGCTTACGACCGACTTTTACCGTCAGCTCGCGCAGCCACTCAATCACATGCAAGCCACGTTTCTGATAGGCCTGTACCGCTAAACCAAAGCCTTCCCAGCCGTTCAGATCCGGATCGCTGAATACCGCGCCAATCACATCCAGCGACATATCCAGCCGATCGGCTTCCTCAGCATCAACGGTAAAGCCAATATTGTAAGACTTGGCAGCCAGTGCCAGCTGTTTCAGACGCGGGACCAGCTCGGCATGCACCCGGTCCAGATGGCTGAATTCGTAACGTGGATGGATAGCCGATAATTTCACCGAAATGCCCGGGCTCTTAATCGGGCCGCGGCCGTTAGCCGCTTTACCGATGGCATGGATCGCCGTCATATAGGCGGCAAAGTAGCGGTCAGCATCGGCCATAGTGCGGGCGCCTTCACCCAGCATATCGTATGAATAGCTAAAGCCTTTGGCTTCCATTTCCACCGCACGCGCTAAGGCTTTGTCGATGGTGGTGCCCAGCACAAACTGAGTGCCCATAATTTGCATCGCATAACGCACCGCCTGACGGATCACCGGCTCGCCTAAACGGCCACAGGTGCGTTTTAATAAACCAAATTGCTGCTTGCGCTCGTCGTCGGAGTAATTCACCAGCTTACCGGTTAACAACAAACCCCAGGCCGAGGCGTTGACAAAGAGTGAGCTGCTGTTGCCCAGGTGCGAGCTCCAGTCACCCTGTGACAGCTTGTCGCGGATTAAACGGTCAGCGGTGGTTTTGTCCGGTACCCGCAGCAGGGCCTCGGCCAGACACATCAGCACCAGGCCTTCTTCAGTCGACAGCGAAAACTCGTTTAACAGCGCATCAACACCGCCTTTGCCAACCTGTGACTGGCGGATATACAGTACCAGCTGACGGGCCCGCTCCCAGGCACGGCTGCGGGTTTTGGCATCAACCTCGGCCAGCGGCAGCAGAAAATCTAACACCTGATCTTCATCGGCGCGGTAGTGATTGCGGATGGTTTGACGCAGCGGGTCGGTAGTAACCAGTGAACCGTTAAACAGCATAGAAAAGTATCCTGAAAGTAGGCCATATTATTCGCGGCATTGTAGAGAAAAGGCTGCCGCATAGGGTGGTTATTTTTTTAATTTAACCGTATATAATTCTGTCAATAATAGCCAAAACCCAAAAAAATACTGCCATGACGACGAACAGCAAAATTAAAGCGTTAGACCGGATCGATATTAGTATTCTCGATACGCTGCAAAAAGAAGGGCGTATTGCCAATGTCGACCTGGCAAAGAAGGTGAATTTAAGCGCCAGCCCTTGTATCGATCGGGTTAAGCGGCTGGAAAAAGAGGGCTTTATTGAAGGCTATGGTGCCAGGTTAAACAGCAGCAAACTTGGCTATGGTACTGCGGCCTTTATTCAGGTCACGCTGGACCGCACCACCAGCGATGTGTTTGATAAGTTCCGCGATGCGGTGGTGCAAATTCCTCAGGTGGCGGAGTGCCATATGGTGGCGGGCGGTTTTGACTATTTACTGAAACTGCGGCTGCCGAATATGGAAGCCTACCGCAGTATTCTGGCGCAGATTGTGGATTTGCCCGGTGTGGCGCAAACCCATACTTATGTGGTGATCGAGCAGGTGAAAAACGACCAGGGCTTGCCGCTGAAACTGCATGCCGATGCGAGTACGCCACCGGCACAAAGTTAGCGAGCCGTGTTACATCCAGCGATCGCTGTTACGACGCTGTGGTATCAACTTGGGCAAAATCAGCCCGAATAACAGACCAAACAGTAAGATGGCACCGCCCAATACCATAGGTTGCTGCCAGAAGCTGGCTTGCTGCGCATCCAGTTCATTACTAAGCCGCTCGTTAGTGCGTTTTAGCTGTTCCAGTTCGGCCAGCGCCTGGTCGCGCTCCAGCGTCAGGCGCTGCACCACTTGTTGCCCTTGACCGCTATCCTGTTCCAGCTCAGTTAAACGGACGCTTTGCTGTTCAAAACGGCTCTGTAGTTCCGTAAACTGCGCCCGCAGACCCGGGGTTAAGCTCAAGTGTTCTTTCGGTAACCAACCGCTGCGGTTATCCTCGGTTTGCACCTGCACATAGCCTTCTTCTTCAGCCAGGCGCAGCACGCTGCTGCCAGCAGTCAGGGTGCCAACGATCCGGTATTGATTACCCGGACCTGAGTGCAGATAAACTACCAGATTATCGGAAATAAAGGCCGGGGTAGCGCTGGTTTGCGCCTTAACGGCAAATACACATAGCAGCAGGCTAAACAAAAATAACCACTGACAAAAGCTGCGAAATAAACTGAACATAGGTATCCTGACCAAAATCAAAGCAGTAGTGCATGGGTATTGGCGATGATAGGCAGTTGTGTAGCAGTTTACAAGGGCTAATACCGGCACTGTGTTATTGCAGGAGAGATCAGCATGAGTCTGGAGCTAGAGTTAAAGTTTTTAGTCGGCGCAGCCGACGCACCGCAAGTGGGTAAGCTATTGGCGCTCTATGGGCAGGTCACGGCAAACCCTGCCCAGCCGTTACTGAATGCCTATTTTGATACCCCACAGCAGTGGTTTCGTCGCCACGATATGGGGTTGCGAACCCGACAAAAGCAGGGACGATTTGAACAAACCGTTAAACTGGCGGGGCAACAGCATGGCGCTTTGCAGATCCGGCCCGAATATAACCAGCCTTGCGCTGGTGTGGTGCCAGAGCTGGCGGCCTTTCCAAGCAATATCTGGCCGGCAGAGGCCGAGCTTGCTGCGCTACAACAGCACTTGCTGGAGCTGTTTCGCACCGACTTCATCCGGCAGAGCTGGCAGCTGACTTCGCCACAGGCAGTGATTGAAATAGTCTATGATCAGGGCGAGGTACGCTCCGGGGAGCGCCGGCAGCTGATTTCTGAACTGGAGCTGGAACTGCTGGATGGCGACGCCCTGGCGTTGTTTGATCTGGCGGAGTTTCTGTTACAGGCCTTGCCACTGAGGGCAGGCTGGTTGAGTAAAGCGGCCAGAGGGTATCAGCTTTATCTGCAGCATGGCACTCCTTATCCGCCTGAAATCCCACTCTCAGTGCTGCCAGCGGAACGTTTGCTACGACATTTACAGCGCTTACAGCAACTGGAGAATTGTTATAGCCAGCAACTCAATCTGGCGCTGCTGCAGGATGTCGCAGCTGAGCTGCAGCTCTTGGCGGATATCCTGCAGGATGAGGGCGAGCAACTGCTTGCCAGCCAGGGCCGTGGCCTGTTGCGCCAGCTTGCTGAGCAACAGGGGCTGCTGTTTAATCAGCAAAGTTATCAATTATGGTTGTTGAAGCTATCCCGTTTGCTGTGGCAACGGCAGCAATCCGGCTGCTGAGGAAAAAAGATGACAAGCACTGACTCAATCGTCTCCATTTTAACGCCATCACAGCAGGCTAACTTGCATTTGTTGCTGCAGGCCAGCAACTTTCTGGCCAGAACACTGCAGCAACAACCGGCATTAGTCAGCGAACTGAATGAGCCGGAACGGCTGGCAAGTAGCTTACAGCAGGGGTTTAGCGATCCGCTGGCGCAAACAGCGGATCTCAGTGAGCAGCAAGCCTTTGCTTTGTTAAGGCAATACCGTAATGCCAGCCTGAGCCGGATCCTGGCTGCGGACATTCTGCAGTTACAACCGATCACTGCCAGTCTTAGCCAGGTCTCTGCGCTGGCAGATTGCCTGATCAACAGTGCCTATCACTGGGCATATCAACAACTCAGTGCCTTGCACGGTACCCCGCTGGATCAGCAAGGACAGCCGATGCCATTATTGATCCTGGGCATGGGCAAATTGGGCGGGCGCGAGCTCAATTTTTCATCAGACATTGATCTGATTTTTACTTATCCGGCCAATGGTGAAATTGCCGGCAGCCGGCGGCCGTTGGAGTATCAGCAGTTTTTTACCAAGTTAGGACAAAAACTGATCGCCGCCCTGCATCAGGTGACGGCGGATGGTTTTTGCTATCGGGTAGATATGCGGCTACGCCCTTTTGGGGAAAGCGGCCCGCTGGTACTGAGCTTCGCGGCACTGGAAGACTATTATCAGGAGCAGGGCCGGGAATGGGAACGTTACGCCATGTTAAAAGCCCGGGTGCTGAATCCGGATCCCTGTCACAGTGTGGAACTGACTGCTTTACTGAAGCCATTTATTTATCGGCGCTATATCGATTACTCGGCCATTGAGTCGCTGCGGCGGATGAAGCAGCTGATTGAGCAGGAGAATCGCCGCCGTAACCGGCGTGACAATATCAAGCTGGGGGCCGGTGGCATTCGCGAAGTTGAATTTATTGTGCAAACCCTGCAACTGATCCGTGGCGGCCGGATCCCCAGTTTGCAGCAAGCCTCTATTTTGCTGGCGTTCAAGGCGCTTCGGACAGAGGGGATCCTGGACGCAGCTAGTGCGACCATGCTGGAGCAAGACTACCTTTGGTTGCGCCGGGTTGAACAAGCGCTGCAAGGCATGGAGGATAAGCAAACGCAAACCCTGCCGACCGATCCTGAGCAGCAACAGATGTTGCTGACGGCTTTGCAGCGGCCGGATTGGTCCACACTGACCGCCGAGATTGAACAGGCGATGCAGCGTATCCATAGCCAGTTTAAACAGGTGATCGAGCCCGAGCAGCAATTGGAAGCCGAAGAGATCAGTCTCGGGCGGTTGTTATGGGATAGTGAGCTACCCAGCACTGAACTGGCGGAACAGCTCGACTGGTTGGATAGCGAACAGGCTGAACAGCTGGTTGCCCAGCTGCAGCAGTTTAAACAGGATTGTCAGCGACGCTCTGTCGGGCCGCGCGGCCGCGATTACCTGGCCAAGTTGATCCCGCGCTTACTGCATTGGCTGGAACAGCAGCAGGCTTCGACGGCGGTATTAAGCCGGATCCTCGGAGTGTTCCGGCAAATTGTTACCCGTACCGCTTACCTTGAGTTGCTGTTTGAAAATCCACCGGCCTTGCAACAGCTGGTCCTGTTGTGCGCGCAAAGCGGCTGGCTGGCCGAGCATCTGGCCCGTTATCCGATGTTGTTGGATGAGCTGATTGATCCGGCGCAGCTATATCAGGTTGCCAATAAAGATGATTACCGGGACCGTCTGCGGCTCTATCTGTTGCGGGTGCCGGAGGATGATTTGGAGTTGCTGATGGAAAGCCTGCGGCAGTTTAAACAGGCACAGCAGTTACGCATCGCAGCCGCCGATATCAGTGGGGTGTTGCCACTGATGAAAGTCAGCGATCATCTGACCTGGCTGGCCGAAGTCATTATCGAACAGTTGGTTGAGCTGGCCTGGCAACAAATGACCGAGCGTTTCGGCTTACCAGCCGGCGCCAGTCAGCAGGATAAAGGTTTCGCGGTAATAGGTTACGGTAAGTTGGGGGGGCTGGAACTGGGGTATGGCTCCGATCTGGATTTGGTGTTTGTGCATCAATGTCAGAGCCAGGCGCCAACCAGCGGCGAGCGGGCTATTGATTCGCTGCAATTTTACCTGAAGCTGGTGCAGCGCATTCTGCATCTGAGTACCACCCGTACCAATAGTGGTGTGCTGTATGAGATTGATACCCGCTTGCGACCATCCGGGAATTCCGGCTTGCTGGCGATCCATATTGATACGTATCAGCAGTACCTGCAGCAAGAGGCCTGGACCTGGGAGCATCAGGCGCTGGTGCGTGCCCGCCTGATCGTTGGTTCGCCGGCCCTGAGTGCCCGCTTTACCGGGATCCGGCAACAAATCCTCAGTCAGCCCAGAGAGTTGGTGAAATTACAGCAGGAAGTACGCGATATGCGGCAAAAGCTGCGCCAGCACCATGGTGCCGACAGCACTGATGTTAAACATAGCGTCGGCGGTATTGTTGATCTGGAGTTTATCAGTCAGTACCTGGTACTGGCTTATGGCGCACAACATGCCGAGCTCTATCAATACAGTGACAATATCCGGATCCTGGAGGCGGCGGCTCAGGTTGGCTTAATTAGCCCTCAGCAAGCGGACCAACTTGCCGAAGCTTATCAGCTGTTACGAGGGGTGGGTCACCGCGCTACGCTGATGCCGGCGATGCAAAGCAACGCACAGCACACTAATGAACAGCGGTTGGCATTATTGCGCCAGGCTGTCAGTCAGGCCTGGCAATACTGGCTTAACGACGAGCCGGCAGCGATTGTGCCGTAGCGATACAGCTCTGACGCAGATAGTCATGTTCCAGATCGGTCATCACCAGAGCCCGCGCCCGCGGGCAGTACCAACCGGTGACTCGCTGTTTAAAGTCAGGGCTGATGGTAAAGGCAAGCTCTTGTACGGTATCCAGCAGGGTGCCGTTGGTTTCAAAGAACTGCTTAATCACATAGTCGCGAGGTAGGGTCCAAAACAGCACCATATTTTCTTGTTGTGCATATTGGCCCAGTGCCTGCTTGACCGTTTCACCGGCCTGAAAACGACGACGGGTATTGGCGCCGCGCCAGGCCGGATCGGCGGCAGTAACCTGTAATTCGCGGCGCCGCAATTCAGGGATCAGGTCTTTGCTGCTGTCCTGCAACGTAATAATATACTCACTCTTAGAGCTACCCTGCATAATGCTATTGCGGAAGTTGGCATAAAACCGGCTGAAGCCCTCTGCTGCGGTATTGGTTTTTTCCGGATTGATCAACACATCAGGTTTAATCACCAGAAAATAGATCAGCACTATGCCCAGCAGCAGCAAAATCACATTAACAAATACTTTCATAGGTCGCTCCGGCGCCAGATTTAGTAAAGCGAGGGCGCATTAGGATCCGGTCGGGTTTTAAAGCGCCGGTGCAGCCACATATATTGTTCCGGTTGTTGCAGTACCGCCCGTTCAACCCACTGATTTACCCGGGTCACATCCAGTTTATCGTCCCCGCTGGGGAAGTCTTGAAACGGTGGCAGAATTTCAATCTGATAACCCTGATAGTCAGCTAAACGACTGGTGATAACCGGGATCACCACGCAGTTAGCGGCATTGGCAAACAGCAGGGTACCGGTCGTGGTCGCTGTCTCAGCAACAGCAAAAAAAGGCACAAATTCGGCGCGATTGCGGCCATAGTCCTGATCCGGTAGATAAAAACACACTTCCTGTTCATTCAGGGCCTGGATAAGTCCTTTGACATCCCGCTTACCAATCATATATTTATTCGAGCGGGCGCGGCCATGGTACTGCAGGTAGTCCCACAGTGGGTTGTTGTTCGGCCGGTAAAAGCCAACACTGGGATGCGTTAAGCCGAATACCCGGCAAGCCGCTTCCAGATGCAGAAAGTGGGCGGCCAGTAGTAACACGCCCTTGCTTTCAGCCAGCGCCTGTTGAATATGTTCGTAGCCTTTAAAATGGGCCAGCTTGCGGATCCGCCAATTTGGCCACCACCAGCCAATCACGGTTTCCAACATGGCTTTGCCACTTTCTTCGGCATTACGCCAAAGTAGGGTTTCGCGCTCGGTCGCGGGCATATCGGGAAAACACAGCTCTAAATTACGGCGTGCAATTTTCTGGCGGGATTTCAGCACTTTAAACAATAAGCGGCCGAAAGCAGCGCCGATACCCATTAATACCCGATATGGTAACCAACTTAGCAGGTACAGAAAGGCCGCACCCAGCCATACCAGCCAATATTGCGGTAACAAAAAGCGCCAACTAAAACGGGGAGCATTCACCACTATCTACGTATCCGAAAACTCAGGTTGCCGGTATTGTAACGGAAAAATGACTGCGGGAAAGCTGAAACTGGTAGGAGCATGGGCGGGTGCAGCCTGAGCTACACCCGCAACCAGCCTAGTTAGTCAGGGCTGCGTTGATTGCCAGCAGGTCCTGTTCGGTCAGATTACCTGCTGCCTGTTTTAGCTGCAGCTGGGCCAGAATATAGTCATAACGGGCACCGGCCAGATTACGCTGGGCGTCAAACAGGTTACGGGTGCTCAGCAGGACGTCAACGATAGTCCGGGTACCAACCTCAAAGCCGGCTTCTGTTGCCTGCAGTGCGCTTTGCGCCGAAATTACCGCTTGTTCCAAAGCACGGATCACTGACATTTGTGAGTTGACGTTATTGAAAGAACTGCGCACCTGCCGTACCACGGAGCGATGGCTTTGTTCCAGTGCCTGGCTAACTTCAACATAATTTGCCTGCGCGACCCGCACGCCTGCTTCGATCCCGCCACCAGCATAGATGGGTACTGACAGATTAATACCGATCGAGCTGCTATCGGCGCGGTCAAAGCCTGAGGTTTTCGATACGCCCAGGTTTGCGGTGGCATCCAGGGTTGGCAAGTGACCAGCTTTGGCCAGCTCGATATCCAGTGACGACACATCCAGCGCAATGCGCTGAGCCTGTAACGTCAGGTTATTTTGCTCGGCGATACTCATCCACTCGCTGACCATCTCAGGTGATGGCCGTGACGCAGAGAATTTATCGGTATTCAACTGCGCAATTTCAGCATGATACTGGCCGGTGATTTCGCGTAGCGCTTCGCGGGCGTTTTCCAGTGCATTCTCGCTACTGATGCCCCGGGCAACGACGCTGTCAAACTGTGCTTGTGCTTCATGCACGTCGGTAATGGCAGTTAAACCCACGGCAAAGCGTTGTTTGGTTTGCTCCAGCTGGCGCTCTACTGAGCGTTTTTCCGCTTCAACAAAGGTCAGGTTATCGCGGGCCCGCAGCACATCAAAGTAGGCACTGGTCACCCGGACAATTAGGGCTTGCACTTCGGCGTTGTATACGGTTTGGCTTTGTAGTGCGACTTTTTCCGCGCGGGACAAACCTTGCCAGTTACTCCAGTCGAACAGTGATTGTCGGGCCTGAATACCGGCGCCGACCGTATTACTGCCGCCAAAACGCAGATCATCGCGGCTGCTGCGGCTGACATCAGCGCCAAAACTGACTGACGGTAGCAGGCGCGATCTGGAGACATCGATACGGGCTGTGGCAGCGTCACGGCTGGCAGCCGCGCGCTGTACCACCGGATCTTTCTGGGTGGCTAGCTGATAAACGGCTTGTAAATCCTCAGCACTTAATTGCAGGCTGAAAAAGCTCAGAGATGACAGCACCAAGGTGCTTAAAAGGGTTTTTTTCATCTTTATAAATCCTGGTGGTAAAGGAAAGTGCGTATAAGTGCCCAAATGATAACCTGTTAACGTAAACTAGGTAACGATTAAACCGTAAAGTTACCCTGAAGAGTGTAACAAAATGTGAGGACACCGATGTCAGAATTCAAGGTTGAGCAGTATCCGTCTTTTTCCGCTTCGGATCTGGAGATAATCGACAAAAGCACGGTTTTTCAGGGCTTTTTCCGGATTGAACGCTGGCAGTTACGGCATAAGTGCTTCGCCGGCGGTTGGAGCGAGGTCATGACCCGCGAATTATTTGAGCGCGGACAGGCGGTCGTTGTGCTGCCGTACAATGCACAAACTGATGAGCTGGTATTGGTGGAGCAGTTCCGGATTGGGGCTGTGGGTAGTGGTCAGAGTCCCTGGTTGCTGGAGGCGATTGCCGGCATGATTGAGCCCGGGCAAAGTGCGGAGCTGACAGCGCGGCGCGAAGCCGAAGAGGAAGCCGGCATTCAGCTGACAGAGCTGTGGCCCATGTTACACTATTACTCCAGCCCAGGTGGCAGCACTGAACGGATCCAGCTGTATCTGGGGCGGTTAACTGCTGCGGTAACGCCAGGGGTGTTTGGGCTGGCTGAAGAACATGAAGATATTAAGGTGCATCTGTTACCCCGCGCCACTGCGATGCAGTTGCTGGCGGAGGGCAAAATTGATAATGCGGCCACCGTAATTGCACTACAATGGTTGGCGCTGCATCTAGCGGATGTAACTGCACGTTGGGGGACTGATTGTTAAAAAGCGTCTATGTGCCAAAACTGCCGGATTTTTTAAGCCTGTGTGAGCGCAACTATGCCGCTTTGCACCGACTGTTGCCGCCGGTGTTGGCTGTGGCAGAGCAGAGCTTTATTCAGTTTAGTAGTCAGGATATTTACCGGCTGACTATTCTGGACGTCGCGCCCTTTACCACCAAACTAAAAATTGAGCTCTGGCAGGGACAACAGCATTACTTTCAACCCAGCTTTGATGTGCAGCTTTATCACGACGCCCGCTTAGCGGAAGTGGTGCGGGTACAGCAGCAATGGCGGTTTGCGGCGGTTTATCCTTATCCGAATCCGACCATGTCGCAACCGGATGAAAAACGCCAGATTAATCTGCTGCTCCGCGACTGGTTGCGGCTCTGTGCCCGCGCCGGTTACCGCGCCGAGCCAGAAGCATTGCCTTAAGAGTATCTTGCTAACTATGAAGTCTTATCTGTTTCCCCCGCAAGCCAGCTACCGTTTGGCGCAGCTGACCGACTGTCATTTGCTGGCCAGCGCTGACGGCTGGTATCAGGGCTGTCAGCCGGCGTTGCATTTGCAGCAGATTGTCGCACAACTGCAGCCGTCGCCGCCTGATGCGGTGCTATTAACCGGCGATCTAACCCAGGACCACAGCCGCGCCAGCTATCAATTGCTGGCGCAGTTATTGGCGCCATTGCGCTGCCCGATATTTTTCGTGCCCGGTAATCATGACGATCCGCTGCTACTCGCTGAGCTGCAACAGCAGCCGCCTTTTCATGCTGCCACTTTATTAGAGCTGGCCGATTGGCAGTTGTGGTTGCTGGACAGCACCGGTACTACACCGGCCGGCAGCTTCGACAGCACTAAGCAGCAATCCTTACAACAGCACTTTTCGGTCAGCACTGCGCGTCATTTCTGGCTGTTTATGCACCATCATCCGCAGCCGCTGGCGTGTTTTATCGACCGTTATGGCCTGACTGAACAGCAACAGTTCTGGCAGCTGCTGTTGGCTGAAACGCGGGTGCGGGGGCTAAGTCATGGTCATGCCCACCTGGCCTATCAACGGGTGCAGGACGGTATTCAGCTGGTCGGTTGTCCGGCGACCTCAGTGCAATTTTTAACCACGCCCGACTGGCAGACCGTGGCTCAGGGGCCACAGTGGTGTGAGTGGCAATTTGCCGCAAAAGGTATCGTCAGTTGGCAGTTTAAGAGGCTTTAGTGTGCAGCAACTTTATTATTTACATGGCTTTGCCAGTTCCAGCCAATCGGAAAAAGCCCGTCTGACACACGACTATTTTGCCGCGCTGCCCGGGGTACAGCTAAGGGCGCTGGATTTACCCTATACGCCCGCCGAAGCCATGGCGACGCTACAACAACAGATCACCGCGCCGCCAGCCGCCATTATCGGCAGCTCGCTTGGTGGCTTCCTGGCGACGGTACTGGCCGAGCAGCATGGCTGCCGCGCTTGTTTGATTAATCCGGCAGTGGCTCCGCATAAGGTGCTGACGGATTACATTGGTGAGTATCTGCACCCGGTGTTACAGCAACGCTATCAGGTGCGCACTGAGCATATGAGCCAACTGGCCAGTCTGATGCCCTTGACGTTAAAGCGGCCAGAACAGTATTTTGTCCTTTTGCAAAGCGGCGATGAGGTGTTAGATTATCGCCAGGCTCTTAAGTATTATCAGGGCGCCCGTTTTGAGCTGGTCGAAGGCGGTGATCATAGCTTTGTTGGCTATCAGCAATATCTGGCACAGATCGCAGAATTTTGTTTGCAACAGCCGTAAACAGGAAGCAACTACAACAATATGACTGAACAACTCTATAACGCCGAATCCATTGAGGTGTTAACCGGTTTAGAGCCGGTACAACGCCGTCCCGGCATGTATACCGATACGACCCGGCCAAACCATCTGGCGCAGGAGGTTATCGATAACAGTGTCGATGAAGCCCTGGTAGGGCATGCTGATCTGGTGCAGGTGATCCTGCACGATGACCAGTCGATCGAAGTCATTGATAACGGCCGTGGTATGCCGGTGGATATTCACCCGGAGGAAGGGGTCAGCGGCGTCGAGCTGATTATGTGCCGGCTGCACGCCGGTGGTAAATTCTCCAATAAGAACTATCAATTCTCCGGTGGCTTACACGGCGTCGGGATCTCGGTGGTCAATGCGCTGTCCAGCCGGGTTGAAGTCAGCATCCGTCGCGATGGTAATGTTTATGAGATGGCCTTTGCGGATGGTCACAAAGTCTCTGAGCTGGCGATAACCGGTACCGTGGGCAAACGCAATACCGGTACCCGGGTGCGGTTCTGGCCCACACCGTCCTATTTTGATTCGCCTAAATTTTCCGTCAGTCGCTTATTGCATGTGCTGAAGGCTAAGGCCGTGCTATGCCCCGGCCTTACGGTTAAATTTGACGACAAAGTTAACCAGCAACAATACCAATGGTGTTATCAGGCCGGGATCCGCGATTATCTGGCCGAAGCGGTGCAACAGTATCAGGCTTTGCCTGAGCAACCCTTTGTGGGTCAGTTTGCCGCCAGCACCGAAGCCGTAGAGTGGGCACTGCTGTGGCTACCCGAAGGCGGTGAACTGATCACCGAAAGCTACGTCAACCTGATCCCAACGGCGCAGGGTGGTACTCATGTCAATGGCCTGCGTCAGGGCTTGTTAGAAGCGATGCGTGAATTCTGCGAGTTCCGTAATCTGTTACCACGTGGCATTAAACTGTCACCGGAAGACTTATGGGATCGCTGTGCTTATGTGCTGTCGCTGAAAATGCAGGATCCGCAATTTGCCGGCCAGACTAAAGAACGCTTGTCATCCAGGCAGTCGGCGGCCTTTGTCAGCGGCATTGTGAAAGATGCTTTTAGCCTGTGGCTGAACGAGCATACCGATATTGCACTGGCGCTGGCCGATTTCTGTATTAACAACGCGCAGCGCCGCTTAAAAGCGGCGAAAAAAGTCGTGCGTAAAAAAGTCACTTCTGGCCCGGCGCTGCCCGGCAAGCTGGCCGATTGTGCGGCCCAGGACTTGGCCCGTACTGAACTGTTTTTAGTCGAAGGGGATTCGGCCGGTGGTTCTGCCAAGCAGGCACGCGACCGTGAATTTCAGGCAGTGATGCCACTACGCGGCAAAATCCTTAATACCTGGGAAGTCGAGTCCTCGCAAATTCTGGCATCGCAGGAAGTGCATGATATCTCGGTGGCTATTGGTATTGATCCGGACTCTGAGGATCTGTCGGCGCTGCGTTATGGCAAGGTGTGTATCCTGGCTGACGCTGACTCTGATGGTCTGCATATCGCAACCTTACTTTGTGCGCTCTTTGTGCGGCACTTCCGTCATCTGGTGGAACAGGGCCATGTGTTTGTTGCCATGCCACCGTTGTACCGGATCGATATTGGTAAAGACGTTTACTATGCGCTGGATGAAGAAGAGAAGAACGGTATTCTGGATCGGATTGAAGCCGAGAAGAAACGTGGCAAGGTCAATGTGCAACGCTTTAAAGGTCTGGGTGAAATGAACCCGTTACAGCTACGCGAAACCACCATGGATCCGAATACCCGGCGCCTGGTGCGGCTGACGATCGATGATGCGCCGCAAACGCTGGAGCTGATGGATATGCTGCTGGCAAAAAAACGTGCCCATGACCGTAAGGACTGGCTGGAACAAAAAGGAGATCGGGCAATTATTGCCTGAGCACAGGGAGTACTATGAGGGCCCGGACTAGATTGCCACTGACCTTCTGCCTGCTGCTGTGCAGCGTGCTGTCGCTGCTTAGCCCTGGCTATGCCGCTGAGATACCGGATTGGCTACAGCATCTGGCAGAGTTAAAACATCGGGCACCGGATCAGGTGCTACAGCAGCTGGAGCAACAACAGGCTGAGTTTTACCGCCTGACGCCCAAGCAACAGGCGCACTGGTTGAATATCAGAGCTGCAGCACTGAGTCATCAGGGGCGTTACCCGGAACAGCAGGATGCGGCCCGGCAGGGGCTGGAATTACTGGGTGAAGAAAAAAGTTTACTCAAAGCTGAACTGTTGTACGAGCTGGGCTATGCCCGTGAAATGCAGCTGGCGCTCAATGAAGCCTTAAGCTGGTATCAACAGGGGATGGCAGTGGCAACCGCGCTGAGTGACGCCAAGCTAAGGCTGCGCGGTGTGGTGAATATTGCCGCTGTCGATTCGCTGCAGGACCGCGACCAGCAAGCGTTGCAGGCCCTTAAGCTGGCCTACCAGGAGGCGGAACAGCTGCAGGATAAAGAATTACTGGCTGATGTGAATGCACAACTGGGCCTGATGTATTCTTCGCTGGCATTTGAGCAGGAGGCATTGGGCTTTCTGGAGCGGGCGCTGGCACTCTACGATGAGTTGGGCTGGCAACGTAATCAGGTGACAGTATTGTATAACCTGGCCCGTAATTACAGCCACTTGCAGAATTATGAACTGGCACTGCAAAGCTTTGATCGGATGCTGAAGTCGGCTGAGCAAGAACAGGACTTACTGAGCCTGTATTATGCATACAGCGGCCTGGCAATCACTAACAACGAAATGAACCGGCCACAGCTGGCGCTGGATTACATGGAAAAAGCGGAGCAGTATCTGAATGTTATTCAGTCAGATTACTATCTCGCCGGCCATTACTACGAAAAAGCGTTAATTTATCAGCAGTTGCAACAAAATTCCCTGGCATTGCAACAATTACAACTGGCTGAAGAGCGGATGCAGCAGCTGGATGAAAATAAAGATAGCAATATGCTGCTGGCACTTAGGTTATTAAAAGCAGAATTGCTGGCCGAGCAGGGGCAGTACGAACGGGCTTATCAGAATTTGCTCAGTTTTGTGCAAGGTTTTCAGCAATTTCGTGACAAAGAAAATGAAATTGAATTAGCCAAGATCCGCATGGGCTTTGAAGCTGAGCGCGAAGTGGCCCGGCAAACGCTGCTGGAGCAGGAGCTGCAGGTGAAAGCGTTGCGCTTGGCCGACAGTGAGCGGGCCCGGCAGATCCAATGGATGTGGCTGGGTATCGCAGTAGGAATTATCGCGTTACTGCTGGCACTGGTGATGCTTGCCAAACTGAGTAAAGCTCGGGGCCAGCGCAGCGGACTCCAACAGACTAAACAGGAAGAGTGATGACAGAAACCCTGATTGCCGCTGACGGTACGGAACAGTTACCGCTGCGGCGTTTTACCGAAGACGCCTATCTGAACTATTCGATGTACGTCATTATGGACCGGGCCCTGCCACATATCGGTGATGGCTTAAAACCGGTACAGCGCCGGATTATTTACGCCATGTCAGAGCTGGGCTTATCGCATCTGGCGAAATATAAAAAATCGGCCCGTACTGTCGGTGACGTGCTGGGTAAGTATCACCCGCATGGCGATTTGGCCTGTTACGAAGCCATGGTGTTAATGGCGCAGCCTTTCTCATACCGCTATCCATTGGTGGATGGTCAGGGTAACTGGGGGGCGCCGGACGATCCTAAGTCGTTTGCGGCAATGCGTTATACCGAGGCTAAGCTGTCGCGCTTTAGCGAAGTGCTGTTATCAGAGCTGGGCTCAGGTACGACTGACTGGATCCCGAATTTTGACGGCACCATGGACGAACCTAAGGTGCTGCCATCACGCTTACCGCATATCTTACTTAATGGCACCACCGGTATTGCCGTGGGCATGGCGACCGATATTCCGCCACATAATGCCCGCGAAGTGGCCAATGCCTGCGCTGCGCTGCTGGATAACCCTCAGGCCAGTGTCACCGACTTGCTGCAGTATGTGAAAGGTCCGGATTATCCGACTGATGCGGAAATCATTTCGTCAGCCGACGATATCGCAGCCGTGTATCAGACCGGCCGTGGCAGTATTAAGATGCGCGCCCTGTATCAGCAGGAAGACGGCGATATTGTGATCACAGCGCTGCCGCACCAGACCTCGGGTTCCAAGGTGCTGGAGCAGATCGCTGCGCAGATGCAGGCGAAAAAGCTGCCGATGGTATCGGATTTACGCGATGAGTCGGATCATGAAAACCCGACCCGCATCGTGATAGTGCCGCGCTCAAACCGGATTGATGTTGAGCAATTAATGCAGCATCTGTTTGCTACCACTGATCTGGAGAAAAGCTACCGGGTTAACCTGAATATCCTTGGTCTGGATCACCGGCCAAAAGTCCGCAATCTGGTGGAAATTCTTGGCGAATGGCTGATTTTCCGCCGCGATACGGTGCGCCGGCGCCTGCAATACCGGCTGGATAAGGTATTGGATCGCTTGCATGTATTAGAAGGTTTATTAATTGCCTTTCTGAATATTGACGACGTGATCCGGATTATCCGCACCTATGACGAACCCAAACCTGAGCTGGTCGCCTTTTTCGGCATTACCGAACGTCAGGCCGAAGCCATTCTGGAATTAAAACTGCGGCATCTGGCCAAGCTGGAAGAGATGAAGATCCGCGGCGAGCAGGATGAGCTGAGTAAAGAGCGGGACAAACTGCAGGCGATTTTAGGCTCCGAGAAAAAGCTGACCAAACTGATCCGGGATGAACTGCTGGCTGATGCTGAAAAATATGGTGATGAGCGCCGCAGCCCGATAGTACAACGCGAAGAAGCCAAAGCCTTAACCGAGAAAGAGCTGCTGCCCAGCGAAGCGGTAACAGTGGTACTGTCGGAAAAAGGTTGGGTACGCTGTGCCAAAGGCCATGATGTGGATGGCAATGCGTTAAGTTATAAAGCCGGTGATGCCTTTAAAGCACTGGCCAAAGGCCGCTCTAACCAGCAGGCAGTATTTTTGGACTCTTCCGGTCGCAGCTTTGCCACTGAAGCCCATGAGTTGCCGTCGGCGCGCGGGCAGGGCGAGCCGTTAAGCGGTCGCTTTACCATTGTCGCCGGTGAGAGTATTGAGCATGTGCTGCTGGGTGATGAGAGACAAAGCCTGCTGCTGGCCTCGGATGCGGGCTATGGTTTTGTCGCCGAATACGGTGATTTACTCAGTCGCAATAAAGCCGGTAAGGCGCTGTTGAGTTTACCGGTTGGTGCTAAGGTGTTGCCGCCGGTGATTGTTGGCGATCCGGAGCATGATTTGCTGCTGTGTATCTCTAACGAAGGGCGGATGCTGTTGTTCCCGGTAAAAGAGTTACCGAAACTCAGCAAGGGTAAGGGTAATAAGCTGATGTCAATTCCGTCGGCCCGGGCGGCCAGCCGTGAAGAATATGTTACCCAGCTGGCGGTAGTGCCGGCAACCGGCGGTGTCACGCTGGTGGCGGGTAAGCGTAAACTGAGCTTGAAAATGGACGATCTGGTGCATTATCAGGGTGAGCGCGGCCGGCGTGGTAATAAACTGCCACGCGGTTTGCAGCGGATTGATGAAGTGATCGTCAACGGCAGCAGTGATCAAACCAGAGACGCCGAGCAATAAGTTATACTAGGCCCCTTGTTATTCTTTGACCTTGCAAGGGGCCTGTTTTGGTTGCCGTTGTTCGATTACTGCTGTTAGCGCTGTTTTTTATTGTCAGTACTGTGGCGGGCTTACTAATCTGTTTGCTGCGTCCGTTCCATCCCAATAATGTGTATTGGTTTAGCCTCTGGTATGGCAGTGTGTCTCGCATCCTCGGTATTGAGGTGGAAATCCGCCGCGATCCGGCGATCCAGGCTGGTGAACCCTATGTGTTTGTCGCCAACCATCAGAATAATCTCGATCTCTTTACCTTAAGTGGTTCAGTGCTGCCGCGTACTGTAACCATTGGTAAAAAAAGCCTGAAGTATATTCCGTTTTTTGGCCAACTGTATTGGCTAAGCGGCAATTTCCTGATTGACCGTGATGATAAAACTAAGGCATTAAGCACTATGCTGGCGGCGGCCGAGCGGATTTCAAATCAAAAGATCTCGGTTTGGATGTTCCCGGAAGGCACCCGCAGCTATGGCCGGGGTTTACTGCCCTTTAAGATGGGCGCCTTTCATATCGCGCTGGAAGCTAAAGTCCCGCTGGTGCCGGTCTGTATGAGCAGCACCCATCAGCAGTTTAAGCTTAACCGTTGGAATAACGGTAAGGTGATTATCCAGATGCAGGCGCCGGTAGAACTGAGCAAAGAGCAGAATATCCGTCAGTTCGCCAAAGATCTGCGCAACCAGATGGCGGCGCAGATCAGCGCCCTTGATGCTGAGCTGGGTAACGACTACACTTCGCAGCAACAACCGCAATCAGAGTAATAACCCATGGAAAACTGGCAAGAATTTACTGAAGAAACCATCGCTGCCTTATTAGAAGATGGCAGCGACCCGGATGCGATGTACACCATTGAGCATCACTTTTATGACCAGGATTTTAATAAACTGGAAAAGCTGGCTGTTGAATTATTTAAGCTGGGCTATGAAGTAACTGACGCTGAAGAAGTGGAATTTGAAGACGGCGGCAGTGCCTGGGTATTTGATGCCATCCGTGAGCAATCCCTGGAAGCGGCCAGTATTACTGCTGATGCGGTCAAGCTGGAAGCCTTAGCGAAAAAGCATCAGGTCGAATATGACGGCTGGGGTACCTACTTTGAAGGTGATGAAGACGAAGAGTGGGACGAAGACGACGAGGAGTAATCCCGTCTGCTACCGACTAAAGCCGCTGCGTTAATGGCAGCGGCGCAGTCATAACACCCGAATCAAGGGTTCACATTTGTATAGCTGCTGTTCAGAGAAAAACCTGTAAAGTGCCTTACAAACTCCAACCCTGTTTAAAAGTGCTGGCCTGACGGCGGGAAATTTCTACCCTCAGTTCGGCACTAAGACTCACGTCAAAACCACCACTGATACTCGGTTCGATCTGCCGGATATATTGGGTGTTAATAATCCAGCTGCGGTTAGCGCGAAAGAAGGTCTCAGCGGGCAGTTTTTGCTCCAGCGCGCTCAGATTGCGGTAAATCATCGGTTTACCGGCGGCAAAGTGTACCCGGGTGTAGTTGCCTTGCGCCTCAAAGGCGTAAATATCGGCTAGCGTGACAAAATAGCAGCGGTCACCGTCTTTGAGAAAAACCTGGCTTTGCAATGTCATCTGCGGGCGTTGGCTGGGTGCCGGCACCTTTGCCAGCGCGGCCTGTAAGCGGGGTAGAGTAACAGGTTTTAGCAGATAGTCAGTAGCGTGGTAATCAAAGGATTTGAGTGCGTATTGGTCAAAGGCGGTGACAAAGATCACATGCGGCAGCTTACTCTGCTCCGCCAGTTGCTCTAGCAGCTGAAAGCCGTCTGCCCCGGGCATATCAATATCCAGTAGCAATAAATCCGGGCTAGTGTCTGCGATCTGTTGTAATGCCTGGCTAACATCGGCCGCTTCGCCAACAATTTCAATCTGTGGGCAGTGTTTTAGCTGATTTTTCAGCTCCAGCCGGGCTAAGCGGCTATCGTCAACCAGCAGTACTTTCATCGAGCGACTCCATGGGCAGACAGATCTCAGTTAGCACCTGATGCTGTTGCTGTGTCAGTTGCAAACTGGCACGGCCCTGATATAGCAGAACAAGCCGCTGCCGGATATTAGCCAGTCCTACGCCTGTGCCGGCTATGCCTGAATTAAGTTGGCCGTCATTGCTAACCGTTAAAAACAACTGATTATCGGTAATCCGGGCGCTGATCGCAATGCAACCCCCGGCCGGTAGCTGGCTAATGCCATGTTTAATCGCATTCTCTACACAGAGTTGCAGCAATAACCTGGGTACGGCCAAGGCCAGACAGGCCTCCGGGATCTGCTGTTGATAGCGCAAACGTTGTTCAAACTGAATCGAGCACAGCGCCAGATAATGCTGCACCACTTCCAGCTCCTGCGCCAGAGGCACTTTAACACCAGCTTGTGGGTCCAGGTTGTAACGCAGCATATCGGCCAGCACGCTTAACATCTCGCGGGCTTTTTCCGGATCTTCCAGGATCAGCGCACGGATATTATTTAGCGCATTAAACAGAAAATGCGGTTGTAGCTGATTGAGTAAGGCGTCGAGTTGGGTAGCTTGCAGTAAGGCGGTGGTTTGTCGCAGCTGTCGTACCTTGGTTATTGCGAAATAGAGCGCAGACCAGAGCGACATCGCCAGCAGCATATTTAAAAAGTTAGCGCTGAAGATATGTTTAATGACAAACCAGCGTTGTGCGGCAGGGACAGGAAAGCTGTATTGGGTAAGACTTAACAGAAAAAATACCATCAGTAGCAGGCAGGTCGCTACGGCGGCAACCAAAATACTGCCAATTAGTAAGCTGGTGGCCTGGCGCACTACGCCAGCCTGCTGCAGTTTGCGCCGGTACACACTACGCAACAGATGTGAACCCAGGCCGGTACTGCCGACCAGCACCGCACCATATAGCAGTTCGGTAGCAACAAACACCGGTCTGTTATAGATCATCAGACTCAGCAGGGCGTATAGCAGCCCCCAGCCACTGCATTGTAGTAGCGCATAACTCGCTGACCGGCTTAACGTCATGGTTGTTTATCCTGTGGTAAAAGGGTTGTAGCGGACTTAGCCAGCCAGTCGGCAAATAATGCCATGCCCTGTTCGGTAACGGGTAGCGCAATATTGCTCAGGATCACCAGCCCCTTTTGCTGTGTCGGATCGAATACCACCAGGCTGCTAAAGCCAGCGGTTTGACCGGCATGCCAATGCCAGCCCTTAGAGGTAAGCATCCAGCCCGGTGTCATCGCCGGTTGGTCGCTAAGTGGCAGTGGTGTTAGCCATAACTGCAGTAGCGGGTCGGTGTTGGCCGTGGCGAAGATGTGCTTAAGCATGCCCGCCATATCTTCAATACTGGCGATGACCGCGCCGGCACCGGCCAGGCTATCAAACTGCCAGTTCGCGACCTGTTCACCATTAATGGCATAACCACGGGCCAGTTTAGGCCACGCTGCGGTTGTGCCGGTGTGCTCTGGCAGTGAAAGTTGCACGTTGGCCGTTGGCATCGCCAGTGGCTGGAATACACGCTGCTGCATCAGTTCAGCATAGGGCTGCTTTAACTCAGTCGCCAACAGCCAACCCAGCAGACCATAGCCATAGTTGGAGTAGCCAAACTGGCGCTCAGTAAAGTCGGTTGTGGTTAGCGCGGCACGCAGCTCGTTATCGTGATAGCTGGCGTAAGGGTTACGTAAGTCGTCCAGTGGTAAATTAGCCGGCAGCCTTGGCAAACCACTGCGATGAGTCAGTAAGTCGGCAAGACTATACTGATGTTTAGCCAGTTCCGGGCGGGCAAACTGCTGTGCCAGCGGCCGGTCGAGTTGCCAGCGCCCTTGTTGTACCAGGCTTAATACTGCCAGCGCGGTCAGGGGTTTGGTTACCGAGCCAATTTCAAATAAGGTCAGCCGGTCCACTGCTTGACTAGCGGCTTGTGGTTGGGTGTCGGCCAGGCCATGCAGTTGATACTGCACCCGCTGCCCGTCCACCAGCGCGATAGCCACGCCGTGCTGGCCAAACTCCTGTTTCAGCCAGCCGGGTAACTGTTGTAACGTCAGTGGCTCAGTGGGTGTCAGGGCTTTTTTTTTAAATTAAGCGGCATGGCCCGGCCCTGAATAAAGGTACCCTGCCACTGATCTTGTTGCCATTGCCCCTGATAGCTGGCGCTGATCATTTTAGCGCTGAAATTAAGCTGGCTATCGCTGACGCTAAACTGGTCGACAGGAATCCCATAACTCTGTTGTTTCGGGCTATCCAGGGTCACATGATAACCGCCGGCAATCACGGCGACATTCAACACCAAGGGTAAGCTGGCGTTATTACTCAGTGCCAGATCGCCAGCCCACTGCTGTTCATGTTCCAAACGCTGCAGATCAGTTTTACTCAGCCGGGTGAGCGTAATGGGCATAGCTCGGCCCTGGGTAAAGACCCCCTCCAGGGTTTCGCCGGCAAAGCGGCCATCAAAGCTGGCACGTAATGAATCAGCGGCAAATTTCAGGTGCGTGCCCTCCAGCGTCATGCTGCTGGGCGGAATAGCTTCCAGGCTTTGATTTGGGCTTAACAGTGAAAGTTGGTAGCCGTTATCTTCTGCTGTCAGCGTCACTCCCAGCACGATACCGACACCGGGAGCCAGCTCAAGTACACCGCGCCAGTGACCGCTGTAATCATCAGCCAGGCTGCCAAAGCTGGCCAGTAACAGGCTGCTGCTCAGTAAAATCTTTTTCATCGCATGTCCTCCGTAGTAGGGCGTGTTGATGTCTGCTGCTTATTTTTGCAGCTGTTTGGCTGGTGTTTATACAAGGCAGAGCTTGTGATGTGTAGTTATTCTACATGAACAAGCGATAACGCAGTAGAAACGCCAGCCAAACGCTGCCCGAAGGGTTCACGCTGGCGGCGCTTTGCTCTTTGTCACTCGTCACTTATTTAGAATAACTAAACTGCGCTCCTCGTTTCGCGATCAAAGCGTCGCCAGACGAACAAAACTCAATCAGCAGACATCAACACGCCCTAGTTGAGCTTACAGCATAATGCCGCCATTTGTCCGCCTGGGGTATTTTATGATGAGTGGTTTGACGGCAGGATAACCGGCGGAAATCCGGGATGAAGGCGATTAGAGATCTGGGCCTGCCGGTATCCGGTGATACCGGCATCCTAGCTGAGTGTTGTTAACCGCCGCCCAGCCGATCACGCAGCCGGTTACGCAACTGATCCTGCAGATTACCCATTTTGGCATTTAGCAGTTCTTCCAGTTTGGCTTCCATGGCCTTGCTATCGGTTTCTTGTTGCTGTAACAGGTTTAGCCACTCTTGTTGTGGCCCCAGTTGCTGCGCCAGGCGGTTATCCAATTCGGTACGCAGCTGGGTTTGTAGCTGCGCGATTTTTTGTTTGGCTTCGCCCAGCAATGCATCGCCCAACATCCGATCCAGTGAGGAGCGGATTGTCACTTGCGGATTGGAGATCAAGCCTTCTGCCAGCACATCCAGCGGGATCTGTCCCTGGCGGTTCAGTAAGGTGACGAGCTGGTCCAGATAGCGGTTACCGGTTTGGTCAAAGCGGGCATTTTTTAACAGCACTTTGGCCTGCTGTTTTAGCTGATCATCGGTCAGCTTCAGTGAGCCGTTGGCACTAAATAAACCCGCCAGCAGTGTCAACGCATTTTGCTCGCGGCCCAATGTCAGATTTTCCAGGGCCATGCCTTCCAGCTGCCAGCTTAGGTTAGTGATCATCTGCTCCAGAATGGCAAAATCGCCATTAAGTTGCAGCTTATCCAGTCTGGGCAGGCCCGCGACATTCAGTTTAAAGCGGGTTGCCACGTTATTGATCAGTTGATGTTGGGTAGTAATGTCCTGCATGGTTAGCAGGCTCTCGGTGCCAGCCAGTAACACCTGAATGCGCGCTTCTTTAACCCAGAAATCCGGAAAGGGCTGATTCGGATCCAGCGGTTTTGCCGGGGCCGGTTCGCCGTCCTGCTGCAAATAGGGTTTGGCTAATTGATAGAGAGCTTCCAGTTTCTGGATTTCACGCGCCCAGACATCGCCCAGCAGGATCTGGAAAATCGGTGCCAGGCCGCCTTGCTGAATATTCGCCAGCTGCTGCAGTTGTTGCCAGTCCTGCTCGGCAGCAGTGCGTACGGCTTTAACGGCAGCGCTCAGGCTATCGCGGCTTTCGGTCAGACTTTGTTGCAACTCGCGCAGCTTGTCGCGTTCAGTGCGTAATTGTTGCTGCAGGCTGGTTAATTGCTGGGTTTTGGCTGCCAGATCTGCCGCGTCGCTGATACGGCTGTCGGTCAGCGCCTTAATGCTGCTTTGAAACTCAGCCAGCTGTTCCGGTGTTGGCAGTTGCTGGCGCAAGGTGGTCATTTTTTGGCGCTGCTGCGCGGCCAGCTGTTGTAACTGTTCGCCCTGCTGCAGCGTCTGTAGATTGGCTCTGGCCAGAATGGCATCAGCTGTTGGGATCTCGACTTGCAGTAAAGAGGCTAAATCCAGCGCATTATCATTGGCCGGCGGTACCCGGTATACCTTGCCGGGCCGGGCTCTTTGACTGCCGTATGCCAGCTCCAGTACTTCCAGCTCTTCAACGATATAATAACCTTTTAAGGCCGGCCAGGGGTCGACTCGGGCATAGGCTTTGGCAAAGCTGATGCTATTAAAATCTGGCTTTGCCGGATCGGTAAGCTGTACGCCATCAAGCTGCAACGATACCGGTAACAGGCGCAGCGATACACTGTCGACATTCACTTCGGCGCCGGTGATCTGCTCCAGCTCACTGATTAAGATGCTTTTAATAATACTGTTGGCCAGCAAATAGGCCACCAGCAGCAAGGTAAGCAGACTCACCGGAATTAACCAGAGTAATTTTTTCATTAACCGATCCTTATTGGTTTACAGGCGGGCTTAGTAATATAGTCTAGAGGATAATGCCTTAGCTTTCATCACTTTGGTCAGACAATGCTTTAGAAATTCCATTGCTCCGTTGCGACCAGCAGCAGGGGGCTGCGGTAAAAGGCCCTGCAATCGGGCGCGCCTGGCAGTAAGCTAAAGCCATTGCCATAACAGAAAATGAGGCTGTATGCGTTTACTGGGAATAGGTTTAACACTGTTATTACTGGGCTGCCGGCCAGCGCCGTTACCGGAAGCCGCGCCGGGGCGTGACTTACAATGGCTGGACGCCCGATCGGCGCAGCAGGCATTAGCCAGTAATGAGATTAGCAGCGAACAGTTAGTGCAGTTTTATCTGGCACGGATAGCCGAGCATAATCAGCAAGGCTATCAACTACATGCCATTACCGATATTAACCCGGACGCCCTGGCGCAGGCGCAGCAATTAGATAAAGAGCGGGCGGCTGGTCGGGTCCGTTCGGCGCTGCATGGCTTGCCGGTACTGTTAAAAGCCAATATTGCCACCGCTGATCAATTGCCTACTACTGCAGGGGCCCTGGCATTACAGGGGCATTTAACCTCGCAGGATGCAGAATTGGTGCGGCAGTTACGTGAGGCCGGTGCCGTGATTCTGGCGAAAACCAATTTATCTGAATGGGCGAATTTTCGCGGTGAAAACTCGGCCAGCGGTTGGTCTGCCCTGGGTGGGCAAACCCGCAATCCGCATCTGCTCAGCCATACGCCCTGTGGTTCCAGCTCCGGTGCCGGGGCGGCTATTGCCGCGGATCTTGGGCTGTTAGCAGTAGGTACTGAAACGGATGGTTCTATTATTTGCCCCTCTGCCATTAATGGTATCGTTGGTATTAAACCCACCCGGGGGGCCGTGTCCGGCGAGGGGATTATTCCGATTGCCAGCGCCCAGGATATTGCCGGCCCTATGGCACGCCGGATCTATGATGCGGCCTTGTTATTGGAGGCCATGCTGACGCCGGCCGCCCGTGAAGCCATTCCGGCTTCGCTGACAGCAGCGGCACTGCAGCCGGCGAATGCCGGCAAGGTCCTGCTGGTGCGCGCTTACGACGAGCGCGAGCCTGCCGTGGTATCGATGCTGGATAATACCGCTCAGGCATTAGCGGCGGCCGGTTTTGAGGTGGTGGAAACGGCGGAATGGCAGTTACCTTCGGAGTTATATCAGGCCGAGTTTAGCGTGTTGCTGTACGAATATGCCCGCGATCTGCAGCAGTGGCTAACTGAGTATCAGGTACCTGAGCAGGTCAATACGCTGCAAAAGCTTGTTGCATTTAACCGCGCGCAGGGCGAGCGGGCGCTGGCGTTTTTTGGTCAGGAATATCTGGAGCAGGCGGCGGCGATCGATCTGGTTGCTGCTGAAGCCGACTATATTGCAGCGCTGGCACAAAGCCGCGCTCTGGCTGAGGCCGCACTTAACCAGTATCTGCAGCAGGGTTTCTCGGCGATTATTTTGCCCTCCTATGGTCCGGCCTGGCCTATTGATCATGTCAACGGTGATCAGTTTAATTTTGGCACCTCGACGGCAGCTGCGGTAGCCGGTTATCCGTCTATTACCTTACCCGGCGGCTATAGCGGGGTGTTGCCGCTCGGCATTAGCCTGGTCGGTTTACCCTGGTCAGAGCCGGAGTTAATCCGCATCGCCGCCCTGCTGGAGCAGCAGCTGGCTGCATATCGGCGACCGGGGTTTTTAGCTGAGTTGCCGGCAATCAGTGCGGTTGACCCCTGATTTTGTTAGCATAGGGCCTATTAATGAACCGAACTGACGTTGCTGACTGATGTTGAACACTGATAGCGCCCTTAGCCTGCAGATCCCGATCCAAAGACTGACCTGTGCCGGCTGTGTCCGCCGCGCCACCACAGCCTTGACTGCGGTGTCGGGCGTGAGTACTGCCACCGTCAACCTTGCTACCGCCAGTGCTGAGCTGACCCTTAATGATGCTAGCGTATTGCCCCGGGTGGTGAGCGCGCTGGAACAGGCTGGTTATCCGACCCGTACCGAAGCTTTACTGTTTAGTATCAGCGGTATGCATTGCGCGTCCTGTGTCAGCAAAATTGAGCAGGCCTTACGGCAGATCCCCGGCGTATTATCGGCGCAGGTGCAACTGGTCAATAGTCAGCTACAGCTTAGCCGCATCAGTGGTCTGGCACAGACCAGCGAGTTACTGGCAACGGTGCAACGTCTGGGCTATCAGGCTAAGGTCGTGGATGAGCAGCACGCCGATCCCGAGCAGGAGCAACAGGCGGCTCAACGTCGCTTAAAGCGTCAGTTTTGGCTGGCGCTGGCCTTAACACTGCCGGTGTTTGTGCTGGAGATGGGCGGGCATCTGCTACCGGCTTTTGCCGCGCTGTTACAGCGGGTATTACTGCCGGAGCACTCCGCCTTATTGCAATTTACGCTGACCACTTTGCTGCTGGCCTGGCCGGGGCGGGATTTTTTCCGCATTGGTTTGCCAAACTTGTGGCGCCGCAGTCCGGATATGAATTCTTTAGTGGCATTGGGTACCCTTGCGGCCTGGAGTTTTTCGACGCTGGTGACCTTTGCCCCTGAGCTGATCCCCCAGGTTAGTCGCCATCTGTATTTTGAATCGGCAGCGGTGATTATTACCCTGATCCTGCTTGGGCGTTATCTGGAAGGGCGGGCCCGGGGCCGCACCGGTGCTGCTATCCGCAAGTTACTGGGCTTAAAAGTCAGTCAGGTCAGAGTGCGGGTGAATGACAGCTATCAGGATCTGCCGCTGGCGGACCTCAAGGTCGGCATGCAGTTTTTAGTGCGTCCGGGTGAGCGGATTGCTGCTGATGCACGGGTGATCAGCGGTGAATCCTGGGTCGATGAGTCGATGCTCACCGGCGAGCCGCAGCCGGTAGCAAAGCAGGCGGGCACTGTGGTCACCGGCGGTACGCTTAATGGTACTGCTGGTGCGCTGCTCTGTGAAGCTAAGGCCGTTGGCGAGCAGACGGTGCTGGCACAAATTGTCCGCCTGGTGCAGCAGGCACAGAGTAGCCGGCTGCCCATTCAGGCGCTGGTCGATAAGGTTACCGCGGTATTTGTGCCGGTGGTACTGGTGATCGCGCTGCTAACGGCGCTGCTCTGGTTGTGGCTGGGCGGTGAGCAGGCCTTAACGCAGGCCCTGGTGAATGCGGTGGCCGTGCTGATTATTGCCTGCCCCTGTGCCATGGGGTTAGCCACACCGGTGTCGATTATGGTCGGTACCGGCCGCGCGGCTGAGTTGGGGGTACTGTTTCGCCAGGGCGCGGCCTTGCAGCAATTACAGCAAGTCAGGCTGGTGGCCTTTGATAAAACCGGTACCCTGACCCAGGGTAAGCTGGCGCTGACTGATATCGTTGCGACGGCCGATTTAACCGCACAGCAGGTGTTAGCTATCGTGGCCGCCTTAGAGCAGTTTGCCGAGCATCCGCTGGCGCAGGCGCTGGTCGCTGCCGCTCAGGCGCAGCAGTTGCCCTTTGCGGCAACGACGGAGTTTCAGGCCATTAATGGTCAGGGCGTCACAGCTTTGGTTGACGGTAAACGTTATTATCTGGGGAATCTGCGGCTGCTGGCTGAGCAGCTACCGGCACAGTTCCCGGCAGCGGAACTGCCGGATGCTGCCCAACAACAGCAGCTGCAGCAGTTAACGGCGGCTGGCAAAACGGTGATTTTCCTGGCAGATACTGAGCGGTTGCTGGCGATGATAGCCCTGGCCGATCAACTGCGACCGGAAAGTCAGGCGGCGGTGCAAGCGTTGCAGCAAGCCGGCTTAACGGTGGTGATGGTGACCGGTGATCAGCTGGCAACGGCAAAGGCAGTGGCAAAACAGTTAGGGATTAGCGAGGTGCGGGCGGGGGTATTACCCGAGGGTAAGCAGCAATTAGTAGAGCAGCTAAAGCAGCAGTACGGCAAGGTGGCCTTTGTTGGTGATGGTATTAACGACGCGCCGGCGCTGGCCGCCGCCGATGTCGGCATCGCCATAGGTACCGGCACCGATGTGGCGATAGAAGCGGCCGATGTGGTGTTGCAGCGCAGTGATGTCGGGAGCGTGCAGCAGGCGCTGCAGTTAAGTGCCGCTGTGATGCGCAACATTCGGCAAAACCTGTTTTGGGCCTTTGCCTACAATGTGCTGTTGATCCCAGTGGCAGCCGGTGTGCTGTACCCGTTCACCGGCACCTTGCTGGCACCGGGACTGGCGGCAGGCGCTATGGCATTAAGCAGTATCTTTGTGCTGAGTAATGCCTTGCGGCTGCAGCGCTTTCGGTAGCGGCTATGCTGATTTTGACATCAAGCTATGAACGGCGTATCTTAGCGCCTTAACCTGAGAGTAAAGCCAGACTATGCTGACGCTGCTGCTAAAACGACAAAAACTGTGGACAGTGCCGCTGATAATCAGCCTGGCATTGTCCTGGTGTTTGCTGTTTTGTCAGAATATGGCGCAGGCGGTAGAACTGCCCTCAACAGCGTCGCATAGCGAACATCTGCCACCTTGCCATAGCAAGCTGGCACAGCTTACTGCTACCGATACTCAGCTTGTGCTGGCGGAAGTACCTTGCAGCGGTTGTGAACAACTGGCCGCAGGCAGTGATCCGCTGCAACTGGCCAGTTGCGCCATTCTGGTCAGTTGGCAATCGGCATACGAACCCGCATTGTTGCCTGATGGCGACAAGAGTAAGCCCTACTGGACACAACCGCCGCCACAGCATGGCCCACCGCTTTACTTACGTAAAAACCTTCTGCTGATTTAAGCCTGTACCTGATATGCCTGGTGGTCGCAGTACGCTGCGACTGAGTCTGCTTTTTTGGTATAGGGTGTTTTATGTTTCAGGTATCTCAAAATAATGGCCGGGGGCAATGGCGAGCCTTCAGTACGCAAGGTATTACGCCGCTGGCGATGACTGCCCTGGTGATCGGCTTATCCGTAGCAAGTTTGCCGTTGTTGGCGCAAAACCATGGCTATGCCCATGCGGGGCCAGCGGGTTCAGCCGTTAGCCCGGCGCAGGATCCGCTGGCGAAATTACAGCCGGCACAGCAATATACCTGTTCCATGCATCCGCAAATCCGTTTTAGCGATCCGAATGAGCGCTGCCCGATCTGTGGTATGGCACTGATCCCGGTTGCCGCCGAAGATGGTCATACCGCAAGCGGGGAGCAGGTCGAACTGCGCTTAAGCCCCAGAGCCGCCGCCCTGTTGCAAACCGCAGTGATGCCGGTACGGCAGGCTGCCAGCAGCCAACACCTTAGTCTACCCGGTACCTTAGTTGCCGATCAAAGCCGGGTGCAAACCATCAGCGCCTGGACCAGCGGCCGCATTGAACAGGCTTATGTTAACCGCACGGCGCAGCAGGTGCAGGCCGGTGAGCCGATGCTGGAAATTTTTAGCCCTGAGCTGATTGTGATCCAGCAGGAGCTACTGCAGGCTAAGCAGTTGTCGGCGCGCAGCAGTTTGCCAGCTGGCAGTACCCTGGACGGCGCACGGCGTCGCTTACGTTTATTGGGGGTGCCCTCAGCGCAAATTGAGCAGATCCTGCAGCGTGAGCAATTACAGGATACGGTGACAGTCAGTGCACCGGTCAGCGGTATTGTCACTGAAAAATTCGTTAATCAGGGCGCTTACGTCAGCACCGGCCAGCCATTATTTACCGTACTGGCGCTGGATAAGTTATGGCTGGAGTTAGCCGCCTTTGAATCCCAATTACCCTTACTCCAGGTCGGACAGCAGGTAGAGGTAAGTGTGAAAGCCTTACCTGGTGAAACGCTGAGTGGCCGCATTGAACTGATTGAGCCCGAGCTGAATATCGCCAATCGTAACGCCAGGGTGCGGGTGTTGTTGGCAAACCCGGATGGCAGATTAAAACCCGGTATGCTGGCACAGGCCAGTATTCAGGCTGAGGTGAAAGCCAGCTTATTGGTGCCGGCATCAGCGGTACTTTTTACCGGCAAGCAGTCACTGGTTTATGTCCAGCCAGATCCGGCAGAGCCGCGGTATGAACCGCGTCAGGTCGAGCTTGGCCTGCGTCTGGGGGAAGAGTATCAGTTGCTCTCTGGCGTCACTGCGGGTGAGTTAGTGGTGACGCAGGGCGCGTTCCGGCTGGATAGCGAACTGCAAATCCGCGGCCTGCCCAGTATGTTAAATCCAGCTGTTGCTGCTACACAGCATGCAACCGCTACGGCGTCCCATACTCACAGCGCGCCGCAAGTCGCAGCGACACCAGCGCCAAACCCGGATGGCTTTGTGGTGCCGGCGGAGGCACAAAGCGTGTTGCTGCAGGCTTATGCGCAAGCTTACGAGGCGTTGGTGGCTGACGATCTGGCAGGCTGGCAGCAGGCGACTTTGTCGCTGCAGCAAGCGGTGGCGGCGGTTGACTGGCCTGAGCGGTTCCCCAGAGTGCTTAGCGCGCTAAATGCCGGTGCCGGCGAAATTATGGACGTCACTGAAATTGCACAAGCCAGGGCACTGTTCTACCGGCATAACCTGGGTTTATTGCGGTTTGCTGAGTTGGGCGTACTGGCTGATGGCTGGTATGAAGCCTATTGCCCGATGGCTCGCGATGGCGAAGGGGCCAGTTGGTTACAGCGCGAGGCTGAGCTACGCAACCCCTATTTTGGCGCCATGATGTTGCGCTGTGGCGATATTGTGCGCCGTTTTGGGGCGGAGGGCTAACACATGACGACACCCTTGCAACCTGAAGCGGGCCAGACGGAGAACCAGCAGGGTTTCGGCCGTTTTATGGCGCTGTTATTACAGCAAAAGTTGTTGGTGTTCTTAGCCTCGGCCATCTTGCTGGTGGTTGGCATTGGCGTGGCCCCCTTTGGCTGGCAGCATCAGCTGCCACTTAAGCCGGTGGCGGTGGATGCTATCCCTAATCTGGGCGAAAACCAGCAAATAGTGTTTGCCGACTGGCCGGGCCGTTCGCCGCAGGATGTGGAAGATCAGCTGACCTATCCGCTCAGTAGCGCCCTGATGGGCGTGCCGGGGGTGAAAGATGTGCGCTCCCTGTCGATGTTTGGTTTTAGCAGCATAGCGCTGATTTTTGAGGACAATATCGAGTTTTACTGGGCCAGATCGCGCATTCTGGAAAAGCTGGCCAGTTTACCGGCTGATACCTTACCGCCTGGTGTACAACCGGCGCTGGGGCCGGATGCGACCGGCCTGGGGCAAATTTTCTGGTATACGCTGGAAGGGCAGGATCCGCAGGGAAAGCCTGCTGGCGGCTGGCGTCTGGATGAGCTGCGTGCTACTCAAGACTGGTATTTACGCAGTGGTTTGCTCACGGCCGAAGGCATTAGTGAAGTGGCGGCGATCGGCGGCTATCAGCGAGAATATCAGGTAGAAGTCGACGCGAACTTGCTGCGGCTTTACGACGTGACACTGGAGCAGGTCACGGCAGCGGTGATGGCGGCGAACCTGGATGTCAGCGCCGGCAGCCGTGAGCTAAATGGCGTTGAATATCTGATCCGCGGCCAGGGCTTTGTCAAACAGCTGGCTGATCTGGAACAAGCGGTCGTCAGGCTGGGGCCGGACAATGTGCCGATCCGGGTACAGGATGTGGCTAAGGTCAACTTTGGCCCAGCGCCGCGACGGGGTGTGCTGGATGTCGCCGGCGCGGAAGCGGTAGGTGCGGTGGTCACGGTGCGCGAGGGCTATAACCCCAGACAGGCGATTGCTAATCTGCAAACCCGCATCAGTGAGCTGCGGGCCGGTTTACCGGCAAAAGCCGTCATTAACTGGGCGGATACCAGCTTAGCGCAGGTCAGTGACTTTGCCGCCTTACAGCAATTGCCGCTGCCCGGCACACAGTTTACTGAGCAAAGCGACAGCGTACAGCACGCCTGGCGCAACTGGTTACAGCAACATCCACAGCAGAGTTGGCCGCAGTGGTTAAGCTTAAGTAAGGTGGAGCTGGTGCCGTTCTATGATCGTTCGTTACTGATTGATGAAACGGTCGCGACTCTTGAGACGACGCTGGCGTTACAGATTTTACTGACCACCCTGGTTGTACTGGTGGTGCTGTGGCAGTTCAGAGCGGCACTGGCGGTGAGTTTAATGCTGCCCGTGACCGTGCTGGTCAGCTTTATCCTGATGCGTTACTTTCAGGTGGAGGCGAATATTGTCGCCTTAGCCGGGATTGCGATTGCCATTGGTACCATTGTCGATCTGGGCATTATTTTTACCGAGAATCTGTTGCAGCAACGGCAGAGTGCGTTGCAGCAGGGGCAGCGTTTTAATGCTGCTTTGGCGATCCAGCAAGCCGGGCGCGAGCTGGGCCCTGCGTTACTTACCGCCATCAGTACTACCGTGATTAGCTTTTTGCCGGTGTTTGCCATGACTGGCGCCGAGGGTAAATTATTCGGCCCTCTGGCCTATACCAAAACCTTTGTGCTGTTAGCTGCGGTGTTACTGGCGGTAACCTTGCTGCCTGTGATGTTGTACTGGCTGTTTGCGGCAGAGCCGGCGCGGCTTAGAGCGCTGTTAGCGCAAAAATGCCGCGGCCTGATCCCGCAGCGCCTGCAAGGCATACCCACTATGCTGCTACGCCGTGCCCATGGCGTGGTTTTGCTGTTGCTATTGTTGAGCGTATTGCTTTGGCTATCCCAGCTCTGGCTGCCGCTGGGACCGGGTGCTGGCTTCTGGCATAACCTGCTATTCGTCAGTAGCTTATTATTGCTCGTGCTGGCGGTATTCTGGCTATTCTGGCGGCTTTATCTGCCGCTGTTGCGGCTATGTCTGCGTTTTAAACTGACGTTTTTGCTGCTGCCGCTGCTGGTGGTATTGACCGGACTTTCGATCTGGCTGGGGGCTGCCAGGGTGATCCCGGGTGTTAGTGCTGAAAGTCAGTTGGCACACCGTTTCCCGGGGTTAAGCCGGGAGTTTATGCCGGCGCTGGATGAGGGGGCCTTTTTACTGATGCCGACGGTGATGCCGCATGCCGCTATCAGTGAAGCGCTAAGTATTTTGCAGCAGCAGGATCAGGCGATTGCTACTATCCCGGAAGTGAAAACGGTGGTGGGTAAAATTGGCCGTGCCGACAGTGCCCTGGATCCGGCGCCGTTATCGATGATTGAAACGCTGATCCAATATCACAGCGAATATAAAACTGACGCACGGGGCAAGCGGCTGTATTTTAAATATGACCGGCAAACTGACAGCTTTATGCGCGATAGCGATGGCGAGCTGATCATTGATCCGCGCGGCCGGCCCTACCGGCAGTGGCGTGAGCATATCAAAAGTCCGGATGATATCTGGCAGGAAATTGTGCAAGCGGCGCAGTTGCCCGGCGTAACCTCGGCACCTAAGCTGCAGCCGATAGAAACCCGTTTACTGATGCTGCAAACCGGCATGCGCGCGGCGATGGGCATTAAGTTGCAGGCGCCGGATTTAGCCACGCTGGAGCAAATGGCGCTGGCATTTGAGGCGGCATTGCGCGACGCCCCGGCCATTTCGCCACTCACCGTAAATGCCGAACGGGTGGTGGGCCAGCCGTATTTAATTGTCACGCCCAATCGGCAGCAAATCGCGCGGCATGGTTTAAGTATGCAACAAGTGCAGCAAAGCTTAAGTACTGCCCTGGCCGGGATGGATGCCGGCCGTACCGTCGAGGGGCGCGAGCGTTATCCGATCCGGGTGCGTTATCAACGCGAGCAACGCGATAGTCTGGAGGCGATAGCACAAGTACTGGTGGCGACGCCCGCCGGCTACAGTGTGCCGTTAATTGAACTGGCAGAAATCCGCTACGAGCGCGGCCCACAGATGATCCGCTCGGAAAACAGCTTTTTAACCGCCTACATTACCTTTGGCGCAGAGCGGGGTATCGCCGATGTCGAAGCGGTAGCGCAGGTAAAGGCTTATTTGCAACAACTGCTAAGCCAGGGCGAGCTGACATTGCCGGCCGGCGTCAGTTATCAGTTTGCCGGCAGTTACCAGCAACAGCAAAGTGCTGCGGCGACACTAAGCTGGTTGGTGCCGCTGGCGCTGACCTTGGTGTTTATGTTGCTGTATTTACAGTTTAAGCAGGTCAGTACCGCGCTGATGATTTTCAGCAGCATTGCTATTGCCTGGGCTGGCGGTTTTATCGCGCTGGATGCGTTTGCGCAGCCAGACTTTTTAAATAGCCAGTGGTTTGGCGCCAATCTGCGTGAGCTGTTTAATCTGCAAAGTTATAACCTGAGTATCGCGGTCTGGGTCGGGTTTTTAGCCTTATTTGGTATTGCTGTCGACGATGGCATCGTGATGGCGACTTACCTGAAACAGCAATTTGCCGCCCGGCCGGCAAGCAGCCGTGTTGAAGTGCGCGAGTTAGTGTGTGCAGCAGCGGCCAAACGCATTCGCCCCTGTTTAATGACCTCCGCTACTACGATACTGGCGCTATTACCGGTACTCAGCTCCACTGGTCGCGGTGCTGATCTGATGATCCCAATGGCGATACCGACGCTTGGCGGCATGCTGTTTGTGCTACTTAGCGTCTTTATGGTACCGGTGCTCTATGCTGCCCGGGAGGAGTGGCGCTTGCGTTAATAGGCAATCCGGTGCAGTTGTAGCATCCTAGCCGCACCTCTCTGGCGGCTTTGATGCTACAGCCCCTGCTTTTGCTAAGTTGCCTTACCGTAGCGCTATATCGCGCTTGCCAACAACCGCAGCGCCAGCGGGCTTACCAGCAAGGCGCCAAGCAGATAGCCGCAAAAGCGTTGGCGCTGACTAAACGGATAACCGGTGTTAAGCCCGATCAGTGCCGAACACCAGGGTAAGCGCCACCCCAGCCAGACCAATAAAGCACAGGCTGCTGCCGTGAACACTAAGATCAGACTCGCTTCGGCCAGTGCGCCCACGGCATGGGGCGTCAGCCATAGTGCCGCTACGATTAATAACGTCTGATGCACTAAATAACAGGGAAACACCGCGCGGTTGGCTATATTCAGATAACGGTGTGGCCGGTTCAGATAGTGCTGCGCCAGTGCCAGTAACCAGGCTACCACTGCTACACCTTGCAGCGAAAAGCTTAGTCTGAGAGCAAAACGCATTGGCTGCTGATAATCTGGCCACTGCGCCGGTTGCTGCAACTGGAAATATAACAGACAGAGCAGCAGATAATTCAGCAAACAGAACCACCCTAACGGACGGCGGCAGGCGTTAAGTTGCTGCCAAAATCCGGGTACTGAAACCAGTGCCATGCCGAGCAGGAAAAACAGCAAGCCCTGCAGATCCCGGATACTGTCACCGCTGAATTGATAACGACAGAGTAACAACAGGGCACCCACCCACACTAAAAACCAACCGATAGGCATCGTAAATAACCGCGTCAGTAGCCGATTTAGCCCAGGCAAATACAATAAAGGCGCAAGTAGCATGGCCAGTAAGGTAAAGCGCCACAGGGAGCGTAAAAACCACAGATGATTGACATCAACATGTGGCCAAACGCCCCGTTGATAATTAGCAAATAGCGGATGATCCAGCTCAAAAAACGCCAGATAAAACTGCCAGTAGCTCAGCGAGAGGCCGTCTTTTTGTACCATTTCGGCATAGAGCTGTGGTGGTACTATAATCCAGAGCCCTACCATTAGCGGCAACAGCAGCAACACAGTTCGCTTGCCGGCAAATTGCAGGTAAGCCCGCAGCCCCGGTAAACGCTTTAGCACAGTACCAAGGGCAAAGCCGGCAATCAGCCAGATCAGCAGCATCCGCCACGGCGAGGACAGCAGCATCAGATACTCCAGCGATGACGATAAGTACTGACTCTTATAGTGGTAGTCCCAGGAAGCAACATATAACATCCCCAGGTGGTATAGCATCAAGAGTCCGAACGCCAGCACTCTTAGCCAATCCAGGTCGTAGCGTCGTTCGGGGTGGCTTGTGGTGGTTCCGGGCACAGCATGGGGCATTCACAACTCCTTTGAATTGATTTCACGGCAGAATCTTGTGCTAGTATGCTGGCGATAATAGGTTGCGGCTATAGCAGGTTGGCTTAGCGGTGGCTCTGAGGGACAACAGGTGGCGACAGATGACAAGCGGTAATTCATGGTTCGTACAATGCGTGCAGCGCCATCCTGTGCGTAGCGGCTATTTGCTGTTTGCGCTGTTTTTGATCTTAAATGCCGCAGTCAATGTCAGTTCAATCTGGACGGCTGAGCAGCGCCAGCCGGACAGCACCTTGTTAATTTGGCAACCGATACTGTGGGAATACAGCAGCGTGCTGAGTACCTTGTCACTGAGCCCGCTACTATTCTGGTGGTTCGGCCGGCAGCCGCTGCAATTTAAAGCGCCAGCCCGACAACTGCTGCTGCACCTGGCGGCATCAGTGGTGTTTTCACTGAGTCATGTTGGCATTATGGTAACGCTGCGTAGCTGGGTATACCGCTGGTTGTGTAGCGACTATCAATTCGGGCCGCTCGGACGTGAGCTTATCTATGAATATCGCAAAGATCTGTGGGCATATCTGGTTTTTCTCTGCGCTTTTCAGCTGGCACGTTTTGTTCACGCCAGATTACAGGGCGAAGCCTATGTGGTCGGGACCGCCGTCAGCGCCGACGCTGCAGGCGACCCCAGCCACCAGGGGGCGACAAGTGGTGTGGTCGAGCAACCGGGTTATTTTCTGGTTAAGAAACTGGATAAGGAATACCTGATCCGTGTGGAAGACATCGCCTGGCTGGAAGCTAACGGTAACTATGTAAATTTGCATAGCGAGGGACGCATTTATCCGCTACGCGCTACGCTGGCAGCGACCCTGGAAACTCTGCAGCAGGCCGGTTTTTGCCGGATACACCGCAGTCTGGCTGTTAACCTGCGTTATATAGAGAGTATTGGCTATCAGAGTAGTGGTGATGGCAGCATCTTATTGAAAACGGGTCAGCAGTTGACGTTGTCACGCCGCTATAAAGAACAGTTTAAAGCGACGGTGGACTGGACGCAAACTAAGCCATAGCAAGCCGCTAAGCGCCGGTCTGTCTTGCAAGGAATTGCTGCAAGGACACAGCCGGCGCGGCTTAAGTTTATTGGTGGTAACTGATATGCTGATGGAAACGCACGGTTAAATCATCGCGCTCAGGCTGCAGGTTCACCGCTTTAGCAAAACGACGCAGCGCGCTTTCTACTTCATTCATAAAGCGGCCATAACCCAGATCGGTTTGATCGTCTGGCGTGGCGAAAATGATCAGCTGCATCATTTCCACCAGCTTATCGCCCTGCAGATCGCTGACCAGCTGGCCTTGTTTGGCGCTGGGGTCAAAACCAATCATCTGCAACTCTGTGCCCTGGCTGCTTTTATCAAACTGGCTGTTGCGGACCAACGGTAACAAACCATTGGCCAGCACGGCCAGATGCTGCAGTTTTTCTTGCTGACAGGCTGAGACAAAGTGATCGGCGATATGCTGATATAGTGGCAGATAGGGGCTGCTGCTGTGCAGATCCAGCTTTACCTGCTCTTTTAACCGCCGGCTGAGCGGTAAATTGACAATCACATAAGTCAGGGCGCTATGGGCCGGCAGTTCCGCTTGCCGGGCTTTATAGCGGGCATCAATAGAGCGCAGTTTATAGCCGTAGCTTTCTTTACTGCCTTTGGCTTTGGCGAATAAATCATAGGTCAGATGCTGGTGATCACGGACTTTGATTTTCAGCTCTGCCAATGCCAGGCGGTTACGCAGCTCGGTCAGTAATGTCGTCACCTGCTGGTGAAAGGCTGCGGCATTAGAGCGCAGTGGCTGCTCGGTTGCCAGAATCAACAGGCTAATTTTCCGTGCCCGCACTTTGGCATCATAGAAGCTATGCTGGGCTTCATGGTAGCTGGGGTTATAGAAAAACAGAATTTGCTCGGCGGTTTGCAGCACATAGGCTTCCTGGTGGAAGCGCACTACCGGGGTTTTTCCGTTCGCAATCAGATGCACATTGCGCAGGCCAAACTGATCGGCCAATTCAAACAGCTTTTGGCTTAGCGCCTGATACAGCGCCAGGTAGGGCGCGTCTGTACTGCTTGCCGGGTAGCGGGCTACCAACTCATCGGACAAAACAAACTCAGCCAGCAGGTATTGATTATCGCGGGCCGACGCGGGCAAATAAACCTTGTGTTGCGAACTGACGGGCATAACCGTACTCCTGTACAGATTAAAATTGCGCCAATTGTAGCAAAAAGGCTGGCAAGAGTGCCAGCTGGTTAACATTATTTAAATCCTTGAGTGTTATCAGGTTTTTATACAGAGACTGTGATAGCCCTTATATGCATAGCAGGATGTTTTTTAAAAAATTCTGCTAGAATAAGCAGTTATTACCTTTTAACCGCCGCCTGAACTCTGGATAGATGATGTCTGTAACCTTATTAATTGATTATTGGCTAATTGCCATTACTGCACTCTTTGTCGTTGTTAACCCGCTGACAACGGCTTTTATCTTTGTTTCCTTATTGCCAAATGCCAATGCCATTCAGCGTAGGCGGGCTGCCAAACGTTCCACCCTGGTCTCGGCCGGGATCTTTTTGTTATTTGGTTTGCTGGGCAGTTTTATTTTTAAGGTATTTGGCATTACGCTGGAAGCCTTTCGCATCGCCGGCGGCCTGATCCTGTTTGGTATTGCGATGAGCATGATGCAAAAAGGTCTGGATGATGGCGAAGAAGCAACAGGTAAAGAGCCGCATCCGGATGGCAAGCTGGCGAAAGATGTGTCGATTATTCCGTTGGCGATCCCCTTTATTGCTGGCCCCGGCGCCATTGCCACCGTGATGATCCTAACCAGTGAAGCACAAAGTTTGTGGCACTTTATTACGGTGTTCCTGGCTATCGGTATTACGACCTTTTCCTGTTATCTGGCAATGATTTATTCGCATGTGCTGGTGCGCTATATCGGCGAGACCGGTAAAGAAATTATTACCCGGCTGTTCGGCTTGATCCTGTCAGTTATTGCCGTGCAGTTTGTGATTAACGGCGTGCTGGATATTTATCGTAGTCTGTAAAAAAACAGGGCGCCGTTGCGCCCTGTGTTGCTTGCTTAGCAACCGGCTCAGGCCAGAATAATAAAGCCAAAGAATGCCAGCACCGCAGCGATAAAGGCATAGGGGAACTGGGTTAGGGCGTGGCTCATCAGGTTACAGCCCGAACCCTGCGCCGCTAATACGGTTGAGTCACTGTAGAAGCAGGCCTGACTACCAAAGGAGCTGGCTGATAGCAGGGCACCAATCACCAGTGGGATATTGGCATCGACTGCAATAGCCAGCGGCATCACAATCGGGATCGACACCGCAAAAATGCCCCAACTGGAACCTGTAACGAAGGCTAACACGGCCATCGCCACAAAGACCAACGCCGGTAACATCTGGGCGTTCATATAGGGCGCCAGGTTCTCAATCACGTATAGCGGTAACCCTAACTGATCACAAACATCCTTAAAGGTAAAGGCCGCGATCACGGTACAGATCGCCGGTAACATGGTTTTAAAACCATGCATCATCAGCTCCATCATCTCGGTAAAGGGCATCAGACGCTGCGCCATATACATTGGGATGGTCAGAATAAAGGTCAGGATTAACGCAGGCCAGATTTCCGCTTCAAACCAGATGGTAAAGCCAATCAGCATCAGCATCGGTAACAGGAAGTTATACAGCTTGCCGCCTTTTTTGTCTGACGCATCAAACTCTTCTTCAAAGGCTTCTACTGCAAAGTCGTCGCTGGTATGGGTATGTGAAGCGGCGGTTTCAGCCGGCGCATCAATATTACCACTGGATTGCTGGGCGGCCAGTTCGGCTTTTTTCATTGGGCCAATCAGTGGCACTATGCCTAAGATAACCAGTGGCACCATAATCAGCGCCAGCCAGGCGTACACCATATAAGGAATGGCTGAGATATAGGTTTTAATGCCATTGGGGTCGGTTTCCGGCGCGATACCGTTAGCCACCAGCAGACCACCAAAGAAAATGGCCCAGGTTGAAATAGGCACCAGCACGCACATTGGTGCGGCGGTTGAGTCAACCACATAGGCCAGCATTTCCCGCGATACCTTGTATTTGTCGGTGATCCGTTTCATGGTTTCGCCGACGGTTAAGGCATTCAGGTAATCATCAATAAAGATAATCAGCCCCAGAAAGTAGGTCATAAACAGCGACGGTTTGCGGCCACTGGCATACTGCTGCGCCATCCGGCCAAAGGCAAAGGCGCCACCGGTATGCACCAGCAGCGCAATTAAGGCGCCAAAGCCACCACAGACCAGAATTAGCCAGCCAATGGTTTCGTCCTGCATCACGCGCACTGAGGTTTCGCCCAGATTAAATAAGGCTTCAATCGGTGAGCCGGCCAGCAAAATTAAGCCGGCGGCGGCACCTAACACCAGCGCCAGAATGGGCCGCTTTAACCAAACGGCAAACGCCAGTACGACTAAGGCGGGGATCAGACTAATGGCTGAAGGTTCAACGGCGGCCGCTTCGGCCGCCGCAGCAATAGGTTCGGCCAGACTCTCTAAAGATGCATCTGCTGACATGGTTTTTTATTCTCATAATAAAAGCCGGGACAGGCCGGCAAAGTTAACTGAACCGTTGCAGCAGATTGGACAACTCAACGGAGCGGAACACTGCGTGGTGCTCTGGCTAAACGGGCGGTTTAGCTGCATAAGTATCCTGCGCAGGTCTGTCTGATCTTTATGCAGACAAACGCGTGCATCATAGCAAAAAAACGATTTTGCACAATTGGAATCTTTGAGCCTGATATAGGGCAACAGCTGTCAACTATTTTTACAGCCTGACGTTTGCGTTGAAATTAACTTATGCCAAGTCAAGTAGTTATTTTATGGCACGCTCTATGCTAAACCTACGTTGTAGTTAATCGTCAGACGAGCATTGAGCAAGCTGATAAAACATTTTGCAGGAGCGAGAAAATGAAAAAAATTTTGAAAGGTGCCATCGCAGGGGTCGCGTTGTTACTAGCGCCCTTCACCCAGGCGGCAATGGTTACGCAGTGGGATTATAGTGTTACCTTGGCGTGGGCTGGCTGGAATTTCGGAGCTGGTTCGGGAACTCAAGCTACAGGTCCTTCTTTATTAACCTGGGGCGACCCATCTGGTAATCATGCTGTAGCGGGCGGTGGCCGTAGTGGTTTAGGCATTACAGAGTCACCAGCAAATGGTATCGTCAATACCAACGGTCCTTTTGCATTGACCAATATTATCACTCACTATAACAATCCAATCAGCTCTTCCTACGCAACGCTGACCAGCGCAAGTTTACAGTCAACACTGCTGTTAACACCACTGAATCCGGCGGGTAGTGCGTTAGATTTACTGGTAGCTAACTTCAATATCAACTTTATTGAAACGCCAAATCAAAGTCCTTGTCCGTTCCCATCGTTATCGGTTTGTGATGACATTTTTGTTATCTCAACTGATGCGCTGAATGCGTCTTTTGACTATAACGGCTTTACTTACTTTATCAGCATTATTGAAACCAGTGGTTCTTTAAATCCAATGGACGCTGCGACCTGTGCTCAGGCTGGTATTGTTGGTCCATGTTTGGGCTTTAAAACCCAGGAGAACCAATTTACCGACGCCCAGTTCGCATTCCTGATCACCACTGAACCTGTGACTATCGTTGCTGCACCTGGTGTGCTGGCGCTGATGGGGTTGGGTTTAATGGCTCTGGTCGGTGTACGTCGTCGCAAGCAGTTAGTGGCATAGTATTAATCGTTAAATAAAAAATGCCGGCATAGTCCGGCATTTTTTATGGTCAGGTTACCCCCGAAAAGGGGGGCTGTCGGGATAGAAATTACCGACTACTATAAGGCGGCGATTTCGGCCTGCTGCGCCTGAAGTTTGGCTAACGCCTGCTCCAGTTCCGCCAGTTTGGCGCGCTCCTTCTCCAGCACCGCTTCCGGTGCCTTGGCAACAAAGCCCTCGTTATTCAGCTTACCGGCAACCCGGGATAACTCTTGCTGGGTTTTTTCCAGTTGCTTGGCAATACGGCTAAGTTCTGCTTCTTTATCAATTAAACCCGCCATTGGGATCAGCAAGTCCATGCTGCCAATCAGCTGAGTGGCGCTGGCTGGTGCTTTAGCATCAGCCGCCAATACCTCCAGGCTGTCCAGTTTCGCCATTACCAGCAGGAAGTTACGGTTTTGCTCCAGTCGGCGTTGCTCTTCAGCATTCAGATTACGCAGCAATACCGTTAATGGCTTAGATGGGGCAATATTCATTTCACCACGCACGTTACGGATAGCGGTGATCACGGCTTTTAACCATTCCAGATCAGCCTGCGCCGTTTCATCCACCAGCTCAGCCTGATAAACCGGATAGGCGGCCAGCATAATGCTGTCGCTGTTAATACCGGCCAGTGGCTTAACGGCTTGCCAGATACTTTCCGTGATATAAGGCATAATCGGATGCATCAGGCGTAACAGGCTTTCCAGCACGGTGATCAGCGTATGGCGGGTGCCGCGCTGTTCTGCTTCAGAGCCTTTGAACAACACCGGCTTGGTCAGCTCCAGATACCAGTCACAGAACTGGTTCCAGGTAAACTCATACAGTGCGGTGGCGGCCAGATCAAAGCGGTAGCTGTCGAAGTAATGTCGTACTTGTTTTACCGTTTGCTGGTATTGTGCCAGGATCCATTTATCGGCCAGTGACAGCACCTTATCGTTGCTGTTAAAGCCGCAGTCCTGACCTTCGGTATTCATCAACACATAGCGGCTGGCATTCCACAGTTTATTGCAGAAGTTACGGTAGCCTTCTAAGCGCTTCATATCCCAGTTGATATCCCGACCGGTAGACGCCAGCGCTGCCAGCGTAAAACGCACCGCATCGGTGCCGCTGGCCGGAATACCCTCCGGGAACTGCTTGCTGGTGCGGTCGGCAATTTTCTTCGCCAGCTGCGGTTGCATCATATTGGCAGTGCGTTTTTCCAGCAGCGCGTCCAGCGTAATGCCGTCAATCATATCCAGTGGGTCAATCACATTACCCTTGGATTTTGACATCTTATCGCCGTTTTCATCCCGGATCAGGCCGGTGACATAAACGGTCTTAAAGGGTACTTGCGGCTTACCATCGGCATCTTTAATAAAGTGCATGGTCATCATGATCATCCGGGCAACCCAGAAGAAAATAATGTCAAAGCCGGTCACTAACACATCGGTAGGATGGAAGTTCTTTAAATCTTCGGTTTGCTCTGGCCAACCCAGCGTCGAGAAGGTCCACAGCGCCGAGCTAAACCAGGTGTCCAGCACGTCGTTATCCTGATTCAGGCTAACGCTAGCTGCCAGCTGATATTTACTGCGCACCTCAGCTTCGCTACGACCGACATAAACCTTGCCGTCGGCATCATACCAGGCTGGAATACGGTGGCCCCACCACAGCTGACGCGAGATACACCAATCCTGAATATCGCGCATCCAGCTGTAGTACATATTCTCATATTGCTTCGGCACAAACTGAATATCGCCGTTTTCTACCGCTTCGGTCGCCGTTTTCGCCAGTGGCGCAACCCGCACATACCACTGATCAGTCAGCATCGGCTCAATGACCACGCCGCTGCGATCACCATAAGGCAGGGTGTTGTTGATCTCTTCAATTTTTTCCAGCAAGCCGGCAGCATCAAAGGCAGCAACGATGGCTTTGCGGGCTTCGTAGCGATCCAGGCCCTGATATTCAGCCGGGATCGCAATTTTAAGTTCGGTATCCGGCTGGCCATTAATATGGTAGCAGTCTGCGCTCTGACGGATAGTCGCATCGGGGGTCATCACATTAATCAGCGGTAACTGATGACGTTTACCAACTTCGTAGTCATTAAAGTCATGCGCCGGTGTGATTTTGACGCAGCCGCTGCCTTTGCTCATGTCGGCATGTTCGTCAGCGATAATCGGGATGCGGCGGTTGGCCAGCGGTAATAGGATGGCTTTGCCAATCAAATCTTTATAGCGCTCGTCTTCCGGGTTTACCGCGACCGCGCTGTCACCGAGCATGGTTTCCGGGCGGGTGGTCGCCACCACCAGATAGTTTTTACCATCGGCGGTCTTTACACCATCGGCCAGCGGATAGCGAAGGTGCCAGAACTGACCCTTTTGCTCTTTGTTCTCGACTTCCAGATCCGAGATAGCAGTGTGCAGTTTCGGATCCCAGTTGACCAGGCGTTTACCGCGGTAAATCAGATCATCTTCATACAGCCGGACAAAGACTTCCTGCACGGCATTCGACAGGCCGGCATCCATGGTAAAGCGTTCACGGTCCCAATCGACCGAGTTACCCAGGCGGCGCATTTGCGAGGTAATGGTACCGCCGGATTCAGCCTTCCATTGCCACACCTTTTCAATAAATTTATCGCGGCCAAGCTCAGCGCGGCCGGGCAGACCTTCCTGTGCCAGTTTACGTTCTACTACCATCTGGGTGGCGATACCGGCATGGTCGGTACCGACTTGCCACAGCGCATTTTTACCCTGCATCCGCTGGTAGCGGGTGAGTGCATCCATAATGGTTTGCTGGAACGCATGCCCCATATGCAGGCTGCCGGTAACATTTGGCGGTGGGATCATAATGCAGTAGTTATTACCCGGCCGGTTATCGCCGTTCGGTTTAAAATAGCCCTTGCTTTCCCAGGCCTGATACATCGCCTGTTCTATTTCACTGGGGTTAAAGGTTTTTTCCATCTGAGTGATACCTGTAAATTCAGTCGGCAGTAATCGTTTCCGGCAGAATGCCCGCCTGTCGATACTGCTTGTAGCGTTCCCGCGCCTGCGCTTTTAGCGTTGGCTCGGCGGGCACAAATTCAATGATCTGGTTAAAGCGCCGGGCAAAATCCGGCACCTGGTCGGCCAGGTTAATTAACACCTGGCGGCTGGCTTTTGGTGCCTGCCAGCCAATTTCTACCGGTGCGCCGCGTTGCGGGCCTTCGCCGGCCAGGTTGTGTGGCACAAAGCTGTCGGGTTCAAATTGCCATAACAGTTCGTCCAGCAGCTCGGCACTTTGCTGGTCGGCAGTATATACGAAAACCCGTTGTTTGGCGCGATACAGCTGGGCACAAAGCTGGCAGGCTAAAGCAAAATGAGCTGGCGCAGGCGTCAGCTCATTAGCTTGGGAACCGGTACTGGCTGCAGCACTTTGCTCAGCCAGCACATAGAAGGTAACCTGCATCAGTGATCCTGCTGCTGACCAGTACGATTGATCAGGAACTGGGTCAGCAATGCGACCGGCCGGCCGGTTGAACCTTTGTCTTTACCCCCACTGCGCCAGGCGGTACCGGCGATATCCAGGTGTGCCCAGTGATATTTGCGGGTAAAGCGTGATAGGAAGCAAGCGGCAGTAATGGTACCGGCCGCGCGGCCACCCAGGTTGCTAAAGTCAGCAAACGGGCTCTCCAGCTGATCCTGATACTCATCCCATAGCGGCAGGCGCCAGGCGCGATCGCCGCTTTGCTCTGAGGCATTCAACAGCTCATGCGCCAATGGGTTATGGTTACTCAGTAGGCCAGAGGCATGTTTACCCAGTGCAATCACGCAGGCACCGGTCAGGGTCGCCACATCAATCACCAGCTCAGGGTCAAAGCGTTCGACATAGGTCAGCGCATCGCACAGTACCAGCCGGCCTTCGGCATCGGTATTCAGCACTTCAACGGTTTGGCCTGACATGGTGGTCAGGATATCACCTGGCCGGTAAGCGTTGGCATCCGGCATATTTTCTGCTGCGGCCAGCACCGCGACGATATTTACCGGTAACTGCAGGTTAATCACCGCCTGCATGGTACCCAGCACTGAGGCGGCACCACACATATCAAACTTCATCTCATCCATGCCATCGCCCGGTTTCAGGCTGATACCGCCGGAGTCGAAGGTCAGACCCTTACCAACCAGTACCACCGGCGCGCTGTTATCGGCCGCGCCCTGATATTTGATCACCGACATTTTCGGTTCATTCACTGAACCGCGGCCAACCGCCAGGTAGGAGTTCATGCCCAGCGCTGACATTTCGGCTACGCCTAATACTTCAACGCTGACCTTATCCGATAACTTACTCAGTGCTGACGCCTGTTCGGCCAGATAGGCCGGGGTACAGATATTCGGCGGCATATTCCCGACATCTTTACACTGCTTAATACCGGCAGCGATAGCTAAACCATGTTCCACTGCGCGCTCGCCAATCGTCAGATCGCGGCGGGTCGGCACATTAAACACAATTTTACGCAGCGGGCGGCGGGTTTCGTCCTTTTTGCTTTTCAGCTTATCAAAGACGTAGAGGCAATCCTGTGTGGTTTCCACCGCATGACGTACTTTCCAGTAGGTATCGCGGCCTTTAACATGCAGCTCGGATAAAAAGCATACCGCTTCCATCGAGCCGGTTTCGTTCAGGGTGCTAATGGTTTTGGCGATGATCTGACGGTACTGACGCTCATCTAACTCGCGCTCTTTGCCACAACCAACCAATAATACACGCTCACTTAATACATTGGGCACATGGTGCAGTAACAGCATCTGGCCTGGCTTGCCTTCCAGATCGCCGCGGCGTAATAAATTACTGATATAGCCTTCACTGATTTTATCCAGTTGCTCGGCTACGGCGGACAGCCGGCGTGGCTCATACACACCGACCACAATGCAGGCACTGCGTTGTTTTTCCGGACTTCCGCTTTTGACGCTGAACTCCATGTTTACTCCTGATTCTAAGAGACTGTGCTACTATGGGCGCTGATCGCATACAGCAGACGCGGCAGCCACAAGGTATGGTGCTGAAATTTTACCGGGTTTTACTGAAAAAGCTCGGTTTTAATGCCGCTTTGCCCGATAATAAAGTGTATAAATACCAAGTTTACTGAAAAATCACCAGCTTTCCAGAGAAAAGACAGGTTTTTAGGGGGCATTTTTGATTATTTTTCGTTATCTGATTGGTGAAGTCTTTCGCGCTCAGTTAGCTGTCTTTGTTATTCTGACCACCATTATTATCAGTCAACGTTTTGTAAAAATCCTGGCTGACGCCTCTGAAGGCGAGATCCCCGGCCAACTGGTACTGAGTATAGTGGCGTTAAAGTTACCGCAGCTGGCGGTGATTATTCTGCCGCTCAGCGCCTTCCTTGGTATCCTGGTGGCGTACGGTCGAATCTATGCCGACAGTGAGATGACAGTACTTCATGCTACCGGCGTCAGCGAATGGTATGTCACCCGTTTAACCCTATTGTTATCGGTACTGATGGCGCTGCTGGCCGCCAGCGTTACCCTGTATTTCAGCCCCTGGGCAACCGAACGCGAATATCAGCTGCTGGAACGCGCCGAATCGGACGCCGGTTTATTTTCGCTGGTACCAGGCCGGTTCCAGCATACTTCGAATGAAAAAGCAGTGATTTTTGTGCAGGAAGTCAGCCGCTCCGGTAACCAGTTAGCCAAGGTGTTTGTCGCCCAGTCTGTCGAAAAAGATGGCGGCAGCCAACAGGCTATTGTTTATGCCTCAGGCGGTGCCGTATATGAAGATCCGGAAACCGGAGCGCAACTAATGACGCTGGAGCAGGGGCGCCGCTATGCCGGTGATGGCCAGTCACCGGCTTATGAAGTGATCGAATTTGATCGCTATCAAATCCAGATCCGCGAACAGGAAGTCGAGCAGCGGCGACGCAAACTATCCAGTTTAAGTACGCCGGCACTGTTAAAAGAAAGTGGCAGTGAGGCGATTGCCGAATGGCATTGGCGGATTGCGATCCCGTTATCAATCCCAATTTTAACCCTGATTGCGGTGCCACTGAGCCGGGTGAACCCGCGCCAGGGCAAGTTTGGCCGGTTATTACCGGCACTGCTGCTGTACCTGGGCTACTATGCCTTGCTGATTATCGCCCGCTCGGCGCTGGAAGATGGCAAGATCCCACCTCAACTGGGCATGTGGTGGTTGCATGCGGCCGGTTTGACGCTGGGGACGGTATTGATCCTGCGTAACCGGGAAGGGGCGCAGAAGATCCGGGCCTGGGTAGCGGGGCGCTAAGATGATCAGAATACTCGACCTTTATATCGGTAAAACCATTCTTACGACCTCGGCGCTAACGTTAAGCGTCTTGCTGGCGTTATCAGCGATGTTCCGTTTTATTGACCAGATGCGTTCTATCGGCCGCGGTTATTACGATATGGTGCATGCTGCGCTGTTTACGCTGTACAGCGTGCCTGGCGATGTGGTGATGTTCTTTCCAATGGCGGCGTTAATCGGCGGCCTGATTGGCCTGGGGATCCTGGCCAGCAGCAGTGAGCTGGTGGTGATGCAGGCTGCTGGCTTATCGCGGCTGAATATTATTAACTCGGTGATGAAGTCGGCTGTACTGATGGTACTGGTAATGATGGCGGTAGCAGAGTGGGGGGCACCGGTGACAGACCGCGCTGCGCGCGAGCTCAGAATTAAAGCCATCTCAGACGGTAATGTATTTGCGGCGCGGCAGGGAGTCTGGGCCAAAGATGGCGACAGCTTTGTTAATATTAAAGAAGTCGACGATCTGGGGAATCTGAAAGAGGTGATTATCTATCAGTTTCAACCGGATCTGGCGCTGGCCCGGGTGGTACGGGCCGAAGCGGCGCAATACCTTGATGATGCCTGGCGCTTGCAGCAGGTTACTGAACTGACCTTTAGTGACGAGCGGATTGAGCAACAGCGATTGCCAACCCAGCGCTGGCGCTCTACGCTGACGCCGGACAAACTCAGTGTGGTGAGTATTAAACCGGAAATGTTATCACTGCGGGGGCTACGCGAATATGTCGATTACCTGCAGCAAAATGGTCAGGAAGCCAGCCGTTACCAATTAGCCTATTGGCGGAAAATTCTGCAGCCGGTTACCCTGGCGGCGATGTTGCTACTGGCATTGTCCTTTATCTTTGGCCCGCTGCGCAGCGTAACCATGGCGGCTCGTGTGCTGTTGGGGATTTTGACCGGCTTTGGCTTTTATATGAGTAACGAAGTATTCGGACCACTGGCGTTGGTGTATCAACTACCCCCGCTGGCGGGGGCGGCCTTACCCAGCTTACTCTTTATTGGCATTTCGCTGTATTTTATGCGGCGGAAAATCTAGGGCGCGTTGATGTTTTAACCAGCCCGCTTTAGCGGGCTGTTTTATGTAAATTCAGTACCTTGCTTTGTTCTTTACTCAGGATAATCATCTGACTGTTGGTCAGTTGATCCTGCAGCGCCAGCCCCTTGCCCCAACGTAACCAGAGCCAGAAATTGCCAATGCCGCCAAGCGCCAGCAGTGCTCTGGCCAGCGCCTGCGGCGCCGTCAGCGGTTTACCCGCTTGACTGACCAGCAGTAAACGCCAGGCGCGCATGCCCAGAGTCTGACCGGCTTTGCACCAGAAATAGACATAAAACCCCAGGATCACCGCCACCAGATAAGCGAAGTACAGCCACCTGCGCCAGCTGCTGGTAACATAGGCAGCAATATCCTGTTCAGGCAGTAACTGAATAGCGCCACTCCATACCAGCAGTTGCACCAGCAACATCGCCAGACCAGCGGCCAGCATAATCAGCGCCGTGAGAATTAACACATCATAAATTATTGCGGCCAAACGCCGGGCAAAGCCGGCGCGGGGGGCATCCTGATACATAACTACTCCTGTCACGAATAGCGCTAGTCTAGCATGAGGTCTGTGCAGCGCCCAGTAGTCGGCTCGTGTTCGCTGCCTTGTCCGCACGGTTAGTGGCGGACACCCGGACTGTCCGCGGACACTTTTTAACGGCGGTAAATATAAAAAACACAATAAAAACAGTGTGATAAATTCTGGCATTAAAGCTGCTATAGCTGCTGCAGGTTTTCATTATTATCGTAAAACGGATCTCACAGATGCAGCCAGTAGCCATTCAAAGCACCGCCACCCAGGACCGGGTACTTGCCCCCAAGCCATCACGGCAAAAGTATCTGTTATGGATGCTACCAGCCGTCGCGCTGCTGTTGGTCGTTGCCTGGTTATGGCAGCAGAGCGGCAAGCACGCGACCTTGGTGATCCCACGGCAGCAGGTGCAAATTGCCACTGTTGAACGCGGCGATCTGGTGCGGGATATCGCCGCTCAAGGACGTATCGTTGCCGCCAATGCGCCGACATTATATAGCCAGGAAGCCGGGCAAATCGCCTTCCTGAAACAGCCGGGCGAATCGGTACAAGCCGGTGAGCTGCTGGCGCGCATTACCAGCCCGGCATTATTAAGTGAATATCAGCAGCAGCAGGCGGTACTCAGCGCCTTGCAATCCGATGCCGAACGCGCGGCGTTGCAGGCGCGTGAGCAACAGCTGGATATGGAACAAATCTTAAATACAGCACAGGTTAATTTGCTGGCGGCGCGGCGTGAGCTGCAGCGGGCGCAGCAGTCGATCGACCTTGGCGTGATCCGTAAGCTGGATTTTGACGTGGCGCAGGACAGATTAACCCAGGCTGAGCTGGAGTTCGCTCATGCTGAACGCAAGGTCGCCTTGGCCAGAGACAAACTGGCGTTTGAACAAAAATCACGGCAGCAGGACATTCAGCGCCAGAGTCTAGTGGTGGCCGAGCTGTCGCGCAAACTGCAGGCACTGGATATTACCGCGCCGGTCACCGGCCAGTTGGGTAACTGGTTGGTCGAGCAGCAAAGCCATGTGCTGGCTGGCCAGATGCTGCTGACGGTGATTGATTTGTCGCGCTATGAGGCTGAACTGCAGGTGCCGGAAAGTTACGCCCGTGACCTGCTGCCGGGGATGGCGGTGGAGATTACCGCCGGTAATCAGCAGTTACGCGGTCAAATCAGTTATGTCGCACCTGAGGTGCGCAACAATCAGGTCAGTGCCCGGGTGCGTTTTGCCGACAACGATGCCCAGAGTTTGCGCCAAAGCCAGCGTCTGACTGCGCGGGTGATTCTGGAAGAGAAGCAAAATGTGCTGAAAATTCCCCGCGGTGACTTTGTTGCCTCCGGTGGTGGCAAGGTCGCCTATCAGCTGGTGCAGGGACAGGCGGTAAAAAAACCGGTTGAGCTGGGTACCTTATCGGTACAGTGGGTAGAGATCCTCAGTGGCGCCAGTGAGGGCGAGCAATGGGTGATTTCTAACCTGAGCGAATTTAAAGATCAGGCACGCGTCAACTTAAATTAAGCAAGGACAATATCATGATAAGCATCAAAAACTTAAATAAAGCCTTTCGTACTGAGCTGATTGAAACCCAGGCGCTGCGCGATATTCATTTGAACGTTAGCGAAGGTGAATTTGTCGCCCTGACCGGCCCGTCCGGCTCAGGTAAATCCACACTATTGAATATTCTGGGCACCCTGGAAAGCTTTGATAGCGGTGAATACCTGCTCGATGGTCAGGCGGTGCAAGGTCTAACGGACCGCGCTTTGTCGGCACTGCGTAATGAAAAAATCGGCTTTATTTTTCAGAGTTTTAATTTAATCAAAGATTTCAGCATCTACGACAATATTGAGCTGCCACTGCGTTATCGTGGTTTTAGCAGTGCCGAGCGTAAACAGCGCGTAGAGCAGGCGCTGGAGCGGGTAGGGCTGGCTGGGCGGCGCAGCTATTTACCAGGGCAATTATCTGGTGGTCAGCAGCAGCGTGTCGCAATTGCCAGGGCTCTCGCCGGTTCACCCCGCATTTTATTGGCGGACGAACCTACCGGTAACCTGGATTCGTTAATGGCACGGCAGGTGATGGAGCTACTGGAGCAGCTTAACCGTGAAGGTTGTACCATTTTAATGGTGACCCATGATCCTGAGCAGGCACGTCGCGCTGGCCGCCATGTGCAAATTGTTGATGGCATGCTCAGCGAAGCCACGGTTTATCAGCCGCTGGCTGTCAATCAGTAAGGGGGCCTAATGCAAAACTTTAGCTACTATTTGCGGCTGTCGCTGCACAATATCAAACGGGCGCCACTGCCTTATGCGTTGACGCTGATGATTTTAAGTATTGGCCTGGGGGTGTTTTTCAGTAACGCGACGCTATATTACTGGATGAACCGCGATCCTTTGCCAGAGAAAAGTCAGACCTTGTTTTTCCCGCGGATCAACGCGGTACAGCAGGCCTGCGACAGCTGTACCGAGCCGCTACGGATCCATAATTATCGGCTGGTGGAAAAACTCAGCAGCTCGGGTATTCCCAGTGCTCAGGCCGGGATGTTCCAAAGTGCCGGTTACGCCCGTCTACCGGAAACCAGCAATGGCCCAACGCCGGTCAGCATCCGCGTAACCCAGCGTGATTTCTTTACACTTTTTAACGTGCCTTTTTTGCACGGCCAAACCTGGGCCGACAACAGCGCCCGGATGGAGCTGGTGTTGCACGCTAACGCCGCAATCAAGTTTTTTGGCCGCACTGCTGTCGTTGGTGAACGCCTGTTACTGGACGGCGAACTGTATACGATCGTTGGCGTGCTGGATAACTGGCAGATGTTACCCCGGCTTTACGATGTTAATAATGGCCTGGCCAGCAACCAGGTTGAAGAGATCTATCTGCCGTGGGAAACCGCCTACGATCTGGCGCTTAAATCCAATACCACCACGCAGATCCGCGATGATCTGGATTACAACAGTAATTTTTCCAGTCTGGCACGCGAAGGCGAGTTTTATCAGGCACAGTTCTGGGTGCAGTTAGACACGCCGGAGCAGGTACAGGCATACCAGCAATTTATGGATAATTTAGTGGCTAGTGAAAAAGAGGCCGGCCGTCATCCGCGGCCCAGTGCCAATAAACTGCACAATATTCTGGACATCGCCGATGCCTTTAATGCCCGCAACCGCCAGCTCGACGCCTTTGCGTTGGTGTCTTTGCTGTTCTTGCTGGTGTGTTTATTCAATGCCAGCCACCTTTCATTAAACCGTTATCTGGCGAGCCAGTTTGAATTTAGTCTGCGCCGCGCCCTGGGTGCCAGCCGGTTACAGCTGCAAGGCCAACTGCTGACTGATGTACTGGTAAATGGCCTGCTGGCCTTTACGCTGGCCTTACTGTTTGCCTTACTGATGCTGCTACTGACTAACAGCTTATTGCCGGCAACCTCGGCATTGACCAACTGGCAGCCACCACTGCTGTTAGCGATGCTGGCTGTTGCCCTGCTATCGAGCTATCTGGTGACCTTGTATCCAGCCTGGCGTGCTTCCTATAGCCCGCTGAATCAGCAACTGAAAGCCTGAGGATCTGACGATGAGCTTTTCATTATTGTTAAAGTCTTTACTGCGCCGTAAGGTCGTAACCGTACTATTACTGATCCAGCTGGCGTTAACGCTGGCGTTGCTAACGAATAGTGCAGTATTAGCCTGGCAGGCAAGGCAGCTGGCGAATCAGGCTACCGGCTTACAACTGGACCAAGTGTTACAGGTGAGGTTAAAGCCCACTCTGCCAGAACTGCGCAAGCAACCCGCGCTGGATGAACTGATTGAGCGGCAGCTGGCGGCAATAAGGGCTGTACCTGGCGTGCAGGCAGCTAGCTGGAGTAATCAGAGTCCGTTGGTATTTGGTGGTATGAATGGCAATATTTTTGTACCAGACCAACAGGAAACCACAGATGTTGGTATGGTGCCGGTGCAAATTAACGGCATCGCGGTAAAAGAAGTGCTGGACTTACAATTGCTGCAGGGGCGTTGGCTGGAAGAAACCGATCAGGGTACCGATGCTCTGGTGATCAGTGACAAGCTGGCGAAACGCTTGTTCGGTGAGCAAAGTCCGGTTGGGCAAGCCGTGAGCCGCGGCACTGTGGTCGGAGTGGTCGCGGATGTGTTTATGCAGCGTTATGCTGATGATCAGTATTATGCCAGCTATAGTTATTACAGTTTACCGGGCGCCGATTATGGTTATCAGTTACTGGTAAAAACGGCTCCTGGTCAACTGGATCAGGTACGCCAGCAGCTACCTCAGGTGCTGAGAGGGGTAGAACTGGAAACTGATATCAGCACTATTCAGAGTTTCCGGGAATTACACCAAACGCTATTTCGTAGTGAAAGCGGGCTGGCGACACTGCTGGCGGTACTAAGTGCACTGATGTTACTGGTAGCCATGATTTCAGCTTATAGTCATGCGCTGTTTCATGGAGTACAGCAGCAAAAAGAAATTGGCATTAAACGGGCACTGGGTGCCAGCCGGCCGCGGATTATGCTGGAGGTGTTAACGGAGAGCTGGCTGACCACGCTAACCGGCGCCGCTGCCGGTATGCTGCTGGCGCTGCTGTTACAGCAACAGTTGGCTAAGGTGTTGAGTATGCCGGCTCTGCCATGGTTTTTGCTACCGGCCAGCCTGGTGTTACTGTTACTTTGTGTCAGTTTGGCAACATGGTATCCTGCTCACTTAGCGACCCGGGTATCTCCGGCTACGGCAACTAAGACCTTATAATAAATGATAAAAATACTGGTACTTGATGATAATCCGGCTATAGGGGGAGCGCTGCAAACGCTGTTTAGCCTGCACGGCTATCAGGTCTTGCTGGCGGCAAAGCCGGCTGAAGCACTGACGCTATTGGCCAGTGCTAAACCGGATTTACTGCTGCAGGATATGAATTTTGCCGCCGGCGTCAGTGATGGCGAACAGGGACGGGCGCTATTTTATCAGATCCGCCAGCAGTTTCCGGCGCTACCTATTATTCTGATGACCTCCTGGACCCAGCTCAGTATGGTAGTTGAACTGGTGAAAGCCGGTGCGGTGGACTATATCGCCAAGCCCTGGGATGACCAGCGTCTGTTGCTGACTGTTGCCAATGCGGTCAGGCTGGCGCAACTGCAGCAGCAACAGCAACTGGCGCAGCAACAACAGCAAAGCCTGTTTGCCGGTAAAGATCTGTGTGGTTTGGTGTTTGCCAGCCGCCAGATGCAACAGCTGCTGCAAATGACGCTGCAACTGGCGCCGTCACAAGCTGCGGTACTGATCACCGGCCCGAATGGTGCCGGCAAAGAGGGTATCGCCAGCGTGTTGCATGCCAATTCCAGTCGCAGTAAGCAGCCGTTTCTGAAGGTCAATATGGGCGCGCTGCCGGCGGAGCTGATGGAAGCTGAGCTGTTTGGAGCCGAAGCCGGGGCCTACAGTGGGCTAAACAAAACCCGGATCGGGCGTTTTGAAGCGGCCGATGGCGGCACCTTGTTTTTAGATGAAATTGGCAATTTGCCGTTGGCCGGCCAGATCAAACTATTGCGGGTGCTGCAAAGCGGTGAATTTGAGCGGCTCGGCTCCAGCCAGACGCGTCGGGTTGATGTGCGGGTGATCAGTGCGACCAATAGTGATTTGCAACAAGCGATTAGTCGCGGCAGCTTTCGTCAGGATCTGTATTATCGTTTAAATGTGGTGGAGCTCAGATTGCCGCCGTTAAAGGCACGGCCAGACGATATATTGCCACTGGCGCGTCACTTTTTAGCGGGCAACAAGGCCCTGGACGCTGACGCCGAGCAGGCGCTGTTACACTACGATTGGCCAGGCAATGTGCGTGAGCTGCAGAATGTCTGTCAACGGGCGGCGCTGTTGGCCAGTAGCGAGCAAATTACTGCCGCTGATCTTGGTATTGCCGCTGAAGTGTCGGGCCGCAAAGCGCTGGATGATATCGACCAGGCCAGCTTGCTGGCAGCACTGGAGCAGGCCGGCGGTATCGTCTCACGCGCTGCTAAACAGCTGGGGTTAAGCCGGCAGGCCTTTTACCGGCGGCTGGAATTTTACCGGATTAAATTACCATGAGTCGGCGCCAGCGCTGGCAGCAGGCTTTGCAACAGCCGGTAGTGCGGCTGAATCTGGCCTTGCTGCTCGGTTTGCTGGGGTTAACTGTGCTGCTGGGCCTGGCTGCACAGTGGCAGTGGTTAAACCCGGCGTTAGCCCAGACCTTGTTAGTTGCGCTGTGGCTACTGTTGCCGCTGTTGATGTTACTGGTACGCTGGCAATTGCAGCCGCTGACGCGAGAGCTAACGGCGCTGAATTTACATGCCCAGAATTTGCAGGATGGCAGCTTTAATACCGGTGCCAATCCGCAGCAATTACGCTTATTAAAACCGCTGGCGGCGCAACTGCAGCAAATGAGTGAACAGCTGCGGTTACAACGTAATAGCCTGTATCAGCGCGAGCTGTTGCTCGATACGCTGGTACAGAGCAATCCGGGCCCGCTGATCCTGACCGATGATCGCGAGCGGATCCTGTTAGCTAATCCGGCGGCGCGGCAATTGTTAAATGGCGGCAAGGACATCAGCGGCCTGGCTTTGCCACCATTACTGGCCAGCTTTCCGGAGTTGCTGGCCGCAGTAACGGCCAGGCACAGTGGTTTGCTGAGATTAAGTGGCCAGCGGGAGAGTGTCTGGCATCTGGCGGTAAGCCAGTTTCAGCTGCATAACCAGCAACACCGGCTGTATTTACTGAAGCCGCTGAGCCGTGAGATCGCCCGTGAGGAGCTGAACGCCTGGAAAAGCTTGCTGCGGGTGATCAGTCATGAACTGAATAATACGCTGGCGCCGCTATCGTCGCTGGCATTTTCCGGTAAGGTTGTGGCAGAGCGGCAGCAACAGTCTGAGTTATCCGATATTTTTAATACCATCAGCGAACGCTGTCAGAGTTTGAATCAGTTTTTGCAAGCCTATATTCAGTTTGCCAAGTTACCGCCACCGACGCTGGCGACCATTAATTTTGTCAAACTGATTAATGAGCTGCAGGATCAGTATGAGTTTGAGTTAATAGGGGAGTTACCGCGGCGGCCTTGGCAGGCCGATCAGGCGCAGCTGAGTCAGTTATTGGTAAATTTGCTAAAAAATGCCCATGAAAGCGGCTCACCACCGGAGCAGATTAGCCTGACGTTGCATGAAACTGCAGAGCGGTTGATCTTTGAACTGCGGGATCAGGGCGGTGGTATGGCTGAAGCTCAGCTACAACAAGCACTCACGCCCTTTTATACGACCAAAACCGGTGGCTCGGGGATCGGCCTGACGCTATGCCGCGACATTATTCAGGCCCATGGTGGCGACTTGCAGTTGCAGAACAGCGCCGGTGGTTTGCTGGTACGCTTTAGTTTGCCGGCTATCTAGTCTTCGTTAATCAGCTGGTACTGTGCCGCCAGATAATCGATCAATGCCCGCACCGCAGGCAACAAACAGCGTCTTGACGGGTATACCAGATGGATTACCTCGCGTTTGGGCTCCCAGTCCGGTAGTAAACGTACCAGTTGTCCACTTGCCAATTCTGCTAATAGCATCAGTTGCGGTAGCTGGACGATACCCGCCCCGGCCAGGGCTGCCGTTTTCAGCGCCAGCATATCAGTGGTAACGAAGCGCGGTTGAAAATGCAGCAGCAGTTGCTGGCCATCACGGTGTTGCAGTTGCCAGCTATGCGGCTCCTCCGGCCGGGCGCGGCTTAGCGCCGGTAAACCTAACAGTGCCTCCGGCGTATCCGGCTCGCCAAAGCTTGCCAAAAGTGATGGGGCGGCAACCAGACATTGGCCGCGGTCGGACAGAATTTTCAGGACCAGTGAGCTGTCTTCCAACGGCAGCGGTCTGACCCGTAGCGCTAAATCAAAGCCTTCGGCAATCACATCGACCCGACGGTTGGTCGCTTCCAGCTGGATCTGGACTTTCGGGTATAGCGTCATAAAGTCAGCCAGCATCCGGCTGATATGAAAATGCAGCAAACCCACCGGGCAGCTTAACCTAATCACCCCGGCCGGCTCGGCCTTCAGCGCATCGATGGTTTGCTGGGCGGCATCGGCTTCAACCAGCACTGCCTGACAATGCAGATAATAGCGTTTACCGGTGTCGGTCAGCGTCAGCTGCCGGGTAGAGCGCTGTAACAATCGTACCCCCAGCCGCTCTTCGAGTAGGGCCAAACGCCGGCTTAATTTAGATTTCGCTACCCCCAAAGCGCGCCCGGCGGCGGCAAAACCACCGTGCTCGACCACTTTGGCAAAATAATAAAGATCGTTTAAATCCTGCATTTATCCCTTCCTTCGTTCTCAGAATGGAACGCTGTGTCGCATTCTGATGGACTACTGCTATTCTTAGCTTGCTATAAGCTTACCGGGTAGTACCGGCTGTGCCAAACAGCCTTTTTGTTCGGATGAAACAGGAGACCTGACGATGAACAAACCCTATGTAAGATTAAATAAAGCGGATGCGGCCGTCCTTTTAGTCGACCATCAAACCGGATTACTGTCACTGGTAAGAGATATTGATCCTGACCGCTTTAAAAACAATGTACTGGCACTCGCCGATCTGGCCAAATATTTTGCATTGCCCACCATTTTAACCACCAGCTTCGAGCAGGGACCAAATGGTCCTTTGGTGCCAGAGTTAAAAGAAATCTTTCCCAAAGCGCCCTTTATCGCCAGACCGGGCCAGATCAATGCCTGGGATAATGAAGACTTTGTGCAGGCGATTAAAGCCACCGGTAAGAAGCAACTGATTATCGCCGGGGTTGTCACCGAAGTCTGTGTTGCGTTCCCGACCCTGTCTGCCCTGGCTGAAGGCTTTGATGTCTTTGTGGTAACAGATGCTTCCGGGACCTTTAACGAACTGACCCGCGACTCGGCGTGGCGACGGATGGAAGCCGCTGGCGCCCAGCTGATGACCTGGTTTGGTGTCGCCTGTGAACTGCACCGTGACTGGCGCAATGATATCGAGGGCTTGGGACAGTTGTTCTCTAATCATATTCCGGATTACCGCAATTTGATCAACAGCTACATGACCCTGACCGCCAATAAGTAATCTGCAACGGGCCTGCGCTGGCAGGCCCCGGGATAGCCAGAACATGACTACTGAGCATAGCAGCAAGGCCGGCGTCTCGGTCGGCATTGACCATCAGGTCAGGATTGACCAGCAGCAGCGGTATGAGCAATGGCTTGCTCATATTATCCAGGTTGCGGCGGGCTTTCCTGGTCACCAGGGAGTAGTGGTGTTAAAACCGGCTGCCGGTCAGCAGCGTTATTGTATTTCGGTGCGTTTTTCCAGCCAGCAGGATGCCGAGCGCTGGTTAAGCTCTGCCGAGCGGACCACCTTAATTGAGCAAGTCAAGCCCTGCCTGGCGGTGCCGGAGAATGTGCAAATTCTGTCTGGTATTGATTATTGGTTTGAACCGATCAACCCGCAGTCGCCACATCCGGTGCGCTGGAAACAATGGTTACTGACCACAGCGGTGATTGCCGTGCTAACAATGTTGGTCCCCTTGCTGTTACAACCGCTGTTTGCGCTACTGCCGTTTTTACAATGGTTTGGCGTGCGGCACGTCTTTTCTGCGGCCATTATTGTCGCTCTGGTGATTTATGTCGTCATGCCAAGATTAGTGCCGCTGTTGGCGAAATGGCTGTTTCGCTGAAGGTGCTTTGAGTTTTTCCGGGCTGCTGTGCCAGCCCGGCTTTCCCTGCCTGATACTTTTCTGCCATGATTAGTGGATGAACTTCTGCTGAGCAACGAAAAGCATGCGGTATTTGGCTATTTTGGTTATCTTGCTGCACCTGGCTGGCTGCAGCAACACCCGTTTTATAAAGCTTGAGCAAACCGCGGCACCGATGCTGGATCCGGTAACCAGTTTACTGGCTTACCGCTTTATTAGTTTACAACAGCAAGATGCTGCCAGTATCGCTGGCTATTGTCAGGCACTGCGCGACCAGTCGCCAAGTAGTCAACTCTATCTGTTGCAATTGGCCTGTGCTGAGCGCTGGCTGGCGCAACCGTTAAGCAACAGCGAACGGCAAGCGGCCATAGCGCTGTACAATGCCGCCTTATTACCACTGGTCAGAGTGGCATTACAGCCCGCTGCACAGCAACCCGCCTATCTGGCATTACAGTTAGAAGTTTTGTCAGACGACGGCTTACCGCTGACCCACTTTACGTTGGCCGCTGATGTGCAAGCTAAAGATCCTTTAATGCAGGCTCCTGCGGTGCAGGCGCTTGGCATTAGCCTGGTTGGGCAGCGACCGAACACGGGGCAGGGACGGGATCGCTGGTATCCGCCGGAAGGGATTTTTCGCGCTGTGACAGTGTTACCGGCAGGCTTTGATTTTCGAAACCCGGTGCAACCGGTGCTGCGGCTGCAGGCGCGGGTGATGACTCAGGCTGAGGAGTTGCAGTTTGGCGAGCAGCGTTATCCGGTGCATTATGATTTGGCTACACCTTATTTGTTGCTGGCCGAGGCGGCGCAAGTTGACCGCTTTGAACTGACCGGTTTGCTGCGTGCGGCTGAGGTGGAGAGTAAGCTTGGGATCTACGTGATAGAGCCGCTGGTCACCGATAAAATCCCGATCCTGATGATCCACGGTTTATATTCCAGCCCGCTGATCTGGCGGCGTTTAAGCTGGGCCATCTATGCCGATCCGCAGTTAGCCAAACGTTATCAAATCTGGCATGCCTTTTACCCAACAGGTCCGCCCCCCTTTTTTAACGCGATGCGGCTGCGCCGTGAGCTGGAGCAGCTGCGGGCAGAGTTGCACAGCTTAGCTGCCAGTAATTCGGCTGCCACTTCACCGGCGTTGGCGCAAATGTGGCTGATTGGGCATAGCATGGGAGGTATTATCAGCCGGACTATGGTGGTAGATAGTGGCAACGCCCTGTGGGATCGCACCTTTAAGGTGGCACCAGAACAGTTAAGGCTCGAGGAGCAGACCTTAGGACCCCTGCGGGAGATCTTTTTCTTAACACCAAAGCCATATGTCAGTGCTGTCGTTTTTCTTGATACCCCGCATCAGGGCAGTGATCAGGCGCGTGGTCTGGCCGGCCGGCTTGCCAGCTCGTTAATCCGCTTACCCGGCGGTATGTATCAGGTGTTTTCCAGATTGTGGCAAGACGAGCGCATGCATTATCTGACTGACGAAATGCGGCCTTATATGTCAGCACAGGGACCAGATAGCGTACGGGTGCTGTCGCCCGGCCACCCACTGCTGCAGGAGCTGAGTAAGTTACCGCCGCAGGTGCCGGTGTATTCGGTAATTGGCAATAACAGACCCAAGCGCTGCCAAACTCCATTAGTATGCCCCGGCCTGAATGATGGTGTGGTCAGCTACCACAGCGCGCACTTACCGCAGGCACAAGCTGAACTGATAGTGCCGTCGAAACACGACTCTTATCAATCACCAGAGGCGATTGCCTTTATTCTGCAGCAGCTAACCGCCTGGCAAAGCGCCAACTGAGTTGCTGTTATTTTCAGCAGTTGAAGCGGGGGGCCGGAAAAAGGGGCGAGAAAGCACTTGCGCCTGCTAAGCGGCATCGTATAATGCAGGCGTTTACCTCAAACAACTCCTCTCTGCCTGGGTGGCGAAATCGGTAGACGCAGCGGATTCAAAATCCGCCGGGGGAAACTCCGTGTCGGTTCGAGTCCGACCCTAGGCACCAATTATCTCCAAATTAGCAACGTTTTTTTTGCTGCGCTTCCGTTGGTTTTTGGCTCAAGTCTCATCAAGTAATCATGCGTAGAAAGTTGACAGCAGGTTAGCGCTGAAACATATATCGACAGCCACCGCAGAGCTTAGTCTATCTTAGGGCCACTGTTGCAGGATGCGCTGCAGTTCACCTGAGGCTTGCATTTTGATTAGTTGCTGATCAAACAGCTGTTGCAGCTGCCGATCTTTGACAATAGCGCCATAAGATTGAGTGACAAAGATAGGATGAATAGCAAGTTCTGTATCAGGAAAATGTCGCTGCGTAATATAGCTTAGCAAGCGCCGCTCGCCAATCACCACATCGGCCCTGTGATTGACCAGTAGCTTAAGTTGTAATTCCCGTTCGGCTATCTCAATATAGTTAGCCTGTTTTACGCTGTTGGCGAACTCCGGGCCCAGTACACTGCTGGCAAACTGATAAGCAACGATTTTTTTATTATGTAAATCAGATATCTGCTCAATCTTTAATGACTTATGTTTAAGTGAGACGGCTACATCCTGAAATGGTAGGTAGTGGGCAGTGAAATGCCCGCTGTCAGAAGCAAAGGCTGCAGGGCTGGCCACATCAAACTTGCCGTCATTAAATTCTTTAATTAGCCGGTTGTAACCAAGCAGGTGGAATTCCGTTTGATAACCGAGTGTCTGAAAAATCTGGCGAATAATTTCTACATCAATGCCTGTAACACCGGTTGTGTTGTCATAGTATGCCCAGGGGGCACCATCGTTAACCGCTACGGTCAGGGTTTTATCCAAGGCGTACAACCTGACAGAAAACATCAGTAGTAGCAGTACGAACAGACGCATAGTCTTACCGATATAAATTCAAATAAGCGTATTTGGGGGCTAGTTTGACCATCTGTATGCAAAGGCGCAAGCCATTTTCACAGGACAGGGGTTGATTGATTTGAGGGTTCGGTTTGGCGGTAGCGTTGTAGAATGTTAGTAACGGTGCCATCAGCTACCATTTGCTGCAACGTCAGCAGCAAGCGTGCCGTTAGCTCTGGTTGATGCTGATTTAAGGCACAATATACATTGGCTGGCTCTGCCCATAATGGGTCAGCTTGTAAACCTTCGCTGGGATATTGTTGCTGATGATAAAGATAGGCCAGATCTACCGTTAAAACGGCATCCAGCCGTTGTTTCTGTAATCGGCTCAAATTGATTTGCAGCGAAGAGGCGTCATCGCGTACCGCTAAGCGTTGTGCGAAGATCGCATCGAGCTCCGGATAACTAAAGCCCCGATCGGTGCCCAGGCGTTTGCCAAACAGGTCGGTAATATTTTGAATGGCCGGGCTGGTGCTGCGTCTAACGATAACCTGTTGCGTCGTAAAAAGTGCCGGGCTCCATAGCAGTTGCTCAGGCTGCTCAACCCAGGCCGGGTTTAAAAAGCAGGCGATATCAGCATCGTCGCGCAGCAGCCATTGTTCAACACGGCCGCGCGGTAAAGGAAGATATTGCCAGTTCAACTCGCTGCGTTTGCTTAGCTCATCCAGAATGTCTTTGCTAATCCCTGCGTTAAGACTACCGCTTTCGTCAAAAAGTGCATAAGGAGGGGCATTGGAGGCGCTGACAATAGCTCTCACCGTTGTACGCTCGACAGCTGCCAGGCTACTACTTAGCAGAAATAATATAACCAGTAAGAAGCTGCGCACCAACACCTCAGATGAATACCGCTGCGTCTTTTACGATAGCACGATCTGTTTAAAAAACAAGCGGGTTGCTCCTCGGCTTGGCACTTTACGTTGTGAGGCAATACGGATACTTTCTGTCGTTTTCTGTGATGCCATCTAAGATCAAACCTGCTGTCCTTTACTGTCGTATTGGATTTCAGATCTTAGCAATAGTCAGTGAAGCCGGTTGTCGCCTATGCTAAGCTCAAATTAGCAAAGTATAATAGGCCGTCACAGCCATTCGGGAGTTTTGGTTGAAGCGCAAACTTGGTTTACCTCTCGCATTTGAATTACATCTGGCTGTTGCCTTGCTGGTATTGGTATTGTTTGTCATCAGTTTCCGGCTTTATGTCGATGCTGAGCGTGATATCGAGCTGGCGCATCAGCAACGGCTGCAGTCCTTCCTGCTGGCCGATGAGTTGCGGCAATCTTCTGATGATTTAACCCGTATGGTGCGTACCTATGCGGTCACCGGGGACGAGCGTTACCGGCGCTACTTTAACGAAATCTTTGCCATCCGCAATGGCGACTTACCGCGTCCGGTCGACTATCACCATATCTACTGGGATCTGGTAGATGAAACCGACCAACGGCCCAGAGCTGCTTCCGATGCCGTGGCTTTACTCGATTTAATGCGTAAGGCTGGGTTTACTGAAGTAGAGCTGTCACAACTGGTGTCGGCGAAGCAGGCTTCGGATGCGCTGACTCAGATTGAGCAGGAAGCAATGCGCTTGGTCGCCAGCGGTGAACCAATGCTTAGGGAGCAAGCGCTGCGGATGCTGCATGATACCGCCTATCACCAGGCCAAAGCCGGCATTATGCAACCGATCGACCAGCTATATAGCCTGATGCGGCAACGTACTGATGCTGCAGTCATCGCTGCTGAGCGGCAGGCCAGGTTACTGCGGGCATTATTTGTGTTGCTGGGCGTAATGTTATTGTGGTTACTCTGGCGCTTTAAGCAGCGGGAGCGTGCCGTTCTGGGCGCACCGGTAACAGAGATCTACCGTCGTATCGAACAATTGGGGCAGGGAGTTTTTACGCAGCCGGCGCCTTTGGCCGAGCAAGATACTAACACTGTACTCGGTTGGTTAAGTCATACGCAGCATCGACTCGCCCAGCTTGAGCAAAATCGTCAGTCTGCACAGCAGCGGCTACAGCAACTGGCACATTATGATCCTCTTACCGGCCTACCCAACCGTTTTTTACTGGCTGAACGACTGCAACAGGCGATGCAACAAGCCACCCAGCAGCAACAAAGTCTGGCATTGGCTTTTATCGACTTGGATGGTTTTAAAGCGGTAAATGATCAACTTGGCCATCCGCATGGCGACAGGGTATTACTGGAGCTAAGCCGGCGTCTCAGCGAACAGGCTACTGCGGGCAGCCTGGTATCGCGGATCAGCGGTGATGAGTTTGTGTTATTACTGACCGGGCTTGAGCATAATTCCGATTGTTCGGCGGTATTGCAGCAAGCGTTGGATGCTATGGCAACGCCAGTTATGATTGATGGCGTTAGCTCGCAGCTATCGGCCAGTATCGGGGTAAGTTTTTATCCACAGCAGCTGGCTGTTGAGCCGGAACAACTGCTACGACAGGCTGATCAGGCAATGTATCTGGCCAAGCAGGCGGGTAAAAACCGTATTCACTATTTTGATCTGGCGGCCGATCTGCAAGCCAGAGATCTGCATCAACGCCTGCAGGCGATTCAGCTCGGCTTAGAGCAAAATCAGTTTGAGTTGTATTATCAGCCAAAAGTGGATTTACAAAGCGGTCACTGTATCGGTGTCGAAGCCTTGATCCGCTGGCAGCACCCGGAATTGGGCTTGTTGGCGCCAGGGACTTTTTTACCGCTGATTGAGCAACATCCGCTTGGTATTACGCTTGGAAACTGGGTACTGCGCCAGGCCTTAACCCAGCTTGCGCTCTGGCAGCAGCAGGGACGAAGTTTGCCGATTTCGGTCAATATTGCCGCCAATCATTTACAACAGCCGGATTTTTCGCAGCAACTCACGCAACTGGCGACGGAGTTTCCGCAGGTTTCACTGAAATGTCTGGAATTAGAAATCGTTGAAACCAGCGCCTTGCAGGACTTTCAGCATGTCTCTCAGACCATGCTGGCTTGCGCCGCATTGGGCGTCAGTTTTTCACTGGATGATTTTGGTACCGGCTACTCTTCATTGTCATATCTGAAGCGATTACCCATTAGTACCTTAAAACTGGATCAAAGTTTTGTTCGCGATGTCCTGACCGATGCGGATGATCTGGCGATCCTGCAAGGCGTGCGCCTGTTAGCTGAAAGTTTTCAGTTAAATACCATTGCCGAAGGCGTCGAAACGAGCGCTCATACTCAGAAATTACTGGAGATTGGCTACCGTTATGGTCAGGGGTATGGTATTGCCCGGCCGATGCCAGTTGCTCAGTTGGAGTCCTGGCTGGCAGCACGGCGTTGACCCTGACATTGCCATCACTTCTGGTTCGATAATCCCACCGTGTTGCCTCTGGCAGGCTATACTTTTTTTAACAGTAAGTCGGCGTTCCCAACTTCGCTTGCTATTTCAACCTTAGCTTATATACTGAGGTTGCGCCTGCAGTTCCTGGCGAAAAATAACAATAAAACAAATAAATAGGAATTGTCACATGACTGCTTTTACCAAAGTTATGCAAAACCTTAGTGTTCGTAGCAAATTGTTTAGCGGTTTTGGCGCCATCCTGTTTATTCTGGTGCTGATTTCCTGGCTAAGTTATAACGCCCTGGAGAATTTAAGCAGCCGCTTTCAGTTAGTTGCCAATGTCAGTGAAACCAATTTACTAATCAGTGAAGCCCGGCAGCAGGAGAAAAACTTTCTGCTGCGCCAGGACCGCCAGTATTACCAGCGTGCGGTTACACTGGCCGCAGACGCTAAAAAACTCGGCGAGCAAAGCCTGGCGCAATTTAGTACCGAGCATAGCCGGCAATTAATGCAGCAGATGTTGCAACATATCGATACATACCAGCAAGCCTTATCCCGCTTGGCTGCTGCTGAGCCAGGCTCGGCGGCGTCCAATCAGCTGCAAGAGCAAATGGAGCAAGCCGCCCGGGCAGCCGATCAGGCGGGAACAGATTCGGTAGCCAATCAGCTCAATAATCTGGAACAGCAGGTCGTGCAGGTTGAACGCACCATTTTACTGGCTGCGCTATTAGCCATTTTAATTGGTATTGCGGCGGCGTTAGTTATTACATCAATGGTGGTGGTGCCTCTTAAACGCGCAGTGGGAGTGGCAGAGCAAATTGCTGCCGGGGATCTGACGGCAAATCTGCCGTCCGACCGGCTGGATGAGCCGGGTCAGTTAATGAAAGCGATGCAACAAATGACGTTAAGCTTACGTGACTTACTACATAACCTGACCTCAGGTATCGCTCAGCTTGCCGCGGCAACAGAAGAAATGGCCGCCATTTCTGAGCAAAATGCGGCTGGCGTTAGCCAACAGAAAGCCGAAACGGAGCAGGTCGCCACAGCCATGAACGAAATGGCGACGACGGTTCAGGATGTGGCAAAGAATGCCGAAGAAGCTTCCAGTGCTGCGACAGAATCAGCAACCCAGGCGCAGCTTGGCGAGAAGGTAGTGAGTCAAACCATTCACCAAATAAAGACCCTGGCGCATGAGGTAGCGAATTCTGCGCAGGCGATCAGTGAGTTAAAACAGCAAAGCAGCAATATTGGTGCCGTGTTGGATGTAATTAAAAGCATTGCCGATCAAACTAATTTGTTGGCACTCAACGCGGCCATTGAAGCCGCGCGGGCCGGCGATGCCGGGCGTGGCTTCTCCGTTGTCGCCGACGAAGTACGGGCGCTGGCATTTAGAACGCAGGAGTCAACCGGTCAAATTGAGAAGTTAATCAGTGATTTGCAGCAAAAAGCCGAAAGCGCGGTCGCTAATATGGATAAAAGTGCTGGCTTAGCCGAGCATACTCTGGGCAGTGCCGATAATGTCAGCGATGCCATCGAAACGATCAGCAAAGCCGTGCAGAGCATTCAGGCGATGAATCAGCAAATTGCGGCTGCAGCATTGCAACAAAGTACGGTGGCAGAGCAAATTAACCGCAGTATTTTTAGTATCCGTGATGTGGCTGAGCAGTCTGCCGTTGCCAGTGAACAGACAGCAATGGCCAGCTCTAACCTGAGTCAGCTTGGCAATGATTTACAGCAGGTTGCGGCCCGCTTTAAGGTGGCATAGGCCGATGAGGTCTAATCTAAGGTTGAAACAGACTCAATGAAGGAATTGCAGGAAAATTTGTTGCTGTCGCTCTCCATGGATTCGGTATTGGATAGTGGTGACAAAGCACTGGCCGAGCAGGCACTATTACAACGTTGTGTGGATGGTTTAGAGATTGCTCGCGCCAGTATCTGGCTGTACGACGAGAAGAGGAATGTTATCCGTTGTCAGCAGATATGTCCGGCGCAACAGGCCGCGACTGAGCTGCCAGCGCTAACCCGGCAGCAGTTTCCACGTTATTTCGCTGAGCTGGATAAAAAGCGGGTGATTAAAGCGGTAGATGCCCGTGCTGATAACGCGACCTTTGAGTTCACCGAGCCGTATCTTATTCCGCAGGATATCTGGTCGATGCTCGATGTGCCGTTACGCTATCAGGGTGAGGTGATCGGGATCATTTGCTGTGAAGAGATTGCCCGCTATAAACACTGGACCGATGAAGATGCCGGTTTTGTCGGCGTATTATCGGATCTGTATGGCCGTATTCTGGCTGCTGCAGAGCGGCAACGTTATCAACAGCAACTGGAGCATGCCAATGAACGGCTGGAAAGCCTGGTCAGGGAGCGCACTGCTAATTTGCAAAAAACGCTCGATCAGCTCAGACAAACTCAGCAACATTTGATTGAATCGGAAAAAATGGCGTCCTTGGGTAGCCTGGTAGCCGGTATAGCGCATGAGGTGAATACGCCGGTCGGCATCGGCCTGACTGGCATCTCACACTGTAGTTATCTGTTGTCGGCTTTGGCGGACAGTGTGCGCGCTGGTATTCTCGGTAAGACGCAGCTAGAGCAAACATTAGCTGAGCTGCAGCATTCTTCTGCCTTAGTTGAGCGTAACCTGCACCGTGCGGCCGAGCTTATTCGCCAGTTTAAACAAAGTGCGGTTGATCAATCGCACTATGAGTTACATCAGTTTGCGATTGATGATTATATCCAGGCGGTATTACAAACTTTACAGCCGTTCTGTAAGCAACATAATGTGCAGCTCGAGCTGGCTCTAAACAGCGGCCTAATATTGTGTTCATATCCGGGGGCGATTGCGCAGGTGTTAACCAACCTGGTGACTAATGCCTGTATCCATGCTTTTGAAACGCCTCCAGCGGATGCTTCAGCGCAGATCCGGGTGGAGACGCAGGCTCTGGATGACGGCCGTCTACAGCTGCAGCTAACAGATAATGGCTGTGGCATACCACATGATCATCAGCCCCGGATTTTCGAGCCTTTTTTTACCACCCGGCGTGGTCGGGGAGGCACCGGACTTGGACTGTCGATCGTGTACAACATTGTACAAAAGAATTTGCGGGGTGACTTAAGCCTGGTGTCTAAACCGGGTCATGGTACCCGGTTTAGTTTAACCTTAGGCAATTTGTAGCCTGCTTGTGCTTAGCTACCCGGTAAAGGAATAAACTCTTCCTCGTCGCCGGTCACCTTGGCGAAGCGGCCGGCCTGCCAGTCGGCTTTCGCTTGCTCAATCCGCTCTTTGCGACTGGAAACGAAATTCCACTCGATATAGCGTTTACTAATGCTCTCGCCGCCAATTAATGCCAGCTGACACTCGCTAAGCGCCTTAACTTCAAGTTCAGCGCCAGGATGTAATACCACCAATTGCCGCGCTTTAAGCACGGTGCCGTTGAGCTCCAACTCACCACGGGTCAGGTACAGCGCCCGTTCGGTAACATTAGGTAGTTTAAGGCTCTGTCCCTGTTGTAGCCGTGCTTCCAAATACAGGGTTTCAAAAAAGGTTTTTACCGGAGAAGTGACACCATAAGCGGAACCAATCATTACCCGCACCGGCACGCCCGCCAATTCCAGCGTCGGGATCTGAGCGGCAGGATAATGATAAAACGCAGGTTCACATTCTTCGTCGGCTTCCGGTAGCGCCAGCCAGAGTTGTAAGCCATGCAAAGGGTGGGGCTGCCGCTGGATCTCTGGTCGCTCGCGCTCGGAATGCACGATACCACGCCCGGCCACCATCAGGTTAATATCCCCGGGCTGAATTGGCTGATAACTGCCAACCGAATCGCGGTGTAGAATTTCACCGGCAAACAGATAGGTTACCGTTGCCAGATTGATATGCGGATGTGGCCTGACATTGACGCCGCTACCGGCGGAAAATTGCGCAGGCCCCATTTCATCAAAAAAGATCCAGGGCCCGACATTACGTTGTTCGCGCACCGGTAAACAGCGGCGTACAGTAAAGCCACCGAGATCTTTAGGTTTAGGATCAATAATCAGGGCGATGCCCGGACAGCTTTGTCCCAGTTCACATTCGGCGTCGACTTGTAACTGTTCATTACTCATCAAAAGTCTCCCTTGGTATCGTAGTTTTACCCAGCCTAGGCGACATTGGTCATAACTACAAGCTTGTCAGATAGCGTAGATGCCCGATAAAGCTGCGTGCCACCGGCCCCAGCGTATCGGCATCGTTAAAGTTCAGATAAAACGTAAAGGTACGGCTACTGCCCCGGGGTAACTGCAATGGCAGCAGCTCACCATTGTCGAGAAAGGGTTGCACCGCATGGCGTGGCAACCAGGCAAAGCCCAGGTTTTTACGTAATAATTCGATTGACGTTGCAACATGACTGACCGTCCAGCGTTGTTCTGAACCAAGCCAACCAACATCCTTCTTTTGCTGCTGTGCTGAATCGCGCAGCACAATTTGCCGGCAGTTTTTTAGCTCCTCCAGCGTAAGTTCCCGCCGCGGCTGCGTCAGCGGATGCTGAGGCCCGGCGACAGCAACAAATTCAATCTGGCACAGATCTTCGCTCAGATTATCCGGCAGTGTAAAAGGCGAGACCGCTATTTCTGCTTTACCCTGACTGAGTAACTCGTTGGCACCAGATAGGATAGTTTCCAGCAGCTCAATGCGGATCAGCGGATACTCTGCCGACACGGCCGCCAGTGTTTGATACAGCACGTCGCGCGGAAAGGCTTCATCCACCGCAATACTGAGCCTGGATTCAACGCCGGCTTTTAAATTCAGTGCGACATTTTCCATCCGCTCGGCTTCGGTCAGCAGAAAGTTAATTCGTCTGAGCAGCTGTTCACCCGCTGCAGTCAGTACTGTCTTACGGCCCTCAACCTGAAATAATTGCACATCCAGCGTCTGCTCCAGCTTGTGCACTGCATGATGAACAGTAGACTGACTTTTATAGACCACTTCCGCCGCCTGATGAAAACCACCGTGTTCAGCGACAGCCTTAAACATCCGCCATTGCTCCAGTGTTGAACGCGCCATCTTATACTCCTGTAAGAACGGGAAAAGCTAAAGCCAGTCTGCCGTTACCGACAGACTGGCTGAGTTATTACTTACGGCTTAACCAGCGGTCCAGGGAGATTTTACCGGCACCGCTAAATAACAGTGACACACTGGCAGCCAGTAATGCTAAGCCAAACTCATAGCCATTGTTACTCATAAAGAGGCCGTTTTCAAAATGCACGCTAAAGATTGCAACCAGCATAGCAACGGCCAGGGCGGCGGCTGCCGGGCGGGTTAGTAAGCCAAGAATTAACGCTAAACCACCGAAAAACTCGGCCGCGCCGGCTAAAAAGGCCATCAACACGCCCGGGCTTAAGCCGATGCTGTCCATCCAGGCGCCGGTCCCTTCCAGGCCGTAGCCGCCAAACCAGCCAAAAAGCTTTTGCGCACCATGGGCGGCAAAGATAATGCCCACCGGTACCCGTAATGCCAGGGCGTCCCAGCCGGCGTTGGTCTGCGTGATCTGTTGGAATAACTGTTTTGCTTTGCTCATCTTAGTATCCTCGAATTTATAAAGTACGATATCTTAGGTTGCCGACGATAACAGCTGTCGTTGAGATAACTATAGTCGCAATGTTTGTTTCTTAAAATAGGATATATTTATACATAATGTTCGAATTTAAAGAATTGTTGTGATTCTGATTGCGACTGTAGTGGTATAGGGCTTGCTTAGTATTGCTGGTAAACTAATAGCGGGTGATGGCAGGCTAGCGGAGAGCTATGGATGAAACTGGATAATAAAGGCTCGGTAAATCTGGATGAGATAGAACAGGACTCAGCCTTTTGGCAGACCTTTACTCTGGGGCTACGGATGGAGCTACAGCTGCTGGTCAATTCCGGTGTGCGTTTACGGGCCGAGTTAGTAGGCTATGAGAAAAAGCAGTATCTGATCCTGCGACTGCCCAGCTCGGAGCCGGTGCTGCCGAAGCAGATGCTGTCACATAACACCGGGATGATTTGCCGCTTTGTGGTCGAGGCTGAGCAAGGCCGGATCTATGCGTTCAAATCTGAGTTATTAAATGTGGTAAGCCAGCCGCAGCGGATGTTGATTATCCGTTATCCAATGGTCGCGCAATATTTATCGCTTCGCGCCGATAACCGCAATCCGGTGCATATTCCGGTGCAGTTGGAGAATGCTGAGCATGGTCATTATCCGGCGGTGTTGCTTGATTTGTCACAAAAAGGCGGCTTGGTTAAATTAGCCGATAGCGCCCCCTTAATGGGACGCGGCGAGCAGATAGTGCTGACGTTGCCTGGTAGCTTGCCTGCAATGACGGCATTGATCAAACGTAGTACCCGCCCCAAAGGTGAACTGCGGCTTGGACTCGAATTTAGTACACCTTTGGCCTCTGACACATTCGAGCAGCTAAAACAGCTGTCAGAGCAGGAGCTTACAGGTAGCTAAGCCAGGGAATTCGCCGGTTATGTTTAAAGCGACTGAACCAGCGGGTTGGCCAGTACAAGGCGATGGCCAACAACATGCTGATCAGCCAGATGCTGCTGATATGATTAACCCCGAATAAACTCCCCTGATTTGGCCCCCACCACCATAATGCCAGCTGGTACAGTAATAGCAGCACGTAAAGGTGCAGAATATAGAAAAACATGGGGACCGAACCAAAGACAACCAGCACGCGGCCGACGGGATGCTGTAATCGTTCCAGTGCTGCCAGCATCACGGCCATGCCACCGAGCGTAGTCAGCAGGAAATGCAAAGACGGTGGATATTTCGTGAAATTCAAAAATGACATCACGCTTTGGATTGTGGTTGGATAGTGCTGCCAGGGCAGGGTTTCACCGTAAATATTATAACCACGTAATATTACCAGCAGCAGCCAGGCGGCAACGCCAGCCCAGAGCAGGAGTTGTTGCCTTTTTTGAGCACTGAATGAATTGCTATAGATTGGGGCCGCATAGTAGCCAAGCAAAATGACCCCAAACCAGGGGAGTGCCGGATAGCTGATCTTCAATGTCAGGCTGTCGGTTTGCAGCAAAATATTACGGTCATGTAGGATGGTCCAGAGCGTATAGCCCCATTGCTCTGGATGGAAGGCTATGGGGGTTAGCGTGTTATGGCCAAAAATCAGTAACAGAGAAAGCAGCAATTGTAATGGTCGCGGCAAGTGCAGTAAGACTGCCAGCACCAGCATACTCAAGCCGATAACCCAGATGACCTGCAGCCAGATTGTGTGATAGTTACCCATCCAGGAGAAGGTGATCAGGGTGAACTCCAATGCGATTAAAAAGAGTCCTCTTTTTACCAGAAAAGCACTGGCAGAGCGGGGCGCCTGATTTATCGGGTTCGCGTATAGCCATGCAGATAAACCGGTAAGAAAGATAAAGATCGGGGCGCAAAAATGCGCCGCAAAGCGGCTGAAAAACAGGGCTGGCTCAGTGCTGGTGACGTCTATCGGATCACTGACCTGCATATGCAGGAAAAAGCGTTCGCGAACATGATCCAGCAACATAATCAGGATTACTAATCCTCGCAGCATATCGATGGTTTGGATCCGTTTTTGTTGAGCCGCACTATTTATCATACTTAAGCCGATTATCCCGTAACAGTGACCAGAGCAATGTAATTAGAAGTGATAGCGCAAGGCCGCACGTGCGCTCACAGGCTCGCCAGGTACCGTCCACAACCGGTTGTAGGAGTTATGGACATAATGCTTGTCGAGAATATTCTCAATATTTAACTGCGCTTGTAATCGCTCTGTCAGATCAAGGTGCATAAATGCCGAGAATAGGGTGACAGCGGCGAGTTGGTAGCTGGGGTCAACGGAATCCCCCAGGCGACTACCAAGATAGCGAGCTTTAAGCCCCAGCTTACCGGCTTTGCCAGCTAAGGTGGTTTCTCTGGTTAGCACCAGGGTGCCTTGATGCCTTGGGACATTGACCAGACGGCTACCAGAGGGAACCAGCGAGCCCCAGTCGGCATTGATAATTTCACCAACAGTTTTGGTGTCCATCACGGCATAGGACAGATCCAGATATAATCTTTCGCTAAGATGGCGGTGCAGCTCGAATTCAATGCCCCGGCTTTGTGCCCGTCCCAAGGTCGCCTGGAAGCCAATATTCACCGGATCGGACGTCAGGATATTGGATTTCTCGGCATCAAAGATCGAGATAGTCCCCTGAGTTGTGCCCGCGCTGTATTTAGCACCGATTTCAAAGGACTGACTTTCTTCCGGCGCAAACGGGTTACGGTTAAAATCGGTACCACTCAACGGCACGAAGCCCTCAGAATAGCTGCTGTATAAGGTCAAATGTGGATTGACTTCATAAACTAATCCGACCCGTGGACTGACTTTACTGTCCAGTTGTTTGCTTGCACTGCCCGAAACCAATTCAGTGAGTTGCTGCTGATAGCGATCCAGCCTTAAGCCCACAGATAGGTGCCAGCGACTGGTTAAACGAATTTGGTCCTGGATAAAGATACCCCAACCCCATTGATCTTCATCATTAATATATAGTGGTGTCGGAGCAGGTGCTGTACCGCCGTATACCGGATTAAAAATATCAATAGCATAGCTGCCGGCGGGGCCGCGGTAGCGGCCGAGCAAGGTGTATAAGCGATAATCATAAGCATCAGTACCAACCAGCAGGTGATGGGTCAGCCCCAGCAATTGCAGATTACCGCTTAGCTCGGCGCGAATGCTGACATCTTCGGACTGATAGTCCCTGACGCGCCGCTGACGGGTCAGCGTTCGGCCATCCAGATACAGACTTTGTCTCGCTCTGGCCAATTCTGCATCAGAGGAGTTGCCCGCCAGGGTTGATTCGCGATAACTCAAGCCAGCCAACAGTGACCAACCGCCACTGAGAGTGGACTGCAGTGACAATTGATGGCCTGTGGCATCGACTCGGGTAGCACCATCATCAGGTTCACCTAGATAACGTGAGCGGGGTAAGGTACGTAAATCATTGTTCAGTACCAGGTAGCCGCGATCAAATAGCTGTTCTTGTTTTAAATACTCGAACTCGTATAGCAGTGAGGTACTATCAGTGACTGCATAACGAAGTGATGGCGTAAAGACCGTTTTGTCGGTAAACACAAAGTCGCGAAAGCTACCGTATTGCTGATGAGCGCCATTTAACCGCACCGCCAGTTGCGGTGTTAGACCGGTTGTATAATCGCCCTCAACCCGATATTGGTCGTAGCTCCCGGCCGAGACTTGCACGTAGCCCTCGGTCTGCTGCTGTGGCTTTTTGGTGATGATATTGATGGTGCCGCCGGGTTCAGAGCGACCAAATAATGCAGAGCCCGGACCTTTCATAATTTCAATGTATTCCACATTGACCAGATCACGGTTGCCACTAAAGCCCCTGCCAGCATTGAAGCCATTTACCAGATAGCCAGACGGCATATTTTCGTTACCCGGGAAGCCGCGGATAGAAAAACTGTCCCATAAACCACCACCATTATTTTGGCGGGCAATACTGCCGGCAAGATCCAGGGCATCCTGGAGGCGGGTAATACCATTGTCCCGCAGCATTTCCAAATGCAAACTTTCGACCGCCTGGGCTTGTAGCCGAAGTGGTAAATCTCCGCGGTAAGCCTGCTTATAGCTGACACTGATATGTTCAATATCCGGCTCGGATTCACTGGCGAGCAGGTTAAAACAGGTTAGGGCGAGCAGAAGACTACAAGCGACGGTTGCAGGCCGCGACAAAGTTAGATTCATTGATAACAGACTTTGGGAAATTTTGATATGTTATATGATAACAAACATAGGGGTGGCCTTAAAAGCGTTTTCCTTCCTCCTAAGGCCGTGACTGCCGGGTTAGCTTGCTGGACACAGAGCTTGATGTAGCGAGATGTTAACTCGTGGTGCTGCACCAAGCTCTGACTCAGAACCGGATGTTAAGCCGGTAAATCAAACCATAGGGCCTGTAAAGGTCCTTTCGTAGCCAGGCCCTGTAACTGGTCCATAGCCGAAATTTTTAAACCGTCGCCCGGTTGTAGTGTTAACCCGGCGAGAGCCAGCTCCCCCTGGATCAGATGCAAATAATAAGCCCGACCTGCTTGCAGCGGAAAATCCACGCTGTCGTTTTCCGCCAGTAGCAGCTGTGCCAGAGCCGCATCCTGCTTGATGGTTAAAGTGCCATCTCTGCCATCCGGGGTGATGACCCAGGTTAAGCCAGGCTGCCGGCCAAAATCCTTTTGCTGATAGCCCGGGGCGCCATCAAACTGGTTTGGCTCGATCCAGATCTGTAGAAACTTCAGTGGCGCCGTTTTGCTGGCGTTATATTCACTGTGGTAAATACCTTTACCGGCACTCATCAGTTGAAATTCGCCGGCAGGTAAAATCTCCTCGTTACCCGCTGAGTCCTTATGGGCAATTTGTCCTTGCAGCACATAGCTGATAATTTCCATATTGCGATGCCCATGAGTGCTAAAACCCGCCCCGGGCGCGACTTCATCATCGTTGATCACGCGCAGCGCCGAGAATCCCATTTGCTGCGGATTGTAATAATCGCCAAAGGAAAACGTATGCTGGCTTTTTAGCCAGCCAAAGTGGGCGCGTCCACGTTCGTTGGCGCGAATAATTTCAAACATAGATACCTCCGCTGGTTCAAGGTGTCAGCTGACCTTAGGCAAAGCCGACTCGACTTAGTCAGTGTAACCTGCACCATTAAACGAATATATCGGATAAAATTTGATTAAATGTTCTTATTAGTAGAATTGTTTTTGCAGAGGCTGAGGGTAGGTGTTTCAGGGCTTACAGGGAGCTGACGGCCAGAAGCTGGCCGTCATAGGTAAGGTTAGCCGCCAATCGGTGCTTTCATACCGCTGCGTTGCATCCGGGCTGCTTCAGCACGGGCTGCATCGCGATCACGCTCTGTCTGCTCAACTGAGCGGCACACTCTGTTGCCGACGCGCGAGCCTGTTGATTTTTCATTGTGACAGACATGCGTCACTTCACCTTTTTCATTAACGATGGTTTGAGATGTGGATTGGCGCGCAGAACGACTCTCGTCCGTTGAGGCACAACCACTCATCATCAGCGCCATCAGACCAGCGAATGCCAGAGCAGCTAATTTCATGTGGAATTTCCTTTTTTGGTTAAAATCCGTGCTACCTTAGCCTATCAAGCTGGCTTTTGCAGCATTAGATGCGGTTTTTTTACAAATTATTACAATTTGGCCTGCCACCTTTGATAAGCGGCACAAAGTAGTTTGCAAAGCGGTTTTCCGTTATCCTTAGCGCTGATGTGGATGGGGAAAGCGAGGGCGGGATGCAGATTTCTGAGTGGCGTAGCTATTGGCGACAGACTAAGGCGTTTACGCAGGCTTACTGGCAACGGTGTCAACAAGATCAGATCTCAATGATCGGTGGTTATCTGGCTTATGTCACCTTACTGTCGCTAGTGCCGCTGGTCACCGTGATGTTCTCAATGTTAAGTGCCTTTCCAATGTTTGCCGAGTTTCAGGCGAACCTGGAGTCCTTTATTTATGCCAATGTGATCCCCTCCCGCGGTGAGGAGATCCAGGCTTATATTACGCGTTTTATCGGTAATACTGGCGGTATGACGGCGATCGGCATTCTGGCGCTGGTGTTTTTTGCCTTATTGCTGATCCACAATATTGATAAAACGCTGAATAAAATCTGGCGGGTCACCAGCCGGCCACGTTTAATAATCTCGTTTTCAATTTACTGGATGATTTTGACGCTGGGCCCCATCCTGTTTGGGTTGTCGATTGGCGTAACGTCTTATCTGGTCAGGCTAAGTACCTTCGCGGACGACTATACGCCGGGTTTCTCAACCCTGGTGCTGGGGGTGGTGCCTTATCTGATGTCACTGGCGGCCTTTTTTATTTTATATCTGGTCGTGCCCAACCTTAAAGTCCGGGTTAAACATGCACTTTGGGGCGCCTTACTGGCGATGGTGTTGTTTGAGTTGTCCAAGCGGGGCTTTGCCTTTTATGTCACAAACTTTCCGACCTATCAGACGATTTATGGTGCCCTGGCGCTGTTACCTATCCTGTTTGTCTGGATCCATTTATCCTGGATGGTGGTATTGCTGGGAGCAGAACTCACCGCCTTGCTGCAACAGCGGGAGGCGGGGGAGTGTCGGGAAGATGAAGTTTGTCCGGTGCCGCAGCGTGCGGACAAATCAGTTGCAGCTGAAACAGAGTAGTCAATGAAAGCATTAATTCAAAGAGTCAGCCAGGCTAAAGTTGAGGTCGCCGGCAGCACTGTTGGCGCAATCGACCGGGGTTTGTTGGTGTTATTGGCGGTTGAAGCCGGGGATAGCGACGCCGATCTGCGAAAATTGGCAGAGAAAGTTTGCCGTTACCGGGTATTTAATGATGACAACGGTAAAATGAGCCTGAATGTACAGCAGGCTGGTGGTGCCTTACTGGTGGTGTCACAATTTACCCTGGCGGCGGATACTCAATCCGGGTTACGCCCGAGCTTTACCCCGGCCGCGGCACCGGCGCTGGCCGAGCAATATTATCAGGCATTTTGTACTTACTGCCGTGAGCTGGGGCTTAAGGTTGCAACCGGCCAGTTTGCCGCCGATATGCAGGTTAGTCTGACTAACGACGGCCCCGTTACTTTTATGCTGGAGAGCCGCTAATGGCAAAAACCTTAACCCTGGCCAGTCCGCAAACTCCGGCACAGTGGCAGGCCTATTATCAGCTGCGTTGGCAGGTGCTGCGCGCACCCTGGCAGCAACCGCCGGGTTCAGAGCAGGATGAGCTGGAGCAAAGCAGCTTTCATCAGATGCTACAGGATCCACAAGGGCAGGTCGCGGCGGTCGGGCGTTTACATCAAGTTGATAATGACACTGCCCAGGTCCGCTATATGGCGGTCGCTGAGCCATGGCAGGGCAAAGGCGCCGGTAGCCGTATTTTACAGGCGCTGGAGCAACAGGCCGTGCAGCTGAGGATGAAATATATCGTACTAAATGCTCGTGACAGCGCGCTGGCGTTTTATCAGCGTCAGGGGTATCGGGTCGTTGCAGCAGCGCCGATCCAGTTTGGTATTACGCATCAACGGATGCAAAAACAACTCTGTTTGGCCGGAAGTTCTACAGAATGGCAACAATGGTGCCAAAGTCTGCAACAAACCTGGCACAGCACTATTCCGCTCAGTGCCTATATGCAACTGCAGATCGAACAATGTGATGGTTATCAGCTGCAATGCACGGCGCCGCTGCCACCCAATATTAATCTGCACCAGACCATGTTCGCCGGCAGTATCTATACGCTGGCGACGTTAACCGGCTGGGGCATGCTGTATTTACAGTTGCAGAGTCTGGGCCTGCATGGCGCACAGGTGCTGGCCGATGCCAATATCCGCTACCTGAAACCCATTCGCAGCCAACCCACCGCAGTGTGTAAAGTTGCGGCCGTATCTGGTGATCTAACGCCATTAGCCGCAGGCAAGCGGGTAAAACAGCAAATCAGTGTCCAGCTGTTTGCTGAGGGTGAGCTTTGCGCCGAGTTTAGCGGCTTATATGCGGTATTGCCGGAGTAACTTTATGGCAGAAAAAGTACTGATTATTGGCTGTGGTTGGTTGGGGCAACAACTTGCGCCGGTGCTGGCGGCCGCGGGTTACCAGGTTTTTGGCAGCCGGCGCACCCAAGCCTCAGCAGAGGCTTTGCCGGCGCCGATCCAAGGTATCGCGCTGGATTTTCAGCCGCCCTGGTCTGCTGCGCAATTGGCGCTGCTTCAGGATGCCTGGCTAATTTGCACTATTCCGCCCGGTGGCCGGCAAGGTGGGACTTCGGATTATCCGCAGGTGCTGCAACAGCTGGCGCAGTTAGCTCAGGCAGCAGGGCTAAAGGGCGGGATCCATATTAGTTCAACCGGTATTTATCAGGGGCTCAGTGGCGTCGTTAACGAACAGGCCGAGCTGCAACTGACTCAGCCTCGGGTAGCCTTGTTAGCAGCCGGTGAGCAGGCACTGCAACAGCAGAGTCGCTGGCTGACCTTGCGCTTATCCGGCTTAATGGGGCCGGGCCGGCATCCCGGTCGCTTTGTTCAGGGCAGAGCCGTTAGCGGTGCGATGCAGCCGGTCAATATGGTGCATAGTGCCGATGTGGCAGCGGCTGTGCTGCAGATCTTAAGCCGTTGGCCCTTACCCGCAGCCTGTTATAACCTGAGCTCGCCGCAGCACGTGACAAAAGCCGAATTCTATCAGGCGGCGGCTGAGATCCTGGGGTTGACCGCGGCCAGTATTGAGTTAAGTGCCGCGGCGATCGAGCCTGCCCGCCAGGTGTGCAGCCAGCGCTTTATCGAGGATGCGGATTTTAGCTTTAAGTTTGCCGATCCCCGCACCGCCTTGCCGCTCTGCAATTAGATTTTAAACCGGGCCGCGCCCTCGGTCAGTTGTTGTGCCAGGCGGGCCACTTCCTTACTTTCGCTCATCGTTTGTTCGGCCTGAGTGGCACTTTGCTGCGCCAGGCCAACAATTTCGTGCATCCGGTCGTTGATAGCTTGCCCCAGCTGTTGCTGGCTTTGACTGGCCTGATTGACGGCACTGCTGATCCGCAGCGTGGCGGAAATCGCCTCTGTGACTGCGGTCAGGGAGGCAACCAGTTCCGTCATGGTCGTCACACACTGTTCGGCTTCCTGTTTACCGGTTAATACTGCGGCGACCGCCTGCTGACTTTGTTGTTGCAAATGTTCAATCATCTGCCGGATTTCACTGGTGGCCTGCTGGGTGCGTCCGGCCAGTGAGCGTACCTCATCGGCGACCACGGCAAAGCCACGGCCTTGCTCACCGGCACGCGCCGCTTCAATGGCGGCATTGAGTGCCAGCAGGTTAGTTTGCTCAGCAATGGCGCTGATAGTGGTCAGGATACTGCCGATATTGGTTGACTGATCATCGACCTTATTCATGATCTGGCTGGTGCTAACCAGCTGCTGTGCCAGCTTATTAATACGCTGGTTGTTGGCCCCCGCCAGTTGACTGATTTGCTGGCTTTGCTGCAAGGCCTGCTGCATGGCTTCACCGGCATCAGCGGCGTGGATTGCGACCGCCTGGGTATTTTCTGCCAGTTGCTCAGTAATTTGATTTACGCTACCGATTTGCTGCTGCTGGGCATGCAGCGACTGGTTGATCTCGCCGACCGCAGTGGTGGAACGCTGCGCCGTACTGCTCAGGGCAGTGGCATTTTGCTGGATATTGGTCAGTAAGCCACTTAAGGCATTGATCAGGCTATTGACCTTTTCCGACAAGGCACCAAATTCATCTTGCTGTTCGATATGGAGCTTGCGGGTCAGATCGCCCTGCGCGATATAGCCCAGCACATGGTTAATCCCAGCCAGCGGTTTTAACATCGCGCTAATAGTAAAATAGGCGGTGGTCGCCGCCAGTACGACCAGCACCAGCATCATAAACCAGGTTCGGGTACTACCGGAGCTGAGGGCGCCGGAGGTTTGTTGTTGCAGGGTGCTAAAGCGCAGCCCGGCTGCGTTAACCACCTGATCCAGCAGTTCCAGCGCCAGCCCGACTTGTTGTTCCGCGGTATTCAGGGCATTACGGGCTTGCTGCAAGGCACTGAGTTGTTGCTGCTTTAAGGTCAGTAAATTAGGCTCTGCACCGAGCGCATCATTTAACTCCTGCCAGTGCATAGCAAAATTCTGCCACAGGCCATCGGTATTAATTGACTCGGCTAATTGCGCCAGATAATCGACATTAACCTGCATATCGCTGAGCGAAAAGCTAACATTATCCTGATTGCGCTCCAACTGGCTGTACTCGCTATAGGCTGCAGTTTCCCGCAGCGTATTCACCAGACCAACCAACTGACCGTCTAAGCGGCCGGCGGTGCCGGCAATAATTTCTGCAGTTTGGCGGTTACGCGGTAATTCCAGCTCTGACAGTTCAATCAGCGCGGCGCCAGCTTCATCGAGCAGGGTTTCCAGCCGCGCCAGCTCAGTACTCAGCTGTTGTTGCAGCCGTAAACTGCTCAGGCGGGCGCCAAACATCGTGCTGGACGCCTCAGTGTAACGGTTGGCATGTTCGGTGGCACTATTCAGACTTTGCTGCAGCTCACCGCCCAAATTTAACTGCTGAAACTGGCTCAACAATTGATTAAATGCCTGTTGTTGCTGATTGAAGTTTTGCTGATATCGCTCAATATCGGCTTGTTGCTCGGCCGTAAAACCGGATGCGGTCAGCCGGGCCAGCTGCAATAACAGGATCTGTGCCTGATTGCTTTGCTGTTGCGCCGGCACGGCCAATTCGTTCATCTGGGTATTGGCGGCAGTGACACTGCGAAAACTGCTTAGAGCCGATACACTGGCGATCAGTAATAGGAGGGTGATAAAGCCAAAGCCGATAATGACTTTATGCGCAACGGTTAACTTCATAGCGTAAGCCCCTGTCTGGCCAGATTTTAGTATAGTGATTTTTCAGCGTCTGGTACGCCGTTTTGCGTTAGAAGGACGTTAGCAGGTTTTTTAATACTGGTCTAGCCAGTAGTAACAGAGAAAATGCCCGGCATAGCCGGGCAAAGTAAGGTCTGAATTTTAGAAACTGCAGAGCAGTTGCGGCGGTATAAATTGGTTCAGTTTTCCGTCGCGTAGTAAGTCGGCGCTTTGTTCGATATCCGGGCCGAAATAGCGGTCCTGATCATAAAACGCTACCTGCTCGCGTAGGATGGCTTTGGCCTGTTCCAGTAAAGGCGTGGTTTTTAGCGGCGCACGAAAATCCAGCCCTTGCGCTGCCGCCAGATACTCTACCGCCAGCACGCCGGTGGTATTCTCCGCCATATCGGCCAGCCGGCGGGCGGCAAAGGTGGCCATCGACACATGGTCTTCCTGGTTAGCTGAGGTCGGCAGGCTATCTACTGAGGCCGGATGCGCCAGCGATTTATTTTCCGACGCCAACGCCGCTGCTGTGACCTGCGCAATCATAAAGCCGCTATTCACGCCGCCATTCGGCACTAAAAACGCCGGTAGCTTACTTAAGCTGGCATCAATTAACAGCGCCATCCGCCGCTCCGACAAGGCACCAATTTCGGCAATTGCCAGTGCCAGATTATCGGCGGCCATCGCTACCGGCTCGGCATGGAAGTTGCCGCCTGATAAGATATCGCCATCGTCGGCAAACACCAGCGGGTTGTCGGTGACGCCATTGGCTTCGACGACTAAAACCGAGGCCGCCTGGCGGATTTGCGTTAAGCAGGCGCCCATTACCTGTGGCTGACAGCGCAGCGAGTAGGGATCCTGCACCTTTTCGCAATCTTTATGTGATTGGCCGACTTCTGAACTATCTTGCAGCAGGTGGCGGTAAATGGCGGCCGCATCAATTTGTCCTTGCTGGCCGCGAGCCAGATGAATTCGTGGGTCAAAGGGCGCGCGGCTACCCAGAGCGGCTTCCACGCTTAAGGCGCCAATCACACTACCGGCGGCAAACAGATCTTCGGCCCGGAATAAACCTTCCAATGCCAAAGCCGTAGAAGCCTGGGTGCCATTTAACAGCGCCAGACCTTCTTTGGCCGCCAGCGTCAGCGGCTGCAAACCGACCAGGGCTAAGGCTTCTTTTGCATCATAGATTTGGCCCTTATAGCAGATTTCACCTTCGCCAATCAGTGGCAGTACCATATGCGCCAGCGGTGCCAAATCACCAGAGGCGCCGACTGAGCCTTTTTCCGGAATACACGGATAAAGCCCGGCGTTGACCATGTCAATTAGCAGCTGGATCACGCTTAAGCGGATGCCGGAGAAGCCACGTGCCAGGGAGTTAATTTTCAGTACCATCATTAGCCGTACCGTGCTGTCGGCCATAAACTGACCAAAGCCGGCAGCGTGCGATAACACGATGGAGCGCTGTAACAGTTCCAGCTCCTCATGCTTGATGCGGGTATTGGCCAGCAAGCCAAAGCCGGTATTAATACCGTACACCACTTTGTTTTGCTTAATAATATCGGCGACACAGGCGGCTGACTTGTCGATAGCCGGGATCGCAGCCGGATCCAGTGTAACCGTGACCGGGCCTTGCTGCACGGCACGCAGTTGCGCCAGTGTCAGCTGGCCGGGAGTAAGTTGTAGGGCGTAGTGCATAAATTAGTCTCTGTTTAACATAGGGAGGTCAAGACCCTGCTCGTGAGCACAGTCCACCGCAATCTGATAGCCGGCATCGGCATGGCGCATCACACCTGTGCCCGGATCATTCCACAGCACCCGGCTTAAGCGGGCGGCAGCCTGCTCGGTACCATCAGCCAGGATCACCACACCACTGTGTTGGCTGTAGCCCATGCCAACGCCACCCCCATGATGTAGCGACACCCAGGTGGCGCCACCGGCGGTATTAAGCAGGGCGTTTAGTAATGGCCAATCCGATACTGCATCTGAGCCATCCAGCATGGCTTCGGTTTCGCGGTTCGGGCTGGCAACGGAGCCGGAGTCCAGATGATCGCGGCCAATAATAATGGGGGCGGAGAGTTCGCCGTTTTTCACCATCTCATTAAAGGCCAGCGCAATGCGGGCGCGATCTTTTAAGCCGATCCAGCAAATCCGTGCTGGCAAGCCCTGAAACTGAATACGTTCACGCGCCATATCCAGCCAGTTATGCAGGTGCGGATCGTCCGGGATCAGCTCTTTTACCTTGGCATCGGTTTTATAGATATCTTGTGGATCGCCAGACAGCGCTACCCAGCGGAAGGGGCCAATGCCCTGACAAAACAGTGGCCGGATATAGGCGGGTACAAAGCCAGGGAAGTCAAAGGCATTAGCTACACCAACATCCTTTGCCATCTGGCGGATATTATTGCCATAGTCCGTTGCTACCGCACCGCGCTGCTGCATGGCCAAAATGGCTTTTACCTGTACGGCCATTGCCGCTTTAGCGGCCGCGACCACGGCATCTTCATCCTCCGCACGTTTGGCTTGCGCTTGCTCCAGCGTCCAGCCCTGTGGCAGATAGCCATTCAGTGGATCGTGCGCCGAGGTTTGATCGGTGACCACATCCGGCGTGATACCGCGGGCCACCAGCTCGCTAAACACATCGGCCGCATTGGCCAGCAAGCCGATTGAGGTTGGTTTACCGCTGGCTTTGGCTTGTTCTAACATAGCCAAAGCTTCATCCAGCGAGTAGGCTTTTTGATCCAGATAGCGGGTCTTAAGCCGGAAATCGATGCGGCTCTCATCCACTTCACAGGCCAGCATATGAAAGCCGGCCATCGTCGCGGCCAGCGGCTGGGCGCCGCCCATGCCACCGAGGCCGCCGGTCAGGATCCACTTGCCTGCTGCCGTGCCGGCAAAATGTTGTTTGGCAATGGCGACAAAGGTCTCATAAGTACCCTGCACAATGCCCTGAGTACCGATATAGATCCAGGAGCCGGCCGTCATCTGGCCGTACATCATCAGACCTTTGCGGTCCAGCTCGTTAAAGTGTTGCCAGTTGGCCCAAGCCGGTACCAGATTCGAGTTGGCGATCAGTACCCGTGGCGCATCTGGATGCGTCGGAAACACGCCAACCGGTTTCCCACTTTGTACCAGTAGGGTTTGGTTATCTTCCAGTCGGTCCAGGACTTCGACGATTTTATCAAAGCAGGCCCAGTTACGGGCGGCACGGCCAATACCACCGTACACCACCAGCGCTTGGGGATGTTCGGCCACTTCCGGATCCAGATTATTCATCAGCATGCGTTTGGCGGCTTCGGTTTGCCAGCTCTTAGCGGTGATTTGGCTGCCACGGGGGGCGCGGATCACCCGGCTTTTATCAATGCGGTTATCGTTCATAGCAACCTCGGTTAGCGGGGTAGGGCAAAGTTAAGGTGACCTCCCAGCCGGTAACGACTGCCAGGAGAGGTTAAATAGGCCAGGCTGACCGCGCCGTCACGGCTAAAGGTGCGGCGGGTCAGACGCAGGCAGGGTTCGGGTTTTTTCAGCAGCAACTGCTGACAGGTAAAATCATCCGGCCAGATAGCTTCAACAATATGCTCGGCTTCGGTCAGCGGTGCGATCTGACTTAAATACAGATGCGGGGTGATTTCCTGAAAATCCTGTTGGGTATACAGCGGCACCTGTTTCGGGTTGACATAACGCGCTTCCAGTTGCAGCGGTAGAGCATCGGAGTAATGCACGATCAGTGAGAAGAATACCGGCTCATTGCGTTTTAACCCCAAAGCCGTCGCCACGATAGTCGGGCAAGGCAGCTCGGTGAGCTGTAACAGCTTAGCGCGGTAGGCATGACCACTGCTTTGCACCTCATCGGCAATATTGCGGATTTCCAACAACGAGGACTGCGATTTTAACGCGGCGACAAAGCTACCGACGCCCTGGGTGCGGTACAGGATACCCTGTTCGGTCAGTTCCTGTAACGCGCGCCGGGCCGTCATCCGGCTGACGGAGAACTGCTCAGCCAATTCATTTTCCGACGGCACCCGGCTATGTTCCGGCCAGGCGCCGCTTTCGATCTGGCGTAGCATAAATTCTTTAATTTCGGCAAATTTCGCCATAGCGAGGCTGACCTGTTAGCAAGGGTTACGCAGTGATGTGCTAAAAATAGCGGATCTTGGTTGTATATACAAGTTTTTCGGTTAGACTATTTGCAAAGTGGTTGAACAGCATAACACCCCGGCTACGGAGCACCGCCGCGGTAAACAGGAGCACAGAATGGCAGACTTTGATGCGGTATGGCTAAATGCGAAACTGGCGACGATGACGGATAACGGCAGCCCCTATGGTGCTATTGCGCACGGGGCATTGGCGGTTAAGGATGGGCTGATTGCCTATGCCGGGCCTCAGGCCGAGCTACCGACTTTTGATAGCCTGGCGACACCCCTTTATGATGTGCAGGGGCAATGGCTGCTGCCGGGTCTGATCGATTGCCATACCCATTTGTTGTATGCCGGTAACCGCGCCAATGAGTTTGAACTGCGTCTGCAAGGAGCCAGTTATCAGCAAATTGCCGCGGCCGGCGGCGGCATTGCCAGTACCGTTCGAGCAACCCGCGACGCCAGTGAAGAAGAATTGTTTAAGCTGGGTAAAGATCGTTTAAATGCGCTGCTGCGGGAAGGGGTGACCACGGTTGAAATCAAATCCGGCTATGGTCTGGATTTAGCCAATGAACAAAAGCTGTTAGAAGTGGCGGCTTTGCTGGAGCAGCATCATCCGGCCAGTATTGTCAAAACCTTTTTGGGCGCGCATGCGTTACCGCCGGAATTTAAAGATAATGCTGATGGCTATATCGAGGCGGTGTGTCAGATGTTGCCGACTTTGCAGCAGCTCGGCTTAGTAGATGCCGTAGATATCTTCTGTGAGGGCATTGGTTTTAGTGTCGCGCAAAGCCGCAAGGTGTTTGCGGCGGCAACGGCGTTAGGTCTGCCGGTAAAAGCCCATGCCGAGCAGTTATCGAATCTGGGCGGCAGTGCGCTGGTGGCTGAGTTTGGCGGTTTATCGGCCGATCATGTTGAATATCTGGATGAAGCCGGTGTGGCGGCGATGGCGAAAGCCGGTACTGTCGCGGTATTGTTGCCGGGGGCCTATTATTTTCTGCGTGAAACCCAGCTGCCGCCGCTGGCGCTGCTGCGGCAATATCAGGTACCGATGGCGGTTGCCAGCGATCTGAATCCCGGCACCTCACCGTTTTGTTCTTTGCAGTTGATGCTGAATATGGCCTGCACGCTGTTTCGTTTAACCCCGGAAGAAGCCCTGCTCGGCGTCACCCGTCATGCTGCAACTGCGCTGGGGCTGAAAGATCGGGGGCAACTGCAAGCAGGTATGCGGGCAGACTTTGGCTGTTATGCGATAACTCAGCCGGCTGAGCTATGCTATCAGTTTGGGGTATCGCCGTTAAAACAACTGGTGACAGCCGGCAGTCTGTGCCGGCTACCATAACAGCACTTTACTCCACCACAGCAGCCTGGCGTTGTTTGCCGAGAATAAAGGCCTGCACCAGCTGGCTCAGTACCTGACCACAATGGTTAAGTCCGGCGCTAACACCTGAGGGATGCTGCGCCGGCGCAGCTTCTGCCAGATGCAGGTAGGCGGTAGCGGGTAAACGGGCGATTTGATACACCGCCTGCTCTGCCTGCGCCACACTGATACCACTGTAATTCAGCGCACTGGCCGGCATGGCGGTAATGGCATCAGTATCCAGCTCCAGTGCCAGCGGCGTATGGGCGCTAAGCACTTTATCGCAGGCCAGATCCAGCGCTTGCTGCCAGCTTAGCTGTTGGCGGACAAAAATCTGCTGGTAGCTGATAAAATCGGCACCGGCAGCCGACAGTGCTGCCAGGCTGGCGGCATTATTTTTTTGCTGGTGTAGGCCCAGCACCAGATAATGCTGCAGTAGCTGCTTCTCCATCGCATAGCTAAAACCATTACCGCTATGGCGGCCTTCCAGCGCACGAAAATCAGCATGGGGATCAATATTGATACAGTTGGCAGCCTGGCCAGTATGGCTGTGTAGTGCCTGCAACAGCGGCAGCGCATTATTATGACCGCCACCAATTACTATGGGGGTAAGACCGGCAGCAAAAATCGGCGCGACCGCCGCAACAACCCGTTCGTCCAGCTCAGCACAGAGTTGCCGGAGCTGCATCAGCTCCGCGGCATGAGCGGCGTTCAGGTTGCTGCTCTGCTGCTGTAAATCGGCACAGCTGACTTCACCCAGCACTAACAGCTGCTGCGCATCCAGTAAGCTGTTTGCCTGCAGATTGAGAAATTTGCTTAAAAATGCCTGCCAGCCCAAGGTGGCACCGGGCAAGCCACAGTTGGCCCGTGGGCCGATATCCTCGGGAATGCCCAGCAACACAAACTGACCGCCCGTTGCGGCATGGCGGGCTAAATTCGCACCTAAGTCCAATGCCTGATCCGGCAGTTGGCATTGTTCGGCCAGACGGCTTTCACCCGGACGGGGTTGAAAAAAGGCGCTTAGATGCGCCTTAGTTAAATACTGCACTGCTGCCATAACTTATTCGAGATCCAACGCATCCGGTGACAGAATGATGCCAGTGCTGTCGGCATACAAATGGTCGCCCGGCAGGAAGGTAACACCGGCAAAATTCACCGGTACCTCGGTTTCACCAAAACCATTGTCGTCAGCGCCAATCGGAATGGCATTCACTGCCTGAATACCGATATCAAAGTCTTCCAGGGCATCCAGATCGCGCACACTGCCATAGCACACAATGCCTTCCCAGCCATTGGTGGCCGCCAACGAGGCCAGTTCTGCATCAATCAGTGCACGTCGGGCCGAGCCGCCGCCGTCAATCAGCAATACCTTGCCAATGCCATTATCAGCCAGTACCTGACGGATCAGACCGTTGTCCTCAAAACACTTAACAGTATGGATTTGTCCGCCAAAGGAGCGGCGGCCGCCGTAGTTTGCAAAAATCGGTTCAACGACATCAACCTGATCCGCATACAGATCGCACAGCTCAGACGTATTATATTCCACGGTTAACTCCATACCAGAAGAAGGGTAATGCTCAGTATAACCCGCTGACATATAAGCTCAAGCGGAACTTATCGCCTTTTGGCGTTAGCGCCAAAGCTGGTAGTGGCACTTTTAATCGTCGCTGTCATTTTTTCGTCATTAAGCTTGCTTAGTATCCGGTTAGTTATTGCACAACAGGATCACTGTCATGTTGCTAAAACGACTGGAATACTGGGACCATGCTTTTTTCTGCCGGCTGTTCGCCAGGAGCTCCTCGCTGCTGCTGTCGCGCGGCAGTTACTGGATATCGAAAACGGCCGATGGTCCACTGTATTTATTACTGGTGCTACTGCTGCTGGTGCTTGAGGTAGCAGATAGTTGGCAGTTTACCCGGCTATTATTGCTGGCGTTTGCGATAGAGCTGCCGTTGTATCTGTTGTTAAAAAACACTATCCGGCGGATGCGACCGCAGCAGGCGGTCAGGTTACACCCGGTGGTAGCGCATATCGTACCCTCTGATACCTTTAGCCTGCCATCCGGGCATACCGCGGCGGCCTTTGTGGTGGTAACAGCGGTTGCGCTCTGTTTTCCGGCCTGTTTCTGGTTAGTGTTACTGTGGGGGCTATTAGTGGGGCTGTCGCGCATTATGCTGGGTGTGCACTTTCCGCTGGATATCCTGGCCGGGATCAGCCTTGGCGTTGCCTCCTGCTACAGCGCAGCAAAGCTGCTCTGAGCAGGCGGTGTCACAGGCTTTTAATATTGATCAGGGGGTCGCGACTGGCATTGGCAGCTTTTAGCCGCGCCAGATAGTGCTGCCATAGCGTTTCCTGCTGGCTGGCCAGTTGTTGCAGGTAGGCAAAACTATAGAGGCCAGTATGATGGCCATCGTCAAACTGCAATTTCACCGCGTAATGACCAACAGGGGTGATGGCGCTGATCCCAACCTGCCGCTTATTGGCGACCAGCCGTGGTGTGCCATGGCCACGCACTTCGGCGGATGGCGAATGCACCCGCAGGAATTCCGCACTTAAACTCTGACACTGCCCCGCGGCATCCAGCAGATCCAGGATCCGCCGTTGCCGGTGGTAATGCAGTTTTACCAGTGCTGTCGCCATTACAGAATAAACCGGCTCAGATCTTCATCCTGCACCAGGCTACCCAGATGCTGCTCAACATAGGCCGCATCAATGGCAATCTGTTGCCCGGTATGGTCGGCGGCATCGTAGGAAATTTCTTCCAGCAACCGCTCCATCACCGTATACAGCCGCCGGGCGCCGATATTTTCAGTGGTTTCATTAACCTGAAACGCCGCGGCAGCGATACGTTTAATGCCATCTTCGGTAAACTGAATTTGCACACCTTCAGTGGCCAGCATGGCACGCGCCTGCTCGGTTAATGACGCCTTGGGCTCCGTCAGAATACGCTCAAAATCGTCGGCGGTTAAGGCTTCCAGCTCAACACGGATTGGTAACCGGCCTTGCAGTTCAGGCACCAGATCCGACGGCTTGCTCATTTGGAAGGCTCCTGAGGCGATAAACAGGATATGGTCGGTTTTCACCATACCATGCTTGGTATTTACCGTGCAGCCTTCGATTAATGGCAGCAGGTCACGTTGTACGCCTTCGCGCGATACGTCAGGGCCGCTGGTTTCGCCGCGCTTACAGATTTTGTCAATTTCATCCAAAAACACGATACCATTTTGCTCTACTGCCTCCAGCGCTTCGGCTTTCAGCTCTTCCGGATTGACCAGTTTGGCGGCTTCTTCTTCAATCAGCTGCTTGAAGGCATCTTTAATTTTCAGCTTACGTTTTTTCTTTTTCTCACTGCCCAGGCTCTGGAACATGCTCTGCAATTGCGAGGTCATCTCTTCCATCCCCGGCGGCGCCATAATTTCTACGCCAATAGGGCCCTGTGACAGTTCCAGTTCGATTTCTTTGTCATCTAACTGGCCTTCACGCAATTTTTTACGGAAGATCTGCCGGGTATTGGAGTCGGTGCTGGCTTTTTCCGGCTCGCCCCAAGCGTCTTTGGGTTTGGGTAACAGCGCATCGAGGATCCGCTCTTCCGCAGCTTCTTCAGCACGAAAGCGGTTTTTGGCAATCGCCTGTTCGCGAAACATCTTCACCGCGCTGTCTGTCAGATCACGGATAATGCTTTCCACTTCCTTACCGACATAACCGACCTCGGTAAACTTGGTCGCTTCGACTTTAATAAAGGGTGCATTCGCCAGCTTGGCCAGGCGACGGGCAATTTCGGTTTTACCAACACCGGTAGGGCCTATCATCAGAATATTTTTTGGCGTCACTTCCTGGCGCAGCGCCGGATCTAATTGCATGCGCCGCCAACGATTACGCAGCGCGATGGCGACAGCCCGTTTGGCCTTGTTCTGGCCAATAATATGGCGATCCAGTTCGTGGACAATTTCTCTTGGGGTCATATCAGACATGGGCTACCTGCTTACAATTCTTCAATAGTCTGGTGGTGATTGGTGTAGACACAGATATCACCGGCAATTTTCAGGCTTTTTTCCACGATATCGCGGGCGCTGAGCTCAGTATTTTGTAACAAAGCGGTGGCGGCTGCCTGGGCAAAGGGGCCACCACTGCCAATGGCAATCAAATCATGCTCTGGCTGCACCACATCACCATTCCCGGTGATAATCAGTGAGGTATTGGCATCGGCTACGGCTAGCAGGGCTTCCAGCTTACGCAGCATACGATCGGTACGCCAGTCTTTCGCCAGTTCAACGGCGGCGCGCATTAAGTGGCCCTGATGCATTTCCAGCTTGGCTTCGAAGCGTTCGAACAGAGTAAAGGCATCAGCGGTGCCGCCGGCAAAACCGGCCAGTACCTTATTGTGATAGAGGCGGCGAACTTTGCGGGCATTGCTCTTCATTACGGTATTACCCAGCGAGACCTGGCCATCACCACCGATGGCAACATGGCCATTGCGGCGAACAGAGACGATAGTAGTCATAAAAAAAGCCCTATGGCGATAACATAGGGCTTAAGTAAGGGGGACAGCCGGATTTTTCAAGTCCAGTTACGTACCTGACAGGTATTAATCCCCATTTGCCGTAAGCGGTTCATATCGGCAGTGGCGGCCCGGCGCGATTCATAAGGGCCTACTACCACCCGGAACCAGACGCCGTTGCTGCCTTCGGTGCGTCTGACATCGGCAGTAATGCCGGCAAAGGCAATTTGTGCTTTCATCTGTTCAGCCTGGCCTTGCTGGCGGAAAGAGCCGCACTGTAACACTGCTGGCACGCTACGTTGCTGCTCGGGGACTTCGACCGTAATTTCACGGTTTTCCAATTCTTTAATATATTGGTAAGGCTCAGATTGCGGTTTGGGTGGTAACTCATCTTTCGCCGGCGCCTTAACCGGTGCCGCTGCAGGTTGACTGCTACTGACCGGTTGTTGTTTTAAAAACCACAGACCATAGGCAAAGACGCTAAGTGTCAGCAAGGTAAGCGCAATCAGCAGCCAGGGCTTATTACTGGCCGCCGGCGCCTTGGCGCGACTGCCTCTGGCCTGACCTTTAGCGGGTGCTTTCGGACGGGTGGCGCGCACATAATCTTTTTGTGGCATACGACTTATCAATTACCTGTTTTTCTAATCACACTGTATTCTACCCGGATCGGCAGAAAAGGAAATAACGCAGCTCCGATCTGTTACCAAAACAAGCCGTGGCGCTGCAGTCAGTGGCTTGCGCGGTTTAACTTAAATCCAGCGCATCGACATCGAGCTGCCATTTGATTTTGCGGCTCAGCGGCCATTGCGATACCTCGGCCAACACCTGACTAAGCAGTTGATGCAGCAGTGGCCGTTGTGCGGCGTAAAGGTGTAATTGCCAACGGTATTTACCTGCCCGGCGTTCCAGCGGCGATAGCAGGGGGCCGAGCTGTTGGACCTGTGGGTGCTGCTGACAATAGCTGGCAACCTGCTGTAGCCACTGCTGGCAAAGCTCACTCTGATGGGCTTCTGCTCTGAATAGCGCCATATACTGACAGGGGGGTAACAGGGTTTGCTGGCGCTCCAGCAGGGCACTGCGGGCAAAGGCGGCATAACCGTTTAGCATGATGTCCTGCAGCAAGGCGTGTTCCGGATGTTGGGTTTGCAGTAACACCTTGCCTTTATCATGGCCACGACCGGCCCGGCCGGCAACCTGGGTCAGCAACTGCCCCAGTTGCTCAGGAGCACGAAAGTCGGCGCTATACAGGGCGCCATCGACGTCGACAATCACCACCAGAGTAACAAAGGGGAAATGATGGCCTTTGGCCAGCATCTGGGTTCCCAAAATCAATCTGGGGCCAGGTTGCTGAATTTCGGCTAACAGGCTGGCGAAAGCACCTTTACGCCGGGTACTGTCACGGTCAAGCCGCGTTACCGGAACCTCTGGAAACAACACACTCAGATGCTCTTCCAGTTGCTCGGTACCCTGACCGACCGGCGCCAGCCGGGTACTGCCACAGCCGCCGCATTGTCGTGGTACGGCCCGGGTAGCACCGCAGTGATGGCAGACCAACTGCCGGCTATGTTTATGGTAAGTGGTAAAAGCACTACAACGCTGACATTCGGTCAACCAGCCGCAATCCTGACAGCTGAGAGCCGGTGCAAAACCGCGACGATTTAAGAACAGCATCACCTGTTTGCCCAGTTTCAGCTGTTGCTGCATTAGTTGAATACTTTGTGCGGCCAGTCCGTATTGTAAAACCTGTTGCTTCAGATCAACCAGCTCCAGCTGCGGCATCGCCTGACCACTGGCGCGGGCTGTCAGTGTCAGCTTGGTAAAACGACCTTGCTGACAGTTATACAGTGACTCGAGACTCGGCGTGGCCGAGCCAAGCAGGATCGGACAACACTCCAGTGCTGCGCGCTTAATCGCCAGATCCCGGGCGTGATAACGAAAGCCGTCTTGCTGTTTTAGTGACAGGTCATGTTCCTCGTCAATAATAATCAGTCCGAGCTTGCGAAAAGGTAAAAACAGTGCCGAGCGGGTACCTATTACCACAGCTGCGCTGCCACTGGCCGCTTGCAGCCAGCAGTTAAGGCGTTCGCCGTCACTTAAATTTGAATGCCAGACCAGTACCGGGGCCCGGAAACGTTTGCTAAAGCGTTCCAGCGTTTGTGGGGTCAGGCCAATTTCCGGTAGCAATACCAGTATTTGCTGACCAAGCTCCAGCAGGGAGGGGATGAGCTGCAGGTAGACTTCGGTTTTGCCGGAGCCGGTGACACCTTCCAGCAAAAAGGGCCGGAAGCTGCCCTGGGCCTGATTAACAGCGGTTACTGCCAGAGCCTGATCGGCGGTTAATTGCAACGCAGGCTCGGCTAAGCCCTGATAGTGATAGGGCGCGATCTCGGTTTGGAACGACTCGACCAGCTCCTTGGTCATTAATTGCTTCAGCGCACTGCCGCTGTAGTGGCTTTTGACGGTCGCTTCATCCAGCGCTTGTGTTGTCAGGGCCTGCCACAGTTCTGCCTGTTTAGCCGAGCGCGAAAAGCTTTGCAGGTGAACGGCTTTACCGCTGTCGGTCAGTCGGTACGCACGGGGCAGGTAGTCAGCGAGTGGGCGGCCTTCACGCAACAGTGCGGGTAAGGCGGCCGTGAGGACCTCCCCCAGTGGATGGTGATAGTAATCTGCAGCGAAGCTAAGAAGTTGGCGCAGTAAAGCTGGCAAGACCGGCGTCTGGTCGATCACGGCAAGCACCGGTTTAAGTTGTTGCTCACTGACATCGGGTTTAACCGCTAATTGCCAGACAATCCCCACCAATTCGCGTTTACCAAAGGGCACCCGCACCCGGCAGCCTATGCTCACCTCAAGTTCAGGCGGTAACAGGTAATCAAAATGCTGGCGCAAGGGTACGGGCAGGGCAACACGGATCGCAGTCACAGCAGCTTCCATAGCAACAAAATCAGGCTTTAAGTTTAAGGAAGCGCGTGAGCCTTGCCAAGCAAAACAAAATTCTGTGCTTTTCTGGTTTTCTGGTTGCAACTTCAGCGGCTATCTATTAAGCTACGCGCCCTAAATTAACTGTAATTACGTATGGTGTCTGGCGATAAAAAATGCGACCAGATGGCGATACGGCCTAACGAGGTAACCCATGAAACCAGGTATCCACCCGGAATACAAAGAAATTACTGCAACCTGTACTTGCGGTAATACCTTCAAAACCCGTTCAGCTCTGTGCAAAGACATCCACTTGGACGTTTGCTCAGCTTGCCACCCGTTCTATACCGGTAAGCAGAAAGTGTTGGATGTTGGTGGTCGTGTTGACCGCTTTAAGAAGCGTTTCTCTGTACTGGGCAACCGTTAATCGGTACCAAGTACGAAAAAACCGGAGCCTAGCTCCGGTTTTTTTATGCCCTATGCTCAGCGAGAGCATAGGTTTCAGCATTTGTTACTTGTTTTACTTGCCACCCGCCAGGGCTTCAGAAATTGAGCCAGAGCTGCTGTCCGGGCGGATAACACCGCAGTTACTGCCACTTTGGTCGCAGCTGACGCCCCGGATCCGGCTTCCTACCGAGCGGCTGTCGTACTGTCCGGTGGCAGTTAACCTTCTGACAATGCCTTCCAGCATATTATTAGCCTGTAGTGCCTGGCCTGTTACCCGGATCACTTCAATATTCTCGACTTGCCGTAATTCATCAACCAACGTCTGGTGTTGCTGATCAACAGCGAGTAGAGCTGTCACTTCCTGCAAGTAAGGACGGGCGGATACCTGTCCGGCCAACACTAACTTCCGGTATAGCTCGGCGGCGCCCGGCAGATCCTGCTCGACACCAGCGCCATGTTGTTTTAACTGTGCCAACAGCAACATGGCACTGGCCAGTCGCTGCTCTGTGGCTAACTCCAGCAGATTAATCGCTTCCGGCAACTGGTCATCCTGCTCAGCCTGCAGCAGTTGTACCGCTTTAGCATATTGCGCCGGGGCATATTTTAGATCGACGGCCAGATCAAGCAAACGTTGCGACTCGGCAAGATCTTGTTCCAGCATAAAACCATTTCTAAGCCAGTCGGACATCAGAAAGACCGCCATAGCGTTGCGCTGGCGCACCCCCATCCGCAAATAACGAATGGCTTGTTCGTTACTTTGCTCCAGACCATCGCCGGTCGCGTGAGCCATTGCTACCAACGCTGCCGCATCACCGCTGCCGCTTCGCGCCAATCTGATCAGTCGGCGCAGTTCTTTACTGCAATCGGTATCGGCACATACCCGGTCATTATCCGCCGCGCTGGCATAGCTGGTATTTGAATATAAGGTCAGGGATGCAGTGCTGCACAACAGGGCTGCTAGAAGTAGCGCTTTCATAAAACCTCTGGTTAAAAAACAGTTAATGGTGTCGATTTTAGCTACATACGGCTGAGGGTCAAGTTTTGGTCAGAAGCAGATTGTAAACAAGTGTGTCGGTTAACATAATGTGAGCAACTGGCGCAGCCAAATTTGCGTTCCATTCCAGGTTTGAGTAACTGCGCTCACCCGTTAAATCCTTCGTCAGCGCCTGGTCAGCGGAACACAGCGCAGATAATTGGATGTCCAGAACTCTTGGCGGCTGAGCATTTTCTTGTTATAACTGGTTACGAATTATACCAAAGTCGTAATGACGTTACTGCCTTAGTCTGGTACGTCCAGCACGATTTCAGTGTTTTTCCAGATCAGAGCTCATTAGAATGAGCCGACCACCGGCCCGCTGTATAACAAAAAACCTATAAATTAGTGCCGTAGTCTGTACCTACACTTACTCAGGAAAAAATTGGAATGTCAGATTTCAGAGAACAAGCGCTGCGTTATCATGCAGAACCTCGCCCAGGGAAAATCAGTATCGAAATCAGTAAAGCTGCCGAAACCGTTACCGATCTGGCACTGGCTTACAGCCCCGGTGTGGCTGAACCGGTGCGTGAAATTGCCGCTGATCCGGACAACATTTACAAATACACCGCCAAAGGCAATATGGTCGCCGTAATCTCTAACGGCACGGCGATCCTGGGGTTAGGTAACCTGGGCCATCTGGCGTCAAAACCGGTAATGGAAGGTAAGGCGCTGCTATTCAAACGTTTTGCCGGCCTGGATTCAATTGATATTGAAGTATCGCACCGCACTACTGAAGAATTTATTACCACGGTCGCCAATATTGCTGACACCTTTGGTGGTATTAACCTGGAGGATATCAAGGCGCCGGAGTGCTTTGAGATTGAGCAGGAACTGATTAAGCGCTGTAATATCCCGGTATTCCATGATGACCAGCACGGTACCGCTATTGTCACTGCTGCCGGCCTGTTAAACGCGCTGGAGATCCAGGGCAAAGATATCCGCAAAGCCATTATTGTTTGTATGGGTGCCGGCGCGGCTGCCATTGCCTGTATGGAGCTGCTGATCAAGTGCGGCGCCATGCGTGAGCATATCTATATGCTTGATACCAAGGGGGTGATCCATACCCGGCGTGAAGATCTGAACCAGTACAAGCAACTGTTCGCGAACAATACCGATAAAAGGACCCTGGAAGATGCGCTGCAGGGGGCTGACGTCTTCGTTGGTGTTTCTGGCCCCGATGTCCTGCCGCCGGCAGCATTAAGCCTGATGGCGGATAAGCCGGTGATCTTTGCCTGTTCCAACCCGGATCCAGAGATTAAACCTGAACTGGCGCACGCCGAACGTGGTGATTTGATTATGGCTACCGGACGCTCGGATTATCCGAATCAGGTGAATAACGTGCTGTGCTTCCCCTTTATTTTCCGTGGTGCATTGGATGTGCGCGCCAGTGTGATTAATGATGAGATGAAGCTGGCAGCCGTGCAGGCGATCCGGGCTATTGCCAAGGAGCCGGTACCGCAGGAAGTGCTATTGGCGGCTAAAGTTAGTAGTCTGGAGTTTGGTAAAGGCTACATTATTCCGAAGCCGATGGATCCCCGGTTATTACCACGGGTCGCCCGTGCGGTAGCTGAAGCGGCAGTCAGCTCAGGGGTAGCCAGGATCCCGATGCCGGCAGCCTACTTTGATGCCTGAGAGTATGATTGCCAGTAAATAAAAAACCGCCGAAAGGCGGTTTTTTATTGCGAACCGGTTAGCGTTATTTATTCTTCATCGCTGTCGGCTTCGATAATCACCGGAATTTCTTTACCCATGCTGGTCAGGATTTGTCTGACTTCAGCCGGGATTTGATGTGGATTATCTTTACGCAAGTCGTCGTCTGCCGGTAGCGGCTGACCGGTAAAAGCATGCAGGAAAGCTTCGCACAGTAACTCACTGTTAGTGGCATGCCGCAGATTATTGACCTGGCGGCGGGTACGTTCATCGGTTAAAACTTTTAAAACATTCAGCGGTATCGAGACGGTAATTTTTTTAACTTGTTCTGATTTTTTACCGTGTTCTGCATAGGGGTGAACATATTCACCATTCCACTTAGCCATAAGGGATCCCTTGTCGTTAATTTTTGTTTTGCAGCGTAGCGCAAAACGGGAATTCTACTGCTTTCTGTCGGTGAGTCAAATAGTGTGCAACAAATAAAGATTATAGACGGCTAAATGGTTTGACTTCCAGTTAATAATGAATATACTTTTAGACGTCTAAACATCTAAAAGAGTTAAAGCATGAGTCATCGCCATCCCGCTACGATTAGCGCCCGGGCAGGTATCGCTGAAGATACCGCCTTCGGTGCGATCACGCCGCCCCTTTACCTGACCTCGACTTATCAGTTGCCGGCCTTTGGTCAGCCCGGTCCTTATGATTATTCGCGCTCGAATAATCCTACCCGCGATATTCTCGGTGAAGCCCTGGCGGAGCTGGAAGGTGGTGCCAAAGCCATTGTTACCAATACCGGAATGTCGGCGTGTCTGTTAGCGCTGCAGTTATTGACCCCGGCTGATACCTTGGTGATCCCACATGATTGCTACGGTGGCAGCTACCGTCTTTTTACTAATCTGGCGCAGAAGAAGCAGGCGTTCCAGCTGGTGATTGTCAATTTTCAACAGCCGGATTGGCCTGAACAGATTAAGCGGGCGGCACCGGCGATGATCTGGCTGGAAACACCGAGCAACCCCTTGCTGCAAATCACTGATATTGCTGCGGTGTGCCAGCTGGCAAAAAGTCTGACCGCAAAGGTCGTGGTAGATAACACCTTCCTGTCGCCGGCATTACAGCAGCCGTTGGCACTGGGTGCCGATCTGGTGGTGCATTCGACCACCAAGTTTATTAACGGCCACAGCGATGTGATTGGTGGCGCGGTGATCTGTAAAACGCAAGCTTGCGGTGACGAGTTGAAATGGTGGGCGAACTGCCTTGGCCTCACAGCAGGCGCTTTTGATAGTTATTTAACCTTACGTGGTTTGCGGACTCTGACCCCTCGCTTGCAGTTGCAGCAGCAGAATACCGCCGAGGTGGTGGCCTTTCTGCAACAACACCCGCTGATTGGTAAGGTGTACTATCCCGGCCTGGTGGATCATCCCGGCCATCAGATTGCTAAGCGCCAGCAATCTGGCTTCGGCGCCATGTGTAGCTTCGAGTTAAGCGCCCCGCCAGCCTTACTGACCACCTTTTTCAGCAACTTGCGCTACTTTACGCTGGCCCAGTCTTTAGGCGGGACGGAAAGTTTGATTTGTCATCCTGCGACCATGACCCATGCCTCTATGGACGCAGCGGCCCAGGCCACTGCCGGGATAGGGGCAACACTGATTCGAGTGTCGGTTGGTATTGAATCAGCCCAGGATCTTATTGCCGATTTAGCTCTGGCACTGGATGCCGTGGCTGCGGTACAACAGCAGTAAGTGGAAGTAGTATGAGTGATTTTAAGCAAATAAAACCGGGTGTCGCAGCGTCTTTGACAACGCTCAATATCGTGGTCGCCGGTACCGGTAAGGTCGGCACTGAGTTTTTACGATTACTGGCGTCGCAGCAACAACGCTTTGCCGGCCAGATCAGGCTAAATCTTTGCGCTATTCTGAACTCGCGCCAAGCCTTACTCAGCGATACCATCGAGAGTCAGGCTTGGTCCAGTGCTTTTAGCGATGCCAAGCCTTATCAGCAGGCAGGTTTAGTCACCTATCTGGCAGCACTGCCCAGCCCCAAGGTATTGATTGATATCACACCCAGTCAGGCCTTTGCCAGGCTCTATCCGGCTTTTATTGCCGCAGGTTGTCATCTGATCAGTGCTAATAAACAAGGTGTTACCTTGCCGGGTTCTGAATATCAGCAGATCCTGCAGGCATTGCAGCTTAGTAGTTTACGCTGGTTGAGTAACACCACCGTCGGTGCCGGGATCCCGGTACAGCGGGTGATGCAGGAGTTATTACAAAGTGGCGATCAGATCCGCGAGGTGAGCGGGGTATTTTCGGGTACGCTATCCTGGTTATTGTGTCAGTACGATGGTACTACAGCCTTTTCTGAACTGGTGTTACAAGCACAGCAGCTGGGCTATACCGAGCCAGATCCACGCGATGATCTTTCTGGTAAAGATGTCCAGCGTAAGCTGCTGGTATTGGCCCGCGAACTGGGTGCGGAATTAGAGTTAGCGGATATTGAGCTGGAACCACTGTTACCGGCCGGGTTAGCGGACGGTGATCTGGCCGGATTTTGGCGTCAGCGCCAGCAATTGGACCTGATGCTGGCTGAGGCTTACGCTAAGGCAACTGCCGAAAATAAGGTGCTGCGTTACGCCGCCAGTCTAAGTTTAGCGAATGGGCAGGTGCAGGCCGGTGTCCGTTTAGTTGCTGTAGACATAAAGGCGCCGCTGGCAGCCTTGGCACCCTGTGATAATATCTTTGTTATCACATCTGATTGGTATCAGCAGAACCCGCTGGTGCTGAAAGGTCCGGGCGCCGGCCTGTTGGTAACGGCCGGTGGTTTGCATGCAGACTTAGCGGAGTTAGTGAAGTCTGTTCGTTAGTCTAAGGCGTGTTAATCTTTGCGGAAAAAACAAGCAGCGAACGTCAACACGCCCTAAATGCTGGTATGACTTGGCAATTAAGCTAAAACTCAGGTAATCTGAGCATAACGGCAGTATTGCCTGCTGCAACGGATGAATGGATTATCTGCATGCCATTATTGCACCTGTGTTGCTGGTTGTTGTGCATCTTTCTGGCCATCGCGCCCGGCGCTGGCGCTACCCCTGCCAAATTTCATTCCGAGCCCGGACCGGTGCCGGCGCTGGATAATTATTTTAAAGAAAGCCTGAATACCCGAGATGGCTTACCCCACAACACCATTAATGCGCTGGCTCAGACCGCAGATGGCTATTTATGGTTTGGCACCTGGGAAGGTGTCGCGCGTTACAATGGCCGCGAATTCAAAATTTTTGACCGTAGTCCGGAAACTGGCTTACCGGATGTCGGGGTCAGAACTTTCCATGTCGATTGGCAGCAAGATCTTTGGATTGCCGGTTCCCGCGGCGGATTAGTCAAAGTTAGCAATGGTGTCTGGCACGCCTATCCGCCGCTGGGGGTACTGATTAACCGGGTGCTGCTGGATAGTCAGCGTCGATTGTGGATCGCCACTGAAGGTAAAGGCTTGTATTTGCAGGATGAAGCTGGCCAGCGCCGGGTCTGGCACCGGGCTGATGGCTTGCCCTCAGAGCAGGTACATAGTTTACTGGAAGACGCGACTGGCCGGATTTGGGTAGGTACCTCGGATGGGCTGGTATTCCTGGATCCGGATCTGCAGATCCAACAGGTTGCTTCCGCCGAGTTACAACGTACCCCGGTATTTGCGCTACTTGAGCGGCAGCATGAATTATTGGTCGGTACTGAGCGCGGACTTTTTGCACTGAGCGACCCGCAGGCTCAGCCGCTATCCTTATTGGCCAATGTGCCGGTTTCGTCATTATTGCCACAAGGCCCGGATATTTTATGGATCGGTACCGTTGATCGGGGATTATTCCGGCAAGCCCGTGGCGTGACCGAGCAGCTGGATATCCGCCAGGGCTTACCGAATAACAGGGTACTGGCGCTGTTACTGGATAAAGAGAATAGTATCTGGGTTGGCACTAACGGCGGTGTATTCCGCTTGCGTGATGCTCCTTTCAGTACCTTTACTACCGAGCAGGGCCTGGCCAGTAACTTTGTCCGGACTGTGTTATCGCATTCCGATGGCTGTCTGTACATTGGCAGCAGCGGCGGATTAAATCGTTACTGCGATGGCAAATTAAGCCGCTTAGATTTAAGTACTGTCAGTGTCGGTCAGTCAGTATTGAGCCTGGCCGAGGGGCCTGATGGCAGTTTGTGGGCCGGTACCTATGCCGATGGTCTGGTCCAGCTTCGCGACGACAAGGTCGTACAACATTTTCATGCTGACAACCGCTTGCCGGCGAACGAGGTGCGGGCGGTATTGCCGCTGGCAGATGGCAGTGTCTGGGTTGGTACGGCGCTTGGAGCTGTCTGGCTGAGCGCTGCCGGTGATAAGCTGTATGGCCGGGAACAGGGCCTGCCCAGCCCCTTTATAATGGGGCTGTATCAGAGTTCCGATCAGCGGATCTTTATTGGTAGCGGGGCCGGTGTTGCAGTGCTGTCTGCAACAGGTGAGTTGCAGCGTTTAGATCTGAGTCGTTTCGATGACGCTGATTACGCCTTTGGTTTTGCCGAAGATAAAGAAGCTGGCTTATTGTGGATGAGTACCGATCGTGGGTTACTGGCATATCACTTACAGACCGATAAAATCAGCATGATAGGCCGGGCGCAGGGCATGCCGTTTGATAAGTTATTCCAGTTGGTATTAGACCAACAAGGGCATTTCTGGGTTAGCAGTAATCGCGGTGTATTAAGGCTAAACCGGCAGCAAGCGCTGGAAATCGTTAACGGACAGCGGGGCTGGATTGATATTGAGTTATATGGCGAGAGTGATGGCATGGCCAGTGCTCAGGCCAATGGTGGCTCCGCCAAAGCTGCAACGGTGCACCATGATGGTTCGGTTTGGATCGCGACCTCCATGGGCGTTAGCCGGGTGCAGCCAGAGCGCTTGCAACAATTCGCGCGGCTAACCCCTCCCGTCGTTGTTGAAGAGCTAATTGTCGATGGAGAGTCGCTGGCACTGCGGCAAACGCACCGGCTGGCTCCGGGTACAAACCGTATTGAGTTTCAATATGCCGGTTTGGGTTATGTGATGTCGCAACGGATCCAATACCGCACTCTGCTGGAAGGCTTTGATAGTCAGTGGGTAAACCGTGGCGCCGCCATCAGTGCTGAGTACACCAACTTACCACCGGGATCCTACCGTTTCCGGGTTGCTGCTGCTTATCCCGGTGGTGACTGGAGTAAAAATGAGGCGATTGTTGAGTTCACCTTACTGCCCCAACTGTGGCAGCGCGGCGGTTTTCAACTCTTGTTATTAGTATTGTTGGCTGGCAGTCTGTTTTTGGCGATCCGCTGGCGCCTGAGCAGCCTGCGTCACAGCGAGCTGCGCTTGCGTAAGCTGGTCGCTGAGCAGACCTCAGAGTTACAGTTATTAGCCAGACAGGATGCGCTAACGGGCCTGGCAAACCGTCGTGCTTTTGATGAAGCCCTACAACACGAATATCTGCGTTCACAGCGCTACCAGACAACCTTATGTTTGGCGTTGCTGGATGTGGACCATTTTAAGCGGGTTAATGATCAATTATCGCACGCGGTCGGTGATGAGGTGTTAAAGCGGGTTGCGGCAGTATTGCAACAACAAAGCCGTAGCATCGACTTACTGGCCAGGTGGGGCGGTGAAGAATTTGCCATGCTATTACCTGATACCAGTTTGCAGGATGCGGCAGAAGTCTGTGAACGCCTGAGGCAAAAAATCGAGAAAATGGATTTATCCGATATTGCCAGCGACCTTAGGATCACCATTAGTATTGGCTTAACCAGTAACCACAAGTTAGATCTATCGCAATTATTGTTGAATGCTGACCATGCACTTTATCAGGCAAAACGCGAGGGGCGGAACAAATTGGTACTGGCCGATCTGCCACAACAGACTGCTTCCTGAGCAGGTCCCAGCTTGCAGTTTTCGTATAAAAATTCAAAAAAACAGCATAATAATTCTTGATTATGCATATCCATCCCACTACACTAGGCGCCAGTTTGTGCTATAACTGGTAGCCTGTGTTTTAGTTAGTAAGAGTATTTCATGTCTGATATTTCAAAATCCCCGAAAATCCGCAGTGCGGTATTAGGCGCCGCTGGTTACAGTGGTGCAGAGCTCTGTGCCTTACTTAGCGCAAACCCTTATTTTGAACTCAGTTATGCTTTCGCTTCTGGCGGCCGCGATCCTGAACCGCTGGCCAGCTTATATCCGCGTTTTGCCCGTCAAGTCGATATTCTGGTGGAACCCTGGCAGGATAGCCTGATCCCTGAGCTGGATATCGAGGTAGCATTTCTGGCATTACCGCATGAGGCCAGTGAAGAGGTGGCTCCTAAACTGCTGGCCAAAGGGATTAAGGTGTTTGACCTGTCCGGCGCCTTTCGCTTAAAGCAGCCAGAGCTGTATCCGCAGTACTATGGCTATGTCCATCAGCATCCGGAATTACTCGAGCAAGCCGTCTATTCGTTAATGGAATGGCAAACTGAGCCGCTGGGCGATCTGGTCTCGGTACCCGGCTGTTATCCTACCGCTTGTTCACTGGCGTTATTACCGGTATTAAAGGCCGGTCTGGTTGCGGCGGATTGTATCCCGGTGATCAGCGCGACCAGCGGTGTATCGGGCGCAGGCCGTAAAGCCAGCCTGACCACCTCTTTCTGCGAAGTCGGCCTGAATGCCTATGGTTTCTTCAAGCATCGTCACCGGCCGGAGATTGAGCAGAACCTTGGCCGTAAAGTGGTATTCACCCCCCATCTGGGTAATTTTAAACGTGGCATTCTGGCCACCTGTGTGGTGAACCTGAACCCTGGTGTCAGTGCGGAGCAGGTCAAGTCGGCCTTTACCCAGGCCTATACCAGTAAACCGCTGATCCGCTTTACCGATAAATCCCCTAATGTGGCTGATGTTGCCGGCACTCCGTTCTGTGACCTTTACTGGCAACAGGATGGTGAACAACTGGTGATTATGTCGGCGATCGACAACCTGTTAAAAGGCGCGGCAGCACAGGCCATGCAAGCAGCGAACGTACGTTTTGGCAAACCGGAAACGGCCGGTTTATTTGCAGGAGCTGTCGCATGAAGCCCGTGGTATTAAAAATGGGCGGCCGCCTGTTACAAGACAGAGCGGCGCTGGATGCCTTGTTAGCGGTATGTGCCAACATTAAACAGCAGCGACCGGTGGTGCTGGTGCATGGTGGCGGTGACCAGGTTGATCAGTGGCTGGCGAAATTTGGTTTTAGTACCGAAAAAATTGATGGTCAGCGGGTGTCACCGGCTGAGCAAATGCCAGTGATAACCGGTGCCTTGGATGGTGCTGTCAATGCCGAAATGGTCAGCCGCGCGATATTAGCGGGTTTAAACCCCGTTGGTTTGAATTTGTCAGCCGGTAACAGCTGTCAGTTTAGTGTTAACACTAAACTGGGGGCGGTAGGTATCGCAAAGCCAGCTGAGCCGACCTTACTTAACCTGTTATTACAGCAAGGCTTTACCCCGGTATTTAGCTCTATTGGTATAGGTGCCGAGGGGCAGTTATTAAATGTAAATGCGGATCTGGCTGCAGCGGCGATTTGTCAGCTGGTTAAGGGCCAACTGGTATTACTGACCGATGTGCCGGGCATTTTAGATGCCCAGATGCAACTGATCCCAACCTTAAGCACGACGCAAGCGGCAGAGTTGGTGACACAGGGAGTGATCAAGGGCGGCATGAAAGTCAAACTGGATGCGGCGCTGGAAACAGCTGCGGCACTTAAAAGCAATATCGTTGTCGCCGGCTGGCAGCATCCGGAAGATTTACAAAACCTGATGCAGGATAAGCCAGTCGGCACCTGCATTATGTATTAACCTCAGGGCGCAGCTTAGCGCCACAGTATAAGGAAACCGCTTAGCGGATACGTGTGTTTTATGAGTAAATTAACCCAGCTGCTGTGTTTAGCTGAACTGGATCAGACACAACTTAAGGCGCTGCTCGAGTTAGCGCTGAATATCAAACAAAACCCGCAGGATTACCAGCAGGCATTAAAGGGCCGCAGCATTGCGCTGTTGTTTGAAAAGCCCTCGCTGCGTACCCGTGTCAGTTTCGATGTTGGTATTTACAAACTCGGTGGCCACAGTGTCTATCTGGATCAGCAAAACGGTGCCATGGGCGTGCGTGAGTCGGTAGAGGATTTTGGCAGCAATCTGGCTTGCTGGACCGATGCGATAGTGGCACGGGTTTACTCGCAAAAAACGCTGGTACAGCTGGCGCTAAGCAGTAAAAAACCGGTGATTAATGCGCTGAGTGATCTCTATCATCCGTGTCAGGCACTGGCCGATTTACTGACCTTAAAAGAGCAATATGGTGACCTGAGTAAAGTGCATCTGGCCTTTGTTGGCGATGGCAATAATGTCTGTCATTCGTTGATGTTGGGCGCCGCCATTATGGGCATGGATCTGACAGTCGTGACGCCACAGGGCTTTGGTCCTGATGCCCATGTACTGTTAAAGGCACAGGAGCTGGCACAGCACAGCGGCGCCAAGCTGACACTCAGTCAGCATTTGTCGTCAGCCGCCGGTGCGGATGCGATCTATACCGATACCTGGGTGTCGATGGGGAATAAAGCCGATCCGGCGCAGGTACAACGTATTTTTGCACCTTATCAAATTAATACTGCCGCCATGCAACGGTTGGCAGTAAAACATTTTATGCACTGTTTGCCGGCACATCGCGGTCAGGAAGTGACCAGCGAGGTGCTGGACAGTGAATTTTCTCTGGCATTGCAGCAGGCGGAAAACCGGATGCATGCGCAAAATGCTGTGTTAGTCAGTTTATTTAGTTGAGGTTGGTAATGAGCGTAAAGAACGTTAAAAAAGTGGTACTGGCTTATTCTGGCGGTTTAGATACCTCGGCCATTGTACCCTGGTTAAAAGATAACTACGACTGTGAAGTCATCGCTTTCGTCGCTAATGTCGGGCAGGGCGATGAAGAGCTGGCCGGCGTAGAGCAGAAGGCCATTAACTCTGGCGCCAGCAGCTGCTATGTTGTTGACTTGCGCGAAGAGCTGGTAAACGAAGTGATTTTCCCAACTTTAAAAACCGGCGCTGTCTATGAAGGCCAGTATTTGCTTGGCACCTCAATGGCGCGGCCAGTGATTGCCCGTGCTCAGGTCAAACTGGCACTGGAGCTGGGCGCCGATGCGCTCTGTCATGGTTGTACCGGTAAAGGTAATGATCAGGTGCGGTTTGAAGGTGCTTTTGCTGCTCTGGCACCGCAGTTAAAAGTTATCGCGCCCTGGCGGGAGTGGGAGTTTAACTCCCGGCAATCGCTGTTAAATTATCTGGCCGAGAAGAAGATCCCAACCACGGCTTCTGCCACCAAAATCTACAGCCGCGATGCTAATCTGTGGCATATTTCGCATGAAGGCGGCGAAATTGAAAATCCATGGAATGAGCCATCTGACCAAATCTGGATGTGGACCAAATCTCCGGAGCAGGCGCCGGATAAAGCCGAATATGTAGAGTTGAGCTTCGAAGCTGGTGAGCTGAAAAAGGTTAATGGCCAGGCCATGAATGGGGTGGCAGCTATTGAGCTGTTAAATGCCGTTGGCTCCGAGCATGGTGTTGGCCGGATTGATATCGTCGAAAACCGGTTAGTTGGTATGAAGTCCCGTGGCTGTTATGAAACACCAGGCGGTACCATTATTCTGGCGGCACTAAAAGGCCTGGAAGCGCTGGTTTATGACCGCACCTCACTAAAATATCGCGAAGAGGTTGGGTTGGAATTTGCCCAGCTGGTCTATGATGGCCGTTGGTTTACACCGTTAAAAGACGCCTTGCTGGCAGCCGCCACCTCCTTAGCCGCGCAGCTGACCGGTGATGTAGTGGTCAAGCTTTACAAAGGTAATGTCACTGTAGCGAAGCGTCGCTCGCCGAATAGTTTGTACTCTGAAGCCTTTGCTACCTTTGAAGGCGATGAAGTCTATAACCAGAAAGACGCTGAAGGCTTTATCCGGTTGTACAGTCTGGCCAGCCGGATCCGGGCACTGCACGCGAAGAAGGATTAAGTTATGGCGATGTGGGGTGGTCGCTTTACCGAAGCGACGCTGGCTGAGTTCCGCGATTTTAACGATTCGCTGAGTTTTGATTATCAACTGGCGCTGCAGGACATCGCGGCTTCGCGTGCCTGGGCCGCCGGTTTGTTGCAAGCCGGTATTATCAATCAGCAGGAAGCGCAGCAACTGGATACCGGCTTGGCTGACTTAGCGGTGGCGATTGAGGCGGATCCGAAGTTACCGTTGCAAACTCAGGAAGAAGATATTCACAGCTGGGTAGAAGCCCAGCTTACCGCTAAACTGGGCGCGGTGGCGAAGAAGTTACATACCGGACGCAGCCGTAATGATCTGGTTGCTACCGATCTGCGGTTATGGACCCGGCTAAATGCTGGCTATGTGCGACAGGCGTTATTATCAGTACTCAGAGCCTTGCTGGTATTTGCCGAGCGAGCCGGTAGCGACGTGATGCCGGGTTTTACTCATCTGCAGCGCGCCCAGCCGGTTTTAGTAGCGCATTGGGCATTGGCTTATGTCGAGATGTTTAAACGTGACCTGAGTCGCTTAGATGACGCTGTTGCACGCTTAGATGTGTGTCCGCTGGGTTGTGGTGCACTGGCCGGTACTGGTGTGGCGATGGATCGACATACACTGGCACAGCGTCTGGGATTTTCCCAGGCAGCAGCCAATAGTCTGGATGCGGTATCAGATCGCGATTATGTGGTGGAGCTTTCCGCTGCCGCCAGCTTGTGTATGACGCATTTATCACGTTTGTCGGAAGATGTGATCTTCTTCTGCTCGGGTGAAGCGGCGTTCTTTAAACTGGGAGACGCCATCAGTAGCGGTTCTTCGCTGATGCCGCAAAAGAAAAACCCGGATGTATTTGAGTTACTGCGCGGTAAAACCGGCCGCGTACTCGGACATTTGGTCGCCATTTTGCATGTGCTGAAAGGCTTACCTTTGGCCTATAACAAAGATATGCAGGAAGACAAACAGGGCTTTTTTGACCTGATGGCAACCTGGCAGCAATCTCTGCTGGTGTTAGCAACGGTATTACCCCATTTAGCGGTGAATACAGAGCAATGTCGTCGGGCCGCCGAGCTGGGTTATAGCAACGCGACGGATCTGGCTGATTATCTGGTAGCCAAGGGCGTGCCGTTCCGTGACGCGCATGAGCTGTCGGGAGCGCTGGTGTTAAAAGCTTCAGCGGCTAAGGTCGCGCTCGAAGCATTACCACTGACTGAGATGCAGCAGGTCAGCCCGCTTATTACCGATGACGTCTATGCTGCACTGACCATTGAAGCTGGTTTGGCCAAACGTGCCGCCTATGGTGGTACAGCGCCGGTGCAGGTATTACAGCAGTTAAAACTGGCACAGCAATGGTTTGATACTGTTAGTCATTAGTGTGCGCAGCAAGCATAAAAAAACCGGCGTTGCCGGTTTTTTTATGCTCTGAAAGTATGCTTAGAACAGCTCTTCCAGTTCCTGCTTTTGTTGATTGTTCTCACCAAATTGCACCTGAGGTACGCTACCGGATACGTATTGCGTCGGTTCAGTGCCAAGTTTGAAGAACTCAAAACTGCTGGTATGGTCAGTGCTGCGGCTTAACAGCCCGGTTGTCAGATCAATTCGCACTGACGAAATACCGACCGGTGGCGTAACGGTTTTTTCCGGATAGGCAGGCAGGATCTGCCGCATAAAACTCTGCCAGGCTGGCATGGCGGTGCGGGCACCGGACTCAGCTCCGGCGCTTTGCTCCCGACCAAGATTGGCATTCCACAATGCCCGGCCGAGGCTGCGGTTAGCATCATCAAAACCGACCCAACTGGTTACCGCCAGATCACTATTAAAACCAGAGAACCAGGTATCTTTCGAATCATTGGTGGTACCGGTTTTACCCGCCAGATCACGACGGCGCAGGTTTTGTAGCTGCCAGGCGGTACCATTCCAACCGGTGCCCTGGCGCCAGTCGCCACCACCCCAGATACTGCTCTTTAAGGCATCGGCAATTAAAAAGGCGTTTTGCGCTGAGATCACCCGTGGCGCGGCCTGAGCCGACGTTTCCCCGTCCGTTTCCGGACAAGCTTCACAAGCTAACAGCGGCTGATGTTGAAAGATGACTTTATCCTCGGCATTCAGTACCTTGTCGACAACATAAGGCTGTACCAGAAAGCCGCCATTGGCGAAGACGGCATAACCGGTAACGACTTCCAACGGCGTCGACGAGGCAGAGCCCAGGGCCAGTGTCTCGTTGCGGGGCAGATCGGCGGCGCTAAAGCCAAATTTTAGTAACTGTTCGATAGTGGCGTCGATACCGATACCGCGCAATAAGCGGATGGAAACAACGTTTTTCGATTTCGCCAGAGCTTCGCGGATCCGGATTGGCCCGTCATAGACTGCTGGCGAGTTGCGTGGCCGCCAGGCAATACCGGCACCGGCATCCCAGTGGTGGATAGGGGCATCGTTCATTAAGCTGGCTAAGGTATAGTTATGCTCGAGCGCAGCGGAATAGATAAAGGGTTTGATATTAGAGCCTACCTGACGTTTAGCCTGGGTTACGCGGTTAAACTGGCTTTGCGCAAAACTATAGCCACCGACTAGAGAGCGGATAGCACCGTCTTTTGGATCGATGGCTACCAGGGCACTGCTGGCGGCTGGGATCTGGCTCAGACGCCAGAGCTCATCCTGCTGCCGTACCAGGATGTGCTGGCCGGGTTTCAGGATCGCCGCCGCTGTTTTCGGTGCCGTGCCCTGACGCTCATCGGTGATAAAGCTACGGGCCCATTTCAGGCCATCCCAGGACAGCTCCTGCAGTTGGCTGCCTTTTAGCAGCACCATGGCGCTTTGTTGTTTCACGTCTAATACGATAGCCGGAATAAGGTCCTCAATACCTTGCTGGCGGTCCAGGTAAGCATTAATTTCCGCAGGCTCAGGTCGGTTCTTCTCGGTAAATACCGGCTCTGCAGCATCGCTTTGCTGCAACTGACTTTGCCACAATTCGGCGACCGGACCACGATAGCCATGACGCTCATCATAGTCGTACAAATTCTGTTGCAGGGCCCGGCGGGCAATGGCCTGATCTTTACTATTGATGGTGGTATAAACGCGAAAGCCTTCGGTGTATGCAACTTCTTCACCAAAACGGTCAACCATTTGTTGGCGCACCATTTCGGCAATATAGGGGGCGGAAGCAGTGATCTGAGCACCATGTAACCGGCTGGTCACCGGGGCGGCGATGGCCGCATCGTAGGTGGCGCGATCAATAGCGCCGGTGTCCAGCATCCGGCCAAGCACAACGTTACGACGGGCACGGGCGTTACTGGCTGAACGTACCGGGTTTAATACTGATGGCGCTTTGGGCAGACCGGCAATAATCGCCATTTCGTCAACAGTAAGTTCCTGTACCGTTTTACCAAAATACACCTGAGCCGCAGCTCCCACCCCAAAGGCGCGATGACCCAACTCAATTTTGTTCAGGTAGAGTTCAAGGATTTCATCCTTGGTCAGCAATTGCTCAATATGAATGGCCAAAAAGATTTCTTTGATTTTACGGATCAGCTTTTTTTCACGACTTAAGAAAAAGTTTCGGGCTAGCTGCTGGGTAATGGTACTGGCACCCTGGCTTAGCTCGCCAGAGGTGGCAATTACAGTCGCGGCGCGCGTTATACCGATAATATCGATACCCGGATGTTCGTAAAAACGGGTGTCCTCGGTGGCCAGGAAGGCTTGAATTAATAACGGGGGCATTTCGTCCAGACGCAATGGGATCCGACGTTGCTCTCCAAATTGCGAGATCAATTCGCCATCAGCAGTAAACACTTGCATCGGGGTTTGTAAGCGGACATCTTTCAACGTGGCGACATCAGGTAAATCATCTTTCAACCAAAAATAGGTCGCAGTGATGCTGGTGACACCGAGCAAAAAGGCAACAAAAACAAAAATAAGCAGTTTTTTAAACCAAGACACGATGCGACCCCAACTTTAACTCCCAATTTGGTAATTTCACTGCTAGTATATATTTATTAGACTGAGATTAAACGCTTTTTCTTGCCAAAAAATCGTGTCTAGGCTAAGAATACCTAGTATAAGAATAACTAACTAAAATAACGGCTGCAGGACGCTATGATCAAAAGCCTGTTTAGTAAACAAACGCCCGTAATGGTTGGGATTGATATCGGTTCTCACTCAGTGAAAGCGATACTGCTCAGTCAGCATAGCGGCTATTATAAAGTGGAAGCCTTCGCGGTTGAGCCGATGCAAAAAGGCGCTATGTCAGACCGTGAGGTGCAGGACATTGAAGCTGTCGGCAATGTGCTGGCAAAAATCCGCAAAAAAATTCCCCGCTCGGTGAAATTCGCTGCCACTGCTATCTCCGGCTCTACCGTAATCAGTAAAGTCATTTTTATGGATGTATCCTTAACCGATGCTGAACTGGAAAGTCAGATTGAGGTTGAGGCTGATACCTTGATTCCTTATCCGTTAAACGAAGTCAGCCTGGATTTTGAAAAACTCGACGTTAATGAGTCCGATCCGTCCAAGGTCAACGTGCTGCTAAGTGCGGCCCGAACCGAAAGCGTTGAAGCCCGTGTTGCTGCGCTGGCAAACGGTGGTTTTACCGCTAAGGTTGTTGACGTCGAAAGCTATGCCCTGAGCCGGGCACATGAGCTTTGCCTGAACCAATTGCCGGCAGACGCCGGTTCTAAGGTGGTGGCGATGGTCGATATCGGTGCAACCATGACCCTTCTAAGTGTAGTGGAAGGCGGTAAAACGCTGTATACCCGGGATCAGGTATTTGGCGGTGAACAGTACACCCGCAGCATTCTGTCTTATTATAACAAGAGCTACGAAGAAGCAGAGTTAGCGAAAGTTTCCGGTGATTTGCCCCCCAATTATACCTTTGAAGTGCTGGCACCATTCCAAACGATGCTATTGCAACAAATTCGCCGTGGTATTCAGATGTATCTGACCAGTAGCGGTAAGGACGCGGTGGATTATCTGGTGGTGTCGGGTGGCTCAGCGCTGATTGAAGGTATCGATAAATTACTGCTGGACGAGTTGGGTATCCATACCGTTATTGCTAACCCCTTTGCCAGTATGGAAGTGGCAACGGCAGTCGATCGTGACGCGCTCGACAATTGTGCACCGCAGTTGATGGTCGCCAGCGGCCTGGCATTGAGGAGTTTTACACCATGGCATATATAAACCTGCTGCCGTGGCGCGAAGCAGCCAGAAAAGAGCGGCAAAAAAACTATGTAATGCTATTGGCTCTGACAGCTTTGGTAAGCTTTCTGATTTTCTTTCTGATTAATATGATTTACAACGCCAGACTCGAAGGGCAGGCCAAGCGCAATCAATTTCTGGAAAGCGAGATCCGGGTGCTTGACCAACGTATCGCTGAAATTCGTAACCTGAATGAAACCAAACGCAGCCTACAACAGCGGATGACGCTGATTGAACAATTACAAAGCAGCCGTAATCTGGGCACCCAGGTGATGCTGGAAATTACCCGTATTGTGCCGGCAGGCGTCTATCTTACCCAACTGGAAAAGAAAGGTTCATCATTGTTATTGCTGGGTAAAAGCGAATCGAATAACCGGTTGTCGAATATGTTGCGTGAAGCGGAGCAGTCTGAATTGTTATCCACCCCTTACCTTGAGTTTATCGAGGCTGGCCGTGAACGCTCCTCATTGTTGAGTGATTTCCGGATGCACGTAAAAATCGAAGGTTATGATGCGTTAGAACAGCAAGCCCCTGTAGCAACCAGTGGGCAGGGGGGCAGATAATGGCTCTGAATATGAAGTTATCAGAGATTGATATTAATGACCTTGATCTCGAGAATATGGGGTCCTGGCCCTTAGCTGCGAAAGCCATTTTTGCGCTGCTGGTTGCGGCCTTGGTATCAGTACTTAGTTATTATTTGCTGATTGACAGCAAAATTGATGAGTTGGCGGCAGCGCAGCAGAAAGAGCTGGAGTTGCGTCAGACTTATCAGAACCGTTACGCGTCCGCGGTAAATCTCGAGGCATACCGTGAACAAATGAAAGAAATGGAAGAAACCTTCGCGGTGTTGCTTAAACAGTTACCCACAACTCATGAAACGCCGGGCTTGTTGGACGATATTACCTACGTTGGTACCACCAGCGGTTTGACGTTCTTACGGATTAATTGGGAACCTGAGGTAGAAAAAGAGTTTTACACGGAATTACCGATCAAGATTGATGTGGTCGGGGATTATCACCAATTCGGTAACTTTGTCAGTGAAGTCGCTAAGCTGCCACGAATCGTTAGTTTACATGACTTTACCATTCAGGCTGATAAAGATAATAAACTCAGATTTAACGTCGTCGCCAAGACCTATCGCTATAAGGAGAGCATTCAATGAGAGCACTCCTGACAGCAGTAACGCTCAGCCTGCTACTGACCGGTTGCTTTGATGACGTCAGTGATATTCAGGCGCATATGGATGCGGTCAAGAATAATGCCCGCCCCCGGGTAGAGCCATTACCACAGGCGAAAGAGTTTACCCATATTCCATATAATGTGGGTAATGTACGTAGCCCCTTTACTGAACCCAGCCCGGAAGCGATACAAGACCGTATTGCCCAACAACAGGATTGCATCACGCCGGATCCGAACCGGCGTAAAGAGCCGCTGGAACGTTTCGCGCTGGATAATCTGCGGATGCGCGGGACCTTGGGTGATGGCGGGCAATTATGGGCCTTGATTGAATCAACAGATAAGGCATTACACAGAATAACGCTGAACAATTATATGGGGCTGTTTCACGGTAAGGTGATCAGAGTTGAACCCACCCATATGGATTTGTTGGAGCTGATCCCGGATGGTTCTGGTTGCTGGGTAGAACGAACCACCAGAGTTCAGATGTTCGATGCTGCAACAGCAGGTAACTAGGTGTGCGAGTAAATCATGGATAAATTAATTAAAAATAAAGCGGCAGGATTTAAAGGCAGCAGACTTGGTTTGTTAGCGTTGCTTGTCAGTGCTTTGCCTGCAACAGCAGCACCTTTACTTTATGAAGTTCGTTACAATCCGTTGTTAAACGGTGAGACGGAAATCGAGTTTGTATTTGATGAGCCATTGGTGCAGGAACCCCGGGTGCAACTATTACAGCAACCGGCCCGCTTGAGTGTGACCTTCCCAACGGCGGAGTTGGAGCAACGTCTTGCTAATGTTGCCGTTGGCCAGGCTGGCGTGTCGGCTGTCCGCTCAGCGCTGAATGACGAAGGCGTTAACTCCGTTATTGCGATGGACACGCTGAAAGTCTATCGCACCCGTCTGAATGATAATGTCTTCTCTGTGCACCTGGCCGATACACCTCAGGTTACCCGGCCAGGGAGCAGTTCTGAAATTAATCCAAGCTTTATCAATCAGCTACAAGCCATTGACTTCCGCCGTGGTGAACGTGGCGAAGGCCGGGTGCTGGTGTTTTTGAAAGAGAATGCCGCTGCTGTCGATGTTCAGGAACGCCTTGGCAAGCTGGAAATTGAATTCCACAATACCTCTATCCCGGATGAATTGTTGTATCAATTGGATGTGATGGACTTTGCCACTGTCGTAAAAGGCGTGGAGACTTTCCGTGACGGTACCTCAACCAAGCTGGTGATTGATGCTACTGAGCAGTTCACTTTCAATTATCAGCAGATCGACAATATTTTCACGGTCAATCTGGTGCGTGACACGACCAGTCGCAGTATTTTGGGTGGCGGGCGTGAATACAAAGGCCGGCCAATTTCACTAAACTTCCAGGATATTCCTATCCGCACAGTATTGCAGATTATTGCCGACTATAACGGCTTTAACCTGGTCACCAGTGATACGGTGACCGGCAATATCACCCTGCGCCTGGACGGCACACCCTGGGATCAGGCATTAGATATTGTACTGCGGGTTAAAGGCCTGGATAAGCGGATGGAAGGCAATATCTTAATGGTCGCACCGACCGAAGAGCTGGCAGCCCGTGAAGCGCGTGAACTGGAAGCGCGGCAACAGGTTGAGCAACTGGAGCCACTGTATTCTGATCTGATCCAGATTAATTACGCTAAGGCCGCCGATTTAGCAGGTTTATTATCAAATCGGGAAGCGACCTTGTTATCAGAACGCGGCAGCGTCGTAGTGGATGAGCGTACCAATACCTTGTTACTAAAAGACACGGCAAAAAATATTGAAAGTGTACGCCGGCTGCTGGAACGCCTGGATATTCCGGTACGGCAGGTACTGATCGAGTCTCGTATCGTCACCGTGAACGATAATGTGACTGATGAGCTGGGGATCCGCTGGGGCTTTAGTGATCAGCAGAGCACCAGTGGTGGTAACCGCGGCGTTTCGGGTAATGCGCCGGGTGCGAACACTATATCTAACGGCGGTTTCCCGTCACTGGACGATCGCTGGAACGTCAATTTGCCGGTAGCGAATCCGGCCGGTAGTATCGCTTTCCATGTTGCGCGTTTGGCTGATGGTACCTTATTGGATCTTGAACTGTCTGCGTTAGAGCAGGAAAACAAAGGTGAAGTGATTGCCAGCCCGCGAATTACTACCTCAAACCAAAAAGAAGCCCGCATTGAGCAAGGTGTCGAGATTCCTTATGTTCAGGCTGCATCCAGTGGCGCAACGACCGTTGAATTTAAGAAAGCTGTATTAAGCTTGACGGTGACGCCACAGATTACACCGGACAATAAAATTATTTTGGATCTAGTGATTACTCAAAATACCCGCGGTGAGACAGTACAAACACCAACGGGTCCGGCAACTGCTATCGACACCCAGCAAATTATGACTCAGGTGTTGGCCGATAATGGCGAAACCATAGTACTAGGTGGGATTTATCAACAGCAAATCGTTTCTACGGTAAGTAAGGTACCGCTGTTGGGCGATATTCCATATATGGGTGTATTATTCCGCAACAAGCGTGAGCTGAACGAAAAGAGTGAGCTGTTAATTTTTGTCACGCCACGGATCCTGACGGAAGGCCAATAACTGAAGAGGCGCGGGTCTGGCCCGCGCCTCTGATATTTAGCTTGCCAATCAAAGGCCATTCCTGACATAATTCAGCGCTTCAATTTTTCGTGGGAGCCTAACGGTCCTTGAATTCAACTTTCCTTTGAAATAGCTGACTTAGCAATACGACATATGGCAGAAAAACGTAATATCTTCCTCGTAGGCCCTATGGGTGCCGGTAAAAGCACTATAGGCCGTCATCTGGCAGAGATGCTTCACCTAGAGTTTTATGATTCCGATCAGGAAATCGAACGCCGTACCGGTGCAGATATTGCCTGGGTATTCGATCTGGAAGGTGAAGAGGGCTTCCGGGTCCGTGAAGAGAATGTCATTCAGGATCTGACTGAGTTGCAAGGGATAGTGCTGGCCACTGGCGGTGGCTCAGTATTAAGCAAGGAAACCCGTAATCGCTTATCGGCACGGGGCATAGTGGTATACCTGGAAACACCAATCGAGAAACAGGTCGCCCGTACTCAGCGTGATAAGAAGCGTCCACTGCTGCAGACCAAAGAAGAGCCAAAAGAAGTGCTCGAGCGTTTAGCCGCTGAACGTAATCCACTCTACAGCGAGATTGCCGATCTGACAGTGCGTACTGATGAACAGAGCGCCCGGGCCGTCGCTAACCAGATTATTGAACAACTAGGTTTCTGATTTCCAGCACAGGGGGCTGCTTATGCAAACCGTTGCCGTACAACTTGGTGAACGCAGCTACCCTATCCAGATTGCCCAGGCCTTTCCTGCCTTACTTCCTGAGATCGCTGCGGCTGAGCAGGTGGTGATAGTGTCTAATCCCACAGTCGCTGAGCGCTATTTATCGCAAGTTGAAGCGTTGTTTCAATATCCTTGCCGGCATTTTCTGGTACCGGATGGTGAGGCCTATAAAACGCTGGCAACCTTCGAAGCGGTTTTATCCTATTTACTGGAGCAAAAGCTGTCACGGCAAGTAGTGCTGGTCGCACTGGGTGGTGGCGTGATTGGCGACCTGACCGGTTTTGTTGCCGCCTGCTATCAGCGCGGTGTGCGTTTTATCCAGATCCCAACCACCCTGCTATCACAGGTTGACTCCTCTGTCGGTGGTAAAACAGCAGTTAATCATCCGCTGGGTAAGAATATGATCGGCGCCTTTAAACAGCCGGAGCAGGTATTAATCAGCACCGCAACGCTGGCCTCTTTGCCGCCGCGCGAATTTGCCGCCGGTATGGCGGAAGTGATCAAATATGCATTGATTAGTGATTTACCGTTTCTGGACTGGCTGGAACAGCATGCTGATGCCATCTCTGCTCAGCAGCCGGCAACGCTGGCAGAAATGATCCGGCACTGCTGCCAGATGAAAGCCGATATTGTCAGCCGCGATGAAACTGAGCAGGGCGAACGGGCTTTACTTAATCTCGGCCATACCTTTGGCCATGCGATAGAAGCCTTCCTCGGATACGGTGAATGGTTACACGGTGAGGCCGTCGCTGTTGGCATCCTGATGGCGCATCAACTGGCCCATAGCCGTGGTTATCTGCAGCTGGCCGAAGTAGAACGGGTGCGTAACATCCTGCAACACTTTAAGTTACCGGTGTCTGCACCAGCTTCAATGCATATTACGGATTTCCTGCCCTTTATGAAAACCGACAAAAAGGTGGTTAATGGGCAACTGCGCTTTATTTTGCCGGTCGCACTCGGTCGTAGCCAGATGCTCACTGATGTCAGTGAAGCCGAACTGATACAAGTATTCAACTGATGAAAATCAGAAGTCTGCAGCAACAGCTGGATCAAAATAGCTACCTGTTACCATCACAGCGGGACCTGCTGTCGCGCCTGCTATTTCAACTGGCGTTTAATGACTTCGATCGGCTGGCTATTGTTGGTGCCGCGGGCAGCGGTAAATCAACCTTAGCACTGGTGTTAGCTGAGTTATTTTCCGAATGTCAGGAAATGTCAGTTAATGTGGCGCTGGTGCAAAGCCCGCTGTCATTACAGCAACTGAGCAAACAACTATCACAGCAGTGGTTTGCTACTGAGCAGCTGGATACTGAGTCCTTGTTGGCGCGTTGTCGTACCGATAATACCTCTGAGTATGTATTACTGCTCGATGATGCGGATACGCTGGATTTAAGTTGCTGGGCCTTGCTGGAACAATTACCGGCACGGCTGTTCTGCTTTGTGCTGCAACCCGACCCCAGATTTCAGTTAAATCTGACGATCCCGGCACTCTCTTTAGTGGATACTCAGCAATTATTGCAAGAGCAGCAGTTAGACCCCTTAGCACTGGCGGAGCGTTTTGCGCTTAGCCAGGGTAATCTGCATCTGTTGCTACAAATGCCGCTGATTGCAACCAAAACAAGTGCAACCAGAGACGGCGCTAGCAATACAAGTGTAACCAGAACGAAAAAGGTTGCGGCGCAAAGAGGCTCTTTCCCATGGTTGGCTGCCGTCGCCCTGATAGCGGTCGTGGCGATAGCCGCAGTAAGCTGGTTAGGGCATACGCCATCGACAACGCTACCGCCACTACCAACAAGTACTGCGCCTGATGCAGCTATAACAGCAAACACCCCTCAGGCTGAACTGATGCCGGATACGCCGGAGCAGTCACTGTCTACTGCGGAGATGATTGAGTCGGAAGCGCCTGCTTTCGCATCAGTGACGGCCGCTGAAATAACGGATCCAGGCACCTTGCCAATTGAATCTAATAGCGATGCTATAGCTGAACAGGTTGCTGAAGAAGCGACAACAGTTGCTGCCGAAACACCCGTTGCAGCGCCTGAGCAAGCGCCGGTAGCCACTAAGCCAGCCGCTGTAGTGCAACCGCAACCGGTCAGAGCAACAGCCACAACCACGGCTAAGCCAGCTGGTTCAGCAGCATCAGCTTTGGCTGCACTGGCCGCGACTGAGCGACTGGTACAACTGGCAGTATTATCTGATGAGGCAGCGTTAAAGCGGTTTCAGCAGCAATACCCAGGCTTGCAGTATCAGCTGTATCAACGTCAGCAGCAGGGACGACAGCAGTGGGTGTTAGTCGCCGGCCCGTTTAAAAACAATGCCGCAGCCTCGGCCTATATCGCACAGTTACCGGCAAAGTTGCGTGACGCCGGCCCCTTTATCCGGACTGCGCGTTCGGTGCAGCAGGATCTTGCTGCTGCAACTCAGGATAATCGCTAAGTGCCGCCAAGAGTGCAACCAAAAGAGCCAGTAAAAATGCCGGCAAAAGTGCAACAGAAAAGTCGGGCATTTTTGAAATGGGCCGGCGGTAAGTTCAACCTGGTCAGTCAGATTGAGCAACAATTACCGGGCGCAGCTTGTCTGGTCGAGCCTTTCGTTGGCGCTGGTTCGGTGTTCTTAAATACCGACTATCCGCGCTACCGGCTAAATGACATTAATGCCGATTTAATTGCGCTTTATAAGACCTTACAGCATGATGCAGAGCGCTATATTGCCGATGCCAGAAGTCTGTTTGTCGCCAGTGCGAATACAAAAGACAGCTATCTGGCGCTGCGTAAGCAATTTAATGAGCTGCATGATCCTTATCAGCGTGCGCTGTTATTTCTGTACCTGAACCGCCATGGTTACAATGGACTTTGTCGCTATAATCTCAGCGGTAAATTTAACGTGCCCTTTGGCAGTTACAAGAAGCCGTATTTTCCGGAAGCAGAATTGTATTTCTTTGCGGAAAAGGCGCAGCGTGCGGTCTTTAGCTGCCTGAGTTATCAACAAGTCTTTACCGATTTGCAAAGCGGCGATGCCGTGTATTGCGATCCGCCTTATGTACCCCTGAGTAAAACAGCCAGCTTTACCAGCTATGCCCGCCAGGGTTTTAGTCTGGATGATCAGGCTCAGCTGGCGATTTTAGCTGAACAAGCCCAGTTACGTGGTTGTAATGTATTGATCAGTAATCATGACACCACCTGGACCCGCAAAATATATCAACAGGCACGGCTAACCAGCATCGCAGTGGGGCGCTCGATCAGCCAAAATGGTCAGGGTCGGGGTAAGGTGCAGGAGTTGTTCGCTTATTATCCGGCGTTAGCGCAGCACCAGAAACACGACTAATAACAGCAGGGCAACGAAACAGAGCGCGGCAAAGATACCGGTCAGGATATAAGGCACAGCGCTTTGGCTTTGAAAGTCTTGCTGACGCTGTTGCTCAGATTGTACCCCGATAAAGGCGCCGAAAACCGCTTTAAGCACCTGCTTGAAGCCGGGTTTCGCCGCAGTCATATCAGCTTTTCGGTGCGCTGGCAGGTAGCAGCCGACTTACCAGTTCCAGAAAATCGACAAAGTGAAATTGTGTCGAACGACTGTTACCAGAAAGCCAATTCAGCCAGTTATGTTGGATATCCTGACAGCTTGCTTGGGTTGAAGGTGTGCAGATCTTTTCGGCGTCCAGCTGCCAAACTACAAAAGCAAGCATCATGCCGCCTGCCAGGAGCAGAGACTTGCTTGTTTTGGTTAGTTTCATGTTAATTCCTGTTAACCTGATGCAGAGTCCCAATGATAGTAGATTCTTTCGCCAGACACAAGCTGATTAATTATTAGACGCTGGTGCTGGCGACAGATGACAGGCTTTAGCCGTTAGAATGCTTTTGACACCCCAAAGATCACCCGGCTGTCACACAGCTTACAATCTTTGATATCGGTGTCGACGTAAGCCAGTGATAACCCAAGCCCCAGTACTTCGGTACTCAGGGTTACGCCGTAATCCAGATAGCTGGATGAGCTGTCATCCGAGAACTCATTATGACCGACGTGGAAATCCACACTCAGGTTATCTGTCAGCGCTAAACTATAGCCGGCATAGACATAGTAATACTTGCCGCTATTGCCGTAGTAGTCATCGCTGTAAGCCAGGCCCAGCGTCAAATCCTGATAGCTTACCGAACCATAGAGTTCCCAGAAGTTCGACCCTTCGAATTCGGTGTTAGGGTAGCCATAACGCATAATACCAACATCAGCGCTCCAGCCCTCGGCGATATCACCGCTCCAGCCCAACAGCACGTCCAGCTCCAGTGTGCCCTGACCACCAAAATCGACGCTGGAGCCCCAAACCGACAGATACCAACCACTGTCAACGGCCAGGGTTAAGCCACCTTGTAATGCCGGCGCTTCTTCGGTTTGTGAGATACCACGGAAGGCGTAATCAGAAACAAAGGTCACATCACCACTGACTTCAACCGCTTGTGCCTGCGCACTGGCCAGGCTGGCTGTTAACAATAAGCTGGATAAACCGGCCACAGTGCATTTTTTGATCGATGTCATTGTTATTCCCCTTAGATTGGATTCAGCAAGGGAATTCCAAGATATATGCCAGATTATAAAGTTGATATATAACAGTGGTTTATTCTAATCACTGGCCAATATTGCCATTTAGACTGCTGCTTGCTGGTGCAGTGCTGCCTGATTTTTGTGCAATCATCAGCGGCCTTGGCTGCTTTCTGTGCCAGAATTGAGTAAAGTCTGGGTTTTGGATCGGGAAACCTGTGCTATGCAACCTTACTTAATTGCTCCCTCTATACTATCAGCCGATTTTGCCCGCCTGGGCGAAGATGTGAACAAGGTACTGGCCGCCGGTGCTGACGTGGTGCACTTTGATGTGATGGACAATCATTATGTGCCGAATCTGACGATCGGGCCTATGGTGTGTCAGGCACTGCGTAACTATGGTATTACCGCACCGATCGATGTGCATTTGATGGTCGAGCCGGTAGATAGCCTGGTGCCGCAATTTGCCAAGGCGGGCGCCAGTATTATTACCTTCCATCCGGAAGCCTCTAAACATATCGACCGTACCCTGCAATTGATCAAAGACCACGGTTGTCAGGCCGGCCTGGTATTTAATCCGGCAACGCCACTGAGTTACCTCGATTATGTGCTGGATAAGGTCGATGTGGTGTTACTGATGTCCGTTAACCCCGGTTTTGGTGGTCAGAAGTTTATTCCGGCAACGCTCGATAAGCTGGCCGCAGTGCGTCAGCTGATTGATCGCAGTGGCTTGCCGATCCGGCTGGAAATTGATGGTGGGGTCACGGTAGCGAATATTGGCGAGATTGCTGCTGCCGGCGCGGATATGTTTGTTGCCGGTTCGGCGATTTTTAACAGCCCGGATTATGCTGCGACTATCGCACAGATGCGGCAGCAACTGGCAGCGGTAGCCGGTTAATGTATAATAGCGCTCTTTTTTTCGAACTTAACACAGGATTATGCACAGCATGAGCAGTAAACCCATAGTACTCAGTGGCGCCCAGCCATCCGGACAACTGACTATCGGTAACTATCTGGGCGCACTGCGGCAGTGGGATCAGATGCAGGATGACTACAACTGTCTGTATTGCATTGTCGATCTGCATGCGATTACTGTGCGGCAGGAACCGGCAGCACTGCACAGTGCCTCGCTGGACAGTCTGGCGCTGTATCTGGCTTGTGGTATTGATCCAAAGCGCTCAGCCGTTTTTCTGCAATCGCATGTCCCTGAGCATAGCCAGCTGGCCTGGGTGCTGAACTGCTACACCCAGTTTGGTGAGCTGAGCCGGATGACCCAGTTTAAAGATAAGTCAGAGCGGCATAACAATAATGTGAATGCCGGTCTGTTTACCTACCCGGTGCTGATGGCGGCCGATATCCTGCTGTATCAGGCGAATCAGGTCCCTGTAGGTCACGATCAGAAGCAGCATCTGGAATTGGCGCGTGATGTCGCGACGCGGTTTAATGCGCTGCATGGTGACATCTTTACGGTGCCGGAACCCTTTATTCCTCAGGTGGCTGCCCGGGTGATGAGCCTGCAGGAACCGACCAAAAAGATGTCAAAATCGGATGAGAATCCGTGGAACTTCGTCGGCTTGCTGGAAGATCCGAAGATGATCAGCAAGAAATTTAAAAAAGCCATCACGGACTCTGAAGATCCGCCACGGGTGTATTTTGACCTGGATAACAAGCCAGGCGTTGCTAACCTGCTGAATATTCTCAGCGGTGTTACCGGTAAAACGGTGGCGGCACTGGAAGCCGAGTATGAAGGCAAGATGTACGGCCATTTAAAAGGTGATGTTGCCGATGCGGTCATCGCTCTGCTTGAGCCGGTACAGCAAAAATTCCGTGACATCCGGGCCGACCAAACGCTAATGCAGCAAGTGATGCGCGAAGGTGCCGCCAAAGCCCGTGAGCATGCCAGCCGCACCCTGGCAGCAGTCAACGCAGCTGTAGGTTTTGTGGCGCCCTAAGCGCTACTGTTGTTGCCGGAGTTCCCCTGATGCAGCAGGTCGCCTTTCTGACCCAACACGGCAAGGTGCCGCTGCTGACCGAGGCCCTGGCTGCGCTGGGTTGGCAGATCCAGGCGGTCAGCGGTTTTGATACCGACTTGTTAGGTAGTTTTGCCGGTGAGCGACCGCGTTTTATGACAGCGGCCGAATGCGCATTACGTAAGGCGGCTCTCGCGGCAGAGTTATCAGGTTCGGCGATCGGTATCGGCAGTGAGGGCAGCTTTAATGCCGGCCCCTATGGTTTGGGTACCCTGAATCAGGAGTTGCTCTGCTGTGTCAATATTGACGAGGGCTGGGCAGTGACTGCAGTGGCACAGCAACTTTGTAGTGCCCGTAGCTGGCAGCTTACCGAAGCTGCCATGTTACAGACTATACTGCCCACGATCCCCGACGGACAACTGCTATTGGTAAAGCAGGGCGCTCGCCTGGAAAAGGCATTAACGCCGGCGCAGGCGCTGTTGTGCTGCGAGCAATGGTTAGCCAGGGGCGCGGTAACGCTCGAATATGACTTACGTGCCCACTGCAGTCCGGAGCGACAACAGGTGATCCGGTTGGCGGCCGACAATTTGCGGCAACGGCTGCAACAACGTTGCCCGCGTTGCCATAAACCGGGGTTTTGGCCTGAGCTGCCGTTAGCCGGTTTACCTTGTGCCGACTGTGGTCAGCCAACGTCGCAGCACCGCGGTCTGCGTGCCTGCTGTCGCTACTGCGATTATCAGCAAGACTTTTTGCATAGCAGCGGTTTCGCCGATCCGGCCAACTGCCCGCAATGTAATCCATAGCGCGTGAAACCGCCTAAAATAGTACGGGTAACCGATGAAAAGAGTATCTGATGAAAACTGAGCTATTAGCTGCGGATCAGCCAGCGGATGTCAGCCGGGCGGCAGCCCTGCTGCAGCAGGGTGAGTTGGTGGCAGTGCCAACAGAAACTGTGTATGGCTTAGCGGCCAATGCGACAGATGCCGATGCGGTGGCGAAAATTTTTCAGGCCAAAGGTCGGCCGGCGGATCACCCCTTGATTGTCCATATTCCAACACTTGAAATGCTGGAACAGTTTGCGGTAAAGATCCCACAGAGTGCCTATCAGCTGGCCGCTGCCTTTTGGCCCGGCCCCCTGACGCTATTGCTAAAAAAGGCGCCGCAAGTCAGCACTGTGGTGACCGGTGGTCTGGAAACGATCGGGATCCGGATGCCCGCACATCCGGCACTGCTGTCGTTGTTGCAACAAGCCAGACTGGCGGTTGCCGCGCCGTCGGCCAATCCCTATAAGAAACTCAGTCCAACCCGTGCCGCTCAGGTGCTGCATGGCATGGCCGGGAAAATTGCCGCCGTGCTGGATGGCGGACCTTGTGAGCATGGTCTGGAGTCGACCATTGTCGATTTAACCACTTCACAGCCGCAGATCCTGCGCAGTGGGCCAATAACGGCCGCGCAGCTGGAACAGGTGCTGGGGTGTACCGTCAGCACGCCGCGCGAGCACCAGGTTAAAGTATCCGGTAATGTCGGTGCCCATTATCAGCCGAATACCCCTGTCTATCTGTTGCCATCTGATGCATTACTGGCGCAGCTTGCCAGCAATACCCTGCCTACCGCGGTATTGCATTTTAGTGTCTTGCCGTTACCTGCGGTTAGCTACCGGCAACAGTTACCCGCCAGTGCGGCAGCTTACGGGCAACAACTTTATCACCAGTTATTTCTGGCTGATCAACAAGGCGTGGCGCAGATCCTGGTCGAGCTGCCCCCGCACGGCCCAGGCTGGGAAGCCGTGCAGGACCGGTTACGCCGTGCTGCCTGTCATGAGTAACAGCGACGGACAGATGTTATGTTGTTAATGATTGATAACTACGATTCCTTTACCTGGAATCTGGTGCAGTATTTTCAGGCACTGGGGCAGCAGGTGTTGGTTAAACGCAATGACGAGCTGTCATTGGCACAAATCCGTAAGCTGGCGCCAGATTACCTGGTGATCTCACCCGGCCCGGGCAACCCGGATCAGGCCGGTATCAGTTTGAAAGCGATAGAGCATTTTGCCGGCAGCTTGCCGATCCTCGGCGTTTGTCTGGGCCATCAGGCGATTGCCCAGGTGTTAGGGGCGAAAGTACTGCGCGCGCGTCAGGTGATGCATGGCAAAAACTCACTGATTGAACACCAACAGCAATCGCTGTTTGCCGGCCTGCCAAGCCCGCTTAGCGTGACCCGATACCACTCGCTGGTGGTGGCTGCCGAGACCTTACCTGCTGCGGCTGTTCACACCGCCTATACCGCTCCCGAGCCGGATGGCTGGCGGGATCTGATGGGGCTTTGGCTGCCGGAGCTGCAATTACACGGTGTGCAGTTTCATCCGGAAGCCATTTTGACCGAACATGGTCGGACCATGTTGGCGAATTTTTTAGCAGTGACTGCTTAAGCTGTGTCGTCAACCGTAGCCAATTCTGCGCCAGCGCTGATGGCTGCTGCGTTAGACTGACAATCGCAGCCAATACAGTTGCTCACGCCAGCGCTTAGTTATTCAAATCCTATGCAAATCTATCTGCAGGCCTTGTATTTTCTGGCTTGTACGGCTTTTTCCGGGCAAGACAACGCCTTTTAAATCTGTAATAATGCGTTTAAGGCCCTTTTATGGCCCACTTATAAATTTGTACCCGCCCGCATAAGAAGAGGACACGACAAAATGACTGCTGATATTCAGGTAACCAGAGCGCTGTTTGACGAAGTAATGGTGCCCAACTACGCCCCGGCAAAATTGATCCCGGTAAAAGGTCAGGGCGCCCGCGTCTGGGATCAGGAAGGTCGTGAGTATATTGATTTTGCCGGCGGTATTGCAGTAAGCAGCCTCGGCCATTGTCATCCGGCACTGGTTAATGCACTGAAAACCCAGGCCGATAAGTTATGGCATCTGAGCAACGTGCTGACGAACGAACCTGCGCTGCGGTTAGCGAAGAAACTGGTTGAGCAGACCTTTGCCGAAAAAGTCTATTTCTGTAACTCTGGTGCTGAAGCGAACGAAGCGGCCTTTAAACTGGCCCGGCGCTGGGCACTGGATACCCATGGTGAGCATAAGAACGAAATTATCTCTTTCGCTAAGAGCTTCCATGGCCGGACGTTTTTTACCGTAACTGTGGGTGGTCAGGCATCCTACTCCGATGGTTTTGGTCCTAAGCCAGGCGCGGTATTACATGCAGAATTTAATAATCTGGATAGTGTTAAAGCACTGATTTCCGATAAAACCTGTGCCATCGTGGTGGAACCGATCCAGGGCGAAGGCGGTATTATCCCGGCGACGGCTGAGTTTCTGCAGGGATTACGCCAGCTGTGTGATCAGCATAACGCCCTGTTGGTGATGGACGAAGTACAAACCGGCGTTGGCCGTACCGGCAAGCTCTATGCCTATATGAACTATGGTGTAACGCCGGATATCCTGACCAGTGCCAAATCTTTAGGCGGTGGCTTCCCGGTAGGGGCTATGCTAACGACCACTGCCATTGCTGCTCATCTGAAAGTCGGTACTCATGGCAGTACCTATGGTGGTAATCCGCTGGCCTGTGCTGTTGCTGAAGCGGCGATCGATACTATCAACACCGCGGAAGTATTAAGCGGCGTGCTGAAGAACGAGCAGGTCTTCCGTGAATGTCTGCAAGCCATCAATGAAAAGTACCAGGTGTTTACCGAGGTGCGTGGCAAAGGCATGTTGTTGGGTGCGGTGTTAAATGAAAAGTACAAAGGACGGTCACGTGATTTCTTCCTGGCCGCGGCCGAGCAGGGCTTATTTGCGCTGGTTGCCGGCACCGAGGTGGTGCGTTTTGCGCCATCACTGGTGATCACTGAAGAAGAGATCCGCGAAGGTATGCGCCGCTTTGAAGCCGCGGTGCAGCAAGTTACTGCCGCCTGATCTGACAGGCTCCAAAGGTGACACTAAGAGCACCGGAGCCGGCAACCTCGTTTGCCATAACCATATTACTTTAAAGCAAGCAAAATGACTCATGGTACAACAGCGGCTATCCAGCGGGATGCCGCTCTGACCATGGGATAAAGCAAAAATGGAGTAAGCGACCATGATGTTAATTCGCCCGATCCGAGCGAATGATTACCCGGCGCTGTATCAGATGGCAGTGGAGTCCGGTCACGGCTTTACGTCGCTGCCGGTGAATGAAGAGCTGTTGATGCGCAAAATCAGCCGCTCGGAGGCGTCTTTTGCCAAGACGGTCTCTGCCCCGGGGGATGAAGGCTATCTGTTTGTATTGGAAGACAGTACGACCGGCCAGATCTGTGGTACCAGTGCCCTGGAAGCTGCGGTTGGTCTGGATGACGCCTTCTACCATTATCATTTGGGTAAGGTAGTGCATAGCTCCCGCTCGTTGGGAGTCTACAAAACAGTAGATATTCTGACGTTGTGTAACGATTACACTGGCGTCAGTGAGCTCTGTACGCTGTTTCTGCGCCCCCCTTTTAGGCAGAAGCATAATGGTCGTTTGTTATCGAAAATGCGTTTTTTGTTCTTGGCCGAGTTCCGGCAGCGCTTTGCAGATAAGGTGATTGCGGAGTTGCGCGGTGTGTCCGATAGCCAGGGTAATTCACCGTTCTGGCAATGGTTGCAGGAAAACTTTTTTGCGCTGGACTTCCCAACCGCAGACTATCTGACCGGTATTGGTCAGAAAGAGTTTATTGCCGAGCTGATGCCTAAGTATCCGATCTATGTCAGTTTACTTAGCAAGGCAGCGCAACAGGTGATTGGTAAGGTCCATGAGCAAACCCGGCCGGCGCTGGCGTTACTGGAGTCAGAGGGTTTTGCCTGCCGTGGCTATGTCGATATCTTTGATGCCGGTCCGACGGTAGAAGCCCGGGTAGAGCAGATCCGCACGGTCAGAGACAGTAAACGTTATCTGGTAAAGATTGGCGCTGTGGCCGCCGGCGAACCCTGTTTAATCAGCAACACGTCGTTGAGCGGTTTTCGGGCATCCTGGGCTGAGTTGAATTTAGCGCCGGAGCAGGAACATATCATGATCCCGCCAGCCCTGGCGACAGCACTGAATGTGGCTGCCGGTGACTGGGTGCGGGTGAGCAAAATTTAACACAGGAGTAGCAGATGAACCAGGCAGTGCAGTTTATTAATGGTCAATGGCTGGCCGGTACCGGTAAACCGATGCAATCTATCGATCCGGCTAAGAATCAGCTGATCTGGCAAGGGCAGGCCGCCAGCAGTGAACAGGTGGCAGCCGCGGTCGCCGCTGCGCGTGAAGCCCAATATAGCTGGGCGGATCTGAGTTTCGAACAACGGGTTAGTGTGGTAAAGCGCTTTGCCGAGCTGTTGAATCAACATAAAGAAGCCCTGGCCGCCTGTATCGCTGAAGATACCGGTAAGGCGCTGTGGGAAAGCCGCACTGAAGTGACGGCGATGATCGGTAAAATCGATATTTCGGTACGGGCCTATGAAGAGCGCACCGGCGTAAAAGAAAACCCGATGCCGCAGGGGCGTGCCTTTGTGCGCCATAAGCCGCACGGCGTAGTTGCCGTATTCGGCCCCTATAATTTCCCGGGACACTTACCAAACGGTCATATCGTACCTGCGCTGTTAGCGGGTAATACCGTGGTATTTAAACCCTCTGAGCTGACCCCGAAAGTGGCCGAGCTGACGGTAAAAATTTGGCAGGAAGCCGGTATCCCGGCCGGGGTGATCAACCTGGTGCAAGGTGAAGTGGATACCGGTAAGGCACTGGCCAGTGATGATGGCATCGACGGCCTGTTTTTTACCGGTAGCTCCCGCACCGGTCACTATCTGCACCAGCAGTTTGCCGGCCGGCCGGAGAAAATTCTGGCGCTGGAAATGGGTGGCAATAACCCGCTGTTGGTAAAGGATGTCGCTAATATCGATGCGGCAGTACATGACATTATTCAATCGGCCTTTATTACCTCTGGCCAGCGTTGTACCTGCGCCCGTAAGCTTTATCTGCCGGCAAATGCCGAAGGTGATGCGATTCTGGCGCGGTTACTGGATGTCAGTAGCAAGATCCAGGTTGGTGATTACGATGCGCAGCCTCAACCCTTTATGGGATCGATGATTTCGGTGGCTGCGGCGCAAAGTATGCTCAAGGCTCAGCAGCAATTAGTCGCCCTAGGCGGTAAGATACTGCTGGAGTTACGACAGCTGGATCCAGCTAAAGCCTTGGTCACGCCGGGTATTATCGAATGCTCGGACATCGCTGAGTTCCCGGACGAAGAGCACTTTGGCCCGCTGTTAAAGGTATTCCGCTTCACTGACTTTGATCAGGCGATTGCCGCCGCGAATCACACCAGCTTCGGTCTGTCGGCTGGTTTACTCAGCGATAGCTATGAGCTGTATCAGCACTTCTATAAACGGATCCGTGCCGGTATCGTCAACTGGAACCGGCCTATTACCGGTGCCAGCTCGGCGGCGCCCTTTGGCGGTATTGGTAAGAGCGGTAATCACCGTGCCAGTGCTTACTATGCGGCGGATTATTGCGCTTATCCGGTCGCGTCAGTGGAGCTGGAGCAGGTGGTGTTACCTGAACAGTTGTCACCTGGCCTGGTGTTTTAATACAAAATAAATCGGAGCTGCGGCTCCGATTTGTTTTCCGGGCAAATATTTGCTTAAATGATTGAAATCCTTTCGCTGTTCGGGCAAGTTATCCGGCAGTCGCTTCTCAATCAGTGGTGCACAGGTAGGCTATGGTTATTGATAAACCCGGTTATGAACACCTGATCCAGTTCTTAACGGAACATCTGTCGTTGTTTACTGCGACAGGTCCTGCTGCGCCGGCCAATAAAACGATTGGCGTACTACTGGAAGAGAAGATTGCAGAACAAATCATTACCCTCTGTACCCAACACACTGAACTGGAAACCAACCACCGCTCACTGATTATCCGTGAGGTCGATGGCATTATGTATGATTTTCAGGAGATCCTGTCTTCCGTGCTGGATAAGCCGGCCACACAGGACCAGCAAGATCTGATTAACGAAATTGCCTTGCTAATTAAAAATCTGTTTGATAACGCTATTGCCGCCCTGTTTGATTAGGGCGCGTTAAGCGCGGCAACAGCCTCCTTCAAAGCTCAAACTGCTTTAAATCTGACCACGCAGCCTCAGTGCGGCTGATAATTTTACTGGCGACTTAACCGAGTTTTCCGTAGAATACCCAGCCTTATTTTTGAGCTGAGACAGTCTGATGGAAGCAACCGTAAGCTGGGTGAATAATCTGACCTTTCTGGGGCGTTCAGGTAGCGGCCACGCTGTGGTTTTTGATGCCGATCGTGACAGCAATACCGCGCCCACGCCAATGGAAATGCTGCTGATGTCGGCCGGAGCCTGCTCCTCGGTTGATGTGGTGGGTATTTTGCAAAAAGCACGGCAACAGGTCCGGCATTGCGAGGTGCAACTGTCTGCGGAGCGCGCAGAAACCGTGCCTAAGGTGTTCACCACGCTGCATTTGCATTTTGTGGTCACCGGCACCGACTTAAGCGAAAAGCAGGTAGAGCGGGCGGTTAATCTGTCGGCAGAAAAGTACTGCTCAGTTTCGATTATGCTGGCACAGAGTGTCAAGGTAACGCATTCGTTCAGTGTTAAACAGGCTGAATGATTAGGATGACTGTAAGGTCAGGCTGAAAGTTAACTGCGGCGTCTGGTGCGTCGTTAGCGGAGAGCAAAGAAATTGGTTAAGCCTTTTGAAAAACTGAAACTGCATGGTTTTAATAACCTGACCAAAAGTTTAAGTTTTAGTCTGTACGATATCTGTTATGCCAAAACCGAACAGCATCGGCAGGAATATATTGAATATATTGATGAGCAGTATAATGCGGATCGCCTGACAGATATTCTGACTGAAGTGGTCGATATCATCGGCGCCAATATATTGAATATCGCCCGGCAGGACTATGATCCACAAGGTGCCAGCGTGACTATCCTGGTTAGCGAAGAGCCGGTGCTGGTTGACCCTGATAATTCAGAGAACCCGGGGCCACGGCCTGATGCGGTGGTGGCACATCTGGATAAGAGCCATATCTGTGTTCACACCTATCCGGAAGTGCACCCACATGATGGTATCTGTACTTTCCGTGCTGACATTGAGGTGTCAACCTGCGGTATTATTTCGCCGTTAAAAGCGCTGAATTTCCTGATCCATAGTTTTGAGTCCGACGTGGTCACCATTGATTACCGGGTACGGGGTTTTACCCGTGATGTCAGTGGTACTAAACACTATATCGACCACCCGATTACCTCAATCCAGAATTTTATGGATGAGGATACGAAGAAAGCTTTCCAGATGATTGACGTTAACGTTTATCAGGAAAACCTGTTTCATACCAAGATGATGTTAAAAGAAGGTGATTTAAACAATTACCTGTTTGGTATGGGCACCGATTCGATGACGCCGGAAGAGCAGAAACTGATCTCGAAAAAAGTGTTCCGCGAAATTAAAGAGATTTTCTACGGCCGTAACCTGCCGGAAATAAAATAAGCGTAACTGCTTAGAGTCACACAGCCAGCCTTATGCTGGCTGTGTTGTTTTTGCCGCCCGAAGGCCCAGATATTAAATTCAGATATTAAATAATGAGCCCTGACCGCGGGCATCCCGTCGTTTTAGCATCAGCGCTTCAATCAGTGGCGTCAGGATCAGCTCCATCGCTAGCCCCATCTTGCCGCCGGGCACCACCAGCGTATTAACCCGTGACATAAAGGCACCGTCAATCATCTGCAAATAATAGGGAAAGTCGACATGCTTGATACCGCGAAAGCGGATCACCACAAAGCTTTCGTCCAGCGAAGGGATATCTTTAGCACTGAAAGGATTCGAAGTATCGACTGTCGGCACGCGCTGAAAGTTAATATGGGTGCGCGAGAACTGCGGCGTAATATGATTAAAATAATCTTCCATACTGCGGACTATACTGGCCTGCACCGCCTCGCGGCTATGGCCGCGCTCTGAGGTGTCACGGATAATTTTCTGGATCCACTCCAGATTGACGATAGGCACCATCCCAATCAGCAAATCGACATGCTGGGCGACATTATGTTGTTCTGTTACTGCGGCACCATGCAAGCCTTCGTAAAACAGCAGATCGGTATTTGGCCGCAGGTCCTGCCAGGGCGTAAAGGTACCGGGCAATTGGTTATAGGGCACGGCTTCGTCAAAGGTATGCAAATAATGACGGATCCGGCCGGTGCCATTTTCGGCGTAACTGGCAAAAAAGTTTTCCAGGGCGCCAAAGTCATTAGCTTCGGGGCCAAAATAGCTGATATAGCGGCCTTCTTCCTTCGCTTTACGGATCGCGACATCCATTTCCGGCCGGCTGTAACGATGAAAACAATCACCTTCAACAAAGGCGGCATCAATGCCCAGGGTGCGGAAAATATGCTTAAAGGCATTGCTGGTGGTGGTGGTGCCAGCGCCAGAGGAGCCGGTAACGGCAATGATAGGATTTTTATGCGACATAACACTTACCAGAAGCTGAATTAAAAGTACCTTAGCGGATCCGCAGGGCTTTACGCAACCCACCTTTTTGTTGATCCGAAATGGCTGGCTTAAGTACAAGCTGGTATTACCCGGAATTTAATAGGAGAACCTCACATGTCTGGCATCTTAATGCCGTTGTTTTTGATTGCCATTTTACCTTATCTGGCAAAGCTGCCTCTGGTCTGGGCTATGCACCGCGCCGGTGGCTACGACAATCATTATCCGCGTCAGCAACAAAGCCAGCTCAGTGGTTTCGGTCAGCGTTGTACTGCGGCGCATTACAATAGCTTTGAGGCGCTGGCGTTCTTTAGTGTGGCCGTGCTGATGGTGCTGGCGGTCGGGCAGGTTACGCCACTGATGCAACTGCTGGCCTGGAGTTTTGTCGGTTGTCGAGTCGGCTATCTGCTCTGTTACTGGCTGAACTGGGCGACGCTGCGTAGTCTGATCTGGCTGGCGTCGATGGCCAGTGCCATCAGCTTGATGCTGCTGGCACTGGCAAGGCTTTAAAAGCGAAAGGTCGCCAAAATCGGATCGTGGTCGGATGAACGATATGGGTTTGGCGCAAACAGTTGCTCACGCTGACTGGCGGGTTTAAAACGGGTGCTGTAATCCAGCAGCACAGGCTCATCGGCATTAATCGGCCAATGTGTAAAGCCAACCATCTTTTCTGCCAGCGCCGGTGTCGTTAACAAGTGATCCAGTGAGCCGCTCTGTCCTCTGAATACAAAGGAATAGGACGCTGTCTTACCATCATCCAGATATTGCCAGCCTTGTTGTTCAAACCAGCGGATCGGATCTTCCTGCCGGTAGGCATTAAAATCACCCATAATCACCTGATAAGCCGTGGTCACCCCGGTTGGGGTAGTCGCTAACCACTGATGCAGCGCCGTTGCTGCCTCAACCCGGGCGGCATTCCAGCAGGCCTGGCCATCGCCCTGATCGCGCTGTGCGGCGTAATCGGCGTTACCTGTTCTCGGACAGCTGCCTTTTGACTTAAAGTGGTTTATCGCCACCGTCACCACTTGCTCTGATGCGTGATGCCGGAAGCTTTGCGCAACCGGTGGCCGATGCAGGCGGGTAAAGGGAGCGGCAGTTTGGCTGGCCGCCTGACCCACTGCTGTTACCCGGCTGGCCCGATAAAACAGGCCAACTTTAATATCGTCGCTGCCCGGTGCATCGGCGAGTACCACCTGCTGATACGGCTCGCTGCTGCGTGCGTTTAAGGCGGCTAGCAAGGTCGCGCTGGCACTGCCCTCGGCATAGCCATTATTCTCCAGCTCCAGTAAGCCGATAATATCGGCATCCAGTGCCAGCAGGGCTTCCACCAACTTGGCTTGCTGGCGCGCTAACTCTGCTGCATTACGGGCACCACGCCGGGTTGGGAAGGCATTTTCCTGGCCATGGCCGGTAAAGAAATTCAGCACGTTATAGCTGGCGATACGTAACTCATCCGCTGCGGTTTTGTCAGGTGCAGCCGGCCTCGGGTTAGTTGTGATAAAGCTGGGTTTTGCCGTTGGTAGCAAGCGGTAACCGCGTTCATCCTGGTGCAGGATCCCTTCAATATTCAGTATCTGATCGCCGACCCGTAAACTGTTATATGCACTGAGCCCGGTGTCTGGGTAAGGCAGCGGATCCGGATTTTGCTGATAACGGCCGTCATCAAGCAAAATACTGCGTCTGTCATTTTCTGCGGCCAGTTGCTGTGCAGCGGCACCTGGTGTTGCCACCTGCGTCGGTACCATCAGCCGCTGGTCGGCCAGCATAATTTCACCATAGCGACCCAGATTATAGCTGTCAGTCACTACCAGTGGCTGCTCGATCCGCAGCCACATCCCCTCGTAAGCTTCCCAACTTAGCTCGGCTGGCAAGGGTAGCGTCAGACTCAGCGGCGCCAGCTCGGCCTTACCACAGTCAGCTAAGACCTCTACATCGATCAGGCTGGTCAGCTGCTCGACTTCGGCCACAGTGCCGCGCACACTTAACAGCTGGCCGGCCTGGTACTGTTCGGCGTTATTCAGCGCGACAAAGATACCTTCGGCCGTCAGCGGGTCCTGATCCGGTACCTGACTTTGCAGCATCAGGCCGGGCATAGGGCCATCAGCATAGACTACGCCCAGCACGACGCCCTGAATACTGACCTGCTGGCCGAGTAGCGGGCTTTCTATCCCTCTGCCCTGAACCTGCGCGATACTATGTGATGCGGCTTCGCAGCTAACAGGTGCCTGCTGGCAGGCCGTTAACAACAGCAAGCTACTCAGGCTGAGCCATAACGATTTTTTCATGTTGCAATCCCGATAAAAAAAGGTGCCGCAGCACCTTTTACACTTTTGCTAAAGGTTATTTTTGCTGTTCGCGCGCGACTGCCCGGTAACCGATGTCGGTACGGTAATACAGTTGCTCCCAGCTAATCGCACCAGCCAGTGTATAGGCGGCTTGTTGCGCGACGGTAACAGTCTCACCCAGCGCAGTAGCACAGAGTACCCGACCACCGTTAGTCAGCACCTGACCATCTTTCAGCTCGGTACCGGCGTGAAACACCTTGCCTGGTAACTGCGCGGCTTGCTCCAGACCGCCGATCACCTTACCTTTGGCATAGGTATCCGGATAGCCACCTGCGGCCAGTACTACGCCCACTGCGGCCTGTGGACTGAACTCCAGTTGCATCTGATCCAGTTTACCGTCCACGGCAGCCTGACACAGCGCCACCAAATCGGATTGCAGCCGCAGCATAATCGGTTGCGTTTCCGGATCGCCAAAGCGGCAGTTAAATTCCAGTACCTTTGCCGAGCCATCCGGCGCAATCATCAGGCCAGCATACAGAAAGCCGGTAAACACATTACCCTCGGCCGCCATGCCTCGGACCGTCGGATAAATCACCTGTTGCATTACCCAGTCATGCACTTCAGCTGTCACCACCGGAGCAGGTGAATAGGCACCCATACCGCCGGTATTCGGGCCTTTGTCCGCATTATCACGGGCCTTGTGATCCTGCGACGAGGCGAAGGCCAGTGCATGTTGACCATCGACCATCACGATAAAGGAGGCTTCTTCACCGGTCAGGAATTCTTCAATGACCACCCGGCTACCAGCATCACCAAACTTATTACCACTGAGCATATCGTCGATTGCAGCGAAGGCTTCAGCTTCGGTTTGGGCGATAATCACGCCCTTACCGGCAGCCAGACCGTCGGCCTTAATTACAATGGGGGTACCCAGGCGGCGCACATAGTCTTTGGCGGCTTCGATCTCTGTAAAGTTCTGGTAGGCGGCGGTTGGGATCCGGTGCCGTGCTAAAAAGTCTTTCGCGAAGGCTTTAGAGCTCTCCAGCTGGGCGGCAGCACGGGTTGGGCCAAAAATCGCCAGGCCGGCAGCACGGAATTGATCCACGACACCTTTCGCCAGCGGTGCTTCCGGCCCAACAATAGTGAGGCCGATCTGCTCTTGCTGTGCAAAGGCCAGCAGGGCATCGACATCATCCGCGGCAATGGCCACGTTCTGCAAATTGCTTTCCAGGGCTGTACCGGCATTACCCGGCGCCACGAACACCTGAGTTACCAGAGGCGATTGTGCCGCTTTCCAGGCCAGAGCATGTTCGCGGCCGCCGCCACCTATTACCATTACTTTCATTAGTTTTTCCGTTTTAGTCAGGACGCCCCATGATCAGGGCGTTGCAGGTTTCCGAAACTTTAAGGTCATACGGTCACTTTCACCGATGGCCAGATATTTTTCACGATCCTGTTCACCCAGCCGCAGGGTTGGGGGCAGAGTCCAGACACCACCGGGATGATCGGCAGTATCTTTCGGGTTAGCATTAATCTCACTGCGGGCTTCCAGTGTAAAGCCAGCTTGTTCCGCCAGTTTAATAGTCAGGCTCTCCGGCATATAGCCACTGCGGGTCCAGTCAGTATCCAGCTGGGTTTCCGGCAACCGATGTTCGACAATTCCCAGCACGCCACCCGGCTTTAACGCTGTGTAAAAGTGAGCAAAGGCTGTTAGCATCGCCTCTTCACCACCGGCCATATACCAGTTATGTAAATTGCGGAACGTCAGGACGACATCGGCACTGCCCGCTGGGGCAATTTCAATACCGGGGCGTGGTGCAAACTCGGTTAGCTTTACCTTGCTATAGGCCGGGTTAGCAGAGAGCTTTTCGACAAAGGCCTGCCGGCTGCGTTGGCCATAGCCTTCGGCGCTGGCCGGAAAGTGGGCGGCGTAATACACCCCTTGCTCCGCGAGCAGCGGCGCCAGAATTTCGGTATACCAGCCGCCACCGGGGGAGATTTCAACCACTGTGGCTTGCGGGGTAACACCGAAAAACTGCAGGGTGGGTAGCGGGTTGCGGTATTGATCGCGCGCCATATTGGCGGCAGACCGTAGCGGATTATTACTGACTGCCTGCTCCAGGCTGGCTATTGGGGTGGTCGCGACCACCGCAGATGACAGTAACAGGCTGCTTAATAGCAGGGTAGGGCGACTCAGAACTCGGCTCAGTTGGGTTAACATCAACAGCTCCTTCAAAAAGTGGCGATAGTTTAGCAAAGCAACCGCCGAAATGCAGCGGCTTTTGGCAATGGCTTGCTTCTGATTGTTTGGGTGGCTAGACTGCTAAATTTCAATCTACAACCCCCGTTGGCTATGTTAGAATAGCCGACCTTTTTAGTGCAGGTCGCTCTATGTTAGATCAGATTAAAGTCGTATTAGTGGGTACGACGCATACCGGGAATATTGGTTCGGTCGCCCGGGCGATGAAAACCATGGGCTTATCGCAGCTGTGTCTGGTCGCGCCGAAGACGGCACCGGATGGTCAGGCCTATGCGCTGGCGGCTGGTGCCAGTGAAATTCTGGCGGCGGCACAAACCTATGACACTCTGGAACAAGCCATTGCTAATTGTGCGCTGGTGATAGGCAGCAGCGCCCGCTCCCGTACCCTGAGCTGGCCGATGTTATCCAGCCGTGAATGCGGTATCAAAGCCGTGCAGCAAGCTAAGACCGCACCGGTGGCGCTGGTATTTGGTCGTGAAAGTAATGGTTTGAGCAACGAAGAATTGCAGCTCTGTAATTACCACGTTTGTATTGAGGCCAATCCGGAATACAGCTCATTAAATCTGGCGATGGCGGTACAAATTTTCTGCTACGAAGTGCGGATGGCGTATCTGGCAGCGTGCGAGTCGACAGCGGAGCCCGATCATACTGCCTATCCGACCTCGTTACAGATGGAAAACTTTTTCCAGCACCTGGAAACGGCGCTGACGCATACTGGCTTTATTATTAAGCAGCATCCGGGTGTGGTGATGACTAAGCTGCGTCGGTTATTCACCCGGGCGCGGCCGGAAGAAGCTGAGTATAATATTTTGCGCGGTATCCTGACCTCGATGTTGCGCTTGGAAAAAGTGGATCAGACTACTCATAAGGAGTAATTGGCATGTTTTCCGGTATCAAAGAAGATATTCGCAGTGTATTTGATCGCGATCCGGCGGCGCGCAGTACTTTTGAGGTATTAACCACCTATCCCGGTTTGCATGCTATCTGGCTGCATCGTTTAAGCCATAAATTATGGCAAGCCAATTGGAAATGGCTGGCCCGCTGGTTAAGTACCATTGGCCGCTGGTTAACCGGGGTGGAGATCCATCCCGGCGCGCGAATTGGCCGGCGTTTTTTTATCGATCATGGCATGGGCGTAGTGATCGGGGAAACTGCTGAGATTGGCGATGACTGCACCCTGTATCACGGCGTGACGCTGGGCGGTACCAGCTGGAGCCCGGGCAAACGCCATCCAACGCTGGGGAAAGGGGTAGTTATTGGCGCCGGTGCCAAGGTGCTGGGGCCCTTATATGTTGGCGAAAATGCCCGTATCGGCTCGAATGCGGTGGTGGTAAAAGATGTGCCGGCCGGTGCTACCGTTATTGGCATCCCGGGGCGGATCGTGGCGAAAGCCGATGCCGAAACCTCAGCGCAGCGGCAGCAGATGGCGAAAAAGTTTGGCTTTGATGCTTATGCGGTCTCGGCTGATAACCCGGATCCGGTTGCTAATGCTATCGGTAGTTTGCTGGATCATATTCATTTTCTGGATAACAAAGTGACTGAGCTGTGTCAGAACGTCAATCAGCTGGGGGGTAATGTCTGTTCTGAGTTGCCGCAGGTGAAGATTGATGAAGCCGAATTTAAGCTGGCAGAGCAACGCGCTGCTGAGCAGCGGCGTAAAGAAGACGAGAGCGCCAGTGCCTAATACCTGACTGTTTTAGTCAGGTTTATACTTGACTAAAATAGTCAGGAATGTACAATAGCAGCATTCTGCAACAGGAGTTGACTATGCGTTTAACCTCCAAAGGCCGCTATGCTGTTACCGCCATGCTTGATGTGGCACTACATGCCGTAAAAGGTCCGGTACCCCTGGCTGATATCTCGGAGCGGCAAGGTATTTCTTTGTCTTACCTTGAGCAATTATTTGCCCGCTTACGTAAGCAGGGTTTAGTCAGCAGTGTGCGTGGTCCGGGTGGTGGTTATCAACTGGGTCTGCCGGCGGCGGCGATTTCCGTCTCTGCGGTCATTGCGGCAGTAGATGAGTCGGTCGATGCCACCCGTTGTCAGGGCAAATCAGATTGTCATGGCGGTGCCCGCTGTCTGACCCACACCTTGTGGAGCAACCTGAGCCATCGAATTGAAGACTTCCTGACCAATATCAGCCTTGAAGAGCTGGTCAATCAGGAAGAAGTGCGGCAAACCGCTTTGCAACAAAGCCGTAAAGTTAAGAATCCGGCAACGGATATTGAAGTCAGCTGTCAGCTATAAGCGCAACACGGAGCCAAGAATGAAGCTACCCATTTATTTAGACTATGCTGCGACCACCCCGGTTGATCCACGGGTTGCGGAGAAAATGATGCAATTTCTGACCATGGACGGCCAGTTTGGTAATCCGGCGTCACGTTCGCATCGTTTTGGCTGGCAGGCTGAAGAAGCGGTAGAAATTGCCCGCAGTCAAATTGCTGAGCTGGTAAATGCCGATCCGCGTGAAATTGTGTTCACCTCAGGCGCGACCGAGTCGAATAACCTGGCGATTAAAGGTGCCGCCGAGTTTTATCATAAAAAAGGTAAACATCTGATCACCGTCAAAACAGAGCATAAAGCCGTATTGGATACTATGCGTCAGTTAGAGCGTGACGGCTTTGAGGTGACTTATCTGGACGTCGAAGCCAATGGTCTGGTTGATCTGGCTAAATTAGAACAAGCCATGCGCCCGGATACCACTGTGGTCAGCATTATGATGGTCAATAATGAAATTGGCGTGGTGCAGGATGTTGCGGCGATAGGTGAATTATGTCGCAGCAAAGGCATTATTTTCCATGTTGATGCCGCTCAGGCCACCGGCAAGGTTGAGATTGATCTGCAGCAGCTGAAAGTCGATTTGATGTCGTTCTCTGGCCATAAAACCTATGGTCCCAAAGGCATTGGCGCCTTGTTCGTGCGTCGTAAGCCACGTATCCGTTTAGAAGCACAAACCCATGGTGGTGGTCATGAACGTGGTATGCGTTCAGGCACCCTGGCGACACACCAAATCGTTGCGATGGGTGAAGCCTTCCGCCTGGCCAAAGAAGAAATGGCCGCTGAGCAGCAGCGTATTACCGCACTGCGTGACCGCTTGTGGAACGGCATTAAAGATATTGAACAGGTATTTTTAAACGGTGATGCCAAGGCTCGGGTACCGAATATTACCAACGTCAGCTTTAACTATGTTGAAGGTGAGTCGCTGATTATGGCGCTAAAAGATATCGCCGTGTCTTCAGGCTCTGCCTGTACCTCAGCCAGCTTAGAGCCATCTTATGTGCTGCGGGCTCTGGGGCTGTCAGATGAGTTGGCGCATAGTTCAATTCGTTTTAGTATCGGCCGTTTTACTACTGAAGAGCAGATTGACCACACCATCAAGATTGTACATGAGGCCATCGCCAAGCTGCGTGAAATGTCGCCGCTGTGGGATATGTACAAAGATGGTATTGATTTAAACACTGTAGCCTGGGTCGCTCACTAAGCGCACGCCAGCAGAGAGGTAATTATCATGGCATACAGTAACAAAGTAATTGATCACTACGAAAACCCACGTAACGTTGGTTCTTTCGCTAAAGACGATCCCAGTGTTGCCACCGGTATGGTCGGCGCACCCGCTTGCGGTGACGTAATGAAGCTGCAAATTAAGGTTAACGAACAGGGCGTGATTGAAGATGCCAAGTTTAAAACCTATGGTTGCGGCAGTGCTATTGCCTCCAGTTCACTGGTGACCGAATGGGTTAAAGGCAAAACACTGGACGAAGCCCAGCAAATTAAAAATACCGACATCGCGCAAGAACTGGCGTTGCCACCGGTAAAAATTCACTGCTCGATCCTGGCTGAAGACGCCATTAAAGCCGCTATTGCTGATTACAAACAAAAGCGCGGAGGCTAAGGCCAGATGGCAATTTCGATGACAGCTGCCGCCGCTGAGCGGGTCGGCAGTTTTTTGCAAAACCGGGGCAAGGGTGTCGGGCTGCGGGTCGGTGTTAAAACCACCGGTTGCTCTGGCCTGGCTTACGTACTGGAATTTGTGGATGAGCTGAATGAAGATGATCAGGTATTCGAAGATCATGGTCTGAAGCTGGTGGTCGATGGCAAAAGCCTGGTCTATATCGATGGTACTCAGCTCGATTTTGTCAAAGAAGGGCTGAACGAAGGCTTTAAATTCAATAATCCGAATGTTAACGGCGAGTGCGGTTGCGGCGAAAGCTTCACGGTATAAGTCAGGCACTGAGGTAAGATGAACTATTTTCAGTTGTTTGATCTGCCCGAGCAGTTCGAGCTGGATCTGGCTGAGCTCGGCTCACGCTATCTGGCGCTGCAGAAACGCTTTCATCCGGACAATTACGCCGCCGGTTCGGAACGGGACCGGCTGCTCGCTGTGCAGCAAACTGCAAATATCAATGATGCTTACCATAGCCTGAAACACCCGTTGTTACGCGCTGAACATATGCTGGCATTACGTGGTATTAAGCTAAGCAACGAACAGCGCAGCTTTACTGATCCGGCGTTTTTAATGCAGCAAATGGAACTGCGGGAACAGTTAGCCGAGTTAGCTACGGCAGTGGATCCCGAACAGGCGCTGTATGACATCGAGCAAGAACTGCAACAGCAACGTAAGGCGCTACTGAGGGCACTGCATCAGGCGTTGGCCTCAGGTACGGCAGCGCAAGATCAGCTGGCAGCCGAACTGGTACGCAAGCTAAAATTCTTTTACAAACTGCAGCAAGAGCTGGAGTTAATCGAACAGCAACTACAAGACTGAATTCATTATGGCGTTATTACAAATTGCCGAGCCGGGCCAGAGCGCGGCGCCGCATCAACATAAATTGGCTGCCGGTATTGATTTGGGTACCACCAATTCACTGGTGGCGACAGTACGCAGTGGTGAAGCCAAGGTGCTGCTGAATCAGGCGGGTGAGGCGATGGTCCCCTCTGTTGTTCAGTATGGCGCTAAGCAGGTGGTCGTCGGTTCGGCCGCTGTTGCGGCTGCTGTCAGTGATCCGGAAAATACCATAGTGTCGGTCAAACGGCTGATGGGTAAAGGCTATCAGGAAACACTGGCGCTAGCTGAAAAACTCCCTTATCAGTTGATCGAACAAAGTGGCCTGGTCGCCATTGCGACGGCTGCCGGGGTGAAAAACCCAGTGGAAGTCTCCGCAGAAATTCTGGCTACCCTGGCCAATACTGCCAGTCAAACCCTCGGTGGCGAACTAAACGGGGTGGTGATCACCGTGCCCGCCTATTTTGATGATGCCCAGCGTCAGGCCACCAAAGATGCCGCCAAACTGGCCGGTCTGAATGTGCTGCGTTTGCTAAACGAGCCGACGGCAGCGGCCCTGGCTTATGGCCTCGATTCTGGGCAGGAAGGCATTATCGCGGTTTATGATCTGGGCGGTGGTACCTTTGATATTTCAATTCTACGCTTACGGCGTGGCGTGTTTGAAGTGCTGGCAACCGGTGGCGATTCGGCACTGGGTGGTGATGACTTTGATCAGGCGCTGGTGGCCTTGTTGCAGCAGCAACATGACCAGCACAGCCTGTCGGCCAGTGCCCGCCGGCAGTATCAGCAACAGGCGAAAGCGATTAAAGAACGCCTGACCAGCAGTGATAGCACCGATTACAGCTTTAGTGCTGATGGCCAGCAGCTAAGTGGCAGTGTCAGTCGCCAGCAATTTGAAGACTTGATTAGCCCGCTGGTTAAGCAAACTATTCGCGCTTGCCGGCAGAGTTTACGTGATGCCGGTTTAACGGCCGATGAAGTATTGAAAGTGGTGCTGGTCGGGGGCTCAACCCGGGTACCCCTGGTACGTCAGCAAGTGGCCGCTTTCTTTGGCTCTGAGCCGTTAACCTCAATTGACCCGGATCAGGTGGTTGCCATTGGCGCGGCGATTCAGGCCAATGTGCTGGTCGGCAATAAGGCTGATAATGAAACCCTGCTGCTGGATGTGATCCCGCTGTCGCTGGGTATTGAAACCATGGGTGGCCTGACCGAAAAAATTATCCCGCGTAATACCGTAATTCCGGTGGCGCGGGCGCAGGAATTTACCACCTTTAAAGATGGTCAGACTGCGATGGCAATCCATGTGGTACAGGGTGAGCGTGAGCTGGTCGAAGATTGCCGTTCACTGGCCCGCTTTGAACTGCGCGGCATTCCGCCGATGCCGGCTGGTGGCGCCCATATTCGTGTTACTTTTCAGGTCGATGCTGATGGTTTGCTTAGCGTCAGCGCGATGGAGAAATCAACCGGCGTCCAGGCCAGTATTCAGGTAAAACCGTCCTATGGCCTGACCGATGATCAGGTGGCGCAGATGATTAGCGGCTCGATGCAATATGCACGGCAGGATATGCAGCAGCGCTTATTACGCGAGCAGCAAGTTGAAGCGGAGCGGGTGCTGGAAGCGGTCAGTGCCGCGCTGGCGACCGATGCTGCCTTACTGAATGAGCATGAACTGGCGACCATTCGTGATGCGTTACGCCAGCTGGCCGAATTGAAACAACAGGGCGATACCGCGGCAATCAAAGCGGCAATCGAACACACCAATCAATTAACAGATGATTTTGCGGCGCGGCGGATGGATAAATCGATCCGGTTGGCGTTGCAGGGTCACAAGGTAGACGAGGTTTAACATGCCCCAGATCGTATTCTTACCTCATCCTGAGCTGTGCCCGGAAGGGGCCGCGCTGGATGCCAAAACGGGTGAAACCGTGCTCGATGTGGCGCTGAAAAACGGTATTGCCATTGAACATGCCTGCGAAAAATCCTGTGCCTGCACCACCTGCCACGTGATTATTCGTGAAGGCTTTTATTCGCTGACGCCCAGCGAAGAGCTGGAAGATGACATGCTGGATAAAGCCTGGGGTTTAGAGCCAGAATCGCGCTTAGGCTGTCAGGCCATTGTGGCTGACGAAGATTTAGTGGTGGAAATTCCGAAATACACTGTCAATATGGTTAGCGAAGGGCATTAGGTTTTTTCCGGAATTTAGCGTATACTTTGCCGCCCAAAATTTTAACCCTTTAGACTTACAGGAGCCTGACATGGCCTTAGAACGTACTTTCTCTATCGTGAAGCCGGATGCCGTAGCGAAGAACCTGATCGGCGCAATTTACAGCCGCTTCGAAGCCGCTGGCCTGCGCATTGTTGCTGCCAAGATGTTACACTTAAGCCGGGAACAGGCTGAAGGTTTCTACGCTGAGCACAAAGAGCGTCCATTCTTCAATGCGCTGGTATCTTTTATGACGTCTGGCCCGGTCATGGTACAGGTGTTAGAAGGTGAAGACGCAGTGCGTAAGAACCGCGAAATCATGGGTGCTACTAACCCGAAAGATGCCTTAGCCGGTACTTTACGTGCTGACTTTGCTGCCAGCATCGATGAGAACGCGGTTCACGGTTCAGACGCTGCGGCTTCTGCGGCCCGTGAAATTGCCTACTTCTTCACCGAAGCTGAGCTGTGCAGCCGTACCCGTTAATCCGGTAGCTGTCTGCAAAGAGACTAAGGGGGCAGCAGCCCCCTTAGTGCATTCAGCACTGCAGGAAGAAAGTTTTTTGTTGATATTGGTTAGCTGGAGTTTACTGGCATGAGCAACACCCGCGAAGTCGTCAATTTGCTGGACCTGACCCGGTCGCAAATGCAAGAGTTCTTTGTCAGTCTTGGCGAAAAGCCATTCCGTGCTGATCAGGTGATGAAATGGATTTATCACTACTGTGTTGATGATTTCGACAAAATGACCAATATCAACAAAAAACTCCGTGAACTGTTAAAGGCGCGCTGCGTGATTAAAGCGCCGGTCGTGGCCACCCGTCAGGACAGTGCCGATGGCACCATCAAGTTTGTGATGGCGCTGGAAGGCGGTCAGGAGGTGGAAACCGTCTGGATCCCGGAAAAAGATCGTCGTACCCTTTGTGTGTCTTCTCAGGTCGGTTGTGCGCTGGACTGTTCCTTCTGCTCCACGGCGCAGCAAGGCTTTAACCGTAACCTCAGTGTTTCAGAAATCATTGGTCAGGTGTGGCGGGTATCACAGATTATCGGCAGTTTTGGTGATACCGGTGAAAAACCGGTCACTAACGTGGTGATGATGGGCATGGGTGAACCGCTGCTCAATCTGAACAATGTAGTGCCGGCGATGGAACTGATGATGGAAGACTTCGGCTTTGGCTTATCCAAGCGTCGGGTCACGCTCAGTACCTCAGGTGTAGTACCGGCTCTGGATTTACTACGCGAGAAGATTGATGTCGCCTTGGCGATCTCGTTGCATGCGCCGAATAATGCGCTGCGCGATGAACTGGTGCCGGTAAATAAAAAGTATCCGATGGAAGAGTTTCTGGCGGCCTCGCGGCGCTATATTGAGCATTCTAAGGCTAACGATAAAGTCACGGTGGAATATGTGATGCTGGAAGGCATCAATGACAGCACCGATCAGGCGCATGAACTTGCTAAAGCATTGAAAGATACACCATCTAAGATTAATCTTATTCCATTCAATCCGTATCCGGGCTCGCCGTACAAGCGCTCCAGTAATTCACGGATTGATCGCTTTAACAAGGTCTTACAAGATCACGGTTTTACTGTTATGGTACGTAAAACCCGCGGCGATGATATTGATGCCGCCTGCGGACAGTTGGTCGGTGATGTCATCGACCGTACGAAACGTTTACTGAAAAAGCAGCAGAAAGGCGAGAACATAGCGGTAAAAGTGCTGCAATAACAACAAATGGATGGCCAGTGGTAATGCAGAAACTTCCTGTGGTAACCGCGCTGACGGCATTGTTTATCCTCTCTGGCTGTGTGTCAGAGAATACGATAGTGGCGAATGATCGCCAGGTCACGCAGCGCAATGTGGATAACACTGAAGCGGCTAAAACCCGTATTTCGCTGGGCTTAAATTACTTGCGTCGTGGCGATAGCACTCAGGCATTGTTTAACCTGGAACGTGCCCGCGCGATGGCGCCAAATTTGCCAGAGGTGTATAACGCTCTGGCATTTTATTATCAGACGGTCGGTGAGCATGCGCAGGCAGAAAATGCCTATAAGCAGGCTATTGCCCGCGATGCCAATAATGCTGACGCCTATAACAACTACGGTGCCTTCCTGTGCCAGATTGGCAAGTATGATGAAGCCGAACGGCTGTTGCTGGCCGCCATTGCCAAGCCGGGTTATATCCGGGTTGCTGAAAGCTATGAGAACCTGGCGCTCTGTCAGTTAGAGCAGGATCGTTTTGAACGGGCGAAGGGTTATCTGGCTTCGTCGCTGAGTCATAACGGTACCCGGATCAGCGCCCTGATTAACAGTGCCTCGGTGCATTATGCGATGGGTAGTCTGGCAGAAGCAAAAACTGACTTACAACGTATTCAACGTCTGGGCCGGGTGTCCGCGCGCAGTACTCTGCTCAATTATCTGGTCTCGGAGAAGCAGGGCGATTTGTCGACCATGAAACACGCGGAGCAATTACTGCTTACGCTGTACATCGACACCAACGAAGCCCGGCTGTTGTTACAGCAGCGTTTATTGGAAAGCGAGTTTGAGCAACTGCGCGAACGCTATAAGCAGCATTTGCTGGCCGATTTTATGCCGCAAAATTCGGCCACAGCAGCCCGGAATACCACCCAGCCTGTGGCTAATCCGCAGCTGCGGATCCGGCGCAAAACTGCTGAGCCGGAAGCGGTAGTAACGACGGCTGCCACCACCCCGCCACCAGCTACACCAGCAGCTGTAAGCACACCGCGACCAACGCATTCGACCTCAGCCATAGCTGGTAGCTTACAAAATCAGCAGCATCAGCAAAGTCAGCAAGTACAGGCGCTGGCACCCAGCACAAACCTGCCGGCAGAGCGGCAGTTAACGCCGGCGGCGACAACGGAACCGCATCGCAGCGCGGCTGAACCTGCCGTAGCAGCAACCACAACGGAACCGCATCGCAGCGCGGCTGAACCTGTCGTAGCAGCAACCACAACGGAACCGCAGACTAACGCTGCCGAGCCGGTGGTGACAGCAGTTAACGCAGCAGAGACCACAACCGCCAATCAGACAGCGTCTGATAGTCGCGAGCTGCCAGCCAGAATGCCAGCCAGCAGGCAGTTAAGTTATGCCGATACTTCAGCCGAAGCGTCACAGCAAGTTCCGGTGCATTTGGTTACAGCCGGCGAATCGCTGCACAGTATTTCACTGCAGTATAATATCCTGTTGCCACGACTGTTGGAGTGGAACCACCTGACCGAGCAATCCCGGTTGCGGGTAGGCCAAAAGATTTACCTTGGCCCGAATGATGCCCCTCCTGAACCGACGGCGCCGCCGGTACGTTTGGCTGCAGCCCAGCCAGTTGATAATTATTTTCATCAGGTTGCTGAGGGCGATACTATGTTTGCTATTTCATACCGCTATAATATCCGCCTTGAACGCTTTATGGCCTGGAACAATCTGACGGAAGAAAGCCGTCTGTCCATTGGTCAGCGGCTGTATATTGTCGATCCGGCTACGATAAATAATGACCCAGAATGATCTTAACCCACCAACACAGGAATTAAGTGTTGGTCAAACCCTTCGCCAGGAACGCGAAAAACGTCAACTCAGCCTGGAACAAGCTGCGCAGCAACTGAAATTGCGGGTCGAAATCTTACGCAACCTGGAATTGGACCAGCCTGATAAGGCAATCTTACCCACCTTTATGCGTGGCTATCTCAAATCATACGCCCGGTTTTTAAAATTGCCGGAACAGGCCTTGTTGACCCGGTTTGAGCAGCAGCATCAGGTGAAAAGCGCGCCGGTGAAAACTATGCGCACTTTTTCAAACCGCTCGGCAAAGCAGCGTACTGAAGCCCGTTATATGTGGCTTACCTGGTTAATTGCGCTGGTGCTGCTGGTGTCATTAGCAGTCTGGTTCTGGCAAAGTGCCCGCGAGAATAAGCTGTTACAGAGTGATGCTTTGCCGGGCCCGGCACAGACGATGCTCGCGCCAACAGCGGAGCTGGTCAGCGAACAACCGCTGAGTGCGGTTGAACTGACTACTGTGGAGCCGGAACTAACAACTTCTGAGCCTGAGACGCTAACCGAATTGGATGTCACAGCCTTACCACCCGCAGCGCAGCAGCAACTGGAGCAATTGAATCAGGCATTACAGCAAGAGGAAGCGGTTAGTGCCGTCAGCGAGCAGCCGCCACAGTCGTTACACGACAGGTTAAAGATGACCTTTAGTGATAACTGCTGGATTGATGTATTGGATGCCAACGGCGATCGCATTGCCTTTGGTACCAAACAAGCCGGCTATGTAATGGAACTTAACGCCAAAGGGCCTTTTGTGATTACCCTCGGTAATCCCGGCGTGGTAAGCATTGAATTAAATGACCAGCCTTACGATATGTCGCGTTTCCCCGGTAACCGCGTTGCCAAGTTTACCTTGTCAGGACAAAACGAATAATGTTTGCAGAGAATCCGATTAAGCGCCGGCCCAGTACTCAGATTAAGGTCGGTAATGTACTGATTGGTGGTGATGCCCCTATCGCCGTGCAATCAATGACCAATACCCGTACTACCGATGTTGAGGCTACCGTGGCGCAAATCCGTGCTATTGCTGCGGCTGGCGCCGATCTGGTGCGGGTCTCAGTACCAACAATGGAAGCAGCGGAAGCCTTTAAGCTGATTAAACAGCAATCGCCGATCCCCTTGGTAGCAGATATTCATTTTGATTACCGTATCGCACTGAAAGTCGCTGAATATGGTGTCGATTGTTTAAGGATTAACCCGGGCAATATTGGTCGTGAAGATCGGATCCGTGCTGTGGTGGATGCGGCGCGCGATCACAATATCCCGATCCGCATCGGCGTTAATGGCGGTTCGCTGGAAGCCGATATTCAGGAAAAATACCGCGAGCCGACACCGGAAGCACTGGTTGAGTCGGCAATGCGGCATGTTGATATTCTGGACCGGCTGAATTTCGATCAGTTTAAAGTTAGTGTTAAAGCGTCAGATGTGTTTTTGGCGGTAGGTGCGTATCGCTTACTGGCGACACAAATTAAACAGCCCTTGCACCTTGGCATCACCGAAGCCGGTGGTGCACGCGCCGGCGCCGTTAAGTCAGCGATTGGCTTAGGTATGCTGCTGGCTGAGGGTATCGGCGATACGTTACGGATTTCGCTGGCCGCTGATCCGGTGGAAGAAGTTAAAGTGGCCTTTGATATTCTGAAATCACTGCGCATCCGCTCGCGTGGTATTAACTTTATTGCCTGCCCCAGCTGTTCGCGGCAGGAATTTGATGTGATTAAAACCATGAACGAGCTGGAACAGCGGCTGGAAGATGTGGTCGAGCCCCTGACCGTTTCAGTAATTGGTTGTGTGGTAAATGGTCCGGGTGAAGCCTTAGTGTCGGATTTAGGTGTCGCCGGTGCCAGTAAAAAAAGTGGCTTTTACCTGAATGGCGAACGCCAAAAGCTGCGGCTGGATAATGATAACATTGCCGAGCAGCTGGAGCAGCAGGTGCGGCAGTATTTGCAGCAGCGGATTGCGGTAAAGCAAGTCTAGGGCGACATTTCAGCCACTACAGATTATAATCACGCTTTTTTATTAACCTATTGCATGTGGGCGCTGCGGCGCCCCCAAAATGGAAGCAAAATTTTGTCGAAGCAAATCCAGGCAATTCGCGGCATGAATGACTGCCTGCCGCAGGACAGTGCCCTCTGGCAATATGTAGAAACCACCTTGCGCGACACCGCTGCCAGTTATGGTTACAGCGAAATCCGTTTTCCGATTGTCGAGATGACCGAGCTATTTAAACGCTCGATTGGTGAAGTCACCGATATCGTTGAAAAAGAGATGTATACCTTTACCGATCGCAATGGCGACAGCTTGACGCTGCGCCCGGAAGGTACCGCCTGCTGCGTCCGCGCCGGCAATGAACATGGTTTACTGTACAATCAGGAACAGCGGCTGTGGTATACCGGGCCGATGTTCCGCCACGAGCGGCCGCAAAAAGGTCGTTACCGCCAGTTTCATCAGTTTGGTCTGGAAGCCTTCGGTATTGCCACGCCGGATATTGATGCTGAAGTGATTATTCTGACGGCGCGGATTTGGCAAAAGCTGGGTTTAACGCCTTATGTAAAACTGGAATTGAACTCACTCGGCTCCAATGAGGCGCGTGCCGCCTATCGCGATAAGTTAGTTGCTTATCTGGAACAACATAAAGACTTGCTGGATGAAGACAGTCTGCGCCGGCTGTATAGCAACCCGCTGCGGGTGCTGGACAGTAAAAATCCGGCGCTGGCTGACGTGCTGGCCAAAGCGCCGAAACTGGCTGAGCATCTGGACGCTGAGTCTGCCGCACATTTTGCCTCGCTGCAGCAGCGTTTAACCGCAGCCGGTATTGAGTTTGTGATTAATCCACGACTGGTACGTGGCCTGGATTATTACAACAAAACCGTATTTGAATGGGTAACCACTGAGCTGGGCGCTCAGGGTACCGTCTGTGCCGGTGGTCGTTATGATGGTTTGGTTGAGCAGCTCGGTGGCAAGGCGACCCCTGCGGTTGGCTTTGCGATGGGGCTGGAGCGCTTAATCCTGTTACTGCAAAGTTTAAACCTGGCACCGGATTTACCGGCGCAAGCGGATATTTATCTGCTGGCGATGGGTGAAACTGCGGAACTTGCCGCTATAAGTGTTGCCGAAAGGCTGCGTAGCGAGTTACCGGCAAAACGTGTTATCTTGCACTGCGGTGGCGGTAACCTGAAAAAACAATTTAAAAAAGCAGACAAGTCAGGCGCAGCCATAGCGCTGATTTTAGGCGAAGAAGAACTGGCGCGGCAGGAAATTACCGTTAAATGGTTGCGCGAAGAGAAGCCACAACAAACGCTAAAGCTGAGTGAACTAGCACAGCAGCTGGCCTGAAAGTATACGGAGTAGTTAGGTGGAAATTTACAGCAGTGAAGAACAACAGGTTGAGGCCATTAAACGCTTTTGGAACGAGTACGGCAAAGCCATTGTCGGTGGTGTCGTTATTGGTTTAGCCACCCTCTATGGCTGGCGCTATTATCAGGCGGAGCAACGTGCCAGCGCTGAAGCCTTATCCGGTAGTTACAGCCAGTTAGTGCAACAGCAGGGCGGTGACGACGAATGGATCGCCCAGGCGCAGAGTTTTATTACCGCTCAGGGCTCCAATAACTATGCTATTTTTGCCGCCTTATTAACTGCCAGAGAAGCGGTTAATAAAGGGGATTTAGCCCTGGCTGTACAACAGCTGAGCTGGGTACAACAGCAAACCAAAGATGCCGGCGTTAAGGCTATTGCCCAATTGCGGTTAGCCCGGGTACAGCGTGAAATCGGTGATCTGGCGGCTGCTCTGGCCACCGTTAATCAGCCGGTACCGGAAAGCTTTGCTGCGCAACAAGCCGAGTTAAAAGGCGATATTTTGCAGCAAAGTGGTGATTTGGCTGGCGCTAAAGCGGCTTACCAGCTGGCGCTGAGCAAAGCACCGCAAAATACGCAGTTGGTACAAATTAAGCTGGATGAGCTGGCGCACGTTGCTGTGACGAATTAAGGGGCCGGCATGAGATTTTCTGTTAAACAGGCCGCGGTCGTATTAATGACCCTAACGCTGGCTGCCTGCTCCAGCAAAGAGAAGCTGGTATTGCCAGAAGTACAAAATCAGATCAGTCCGAAAAAAGTCTGGAGTGCTCAGGTTGGTAAGGGCGTAGCGCATTATGAATCAGGCTTAAGGCCACTAATTCATGCTGAGCGGGTCTACATGGCCAGCCGCGAAGGCATGGTGATGGCGTTTGAGCTGAGCTCCGGCAAACGGCTCTGGACCTATGACCTGCGCAAAGACGACACCCTATCGACAATCCAGAAGCTACGTCAGCGTTTCTCGTCGGATAATGCCCGCATTGCCGGTGGTATCAGCCAGGGCTTTGGTAATATCTATTTCGGTACCGAAAATGGCGAAGTTGTTGCACTGAATGCCGAAACAGGTCAGTTAAGCTGGCGGGTACAGGTTCCGGGAGAGGTGCTGGTTAGCCCGGCCGTCGGTGATGGTTTTGTGGTAGCAAAATTAGGCACTGGCGCTCTGGTTGGTCTAAGCTCAGACAATGGTGAACAGCGCTGGATTTTTGAGAACGAGCAGCCGCCTCTGACGCTGCGCGGTACAGGTGAGCCGGTGATTGACAGTGGTGGCGTGGTGTATGGCGCGGCCAGCGGTCGGGTTGGCGTGCTAATAGTTGATCGCGGCTTTCAGGCCTGGGAAGAAAATATTGCCACGCCCAAAGGCAGTACCGATCTGTCACGGCTGGTCGATGTCGATGCCAAGCCGATAGTCATCGCCGGTACCATCTATAGCATTGCCTTTAATGGCGAATTGCATGCACTGGACCTGCGCACCGGCCAGCAATTGTGGAAGCGTGATTATGCCAGCTTCCGCAATATGACAGTGCAGGGCACAGTGTTGTATCTGGTGGACTCGGTCGGGCGGATCCATGCCGTCGATCGGCGCAATGGTACTGAATTATGGAGCCAAACCGGATTGCACCGCCATTTCCTGACCGGACCGGCTGTGTATAAAGACTATCTGGTGGTGGGTGATAATAAAGGCAATTTACATTGGCTGGATCGCAACAGCGGTGATTTTGTTGCCCGGCAAAGTTTTGACAGCTCCGGCTTTTTCCGTGAGCCGGTCAGCAATAACGAGGTGCTGGTGATCAGTACCCGCGATGGCGAGCTGACCGTACTGCAAACGCCTTAACACAGGCGGGTTGCGCTTTTAAACTGAAAACAGGCCTGACTCAGGCCTGTTTTGTTATTTTTTGAGGTTGACACCATGTTACCTGTAGTGGCCCTGGTAGGGCGCGCCAATGTTGGCAAATCGACGTTATTTAACCGCCTGACCCGCACCCGGGATGCCCTGGTGGCGGATTTTCCGGGGCTGACCCGCGATCGTAAATACGGTTCGGTAAAGTTTGAAGGCATGGAGTTTATCGTGGTCGATACCGGTGGTATCGATGGCAATGAGCAAGGCATTGAAGTGGAGATGGCTGAGCAGTCATTAAAAGCCATTGCCGAAGCGGATGTGGTGCTGTTTATGGTTGACGCCCGTGCCGGCGCAACGGTTGGTGATACGGCTATCGCGGCGCATATTCGTAAAGTCGAAAAGCCGGTATTTCTGGTTGCCAATAAAACCGATGGCCTGGATGCCGATACCGCAGTCGCGGATTTTTACAGCCTGGGCCTGGGCGAAGTCTATCCGATTGCCGCGGCGCATGGTCGCGGTGTTACCTCGTTACTGCAACTGGCGTTACTGCCGTTCTTACAGCAGCAACTGCCCGCGACAGTTGAGGGCGAAGCCCAGGAAGACGCAGAATTTACCGAATCGGCCGATTTTAAAGAGATGACAGAGGAAGAAGCCGAGGCCGAAGCGGCGCGCTTGCGTTCCGAGCATATTAAACTGGCAATTGTGGGCCGGCCCAATGTCGGCAAATCGACACTGACCAACCGCATCCTCGGCGAAGAGCGGGTCGTGGTCTATGATATGCCCGGCACCACCCGCGATTCGATTTATATTCCGATGCAGCGCAACGACCGTAACTACACCTTGATTGATACCGCTGGCGTGCGTCGTCGCGGCAAGATCGATGATATGGTCGAAAAATTCTCCGTGGTGAAAACCCTGCAGGCGATTGAAGATGCCAATGTGGTGGTATTAGTGCTGGATGCGCGGCAGGGCATTTCCGATCAGGATTTAAGCATCCTCGGCTTTGTGCTGAATGCTGGTCGTTCCTTAGTGTTGGCAGTTAATAAATGGGATGGCCTGAACGACAGCGTGAAAGATGAGATTAAACGTGAGCTGGACCGCCGCCTGGGCTTTATCGACTTTGCCCGGCTGCACTTTATCTCGGCCTTGCATGGCTCTGGTGTCGGTAATTTATTTGAGTCGGTGGAAGAAGCCTTTGATTCTGCCACTAAGCGGGTCAGTACTTCGCTGCTGACGCGGATTATGAAAATGGCGCAGGAAGATCATCAGCCACCAATGGTTGCCGGACGGCGGGTAAAGTTAAAGTATGCCCATGCCGGTGGTTACAACCCGCCTATTATCGTTATTCATGGTAACCAGGTAAAAGATTTGCCAGATTCCTATAAGCGCTATCTGATGAACTATTATCGCAAGGCGTTGCAGATGATGGGCACGCCAATTCGCATTGAATTCCGCGAAGGCGAAAACCCCTTTACCCCGACCAAAAAGAACACTGAAACCGCGTTGCAGAAATATAAGCGCGAGCGGCTGTTAAAAGCGCGGCAAAAACTGGCACAGAAGAACTAAGGATCACCCGATGAAATTTCGTTTTCCGGTCATTGTAATAGATGAAGACTTCCGCTCTGAGAATATCTCTGGCTCAGGGATCCGTGATCTGGCAGAAGCCATTGGCAGCCACGGCTTTGAAGTCATTGGCTACACCAGCTATGTCGATCTGACCGCCTTTGCCCAGCAGGCCAGCCGCGCCTCCTGTTTTATTTTGTCGATTGATGATGAAGAGTTTGGCAGCGGCAGTGAGCAGGAAGTGAATGTGGCACTGGCTGAGCTACGCGCCTTTGTGAAGGAAGTGCGCAAACGCAATGCCGATATTCCAATCTTCCTTTATGGCGAAACCCGCACCAGCCGGCATATCCCGAACGATATTTTGCGTGAGCTGCATGGCTTTATCCATATGTTTGAAGACACGCCGGAGTTTGTGGCACGGCATATTATCCGCGAGGCACGCAAATACCTGGATGCCTTAGCGCCACCGTTTTTTACTGCGCTGATGGATTATGCCCAAGATAGCTCTTACTCCTGGCACTGCCCGGGACACTCCGGTGGCGTGGCCTTTCTAAAGAGCCCGGTCGGTCAGATGTTCCACCAGTTCTTTGGTGAGAATATGCTACGCGCCGATGTCTGTAACTCGGTGGATGAGCTGGGGCAGCTGTTGGACCATACCGGTCCGGTGGCTGAAAGCGAAGCCAATGCGGCGCGGATCTTTAATGCCGATCACCTGTTCTTTGTCACCAACGGTACCTCCACCTCAAATAAGATGGTCTGGCACTCAGTGGTGGCGCCGGGTGATATCGTGGTAGTGGACCGTAACTGTCATAAATCCATTCTGCACTCGATTATTATGACCGGCGCGATCCCGGTATTTTTAATGCCGACCCGCAACCACTACGGCATTATCGGCCCGATCCCGAAAAGTGAGTTTTCACCCGAAGCCATTGCAAAGAAGATTGAGGCCAATCCGTTTGCCCGCAATGCGAAAAATAAAAAGCCCCGTATTCTGACCATTACCCAGAGTACCTATGACGGTATTTTGTATAACGTGGAAGAGATTAAGCAGGAGCTGGGCTCGACCATCGATACGCTGCATTTTGACGAAGCCTGGCTGCCGCATGCCAGCTTCCATGAGTTCTACCACAATATGCATGCCATCGGTAAAGATCGGCCGCGGTCAGAAGATACGCTGGTGTTTGCCACCCAGTCGACGCATAAACTGCTGGCCGGTTTATCGCAGGCATCACAAATTCTGGTACAAAATGCCGAAAAGCGCAGTCTGGATACCCATCGCTTTAACGAGTCTTACCTGATGCACAGCTCCACCAGCCCGCAATATGCAATTATTGCCAGCTGTGACGTGGCCGCAGCGATGATGGAACCACCGGGTGGTACGGCGCTGGTAGAAGAAAGCTTATTGGAAGCGATCGATTTTCGCCGCGCGATGCGCAAAGTGGATGCCGAGTTTGGTGAGGATGACTGGTGGTTTAAAGTCTGGGGCCCGGACCGTTTGCCGGAAGAGGGCATTGGTAACCGTGAGAAGTGGGTACTGCACGCGCAGGACAGCTGGCACGGTTTTGGCGAAATTGAATCGGGCTTTAATATGCTGGATCCGATCAAGGCCACCATCATTACGCCGGGCATGAACCTGCATGGTCAGTTTGATGAAACCGGTATTCCGGCCGCCATCGTCAGCAAGTATCTGGCCGAGCACGGTATTATTATCGAGAAAACCGGCCTTTATTCGTTCTTTATTATGTTTACTATCGGTATTACCAAGGGGCGCTGGAACTCGATGGTGACCGAGCTGCAGCAGTTTAAAGATGACTATGACCAGAACCTGCCAATGTGGCGGGTGATGCCGGAATTCGCCGCCAAGAACCCGCGCTATGAGAAAGTTGGCCTGCGCGATCTGTGTCAGCGCATCCACAATATGTACCGTAAGTACGATGTGGCTAAGGTAACGACTGAGATGTATCTGTCGAATATCGAAACCGCGATGACGCCAGCCGATGCCTGGGCCAAGATGGCACACCGCGAAATTGAGCGGGTGTCGATTGATGATATCGAAGGCCGGGTTACTGCTATGCTGGTAACGCCTTATCCACCGGGTATTCCACTGATGGTACCGGGCGAGCGCTTTAATAAAACCATTATCAACTATCTGAAATTCACCCGCGCCTTTAACAGCGAGTTCCCGGGCTTTGAAACCGACGTGCACGGTTTAGTACGGGAAACAGTTGACGGTGATGTGAAGTATTTTATTGATGTGGTGCTAGAGTAAAGTCGAGGCGAACTGTTGCATCCGGCAACAGTTCGCCTATGCTGCAAGGACGCAACAGTGGCAATTTTGCCCGGCCATCGCTAACAGGGACAGATGCATTGAGTAGCTCACCCCCGCTGAATAAAACCCAGGCACAAGAGCGTGTCGATCAAATCCTGGCGTTTCGCGCCGAGCAACAACTGCTGGCCGAACAAGGCTTATTACCGCCCGAGCTGCAGGCTGGCAAGGTGCGCGACTATCACGATGCGTTGTTACAGCAGTTCCAGCATAGCCTGAATATCGATCTGAATGCTAAGGCCCGGCATCTTTCGCTGGGCATGCAAATCGTTTCTTTTTTAGGTGCACTGGCGCTGGCTGCCAGTTTGTTTTTTCTGTTCTATCAGTATTGGGGTTTCTTTGGTACCGCAGCCCAGGTCGGACTGTTGATCAGTGCGCCGCTATTAAGCCTGGGGCTGGTCGGGTGGCTCATGCGGATCGATGCCAGCGGTTACTATGCCAAGCTGGCAGCTCTGGTGTCCTTCGCCGCCTGGGTGCTGAATATCGTGATGCTGGGCAGTATTTTTAATTTACCGGCATCGCCAAATGCCTTTGCCGTCTTTGCGCTCTATGCCTTTACGCTGGCGTATTTACTAAACCTGCGGCTACTGTTAGCTGTGGGTATGCTCTGTAGTTATATTTTTCTTGGCGCCCGCTTTGGTAGCTGGATGGGCAGTTACTGGGTGTCGACCGGCGAATATCCGGAACATTTTCTGTTAACCAGCCTGTTGTTCTTTTTATTACCCCTTAAATTTAAGCAGCAGCACTACGATGGTTTTGCTGCCATTTATCAGATCCTCGCGGCGGTAGTGTTCTTTGTCGCGATACTGATCCTGGCGAACTGGGGCAGTGTCAGTTATTTACCCTGGTCGCATAGCGTCATTGAGGGACTGTATCAGGTGCTGGGTTTTGTCTGTAGCGCCTTGCTGGTGCTGTACGGTATCCGGCAACAGGCGGCAAAGTTAATGCTCACCGGTAATGTGTTCTTTGCGTTGTTCCTGTATACCAAGTTTTTTGACTGGTGGTGGGACTGGTTACCGAAGTACCTGTTCTTTTTCCTGTTGGGGCTGACGGCCATTCTGGCACTGTTAATCTTTAACCGGTTACGCCTGGCGGTACAAACCGCAGCCAAGCCAGATGAGGTGGCCCATGTCTAAGCCAGGGGCAAAAAAGCTGTTACTGTTGGCTGTGATAACCATACTGGGCGTCAACGCCTTTATCCTTAGCAAAGTCTGGCTAAACCGCAGTGTGGTTGTGGCTGAGCTGACGCTGAGTGAGCGGGAGCTTGGCTTGCCATACCACTGGGGTATGGCTAAAGAAGATTCATCATTACGCTTTAATCTGATCTGGACCACACCCGGGCCAATGCCAAGCGAGGATGAATGGCAATATTTGTATCGGCAGCAACAACGTATCCTAAGGTTGCAGCAGCCGCAGTTTGCCAGTTTTCATTTCGGTAGCTGCGCGGATGGCTATCAGCGGCAACAGCGCTCAGGTTGGGTACTGCTGGAGTTTAATGGTCAGAGTTATCAGGATTACCTGAGACAAGCAGAACAACATTATGCGGCATTGCAGCAACGGCTGGCAGCAGAAGCGGCTGCTGAGTTAAATACCAGCATGGTACAGGACAGGCTGCAGGAAGCAGCAAAACGCCGGCAGGAGCAGCAACAACGTGCTGAAGAGCAATGGCGGGTTGCCCGCGAGGAGGCAACCCGGCTGTTTGTGATTGATGCGGCCGCCGACCGCAACTTATTACAGCAAACACTGGCAAAACATAGTGGGCCTACTGCCGGTCAACTATTGATAGTGCCGGCAGATATTCAGCTTAGCTATACCTGGTGTCAGGACGATAAAGCAGCAAAACAACCCGAGGTGCTGGTAAACCGCTTGGCGGTGGAGTCGTTATATGTGGCCAAGCCGTATGCGCAACACTTGCCACGGGATACCAATCGTCAACAGAAAATCCGCTTTCAGGCTCAGCTGCGCTATGGCCGTTATGCCGAGCCCTGGCTAAGTGCGCTGACGCTCAGCGGGACTGAGCCTTAAGCTATTGGCTGCTGCGGTAAATCTAACAGCAGCTGCTCCAGCTTAAACACATGTTCATCCTGTTCGTTAAGCTGGCGCAGTGCCTGTGCCAGCTGTAGCAAATACTCGCTATTCGGGCCGCTTGGGCCATGGCTTTTGGCGATTTGCCGGGCAATCACCGCTTCCGGTGCCGGCCCCAAATAGGCGGCATTATCCGGATTGGCAATATAGACCACGCCTTGCGTAGTGCCTGAGCTATCCGCTGTGGAGTGGGGACCTGCGTTATCCAGCCAGTGTAGTTCGGTAAAAAAGCGCAGATAGCCGTTTTTCTCACGCTGATCTAAATGGGCAAAGGTATCCGGTGTTACCTGATACGCCATACCGACACAGCGCTTACCGGCCGCTTCCACCAGGGTAACAACCCGGCCCGGTGCCTCTGGCGTACCACGGTGATCGTGCGAACCTTGCCAGAAGCGGCGCTGCCAGCCATAAATACAGGCCGGCCGGCAAGCGAGATAGGGAAAATCCGCTTTATAGATTAAAGAACCATAACCGAACAGCCATACCGTATTCAGATGATCTAAGGGTTGGCGTTGTTGGTTTAAGGCAATGGTATTAACAGGCATAAAGTTTCTGCGTTATCCGCGTAGTAATCCGGGTTTATTTCATCGTATTTGAGTATGACAATGGTTCGGGTATTGCTTGGTCGCCAGGCATGTTGTTAGTTGAGAAGCTGGCCTGAGTAACGGTATTGCGGCCGGCCTGTTTGCTGGCATATAAAGCCTCATCAGCCAGCTTAACAGCCTCCATTGCCGGGTGTTCTGTGGGGATAACATGCACCATACCAATACTGATGGTCAGGTTAACCTGATCCTCGTCAAGCCATACCAGTTGTTGTGCCACTTGTTGGCATAAGCGCTGCCCGACTTTTAACGCCGTTTGTTCATCGATATCAATAAGTAGCGCGGCATATTCCTCACCGCCAATCCTGCCAATAATATCGTTGCTGCGTAATTGCTTTGACAGCAGCCTGGCAACTGCTGTTATGGCCTTGTCTCCCACCGCATGTCCGAACGTGTCATTAATACGCTTAAAAAAATCGATATCGATCATCATAACGGCAGCGGGGGTTGTCGAATACTGTCGCCAGAAACGCTCAAGTTGATAGAAAAAATGCTCGCGGTTGGCCAGCCGGGTTAAGCCATCGCGTTGCGATTTTAGCGTCAGTTTGCGTTCCAGTTTTAAAAAGCTTAACCAGGGCAGCAGTAAAGCAGTTAGCGTTGTCAGCAGAATATGGCTAAGTAAGGTGTAAATTGACGCTTCCGGCAAGCCATGCAGATTCAGTTGCTGCCAATTAATCAGCACCAGCGTCGCCTGGATAAACATCACAACCGCATGGCTAACAAAGACGCATTGCAGAGTGCGGGTAAAAGTCGGCTCGGAGATCACTGATTTTTGCAGTAAACCCGCGCAAAGGCAGAATGTGATGCCGATCGAGGTCGCGGCGACCAGGCTAAGCAAGCCGGGATGCTGATAACTGAGTAACAACAGCAACAGCGCCAGAGTAAGCAGCCAAATTGCTTGTTGGCGGCGTTTTCTGGTGTAGCGGAAACGGGAAAATTGCACTAAGCCAGCGAGTATATAAACCGGTGCCAACAGTAACAGGCTATCGGCAATAAAGAAGCTAAGCCAGGGCGGTAGCGGGTAGGGCCGAAGCACAACTAACGCCGAGCCCAACACAAAACTGCCGCACGAATAGGCCCAAAGCTTAAAACAGCGATCCTTGGGTTTGCGGCGGTACAGCAAATAAAGATAAAGACCGACAGTTAAATTGGTGGTTAACGCCAGCGTGATAACTGTCGGCAGATGCATACTAGCTTACCTGAGCAGCAATTTGCTGCAGGGCTGCCGCCAGTTGTTGTGGCTCCTGAGCGCCGGAAATCAGGTATTTATTATTGATAATAAAGGCCGGTACGGAAGAAATGCCAGCATGCTGATAGCGAGCGATATCCTGTTGTACCTGCTCGCTGTAGGCATCTGAGGCCAGAATTTGTGCTGCCGTTGTTACATCTAACCCCAGTTTAGCCACACAGTCGAGCAGCACCTGATGCCTGGAGACATCAGCAGCCTCACCAAAATAGGCGGTGAATAAGGCCATTTTCATTGCCGTCGCCTGGCCCTGCGTCTCTGCCCATTTCACCAGCCGGTGTGCATCAAAGGTATTGCAGGTAAAGCGCTGCTGCATCTTGCTGAAATTTAAACCAAGCTCCGCCGCCACTTCCATAATGTAAGCCTGGCTTTGCCGCATCTCGGCTTCGGATTTGCCGTATTTACGGCTTAGCGCCGGCAGGATCGGCTGTTGCGGCGCGTTTTTATCCGGGTTGAGCTCAAAGGCATGCCATTCCAGTTCAATCTTAAGTTCAGGCAGGCTGGCCAGCGCACGCTCTAAGCGGGCATAACCAACAGCGCACCATGGGCAGGCGATATCAGAAACCAGGTCAATTTTCAGGGTGGTCATGCAGTGTCCTCTTAAATAGTTACCATGGCCGGTTTACACCCGCCGCCGCTCGCTCAGTCTTTTACCACCTGTGTCACCACTGCGCTAAAGCTCCCTCGCGCCAGTCGGGTACTTATGGCATCGCCAACCTTAAGGTGCGCGCTACTGGTCAGCGCCTGCTGCTGGCTGTCAAAACTGATGCTATAACCCCGTGCCAGCGTCGCCAGTGGGCTAACGGTATGCAGCTGGGCACTGAGTCGGGCCAGTTGCTGACTGCTGTATTTTAACTGTTGCTGTTGCGCCTGCTGCAGACGTTTTGCCAGCTGCTGTAACTGCAGTTGCTGTTGCTTAATGGCTTTGGCCGGCGATAAGTGCTGCAGGCTTTGTTGTAAATAACTGTGTTGCCGCCGCGCGGTTTGCAGGTGTTGCTGCATCCGCCGTTGCAAACGTAGCTGCAATTCATCCAGCCGCTGCTGCTGTTGCTCCAGCCGCCGCTGTGGATGCAGTTGCTGCAGCCGTTGTTGCAGTTGCATTAAACGTGGTTGCTGCTGTGCGAGTTGCCGGCGCATGGCGCGGCTAAGGCGTTGCTGCAGCTGTGTTAACGCCACCAGATACTGGCTTTGGTCCGGTGATACCAGCTCTGCCGCGGCTGAGGGCGTGGCGGCCCGCACATCGGCGACAAAATCGGTTAGCGCAAAATCAATTTCGTGGCCCACCGCACTGACAATCGGGATCGGACACTCTGCCACGGCACGGGCCAGGGCTTCATCATTAAAACACCAGAGATCTTCAATCGAGCCGCCGCCGCGGCCGATAATCAGCACATCGACTTCGTTGCGTCTTATCGCGGTGCTGAGCATATTTCGAAGCTGAGCGGCGGCGGTTTCCCCCTGCACCTGACAAGGATAAATAATCAGCTCAATGCCCGGCGCCCGGCGCGCCAGCACGGTAATAATATCGCGAACGGCAGCACCGGTAGGCGAGGTAATCACCCCTACACGCCGCGGATTGGCGGGTAACGGCTGTTTGCGTTCAGGGGCAAATAAGCCCTCGGCTGCCAGTTTGGCTTTAAGTTGCTCAAACTGTTGTTTTAACAGGCCAGCACCGGCCGGTTCAATAAATTCGGCCAGCAACTGATATTCACCACGCGGCTCATAGACACTAATTCGGGCCCGGATCAGCACTTGCTGACCATTTTGCGGCCTGACAGTGGCATAGCGGTTGGCTTGCTTAAACATCGCTACCTTAACCTGTGCCGCCTGATCTTTGAGGCTAAAATACCAATGGCCGGAGGCGGCTGCGACAAAGTTTGACACTTCGCCAACCAGCCATAGCTGCTGAAACTGCAGCTCCAGCGTCAGTCGTACTTCAGAATTCAGGCGTGATACCGTATAAATATCCGGGTTTTGCATAGCGTTATTCGGTTGAGCAATCAGGCCCCTAGTGTACCCAGAGTGGGGCTACCTGACAAAAAGAAAAAAAGCCTTTGTCCTAAAGCCCGCTTTGCGCTAAAATTGCACCGCAACATTCCCTATCATTTCACCCAGAAAGCGAGATTGTTGCAATGCTCAGGATCATCAAAGAAGCCCTTACTTTTGACGACGTGTTATTAGTACCGGCACACTCTACTGTGTTACCCCACACTGCGGATTTACGCACTAAACTTACCGCCTCAATCACGCTGAATATCCCGATGGTATCCGCTTCTATGGATACGGTTACCGAAGCCCGGCTGGCCATTGCGCTGGCGCAGGAAGGCGGTATCGGTTTTATTCATAAAAATATGACCATTGAAGAGCAGGCTGCCAACGTACGTAAAGTGAAAAAGTACGAAAGCGGTGTGGTATCTGATCCGGTAACGGCCTCTGCTGAGATGACGGTACGCGAAGTGCAGGCATTGGCGCAGCAGCATGGTTTCTCCGGCTTTCCGGTACTGGATAAACAGGGTGAATTAGTCGGTATCGTTACCGGCCGGGATATGAGCTTTGAAGCCAATCTGCAGGCGAAAGTGACCGAGGTGATGACGCCGCGTGAGCGTCTGGTGACGGTAAATGAAAATGCCCCACGCGAGCAGGCGCTGAAGCTGATGCACCAACACCGTATCGAGAAGGTACTGGTGGTGGATGATCACTTTAAACTGAAAGGCTTGATCACCGTTCGTGACTACTACAAAGCCGCCAGTAAGCCGAATGCCTGTAAAGATGAATTAGGCCGGCTACGGGTCGGTGCGGCAGTGGGCGTTGGCCCAGGCACTGACGAGCGCATCGCTGCCCTGGTTGAAGCCGGTGTTGATATCCTGCTGATTGATACTTCACATGGCCACTCGCAAGGCGTTATTGACCGCGTTAAACAAACCCGCGCCCAGTATCCAGATTTGCAAATTGTTGCCGGTAATGTGGCAACGGCAGAGGGCGCTAAGGCGCTGGCCGAAGCCGGTGCCAATGCAGTGAAAGTGGGTATCGGCCCGGGTTCAATTTGTACTACCCGTATTGTTACCGGCTGTGGTGTACCCCAAATTACGGCTATTTCTGATGCAGTAGAAGGTGTAAAAGGCACCGACGTTTGCATTATCGCCGATGGCGGCATCCGTTTCTCCGGTGACATTGCCAAAGCCTTAGTGGCTGGCGCTAACTGTGTAATGGTGGGCTCGATGTTTGCCGGTACTGAAGAAGCGCCGGGCGAAGTTGAACTCTATCAGGGCCGCTACTACAAATCTTACCGCGGTATGGGCTCGTTAGGTGCGATGGCGCAGCGTAACGGTTCCTCTGACCGCTATTTCCAGGGCAGCAACAACGCGGAAAAACTGGTACCGGAAGGCATCGAAGGCCGTGTTGCCTATAAAGGCCCGATTGAAACCATTATCCATCAGCAAATGGGTGGCCTGCGCTCTGCGATGGGTTTAACCGGTTCACCGGATATCGATACCCTGCGTACCAAGCCCAGCTTTGTCAAAGTGACAGCCGCCGGCATGGGCGAATCGCATGTGCATGATGTGCAGATCACCAAAGAAGCACCGAACTACCGTTTGGGTTAAGTTGGCGGTTAGGTAAATTTAGCGTTTAGGTTAGCTTGGCGTTTTCGCTAAGCCAATACCCGAATCCGGCTGGCGCAAGCCAGCCGCCTGAGCATACAAGGTTACTATGAACAAAAATATTCATCATCATCGTATTCTGATCCTCGACTTTGGTTCGCAATATACCCAGCTGATTGCCCGCCGGGTGCGCGAAATCGGCGTTTACTGCGAGCTGTGGGCCTGGGATGTGACCGAAGCCCAAATCCGCGATTTTAATCCAACCGGTATTATCTTATCCGGCGGCCCGGAAAGCGTTACCGAAGCCGGCTCACCACGGGCACCGGTTTATGTGTTTGAAGCGGGCGTGCCGGTACTGGGCGTGTGCTACGGTATGCAAACCATGGCAGAGCAGCTGGGCGGTAAGGTACAGGGCTCAGATGAGCGTGAGTTTGGTTATGCCCAGGTTGAAGTGCTGGCGCCAAATGAACTGTTCGCCAAAATTGAAGATCATATCGGCGCCAACGGCAATGCCTTGTTAGATGTGTGGATGAGCCACGGCGATAAAGTGGTACAGATCCCGGCCGGTTTTACCACTATTGCCCAAACCCCAACCTGCCCGCATGCCGCCATGGCGGACGAAGCGCGGCAGTTCTACGGTGTGCAGTTCCACCCGGAAGTCACCCATACCCGCCAGGGCCTGCGGATGCTGGAGCATTTTGTTGTGGATATCTGTGGCTGTGACAAGCTGTGGACGCCAGCCTCGATTATTGAAGATGCCATCGTACGCTTAAAACAGCAAATCGGTGATGATCAGGTGATCCTGGGCTTATCCGGTGGTGTCGACAGCTCCGTGGTCGCCATGTTGCTGCACCGTGCTATCGGTAAAAACCTGACCTGTGTCTTTGTTGATAACGGCCTGCTGCGCCTCAACGAAGGCAAGCAGGTCATGGATATGTTTGGCGATCACTTTGGTTTAAATATTATCAAAGTCGATGCCGAACAGCGTTTCCTGTCGGCCTTAGCCGGCGTGGATGAACCGGAAGCGAAGCGGAAAATTATCGGCCGCGTTTTTGTCGAAGTGTTCGACGAACAAGCGCAAAAGCTGAGCAATGCCAAATGGCTGGCACAGGGCACTATCTATCCGGATGTGATTGAATCTGCAGGTTCAGCCACCGGTAAAGCCCATGTGATTAAATCGCACCATAACGTCGGTGGCTTGCCGGAGCATATGAAGCTGGGCTTAGTCGAGCCACTGCGCGAACTGTTTAAAGACGAAGTGCGCAAAGTCGGTTTAGAGCTGGGCTTACCGTACGATATGCTGTACCGTCACCCGTTCCCGGGACCAGGTTTAGGGGTGCGGGTACTGGGCGAAATCAAAAAAGAATACTGCGATTTACTGCGCCGTGCCGATGCGATCTTTATCGAAGAGCTGCATAAAGCCGATCTGTACAATAAAGTCAGCCAGGCGTTCGCGGTGTTCCTGCCGGTTAAATCAGTAGGTGTAATGGGCGATGCCCGTAAGTACGACTGGGTCATTTCGCTGCGTGCAGTAGAAACCATCGACTTTATGACCGCACACTGGGCACACCTGCCATATGAGTTACTGGGTAAGGTGTCGAACCGGATTATTAACGAGATCAATGGTATTTCACGAGTCGTCTACGATATCTCAGGCAAGCCACCAGCAACGATAGAGTGGGAGTGATTTTGACGTCGTCAAAATCCTAGCACTATTCTAAACGCTACACCTATCCAGGACTCCGGTACGCTCGTCGTACCGGAGTCCATCCTGCGATAGTGATAACAGCACCAAATCTCATCGCTACAGCAAACCTAGGACTCCGGTACGCTCGTCGTACCTGAGTCCATCCTGCGATAGTGATAGCAGCACTAATCTCAACGCTACCCCGATCCGGGACTCCGGTATGCTTGCCGTACCGGAGTCCATTCTGCGATAGTGGTAGCAGCACCAATCTCAACGTTAACCCAAACCAGGACTCCGGTACGCTCGCCGTACCGGAGTCCATCCTGCGAT
>MTET01000496.1_pt1 | contig 207571 bp, 192 predicted proteins | sample 1042671 | NCBI WGS metagenome assembly MTET01 (sample SAMN06185814, study PRJNA358809) | soil metagenome | isolation source: garden soil control | place: India | collected 2015-05-23
CTTTAATTCCACAAGCAATTTAGTAAGCCTGAGCGGTAGTTCAGTCGGTTGCTCTCTTTTAAAAATCAGCCGGCCTGTCACGCCAGCGCCAAAATGTTCACGGGTTCGAGTCCCGTCCGCTCCGCCACTTTACGTTCCATGCAATTTACAGCCGCCAAGCGGTAGTTCAGTCGGTTGCTCTCTGTTAAAAATCAACTGGCTAGTCAGTTAAGCATTGGCTTTATGTGCGGCTTTTTGCTGGTACATCGCCAGATCGGCAAAATGTAGTAGTTTATCAAGCTCAGTCGCATGAATTGGAAAGCTGGCATAACCCAGGCTGTATTGGATCTGAAACTGCTTGTCGTTAAATACGAAAACGGTGTCGCTAAGCCGTGCCGATACCTTGTTGATAATGTGCTGCAAGTCTTTCTCGCGATGTACGCGAGGTAAGATTACCAGAAATTCATCCCCAGATAAGCGACAGGCGTGATCTGAAGCCCGCAAGCCGGCCTGCAGTCGTTTGGCGACCTCTTGTAGCAGAGCATCTCCCACAGCATGACCATAGTTGTCATTCACTTCTTTAAATTTATCCAGATCCAGGCTAAGAATACTAAACTCCGCCTTTTCATTAACCAGCCTTTCCAGTAATTGCATGGCAAAGCGACGATTCGGCAGCAAGGTAAGCGGGTCTTGCAATGCATTTAAGCGAGCTTGTCGATAGGCGTAGTAAAGACTAAATAGTGCCAGAAAGAGCAAGATACACAGGCTGTAACCCACCAGCCTGACTAACAGACTACTTAAGCCAAACCGCCCTTGTTGGTCCTGAGGTAAGGCAAGAGCAATTTGCCAGCTGCCACTTAACAGACGAATATTCTCGATGGCAAAAGCATTGCTAAAGACGGCGGCATCCCCCCAAAACAGCTCTCCTTCAGCACCAGTGCCATCCACGCCACGCATCGCCAACTGGCCCTGATTTGCCAGTGCGAACAATCCTGTGCTTTGGAACAGTTTGTCGATATCGATAACGACACTACAGGTGCCCCAATATTGCTGATTAGTTGGCGCATCATTAAAAATCGGCATCCGGGCGATCACCGCTGTTCCCCCCTGCACCAAGGTCAGGGGGCCGGCGATCATAATATCCTGACGCTGCCGAGCCAGCTCCACTGTGCGAAATTGTGCCGGGACAGTACGGTAATCCAGACCGAGCGCAGCCTGATTACCCTCTATTGGGTAAATAAAGCGAATGATATTATCGGGAGCCACGGCGATATTACGGATACTGGTTGCTTTTCGCATCAGGGCCTGTGCTAATAGCTCCCAGTCGTCAGGGCCAGAAGAGGGGTTAACGCTGATAATGGTGGCCAGACTATCGGCCAGAAAAATATTGGCATTAAGTTCAGACTCAATATTAGCTCTGACCAAGGATAACTGCCGGCTCAGGCTTTGCTGTTGCTCAAGCGTCAGTTTCTGTAATAGGTTCTGGTGAAAAAATTCAACCAGCATAATGTTGCCAGCAAACAGCAGCGCACTGAGTAAACCAAGTAACCAACGATGGCGACGGCTGAGCAATCTTACTAGCATGGTCAGCACCGCCTGACTATCGAGGCGGTACCAATATAGTCCGGGCTACAGGGACGTTGCATTTGCCCTGGCAAGCCCATAACTAACTCTTGCGGGCAAAGCGCGCTAATTGCGCCTGCGTTGCCGCTGTGCCACTCAGTAAGTTGCGGGCAGCCTCGTCAATAGCAGCCATTTGTTGATAGGCCTGATTGGTCATCTGTTCGATGGCGCTCAAATGTCCCTGCGTTTGCTGATACTTTTGTTCCAGACTGGATACGCTGCCACTGATATTTTTCATGCCACCCTGAGCTGACTGTAACTCGGTTTGCAGCAATGAAAATTCGTGATTGGTGTCATGGATCTGGCTGCTGGCATCTTTCGCCTGTTGATTCAGACTATCTGATTCCTGCTTGGTTTCCTTGACCAGTCGCTCCATATCATTAAGGAAGCCTGAGATTTGTTTCGTGGCATCATTAACTTTGGCGGCCAGCGTACGGACTTCATCGGCAACCACGGCAAAGCCACGGCCGGCGTCACCGGCTCTGGCAGCTTCAATGGCGGCATTTAGCGCTAACAGATTGGTCTGGTCAGAAAAACCCTCGACCATGACCAGGATTTGCCGCACGTTTTCCGAGTTTTTCTGCAGACCATTGATGGTGGCGCCAAAGGAGTCGAGCAAACCAGCGATAGCGGCTAACTGGCGGTTCAATTGCTGCATCTGGCCACTGGCGACTTTGGCTTTATCCGCTGCCAGATTAGTAACCTGGCCCATTTGGTCACTGCTTTGCACGATCCTGGCCAGGTACTCGATCACTTCATCACTATCTTTGCGGATCTGCTGATTACGATGTTCGGTATCCTGTAAATTACGGCGGGTATGTTTAACCGCGTCAGATACTTGCTCATTGATCTGATGGTTGTCGCTGGCTTGTAAGTGCACTTTGGTCAGGACTTCACTAAGCTGGCCAACAAAATGATTAAACTCTTCCGACAGGGTGCGGAATTCGTCAAAGGTGAAGGCAGGTAAGCGCTGACTGAGATCAGCGCCCTGACGATTGCTTTCATGTAAGGTGCCAACCAGCGCCTGTACCGGCCGTACAATCAGGTGCCGCAGATAAAACCCGGTAAACAAAAAAGCGGCTGTGCCACTTAACAATAACAACCACCAAAGTGTCGCATCGCCATTGGCCGGATACGCCATCCATAACGCCAAACCAAAGAAAATACCAATAAACAGCATATTGCCGGCAATTTTTCGGTTAAGAGTAAAGAAAAAACTACGCTCAATAAAGCTGTACAGGGCCATGAATCTCTCCATTACGACTGAGACCTCTTCTGTTTTTCAAGCAGCATAACATAAAGGATAAGCGAAACTTTGATCTCGGCGGGGTTCGCTGTTGTTTAACGTCTTGTGGCGACAAAACAAATAGTATACCCGGACCAAAACGCTGGTTTCAGACTGTTGCTACAGACAATAGCCTAGTTTTTCGCTGGCGCCAAGATAGCGTTACGATAAGAAGAGATACTCCCGGTGGTTTAGCCGGGAGTCAGACAAAGAAGGTTATGCCTGTGAAAACGGCAGTTTGATTTTTCGGGCAATAAACCAGCCTGCGGTCATCGCCAAAACAAAACCCAGGGTACCGCTACTGCCTGAGGATAAAGCACTGATTGCCGGTCCCGGACAGTAACCGACCATGCCCCAGCCTAAACCAAAGACGGCAGCACCAATCAATAAGGGGTTATCGATATAACGGGCTGTGGGCAGATAAAACTGTTTATCAAACAATGGCGCCGGCTTATGGATAAATAACCGGTAGCCGACAGAATACACCGCCAGAGCGCCGGCCATAACCAGTGCTAAACTCGGGTCCCAGTCGCCACTCAGATCAAGAAAAGCCAGCACTTTCTGTGGGTCAATCATTTTCGAGATGGCCATGCCCACTGACATCAGTAAACCGGCGAGAAAAGCGATTAAGAGTTTCATGGTTGACTCCTTAAAACAGCAGGCTGGCGGCCAGCACGCCAAACAGCATAAAAACCAGGGTGGCCGCTAAGGACCGTGGCGAAAAGCGGCCAATCCCGCACACGCCATGGCCAGAAGTGCAACCTGAGCCCCAGGCGGTGCCCAGGCCAACCAACAAACCCGCGGCCAGCGTAAAGGGACTAAGCTCAGGTGTGCTATAGCTAAAGTCCTGATAAAACAGGGCTGTTAACAGTGGTCCTGCTACTAAGCCCAGCACAAAGGCAAGCCGCCAGAGCTTGTCGTCTTTCTGAAATAACAGGGCGCTGGTAATGCCAGAGATACCGGCAATTCGGCCCAGGCCAACCAATAATAATAAGGTGCCCAAGCCGATTAACGCACCGCCTAATAGTGCAGATACCGGGGTAAAGTTTTCCATTTAAACCTCCTACGCTTTAACAGGATAACCGGCGTCTTGCCAGGCCTGCATACCGCCGGCAACCGAATAGACATCGCTAAAGCCCATGCGCAGTAATGATTCTGCTGCCAGGGCTGAGCGGGCACCGGAGCGGCAAATCAGATAGAGCGGTCGCTCCGCTAGTTGCGCTAACGCCACTTCAGCGGCGCAGCCACTGGCGGCGACCAGTGGATGATTAGGTAATTGCATTTCTAACACGCCACGCGGATAGTTTACCGCGCCAACGATATGGGCCTGGGTAAACTCAGCCGGTTCACGCACATCAATCAGTAAGGGTTCGCTTTGCTGCTGCAGGTAAGCAGCCAGCTGAACAACATCGACTTCTTTAATTGCCGCTTTAGCTTCGGCGACCAGCTGTTGTGAGGTTTTCATAGGGATCTCCGTTAAGTTGCAAGCATTAAGTTATTTCAGTACCGACTGGCTAATCACCACTACCGCCATTACTGCCAGGAAGAGGGCAAAGCCTTTCTGTAATTTTGCTTTTGGCAATTTTTGACCCAGCCAGTTACCGGCGAAACTGCCAACAAAACCGGCCACCACCATTATCGCAATCACCTGCCAGTTAAAGCTCATGCCGGCCGCACTAAAAGCCAGATAATATTTGGTAAAACCAGCAAATGACTTCATCGCAATAATGCCAAGGCTGGTCGCCACGGCGATACCCAAAGGCAAGCCGCCCATCAGTACCAGCGCTGGCACAATTAAAAAGCCGCCACCAACACCGACAAAGCCGGTAATGGCGCCAACAACTAAACCGTCGGCCACCACTTTGGCCGGTTGAAATGGTCGTTGATTTGCTGTTTCCTGCTGGTGGTTGCGCCACATAAAAATGGCAGCAACCACCATCAGGATTGCGAAGACGAGTAGCTGCCAGCGGCTATCGACCAGGGTTCCTATCCAGGCGCCACCGTAAGTACCAAACATACCAGGAACACCAAACCACCACAGATGGCGCCAGCTAATGCGCTTTTGCCAGGCATTTTGTGCGGAACCGAGCAAACTAATACCGGCCACAATCAGCAGCGACGAGGCGATGGCCAGCTCCGCCGGCATCTGCAGTAAATACAACAGCACCGGCACCGTCAGAATAGAACCGCCCGAGCCGAACAGACCTAAACTGATACCGATAATAAGTGCGCCAAGTAATACGAACATTTGGACTCCATATTCTATTTTGGAATATGCTTATAACTTGTTTGCATTCTAGGCGCCTTTTCGCTAAGCTGCAACTAAAATTTAGCTTTAACTAATTTTAGAGGGTGAATGCGATGTCACAACAAAATTTGCTGATTGAAATGTTCTTTGATCACGACAGCTGCACCTTTAGCTATGTGGTAGCAGATAAAGCAACGGGCCAGGCTGCGATTATCGATCCGGTATTAAACTATGATGCAGCAGCTGGCGCGGTAAGCACCATTGATGCCGATAAGATGCTGGCGTTTTTAAAGGCTAACAACCTGACGCTGCAATGGGTGCTGGAAACCCATGCCCATGCCGATCATTTATCAGCAGCGCATTATTTAAAGCAACAAACCGGTGCCTGTATTGCCATTGGCGAGGGGATCCGTAAGGTGCAGCAAACCTTTAAGGTGGTATTTAATATCAGTGATCAAGAGCTGCTGGCCAAGGGCGATTATTTTGATAAGTTATTTGCTGATAATGAGGAATTTCAGATTGGTACCATTAAGGCTAAGGTGATCAATACGCCTGGCCATACCAACGACAGCGTCAGTTATCTGATAGCCGGTAATTTGTTTGTGGGTGACTCCTTGTTTATGCCTGACGCAGGTACAGCGCGCTGTGATTTCCCGGGCGGCGATGCCCATATTCTGTATCGCTCGATCCAGCGTATCTATCAGCTGCCGGAGGAAACCGTGATCTATATGTGCCACGATTACCAACCAAATGGCCGCGAGCTGTTATATAAAACCACCGTCGCCGAGCAAAAACAGCAGAATATCCATGTCAAAGCCGATACGGTTGAGGCAGATTTTGTCGCCAGACGTGAAGCGCGCGATAAAACGCTGGCGGTGCCACGGCTGATTTATCCTTCGGTGCAGGTGAACATTCGCGGCGGGCAGTTACCGCAGGCGGAGGCAAACGGCAGCCGTTATATTAAGATCCCGCTAAAAAGTGCGCTCTGACATTTAAAAACGAAAAAAATAAAGGCAGCCTCGGCTGCCTTTATCCTATCAAGCGGTCACTCAGCGTTTTAGCTGCTGATTAACAAAGGCCAGCACCTCATCGATAGCCAGCAACTCGGTGGCACCGCTGCGGCGGTTTTTATATTCCACCTGACGGTTATCCAAGTTACGCTCGCCGATGACAATATGATGCGGAATACCGACCAGCTCCATATCGGCAAACATCACACCCGGGCGCTCTTTACGATCATCAAACAGGACTTCAATACCGGCAGCAGTAAGCTGTTGGTACAGCAGTTCAGTGGCTTCGGCGATCCGTACTGATTTGTGCATATTCATCGGAATTAACACCACCTGAAATGGCGCTATCGCGTCAGGCCAGATAATACCGCGCTCGTCATGGTTTTGCTCGATGGCGGCAGCAACGATACGGGACACGCCAACGCCATAGCAGCCCATGGTCATGATCTGGTGCTTACCTTCTTCGTTCAGTACGCCGGCTTTCATCGCCTGTGAGTATTTGTCACCCAGTTGGAAGATATGGCCCACTTCAATACCGCGCTTGATCACCAGCTTACCAAAGCCACAGGGGCTGGCATCGCCTTCCACCACATTGCGCAGGTCGGCAACCTGATAATCGGTGACATCGCGGTCCCAGTTAACACCGGTCAGATGGAAGCCATCCTGATTAGCACCACAGCTAAAATCGGCCAGATGCGCCGCGCTGCGATCGACAATCAGCGGCAGCGGGCACTTTACCGGGCCTAATGAACCCGGGCCGGCACCCATCACGGCGCGGATTTCTTCTTCCGAAGCAAACACCAGCGGGCTGGCAACTTGTGGCAGCTTTTCGGCTTTAATTTCGTTTAATTCGTGATCGCCACGCAGTACCAGGGCAACCAATGTCTGTGGCGCATCGTCACTGGCTTTGGCGGCATAGACAATCAGCGTTTTGCTGATTTGACTGGCCGGCTGCTGTAACAGCGCGGCAACTTCAGCGACCGTTTTCGCGTCAGGGGTTGCTACCTGTGTCAGCTGCTGCGTCGGGGCAGGGCGGGGGCCTGCCGGTGCCTTGGCTTCCGCCATTTCGATGTTTGCGGCGTAATCGCTGGTATCTGAAAAGGCAATCGCATCTTCACCTGAGGCAGCAAGGACATGGAACTCGTGCGAGACACTGCCGCCGATAGCGCCGGTATCAGCCAGCACTGGCCGGTAGTCCAGACCTAAGCGGTTAAAAATATTGCAGTAGGCGCTATACATCGCATCATAGGTTTGCTGCAGCGATTCCTGACTTAAGTGGAAAGAGTAGGCGTCTTTCATCAGGAATTCACGCGCGCGCATTACGCCAAAGCGTGGCCGGCGCTCATCACGGAATTTAGTTTGGATCTGATACAGATTCAGCGGCAGCTGTTTATAGCTGGTGATTTCGCGGCGTACCAGATCGGTAATGACTTCTTCATGGGTTGGCCCCAGCACAAAGTCGCGCTGGTGGCGGTCAACAAAGCGCAGCAGCTCAGCGTCCATTTTTTCCCAGCGCCCCGATTCCTGCCACAGCTCAGCCGGTTGTACCAACGGCATTAATACCTCAATGGCGCCGGCTTTATTCATTTCTTCGCGGACAATTTGCTCAACTTTACGCAGCACCCGCACACCAGACGGCAGATAGGTGTACATCCCCGAGGCCAGACGACGGATCATTCCGGCGCGCAGCATAAGTTTATGGCTGATCACCTCGGCATCGGCCGGGGTCTCTTTCATGGTCGATAATAAATACTGACTGGTGCGCATGTGATTCTCTGTAAAAAGCTGATTCTTAAGTGGCGGCTATTCTAGCAACGGTTTTACTCGGGCAGAAGTTTAATCTGCTGATTAATTACCTGATTGGTCACTTGCTGCTGCGCGAGCATCCCGCCCAGGCTGTAAAGACTGCCGTTGATTTCTACCATAGCCCGCAGATCCATCACTGCGGTGGCGGCCTCGCCTTTAAACCAGCGTTGCTGCTTTGGGGAATATAGCCATACCGCAGCCGAGGGTTCTGCGGCCTCGCCCTGATAACCGACACCATTTAAGCGATAGGGGGTATTACTGCCGCCAACAAAGGCTGCGAATTCTTCACCATTGAAGCGCACTGTGCTGGCGGCTAAACGATACCGTCCTTGTTGATCGGGATGCGGGATCTGGCGCCAACTGATTTTAAGCGGCTCACTACCCAGAGTACCGGCCCAGCAAGCCGGCGACTTTTGTAACGCTGGCGCCTGGTCTTTGGCGTAATGCAGGGTGACGCCATCACAGACAACTAACTGATTGGCGGCGATGGTGGCAGCATGGCCGAATACCGGCGCACCGGGAAAAGGTGTGGCCTGCGCCCAGCGCTGGGTAAAGTTATCAAATACCTGCACCAGATTGACGGTGCCATGGTCGCTCCAGCCGCTGACCAGATAAATATAACGGTTCTGGTGTGGCACTGCCGCAGCATGGTCAACCGGCACTGGCATATCATTCAGACGGGTAAAGCGCCGCGTGACCGGATCCAAGCGGTAGCTATCGCTCGCAGTAATGGCTGAACCATCGGCCTGCACCAGGGCGCCGCCAAAGATAAAGAAGTTGTTATTCAGTGCCACCGCACTGCTACCGATACGGCCAGCCAGTCGCTGCTGGCTGGGTAGGGCAGGTAAAGTGCTCCAGCTAAATTCTCCCAGCGTATGCAGCCAGACTTTATTGTGCTGATCACTGATTTGTTTACCGGGCCCCAGGCCGCCAACCGATAAAATATAGGTTTTATCCCGGATACTGGTTGCAGCAACGGCATTGTTACTGACCGGTTCGGGTAACGCCGGGATCGCCAGTGCCAGACTACTGCTGGCAATCAGGCTCAGGCAACTGAAGGATTTCAGTAACATGGTTATGTTCTCCATTAACAGTCCACTTAATATTAAAGTTATACAGTGTCATACCGTAATGTTGTTCACTCTGGCGCTGCTTTTTATAAGACGGCCGCGGATCCTGTTTTAACACTTGTTCGATCAGATTCTGCAGATCCGGATAAGCACGCTGGCGCTGACAAAAGCCGGCCGCATCCTCTGAAAAACTGACGGTCATAGTGGTTTCTGGTGCCGCATCCGCAAAGCCGCCGCTGGCATGCGGCAGGGCGTCTGAGTAAGGCAGATAAGGCTTGATATCAAGGATGGGCGTACCGTGTAGTAAGTCCAGCCCACTGATTAGCAACTCGATTTGTCCCTTTTTCTGGCTCACGCCTTCCAGCTTCACCACCGACATACCTATCGGGTTGGGGCGAAATGTCGCCCGGGTGGCGAAGACGCCTTTACGGACGTTGCCGCCTAAGCGAGGTGGGCGTACCAATGGTGACCAACCCTTATCCGCGGTTTCATGAAACACAAACAGCAACCACAAATGGCTGAAGGCCTCAATACCCCGGACAAAGGTTTCGTCTGCAAAGGGAGCTCGCAGCACCAGTTTGCCATGTGCTGCCGCAATCAGGCCTGGCTGGCGTGGGATCGCAAACTTTTGTTTATAAGGTGATTCAATATAACCGATCACCTGCATCTGATACTGCTCTGTCATCCTGCTCGCTTGGTTAAGTCAGCGTTTTTATTCAGACTTTATTATGCAAGCCGGGGCGGCAAACAACAAGCAAAGTCGGTTTGGCCATCTAAATGGTTTTGACGCCAGATGGATATGTTGTCAGAATGCGGACTATGATGATAAGCCAAGCATGCAGTGGAATGACTTTATGGAACAGCGCATCCTATTAACCGAATGTCCCGACTCCAAGGGGCTGATCGCGCAGATCACCAATATTTGCTACAAGCACCAATTGAATATCAGCCGTAATACCGAGTACGTTGATCCGGTCAGCGGGCAGTTTTATATGCGCACCGAGCTGGACGGCATCTTTAATGAAACGACCTTACTGGCCGATCTGGATCGGGCTTTGCCAGCAGGTAGCAGCCGTAGTTTGCTAAGCCGACAGGCAAAGCGGGTCGTCATCATGGTTACCAAGGAAGCGCACTGTCTGGGCGATATCCTGATGAAAGTCTACGACGGCTCGCTGCAGCTGGAGATAGCCGCTATTGTCGGCAATCATCCAGAGTTGGCGCAGTTAGCAAAGCGTTTTGAAATTCCCTATCATTTTGTCAGTCACCAAGGATTGAGTCGCGAGGCGCACGAGCAGGCGCTGCTGGAAGTCATTACGCCTTATCAGCCGCAATATCTGATCCTGGCCAAATTTATGCGTATCCTGACCCCGGCCTTTGTTGCCCGTTACCCAAACCGGATTATCAATATCCATCACAGCTTTTTACCGGCCTTTATCGGGGCTAAACCCTACCAGCAGGCTTTTGAACGTGGGGTAAAAATTATTGGTGCCACCGCCCATTTTGTGAATAATCATTTGGATGAGGGGCCCATTATTCAGCAAAAAGTGTTACCGGTGGATCACAGTTACAGTGCAGAGGATATGGAGAAAGCGGGTCGCGATGTCGAGAAAGCGGCGTTAAGTGAAGCCTTAGCCTTTATTACTGAAGATAGGGTCTTTGTACATGGCAACAAAACTGTAATCCTGTAAGCTGACATCCTGCCTGTGTCAGCGGTAAAAGGTACGTGCTGGCGCGTGCCGCTTTAGTACGTATCAGGCAGCTCCTGCGGGTCCAGGGCGTAGATCTTATCGATTTGTTCCAGACTGGAGTGGCTGACTTTAAGATCTTTGACCCGGCCATTGCGTAAACTATAGACCCAGCCATGCACCGACAGTTGCTGACCCCGCTCCCAGGCTTCCTGCACAAAACTGGTATGGCAAAGATTCTTAACCTGCTCGACCACATTTAGCTCAATCAAGCGGTTAACACGTTGGTCTTCGGTTTCCAGGCAATCAATTTGCTGGCGGTGCAGGGCATACACATCTTTGACATTACGTAGCCAGTTATCGACAAAGCCGACCCGCTGATTCAGCAAAGCAGCCTTAACGCCACCACAGCCATAATGACCGACCACCAGAATATGCTTTACTTTAAGAATATCAATGGCGTACTGCAATACTGACAGGCAGTTCATATCGGAGTGCACCACCAGGTTGGCCACGTTACGATGCACAAAGAGTTCGCCTGGCATTAGTCCAACAATTTCATTAGCCGGAACCCGGCTATCAGAGCAACCGATCCACAGATACTCTGGCGCTTGTTGTTCCGATAATTGTTTAAAGAAACCGGGCTGTTCACGCTCTATGCGGTCTGCCCAGTTTTTATTATTGCTAAAGAGTTCTGCAAAATTTGCCATTTGTCTAACCAAAGCACGAAATTGGCGTCACGATAGCGGATTCCTGTTAAAGCACAAGCCCGACCAGCCAATTAATGCCGGGATCTACCAGTCAGTGAAATCATGGCAACTTAACGATACTGCAATTAAATAGAATATCAATGCAATAACATCCTGACGTTTAATTATGCCTTGCTGTCATTTAATAATAAGGCTTCTCAATATTATGTGCATCAGTTATGATTAAGTGGATTATTAAACGGGAGTCAAAGATGTCGATATTACTTGATAAGCGCGAATTAAAAAAAGCAGCCAAGGAACTTACGTTAGCTAAGTTAAATGATGTTCTGGAAACACTGCAAACTGTACTGGCGGAGCGCCAGTCAGAGATCGATGCCATCAACGAGATTGAGCGCTTCGCCCGTGAAAAAGGATTTACACTGGAGCAGTTAGGTTACAAACAGGTACAGGATGTTGTGCCGGTGTCTGTTGAAACAGAAAAGAATTCAGATAAAAAGCCAGTTAAACCAAAATTCAAAACACTGAACAAAGACAGTCAGTATTTTTATGTTGAGAATGGCAAGTTGCAATTATTGCGCACTCATACCATGAAGAAAGGTCTGCAAGAGCGCGGTATTGATGTCGTACCAGCGGCCAAGGTTGATAAAAAATTCGCCAAAGATATTGAGCGTTTACTTACTGAAGCCACAGAGCAAGCGGTAGCCAATTTTAATCAGAAAGTTGTCATCTGGAATGCCTGGGCTGCAGCCAATGGTGGCGAGATCCTGCAAAGCCGCTAAGTTTATTTTTACAGCAGTATTCAGAAACAAAAACCCGGCTAGGCCGGGTTTTTGTTTTTTAACGCAGTGTTATTTCGGTTGGGCATCGAGCGACTGCCCGGTCACGCCGATACTGTCATCACTCATCAAATAGAGATACAGCCACATCAGATCAGCCGGCGTTTTCAACTGCTGTGCGTCTTCACCCGGATAGGCCTTGGCGCGCATACTGGTGCGGGTGGCGCCCGGATTAATGCAGTTAACCCGTAAACTGGTTTGATCCAGTTCATCAGCCAGAATTTGCATTAAGCCTTCGGTAGCAAACTTTGATACCGCGTAAGGGCCCCAGAAAGCACGACCTTTGCGGCCAACACCGGAAGAGGTAAAGACGACAGAGGGGTGTGCGCTTTGCTTTAGTACCGGCAATAATGCCTGTGTCATCAGCATCGGTGCCGTAACATTAACCTGCATAATATCCTGCCAGGTTGGCAGGTCGATATGTTCAAAAGGGGTTAGCACGCCCAGTAAGCCCGCATTGTGTAACAGGCCATCTAAGCGCCCAAATTCTGCCTGAATGGTAGCGGCCATATCCTGATAATGTTTCTTGGTCGCGCCTTTCAGATCCAGCGGCACTATCGCTGGCTCCGGATAACCTGCCGCGACAATCTCATCATAAACTGCAGTGAGTTTGTTGGTAGTTTTACCCAGTAAAATGACGGTCGCACCATACTGGGCATAAGTCATAGCGGCGGTTTTACCGATACCATCGCCGGCACCGGTAACCAGAATCACTTTATCTTGCAGCACGCCAGGCACTGCGCTGTAGTGTTGAGGTATTTGCATAACAGACTCGTCGTGTAAAAAATGGCGACAGGATACGCCCAATAACACTATTTTGCACCTTTCTTCACGATATCTGTGTTTTTACTCTAGCGATCTTGAAAACTTTGGGTTAACTTTAACTGGTCGTAGCTGTTAGTCGCTAACAGTCGCCAAATTCAGAATAAGTAAAGTAAGATTTTGCTTTGCAATAAAAAAATACCAGTGATGGACAGGGGAGAAATTATGAAGAAGCTGGCAATCAGTATTGCTGTCACCGCGGCGCTCGGTTTAGCAGCTTGTGGTGATTCGTTAGACGACATCAAACAGGATGTCGGGCAAGGTGGTAATGTTATTCCAAGTGCCCGGGTTGTTTTTGATCCTACCGCCGGGCAAGTCTCAGTTCCGAACGATTTATTATTTCAGGGTACTACCGATGGTACTCTGACTCTGGATGCCGGTGCCGCACCCGATTACACTAACCCACAGGTCGCGCTTGGCGCATTAGATGGCTGGTCAACGCAGAACCCGTTCAGTATCGCTTTAAGCTTCCCTGCTGGTGTGAGTTTGAATATGGACTCCGCCAGAGCTCCGGGTTCAGTGCGGTTATTTAAAGCGCTGATGGGTGATCCTGCGTCTCCGGATACCGCTTGCCGTGCGGTACCACGTGGCCTGGCGTGTAAGATCGTGTCTGAATTACAATACGGTGTTGATTTCGTTTCTGCTGGCAGTGGTAACAGTGTTGCGGTGATTCCGTTAAAACCGCTGGAAGCGGCGACTACCTATTTGCTGGCGCTGACAAATGGCTTAAAAGACAGCACAGGCGCGGCAATTAAGCCTTCAACAACCTATGAGTTGGTGAAACAAGATCTGGCAACCTTGCCTTTGGCAACAGAATCCCAGCGCGGTTTGCAAGCGGTGATCAACAGCTTCGAAAATACGATGCGCGGTCAGGGCTTGCCATCCGAGAGTATTATCTATTCTGCCGCCATTACGACCCAGTCTACCGGGGCGGTACTGGCTAATCTGAAACAACTGATGGCTTCGCCAACCCCGACCGGTTACGCACCTGGCGCTTTAGTGGTGCAGAACACCGGATTAACAGTATCTCAGGTTAACCCGGCTTTTGCATCATCCCAGGCTTTCCAGATCACCCGTTTATATCAGGGTAGTCTGACGCTGCCATACTTCCTCGGCGTACCCTCTGCTGAGAATGTAACAGCACCGTTAAATACACGCTGGTTGGCGCGTTGTGATAGTGGTGCCATTATCGCTGCCTTACCACCAAGCATGAAACCATCGACACCAGTGTCAGAAAATGATGGCTTCTGTCAGGCGGTCAGTAATGGCGCCTTACGTGATTTGGGCGTAGACAGTGCCCGTCATCTGACGAAATTTAATATTATTCCGAAGATTAATAGCTACCAGACTGTTGCGGTGCAGATGACAGTGCCTGATAGCAATGTGATCCCGATGCCGGCAGCAGGCTGGCCGGTGGTGATTTTGCAGCACGGTATCACCTCCCGCAAAGAAGATATGCTGGCAATTACCGGCACGCTGGCTTCACAGGGTTTCGCCACTGTTGCTATTGACCATCCGTTACACGGCAGCCGTGGTTTTAGCTTCTCAACGGCCGATCGCACCTTTAACTTTAATGCGTCGACTAATGCCGCTACCGACTATATGAACCTGTCAAACCTGCTGGTGACGCGGGATAACCTGCGGCAAAGTATTGCCGATATGCTGGCACTGCGGTTTGCGCTGAATAATATCAGCGGTGTGACCATCGACAAGAGCCGCATTCAGTTCCTGGGGCATTCATTAGGTGGTATTACCGGCACTGGTATGGTGGCATTAGCGAATGCACCAACGGGTAATGCAACTTTAGATGCCGCCTTTAAGGTGGAAACCGCTGTGCTGGCAATGCCAGGCGGTGCTGTTGCTAACTTCCTGTTAGATTCGCCATCCTTTGGTCCGCTGATTAAAGCCAGCGTGATGTTAGGTGCCGGTGGTGAACTGACCAGTCAGTTTGTAACCTATGTTGCCACTAATACAGGTTGTGGTACGCCTTCTGCGGCAAATCTGGCGACCTGGCCAGCTTGTGCTGCGCCAATCGTCAACCAGTATCTTGCCAGTTTGCAGCAGACCGGTAATACCGCACAGTTAAACCGTATTACTGCGACCCTGACGCAGTTTGCCTTTGCTGCGCAAACAGTAACAGACAGTGGTGATCCGAATAACTACGCACAAATGCTGGTTGCCGGTGGTACTCCAACCTATATTATTGAGGTTGTTGGCGACGGGGCGGATAATAAGCCAGATCAGGTTATTCCTAATGGTTTCTTTAACCCGCTGACCGCTCTGGCTCAGGGCCGTATGGCGCTGGCCGGTACTGAGCCTTTGGCGCGGTTACTGAATGCCTCTGCTGTACCTGCACAGGCACCGGGTGTAGCGCTGACAGGTAATGCGCTGACGCGCTTTAAAGCGGGTGACCATAGTTCTATTCTGAACCCGGCATCCAGCGCAGCAGCGACCGGTGAGATGCAGTTCCAGACTGTAACTTTCTTCCTGAATCGCGGTAAGCAGATTGGTGTACAGAATCCGGCGGTTATTGCCGGTAATTAAGGTCTGAGTGACCTTACCCCTAACAGCCCGGCTGCAGAATGCGCCGGGCTGTTGCTTTATGATTTAGCAGTTAAGCATAATAGATGCTCAACCCCCATCGTTAAGTCGCGCTGGAATAGCATCAGCGGCAGCTGCAGGAGAATACTTTGGCATTTATCTATGAATATGGTTTGTTTTTGGCCAAGGCGGCGACACTGGTTGTTGCCGTCGCTATTATTATTGTGCTGATCGCCGGGGTGGCGCTGAAACAGCGCCCCCGTAAGGGCCAGCTTGAAATCCATGACCTGAATGAAGCCTATCTGCAACAGCAAGAGTTGTTACAGCACTATTTATTGCCAAAAAAGGCCTTTAAAAAATGGCAGAAGAACGCGCAGAAAAGCTATGACCAGTTAACTGAACAACCTAAACGCCTGTTTGTGGTGGAATTTAATGGCAGTATCGACGCGCATGAGGCTGAAGCCTTACGTGAAGAGGTATCGGCGATCCTGTCGGTTGCTACCGCTGAGGATGAAGTCTTGTTGAAGTTGGAGAGTGGCGGTGGTGTAGTGCATGGTTATGGCCTTGCGGCCTCGCAGCTGGACCGGCTGAAACAACAACAGATCCCGCTTACCATAGCTGTTGACAAGGTGGCTGCCAGTGGCGGCTATATGATGGCTTGTGTTGCCGATAAGATCCTCGCCGCGCCCTTTGCGATTATCGGCTCCATCGGTGTCATTGCGCAGTTGCCTAATTTTAACCGCTTACTGAAAAAGCATGATGTGGATTTTGAACAATTCACTGCCGGTGAATTTAAACGCACCGTCACACTGTTCGGTGAGAATACCGATAAAGGCCGGCAAAAATTCCAGCAAGAATTAGAAGAGACCCATCAGCTATTTAAAGCCTTCGTCGCCCGGCACCGACCTGCCTTAGCGCTGGACAAGGTGGCGACCGGTGAGCACTGGTTTGGCTATCAGGCGCTGGAGCTGGGATTGATTGATGAGCTGAGCACCAGTGATAGTTACTTAAGTCAGGCTTGTCAGCAGCGACAGGTGCTGCAGGTGAAGTACAGCCAGAAAAAGCGCTTGTCAGAAAAACTGGGTACAGCGGGGGCCAGGTTTGGCGCCGCATTGTGGCAGAAGCTGCAGCAGTGGCGTTGGCATTAAGCTAATGGAACAGGCATTTTGGCATCAATGCTGGCAACAGCAGCAGCTTGGCTTTCAGCTCGCTGAACCTCATCCGTTATTACAGGCACATCTGGCTGACGTGCTTGCCAGCAAAGCGGGTGCGCTAAACAGCATAGTGCTGCCATTATGCGGTAAAAGCCCGGATCTGATGTTTTGTCGCCAGTTTTTGCCGGTAACAGGTTTCGAGCTATCACCTATTGCCTGCCATGATTTCTTTAGCGAACAGGGGCTTGGCGTGACAGTGGATAGGTCACCCGCTGCTGCGCCGGACTTTGTGCATTATCAAAGCTCAGACATAGTGCTTTGGCAGGGTGACTTCTTTCAGGTGCCGGCGGCATTAATTAAGCGGTCAGTTTTGCTGTACGATCGTGCCGCATTGATTGCCTTACCCGCACCGATGCGCCGGGCCTATGCAGATAAATTAAAGCAGTGGTTGGCGCTGGGCGCCTCGCTGTTGTTGATTAGTCTTGAATATCCGGAGGCAGAGCGTCAGGGGCCACCTTTTGCGGTATTGCCGGATGAATTAGCGCAACTATTTTCAGGCTATCAGCTAACGTTGCTGCAAAGCCAGGATATTACCGGTCAAGGATTTGGCCGCCGACGCTTGGCGACCAGTCAACTATGGGAAAAAATTTGGTTAATAGAATAGCGCGTGTTGACGTGTCAACACGCGCTGGCAATGGCGAGCTGCCATTGCTATTCCTGCGTTGTTACGCTCAGGAATCGCGCAGGTGATGAAAGTCGATACTTTCTTCTTTTAAGCCAGCGCGCGGATCGTTAAAGACACTTTCATCAAACTCGCCCTCGCTTTTACCGACGACGACTGACACCATGGCATCGCCGGTAATATTGACCGCAGTGCGTGTCATATCGAGCAGGCGATCCACTCCGATAATCAGCGCGATACCCTCAACCGGCAGCCCCACCTGTTGCAGTACCATGGCTAACATAATTAAACCCGCACCCGGTACCCCGGCAGTGCCAATTGACGCCAGTGTTGCCGTGAGGATCACCATTAAAAAGTCAGAAAAGCTAAGGTCGACGCCAAATAGCTGTGCAATGAAGACGGTGGCAACACCCTGCATAATGGCGGTGCCGTCCATATTGATGGTGGCGCCAAGAGGCACAGTAAAAGAGCTGATGGTATTTTTTACACCGAGCTTTTTGGTTACGGTTTCCATGGTGATGGGTAAGGTGGCGCTGCTGCTGGAAGTGCTAAAGCCAAAAAGTGCGGCTTCGCGCATTTTCTTTAAAAAGATAATCGGGTTTAAGCCGGTCAGCGCTTTTAAAATGACCGGATAAACCAATAAGCCATGCACCAGCAGCACCGTTAAAACCACCATAAAATACATAAAGAGGTTGAGGATGGTCTCGTAGCGGATAAAGGTAAAGAGTTTGGCTAACAGGAAAAACACACCATAGGGTGCCAGATTCATCAGTATGGTGACCAGGCGCAGTATCACTTCATTTAAATCGTTAAAGATCCCCGCCAGACGCTCTCCCGCTTTACCGGTAAGCGCCATGGCAATACCAAAGAGTAATGCAAAGACAATAATCTGTAGCATATTGCCAGAGGCCATCGACTGGATAGGATTGGTTGGGAAGATATTGATAAACACCTGCGCCAGTGACGGTGCGGCACTGACATCAAAGGTCGACTCAGCCTGCAGCTCAACCCCCACGCCAGGCCCGGTAAGCAGTGCCAAGGCCATCGCCAGGCTGATTGCCAGCGCGGTCGTGATCAGATAAAGCCCAATCGATTTACCGCCAAGCCGCCCCAGTTTACTGGTATCGGATAAAGAACAGGTGCCGCAGACCAAGGATACAAACACCAGCGGCACTACCAGCATCCGCAAGCTGGCGATAAAGATCTCACCACCAATATGAAAGATACCATCGACAAAGAAGGCGCGCAGCGGTATCGACAGCCCTAACAGTGATAGCTGACGCTCTTCAGCACCGGCCAGAATAAACTGAAAGAAGATACCGACAGCGATACCGGCAAGCATACCTATTACGATGCGGCTGGTGAGACTAAGTTTTTTTTTGGTTGTCATAAGGCTGAAAATCAGTTTGTTCGCAAAGGTTCCTAGGGTAGCAGGTTGTCAGGCAGCTTTGCAGTCAGGGAATAATTTTTTTTAAATATCGCTGCCGGCTGGATATTTATTAGTTTAAGATACAGAATTAACAAAACTATATAAGAAAGTGCTAGGGAGAGTTTTCATGCTGAAGATCCGGCAACTCTGGGTTGTGTTTGTTATGTTTGCCCTTACCGCCTGTGGTGGGGGAGGAACCTTAGATGGCGGCGGTGGTAGCGGGGGAGGCGGCGGCAGTGGTACAGCGCCAGTCTATCAGTTACAGCTTGAACTATTAAATAGTAGTGGGGCAGCCGCTACCAGTTTGTCGGCCAGTCAACCGCTTACGGTACGGGCGACCCTTACGGCGACACAGAATGCGGTGGTTGCCGGTAAAGTTATTGCTTTTGCGATTGACCCTCCAGGTTTAGCTAACTTGTCGACGTCGACCGGCACGGCCCTGACCGATGCCAGTGGGGTGGCGACCATTACCCTGGCAGTTGGTAGCGCCAGTGGTGCTGGTAGCCTGGTCGCCAGCTACTCTGAGAGTGCAAACGAGGGTAGCACCGTGCGTGCCAGTCGTGCTGTTGGTTTTACGTCAGCCGGTGATGGCGGCGGTGAAACCGGCGTGAATATCGCCAGTGTGCGCCTGCTGGTCGACCGCACTCAATTAGGCTCAGGTGCTGCCGATGGCATCCAGTTATCTGCCTTGGTACGCGATCGCAATAATGTGTTACTTGCCGGCGTTCCAGTGACTTTCTCTGCAGACTCCGGTGAACTGATCGTTGTTGCCGCAGAAACAGAGCAGGATGGCGTCGCGAAAGCCCGATTAACCAGTCAGATTGATAAATCTTTACGCGATATTAATCTTACCGCCCGGGTTGGCACCATTGAAGACCGTGTTACGGTCAGAGTGGTGGGTACAACCTTAGAAGCTCTGGCACCATCAGCTGTAGTGTTAGGTGATAAAGTGTCACTGAACTTTTCGCTGCAGGATGCTGCAGGGCAGGGGATCCCCAATCAACAATTAACGGTAAGTTCAGCGCTCGGTAACCCGCTGAGTGTCACCAACCCGGTAACGGGAGCTAATGGTCAGGTGACTGTACAGTATGATGCGGCTACCAGCGGTAATGATACTTTAACTGTGTCGGCACTGGGTATTAATCAGCAGTTTGCCATCAGCGTTAAAGCTGACAGCTTTGTGTTTTTACCGCAGGCGGGGCAGCCAGAAATCCCGGAGTTTCCACTAAACACGCCAACATCGATGATTCTGGAATGGTTAACCGACAATGTTCCCAATGCCAATCGTAATGTACTGTTTTCTACCACGCGCGGTTTTATTGCCAACACGGCTGCCGGTCTGGCCACTAATCAGGTCGTGACCGAGAACACCACGGGAACAAATGGTCGGGCGGAGGTCTTTGTTCAGTCTGCCTTTGCCGGTCTAGCGACCATTTCAGCGCGCGGTGGTGACAACGAGGTTAATACCCAGCGAGTGATTGAGTTTGTCGCGACCAATCCCACCAAGATCGAAGTGCAGGCGTTTCCGGCACAGGTCGTTCCCGGTGATAGTAGTGCGATCCGCGCTATTGTGCGTGATGCCAACAATAACCCGGTTAAGAACCAGCAAGTCGCATTCTCACTGGATAACAGTGCCGGTGGCTCTATCACTGCGGGTACGGCAGTCACCAACTCACAGGGGGTGGCGACCACGTCTTTCACCGCTGATCAGAGCACTGGTGCCGGCGTACAACAGCGTAACCTGGTGGTAAAAGCTTCCTTAGCGAATAATAACGCAGTGTCTGACTCGACAGATATCAGTGTTGGTGGCCGTACCTTATTCTTCCGCTTTGGCACCGGTAATGTGGTGGAATCCCCCAGTGCCAGCCTGTATCGGAAAGAGTTTTCAGTTGTGGTAACTGACGCTTCTGGCAATCCGGTGATTAACCAGCAATTAAATATTGCTGCGGTATCGCTGCGCTACCGCAAAGGTTTCTGGGTGAAATCACCACCGCCACCGGAAAGCTTTAAGATCTGGGAACCGCAAGTGACAGCTAACTGCGTTACTGAAGATGTTAATTTCAATGGTATTTTGGATGCCGGAGAAGACTTTAATAACGACGGCCAGTTAACACCGGGCAATCTGGCCACGGTACCACGCACAGTGACGTCAAATAACGAGGGTATTGCCGTATTCCAGGTAACCTACCCACGTGATGTTGCACCCTGGTTAGATGTCAGACTGCAGGTATCAGGCTTTGCTTCTGGCACTGAAAATATCAGCTTCCGCGAGTATCAGCTTGATGTGGCTGCAGCCGATATTTCTCAGGAAAATGTGGCCCCACCAAGCAATCCGTTTGGTGTAGCTGCTAACTGTGCTAACCCGGGTTAATGTAAGCCCGAAAAAACAAAAGGAGCCGTTTGGCTCCTTTTTTGTATCAATACACCGACGAGTTAATGTCGGCGGTAATTATGCTTAACGCTGGAAGCTATATACCGACCCCAGTTTCAGAATTTGCGTCAGCTCATCTAAAGCGGTGCGGGACTCAATCATTAACTGTGGGTCCGCCAAATCCGCTTCGCTTAACTGGTCGCGATAATGCTTATCAACCCAGCTATTTAGCGTGGCAAATAGCTGCTCATTCATCAGCACGGCAGGGTTAACGGCCTGGCGCTCCTGCTCGTTCAGGACCACTCTTAACCGCAGACAGGCTGGACCACCGCCATTACGCATGCTTTGTTTAACATCAAAGTATTTTACCTGGCGAATGGGGGTATCCTGTTGGCATAACTCGGTCAGATAACGGTGTACACCGGCATGTTCCTGACATTCGGTTGGCGCGATAATCACCATCTCGCCGTTGGGTAAATTGATCAGCTGGGTATTAAATAAGTAGGTATTAACCGCATCGGCAACCGACACTTGCTGATCCGGCACTTCAATAAAGTGCAGGCTGCTGTCGTCGCCAAATTTACGCCGGATCTCAGACAGTTTTTGTGTCGTATCCAAAAACGCCTGTTGATGGTAAAACAGCACGTTGCGGTTGCCCACAGCGATAACATCGTTGTGGAACACGCCCTGATCAATTACCGCTGGATTTTGTTGTAAATAGACGGTGCCATGCTCACTTAAGCCATGTAAGCGGGCGACGGCCTGACAGGCTTCCAGGGTTTGCCGCGCTGGATATTTCGACGGTGCCGGCTTACTGCTATCAAAGGCGTGACGGCCATAAACAAAGATTTCAACGCCGGCTTTGGCGTAATCGCTGCACAGGCGGGTATGGTTGGCTGCGCCTTCATCGCCAAAGTGATCGTTATCTGGTAAGTGTTGGTGATGGGCGAAGTGGCGCTGATCACTGAACATGGCACGCAAAATCCGGCCTGTTGTCTCCGGCTCTAACGAGCGGTGAAATTTATTGGTCAGGTTAGCCGGAGTAAAGTGTACTTTACCGTCAGCGGTATCGGCACTGGGTGAGACTGTCGCTGCATTAGCGGTCCACATACTGGACGCCGAGCAGACCGCCCGGTAAACTTCCGGCGCCTGTTTGGCCGCCTGGGTAATAACCTCGTTATCAGAGCCAGTAAAACCCAGCCGGCGCAGCGCGGCAATGTCAGGCCGCTCCTGCGGCGCTAACACGCCTTGTACCATGCCAAGGTCATGCAGGGCTTTCATTTTCTGCAGTCCTTGTTTGGCGGCTTGCTTGGGGCTGGAGGTATTACGGGCATTGTTTAGTGAGGCAACATTGCCTACTGATAAACCGGCATAGTTGTGCGTCGGCCCAACCAGGCCGTCGAAATTGGCTTCATAAGCTTGCATTAAGTTTTATCCTTATTTGTGGCGACGCTGTTTTTGTTTTTTTTACGGTCGCGGGATCATGTGCTTCATTTTGTTATGGTCAGAGACTGGTCGATTCAGCGAAAAAACCAGCCAACAGGCATAATAATCAGTTTGAGCACTTGTCACAACAGCGGTTTGCGGATATACGTTTAAAAAGGGGCGCCGTTTACGGCCAAATGCTAAGGATCTTTGGATTAAAAATGGCAAAATCACTGGTAATAGTTGAATCACCGGCTAAGGCAAAAACGATAAATAAGTATCTGGGTAACGACTTTGTCGTGAAATCCAGTGTCGGGCATATCCGGGATTTACCCAGTAGCAGCAGTAAAGACAAGGCCAAAAGCTCAGATAAAAGCTTAAGTAAAGCCGAGAAAGAATATCAGGCGCTGGTTGATCGGATGGGCATTGATCCCGAGCACGGTTGGAAAGCGCGTTATGAAATTCTAGCGGGTAAAGAAAAAGTCGTTAAAGAGCTCAAGGCGTTGGCAGAAAAGGCGGATACCGTTTATCTGGCAACCGACTTAGACCGTGAAGGGGAAGCCATTGCCTGGCATTTACGCGAAGTGATCGGCGGTACGCCTGAAAAATTTAAGCGGGTGGTATTTAACGAAATCACCAAAAATGCCATTACCCAGGCGTTTGAACAGCCGGGTGAGTTGAACCTAGATCAGGTTGATGCGCAGCAAGCGCGACGTTTTCTGGACCGGGTTGTTGGCTTTATGGTGTCGCCGCTGCTGTGGAAAAAAGTTGCCCGGGGCCTGTCCGCCGGGCGGGTGCAGTCTGTTGCGGTGCGACTGGTGGTCGAGCGGGAGCGGGAAATTAAAGCCTTTGTGCCCGAAGAGTATTGGAGTATTGATGCCGATACACTGACCCAGGCAAAGCAGGCACTGCCGCTGGAAGTAGTCAAACAAGGCGGCAAAGCGTTTAATCCGGTTAATAAAGCCCAGGCCGATGCCGCACTTGGCATATTACGGCAGGCCAGCTATCAGGTGCTGGAGCGGGAAGATAAGCCCAGTAGTAGCAAACCGCAAGCGCCCTTTATTACCTCGACGCTACAGCAGGCAGCCAGTACCCGTTTGGGTTATGGCGTGAAGAAAACCATGATGTTGGCGCAGCGTTTATATGAAGCTGGCCACATTACCTATATGCGTACTGACTCCACCAATTTAAGTGCGGAAGCGGTATCCAGCTGCCGTGATTATATTGCAAAACAATTTGGCGCCGCCTATTTGCCGGCAGAGCCGGTAAGTTACGGCAGCAAAGCCAACGCACAGGAAGCGCACGAAGCCGTAAGGCCATCAGATGTGTCTGTTCTGGCTTCAGCACTTGGCGATATGGAAGCCGATGCTAGAAAGCTCTATGAGCTCATTTGGCGTCAATTTGTTGCCTGTCAGATGCCAGCAGCGCAGTACGATGTCACCAATATCACTGTCGCAGCCGCGGATTTTGAGTTAAAAGCCAAAGGCCGGGTATTGCGCTTCGACGGTTGGACCCGGGTGCAACCGGCGGTAAAGCGCAAAGGTGAAGAAGAGCTGGAATTGCCGGATGTTAAAGCCGGAGAGAGTCTGGCGCTGGTTGATTTGCATGCGGCACAACATTTTACCAAGCCGCCGGCCCGTTTTAGCGAAGCCAGTCTGGTTAAAGAGTTAGAGAAACGGGGCATCGGCCGGCCGTCGACCTATGCTGCTATCATCTCTACCATTCAGGAGCGCGGCTATGTGCGGGTTGACAACAAGCGTTTCTACGCCGAGAAAATGGGAGAAATCGTTACCGACCGTCTGGTAGAAAACTTTGATGATCTGATGAACTATGATTTTACCGCCAATATGGAGCTGAAGCTCGATGATATTGCAAAAGGGCAATTAAATTGGCGTAAAGAACTGGACCAGTTCTATCAGGGTTTTAACGCAAAATTAAAAACCGCCGAGCAGGAGCCTGAGCTCGGTGGTATGCGGGTGAATCAGTTTGTATTAACCGATATCGCCTGTCCAACCTGTGGCCGGCAGATGGGGATCCGTACCGCCTCTACCGGGGTATTCCTCGGTTGTTCAGGCTATAACTTACCGCCAAAAGAGCGCTGTACCACCACCATGAACCTGGTGTCGGGTGAAGAGGCGGTGTTGGTGGCTGATGACGAGCTGGAAACCGAAGCGCTGCGGCAGAAAAAACGTTGTCAAAAATGTGGCACGGCAATGGATTCTTATCTGCTGGATGAGCACCGCAAGCTACACGTCTGTGGTAATAACCCGCAGTGTGATGGTTATCAGGTCGAACAAGGGGCCTTTAAACTGAAAGGTTATGAAGGGCCAGAGATCGAGTGTGATAAATGTGGTGCTCAGATGCAGCTGAAATCCGGCCGCTTTGGTAAGTATTTTGGTTGCACCAACAGCGAGTGTAAAAATACCCGTAAGCTGTTACGTAGCGGCGAAGCGGCACCGCCAAAGGAAGATCCGGTGCATCTGCCGGAACTGAAATGTGAAAAGTCAGATACCTACTTTGTGTTGCGTGATGGCGCCTCAGGGGTGTTTTTGGCGGCGGCGAATTTTCCGAAATCCCGCGAAACCCGGGCACCTCTGGTCAGCGAGTTAAAACGCTTTAAGGACCGGCTATCGCCGAAGTTCCATTATTTGGCCGAAGCGCCGGAGCAGGATCCACAGGGTAACCCGGCGATTGTGCGTTATAGCCGTAAGACCAAACAACAATATGTGATGACGGAGCAAAATGGTAAAGCCACAGCCTGGTCGGCCTGGTATGAAAATGGGCGTTGGGTGGTCAGCAGTAAGTAAGACTAACTAACAGTAACAGGGGCTAAGGCCCCTGTTACCATTTACGCTTCGGCGCAAATAACTCGTCAATATCTTTGTTGTCTTTTTCACCGCGTTTTTCAATATCTTTGGCATTACCCTGTTTTAGCGCCTGAGTAATTTCTTCCAAAGCCATCTCGGCTTCTGAAATGCGGTTGGTTATATAGTCATGCTGGTGATTAGTATTGCGTAAAAACGCCAGTGCTTTTTCAAAATACTGCCGGGCTGAGCCAAGCATATTGTTGGACTGTGCGGTGCGGCCACGTTTTAACTGGCTCTCAACGTTGATTCTTAACTGCAGCAAATCAAGTCGCTTGTCTTCGTCGATCACCAGCTGCGTCTCCACATTACCTCTGGCGTGCTCTGCCCGTAACATGGTACGTAGCTTCTTAATACCTTTGATCATCGCCAGCAACTGCTGATCATTATCTGGCAGTGGCGGTACTTCAGCCACGCTAGGCGTTGCTTTACTGAGTTCGTTGATACGATTTTCGGTGTCTTCCAGTCGTTGCCGGATATCCTTTACGTCTGGTTCTAACTCCACCATGGCCCGCAGCAGGTAAGCATTGCGGCGCAGTAACATCAGGGACAGGCCGGTCGATAATGGGACATTTGCTGCGTTAAACAGAATTTCTTCAGTTTCTTCCAGGGCATGACGCAGCTTGGTATATTCCGCACGCTTCAATGCCCGGATCCGCTCGCGGTGCTGTTGCACCACGTTAACGGTAACGGCAATAATCACCAGAGCTATCGTTAGCGTGATGATCAGGGGTAAGACCATTTATACCTCTGTCTTATTCTGCATAAGCAGTATCTTAATCGGAAACCCTACAGCTGAACAGATGCTCTGCCACGCAGTGTGCGGTATTGTCAGCTAGTTAGCTGTCAGACTAGCAAAATCCGCACCAGAATCCACTATATTTTTCTGACACCCGTAGCACTTTTGTCTAACAACATTTTGTTCTAGGTACTGCTATTATAGAAAATTATTGGAATATCTCAGCTATCCGGTATAGTAGGTTGCTGCGTTTGAAAGGATCCTTATCGATGAAGTTACAGCAATTGCGCTACATTGTTGAAGTGATGAATCACAATTTAAATGTGTCATCGACAGCAGAAAGTTTATACACCTCGCAACCGGGGATCAGTAAGCAAATCCGTATGCTGGAAGATGAGCTGGGGATCCAGGTGTTCGGCCGCAGTGGCAAGCACCTGACTCATATTACGCCAGCCGGCCGGGAGGTGATTGATATTGCGCAGCAGATCCTGGCCAAGGTGGAAAATATCAAAGCCATCGCCCGTGAACACACCTTACCGGATCAGGGCAAGCTGAATATCGCTACCACACATACTCAGGCCCGCTATGCGTTACCGCCGGTTATCCGTACCTTTATGCAAAAGTTTCCACGGGTATCATTGCATATGCATCAGGGCTCGCCGCAGCAGATTTCTGAAGCCGCATCGCGTGGTGATGCGGATTTTGCCATCGCCACTGAGGCATTACATCTATATGGTGATCTGGTGATGTTGCCTTGCTATCACTGGAACCGTAGCATTATTGTCCGCAAAGACCATCCGCTGACCCAACTGACCGCCAAGGTACAGATTGAAGATGTGGCGCGTTTTCCTATCGTCACCTATGTATTTGGCTTTACCGGTCGCTCCGAGCTGGACCGGGCTTTTGCCGCCCATCAGCTGGAGCCGCAGATTGTTTTTACCGCAACCGATGCGGATGTGATTAAAACCTATGTCAGGCTGGGCTTAGGGGTAGGGGTGATTGCGTCGATGGCGATCGACCCGCAGCTGGATCAGGACCTGGTAGCCATCGATGCCAGCCATTTATTTGAAGCCTCGACGACTAAGATTGGTTTTCGCAAAGGCGCCTTCCTGCGCAGTTATATGTATGACTTTATTGAGCGTTTTGCGCCGCATCTGACCAAAGATGTGGTAGAGCGGGCCAATGCACTGCGTAGCCAGGAAGAAATAGATCGGATGTTCAGTAAGTTTGAATTACCGGTGCGCTAGCGCAAACTGCTGCTGTAAAATCGCCGCGGTAAAGTGAGTTTTCAGATAGAAACCCCGCGGCAGACTCTGTATCGGGCTACCGTCCGGGCCGATGGCCGCTGTCAGGGCTTTACTGTCGGCGGCTTTAGGTCTTAACTGCAGCACCTTGCCATGGGCGCCCTTAATCTGGTCCAGGCGCCCGAACGCAATCAACTCCATTAACTCTTCCCAGTCTTGCTGCAGCAGCGCCGCCTCACTGGGGCTCGGCTGCCATAAAAAGCCCTGCCCGATAATGCGCTCTGCCGGCGCGATATGCCGTTCAGCCAGGATCGGTAACCAGAGCACCTGGCTTAGTTTGCGACAGACCCACGACTCCTGCCATTGTTGACCGGTAGCACCCGTTAATGGCGCCACGCAGACATAAGTACTTTCCAGTGGTTTACCATATTGGTCAATCGGCAGGGTTTTCAGTTCGACTGCCAACTCGGGAAAATCCTGTACCGCCTGCGAACCTGCAGTTGCCCCCAGCGCCATTTCCAGCAGTTGTCCGGTCCAGCCTTTTTCACGGCGTAAATCGGCCGGCACGGGTACCTGCAATTGCGCCGCTAACTGACCCAGGGTTAAACCGGCAATCAGCGCGCAGCGCTCTAATAACTCTGTAACAGAAGCAGGCGAGGTGGGCATATGACAATTCTTTGACTTAATGAATGATTACCCTAGCATTTTTTTATGTTGTCGGCTGCTTAAAAAGCCAACAAACTAACTTATGCACAGTCAGAATTTATAATCACACCTTGATTGATTCACTTAATGTTATGAATTTAATAGTAAAAAAGCATTTATTTTTATGCGGGTTGTTAAAGTGCCTAAAGTTATTCAGTGATTAACTTAGGCTTATCCAGAGTGTTATGCACAGCAGCTGTGAAAAAACTCACAGTACCCTTGCTTATCTTCTGCTCATTGTGGATAAGTTGTGTGATGTTTGGCTGAAAATACCGTTTGCCGCCACGACAACTTTATGAAAGAATCCTTGTATAGCAGAAATTTAGATGCTTGAGGTTTGTGTGATCGATGCCGAGGGTTTCCGGCCCAATGTCGGCATAGTGATTTGTAACACCTTTGGACAGGTGTTTTGGGCGAAACGATACGGTCAGAATTCCTGGCAATATCCACAGGGTGGCATTGATGATGGCGAAACGCCGGAACAGGCCATGTACCGCGAACTGCACGAAGAAGTTGGGCTCAGGCCTGAAGATGTGGAAATTATAGCGACAACCAAACACTGGCTACGCTATAAGTTACCCAAACGACTGATTCGTAAAGATAGTAACCCTGTGTGTATCGGGCAGAAGCAGAAGTGGTTTTTACTGCGGCTGACCTGTCGGGAAGAAGACGTCAATCTGGCGAAAACCAGTCACCCGGAGTTCGATAGCTGGCGTTGGGTCAGTTACTGGTATCCGGTTAGACAGGTGGTTTCCTTTAAACGGGAAGTCTATCGCAAGGTTATGAAAGAATTCGCTCCGGTCGCTTTGCCTTTTGTTCGTCGGGACAGCAGTAAACGTAAAGTATAAACAACCTTTAATGTGAAGAGGTTAGCATGCTAGGCCAGTTGCGGCGAATTGTTCAGGATGTGGCACAGGAGCCGATACTTAACAAGGCGCTCGCTGGCTTGGTAAGTAGTGTCAAGCATGCATTGGCAACCGAATGTTGTTCGGTTTATCTGGCTGATTATCAGCAACAGCACTTTATGCTGATGGCAACCGATGGTTTGAATCAGGATGCGGTCGGCAAAGTCTCCATTGGTTTTTCTGAAGGCTTGATTGGCTGGGTTGGCCAGCGTGAAGAGCCGATCAACCTGGCGCAGGCTCACCTGCATCCGCGTTTTAAAGTCACCCCCGAGGTCAGCGAGGATCGCTTTTCAGCTTTTCTTGGGTGTCCGATTATCCACCACCGCAAAGTATTAGGCGTACTAACAATTCAGCAATCAGCCGAGCGGGTATTTAGCGAAGATGAAGAGTCTTTTCTGGTTACCCTGGGGGTACAGCTGGCGTCGGTGCTGGCTAACGCCGAGATGCGCGACGCTGCCAGTCGCAGTTCCGGTTATCAGCAACAGGTTTCTCAGCTGGCTGGCTTACCCGGCGCGCCCGGCATGGCGATTGGTCAGGCCTATGTGTTGCAACCAGCCAGTGATTTTGCGGCGATCTCGCTGAAAAAAGCCGAGGACCCGGAAAAAGAGCTGGCGCACTTTTACCGTGCTGTCAAAATCACTAAAGCGGAATTTAACCGGCTGGCCGAACGCATGTCGCAGCATTTACCTGAAGATGCACTGGCCATTTTTGATGTGTATCATCAGTTGCTTGATGCTGCCAGCCTGGGGCGGGAAATTGAAGCGCAGATCGCAGAAGGCTGGTGTGCAAAAAGCGCGTTAAAACGCGTGGTAGAGCGCTTTGCCCGCCAGTTTGATGATATGGAAGATCCCTATCTGCGCGAGCGTGGCCTGGATATCCGCGATCTGGGGCAGCGGGTACTGAATAATTTACTGGATACGGAACAGCGGCGTGCGAAACTACCCGAGCAGGTGGTGCTGGTCGCTGATGAAGTCACCGCAACCATGCTGGCAGAAATCCCGCGTGAACAACTGGTTGCAGTAGTGTCTTTGCGTGGTTCGGTTAACTCACATGCTGCTATTATGGCCAGAGCCCTCGGGATCCCGGCGGTAATGGGCGTCAGTGAGCTGCCGCTGTTGCATTGGCATGAGCAGAAACTGATTGTCGATGGTTATCAGGGGCTGATCCTGTTGTCGCCAACTGAGGCGTTGAGCAATGAATATTTACGCCTGATCAGTGAAGATCAGGCCATGCATGCCCGCTATCAGCAAGAAATCGCGCTGCCGTCACAATCACAATGTGGCGAACGTTTTAAGTTAATGGTCAACTCTGGTCTGGCGGTTGAGCTGGAGAATCAGCATGCGCAGTACACCGATGGCGTTGGCCTGTATCGAACCGAATTTCCTTTTATTATCCGCAGCCGCTTCCCGACTGAGCAAGAGCAAATCGAACTCTATGCCAAGGTATTAAGCAGCTACCCGCAGAAAACGGTAGTGATGCGCACTCTGGATGTTGGGGGCGACAAAGCTTTACCTTATTTCAGTATCATTGAGGAAAATCCGTTTCTGGGTTGGCGGGGGATCCGTTTGACGCTGGATCATCCGGAAATTTTCCTGGTGCAGATCCGGGCGATGGTAAAAGCCAATGTCGGACAAGATAATCTACATATTTTATTGCCGATGGTGTCGGATCTGGCGGAAGTTGATGAAGCCATCCGGCTGATCCGCCAAGCCTGCTTCGAGGTTGGTGACGAGTTAGGCATTGCGGTACCCCGGCCGAAAGTGGGGGTGATGATTGAAGTGCCGTCGGTACTTTATCTGTTGCCTGAGTTGGCAGCCCGGGTCGATTTTTGCTCCGTGGGTACCAACGATTTAACCCAATACTTGTTAGCCGTTGACCGTAATAACGCCCGGGTGGCAAACCTGTATGATGCGCTGCATCCGGCAGTATTACGTGCCTTGCACCAATTAGGGCAACAGGCACAGGCGCTGCAGTTTCCAATCAGTATTTGTGGTGAACTTGGCGGTGAACCGGCCGGGGTCTTACTCTTGGCGGCGATGGGGTTCCGGCGCTTTAGTATGAACAGCAGCAACCTGGCGCGGATCAAATGGTTACTGCGCCGGGTAGAGCTGTCTGAACTGGCCTTGTTGTTGCCTGAAGTGCTGTGTTGCCATTCGCCAAAACAGGTGCGATTGCAGGTTCAGCGTTTCCTCGAGCATAAGCAGTTGCTAACCCAGGTCAGAACCTGACAGGTCAGGTGCTAATGGCCCAGGCGCTGATAGCCCAGACCAGTTCACAGTTTCCTACGCCAGGAATACCGACAAAGACCGCAGCCAAGACTCAACAAGCGCTGTTGCCTCTGCTACACTGGGCGCACTTTTCTAACTGAGTCGTCATTTTGCTATCCATTTTCCTGTTAACTGCCTTGTTGGGCGCACTGGTCGGGTTATTGGCCGGTTTGCTGGGTATCGGTGGCGGTTTGGTCATAGTGCCGGTGCTGGTGGTGATGCTGCCGGCTTTTGCAGTAGTGCCGGCTGAACATGCGATGTTGGTGGCCATTGCAACCTCGCTCGCTTCGATCATTATTACCTCCCTCTCGTCAGTGCGGGCGCATCACAAACGGAATAACGTCAGCTGGCATATCGCCGTGCCGGTGATGCTGGGGGCAGGGAGCGGCGCCTTATTGGTCGGCTATCTGGCGCACAATTTAAGTGGCAAGACGCTGCAACTTATTTTTGGTGTCGCTGTCGGTTTATTGGCGCTTAGAATGTTAAGTGCGCAAAGTGCCACCGGCAAGCTACCACTGCCGACAAAGCCGCTGTTGGCCGTAGTGTCGGCATTACTGGGCAGTTTCGCCGCCTTACTGGGGATTGGCGGTGGTGCGCTGATTGTGCCTATGCTGAACTACTTTAGTGTTGATATGCGCCGGGCTATCGGTTGTGCGGCGGCCAGCGGTATTGCGATAGCAGTATTTGGTACCCTCGGCTACGTTAGCGCAGGCTGGCAGCATTACAGCTTGCAGCAGGGCTTTATTGGTTATATCTATTTACCTGCATTACTGGGGGTAATCAGTACTTCGGTGTTTACCACCTCTGTCGGAGCCACGCTGACGCAGCGGTTGCCGGTGTTGACCATTAAGCGGGTATTTGGCGTATTTTTGTTACTGGTGGCGGCGCGGATGATACTGAGCTGAGATCGTCAACCGCATTAAAGTAGGGACATTATGACAACTGAAGTTTTTTACACCCATGCAATTAATCCGGTGGCACTTGACCTCGGGTTTTTGAAAATTCACTGGTATGGTGTGATGTATCTGGTGGCCTTTGCTATCGCCTGGTGGCTGGCGAATCGTCAGGCGGCGGAACCCGGTTCCGGCTGGGACAAGGAACAAGTCAGTGATCTGTTGTTCTACGGCTTTCTCGGCGTGCTGCTGGGTGGCCGCCTGGGTTATATTCTGTTCTACCAGTTTAGCTATGTGCTGCAGGACCCGCTTTATCTGGTGCGGATCTGGGAAGGGGGCATGTCATTCCATGGTGGTTTACTCGGGGTACTGGCGGCAATGGCGCTGTTTACCCGTAAGTATCGCAAGTCTTACCTGGCTCTGGGCGATTTTGTTGCGCCACTGATCCCGCTTGGGTTGGCTGCCGGTCGGATCGGTAATTTTATTAATGGTGAATTATGGGGCCGGCCGACCGATGTGTCCTGGGCAATGGTGTTCCCTACCGGTGGTGACATCGGCCGCCACCCGTCACAACTCTATCATGTGGCGCTGGAAGGGCTGTTGCTGTTCGCGATCATTATGCTGGTGCGCCGCGCTAAACCGGCAACCGGTACCCTGGGCGGCGTCTTTCTGGCCGGTTATGGCATGGCGCGCTTTAGCGTCGAGTTTTTCCGTGAGCCGGATGCACATCTTGGCGTTTTATCCTTGGGCATGACGATGGGGCAGTGGCTATGCTTGCCGATGATAATTGCCGGCCTGGCGATTATTGTTTTCGCCCGCTCCCTTGCCGCAACTGCCGGAGCTAAAGCATGAAGCAGTATCTTCAATTATGTCAGCGGATCATTGAGCAGGGAACCTGGGTGGAAAATGCCCGCACCGGTACCCGCTGCTTAACCGTGGTTAATGCCGATCTGGAATATGATGTGGCAAATAATCAGTTTCCACTGCTGACGACCCGCAAAAGCTATTACAAGGCGGCGATTGCCGAGTTGCTGGGTTATTTACGCGGCTACGACAGTGCGGCACAGTTTCGCGCCCTCGGTTGCAATACCTGGAATGCCAATGCGAACGAAAATCGCGCCTGGCTGGCTAATCCGCATCGTAAAGGTGAAGATGATATGGGGCGGGTGTATGGTGTGCAGGGCCGGCGTTGGCAGAAACCAGATGGTACCACCCTGGATCAGCTACAAAAGGTGGTGACTAATCTTAGTCAGGGCATTGATGACCGGGCGGAAATCCTGACCTTTTATAATCCGGGAGAGTTCGAGCTGGGTTGTCTGCGGCCTTGTATGCACACCCATACCTTCAGCCTGCTTGGCGATACCCTGTATCTGACGTCCTACCAGCGCAGCTGTGATGTGCCGCTTGGCCTGAATTTTAATCAGGTGCAATGCTTTGTATTGCTGGCGCTGATGGCACAGATCACAGGCCTTAAGCCGGGCAAGGTGTATCATAAGATCGTTAATGCGCATATTTATGAGAATCAACTGGAGCTGATGAAAATGCAGCTGCAGCGTGAGCCTTACCCTTCACCGCGGTTGACCATCAACCCACAAATCCGAAGCTTAGCCGATCTGGAAACCTGGGTAACACCGGATGATTTTGTGCTACACGATTATCAGTGCCACCCGCCAATTAAATACCCTTTTAGCGTCTAGTCAAAAAATCATCTCTTGTTGTGGCCTGCTTTTTGCTTGAAGCAAGTTGATAACCAGCAAGAGGTGATTATGAACAAGTGTCTTGGCCTGCCGCTAGTGGCATTGCTTGCCAGCTGCGCGCATCAGCAACCTGAACCGACAGTGTCGATGCCGGTTCGTCAGGTCTCTGCCGTTGGCTTAAGCCCACAGCCACTGGGATTTTATACTCAGCGTCTGGCGGAACAGCTTTTTCAAACGCCTGCCGGACAACAACCGCAGTTGCGGCATAAAATTGCCATCAGTAGTTTTGTACCGGTGCGGCAATTGTCACTGGTCAATGCTGGTACAGAGCAAACGGATTTAGCCAATCAGCTGGCGGAAAGCTTACTCACCGAAGCGGTACAGCGCGGCTATGAAGTCGTCGATATCCGGTTACGTGCTGCAGTACTACTGCAACAGGATCATGAACAAGCCTTTTCCCGCTTATTGCACGAGCTACAGCAACAACAGCAAGCCCGGGTATTACTCAGTGGTACCTTTGTACCGCAGGAGGATGGCTGGATTGTCAATGCCAGACTGATTGATATCCAAAGTCAGCAGGTGCTGGCTGCGGCCACCGACTATGTGCCGGATAATGTGTTGTGGAGTGCGGAGAAGATGCTGAAAAGAGGCAATTTTTTATATCGTAGCGATCGAATTGGAGAGCGCCCATGAACAAATCAGCTATCAGTGTCGCTATCTTGCTGGCATTAAGCGGTTGCGCCCAGCAAACGGCACAACCCAAGGTAGTACCGGAAAATGCGGTGTCGATGCGCGGCGACCTGGCACGGCAAGAGCGTATTTTACAGCAGCAGGCGTTCGCGGTTGAGTCGGCCCCGACGCAGCAGCGACAAACCCCGGTTATCACGCTGGACCATTATGCTCGTAATCTGGTGCATGATTTGATGGCAAATCATCACCGGGTAGAAGAGCAAGCCATGGTTGCAGTGACGGATCTGGCATTTCTGGACTCAGATCTGCAGCACGGCTCGGTATTTACCAATCACCTGAGCGAAGCCATTATCTATGACTTGCATCTGTTTGGCGTGCCGGTACTGGATTTTAAAGTCACCGATTATATCCGGGTGACGGAGAAAGGTGACTTTGTACTGAGTCGTGATTTTAGCGAGTTATCGGCAGAGTTACCGATCAAATACGTGGTTACCGGTACTGTAACGCGGCATCAGGCTGGAGTGATGTTAAACGCCAGATTAATCCAGATCGACAATAAAAGGGTGGTATCGGCGGCTCGTACCTTTGTGCCGGCGGCGGTTTATAACGCTATTCTGCAACAACGCCAGGACAACAGTCTAAAACTGAAACAGGGTTGATTGCCGGTGCTGTACCCGGCAATACACAATCTTAGCGGTTAACATCAATATGCTCCGTACAAACCTCGTTATTTTTCTGAGGCTTTGCTAAAGTTTAAGCCAAGGCCGCCGACAAGTAGAGGTTAGCCTAAATCTGGGGTCAGGAGCGTATGATGAAAAGCAACTATCTGGCATTGCTTGCCGGTGCCGTCTTGCTAAGCGGCTGTTACAGTTACCAAAGAACGGAGTGTGATAGCAAAGGCAATTGCCGGACTGAGGTCCGCCGCCAGGTACAGGACCAGGCGCCTGCTGACCGGGTTATGCCGGTATCTTCTGGTCAGGCCGCCAGCCCGCTGCGGCAGAATGGCTGGATGGTGCCACACCAGTATGTCACCAGTTTAAATGCTAATAAGCAGCTTAATGACTATGTGGCGCAGATGGCGATGCAGCTGGTTGAAACCTTTCATTATTTCCCGGTCGAATCCCGCGTGGCCGTGGCATCCTTTGTTGATTTAGACAGTGAGTTAAACCGCACCAATATTATTGGTAACCAACTGGCTGAAGCCTTTATTCATCAGTTCCAGCAGTTCGGTATCCAGGTTGTCGATTTTAAAACCACCCGCGATATTCAGGTGACACCGAGCGGTGATTTTGTCTTTAGCCGGCAGCACAACCAGCTTGATATGATGCAGCAAATTGATTATGTGTTATCAGGAACTATGGTATTTACCCCAAGAGGTATTATGGTGAATGCCAGAGTGATTAACTTTCGCACTAAAGTAGTTGCTGCCAGTTCACAGCAGTTGATCCCACATTTTGTGGTTAGCTCGCTGTATCCGCAAATACTGCGCTAGGACATGGCCGCCCCAACAGGAATCGAACCTGTAACTGCCCCTTAGGAGGGGGCCGTTATATCCATTTAACTATGGGGCGGGCGGCGCAGAGTCTAACAGACTGAAAAGATTCTGTGAATCTTTTCAGTCTGTGGTTAGTTTGCTGCCAGACTGACGATATCACCAGGCTGAATATGATTAAGTAACTGCTGTGACGGTGAGGCAGCCCAGGCACCATCAGGGGTAACTTCTGTGAGTAGCAACTGTAAGGGGCTGTGTAGCAGTCGGCGGATTTGATTATCTTGTGGATCCCGCTGCAACTGGATGATTTGGATCTGATCACCCACCCGCAAACCGTGATTGCTACCCAAAGGAATTTGCAGCTGTTGTTGGCGAACCTGACGGATCTGGGTCAGCAAAGGCTGGCACTGCAGCTGCTGGCCAATATCCTGGGCCGCAGTACGCAGCACCTGGTCAATTTTCTGACCATAAGGCATTTGCCAGAATGCCATGCTGTGACTGGCTGGCGTGGCGTCAGAGGTAGGCCAGTAACTTCCGGTACGATATTCCTGCTGGTAGCGGACCCGCCGCTCAAAGGTATCATATAACCAGAGTTCGAAGGCGAAGAAGCGCTCATGTTGACTGCTTTGCCAGAACTTGTTCAATTTTTTACCAAGCGACAGGTCATTAATACTGGCTATTAGAATAAACTGATGGCCGCGGTTAAACAGGGCATCTGCGGTTGCCTGGTCCAGCATCTGTAACGGGATTGGCTGAGGCGATGGCTCCACCAGCAGTGCCGGAGCAAAGTCACGCAGATGCCGGTTTAATTGCCGGCTACTATCGCTACCCAGTTGAAACAGCTGGCCTGAAATCGCATCCTGCCGGGCCTGAAGCTGAATTTCGCTTACCAGTAGCGGTGTGCGGTACTGGGCCTGGCAGGCCTTGCCTTCAGCGACAATATGGGCTTTGAGCGTGATCGTCACCTGGTTTTTACTCTGAACCTCTGACAGCAGCTGTACTTCTTTTAATTCCGCAGCGCTGCTTAAGGTGATCTGACTGTGCTGCATAATGCCTTGGATCACCTGTTGCTGGCTTTGTAATCTGGCGCCGGCAAATAAGCTGGCCCGTTGCAATGCATCTTCAATTGCGGCTTTGCGTGCGCTGTTCAGGTCGCCCCGTTCAATCGCCGCCTGCCCGGTGGCTTCATACCAGTTGGCGTGCAGTAATGGGCTGAACAGCAGGCTCAGGCCGCTCAGCGCTGTCAGAAGCGCTTTTGTCATAGGTTTAATCGTCATCCCGCTTTCGCTCGTGTCAAAAGAGTGCTGTGTTTAATAAAGCAAAGTTTATGCCTAACTGGCATTTTTTTTGCTAAACAAAAACAGTAGCAATAGGTTTTGTCGCCGGGCTTGTCGAGTTGTCGGCAACTGGCAACAACAGCATGGCAGTATTACAGTGAGCACAGTCACTTTGCTAAGGGTAAGTACTATGAAAGTTATAGGTTTCGTATTGCTTGGTAGCGGCCTGATGATCTCAGGCTGTAGCCAATTCGCGGATCGGCATATTGAATACCAGCATGAAACACCTGTCAGTTTTCCGGTGATCACTGCTTTGGGTGCCGCGCCCATATCGTTACAACAAGGCAGTAATGAGACGCAACGTATGCTATTAGCGATGCGGGCGTCGAAGTTGGAAGCCTATCGCGAGTTGGCGGAGCGGGTATATGGTCAAAGAATTGACAGCCAGAACACCGTCAGTGCAATGGTGGCAAAGAATGATGTGCTCGAAGCGTCGGTGCAGGGCTTGATCCGTGGCGCCAGAGTAGTGAAAAGCTATGCTGTGGATGATACTTACGTGACGGAGTTGGAGCTGAATTTCGCTGAAGTGTATGCCACCTTGCAACATACCCAACCAAAACAAAGCATCAGGAGTGTGCGCTACCTGTGGTAGCGCCGGTCAGGCTTTAATGCCTGGCCCTTTATTCTCAACAGCCGGTTGGCCTTTACTGGTATAGGTCAGGCCGGATTTGCCCTTAGCGCCCAATAATTCGTTCTTAAAGCGTTGTAAAATAAGCTGACTTTGTTCCAGTGCTTGCTGGTTAACGGCGGTTTGAGCTTTGCAGTCAGCCAGTTTTTGTTCCAGCAGTGCGCGTTGTTCAACAAACCAGGCTTCAGCTTTTACCGCTGCCAACTGTGGCTGTGCGGCAAGTTCAGCGTCAGTGGCACTGATTTGTGTTAACAGCGCCGTTTTCTCGGCAATAACCTGCTCTAAGGTTTCCACCTGTCTTTCAGCGAGGGCAGAGAGTTCATTTTTCAACAATAGCAACAGCGCATCCAATTGCGCTGCTTGCTTGGTCAGGACAGTGATGATGAGATCGTGGCTGCTATTCATTTACGGTCGAACAAATCGCCTTCAAATTGCATAATGCGTTTTGCCAGCATCTCAACATTCACTTTGTATTTGCCTTCAGCAATAGCTTGCTTGATTTTGTTCACCCGCTCCTGATCAATACCTGAGCTATTGGCGGCCTTTTCCTGTAATTTGGAAAATTGCTGCGCTTGCGGGGTAATGGATACCGAATCCTGCTTTTGTACTGCCTGATTGCTGGCATTTTGCTGCACCGCCGTTTGTTGGCGTTGCACTAATTGCTCAGTGCTACCGGCATTGCCGGCTTTGTCAGTTTTGACCTGCGGTGCATTTTGCTGCAGGTTATTGATATTTATAGCCATAGTAGAACCTCATCACCTTAAACACAGTCCTTATGCTTAGGTTAACGGCAGTTTGCCTCTAAACTTTAGCACTTTTTTCAGAATTTAAAACCGGACCTTTACCTGATTGACACCGGTCACTTCGGTGCTAATGGCACGGCCAGATTGTTGATTACGTACCTGGATGACTTCACCCAGGGTACCATCCTGTTGTGCAACGCCTGTGGCGGATACGGCAAGGCCACCCTGACTGATTTCTATTGTAACAATATCTCCCCGGCATACAAGACAAAGATCCTGCAAACTAAGGATTTGGCCGGCACTCAGGCTGCGTCTATTGCGGCTGCCAGCAACCGTCGCGATGTCTTGCACAATATTACCACGTACCAACCGACGTTCCCGGCGCTGCACTTCTAACATATCGGCAGTGATGACGGTTCCTGGAGCGATATTTTGCCTGCTCACTACCAGGGCCAACCATTCAGTAAGTCTGGCCGGTACAAATAGCTGCCAGCTGGTTGGCGCACTACAACTAATCTGCACCGTCGTCTGACGCGGGTTAGCATTGGCCGGCAGACTGATTTGTGGCTGATGGGCGCAGTCTTTACTGCCAATCCGGCTATCAAGTGCCGTGACGTGGATTTCGCTCTCCAGCTCATCGACTGCCCATGCCGTTTGCAGCCAGTCCTTTACCGCATCAGTCAGTTGCGATGGACTAAATTGTTGCACTTGCGCCTGACACCAGGGACTGATGGTGAAGGCAAGTAGCAGTATGCAGCTGCGGATAAAATTTTCGTACTTTTTCATATAGTTTGGCTATGCTTTACGAATAAAGGGTTATAACATGCCTGAAGATAGACAGTGCCGTAGTTTTGACTACGGCTCCACGACAGTATGCAAATACCAAGCCGTTTGGCTGCCTAAGGAGAGCTTGATGTCCAGTATTCTCGATTCCGTTAACCAACGTACGCAGCTGGTTGGGCAGAACCGCTTGGAATTATTACTTTTTAAGCTCAATGGCCGCCAACGTTACGGCATTAACGTGTTTAAAGTGCGGGAAGTATTGCAATGTCCAAAGCTGACGGCGATGCCGAAGCGAAATCCTTTTGTGCGGGGCATTGCCCATATCCGTGGCCAAACGATTTCCGTGATTGATTTAAGTCTGGCCACAGGTGGTAAGGCAATCGCCGATTTATCGACTGCCTTTATTATCATTTCTGAGTATAACCGCTCAGTGCAGGGGTTTCTGGTCAGTGGGGTAGAGCGTATTGTTAATACCAACTGGGAATCTATTATGCCACCACCCAAGGGCACCAGCGGTAAGCAAAGTTACCTGACCGCGGTGACCGAAATTGATAAAGAGTTGGTTGAGATCCTGGACGTTGAAAAAATCCTCGAAGAGATTTCCCCTTCGCCGACGATGATTCATGATGAGGCCGTTACCCAGAGTATTACTACTGATCTTGGCGGTCGGGTGATTTTAATTGCCGATGATTCGGCTGTCGCCCGAAATCAGGTAAAACGGTCATTAGAACCACTGGGTGTCAGGATGCATTTGGTAAATAACGGTCGTGAGGCCCTGACTTATTTACAGCAACAGGCGAAAGAGTGTCAGGAGTCTATTACTGAAAAAGTAGGTTTGCTGATCTCTGATATCGAGATGCCGGAAATGGACGGCTACACCTTGACCGCAGAAGTAAAGGCCGACCCTAAACTGCGCCGTCTGCACGTTATTCTACATACCTCGCTAAGTGGGGTTTTTAATCAGCAGATGGTACAGAAAGTGGGGGCGGAAGACTTTATCGCCAAGTTTAACCCGGACGAGCTCGCACAATCGGTGCAAAAATGGCTACATGTTGATTAAAGGCTGAGGACGTCGCGTGTCAGATAAGCAATTACAGGACGCAGAGTACCGGCAATTCCGGGATTTTCTGGAACAGCAGTGTGGCATCGTGCTGGGTGATAATAAGCAATATCTGGTCAAAAGCCGGCTGGCGCCACTTATGCAGCGTTTTAGCATCGCTACGCTGTCTGAGCTGCTTACTAAAACGATGAATCCGTTTGAACGGCAGTTACGTTCAGCAGTAATTGACGCGATGACCACTAACGAAACCCTGTGGTTTCGTGATACCTACCCATACGAGTTGTTAAAGAACCAAATTTTTCCGGAGCTGGAAAAAACTTGCCGCAGCGTCAAAATTTGGTCAGCTGCCAGTTCTTCCGGTCAGGAGCCGTATTCTATTTCCATGACAGTTCTGGAATACCAGCAAGGCCGGCCCAATGCGTTTCCTGCCGGAGTGAGTATTTTAGGCACGGATATCTCCAATACTATGTTAGAACACTGCCAGCGCGCCGAATATGATGGATTGGCTTTAGCTCGTGGTTTATCACCTGAGCGGCGCAGCCGCTTTTTTGAAGATAGCGGCAAAGGTATGATGCGGATCAAGGATCAGGTGAAGAAAAACGTGAGTTTCCGGCACCTTAACCTGTTAGATAGTTATACCTTGTTAGGTAAATTCGATATTATATTTTGTCGTAACGTGCTGATTTATTTCTCTCCTGAAGTTAAAGCAAAAATTATCCGCCAGTTTTCGCAGGCATTAAACAGTCGCGGCCATTTGATCCTTGGCGCCTCAGAGTCCTTGTCCAGCCTGAACGAGGACTTTGAAATGTTACGCTGTAATCCAGGCATTATTTACCGCAAGAAAACCTGACTTTTCAATTTGGCCTGCTTTTTGCTTCCTCATATTTAACGTGTAACAAGAGGTGGCAAGAAAATGGCTATCAGCTTTGACAAAGCCTTTGGCATGCACCCGGATGCATTATTAACCCGGGATCGGCGCGCGCAGGTGCTTTCAGAAAATATCGCTAATGCAGATACGCCGGGTTATAAGGCGAAAGATCTGGATTTTCAGCAGGCGCTGAACAATGCGCAGTCGCGGCAGAGCCGGCCGGTGAGTCGCACGCACGAAGGGCATTTTGCCATCTCTACCCAGAGCCGACAGGAAGTTAAATTCCGTAACCCGGATCAACCGGATACCGGCGATGGTAATAGTGTCGACGTGCATCACGAGCGGAATGCGATGATGCAAAACGCTATTCAGTATCAAACCAGTTTGCAGTTTTTAAACAGCAGAATCAGTGGCCTGAAAAAGGCTATCACAGGTACGGGACAATAATCATGAGCTTATTTAAAGTTTTCGATATTGCCAGTTCCGGTATGACCGCGCAGTCAGTACGGATGAATACCACGGCCAGCAATATGGCAAATGCCAACAGTGTCAGTAGCAGTATTGATCAGGTTTATAAAGGCCGGCATCCGGTGTTTGCCGCGGAGCTGTCGGAGGCAAAACGGCAACAAGATGCCGGTAGCGGTGTAAAAGTACTGGGTATCGTCGAGTCTGACGCGCCACCGGTAATGGAATATGCGCCTAATCATCCGATGGCAGACGAAAATGGTTATGTATACAAGCCGAACGTGAACATTATGGAAGAGATGGCGAATATGATTTCGGCCTCCCGCTCCTATGAAACGAACGTACAGACGGCAGACGCTGCTAAGCAAATGCTAATGCGCACCTTGCGTATGGGCCAGTCTGGCTAAGGAGTAACGGATGAGTAGCGTAAGTAATAATTCGGCACTGAATAACCTGTACTGGGAAGAAAAGCCTAAAGTCCAGGATAGAAATAACGGTGCGCTAACCCAGGCAGATTTTTTTGCGTTGTTAACGCAGCAACTGGCTTATCAGGATCCAACCAAACCAGTTGAAAATGATCAGATGATTGCGCAAATGACCAACTTTACTACTGCCGATGGTATCGGGAAGTTAAATGAGAACTTTTCCAGCCTGGCGCAAAGTATGACGTCTAATCAGGCACTGCAAGCCTCTTCTTTGGTGGGACGCTCAGTACTGACACAGTCTGACCAGCTCGTGTTTACCGGTGATAGTCTGGCGCGCGGTGTTATTGATTTGGAGCGGCCAGCCAGCTCACTACGAGTGATGATTGAAAACGAAAAAGGCGAGCTGATTCAGAGTTTCAGTGTGGAAAACCCGAAAATGGGCCGTAATAGCTTTATCTGGGATGGCACCTATTTACCCTCGGGAGAAAGCAGTGCCGACCTGATCGATGGTGAGCTATCGGAGCGCGTCAGAGCGGGTACTTACAAGTTAAAAGTCGAAGCGAGTTATAGCGATGGCACCCGCGCCAGTGTCCCGGCAAATGTCTATACGCCGGTGGGCAGTGTCAGTATGAATAGTAATGGTAAAGGCATCATGCTGAATCTACTGGGTCTGGGCGCAGTGAAATTAAGCGATGTGTTAGAAGTATCTTACGGTTAAGCGAGGTTTACTATGAGTTTTAATATTGCACTAAGCGGCCTGGCTGCCGCGCAAAAAGATCTGGACGTTACGGCTAACAATATTGCTAACGTAAATACCACGGGTTTTAAAGAGTCCCGTGCCGAGTTTGCTGATGTTTATGCCACTTCTATTTTTGCTTCCGGGCGCACCAAGGTTGGTGACGGTGTAACGACAGCTGTCGTTGCGCAGCAGTTTAACCAGGGCGCTCTGCAGTTTACTAACAATTCGCTGGATCTGGCGATCACCGGTGAAGGTTTTTTTGCGACAACGCCAGACCGTATTTCCCGTGATATGACCTATACCCGGGCGGGCGCCTTCAAGCTGAATAAGGATAACTTTATTGTTGATAATAAAGGTAACTTTTTACAGGGATTTTCGGTGGAACCAGTAACAGGTGAAAATCAATCGGTAAGCCTTAGTACAACAGCGCCGATTTCGATCCCGACGTCAGCCGGAGCGCCAAGAGCGACCAACAATATTTTCCTGAGTATGAATGTTGACTCCCGGGAAATAGCTAAAGATCCGCTGGTGCCCTTTAACGCCACTGACCGCTCTACCTATAACCATTCGACGTCGGTAACTGTTTATGACAGTCTGGGTGAAGCTCATACGGTAACGACTTACTTCAGAAAAACACCAACCACACCACCAGCGAATGCCGAGTGGGAAACTTTTGTGGTGTGGGATGGTATTACGGCAACTCCGTTCCAAGGGGATAACGTTGTTTTTGACTCCAGCGGTAATTTTGTCACGCCACCAGTGCCGACCATAACGTTACCTGCGGCACAGTTGAATGATCCTTTGCTCGGTTATCTGACCAACGGCGCACAATTTGCCGCTGATGTTGTGGTCAATTTCCGGGATGCGTCTGGCGTGCGACTGCCTACACAGTATGCTGCAGCTTTCGATGTCACCAACCTGAGTCAGGACGGCACGACTGTTGGTTTCCTGACCGGGGTGGATATCGATGCCTTTGGCCGGGTACTGGCCAGTTACAGTAACGGTGACTCGTCCTACCTGGCGCAAGTAACGCTGGTGCGTTTTGCTAATGTGCAGGGCTTAAAGCAGGTTGGTAATACATCATGGAAGCAGTCTATCACCTCGGGTGAACCCATTGCCGGACAGGCGAATATTGGCACCTTCGGCGCCGTGAATGCCTCCGCGCTGGAGCAGTCGAACGTTAACCTGACGACTGAGCTTGTTGATCTGATTACGGCGCAGCGTAACTTCCAGGCTAACTCGAGGGCGTTGGAAGTGAACAGCCAGTTGCAGCAGAATATCCTGCAGATCCGGTAAGTTTCTAGTCGCCAGGGTATCAGATACCCGTCAAGCAACACCCCGGCATCGTGCCGGGGTGTTTTTTTATTCCCTATATTGGCCGGCCTGGCTAGTTCTATTTCCAGTTGGCATTGTTATTGCTTCAGATATCACATTAACCCCTCGACAGTTGCTATACGGAGTCTGTTATGGATCGTTTGCTCTATATCGCCATGAGCGGTGCCAAAGAAAATATGCATGGCATCAGTGTGCGGGCGAATAACCTGGCCAATACCGGGACCGTTGGCTTTAAAGCTGATTTTGAGCAGGCCCGCTCGATGCAGGCCTTTGGTGCCGGTTTACCAACCCGGGTATTTTCAATGACCGAGAGCCCCGGTCAAAACTTTGACAGCGGCCCCCTGATTATCACTGAGCGCGAGCTGGATATTGCGATTCAGGGCGAGGGCTGGTTTGCGGTACAGGACAAAAACGGTAACGAAGCCTACACCCGTGCCGGTAACTTGCAGTTAACTCCGGACGGCATGCTGCGCACCGCCAATGGCCATCCGGTGTTAGGAGAAGATGGGCCTATTCTGCTGCCCTTGCCCCTTGCCAAAATGGAGATCGGTCAGGATGGTACGGTAAGTGCCAGAGTCCAGGGCGCGCCTGCCAATGCGTTGGAAATAGTGGGCCGGATCAAGCTGGTTGACACCGAATACCGGGCGGTAGAAAAGGGCAACGATGGTTTATTCCGGCGTAAAGATGGCGAGTTGGCACAAGAGAGTGCCGCAGTAACGCTACTACACGGTGCTTATGAAGGCAGCAATGTTAATGCGGTATCCGAAATGACTACCATGATCAGTTTGCAGCGCCAATTTGAGCTGCAGGTGAAAATGATGAAAAAAGCGGAACAGATGGACCAGCAGCAGAATCAGCTAATGCGGATCATCGGCTAATTATTTTTCACAACGGCCGCTGTTACAGCTGTCGTTGCCGTTAACAGGGTTTAGGCCCGGGAGGTACAAATGCATCCGGCTTTGTGGATCAGTAAAACCGGTCTCGACGCAAAACAGCGCGATATCTCGGTTATTTCTAACAACCTGGCGAATGCCAGTACTGTCGGCTTTAAGAAAAGCCGGGCGATTTTTGAAGACTTGCTATATCAGAATATTAATCAGCCGGGCGGGCGCTCGTCGCAAAACTCTGAGCTGCCAAATGGCTTAATGATTGGCGCCGGTACCAAGGTAGTGGCGACCCAAAAGAGTTTTACTCAGGGCAATATGATTACCACGGAAAACAGCCTGGACTTGATGATCCAAGGTCATGGTTTTTTTGAGGTACTGATGCCGGATGGCACTATTTCGTACAGCCGTAATGGTCAGTTTACTGTAGACGGTGATGGCAATATGGTGACCTCAGGTGCCGGTTATCAGGTGCAGCCGAATATTGTAATCCCGCCGGACGCGACTGCCATCATGGTATCACAGGACGGTGAGGTGTCGGTGCGGTTGGCTGGCCAGGTAGAAAATGCGGTATTAGGGCAGTTGACGGTCACTAATTTTATTAATCCGGCAGGCTTAGAGCCGATTGGCCAAAACCTGTTTAAGGAAACTCCGGCCAGCGGAGATCCGGTGCAGGGCATTCCGGGTCTGGAGGGGCTTGGCATCATTGTGCAAGGCGCGCTGGAAACCTCCAACGTCAATGTCACGGAAGAGCTGGTGAGCTTGATTGAAAGTCAGCGGGTGTATGAGATGAACTCGAAAGTCATTTCTACCGTCGACCAGATGCTTGGTTATGTTATTCAGCAATTATAACGGGGGCTAAGATGCGTAACGTTGCTTACTTGATAGGGCTCAGTTTGCTGTTATTGCTAACCGGGTGTGCGGCAACACAGGAAGCCAAACCTGACGATCCTTTTTTTGCGCCCTTGCCACCTGAGCCAGCGCCGCGGCCGGTGCTGCGTAATGGTTCGCTGTTTACGCAAAGTCATTCGAATAGTCTGTATACCGATAATCGTGCGCGGCATGAAGGCGATATTATTACCGTGGTGCTGCGCGAACGGACCCAGGCTTCAAAGAATGCCAAGACCGAGAGTAAAAAAGACAGTAACGTCGCTTTTGAGCCGATCAATATCGCGGGTCGCAATGCCTCAATCGGTGGTAACGTGTTGCAGTTTGGTTCCAGTAGTAATCAGGATTTTAAAGGCGATGCCAAAGCCAATCAAAGTAACAGCCTGGTAGGGGATATCTCGGTCAATGTGTTGCAGGTGCTGGCCAATGGTAATCTGGTGATCCGCGGCGAAAAGTGGTTAACCTTAAATACCGGTAAAGAGTACATCCGGCTGACCGGTGTGATCCGGCCACAGGATGTCGATGTGAATAACACGGTTGAGTCCACCAAGATCGCTAATGCCCGCATTGAATACAGCGGCACGGGCGCACATCATCATGGCCAGTCTCCTGGTTGGTTAAGTCGGTTTTTCAATGGCCCGCTGTGGCCGTTCTAGGAGCAGCACATGCGTAGCGCTAATATTGTCACTGTCTGTTTGTTGCTGCTAGCCAGTTGTTTGCCGCTGGCGGCACAGAGTGCCAGAATCAAAGATGTCGCCGATATCGAGGGTGTGCGTTCAAACCAACTAGTCGGATACGGACTGGTAGTGGGGTTGCCTGGCACCGGTGAGCAAAGCCCCTTTACTGAACAAAGTTTTCGTACCATGTTGGCAAATTTCGGCATTAATTTGCCGGCCGGAGGCCGCACGCAAATCAAGAACGTGGCTGCCGTTGCGGTACACGCCGAATTACCCCCCTTTGCCAAACCAGGACAGAGTATTGATATTACCGTTTCGTCGGTGGGCAGTGCCAAGAGCTTACGTGGCGGCACCTTGCTGCAAACCTTTTTAACCGGTCTGGACGGCAATGTTTATGCGGTAGCACAGGGTAGTCTGATAGTCAGCGGCCTGGGAGCGGAAGGGCTGGATGGTTCACGTATCGTCGTCAATACTCCGACAGTAGGGCGTATTCCGAATGGTGCCGTGGTAGAGCGCGAAGTGGAGTCGCCCTTTGGCAATGGCGATTTTATTACCTTTAATCTGAAACGTCCCGATTTCACTACCGCTAAGCGGCTGGCTGAGACCATTAATGGCTTTATGGGACCGGAAACGGCGTTTTCACTGGACGCCTCTTCGGTAAGGGTGCGGGCGCCACGGGATATTAGCCAGCGGGTATCCTATTTAGCGACCCTGGAAAACCTGACCTTTCAACCGGCGGATCAGGCAGCCAAGATCATTATTAACTCCCGCACCGGTACCATTGTGATTGGTAAAGATGTGCGCTTGTTCCCGGCGGCAGTAACCCATGGTGGTTTAACCGTCACCATTGAAGAAAATCCGCAGGTTTCCCAACCCAACCCCTTTACTGATGGTGAAACGGTAGTGGTAGAAGACAGCATTATTAATGTTAATCCGCAAAACTCCCGGATGTTTAAGTTTGATCCCGGTGTGACGCTAGATGAGTTAGTGCGTACCGTCAATGCGGTAGGGGCGGCGCCTGGCGATCTGATGGCGATTCTGGAAGCTTTAAAAGAAGCCGGTGCCATTCATGGTGAATTGGTGGTGATCTAAGATGGACAGCGGCAAGCTTCAGCACTCCTATCATGATCTGCAAAGTTTGCAGCAGATCCGCACCGCGTCCCGCAGTGATGAACAGGGGGCGCTGCGTCAGGCTGCCGAACAGTTTGAAGCCATTTTCTTTAATATGCTGCTGAAAAGTATGCGTCAGGCAAATAAAGCGTTTGAAGCCGAGGGGCTGATGAACAGTCAGACCACCGAGTTTTACCGCGATATGCACGATAACCAGCTGGCAACTGATCTGGCACAAAAAGGTGGGTTGGGGCTGGCTGAGCTGTTAGTGCAACAGTTAGATCCGGCAGCGGCGGCAAAGCAGCGTAAGGCTGTCGAATTGTTGATGCCTGGCCAGCGTGCAGATAGCCTGAGCATGCCACAGGCGCAACAATCTCATGACAGCTCAGATTTGGGCTTGTTACAAGCTCAGGCCGCGGCACAGCTAACACAAAGTGGCGTATTACAGCCGGGGCGGCGGGATGAGTCGGTACTGGCGCCGTTACTGGAAAAGCTGGAATTACAGCGCGCTGAGCGCGCAAAACAGCAAGCACAAAAAGCGGCAGCTAATCAGGCAAAGAGCGAGGTGGCGCCGACCAACCACTGGCAGATTGAATCTCCCACCGACTTTATTCGTGCCTTGTTACCGGCCGCCCGCAAAGCAGCCGGCGCCCTTGGCCTGGATCCTCTGGCGCTGATTGCACAGGCCGCGCTGGAAACCGGTTGGGGTAAACGGATGATCCGTACTAGTGATGGCGAAAATAGCTTTAACCTGTTTGGGATTAAAGCCAGTCGCAACTGGCAGGGCGATACTGCTGTCGTCGATACCCTGGAGTACCGGCAGGGGGTAGCCCGTAAAGAGCAGGCAAAATTCCGTGCTTACAGCTCACCGGATCAGAGCCTAAAGGACTATACTGATTTTATCAGTAACAGTGTTCGTTATCAGCAGGCGGTTGCCGTCGCAGCCGAGCCTGCCGCCTATTTCAGTGAGTTACAAGCCGCCGGTTATGCCACTGATCCGAACTATGCGCAAAAAATTATGGCGGTTTACCGTAGTTCAGCATTTGAGCAAATTCGCGCTGAATTGGAAACGGCTCAAGAATTTCCGGCTGCGGCCGATGAATAAGCTAGCGGCTTAGTCAAGACGCTGTGGAGAGAGCATGTCAGACAATCTGTTAAAAATTGGTAGTTCAGCGGTCCGGGCCAGCAGCCTGCTGCTAAACACCACCAGTAATAACATTGCCAATATTAATACGCAGGGCTATGTGCGCCAACGCACCGAATTTGCGCCTGATCCATTGGGGATCGGTGTGGGTCGTGGCACGACTGAGCGACTGATTAGTGAGTTCACCGTCAAGCAACTGCGCCGGGATACCTCGCAGTACTCCTTTGCACAGCAATATGTGTCTGAAGCAAACCGGATTGATGCCTTATTTTCTAATCCCGCCAATAGTATTGCCACTGGCATGAACGATTTGTTTGCTCAGTTGCAGAGTGCTAACAACGATCCGGTGCAACCGGCCAGTCGTCAGCTGGTGATTGGTAGTGCGCAATCACTACTCAATCGTTTTGAAGGTATGTCCAAGCTATTAAAAGACCAGGAAACCTTTATTAATGACCAGTTCGATATTTACGTTAATGAAGCCAATGACCTGATTAAACAAATCGCGATTTATAACAAAGATATTGCTTCTTACGGCAATGGTACTACCCGGCAGCTGCCGCTGGAACTGCTCGACAAGCGCGACCTGGCAATCCTGAAGTTATCGGAAATGGTCGAAATTAACGTGCTGGACGCGGCAAACGGCGAAAAACTGGTATTTATGAATGACGGCCAGTCGTTGGTGGTAGAGCAGGGCGAGTTTAGATTACTATCCTTGCGCGGTGACCCTGATCCACTGCGCAAAGAGCTGCAGCTACAGTTAAATTCTAACAGTAATGTCGTTCGCGATGTTAATTCCAAAGCCATAGGCGGTAAGCTCGGGGCTCTGGTGGCGTTTCGGGAAGAAATCCTTGACCCAACCCAGATCCAATTGGGACAGCTCGCACTTTCTTTGGGTGATGCGCTAAACAATCAAAACAAACTTGGCATGACGCTAAATGGCACCCTCGGTAGCGACTTGTTTCGACTGCCGGTATCCAATGGGTTAGCCTATCGCAATAACACCGGTGAGATGGCGATCCGGGTTGGTTTGGAAGCCGGGCAAGGTAAAAAACTGCCGCCCAATGACTTTTTGGTTACTGTTACCGGCGCTAATGAAATTACCGTGCAAGCCGTTGATAGCAGAGGGCAGGTGATTCCGGGCTCAGATAAGGTTATCGGTGGTCTGGATTTAACCGCAAACCTGACGCTTAATTCCGCCAGTATGCCGCCTGGTGATGATCTCTACGGTCTTGAAATCAATATTTTTATTGGTACCGGCGGTGCAGCAGTGGGTGATCGGTTTTTGTTAAAACCATTACAGGAATCGGCCAGTCAGCTGCAACTAGCAACTAACAGAGGTGAAGATATTGCACTGGCCAGTCCGGTACGGGGCGGTTTTGATGTCGCAAATCTGGGCAATGGACGCGTTGACCAGCTAATCGTAACCAATACCGATACAGCCAGCCCTTTTATTGGTAATTTACCACTGAATCTGGTGTTTACCGGCAGTGATACCTTTGAGATATATGATAATACATTGCCAGTGCCTAACCTGTTAGGCACGGCCAGTTTTAGCAATAACAATTACAATAATGTCTTGGCGCAAGCGGGTCTTGCCGGTACCTACGGTTTTGATTTCAATATCAGTGGCGTACCACGGCCTGGCGATCGTTTTACGCTGGAGTTCAACCAGAACGGCTTTAGTGACAACCGTAACGGCTTGGCGCTGGTTGGGTTACAAACTGCAGAAACCACCCGGCGTAACGCCGTATCGGTTGCCAACGCTGTTAATGAATATAGCTTTAACCAATCTTATGGCACTATGGTTGGCAGTATCGGTGAACGCACCCGGCAGGGGCGCACGCTGGAAGAGGCTAATGCGGCTATTCTGGAGCAAACGACGCTGTGGTATGAATCTTTGTCAGGGGTTAGTTTGGACGAGGAGGCCGCCAATCTGGTGCGCTTCCAGCAAACCTATGCCGCGGCAGCCCGGATCTTATCAACGTCGCAAACCATTTTTGATACCCTGTTACAGGCAGTGAGGTAAGAGTATGCGGTTAACCTTTAATATGCAGTTCGCGCAGAGTCTGAATGGGATCCTCAACACCCAGAAAAAGATGTCTATTGCTGAGCAGCAATTAACCAAGCAGACCCGCATTTTAAGTCCGGCGGATGATCCTGCAGCCTCAGCAAAAGTACTGGGTTTAGACCAGAACCTGTCACAGCTGGAACAGTTTCAAACCAACAGTGTATTGTTGAAGAACGGTTTGGCGCTGCAGGAAACTATCCTGACCAATATGCGTACCAACTTTGATCGTATTACCGTGCTAGCCACGGCGTCGGGTAACGGCACCTACACCGATACCGAGCGGGCGGCCATTGCTCTTGAGCTGCGTAATATCCAGAGTGAATTTTTTGATCTAATGAATACCCGCGACGCCGATGGTGGCTATATTTTCGCGGGTTATCAGGATAAATCGCCGGCCTACGAGTTTAACCAGGCTACTGGCCGTTACGAGTTTAAAGGTGATGATGGCAATCGGGCCTTACAGATTTCGCCTTCAATCAGTATGTCTGGGCGGGATAGTGGCAAAGGAATTTTTGATGATACCTTTGCCAGATTTAAGCCCAGCAGCCCAACAGTGGTTGCCGGTGCGCCGGATAGCGTAGCCTTGAAAGTAAGGGATCAGGCCCGTTTTGATCAGTTTTTTCAGGCTAACTATGATAATCAGACGCCGGCGAATAACGTGTTTAATGTCACGATCGACGCAGGCAATAACTATCAGATCCTACGTAATGGCGCCCCCCTAACGCCACCGGTAACCGGTACCTTTGTGCCCGGCGAACCGATTAACTTTAATGGTGTTGCAATTCGAATTGAAGGTGCCGCGGCTGCACCTGGCCAAATCGACTTTTCCTTACCCGCACCAGAAAAGAAAAATATTCTCGATACGCTGCAGGAATTTATTGCGGCTTTGGAAAACCCAGCGTTGTCAAACGATGGCTTGTTAGAGTCAATTGCCGATGTCCTGGTACAAACAGAGAACAGCGCCAGGAAAGTTGATAACTCATTATCCAGTATTGGTGGTCGGGTAAATGTGTTGGATAGCATCTTTGGCAGTAACGAAGATTTGATTATCAATAATAAGAGCTATAAAGCGGATATCTCTGAGGTTGATTTTGCTGCTGCCTTAACGGAAATCAAACGTCAGGAGATAGCGCTGCAGGCCGCATCAACCGTTTTTACCAAGATAGCAGCCACCACCTTATTCGATTTTATTCGGTAAGTAATTGATTAATAGCGTGACTTTTTAGGTGAGTCACGCAAGCTCTAAAAAATCCGCAAAAATAAATTCAAGTTTCCCATCGTCAATCCGATAAATAAGTAACTGGGCAAGATTGTAAAACACAACTTGCGAGACCGGATAAACTGTGAGGAACTAGCCATGTCACTTTACGTCAATACCAATACTTCATCATTAAATGCACAGCGTCAGCTGTTCAATTCAGGTAACTCTCTGGATGTGGCGTTCAAGCGTTTATCTTCCGGTTTCCGCATCAACAGCGCCGCTGATGATGCTGCCGGCTTACAAATCAGTAACCGTCTGACCAGCCAAATCAATGGTTTAGATCAGGCCGCCCGGAATGCTAATGACGGTATTTCGCTGGCTCAGGTTGCTGAGGGTGCGATGGATGAAATCACCAATTCGCTGCAACGGATCCGCACCCTGGCCATCCAGTCTCAAAACGGCATTAACACGACGTCAGACCGCAAGGCGCTGCAACAAGAAGTGACAGCGTTAAAAGATGAGATCTCACGGATCGCTAAGACTACACAGTTTGGTTCCCAGTTCTTGTTAGACGGTAACCTGTCAGCCACTTTCCTGGTTGGCGCCAATGCAAATCAGGATATCGTGGTCAGTCTGAAGAATACTGATGGTTACGGTACCACAGCATTGGGCCTGGGTAACCTGAGCGTGTCCAGCTATGCTAATGCGTCAGCTGCATTAGCTGCGCTAGACTCAGCGATTGCACTGATTGACGGCGCCCGGGCTGATTTAGGTGCGATTCAGAACCGCTTCCAGGCAACGATCCGCAACCTGACCAACATCTCTGAGAATGTTGCCGGTGCACGGAGCCGGATCCGCGATACTGATTTCGCTAAAGAAACGGCTGAACTGACCCGGACCCAGATCCTGCAGCAGACCAGCACCACAGTGTTAGCTCAGGCCAACCAGCGGCCACAGGCAGCGCTGAGCTTACTGCAAGGTTAAGTCTTTCCCAGTTAATCAAAAAGCTGCCTTTATGGCAGCTTTTTTTGTTTGGGATAAAATCGATTTAAAACTCCTTATTTTCATAAAATATCTAAAGTTTTCTCATGTTTTTCCGATACATAGTTGATAGTAAAAGTAAATTAAAGCGGTGGATTATCGCTGCTTTATCTGTTCTGCTATGCTCTGAGGAGAGATATCATGTCACTTTACGTTAATACCAATACATCTTCATTAAATGCGCAGCGTCAGCTATTCAATTCAGGTAACTCGCTGGACGTCGCCTTTAAGCGTTTATCCTCTGGTTTTCGGATCAACAGTGCGGCCGATGATGCGGCTGGCTTGCAGATCAGTAACCGCCTAACCAGTCAGATTAATGGTCTGGATCAAGCTGCCCGGAATGCCAATGATGGGATTTCACTGGCTCAGGTTGCTGAAGGAGCGATGGACGAAATTACCAACTCGCTGCAACGGATCCGTACCCTGGCCATTCAGTCACAAAATGGTATCAACACCACGGCTGACCGCAAAGCACTGCAGCAGGAAGTAACCGCCTTGAAAAAGGAAATTTCCCGCATCGCTGAGACCACGCAATTTGGTACTCAGTTATTGCTGGATGGCAATTTATCGGCGACCTTTCTGGTGGGTGCTAATGCCAATCAGGAAATCCTGGTGTCATTAAAGAACACTGATGGTTATGGCACCACAGCTCTGGGTTTAGGCAGCCTAAGTGTCTCCAGTTATGCCAATGCCTCTGCTGCGCTGGCGGCGATCGACTCAGCCATTGCCTTGATCGACGGCGCCCGTGCCGATTTGGGTGCGATCCAGAATCGCTTCCAGGCAACGATCCGCAACCTGACTAACATTTCAGAAAACGTCTCTGGCGCCCGCAGCCGGATCCGGGATACTGATTTTGCCAAAGAAACGGCTGAACTGACCCGGACCCAGATTTTGCAGCAGACCAGCACCACAGTGTTAGCTCAGGCTAATCAGCGCCCGCAGGCGGCGTTAAGTTTGCTGCAGTAAACATAACAGAACTCAGCCCGGGTCTGTTCAGTTAGTACGGACGGACCTGGGGCGTTTTGTGAATTTGCTTTTGATGCAAAAGGACTCGGCAATGTCGTAACGACAGGAATTTTATTATGGCTATCATAGTCAACACGAATAGCTCGTCGTTGACATCGCAGCGTATGTTGCAAAACGCTGGAGCAGGTCTTGAAACAAGTTTCGAGCGCCTGGCTTCGGGGTTGCGGATCAACAGGGCAGCTGACGATGCAGCGGGGCTGGTTATATCGCAACGCTTGACCAGTCAAATCGATGGTTTAGAGCAGTCGCGGCGTAATGCTAACGACGCGATTTCGGTTACTCAGGTTGCTGAGGGCGCAATGGATGAGATTTTCAATGCCCTGCAGCGGATGCGGGTACTGACAATCCAATCCGCTAATGGCATTAATAGTGACCAGGATATTGCGGCCTTACAGCAAGAATTCACACAGATGGCGGAAGTCATCGACAGAATTGCGCTGACTACGGAGTTCAATGGCAAGAAACTGCTGGATGGCTCTTTGGGCACGCTGCAGTTTCAGACTGGGGCCAATCCGTTGCAGTATTCCGATGTGGAGTTAAGCCGCCGGTTTACGACTGACAGTACTGGGTTAAATCTCGCCGGGACAGCGCTGGGCACTGCAGACACGGGCGAAGTTTTGGCGGCGCTGGATGCTGCGATCAAAATCACAGATGAGGGTAGGACGGAGTTAGGATCGACACAAAGTGCGCTATTTAGCACTATCAGAAACCTGGGAAACGTAACGGAGAATGTGGCGGCATCCAGAGGGCGGATCCGGGATACTGAATATGCGAAAACAACGGCAGAGCTAACCAGAACGCAGATCCTGCAACAAAGTAGTACGACGGTATTGTCGCAGGCGAATCAGCGTCCGCAGGCGGCAATTTTTGTATTAAGTGGCTAAATAAAAATTGATGGATATCTTAAGTTGTTGATTTTTAATAATTTTAAATTTTAAAGATTTTTAAAAAAAAGTCTAAAGTTCTTCAGACAGTGGCCGATAACCTAGTTAAGCCAAGTTGCAGCTTGGCTCAACTCACGGGACAACCGTTGTTTAATATCAGTTAACTGTAGTCTTGCTGCAGCTAACTAAGGAGTGACTCATGGCTTTATATGTAAACACCAACACCTCGTCGCTGAATGCTCAGCGGCAGTTGTTTAATTCAGGTAACAACCTGGACGTGGCGTTCAAACGTCTGTCATCAGGTTTCCGCATTAACAGTGCAGCTGACGACGCAGCAGGCTTACAGATCAGTAACCGTCTGACCAGTCAGATTAATGGTTTAGATCAGGCTGCCCGGAACGCGAATGACGGTATCTCAATGGCTCAGGTAGCTGAAGGTGCGATGGACGAAATTACCAACGCCCTGCAACGGATCCGGACGCTGGCGATTCAGTCACAGAACGGTATCAATACCACGTCAGACCGTAAGGCTCTGCAGCAGGAAGTAACAGCGCTGAAAAAAGAGATGTCACGGATTGCCGATACCACGCAGTTTGGTACGCAAAAACTGTTGGACGGTAACCTATCTGCGACTTTTCTGGTTGGTGCCAATGCGAATCAGGAAATTGCAGTAGTTCTTAATAATGACAACGGTTATGGCACTACGGCACTAGGCTTGGGTACGCTGTCTATTTCCAGTTACGCTAATGCCTCAGCAGCACTGGCTAAAATTGATAGCGCGCTGGGTGTAATTGATGGTGCCCGCGCCGAACTGGGTGCGATTCAAAACCGCTTCCAGGCGACGATCCGTAACCTGACAAATATTTCTGAGAACGTTGCCGGTGCGCGTAGCCGGATCCGCGATACAGATTTTGCCAGAGAAACCGCAGAGTTGACCCGGCAGCAGATCCTGCAGCAGACCAGTACTACAGTATTGGCGCAGGCGAATCAGCGGCCGCAGGCAGCCTTGTCATTATTAGGCTAAAATCGATAGCGTGGTGATAGAAACTGTTTAAGTTTCTATCACGCGTTCCGATAAAGGAGGTGTACTATGAGCAGCATCAGTTTGACTGGTTCGCCGCTTGCGACATCACTGACCCCTAATCGTGATACTATGCCAAAAGAGCAGCAGGAGTCTGTTAGCAGCAGATTAAGTGCTGTGCAACCGGTGGCGCAGGTCGTTGCGGCAGAGCCGGACAGAGCTCAGCTGCAGCAGGCGGTTGACGTTGTCAATCAAGCGCTGCTTCTTGAAAAGCGCGCATTGAACTTTTCAATTGATGAGGATTCAGGCCGTTCAGTGATAAAAGTCTTTGACTTTAAAACGGACGAATTGATTAAGCAGATCCCATCTGAAGAATTATTGCGTGTTGCTCAGGATATTAAACGGCTACAGGAAGAAATGGGGCAATCGATAGGCCTGCTGATCGACAATAGAGTGTGAGGTTCAGAGTATGACGGGTGTAAATTTTCTTGGTTCGGCTTCCGGCCTGCCGCTTAACGAGTTGGTAAATACCCTGGTTAAAACGGAGCGTGATGCGAAGTTATCAAGAATTACCAGCACCCGTAGCAAACTGGAGTCCTCACTGTCCGGGGTGGGCAGATTAAAATCTGCCCTGTCCGGCTTTCGGGATGCTGTAACACAGTTAAGTACCAATAATCTTAATGCCCGTAAAGCAACGGTTATTCAACCCACAGACAATAAGACCTATCTTGAAGCTTCCGCCTCCAGTCGGGCAGTGGTCGCGAATTTTGATATCCGGGTACAACAACTGGCATCCGGCAGTCGCCTGGAAAGCGCTGATGGTGCTTTTAGTTCTGCCAATGACGTTATTGCCACTTCAGACGGTACTCTGACCTTTGCGGCCGGTGATAAGACATTTGAGGTAGCGGTAACCGCCGGTATGACACTGAACCAGCTGCGGCAAGCCATTAATAGTAACGGTGATAACTTTGGCGTTAACGCCAATATTATCAATGCCGGAGGCGCGGTTGGTAGTAAACTGGTACTGACGTCGAATATCAGCGGCGATGGTAATGATTTAGTTATTACCAATAATAACGCTGAGCTGGATCCTTTGTCATCCGGAGCCTCAGGTTTAACGGTGGTCACTCCGGCGCAGAATGCGGTCATTGAGGTTGACGGTATTACCGCGACCAGCGCGACCAACACCTTTACTAATGTGATCCAGGAAATTGAATTAAAGGTGCTCGAGGTTACGCCGGCTGGCAATAATGCCAGGTTGAATATTGAAATGGATTCGGCCGGAACCAAAGAGAAAGTTGAAAACTTCATCAAGAAATACAATGAGCTCGTTGATCAGGTTACCGCTCTGACGCGGCCACGCACCCTAGGCTCTGATGGTAAAACCGTCACAAACGAGGGGGGCGCCTTAACGGGTGATTCGCTGCCAAGAAACATTATGTCGCAGCTGCGCGGTATTTTAGGAGCCAATTTTACTGACGCTGATGAGGGTTTTTCGACGCTATATGCGATGGGCATTACCTTTGACAAGAGCGGTAAACTCGAGATCTCGACGTCAACGGCCTTTGGTGCGGACTCCGGCAAACAACGCTTTGAAAAAGCGCTTAGTCAGAATTTTGACAGTATCGCCAATTTATTTGGCGGTGATAATGGCATTAGTAAAAAGCTCGATAGCTTTATTTCTGAATTTACCCAGTCTGGCGGTATTATTGCCTCACGAGAGCAAACTTTACGCTCACAAATTGATAAAAGTACTAAAGATTTAGCCGCAGCGAACCGATATATAGATAGTTACGAACAAACCCTCAGAGCACGTTATACCGCTCTGGACAGTTTGTTGGGCTCGATGCAGAACCTGGCATCGACTGTCACCGCCCAGCTAACGAATTTACCAGGGTTTACGCTTAAAAAATCCAGATAACGGAGTGCAGCATGAGTTATGGTATTAAAGCTTACAAAGCCGTTGGTGTGAAAGACGATCTAGCCGTCGCCGATCCACACCGGGTTATTCAGTTACTAATGCAAGGTGCACTTGAAAAAATGGCCCTGGCCAAAGGCTGTATGGAGCGCAAAGATTTCGCTGGCAAGTCTGCCAGTATCTCCAGAGCCATGACCATTATTAATGCTTTGCAGGGATCATTGGATATGGAGCTTGGCAAAGATATTTCTGAAAACCTGTGGGCTTTGTATGATTTTATGGTCAATCATCTGGCACTGGCCAGTCGCGAGAATAGTGTCGCCAAAGTCGACGAGGTGATGGAGTTGATGCTGACCATCAAAGGTGCCTGGGATCAGATCCCGGTATCGGCACGGGATGAAGCTTATCAAATCCGCCAGGGGCAAACGCAGGGGATGGTGGTTGGTGCCTGAGCAAAGCCTGAATAAAATTTACGAATTACAGTCACAGATGTCGGCTCTGCTAGCAGAGCCTGCCGCCGATCTGACAGCGGTTGCCACTTTGTTGTCGCAGTTGGAAACCGCAATAAGCGAGCTGGCAACACTACAGCTTAGTCCGGAGAGCGCAGCCGAGTGTCTGAATGACACCTTGCTCTGGCTGAGTCAGCAACAAAACCGCCTGGATGCGGAGAAAACTGAGTTGGGGAAGGTGCTGAACGAAGTACAACAACGACGGCACGCCAGTCGCTCCTATCAGGAAAATAGCCGGTAATATTAATATCACTGGCTAATCCCTATCATTTCCCTTATGTTAATTTCAAACACCCTGAACCCAGTCAGTTAATTGGGCTAGGTATGTCGGTCATGGCCATCAGGCTATAATGCTTATCGTACAACGGTATGGATATTGCTTGTTTTGAGCGATTAGTCAGTTTAAATAAGGCATTCAGCCAGTTATGTATAATAAAGTTGCTTATCAAATTGATAAGGATCCTGAGCTTCAGGCCAAGCAGGAACGGCAATTTGCGCCAGAGCTAAAACGTCGTTTTCAGCAAAATCTGATGGCGTTTCGTCATCATATTCCATCTTTAATCCCATTACTGGAGAGCCATACGGCTCAGCAATATGCCGTTTTCTGTAATAAATTCGGCTACGCTAATATCGCCGATTTTGCCAATGGGATGGCAATGTATCGCCAGTCAGCCAAGGCAGAAAGTCGACAGGAGTATCAGCAATTCCAGCTAGCTGCGCCATTTTTTAGTTTGCAAGAACAGCAGACAGCAGGGCAACAGGCTTTGCCACCCCGGATTGATTTACTGGTAATGTTGGGTCTGGGGGCGGGTTATCAGCTGGAGCATCTGCTTGAGCAGCATCAGATCCGCTCAGTGATTGTCTATGAGCCGAGTACAGATTTGTTTGTCTGCTCGGCACAATTAGCAGATTGGCTAGGTATTCTGCAGACCGCCGCTGCCAAAGGTACCAACTTGTTTTTGCAGATTGGTAAAGATGCCAGTGGCTTACCTGAAGATCTCTGTGAGCTGTTGCAACTGCAAGCTGTAGAGCAGGTGTTTGTTTACCGCCATTACAGTCATCCGGTGATGGACAAGGTTTGGCATTATTGCCAGCTACAGAGTGGTGATCGTGCTGCGCTGCTAAATACCAGACAACACTTTGTTGCCTATAACAGCCAGTATGACGAAGTTGAAATACGACATGCCAGCACTGCGAGTGTGCTGTCAATGCCGGCACCTGATCATCCGGAACAACAATTCCAGCAAAATCTTACTGCCTTAAAGCAGTTCTATCCCCAGATCTATGAGGTGATCCGCGAACACCAGCCCAAGCACTGGCAATTGGTGTGCGATCATTTAGGGCGACACAATTTGTGGCATGCGGAGCGCAGGGCACTGTTTTATCAGGATGTCGAGCACGACAGTCAGCGATTAATAGATGAATTTTGCCAGCATCCGTTTCAGGACGATGTGTTAATCGGACACCGGCCAACGTTCAAACTCCGTTCTTACCTGCATAATCAACAGGTACAAAAACTATTGCCAATACTGGAACGGAACCTAAAGAAGAATACCGTCCTGCCACAGCGGATTGACTCCTTAATCGTGTTTGGTATCGGGCTTGGTGTACATCTCGGTCAACTCCGGCAGCAGCACCAAATCAAAAACTGGTATATCTGCGAGCCTAATCTTGACTTTTTCTACGCCAGTTTATTCGTCACAGACTGGGCAGCGCTGTTTCAGCAAGCGCAGCAGGAAGAGTGCCGGATTTACCTGAATCTGGGGGGCGATGGTAGCGAATATTTTGCAGATTTGATGCGGCAGTTCTACCAGGTTGGTGCTTACTCTATTGCTAACACTTATATGCTCACCAGTTACTTTAATCAGCGGATGAACAATGCGATTCACGATTTGCGTAGTGAACTGAGGGTCGTATTAGCTATTGGTGAGTATTTTGATCATGCTCGTTTTAATCTGGCCCATGCCTATCAGGTATTCAAAGCTGGCGCAAAGCTACTTAAGCGGGGCTTGGCGGCCAAGTCACACCCGGTACAGCAGGTACCGGTTTTTATAGTGGGTAATGGCCCGAGCTTGGATCAGTGTTTTGATTATCTGCGACACTATCAGCAGCAAGCTATTATCATCAGTTGTGGTACAGCACTAAGGGCCTTGCATAATCAGGGGATCAGGCCTGATTTTCATGCGGAGTTGGAGCAAAACCGCGCCAGTTACGAATGGGTGATGCAGGTTAAGGATCTTGACTACCTTAAACAAATCCGCATGCTGAGTATTAATGGTGTGCATCCGGATACGGCGGCATTATTTGCCGAAGTATTGTTATGTTTTAAAGATGGCGAATCATCAACTCAGTTATACGAGCCGCTGTTTAATCAACATGGCTTAGTTGGTGAATCTTTAGCTTATGCTTACCCTACTGTCACTAATTTTGTACTGAATCTACTGCTTAAGATCGGATTTCACAACCTGTATTTGTTTGGTGTTGATTTGGGTTTTGTCGATATTAATCATCATCACTCGAAAAGCTCGGCTTACTATGTAAAAGGGCAACAGCAGTTATATGATTACCAGAAAATTCATGGTGGTGGTTTACCAGTGCTGGGTAATTTCCGGCCATTTGTTTATACCAAGCCCGAGTTCAACGTTTCGCGCAAGTTACAGGAAGTAGCCATAAAAAATGCTAAAGGTAAATGTGATGTCTATAACTGTAGTGATGGTGCACAGATCCGCGGCGCTGTAGCTTTGCATCCAGATAATATTTTGTTACAGCCGCTTAGCTGTAGTAAAGAAGCCATACTGGATAGCTTTATCGCCGACGCCTATCTGACGCTACCACCTGAATTGGTGGAGTACGTGCCCGCCAGTTATGATCTGGGCTTATTTGAAAAAACCATGCTTGATTGGCAAGCATTGCTGGCTGCGGAAGTTAATTCAGAGCAGGAGGCAAAGGCACTGATAGAGCGCCAGTGGTTATTTTTGTTAAAGGCGAACAGTCAAAAGACAAATCCGGCTTTTATGTTGTTTAACGGCAGTACTAACTATTTTTCTGCCATTTTACTTAAGCTGGCAGTGACAGATGCAACCGATGAGCGCAATCAGATTGACGTATTTAATGAAGTGTTGGCTGTTTGGCGAGAATATTTGCAACTGGCTACTGAACAGTTTCTTACCGCTCCGTTAGCTGCAGATCAGGTTACGTTGCACAAGTTGTTTCAGGCGCACGAGAGTAATAAGTGATGTCGGACAAAGATAAAGTTTTAGCTTAGCGCAGCCGATAATAAGAGTAGTTCTATAAATAAGCACCGACGGCCATGAAAACTATTATTACTTACGGTACCTTTGATTTGTTTCATATCGGCCACGTTAATTTGCTAAGCCGGGCGAAAGCGTTGGGAGACCGTTTGATTGTCGCGGTTTCCACCGATGAATTTAACCTGCAAAAAGGTAAAACGACTCTGGTCCCGTTTGAGCATCGGGCTGCTGTTGTTGCCAGTTGCCGTTTCGTAGACCAGGTTATTGCGGAAGCCAGTTGGGAGCAGAAAGAAAAGGATATCCGGCAATTTGGTGTTGATGTTTTTGTCATCGGTGACGACTGGCAGGGTAAGTTTGACGATTTAAAGGCTTTTTGCGAGGTACTGTATTTGCCAAGAACCCGTAATATTTCATCGAGTTCTATTAAGCAAGCGATGCAGGTTTTAGCGCAGCTGGATAAGGAGCTTCGCTAATGACGTCTCCGATGATCACGGCATTGATGACGACGTTCAACAGTAGTGATTATGTTTGTCAGGCTATTGACAGTGTACTTGCACAAACCTACCAGAATTTTCAGTTATTGATTGTGGATGATGCTTCGACAGATAGCACTTGCCAACTAATTGAAAATTATCGTGATCCACGTATCTGTTTAATTCGTCAGCCGCAAAATCTGGGGGTGGGAGCAACTCTTGCCCGGGCATTGCAATATATTGAGTCCCCCTTTATCGCTAAGATTGACTCAGATGACCTCTGTTTACCAGAGCGCTTTGCCAAACAGCTAGCATTTATGCAAGCGCATCCTGAATTGGATATTGTGAAGTGCTATTTTAGCTATTTTACTGAAGATGCTCAGGTTGAGGCCAGTGAGCGTTATCAGTATTTCAAGGCAGTAAAAGAGGCGGAGCATAACAATATCAATCACCCTGAATTAATTCAGCAGGAGCTGCAACGCTGGAACTGTATGATTCACAGTTGCTATTTTGCTAAAACGCGAGTGATTAAAAAACTGGACTATTTTCCGCTACGGGTCGGAGAGGACTACAGCTTGTTCTATCGTGCCGTCCAGGCAGGTTTTACTATCGGTTGTGTTCCGGAGTACTTACTGCAGATGCGCATAACTAGTAGTTCAGTTACCACGGCTGCCGATGCAGCCGGACATTTCGCCGGCACCCTGGTGCAACTAAAACACGATAAGCTTTTGGCCTTGATACGGCACCACGGCGCTTTAACTCTTTACGGTACCGGCGGTTTGGCTATTGCTGTTGCCGCCAGGCTGATAGAACATGGCTTACCATTTGCAGGCTTTGCTGCTCGGGTAAGCTCTGAACCCATTCAGGTATCCGGGCGTGCGTGGCCGGTTTTATCGCTGGAGGCCATGCAGCAAAGGGGGGTGGTGATTGCGGCACAGCCAGTTCGTCAGCAGGTGAGCGACGAATTACGCGCCGCCGGTTGGCGGGAATGGCAGGATTTTATGGTGATAGCATGATAAAAGTTTCAATCATTACCGCAACCTATAACAGTGCAAACACACTTAGAGTCTGCCTTGATAGTGTCGCTGCTCAACAGGCTATTTCGCAGATTGAGCATATTATCGTGGATGGGCGTTCTACAGACAGTACTCTGGCGATCCTTGCTGACTATCCGCATATTAGCCAGGTAGTATCACAGCGCGATCGCGGTATTTATCACGCTTTTAACCGCGGTTTGTCGTTAGCCAGCGGCGACCTGGTTTATTTTTTAAATTCCGACGATAGTTTGATAGATACCGCGGTGATCTCCGATGTGTTAAGCGCAGTTCATGCCGAACATCAGTATTATCTGGGGGCGGTGTTATGTGAGGATACTAACTCTGGGCAGAGTTTTATGAATATGCATCATCACTCCTCGCAAGCGACGTCTCGCCCTTGCCATCAAGCTTTTTTTTGCCGGCGCGAACTGTTCGAGCAATTAGGTAACTTTAATGAGTGTTTCAACATCGCAGCAGATATGTACTTTATGCAAAGTGTGATGAAGCGCTTTAAAGGATTGATTACACAAAGGGTAATTGCTCGCTTTAGTTTACAGGGACTAAGCAGTGACAAAGATAACTACCGCGTATTACTCCAACAGCATAATATGATAGATCATTTGCTGGGAGCGAAAACGCAGCTGACGGAAGCAGATAAGTTGGCATTACAGATCCAAAATAGCCGGGATCTGAAACAGCTAATGTTGAACTTATTGAGCGATCAGCGTTACCTGGACGGGTTTCGTAGCAAGCGGATCGGGATCTTTGGGGTTCGTGAGCTATCGCAAATCTTCTGGCTCAGCTTGTCGCGATCCCAGATCACGGTCAGTTGCTTTGTTGTTTCTGTGGTAACTGAGCACACGCATAGCATGCATATCCCGGTAGTTGGTCTGGATGAATTGCCAAATTTCGGGCTGGATATCGTTATAAATTGTATTGAAGGTGCGCATCAAAATGACATATCCGCCAAAATACAGACCGTAGCACCGACAATGCAGGTTATTAATTGGCAACAGTTTGCTCAGGTTGCTCAGGTGTCAAACCAGGGGAATTAATGCAAAATCAATACTTTAGCTGTGGCGCTTGGTGTGCTACTGCCCATCAGATAAGACGGGTAACGGCAAATGAGGAAGCGTATTTCTTCGATTGGTTGATCACTAAGGGCCAGGCTTACGATTTTTTATTGAAGGACAACGCTGAGTTTTTGAAGCACAGTGGTTGGCAACTTATTGATGACGATCTGCGTTTGCTGGATACGTACTCTGGTTTGGCTTTTCAACATGAATTTAAAACGATTAATGGTCGGATATTAACCGAACAGGTGCCACAGCAACTTAAAAAAGCATCTGAAAAATTTATTTATATGAAAGAAAAATTAATATATGCATTAAAAAGCTCAGTCAGGCCGGTGGTAGTGAGAGCTAACCCTGATATTGTGACATTAGATGATGCTCGTTTGGAGTACGAATCCTTAAAGCAAGTCTTCTGGCAACTAAATGAGAGAATAAATTTTCTGGTGTTATCTACTCAGCTTGTACAAGAGTTTATCAATGAACGTTATGCGTTCCTTTCATTGGCAGAATTACGAGTTCGAGATAGAGATTCCTGGAAAGGTGATAATGTTTCCTGGGACAGAGCATTTGCAATTGCAGAGCAGCATTTTCGTTTTGTATCACAAAATTAATATGGGGTCGGAACTATGAGTGCTCAGAAAGTTGCGTTAATCACCGGAGTGACAGGTCAGGATGGATCTTACCTTGCGGAACTCTTGCTTGAAAAAGGTTATCAGGTACATGGTATAAAGCGCCGCTCATCACTGTTTAACACACAGCGGGTTGACCATATCTATCAGGGACCGCATACAGATAACCGCAACTTTATCCTGCATTATGGTGATCTGTCCGACAGCTCCAATCTGATCCGCTTGGTTCAACAAATCCAGCCGGACGAAATTTACAACCTGGGCGCCCAAAGCCATGTAGCTGTTAGTTTTGAATCGCCTGAGTATACCGCTGATGTTGATGCGATGGGTACCTTGCGTTTGCTAGAGGCAATAAGACTGCTTGGTTTGGAGCACAAAACCCGATTTTACCAGGCATCAACCTCCGAGCTTTATGGCTTGGTGCAAGAGACACCACAACGGGAAAGTACCCCGTTTTACCCGCGCTCACCTTATGCGGTAGCCAAGCTATATGCATACTGGATTACAGTTAACTATCGTGAAGCCTATGGTATCTATGCTTGTAACGGTATCCTATTTAACCATGAGTCACCTCGTCGTGGTGAAACCTTTGTAACCCGGAAAATTACCCGAGGGTTGGCAAATATTGCTCAGGGTTTGGAGCAATGTTTGTATATGGGGAATATTGACGCGCTGCGGGATTGGGGGCACGCCAAAGATTATGTTTATATGCAATGGCTAATGTTGCAGCAGGCGAAACCAGAGGACTATGTAATTGCTACTGGCCAGCAGTACGCAGTGCGGGACTTTATAACATGGAGTGCCGCGGAACTGGGGATCACTCTCGAGTTTCGCGGTAACGAACTAGAAGAGGTAGCCGTTGTCACGGCCGTTACGGGGAGCGATGCTCCGGCTGTGCAGATTGGTGATATTGTGATGCGCATTGACCCTAAGTATTTCCGTCCTGCTGAGGTAGAAACCTTGTTGGGAGATGCCAGTAAGGCTCGGCAGCAACTGGGCTGGCAACCGCAAACAGATGCCAGGGCCTTGTGTCGGGAAATGACGCAATACGATCTGGCAGAGGCCAAGAGGCAGGCTTTTTTAAAGCGGCATGGTTACCATTATGATGCGAGTAAAGAGGGATAACGATGTCCAGTAAAAGGATATTTGTCGCTGGTCACCAGGGGATGGTTGGCAGAGCACTGTGCCGGCAGTTGCAGAAAACTGATGGCGAGCTGATCACCGCCAGTCGTAGTGAACTGGATTTAACGGAACAGGCTGCCGTAGTAGCTTTTTTCAGACGCCACAAAATTGACGAGGTCTACCTTGCCGCAGCTAAAGTGGGTGGTATCTACGCTAATGATCGGCACCCTGCGGATTTTATCTATCAGAACCTGATGATTCAAACAAACGTAATACATGCCGCTCACCTCGCCGACGTTCAAAAACTGCTGTTTCTCGGCTCGAGCTGTATCTACCCGAAATTCGCACCGCAACCCATCGATGAAGCGGCTTTATTGACTGGGTTATTAGAGCCGACCAATGAGCCTTACGCCATTGCCAAAATTGCCGGTATTAAATTGTGTGAGAGTTATAACCGACAGTATCAGCGCGATTATCGTTCAGCAATGCCAACCAATTTATATGGGCCCTATGACAATTTTGACCCTCTGCATGGTCATGTTATTCCGGCCTTAATTACCCGTTTTCATCTAGCGATAAAACAGCAAACCCCGAATATCAATATCTGGGGTAGTGGTCTGGCACGGCGCGAGTTTATGCATGTCGATGATTTAGCCAGTGCACTAACTTATTTGATGGCCATACCGACAATGGAATACTGGGCTCAGCTTGAATCGCGATGCTCCCACATTAATGTTGGCACAGGTATTGATTGCTCGATTCGGGAGCTGGCTGAAATGTTGGCGCAGTTAACCGGCTATGCCGGCATGCTTGATTATGATACCACTCAGCCTGAGGGGACACCGGTCAAAAAGCTTAATGTAACAAAACTTCATGCCCTTGGGTGGCAGGCGAGCACGTCTTTAGCCGATGGGCTGCGGCAAACCGTTGCCTGGTATCAGGCTAATTGTTTATAGCGACACCGATTTAAAGGAGCGCGACTATTGAATACTCTCACGTCACACGACTTACAGTTTGAAGCGACCTCTCTAATTGATCCAGTGGGGCGGGTATTTCGCTACCAGAACAGGATCTTTCGCCTTATTACGGATAGAGATGCTGCGCAACTTTATCGTAGCTTACTGGAAACTGCTGGTCTTGAGGCGCTGTTTGAGCTGGGGTTAGTGAGAACCTGGATTGCGGATGGGCTGCAGGTTACAGATGCAGAGCTAGTACTGGAACATCAGAGACTACCGTTTGCCGTACATCCCGCTGAGCTGACTATTGCGGCGATTAGCGACGCCGCCAGGATGTTGGTCACATTACAACAGGCGCTGCTCGGAATGCAGTTACAATTGAAAGATTGTCATCCCTGGAATCTGATGTTGAATCACGGACATCCGGTCTATGTTGATTTTGGTTCTGTGATTGCGTGGCACGACCGCTTTTGCACAGGTTGGTACGAGGAGTTGAAACGATTCTACCTGATACCCTTATGGTTGCATCATCACTATGGTGAACGTCTGGCCCAGGAATATCGGCGGGAGCATTTGAAGGGGTTCGGGCAGTTGTTTGTGACCAGTCATCTGTTACCTAATATGGATTTTCCAGCAGCGGTTAAATCGGGTGCAGATGGACAGGCCATTATGGAGTTGCTTGATGACGTGCTGTATTGGTTACATCGATACAGTTTAAAAGCCGAACCTAAACAGTGGTCTAGTTATCAACAATCCGGCGATCAATTTGACCCGCTTGCGCCGGTATCGGAAAAGCATAAGTTTGTTTTTGAATGGTTACAGCGCCTTAAACCGCAGCGTGTACTGGATATGGCCGGAAACAAGGGGTTTTACTCTGAAGTCGCTGCACGTCTTGGCGCAGAGGTGATCTGCTTTGATAATGAAGAGTTCAACATTGACGTGTGTAATGCGCTGGCGGCAGAGAAGTCGCTTAACATTACTGCAGTATTGATGGATTTTCTGCATCCGACACCGGCCTCGGGAGTCGGTCTTACCTTTCCGGATGCCTATCAGCGATTTAGCGCAGATACAGTGCTGGTACTGGGTTTAATTCACCATATTTGCCTTGGGTTGGGTATTCCGCTCCACCTTTTCCTGAGTAGTATTCTGCGCTATCAGCCAGAACATATCATTATCGAGTATGTGTTCACAGATGATATACATGTGGTGCCTTGGAAGAAAGTTGCGCCAGCTGATTACAGTGTTCAGAATCTGCAAGATCTGTTGCTGAAAGCGGGTTTTACGCTGGCCGAACAACGATTATTCGGTACTGATGGTGTACATCGCGCCATGCTCACCTTTACCAAATTGCATTAAAACCAGGGAGCTGTAATGGATATTCCGTTTTTAGTTGAGCAAATCCGGCGTCTGCGACTTGCCCTGTATCAGCAAACCAACACCACAAAATTACTGGCCGGCAAACAGCTAACTTGGGCTTTGCAGTCACGCCAGGTAGGTCGGCTCGCAGATGCTGAGTTTAGTGTCTATTCGCAGTTTGGTGATGACGGCATTATTCAGTATTTGTTGCAAAAAATAGATATCAAAAGTCAGATCTTTATTGAGTTCGGGGTGGAGAACTACAACGAGGCTAATACCCGTTTTCTACTGGAAAATAATAACTGGAGCGGACTGGTGCTCGATGCCGATCCTGTTAATGTGCAGGCTATCCGGCAAAGTCAGAATTATTGGCGGCATGACCTGACTGCTGTGTGCAGCTTTGTCAGCGCGGAGAATATTAATCAATTGATTCTGGATGCGGGTTTCCAAGGGGAAATAGGTCTGTTGCATATCGACATTGATGGCAATGATTATTGGCTTTGGCAAGCGATCAGTGTGGTGCGGCCCACGGTTGTGATTGTTGAATATAATAGCCTGTTCGGTGTTGAGCGAAGTATTACTGTTCCATATCAGGCTGATTTTGTGCGTCATGCGAAACATTCAAGCGGTTTGTATGCTGGCGCTTCATTAAAAGCCTTGTACCAACTGGCGGTTGAAAAAGGTTATCGTTTTATTGGCAGTAACAGTGCTGGCAACAATGCCTATTTTGTTCTGGATGAGTATGCCGGCTCTTTACCGGCATTGACCTGTGAGCAAGGCTATGTCGCGGCAAAATTTCGAGAGCATCGTGATGAACAGGGGCAGCTCACCTTTACCCGCGGTGTTGACGCTATAGAAGCTATCCGTGGCATGCCGGTGTTTAATACTCAGACACAACAGTTGGAGGCGTTTTAGCGTGCAATCAATGATTCCGGTTTATCAGCCTGATTTATCAGGCAATGAGAAACGCTATGTTAATGAGTGTCTCGATAGCTCATGGATTTCCTCCAAGGGGCGTTTTGTTACCGAATTCGAACAGTCTTTTGCCGACTATACGCAAACGAAATATGCGGCGTCCGTTGCGAACGGTACCGTAGCATTACATTTGGCGTTATTAGCCCTGGGGATCGGGCCTGGTGACGAGGTGATAGTACCGAGCTTTACCTATATTGCATCGGTTAACGCCATCCGTTATGTCGGGGCAACGCCGGTGTTTGTCGATATTGAACCTGCCAGTTGGCAACTAGACGTTAGCCAACTTAGTGCGTTGTTTAATAAAAATACCAAGGCCATTATGGCCGTGCATATCTATGGGCATCCCTGCGATATGCCCGCACTACAGCAGTTGGCTCGTCAGTATCGGTTATATTTGATTGAAGACTGTGCAGAGGCCTTTGGTACCCAAATTGACGGCCGGCATGTTGGCACTTTTTCAGATGTGGCCACCTATAGTTTTTTTGGTAATAAAACTGTCACCACGGGTGAAGGAGGGATGGTTGTTACCCAGAGCCCTGAATTAGATGCCAAAATTCGGCATCTCAAAGGCCAGGGGCTAATGTCCGGGCGGGAGTATTGGCATGACATCATTGGTTATAATTACCGGATGACCAATATCTGTGCCGCCATTGGTCTGGCACAACTGGAGCGGGCCCCGTTATTTATTTCAAAAAAACAAGCACTCGCACACCGTTATCAGCAGCTTTTAGCGGATCTCCCTTTGACCTTTCAACAGGTAAAAGCCGGTACAACTCATAGTTGGTGGATGTTTTCTATTTTGACTGGCGACGCAGCTGAACGAGATGCCCTGCGCCAGCACTTGTGGAACGAAGGTGTCGAAACCAGACCACTGTTCAATCCGGTGCATCAAATGCCGATGTATGCAATTGATAAGCAGAGTTTGCCGGTGACAGAGTGGATCGCCGGCAGAGGGATGAATTTGCCGAGTTGGCCGGGGATGACTGATGAAATGCTACAGCGGGTCAGTGCGGCAATTCGGACGTTTTACAGATGAAAATCGTACTTTGTGGTTATCATTGGGCAGGCTGCCACGCACTTGAACAGCTATTGTCGCTGGCGTCAGAAATCTTTGTTTATACTCACGATGCGCCTTTCCATATTCCTTGTCTAAAAGCCCTGTGTCAGCAAAGGGCGATACGTTACAGCACCGAAATCATTGATAGCAGTAATCTACCCTTTACCCCGGACTTAGTAATCAGTATTTATTACCGTTACTTAATTAACCCCGATGTGTTGCAAAGCTGCCGGCATAAAGCGATCAACCTGCATCCCTCATTATTACCCGATTATCGCGGCTGCAGTAGCCTGACCTGGGCACTGATAAATAATGAATCAGAAGTTGGATTTAGTTACCATTATATCGACAATGGCATAGATACTGGTAACATCCTGTTACAGCAAGCTATGCCGGTATTCGATTGGGATACTCAGGGAACCTTATATTACAGGGTGATGTTTGAAGCCCTTAAACTCCTGCCCGAAGTAATCAGGCGTGTCCTCTTAGACGTTCAAGGTACACCGCAACCGTCTGGTGGGCGCTATTACCGCCGGGGTTGCCCTTTTAATGGTGAGATCCAGGCCGACTGGTCTGCAGCTCAGGTGCAGCGCTTTATCCGTGCTATGACTTTTCCGCCATACCCTCCTGCTCGTTATGGTGGTGAGGATATTCTGACTTACTCAGATTTTTTAGCTGTAAAACATAAGGAAGCATTATGACGCTGCGCGTTGCATTATTGCCTGAACATTTTAACTGGGGCGGTGGCTTTGACTTCCTGCGGCATATTGTAAATGGTTTATCGAGCATTAGTGTTCAATATCAGTTGGAAGTTTCTATCGCTGTTCAGCGTGGACTGGCTGAATCTGAAAGTTATCTGCAGTTTCGGGACTATCTCTCGCAAAGCCGTTGTCTATCACTGACAACCTTTGTTTATCAGTCTGTTCAGACTGACCTTGCGCTACTATTGAGCCAACACCAAATAGACATAGTGCTGCCGGTAAATGCTGATCTTGGTGCGAACTTTCCGCTACCCTGGGTAAGCTATATCCCTGACTTTCAACACAAATACCTGTTTCATCACTTTACGGAACATGAATGCTTTGCCCGTGAAACAGCATTTGCTGCCAGATTACGTGACTGCAAAACGATGTTAGTCAATTCAGATGCGGTCAAAGCTGATATCTTACAGTTTTATCCCTGGGTTAATGCCGAACGTATTTTTTCGTTACCATACTCACCGCATCCATTACCGGAGTGGTTGGCGCTGGACCCGGCGCAAGCACAGGCACAATATTCTGTAGGTTCCCGCTATTTTATGCTTTGTAATCAATTCTGGTTGCATAAAGATCATCGAACGGCCTTTATAGCCTTTGCTGCGTTAGCACAGCCGGATCTACAACTGGTATGTACTGGTGCGATGGATGATTATCGTCGCCCTGGCTATTTTAACGAATTACTCCAGTTAGCTGAGGAACTTGGTATTCGCAGCCAATTAGTATTATTGGGGCATATTCCGAAGCGGGACCAGATCGCCTTGCTAAGCGGTGCGCTGGCATTAATACAGCCAACACGGTTTGAAGGTGGGCCTGGTGGCGGCGCTGTATATGACGCTGTCTCTGTTGGCGTACCGGTAGTTTTGTCGGATATCAAAGTGAATCAGGAAGTGGTTGCTGAAGATCTGAGTTTTTTTAAAGCAGGCGATGCAGCTGCATTAACGACAGCGCTCCAAGCGTGGCTCAATCCCAAACCTCGCCCAGCCGTTGATACCTTGCTTCGCAGAGGCAACGCCAACCAGCAACAATTGGGTGAAAAGCTCTATACCATTATTCAACAGACGCTCAAGCGGTATACATCACAGCCCTAATTCGGCCAGTATTCACCGCTTTTAACGGCTTTGTAGTCCGGAGAGTAGTTCAGTGATAGACGCCAGATGTTTCCCGGCATCATAACCTGGTTTGGCGAGACTATGACGATGCACGCCGGTCAAGACTCTTAGCGTATACATACCCAGTGTATTCAGATTGACGAAGTCTTTCGCCGGGTTATCACCAATATAAATCATATCTTGCCACTCACATTGCTCTGCTTTTTTGATCAACTCGAAACAGTATGTTGAGGGTTTGGCGTGTTTGACGCCAAAACGGTGAGTAATAAAAATGCGCTTAAAGTAATGCGCAATTCCCAAGGCCTGGACTTTTTTCTGCTGTACGATCTTATTGCCATCGGTCACCAGATAAAGCGGCTTGGGCAATTGTTGCAATAATTGATGATGTGCAGCCGGCATTGTGATTTGTGGCTGATGCAGACGGTAGCAACTGACGCAGGCTTTGACATTTGCTTTGGTAGCGAGCCCGTGTGCCGTTAGTAAGTCGTCGAAAATACGACCACGGCCTCTGGAGTCCAATAACTGCTGCATAGTTTTGTAGCTGATATCCTCGTCAAGCTGCCAGCGGTTAGCGACAAAACGCGCAACGGCACGTAAGCCGCTATCAACATACTGACGCTCGTCGTACAAGGTATCGTCTAAATCAAAGATATAGATCACAGATAATGATCTCCGGCAAATCGAACCTGCGTCAGAGGTGCTGATGCAGGATGAAAGGGGATGGCATTGATATCTTGCCCACAGCTTTCTGCCAGACTCCAGTACAGGCTGTCTACTCCGGCGGCAATGCCCAAAGTCGAGGCGCCGCCAAAACGGCTGTTACATTCGATCAGGTGTAGTTGTTGCTGCTCATCTATGATGGCTTGCAGTACGACCGGGCCTGTTAACTGCAGTGCGTGTAAAACATCACTGATCTGCTGGTCGTACTGTGGTAACGCCACGGTTTGAGTGATTTGGGATTCACCATGCTCGATTTTGATACGATAACGGTAAATATGGGCCTTCAGCCGCCCTTGATTATTTAGCCAGGCATCAATACTAACTTCCCGGCCACTGATATAGGGTTGAAAAATGGGAGCGGTCAACCTCGCGGCGTGACGTAGTGCGGCTTCAGGCTCTAACGCCAGCCCGAGACTCTGGCTGCCGGCACCAAAGCGCTCTTTTACCACCCAGAGCGTTGATTCAGCGGCGGTACCGGGCAGACTTGCATAAACCGGGATTGCCGGCAGGGCTAACTGACCCAAAAAGTCGGCAAACAGCTGTTTATCGAGACAGCGTTGGATACTGTTTTGTGGGGCGACCAATACCTTGATCCCCAGACTAGCCAGATGCGCCTTCAGACCAGACCAAAACATCAGCTCGCCATCACGGCTGGGTAAGATATGGCTAATCTGAAACTGCTGTAAACCCGCAATAATCTCTGGCAGATAGTGTTCCTGACAGGGCGGCATTTGCCAGAACGTGTCTGCAAAGTATTGGCTGACCACAGGTGATGCCAGATCAGCCGCAACCAGTTGCGCCTTAGCATCCAGCCGCCTGGCAGCACTTCGCAGAGCCTGTAATAGCGGTACCTTAGCGCCTGAGCTACTCAGCATCACCCGCATCAGGCTGTCCTGCCAAGCAAACGTTTCTGAACTCTGACTTGCATTTGCGTTACCGGTAGCTGCGATCTGCGGTTTTGATATTCGGTGATCCGTGTTTCCTGTACGGGTTGTTGCCAGTTGCCATACATAAATTCGAGAAAACCAGCCGGATCACTGGGTATATAAAATGTCTGCCCCAGAAAATGCACCTGTTCATAACGGGCAAAATGACGTGCGGGTGCAAAAAATAACCCGGCTGACGATAGCAGCTCTGAGTTTTCTCCCCTGATTTGCCGGCGCTGAAGGCTCAGATCGAATGGCAGCAGTTCGCTACCTGCTTGAGGAGTAAACTCCAGATTGATACAGGCGTCTACCTGATCAATAGTCAGGACAACCATTTGCCAATCCAGTTGCTCCTGCTCAGGCAGCTGCGGAAAAAAATCTGGCATCAGCCGCAGTAAAGCATCAAACTCGGTATCATCAATAGCCAGGTCAATATCATCGTCCCAAGGGATTAAGGCTTGCTCGCGGATGACACCAAGTAAGGTGCCGGAATCGAGACAGGGGCGGATCCCGTGCTGCTGTAGATAGCTGTTCAGGCGCTGTAACAGTTGGTGGGCCAGTTTTAACGTTGCCATATGCATAAAAGGCTTAGTGGCTTTCAGTTGCTGTTTGGCGGGCACCGTAATCTTATCTGCCGGTACGCCCAGCGCCGTTAACTGGGCACTGATAGCGTCAATCCACTGGCTGGTAATAATAATTTTAGCATATGACAAGCCGGGTAGTTGCGCTGGAGCTATCACTGGTACACCATGCAGCTGGCCTCCCTGACGCGCCGGATCATTATCCAGAATGGCAATAACTTCGAGCTCCGGATTTTGCTGCAGAAAAAATTCCCCCGCTTTACTGGCGCCAAACAAGATGACTGCAGCAGGATCTGACATCAGATTAACTCCCAGCTCATCGGTGTGCCCTTGGTTACTGCACGTTTCAGCACTTTGCCCAGTAACAAGGGCAAATATTTAGGTGCTAAACCCAGACCCGGCCGCACAGAGCGTAAATTCTCGGTAGTTAGGATCGTACCTGCGGGCAGATCCTGAGCAAGATATAAGGAGCGACGATGACGTCGCGACGCCACCTCTTTTTCGGTACAACCATAGTGCACTTTACCGAGCGCATCATGAGCACGGGCAGTTTCTTCGACCAGCAATTTCAGCTCGGCCGGTTCCAGAGAAAACTCAGCATCGACCTCGCCACCATTTCGATCCAGCACAAAGTGTTTTTCAACCACTGTCGCTCCCAGTGCGACCGCTGCCACGGCAACGCCAACACCGGGAGTATGGTCGGAAAGACCAACCTGACAATCAAATAAGGCAGCCAAATGAGGAATGGTGAGTAAGTTCGCATCCAGAGGGCGGGCAGGGTAGTTACTGGTACATTTCAGCAAAATCAAGTCCCGGCAGCCATGGTCGCGCAATACCTGTACGGAGTCTGCAAGTTCGGCTTGTGTCGCCATGCCGGTCGACATAATTACAGGCTTACCTGTACGCGCTACTGCAGCCAACAAACCATGATCAATATTCTCAAACGAGGCAATCTTATAGCAGGGGACATGCAGTGACTCCAGAAAATCTACCGCACTCAAATCAAAGGGGGTACTAAAGGCTAACAATCCTTTGCTGCGGGCATAATCAAAAATGGGGTGGTGCCACTCCCAGGGAGTCATAGCCTGCTGGTATAGATTATATAGCGAGTTACCCTGCCACAGGCTGTCGGAGTCAGCGATGAAAAATTCCCGTTCGTGAACATCCAGGGTGATAGTGTCCGGAGTGTAGGTTTGCAGCTTTAACGCCTGGGCCCCAGCAGCCGCAGCGGCATCAACTAACGCCAGCGCCTTTTGTAACGATTGACCATGATTCCCCGACATTTCTGCGATAATCAGCGGTTTATGCGTCGGGCCTATGACAATATTACCAATGACAATGTCAGACATCTTTACCTCGTAAGCGGGTGATAATTTTCTGGACCACTGCTGGTGTACCAGCGTTGGCTGGCACCAGGCTACCCGCGATCTGTGCCATTTTAGTTAACCGATCTGGCTGTGACAGGGAGTCGTTAAGCTGTTCTGCAAAACCCTCAACTGTCATGTCAGCAGCCTGCCCCAGCCAGATACAGGCACCAAGTTGATCCAAATAGGCCGTTGTGGCCTGCTGATTTTCCGCAACGGTAACGATCAATCCCGGTAAGTGACAAATACACCTTTCCCAATGGCTGCTACCACCGCTGCCGAGCATGAGTCTGGCCCGGCGCATAAGTTTTGCCATATAATCGCACTGCACGTGGAGCTGTGCATTGGGCAGGCTGCTGACTAACTGTGTAACCTCAGCGCGCCACGGATTATTTGCACCTATTACAATATCGGCAGCTAAATCGGAAAGCTTTAACCTTGTTAATGCTAAAATTGCCATGCTAGTCAGGTTTTGTTCATCGCTACCGCCAAACCCAATCAGCAAATGCTCTCGTTTAGTCTCTGATGACAGATAAAACTCGTCTCTAAGTAGCGCGAAAGCGGGGCCGAGCATGGTCTGGCAATGACGGGGCAGGTAAGGCAGATAGCGACTGGCGCTGTCAGGTAATAAATTTTGGTCTAATAGCAGGTCACAGTCCAGTTGACGGTTTGCCAAATCATCAATTTGCAAAATAACTCGACAACGCTGCCGCAACAATGAACAGTAAGCGGCTGCCAGCTGATAATGATCCACGATCAGCAAATCATAATGCTGGTCGAGCAAGGCAAGAGATTGGGCCGCGTCGCTCCGTTCATCCATCTTTGTCTGTTCTGGCAGCAACGGCAGGCGCAATAATGTAAAGCCTTCGTTGAGGACCAGGGCATGCAGATGCCCGGGGGCATCACGACAGATAAAATCTAGCTGGAAGCCTTGTTGCCGCAGAGCTTTGGCTAATGTCAGACAGCGCATGAGGTGGCCGCTGCCCAGGCGCAGCGAAGCATCGACCCGAATCAGTCCTCGCATCGGCTAGCCTGTTTGCAATAAACGATACAAGAGTTCGGCGCGGGTCCAGTCTTCCGGCGTATCGATATCCTGTACCAGATGGTGTGGTAGTACATGCATGCGCGAGTTTTCAGCGAATATTTTTTTGCTGCTGTCTAACCAGGTACTGGCTTTCGCCCAGTAGAGTTGACCGGCATCGTGAAAGGCTGCCGGTAGATCCTGTGAGCGCATCGTAATAGCTACAGGGTCAAAAGGTGTGATGCCACCGGATGGCGTTTGCAGAATCGCCCGTTGGATCGGGAAGGAGAAACGTGCTGCAGTAAATACATAATCGACAGCTTCGGCACTCAGCTGCTCGTAAAGTCGACGGATGATGTCGCTGTTTAGCAGAGGGGTAGTGGCATAGATACAGGCACAATAGTCAAGTTTCCAACCCAGTTGCTGTAGCTCAGTCAGCGTGTGTCGGATCACCGGACTGGTTCCGGTGAGATCATCTGCCAGTTGGGCCGGACGCATAAAAGGTACCTCTGCACCATATTTTAGTGCGACCTCTGCGATCTCGGGATCATCCGTAGATACCACCACCTTATCGATAACACCGCTGGCTAATGCGGCGGCAATCGGATAAGCAAGCATCGGTTTACCGCAAAAGATACGGATATTTTTTCGGGGTATCCGTTTACTACCGCCCCTGGCCGGGATAATTGCAATATTCATAGCGTGTCCGCATGATTCAAATAGAGCTAACAAAGGCATTAAGTGTAGCAACGACATATTGCTGCTCACTCGTTTTCAGCCCGGGAAACAGTGGCAGAGTCACCGCTTCAGCGTAATAATGTTCGGCGTTCGGACAATACCCGGGGTGAAAACCGAGTTGCTGATAGTAAGGCTGTAAATAGATTGGAATATAATGCAGGTGTCCGACGATCCCCTTGCCTCGGAGAAATTCAACACAGGCTTTATGTTGTCGTCGACTCAGCCCTTTTAGTCTGATCACATAAAGGTGATAGCTGCTGTGTCTGTCGGACTTGACGTGCAGTGGCACAATGTTGGTATGACCGGCGAACTGGCTATCATAAAAGGTCGCGAGTTGATTACGCTCGCTAACAAAGGTACTGAGTTTATGCAGCTGACTCAAGCCGAGTGCAGCCTGCAGATCGGTCATCCGGTAATTAAAGCCCAGGATTTGCTGCTGATAGTACCAGGGACCATGGCTGGGTTCGGTCAATTCCGCCGCATCGGAAGTAATTCCGTGACTACGTAACAGCTGTAATTTGCGGGCTAACGCCGGATCCCGGGTTAGAGCCATGCCGCCCTCAGCAGCTGTAATAATTTTTACCGGATGAAAACTAAAGACCGTGATATCAGAAAACATGCCGTTACCCACGGCCTGTTGCTGATAATGCGCACCTATGGCATGTGAGGCATCTTCGATAACGGAAAAGCCGTATTCGGCGGCGAGTTCTGCGATCTGTAGCATATCACAAGGCTGACCGGCAAAATGCACCGGGATCACTACCTTGGGTAGGCGATTCTGTGCAGCCGCCTGGCGTAATTTGATGGCTAATGCCGTAGTGCAAAGGTTGCCGGTTTCTGGTTCGATATCCACAAAATCGACATCGGCATGGCAATAGCGGGCACAGTTGGCGGATGCGACGAAAGAATTAGGCGAAGTCCAAACCCGGTCACCAGGACCCACACCCAAAGCCAGACAGGCCAGGTGTAACGCAGAGGTTGCACTATTCATTGCAACGGCAAAAGGTGCCTGGCAAGCTGCGGCGACAGCCTGCTCAAACGCCGGCACAGCAGGACCTTGCGTCAACCAGTGTGACTGTAAAACTTGCAGTACGGCGTCATAGTCGTCCTGATCCAACAACTGTCTGCCGTAGGGGATCATAATTCAGCGTCCTGATTGAACTGGCGTATTTCTTCAACGCTCAAAAAATGAGGATTCAGATCCGAGACATATTCAAAACCCGGTACCACGGGTTGACCTTTTTCACCCACGGCGTTAATGGTAAAGTCGTTACTACGCTGGAAAAATTTTATCGCCGGCGCTATCAAAAAATGATCAGCATATTCAAACGTATGGTAAGACATATCACCTGGGCACATCATTTCATGCAGTTTTTCACCGGGGCGAATGCCAATGATCTTTTGTGGTAATCCCGGAGCCATGGCAGTCGCCAGATCACTGATCCGTATCGAAGGAATTTTCGGTACGAAGATCTCGCCACCCAACATTCTTTCGAAATTTTTCAACACAAAATCGACGCCTTGTTGCAGAGTAATCCAAAACCGGGTCATATCCTGATGCGTCAGGGGCAAATGGTCAGTACCATTTTGTAGCAATTGTTTGAATAGCGGGACGACTGATCCACGCGAACCGACGACATTACCATAGCGTACTACCGAAAATCGGGGCTTACTGCTACCAACCATGTTGTTTGCGGCGATAAATAATTTGTCTGAGGCGAGTTTGGTTGCGCCATATAGATTTACCGGATTCGCTGCTTTGTCTGTAGACAAAGCAATGACTTTATCCACATTACAATCGATAGCAGCATTAATCACGTTTTCCGCACCATTAATATTAGTTTTAATGCACTCCATTGGATTATATTCCGCGGCAGGTACTTGCTTTAGTGCTGCCGCATGGATCACATAATCAACACCATGCATTGCGCGGCGTAAACGTTCAGGATCCCGCACATCTCCGATAAAGTAGCGCATACAGCGTTCATGATACTTTTGCTGCATTTCATACTGCTTAAGCTCATCGCGGGAGAAAATAATGATTTTTTTCGGTTTGTAGCGGGCCAGCAAGGTCGCAGTGTATTTATGTCCGAAGGAACCGGTGCCGCCGGTAATCAGTATCGTTTTATTATCAAACATAGTCCGCCCTCTAACGTGGCTGTTGGCGCTGCCATCCTCTGTTAACTGAACGATAGCATAAATTATGCCGAAACCAATAAAAGTGTCAGTAAAATCAAGCTGCAATTACTTTTGTCGTTGATATTTCATACAGCGCTGGTCGCCGCTGTGGTGATTGACTATACTTAAGGTTAAACACAGAGCGCGGGGCATGGCCAATGAAACTTAATACCTCAACGGGTCTGAATACGCTAAATCAGGCACAACTGCAGCAGGAAAATTTGTTAAAGAAGCTGGCTAATGGTCGGCGGATAAACAGTGCGGCTGATGATGCCGCCGGTTTGCAGATTGCCAACCAGCTTAGCAGCAGTATTAACGCCAAAGCTCAGGGCGAACGCAATCTGTATGATGGTATCTCGTTATCCCGGGTTTATGAACAGGCATTGCAAGGGGTTAACGATAACTTTGCCGAGCTTGGCCGGCTGGCTGTCGCCGCAGGAAACGGTATTTACGGCACCCAGGAGCGGCAGGCGCTACAAAAGGAAGCCAACGGGTTGTTGGATAACGCCCGACAAATTATTGATAACACGGAGTTTGCTGGTAAAAAGCTCTTCGGTGCCGATGCCAGTATCAATTTCGAATCTGGTAACGGGGCATTGAGTTTAACCACTACTGATTTGGGCACGGCCTTGCAAAGCCAAAATGCCTTTAATCTCGACCTGACTAATCCGGCGGGGGCCGCCCAGGCGCTGGGGCGCATTGAGCAGGCTCGCGATTTTATCGGTGCTTTGCAGGCAGAGGCAGGAGCGGAAGCGAATCGTTTTGCCGCCGCCGCCCGTAACTCATCAGGGCAGCAGGTTGCCGAATCTGCTGCCCGCAGCCGGATTGCTGATCTGGATTATGCCCGCGCCAGCAGTGACAGAGCGGCAGCCAATATTCTGACCCAAAGCTCAATCAATGTGGCCATGCAAGCCCGCATTTCCTCTGAGCGAGCGTTATCCTTACTAAGCTAGTTTCAGCACCGCGTTACCTGCTGGTTTTTTGACGTCGATTAAGCGTAAGCGTCAAAAAACCAGCATTTTACCTTGCAAGCCAGCGCTTAGCTTGTACAATGAAAATAAATAATCAGAAAAATCGCGCTGTTATGTCTCTCACACCACCGCTATATATCTTTGATTTACAGCCACAACGGGCTGAACGTTTATCTACTGTACTGAGCTTTGTGACCGAACCGCATCAGTTGCTCGGCGCCGATACTTTACAGGATAAATTGCAGCAACAGCCTGAGTCCGTAGTGATATTGGGAGCGACAGGTGTGGTTGAACCCGCGGTGCTGGTCCGGCAATTTCCGGCCTCGGCGTTTCTGGTGATTGGCGACGCCCTGTCTTATCTGCTCGAGCATGCCAATGTGGTTGGCGTATTAAGCGAGCCCTTTGTTTACAGCAGCCTGACACAGCTACTGCGCGATGCCCAGCAATATCACCGCCTGCTCCCCACCCATAAACAACCGGAATTACTGGCGAAGTTTGATGGCATGGTGGGGCAGACTGCCGCGATGCAAAAAGTGCGGTTCTTAATTCAGCAAGTAGCGAAAACCGAGGCCAATGTGCTGGTGCTCGGCCCCTCCGGTACCGGTAAAGAAGTGGTAGCGCGCAATATTCATTTATTGTCGAACCGCGCCAGCGGGCCCTTTGTGCCGATTAACTGTGGTGCTATACCGGCGGAGTTGTTAGAAAGCGAACTGTTTGGCCATGAAAAAGGGGCCTTTACCGGTGCGATTTCTACCCGCAAAGGCCGTTTCGAATTGGCGCAGGGCGGCACCCTGTTTTTAGATGAAATTGGCGATATGCCGCAGCCGATGCAGGTAAAATTACTGCGCGTGTTGCAGGAGCGTATTTTTGAACGGGTAGGGGGCGCTCAGACTATCAAGGCGGATGTCAGAATTATTGCCGCCACTCACCGCGATCTGGAAACGATGATCGGTGATGGCAGTTTTCGCGAAGATCTGTATTATCGGCTGAATGTCTTTCCGATTGAAACACCGGCACTTAGTGAGCGCGCTGATGACTTGCCGCTGCTGATTAACGAACTATTGAACCGGCAATATCAGGCACATCAGGCCCGGGTGAAATTTACCGAGCGTGCTATTGAAAGCCTGAAGTTACATAGCTGGCCCGGTAACGTGCGTGAACTTGCCAACCTGCTGGAGCGGCTGGTGATCATGTATCCGGATCAGGTGGTGGATGTGGCTGAATTGCCGAAAAAATATCAGCATTTGGAAGTCGATTCCTATCAACCGGTGTATCCGGAAGCACTGCAAGAGCGGGATTTACTGAATTCACTGTTCCAAAGCCCTGAACCCGAGCCTGATATTGACCATGACATTGCCGAGCAAACTGAAAGCGCCGAGCTACAACTGATTTTTGCGCAAAGTTATGCCCAGCCGGTAATGCAGGATCTGCCCGCCGACGGTTTGGATTTAAAAGAGTTTTTATCTGAGCTTGAGGTGCGGTTTATATCACAGGCGTTAGAGCGCCATGATTATATTGTGGCCAGAGCTGCTGAAATTCTCGGTTTGCGTCGTACTACCCTAGTCGAAAAAATGCGCAAGTATAACCTCGGTAAAGAGGAGTAACGCCGCAGCTCCGGTGTCCAGTGTGAACAAAATATAAGTAGTAAACGTCAACACGCCCTAATAGGCAAATCACGGCTGACGTTTTTTTGACTCTAAATATCTATTAATAATTAATGCCTTATGCTTGGCATGCTCTCTGCATATACAGTCGTTATGCAAGGCTAGAGAGTATGTTGTGTTATGTCAGATCCTGTTTGTACTGTTGCCAAGGCAGACGCTGTGCCATCGGCTGGCCAGACCCAGCCGTTGGTCATATCAAACGCTGCCCGGCTGGAACATATTCTGCGCGCCTTACCCTCTGGCGTCATTATCCTCGATGCCAAAGGTCGGGTTGCCGAAGCGAATCCTCAGGCCTGTAGCATGTTAGGCGAACCCTTGTTGGGGCAGAGCTGGTTACAGGTGATTGGTCGGGTATTTCAACCCCGCTCTGACGATGGTTTGGAGGTATCGCTAAAGGATGGCCGGCGCTTAAAGATCGCCATCAGCGCACTACACCCGGAGCCCGGGCAACTTATTGTTATGACGGATTTAACCGAGACCCGGGCTCTGCAGCACCGGCTGCATCATTTACAGCGCTTATCGACGCTCGGCAAGATGATGGCCACGTTGGCACACCAGATCCGTACCCCTTTATCCTCAGCAATGCTGTATGCCGAAAATCTGACTAACAGTAAACTGGCCGCGGCACAACGTGGCCAGTTTCAGCAGAAGCTGGTGTTACGGCTGCAGGAGTTAGAGCAGCAGGTAAACGATATGCTGCTGTTTGCCCGCTCTGGCAGTGCCCAGGCGGTGCAGCCGTTGCAGCTGAGCGCTTTGCTACAGCTGTTTCAGGAACGTAGCGAAACCCTATTGATGCAGCACCATGCCAGGCTGCAGCTGACAGCTCCAGACACTGAGGTGCAGTTGCTGGGGAATACGCAAACCCTGTGTGAAGCCCTGCTTAATCTGTTACAAAACAGCTTGCAGGCCTGCACTGAACCTTGCCTGTTCCGCATCGAGACTCGGCTGCGGGGAACCGAGCTGACGTTGCTGCTCAGCGATAACGGGCCAGGGATCTCGGATGCGATTCTGCCGCAAATCTTTGAGCCCTTTTTCAGTCAGAAAGCCGGAGGCTCAGGTCTGGGCCTGGCCGTGGTACAGGCGGTATTGCAAAGCCATCATGGCCAGATTAGCTATCTTAAACCGGCACAGCGGCCGGCAGGGACACTCAACGGCGCTTGTTTTGAGCTGCGTTTACCTTGTCTGGCTGCCGATCTCATCCCGACTGCACAGGAGATTGCCTATGTCTGAGCTTAATCTATTGATTGTTGAAGACGACAACGGCTTGCGCGAAGCCCTGACCGACACCCTGCTGCTGGCCGGCTTTACGCCGCTCAGCGTGGCAAGTGCTGAGGAAGCGTTATTGCTACTGCAAAAACAGCAGGTGCAGTTGGTTATTTCTGATGTTCAGCTCGGCTCGGTATCAGGTTTAGGTTTGCTGAAAACACTACGGCAGCAATACCCGCAGTTGCCGGTATTGTTGATGACAGCCTATGCCAGGGTGCAGGATGCGGTAGAGGCCATCCGCCTGGGGGCTATCGACTATCTGGCGAAGCCCTTTTCGCCGGAAGTGCTGGTTGCTATGGTTAGCCGTTATGTGCAGCCAGCAACGCAGAGTGCACAGCAGCCGGTAGTGGCCGATCCGCAAAGCCTGGCGCTGTTGCAACTGGCGCAAAAGGTTGCCAAAAGTGATGCCAGCGTGATGATTACCGGCCCCAGTGGCTCCGGTAAAGAGGTGTTAGCGCGTTATATCCATCAGCAATCCGGTCGTAGTCAGGCGCCTTTTATCGCGATTAACTGTGCGGCGATTCCGGAAAATATGCTGGAAGCAACCTTATTCGGCTATGAGAAAGGCGCCTTTACCGGGGCAGTGCAGGCGTGTCCCGGCAAGTTTGAGCAAGCCAATGGTGGCACCTTGCTACTGGATGAAGTGACAGAAATGCCGCTTAACCTGCAGGCTAAACTGTTACGGGTGTTGCAGGAGCGCGAGGTTGAGCGTCTTGGTGGTCGCAAGGTACTAAAACTGGATTTACGGATCCTAGCCACCAGTAACCGGGATCTGCGCCAGGCGGTGGCTGAAGGCGTACTGCGCGAAGATCTCTACTACCGGTTAAATGTTTTTCCACTTGGCTGGCCTGCGTTAGCGGCCCGGCCGGGCGATATTCTGCCACTGGCCAGTTCTTTATTGGCACGGTATGCCAAACAGCACGGCAAGGTTACACCGGCTTTCAGTCAGGCAGCAGAGCAGCGGTTGCTCAGCTATCATTGGCCGGGCAATGTCCGGGAACTGGATAATGTGATGCAGCGGGCGCTGATCCTGCAAACTGGCCCGCAAGTCACCGAGCACGATATTCTGCTGGAAGATCTGCCCTTTGTGCCTAGCATTGCGCTTGACGACCATACTGAGCTGCCCGCAAGCGACAGCAACTTTAAAAGCGAACTGCATCAACAGGAGCACAAGCTGATATTGGCAACACTGCGTGCCTGCGACAACAGACGTAAAGAGGCGGCGGCCCGGCTTGGTATCAGTGATCGTACCCTGCGCTATAAACTGGCCAGAATGCGCGAGCATGGTATAGAGGTGGCATAACCCTTGCTTTAGTCCCTGTCAGAAGCAGCAAATTTTTGACAGGCACTATTATGCAAATCAAAGGTCAGGCGTTATACGCACAAATGCAATCCATGGTCAGCCAGGCCAGAGCCTTACCCGCCGAAGCGAAGCCGGTGCAGGATATTGCACCGGTGAACAGCAGTCAGTCTGATTTCACCACCCTGTTTAAAAATGCCCTGGGTAACGTTAATGCGTTGCAACAGCAAAGCCGCAGTATGGCAACCGCTGTAGAGATGGGCGATCCCCGGGTATCCCTGGCGCAGGCCATGATTGCCTCGCAAAAATCTTCGTTAGCTTTTGAAGCCACGGTGCAGGTTCGCAACAAGTTGGTGGAAGCTTACAAAGAAATCATGTCGATGCCGGTTTAAGTAGGCGCCTGTTAGGAGACGTATTGTGGCAGAAAATCAATCAACAGAGCTGGCGCTGAGCAACACCGACTTTAACCCGGAGCCGGCCGCACAGCCGAAAACCGGTATCATGGGCGCCTTCAATAGCGGTGGCGACTTGATGCGGCAAATGACGCTGGTGATCGCGCTGACGATCTGTCTGGCGATTGCCATTCTGATTATCCTGTGGGCCAGAGCGCCGGAAATGCGGCCCTTGGGTACCTATAGCACCCAGGAATTAATCCAAACGCTGGATCATCTGGATGCGCAGAAGTTTAAATACAAACTGGAAGGTAACGTCATTCTGGTTCCGGAGAATACGCTGCAACAGGTTCGACTGAGTTTATCCCGCGCCGGTATGAGTAATGAACCTTCTTTGGGCACAGAATTTTTATTGCAGGACAGCGGCTTTGGCGTTAGTCAGCGGCTGGAAATGGAGCGTTTAAAGCATAGTCGCGAGCAACAGTTAGCCCGCACCATCGAAGAGCTGCAAAGCGTAGCCCGGGCTCGCGTATTGCTGGCGATCCCAAAAGAAAATGTATTTGCCCGCCAACAGGCGCAACCGTCGGCAACAGTGCTGGTAACAGCGCGCGGGGGGCGGGTGATCCGTGACAGCGAAGTGGATGCGATTGTTGATCTGGTGGCCTCTGCGGTACAAGGGCTGGCACCTAGCCGTGTCACCGTGACCGATCAGAATGGCCGCTTATTAAATTCCGGTTCTATAGATGGCAGCGCAGCCCGCAATCGCCGCGAACTTGAGATCCAACGTAGCCGTGAAGACGAGTACCGTCAGAAGGTTGACTCTATCCTGATGCCTGTACTGGGCGTAGGTAACTACACCGCGCAAGTTGATCTGGTGATGGATTTTACTGCCGTAGAGCAAACGCAAAAACGCTTTAACCCGGATCTGCCGGCAGTGCGCAGTGAAATGATTATTGAAGAAAACAGTGTCGGAGGCGGTAGCAGTGGTATTCCCGGTGCCTTGTCCAATCAACCACCGATGCCGTCCGCTATTCCTGAACAAGCAACAGGCACGGCATCACAAGCCGTAGTACCAGGGCGGAATAGTCGTGAAGCGACCCGTAATTTTGAGCTGGACACCACCATCAGCCATACCAGTCAACAAAGCGGCGTGATCCGCCGGCTTAGTGTCTCGGTGGCGGTCGATTACAGAGCCGCTACTGCTGAGGATGGCTCGGTTGCAATGACACCCCGCAGCCAGGCGGAACTGGAAAATATCCGGCGTTTATTGCAAGGTGGGGTTGGCTTTGACGCCCAGCGTGGTGATACTATCGAAGTTATTGCCGTACCCTTTGTACGTGAAGCGGTCGATGCCGATATCAGTACACCTTTCTATCTGGAGGACTGGTTCCTGCAAGTGGTGAAGGTCGTAGTCGGTGGTTTGCTGGTGATCGTGATTATGTTGGCGATTGTCAGACCTATGCTGCAAAAACTGATGAATCCGGCAGATACCAGCGATACTTATGACGAGCATTCATTATCACAGGGCTTGGATCTGGGCGATGATTTTGATGCCACTGCCTCGGTGTTTGATGATAAAGCGGTGGGCTTTGCCCCGGACGGTACCCTAATGTTACCTGACTTACATGGTGATGAAGATTTGTTACGCGCAGTGCGGGCTCTGGTTGCCAATGAACCTGAACTGTCCTCTTTGGTCGTCAAGAACTGGTTAGCTGAAGATGAGTGAGAAAAAAGCCGTTAAAGAATTTGATATCAGCAAGCTTGACGGTGTTGAGAAAGCTGCCATCCTGCTGCTGAGCTTATCAGAAGAAGATGCTGCCCAGATCCTGAAACATCTGGAGCCGAAGCAGGTACAGAAAGTGGGTTTGGCGATGGCACAAACCACTGATCTGAATCAGGCCAAAATTGCCGCGGTGCACCGGCGCTTTATTGAGCAGATCCAAAACTTCAGCACCATTGGCTTCCAAAGCGAGGAATTTATCAAGCGTGCTCTGACAGCAGCGCTGGGTGAGGAAAAAGCCGCCAATCTGATAGACCAAATCGTACTGGGCGGTGGCGCCCGCGGTCTGGACTCGTTGAAGTGGATGGATTCAAAACAGGTTGCCAATATTATCCGCAATGAGCACCCGCAGATCCAAACCATTGTTTTATCCTATCTGGAGCCGGAGCAGTCAGCCGAAATTCTATCCCAGTTCCCGGAGAAGGTGCGGCTGGATCTGACGATGCGGATCGCCAACCTGGAAGAGGTACAACCGGCGGCGTTACAAGAATTAAACGAAATTATGGAGAAACAGTTTGCTGGTCAGGCCGGTACCCAGACCGCGAAGATGGGTGGCCTGAAAGCGGCTGCCGATATTCTTAACTATCTGGATACCAACCTGGAAGGTCAGCTGATGGATGCTATCCGTGAGCATGACGAAGAAATGGCACAACAAATTCAGGATCTGATGTTTGTGTTTGAAAACCTGATTGATGTTGATGATCGTGGTATTCAGACGATACTGCGGGAAGTGCAGCAAGATGTGCTGATGAAAGCACTGAAGGGCACGGACGAGAATCTGAAAGAGAAAATCTTCAAAAACATGTCGAAACGCGCAGCTGAGCTGTTACAGGATGATCTGGAAGCCATGGGACCGGTTCGCGTCAGCGAAGTGGAAACGGCACAAAAAGAAATTCTGTCTATTGCCCGTCGTTTATCTGATGCCGGTGAAATTATGCTTGGCGGCGGTGGCGGTGAAGAATTCCTCTAAGGTCAGTTGAATGAATAACCAAGATGCGTTCCGCTATAAAAAGCCGTTCTCACCAGACGCAGAGGTCGAAGATTTACTACGCGCCTGGCAGACGCTGGATTTGACTGCCGAGGTGGAGCAGGATGAGACCACCAACGCACTGAACCTGAAACGGCCGACCTCGTCAGTGGTAGCACAGGAAGAAGACAGCAGCGAAATCAAGCCACTTACTGCGGATGAGATTGAACAGATCCGACAGGCTGCGTATGAGGAAGGCGTCGCTCAGGGCAAGGAAGAAGGCTTTAGTCAGGGTTATCAGGATGGTCGTTTGCAAGGTCTGCAGGATGGCACGGCGCAGGGATTGGCTGAGGGTAAGAAACAAGGCCTGATGGCAGTGCAACCGGAAATTGATGAAAAACTGGGCCAGCTGACCTTGCTGCTGGACCAGCTACAACAACCGTTGGCCGGTTTGAACCAGCAGGTAGAGCAGAGCTTGCTGGAGTTAGCCCTGGCAATGGCCAAGGCGGTGATTGGGGTCGAGGTCAAGACCAATCCGCAGGTGATCCTATTGGCTGTACAGGAAGCAACTGCCGCATTACCACTGAAAACCGAACTGATGCGGATTAAATTACATCCTGATGATCTCGCTATTATCCGTAGTCATTACAGTGACGAGCAAATACAAGCCCAACACTGGCAACTGCTGGCCGATCCCTTGCTGGAGCGCGGTAGTTGCCTGGTCGAAGCGGAAAAAACCAGTGTTGACAGAAGTTTGACGCAACGCATTAACAGCAGTCTGGAACACTTCCTGCATCAGGCCGATAACGAACACTAATCAGGCCCTCCGGCCGTTGTGACAGTGAGCTAAGATGGCTGAACCCGCTAAACTGCAGCAGTTTTTGCAGCAACAACATCAATTTATTCAATCCAGCAAGCCTGCGGTATCCGGTCGCTTGGTGCGGGTCGTCGGTTTGACCCTGGAAGCCACCGGTTGCAGCGCGGCTATTGGTCAGGCTTGTCTGGTCGAAGGGGCTCGCGGCGCTTTGCTGGCTGAAGTGGTTGGCTTTGCACAGGATAAAGTGTTTTTAATGCCGCAAGAAGATATTGAAGGCGTGGTGCCGGGTGCCAGGGTCACGCCCTTACTGCAGTACAAAGGGGTACCGCTGAGTATGGCCTTGTTGGGGCGGGTGATTGACGGTGTTGGCAGACCTCTGGACGGCAAGGGGCCAATCGCGGCGACGCAGTTTAGCAGTGGCAAAGGTAAAGCCATAAACCCTTTACACCGGCGTCCGATTAAACAGCCGCTGGATGTCGGCGTCCGTACCATCAATGCTATCCTGACAGTGGGAAAAGGCCAGCGTATGGGCCTGTTTGCCGGCTCTGGGGTCGGTAAGAGCGTACTGCTCGGCATGATGACCCGTGGCACAGCCGCAGATGTTATCGTGGTCGGGCTGGTCGGTGAGCGTGGCCGCGAGGTAAAAGAGTTTATCGATGACATCCTGGGCGAAGACGGTAAAAGCCGGGCTGTGGTCGTGGCGGCGCCGGCAGATGTTTCGCCGCTGATGCGGCTAAAAGGCTGTGAAACCGCGGTTCAGGTTGCGGAGTACTTCCGGGACCAAGGGCTTGATGTTTTGTTACTTATTGATTCAATTACCCGCTATGCCCAGGCGCAGCGTGAGATAGCTCTGGCTGTTGGCGAGCCGCCGGCAACCAAAGGTTACCCTCCCTCGGTGTTTGCCAAATTACCGGCGCTGGTGGAGCGGGCCGGTAACGGCTCCGGCCATCAGGGCTCAATTACGGCCTTTTACACGGTATTATCTGAAGGCGATGATTTACAGGATCCGATTGCCGACGCGTCACGGGCGATCCTGGATGGCCATATCGTGTTATCGCGGCAACTTGCTGACGCTGGACACTTTCCTGCCATCGATATTGAGAAGTCAATTAGCCGGGTGATGCCGGCCGTTACCAGTGAAGAGCATCAGTTACTGGCGCGTAGCATTAAGCAACTCTATGCCAGCTATCAGCAAAGTAAAGATCTGATTGCTATCGGCGCCTATGTTCGCGGTAGTGATCCCCAGTTGGATCTGGCGATCCAATTGTTACCGCGGATCAATCAGTTCTTGCAACAGGGGATGAAGGATGTCGTACCTTACGATGATTGTCTCAGTGCATTAAGCCAGCTGGCGCCGAATCAACGGGGTAGAACATGAGCAGTAAGCTAGCGTTGTTGATCAAAGTACAAAAAGAGCGCGAAGAACAGTTACAGGCCAACTTTGTCCGGGCACAACAGATGTACCAGCAAGCCGAGCAAAAATATCAGGGGCTTGCGCAATACCGCACTGACTACATCCAACAAAGCCAGCAGCAGGGCTCAATAGGGCTGGGCGGCAGGCAGTATAACCAGTTTCTGGCCTTTATCAGCAAATTAGATGAGGCATTAAGCCAGCAAGCGCGGGTGGTACAGCAAAGCCGAAACGCAGCTGAACAACGCAAACAAAGCTGGTTGAAGATGCAAACCAAACGTAAGGCATTAGAGAAATTGCTGCAGTTAGCAGCTGAACGTGAACAGCTGACGCAGGAGAGGCAGCAACAAAAACTGGCAGATGATTATGCCCTGCAGCGCTTTATGCAGCAGCGGCTGTTGCTAAACAGTGACTAGGGCGTGTTGACGTTTGCTGCTTAGATTTTGTTCGCACTGGCGGCGTTTTGATCGCGAAACGAGGAGCGCAGTTTAGTCATTCTAAATAAGTGACGAGTGACAAAGAGCAAAGCGCCGCCAGCGCGAACCCTCCGGGCAGCGTTTGGCTGGCGTTTCTACTGCGTTATCGCTTGTTCATGTAGAATAACTACACATCACAAGCTCTGCCTTGTATAAACACCAGCCAAACGGCTGCAAAAACAAGCAGTAAACGTCAACACGCCCTAAGCAGAGGCAGCGGGTCAAACCGACAGCGTGAGCTGGCGCGCCGATGTCATTACCCCGGGTCACTGAAAACTGGCGCGAATTTTGAATGTAATTTGTCAGCAGTACTGTGACAAGCATTTTTGCAGCGCAAAGATGGCGAACAAATAAAGCCCAAGGTCAGTCAGTGCACAAGCTAATACTGACCGCAGGCGCAAGTAGCAACGGATTACAGGTATATCTCTATGACGCAAGGTGTGCAGATATCAATGCTGTTAAACCCGGCAGAGTCGCTGGCATTTAGCGAAGTGCCGGGTTTTGCCACTACGGCGGAGGCTGGCTATAACGGCGAAACCACTTTTGCCCGCTTGCTCAGTGACGAACAACAACAACAGTTGCCGCAGCGGCAGTCTGTTGCCGCTGTACCCAGCCAGCTTGCCTCCCCTGAACCCGTTGCAGAAGCTGAGCTGACTCCGCTACCGGTACCAGCCGTTGTGGCAGCGGATCCGGCCGGGCAATCAGTGGCAGCAGCTGCTGAACCAATACCAGTAGAATTGTCTGATGCGGACATTGCCGTCTGGTCCGAAATTTCGTTACCGCCTGTTGAACCTGAGCCGGTTGCACAGCAGGCGGCTATTTCCTGGTTGGGCTTAATTGAACAGGCAAACCAAACCAGTGCACAGTTGGATAAAAAGCGTTTTATGGCGATCCAACAGCAGTTAATGCAGCACCAGGTAATTGAACAGCAAATCGGGCCTGTACCAGAGTCGCCATTATTACCGGCAGAGCAAGCAGAGTTAATTTTCAGTCAGCAGTTTGACACCACAAGACAACAGAGCAGTAGCAGCCCGACAACTAAAGTTGGCACGGCGCAGCAATTATCAGAGCCTGTAATATCTGCGCCCGCTATAGCGGCGTCGGCTACTGAGCCATCAGGCACCGAGGTTGAGCAAGAAACGGCTCAGGCCAACCTCGACCCCGTGCTGCAACTTCAGGCGAAGTCGGAGCGAACCGTAGTCACGCAAGCAGCGGCTGATTTAAAACGTACGATCATGCAGCCGGTGGTCAGTGCCAAAGCTGCAGGCGTTACCGACGGTCAGGCTGATAAAGCGATAGTCAGCACGCCGACTTCTGCTGTGCCGCAGACGCCACTTCAGCCAGCGATAGCTCCGGAAACTACCTCTGCCGCGATGCTTGCGCCGGAGCAAGAAGTTGTTGAACTGATGCAACAGATGCTGCCGTCCCAAGCGGCTCAGCAGACAGCCCCGTTGAGTAGCAGTAAAGCCGTTGCGGATCCAACAGTGCCAGTGGATAAAACGCCGGTTGAGCCGGTTGTTGTTATTAACGACGTAGCTGAGGTCGCTGCGCTGGCTGTTACGGCAGCGCCTCAGGCTGTCAGCCAGTCTGCGGCGCCGCTGCAAGCTGCGGTTAGCCGTGTTGCGGGAACCTCGCCGGCAGCAAAGGGAACAGCGGAGCGGCATAGTAAAGTTGACAGCGAAACAGCGTCACGCGAACGCAGTGCTGGTCGTAACGTCAGCCTGACAGATGCGATTCCGCCAGTGGAAACCAGCGCAGACAAAGCCTTGCCGCCGATTAGTCGGTTGGAAGTCGTGCTAGCCGCAAACAGCGCCAGCGCAGTGCAAGTGCAAGCTGGCAACTTAGCTGAAACGACGACCCAATTACAAAACCGGTTTGAGCAGCAGCTTATACAGCAACAGAAAGCGGATGCTCCGGTTGCCAGTCCAGAGCTGAGTGCGAAATTAAAGCAACTGAATCTGCAGCAGCAGGATGCCACTTTGCAGCTGCGTGAGCGGGTGCATGTAATGGTCAGGCAAAATATTCAGGTTGCCGAAATCCGGCTTGATCCTGCCGAGCTTGGTCAGATGCAGATCCGGGTAAATCTGCAGCAGGAACAAGCATCAGTGCAATTTATCGTGCAGCAGCAAGCAGCAAAAGAACTATTGGAGCAGCAAATGCCCCGTTTACGGGAAATGTTACAGCAACAAGGGATCCAATTGGGAGAAGGCCAGGTGCAGCAGCAAGAGCGCCAGCAAACCGGTCAGAATAGTCAGGGGCAGCAGCAAGGCACAGAATTGGCTGATACAGGCGATGACGCAATGCCGACCCAGCAAATTCAGGTTAAGCTTTCTGAGCGTTTGGTTGACTACTATGCTTAAGCAACAGCCAACTGTCTGACTTTTCATTTACAAAGTTTCGGGCCGGTGAGCATAATAACATCTTTACAGTGGGGCTGAGGGAGCCGTGGTATGGCGGAAAATGAACTGGAATTGGTCGATCAGGGCGCAAAAAAGAAAAAACTGATCATTATCGGCGCAGCTGCCGGCCTGCTGCTGGTATTGGCGGTGGTGGCATTTTTTCTGTTAAGTGGCGGTGATAGCAGTGCCCCAGTCACTAGCGAGCAAGCTGGCACTGAAGCTGGCGCTGGCCCAACCGTGGCGCAGGGCTCGGCGCTTTATGTGCAGATGCCACGACCTTTCGTATTTAATGTTGCGGGGGCAAACCGGGATCGGTTGGTACAGATCCGGGTGCAACTGATGGTCCGTGGCGATGCCAATCAGGCGCTGGCGATGCGGCATATCCCATTAATTGAAGGAACTTTACTGGCGACCTTTAGTACCGCCAGTGCTGATGAATTAATAACGTCAACCGGGAAAGAACAATTAAAGAACAAAGCGCTGATCGATTTGCAAACCGCGATGCTGGATGTGGTGGGCAGTGCTGTCGTCGCAGAAGTTTTGTTTACCGGTTTTGTGATGCAATAACAAGAGTGAATAACAGTGTCTGACTTACTATCGCAGGATGAAATTGATGCGCTGTTACATGGCGTCGATGAAGTCGAAGAAGAAGAAGTAGATAGCAGCGATGGCGCCGATGGCGGGCGCACGGTGCAGTTTGACTTCTCATCCCACGACCGTATCGTTCGTGGTCGTATGCCTACGCTGGAAATGGTAAACGAGCGGTTTGCCCGCCATATGCGGATCAGTTTGTTTAATATGATGCGCCGCACTGCCGAGGTGTCAATCAACGGCGTGCAGATGATCAAATTCGGCGAATATGTTCATACCCTGTTTGTACCGACCAGCTTAAATATGGTGCGGTTCCGGCCATTAAAAGGTACCGGCCTGATCACCATGGAAGCGCGTTTGGTGTTCATTCTGGTAGATAACTTCTTTGGTGGTGATGGTCGTTATCACGCCAAGATTGAAGGCCGCGAATTTACGCCAACAGAGCGGCGTATTATTCAAATGCTGTTAAAACTGATTTTTGAAGATTACAAAGAAGCCTGGGCACCGGTAATGGATGTCTCGTTCGAGTATCTGGACTCTGAAGTCAACCCTGCAATGGCGAATATCGTCAGCCCGACAGAAGTGGTGGTGATTAGCTCCTTCCATATCGAACTGGACGGTGGTGGCGGCGATTTTCATGTCACCTTGCCGTATTCGATGTTGGAACCGATCCGCGAACTGCTGGATGCGGGTGTGCAGAGCGATAAGGAAGATACGGATCTACGCTGGTCAAAAGCGCTGCGTGACGAGATTATGGATGTGAAAGTTGACCTCAGTACCAAGATGCTGGACGTGGACTTGACCTTGCGTGACATTATGGAGCTGAAAGCCGGTGACATTATCCCGGTAGAGATCCCGGAGCATATCACGGTATTAATCGAGGACTTACCCACTTTCCGCGCTAAGCTTGGCCGCTCACGGGACAATGTAGCGCTGAAGATCACCGAGAAAATTAAGCGGCCAGAGTCGGCGAAATCCGAAATGCAGGTCTTTACCAAGGGCGGCAGGCGCCTGGATAACGATGCCGATATTTTAGAATTAGAGGCTGATTTAAATATCAGCGAACGAGACAGAAGGTAACGAAGATGGCAAATGATCAGGACACCATGGATGAATGGGCAGCCGCAATGGCGGAAGCCGAAGGCGGTGCTAAAGCGGTTGAGCTGGAAGAGCTGAGCGATGATAAAAGTTCTGAGGTGGACAGGCGCAAGCTGGATACAATCCTGGATATTCCGGTTACCATTTCGATGGAAGTCGGACGCTCTAAAATCAGTATTCGCAATTTGTTGCAGCTAAACCAGGGCTCGGTAGTGGAGTTGGACCGTATCGCCGGTGAGCCATTGGATGTATTGGTAAACGGTACCCTGATCGCGCACGGTGAGGTGGTGGTGGTTAACGATAAATTCGGTATCCGTCTTACTGATGTAATCAGTCAAATCGAACGTATTAAGAAGTTACGTTAATGGCCAATACTGATTGCAGATCTTTGAGTAAAGGCGTGTTGTTGGCAGTGCTACTCTCTGCTAGTGCTGTGCAGGCAATATCGCCTGAAACTGGTAATCCGACAGCCGTAGTGCAGGCAGCAACGCAGCAGATGGAAACGGTAGAGCCGGTAGTCGAAACCCTGGCATCCGAGTCGGCAGAGCCGGCAAAAGATGAGCAGAGTAGTGCGCCTGCGCCAGCCACTGCCAGTAAGACCGCCACACCAGCTACTGGTCCGAATCAGTTCACCGAGCGCAGCGCGGTGCTTAATCCGGGCAGTGAGCAACGCAGTTCGCCGATGACAATACTGCAAATAGCCAGTTCTCTGACGCTGGTTATTTTACTGGTACTGGGTTTGGGCTGGTTATTCAAGAAATTGACGCTACGCTTGCCCGGTGGACGCCATATCAAGGTGGTAACGGCTATGCCACTGGGGCAGCGAGAAAGGCTGTTAGTTATTGAAATACAAGGAAAACAGCGGGTGATTGGCGTCACTCCACATAGTGTTAATTTCCTCTTTGAATTAGAAAATCCACTTCCTGAAGAAAAGTTGGCATCAGATTTTCATACACAGCTGCAGTCATTCCTGAAAAAATAGAAGTTGGCATGCTGCGAGTGTTGTTTATTCTGTTGCTGGTGCTGTTAAGCCCACAACTGCTGGCCGATAACGGCACCTTATCGGCCGTTACGGTCACGACTAATCCTGATGGTTCTCAGTCCTACAGCGTGACGCTGCAGGTGCTGGCCATTATGACGGCGCTGAGCTTTATTCCGGCGATGGTCATTATGATGACCAGCTTTACCCGCATCATAGTGGTGCTGGCTATTCTGCGTCAGGCGATAGGCTTACAACAAACCCCTTCCAACCAGGTGCTAATTGGTATCACGCTATTCCTGACGTTCTTTATCATGGCGCCGGTGTTTAAATCTATTAATGAACAGGCGATTCAACCTTATCTGGAAGAAACCCTAAACCCGGTGCAGGCACTGGATGCAGCCATAGTGCCGTTAAAAGCCTTTATGCTGCATCAGACCCGGGTAAGAGATCTGGATACCTTTGCTCAGATCGCCGGTTTAGAGGTTGCGGAAAATCCGCAGGACTACCCGATGACCGTGGTGGTACCCGCCTTTGTCACCAGCGAGCTGAAAACGGCGTTTCAGATTGGTTTTATGTTATTTATCCCATTTCTGATTATTGATTTGGTGGTGGCGAGCGTACTGATGGCGATGGGTATGATGATGCTATCGCCAATGATTATCTCGTTGCCGTTTAAACTGATGATGTTTGTACTGGTTGACGGCTGGATCCTGGTGATGGGCACCCTGGCGACCAGTTATGGAGTTGGCACATGAGTCCGGAAACCTTTGTTGATGTGTTGCGGGACTCGTTATTTATCGTGATCCTGCTGGTAAGTGCCATTATTCTGCCATCACTCTTTGTTGGTCTGATCGTGGCGGTATTTCAGGCTGCGACCTCGATTAACGAACAAACGCTGAGCTTTTTACCGCGGTTAATCGTTACGCTGTTGGCGTTAATCTTTGGCGGTCATTGGTTAGTGCGGGTAATTATGGATTACACCACTGAGCTGTATCAAAGCATTCCGCAGGTTGTCGGTTAGGTCAGCCAATGGAAATTCTGATGGCAACCCTGATGCAGACCATAGCGGATTTTTTACTGCCGCTGTGTCGGGTCTCCGGCATGCTGATGATTATGGCTGGTTTGGGCGTGCGCACTATTCCAACCCGGATCAAAACCGCGCTGGTGGTATTGATCACCTTAGTGATGATGCCGATGCTGCCGAAAACTATCTATCCTGATCTCATTTCATTTGCGATGTTACTGGAGGTATTGCTGCAGCTGACCATCGGCTTTGCACTGGGCTTTATCTCGCTGATGTTTATCAATACTTTTATTTTAGCGGGGCAGTTACTGGCAACCCAAACTGGTTTAGCTTTTGCTTCTATGGCAGATCCGGCCAGCGGGATTTCGGTGCCTGCTATTGGTCAGTTCTATCTGATCCTGGCTACCTTGCTGTTCTTTGTCTTTAACGGCCACCTGATTATGATTCAAATGCTGGTATTCAGTTTTGAGACGCTGCCGATCAATGGTCAATGGTGGGACGTAACCAGTTACTGGACCATTATCGAATTCGGTGGCTGGATGTTCGCCACAGCGCTGGCTATCGCACTGGCACCTATTGTTGCCATGCTGGTGGTGAATCTGTCCTTTGGTATTATGACCCGCGCCGCGCCGCAGTTAAATATTTTCTCGATTGGTTTTCCAATCACCATGCTATCCGGTTTACTGATTTTATGGCTGACGCTGGATACCTTCCTATTTCATTACGAAAAGCAGTGGGAGCATGTCATCGACTATAGCTGCCGGCTGATAGGCTGTTAGGAGGCTGACATGGCAGAAGATTCCGGCGCCGAAAAAACCGAACAGCCCACGCCCAAGAAGCTGCAAGACGCAGCGAAAAAGGGCCAGATCGCCCGCTCAAAAGACCTTGGCACGGCTTTTGTTTTAATCGGTAGTGCCGCTGCCTTACTGATTTTTGGCAAGATGTTAGCAATGGCGATGTTAAACATTGGCCAACGGCTGATGCGCTTAGATCAAAAAGATATCTTTGAAACCAATAGTATGTTTACCGCCTGGGGGGATGCAGGCAGAGAGCTGGCGGCACCTTTGGCCGGCATTTTTTTACTGATCCTGATTGCGGCCTTTATCGGCAATATTTTGTTAGGTGGTTATAACTTTAGCTGGGAGGCCGCAGCACCCAAGGCCAGCAAGATGAGTCCGATTCAGGGTTTCAAGCGGATGTTTGGCTTGCAGGCACTAATGGAGCTTGGCAAAAGCATTCTAAAGGTAGCGGTAGTGGTCGGGATTGCCTATTTGCTACTGAAGCTGTTCTTTATGGATATTATGGCGCTGTCACTAATGAGTGAGCCAAATAATATTGAATCGGCACTCTATTTTCTCGGCTGGTTGTTTTTAGGGTTGTGCGCCAGTATCTCGGTAATAGCGCTGGTCGATGCACCCTATCAAAAGTGGCATCACACCGAGCAGCTGAAAATGTCGTTGCAGGAAATCAAAGACGAGCACAAAAATACTGAAGGTAGTCCGGAGATCAAAGCCCGGATCCGCCGCACCCAGATGCAGATGTCGATGAAGCGGATGATGCAGCAAGTACCTACAGCAGATGTTATCGTCACCAACCCGACACACTATGCAGTGGCGCTGAAGTATGATCAAGGCAAGTTCCGCGCCCCGGCCGTGGTTGCGAAAGGCGTGGATGAGGTCGCGATGTATATCCGTAATATCGCCAGAGAGCATAAGATCCCGTTGATTGAATCACCCGCACTGGCGCGGTCTATTTATTACACTACCAAGCTTGACCATCCAATCCCGGAGCAATTGTTCGCCGCAGTAGCCCAGGTACTGGCCTATGTTTATCAGCTTAACCTGTACCGCAAAGGTAAGGGTAGCAGACCTAAAGCGTTGGCTAAAGAGTTGCCAATCCCGCCAGAGGTGCGCCACTAACGCTGCAATTTTCAGCACTTAGTACAGCAGACTAACAGACTGGAATAGTTCTTGCTGAAACACGGGTTAGTGTCAATACCTTGTCAGGTCGCTCATGCAATTTGCCCAGTATTTCAGTAAATTTGATAAAGCTCAGCTGCAACATCTTAAAGGGATCGGGACGCCTTTATTGATTCTGGCCGCTCTGGCAATGATCGTGTTGCCGTTGCCACCGCTGATGCTGGATATCCTGTTTTCCTTCAATATTGCATTGGCGCTGGTGGTATTACTGGTCACCATTTATACCGGCAGACCACTGGATTTCGGTATTTTCCCCAGCGTACTGCTGGTTGCCACTATTCTGCGTCTGGCACTGAACGTCGCCAGTACCCGTGTCGTACTGCTGGAGGGTCATAATGGCGGTGATGCAGCCGGGGCCGTGATTGAAGCCTTTGGTTCAGTGGTCATCGGCGGCAACTATGCCGTGGGTATAGTGGTGTTTCTGATCCTGATTATTATCAACTTTGTCGTCGTTACCAAGGGTGCTGGTCGAATTGCCGAAGTATCAGCCCGTTTTACCCTGGATGCGATGCCGGGTAAGCAAATGGCGATTGATGCCGATCTAAACTCAGGTTTGATTACCCAGGAAGAAGCACGCAAGCGGCGGGAAGATGTGACCAGTGAGGCCGATTTCTATGGCTCGATGGACGGTGCCAGTAAGTTTGTAAAGGGCGATGCTATTGCTGGTATTGTGATTCTGGTGATTAACCTGGTCGGCGGTATTTTTATCGGTATGGTGCAGCATGGCCTCAGTTTTAGCCAGGCGATGGAAATCTATACCTTGCTGACCATCGGTGATGGCCTGGTGGCCCAGATCCCTGGCCTGTTATTGTCAATCGGTACCGCCATTATTGTCACTCGGCAAAACAAAGAGGGTGATCTTGGCAAAGAGATGCAAAGTCAGCTTGGCGATAATACCCATGTGCTCTTTGTCGCCGCAGGCGTAATGACGTTAATGGGCATAGTCCCTGGCATGCCGCATTTCGCTTTTCTTTCACTGGCGGCGCTTTTAGGTGGTGTGGCCTGGTACACGAAAAAATTAGCAACGACTAAGGCTGCTCAGTTAATGCAGCGACCAACCAGTGCCAGCAATGCGATGAGTGACGTGCAGCCGGTAAAAGAAATTGGCTGGGATGACGTGCAAGGTGTAGATGTGATTGGGCTTGAAGTTGGCTATCGCCTGATCCCGCTGGTTGACAAAGCGCAGGGTGGTGAGCTGTTAAACCGGATCAAAGGGGTTAGGAAAAAGTTATCCCAGGAGCTGGGGTTTCTGATCCCGCCGGTACATATCCGCGACAATCTGGATTTGGAACCAAACAGCTACCGGGTGGCCTTGATGGGGGTCACCAATGGTGAAGGGGAGCTGCGTCATGATAATGAGCTGGCAATCAACCCTGGTCAGGTATTTGGCACGGTGAAGGGGATTGCGACCCGGGATCCGGCGTTTGGTCTGGATGCGGTCTGGATCAGCAAAGATCAGCGTGAACATGCGCAGACACTGGGCTACACCGTGGTGGATGCCGCAACGGTAGTGGCGACCCATCTCAGTCAGATCCTGACCAATAATGCGGCCAGTTTACTGGGACATGAGGAAGTACAAAATCTGCTGGATATGCTCGGTAAGCATTCTCCGAAGCTGGTCGAGGGGCTGGTACCCGATACGCTACCGCTGACCGCAGTGGTGAAGGTATTGCAGAATCTGTTACACGAGGGGGTACCGATCCGCGATATGCGTACCATAGTGCAAACCCTGGTCGAGTATGGGGCTAAGAGTCAGGATATTGACGTCCTTACCGCCGCTTGCCGGATTGCTCTGCGCCGGTTAATTGTGCAAGAGGTCGTTGGTAGCAAGCAGGAAATTCCGGTTATTACCTTTGCACCTGAACTGGAGCAAATGCTGCATCAATCAATGCAGGCCGCGGGTAATGATGGCGCTGGTATAGAACCGGGGTTGGCCGATCGCATTCAACAGTCGCTGCAGGAAGCTCATCAGAACCAGGAATTAACCGGTGAAAGTGCGGTGATGCTGACGTCAGGAATTTTACGCTCAGTGATGGCACGATTTGTGAAGTACACCATTCCAGGATTACGGGTGTTGTCGTATCAGGAAATTCCGGACGATAAGCAGATCCGCATTGTCAGTGTCATCGGTCAGTCGAACTAGGAGTAACTCATGAAAATTAAACGCTTTGTTGCCAAAGATATGCGCAGTGCCCTGGCCGACGTTAAGGAGTTCCTTGGACCGGACGCCATTATCCTGTCCAATAAAAAAGTCGCTGAAGGCGTGGAAATCGTTGCCGCCATTGATGCTGAGCCGGCTGTCCCGAAAGCTAAAGTTGCTGCTGCACAGGTCGAAGACATTACACCTCCGGCTAAGCGCAATGAACCCAGAGTTAATCTGGCCATTACCGACGAAGCAGAGCCAGCAGATTCACTACGTGCCTTGCTGGAGCGTCAAATGCAAAAGCAAGGGCAAGTGCCGGACGCGCCAAAAGCTGCCAGCGCTGCGCCCAAACCCACGCTGCAAAAAGCCAGTCAGTTCGAACGTCAAAATCCTGTCGCTGCGACCCCAGCGCCGCAATGGCAGGAAATCAGTAAACTGCAACAACAACAGGCTGAGCTGATGCAACAGCAGTTTAGCAAGATGCAGGCTGAGATGTTGTCGATGCGGCAATTGCTGCAGCATCAGGTATCTGGCCTGATGTGGCAGGAACTGGCGCGGCGTGAGCCGGTGCGGGCACTGGTCATTGAAAATCTGCGTCAGCTCGGTTTATCAGAGCTGGTCGCCGATCAACTGGCGTGTTTTATGCCGGAAGATTTAAATACGCAGGATGCCTGGCAAACTGCGCTCGAGTTACTGGCTGGCCAGGTGAGTACTACTCAGGACGATATTTTGCGCCGCGGTGGCGTGGTGGCGCTGGTCGGCCCTACCGGCGTAGGTAAAACTACCACCGTAGCCAAGTTGGCCGCAGCCTTTGCCAAACGTCACGGTACCGATCAGGTCGCGTTAATTACCACCGATTGTTTCCGCATTGGTGCCTTTGAGCAGTTAGCGACCTTTGGTCGTATTATTGGCTGTCCGGTTAAGCAGGCTAAAGACAGTGAAGAATTATCTATCTTGTTGAATCAACTACAACAACGTAAACTGATCCTGATTGACACTGCCGGCATGAGCCAGCGCGATCTACGACTGGCTGAGCAGCTGGCGTCACTGGTGCACAACACCCGTGTCAAAATTCGCAGTTATCTGGTATTGTCAGCGACAGCGCAGGCCCGGGTGATGCAGGAAACCGTGCTGCAATTTAAACGTTTGCCACTGGCAGGCTGTATTTTTACTAAGCTGGACGAGTGTCTCAGCCTGGGAGAAGCGTTAAATATCGCTATCCAGCATGCGCTACCCATTAGCTATCTGACCGATGGCCAACGGGTGCCGGAAGATTTACAGATCGCTGATGCGCAGACACTGGTCGATAATGCCGAACAGTTACGTCTGGCGCATAGCCAACCAGCTCATCAGTGGTATCCGCAAGAGCAGACGGATGCCTTATATGCATAAGAAGTCAATAGCAGAAGATCAGGCCAGCGGCCTCAGACGCATGAATAGACAAAAAGTAAAAGTGATCTCCGTTACCGGTGGTAAGGGCGGGGTCGGAAAAACTAATATCACGCTGAACCTGGCGATGGCATTGGCGCAAATGGGCAAGAAAGTCCTGGTGCTGGATGCTGATCTGGGTTTGGCAAATTGTGACGTGATGCTGGGTTTGCGGGTTGAACGCAATCTTTCTCACGTATTAAGTGGTAAAGCCAGTCTGGACGATATTCTGGTAGAAGGCCCTTTTGGCATTAAAATTGTCCCCGCCACCTCGGGTAATCAGGATATGACTGAATTATCGCCGGTGGAGCATGCCAGCCTAATCCGTGCCTTCAGCGAGCTGGAAACGCCGATCGACGTGTTATTGGTTGACACGGCTGCCGGAATTTCCGACATGGTGCTCAGCTTTTCCCGCGCCTCGCAGGATGTGTTGGTGGTGGTTTGCGATGAACCGTCATCCATCACTGATGCTTATGCGTTAATGAAAATCCTCAGCCGCGACCACGGTGTTGAAAAATTTAAAATAGTTGCCAATATGGTGCGAAGTAGCAAAGAAGGTCTGGAATTATTTGCTAAACTAACCCGGGTAACAGACCGTTTTCTGGATGTAACGCTGGAGCTGGTTGCAACCGTACCGCAGGATGAAAATGTCCGCCGGGCGGCGCGTAAACAAAAAGCCTTTATTGATGCTTACCCAACCACCGCAGCCAGTATGGCGGTGAAAGCGCTGGCGCTAAAAGCAGCTAAGTGGCCTTTGCCTGAAAATGCTTCCGGCCATTTGGAGTTTTTTCTGGAGCAGCTTGTCCAGCCACAATCTGAGTAGGGGGTTCTTTGAACAGTAAGTTGGCCGCATATGGTGGTATTGATCACATGCAGCAACTAGTGGAGCGCCATGCACCACTGGTCAAACGCATCGCCTATCATTTATTAGCCCGGCTACCGGCCAGCGTACAGGCCGATGACCTGATCCAATCCGGTATGATTGGCTTAATTGAAGCCGCCAAAAATTTTGATGGTAGCAAAGGGGCCAGTTTTGAAACCTTTGCCGGCATTCGTATTCGGGGTGCCATGCTAGATGAAATAAGGCGTGGCGACTGGACGCCGCGCTCGGTGCATCGTAATGCCCGCTTAATCGCCGATACCATTGCTGAGCTCGAAGCTCAACTTGGGCGTGATGTTCGTGATTATGAAGTTGCAGAAAAACTTGCTATCTCTTTAGATGAATATCATCATATGCTTAGTGATGTGAGTTCGGGTCGGATTATCGGCATCGAAGACCTCGGTATCTCCGAAGATGTTTTGGTGACGGCTGAGGATTCAGATACCGATCAGCTGTACCATGAGCAGGCTAATGAGGCGTTTAACGCGGCACTGGTGAAACATATCAGTAGTTTGCCGGAGCGAGAGGCATTAGTCTTATCACTGTATTATAATGACGAACTAAACTTAAAAGAAATTGGGGCTGTACTGGATGTCAGTGAGTCCCGGGTCAGTCAGATTCATAGTCAGGCATTAGTGCGGTTAAAAGCCCGAATGCAGGCTTGGTTGTAGTGTATCCTGAATAATGGGATGACGTGCTCTTCGGAGGGGACTTTGGATAAGAATATGAAGATTCTCGTAGTCGACGATTTTTCGACCATGAGACGGATCATCAAGAACCTGTTACGCGATTTAGGCTTTACCAATATTTCAGAAGCGGATGACGGCAGCACGGCTTTGCCGATGTTGCAGAATGGCGATTTTGATTTCGTGGTAACCGACTGGAATATGCCTGGGATGCAGGGGATTGACCTGCTACGTGCGATCCGGGCAGATGCGAAACTTAAGCATATACCGGTATTGATGGTGACTGCCGAAGCCAAGAAAGAGCAGATTATTGCTGCCGCTCAGGCTGGCGTGAATGGCTATATCGTCAAACCTTTTACTGCAGCAACATTACAGGAAAAGCTGGCGAAAGTATTCGAACGGATCGGCTAAGCCGGAGCTGACCAAGGAGTGACGCCATGTCTGCCAATTCGGCTCCGTTAATCACGCTAGACCAAGCCAGAGAGCTGGTACAACTGTTGGAGATGGGCGAGCAGGACATCGCCAACCAATTGGTACAGCAACTCGGTATGCCCGGCTCGTCGGAATTATTTGCCGAGGTTGGCAAACTGACCCGGCAATTACACGAGTCATTGAAAAACTTTCAGATTGATCCCTCGCTAAACAATATTTTGGTTGAAGATATCCCCGATGCCAAAAAGCGCCTTAACCACGTTATTGATATGACTGAGCAAGCGGCTAACCGGACTATGGATGCCGTAGAGTCATGCTTACCTATTGCCGATCAAATCAGTCAGCAACTAAATCAGTTGTTGCCAAGATGGCAGAAACTGATGAAGCGCGATCTGGAATTGGGTGAATTCAAAACCCTCTGTCATGGCATTGATGCTTTTCTGGCAGAGACGGTGACGGAGTCAAACCGACTGAATCAATTATTGACTGACGTATTAATGGCGCAGGATTATCAGGATTTAACCGGTCAGATTTTACGCCGGGTCATCGAATTAGTCCGTGAAGTCGAAGAGAGCCTGATCGGCCTGCTTACTGCTTTTGGTAACAGTAACGTGCAGGTAATGGAACCCAAAGCTGCCAAACGAAAGATTGAAGCTAATGAAGCTGAGGGGCCTATTATTGATAAAGAAGGCCGCAATGATGTCGTCAGTGGTCAGGACGATGTGGATGACTTACTGTCGAGCTTAGGTTTTTAACAGAGGTGTTTACTGATGAGTTTTGATATGGATGAAGACATCCTCCAGGATTTTCTGGTCGAAGCCGGTGAAATACTAGAGTTGTTGCAGGAACAGCTGGTCGAGCTTGAGAATAACCCTCATGACACTGCTCTGTTAAATGCCATTTTCCGTGGTTTCCATACAGTAAAAGGTGGGGCTGGTTTCCTGTCACTGACCGAATTAGTTGATGCCTGTCACGGCGCTGAAAACGTGTTTGATATACTTCGCACCGGTAAGCGCAGTATCACCCCCGAGCTGATGGATGTGATCTTACAGGCTCTGGATGTGGTCAATGAAATGTTTACTGAGGTGAAAGCACGTCAGCCGTTGACCCCGGCCGATCCTCAGCTATTAGCGGCACTGCATTTCTATTCCGAGCCGGAAACACCCGGCGAGGCAGCACCTCAGGCAGCCAAGGCTGCACCTGCGGTTACAGCTCCGGTTGCGCCACAGGTTACAAAGGTACAGCAACCAACCGCTTCACCCGATAGCGATGATGTCGATAGCATCACCGAGGATGAATTTGAGCGTATGCTCGATGAGTTACACGGTTCGGCCGCTCCTGGTCGCACCGAAGTGGCTGCCAGTGCGCCAGCGGCGCCAGTGAGCGCAGGCGATGATATTACTGATGATGAGTTTGAAGCCTTACTTGACCAGCTGCATGGCAAGGGGAGCTTTAAGCCGGAAGTGCCTGCTGCACCAGCTGTGACAGCTACTGAGCCGGCCGCGCCCGCGGCCAAGGCTGATGAAATTACTGATGACGAGTTTGAAGCCCTGTTGGATCAGCTGCACGGCAAAGGCAAGGCGCCAGTAACCCCGGCAGCGGCTAAAGCAGAAGTTCCGCCGCCAGCACCGGTTGCCGCTCCTGCTGCCGCGCCGGTCAAAGCCACAGAGGCACCGGTTGCACCAGCTGCCGGTAATGCCGCTGCGGCAGATAAAGGTGCCGTCGCAGCAGAGACTACGGTGCGGGTTGATACTAAACGCCTGGACCAGATTATGAATATGGTCGGCGAACTGGTATTAGTCAGAAACCGGCTGGTCAGTTTATCGGGCTCTGCGCAAAACGAGGAAATGAGTAAAGCCATTGCTAACCTGGATGTGGTGACTGCCGATATTCAGGGCGCGGTAATGAAAACGCGAATGCAGCCAATTAAGAAAGTATTTGGCCGTTTCCCGCGCGTGGTGCGCGATCTCGCCCGTTCACTAAAAAAAGATATCGATCTGGTGCTGGAAGGTGAAGAGACCGATCTGGATAAGAACCTGGTCGAAGCATTGGCCGACCCATTGGTGCATTTAGTGCGAAACTCGGTTGACCATGGTATTGAATTACCAGATGTGCGTCAGGCTGCCGGTAAGTCGCGTACAGGTGTGGTCAAGTTAGCCGCGCAACAAGCCGGTGACCATATCCTGCTGACAATTCAGGACGATGGCGCCGGTATGGATCCGGAGAAGCTGAAAAACCTGGCGATCAAGCGCGGCGTTATTGATGCCGATACTGCAGCGCGGATGTCAGATACCGATGCCTTTAACCTGATTTTCGCACCGGGTTTTTCAACCAAAGAACAGATCTCAGATATATCCGGCCGCGGTGTCGGTATGGATGTGGTGAAAACCAAGATCACCCAACTCAACGGTACTGTGCATATTCACTCCAAACTGGGTGAGGGTACCTTGCTGGAAATCAAGGTACCTCTGACGCTGGCGATCCTGCCAACGCTAATGGTAATTGTCGGTAAGCAAACCTTTGCCTTACCTCTGGCAGGTGTGAGTGAAATTTTCCACCTCGATCTGGCAAAAACCAATATTGTTGACGGTCAGCTAACAATTGTTGTTCGCAACAAAGCCATTCCATTGTTCTACCTCGAGCACTGGCTGGTGAAAAACTCGGATAAAAAACTGCGTCGGGCCCAAGGTCATGTGGTCATAGTGCAAATTGGTCAACAGCAGGTCGGTTTTGTGGTTGATCAGTTGATTGGTCAGGAAGAGGTTGTGATTAAAGCGCTGGACGCCCTGTTGCAGGGAACACCGGGTATGGCTGGCGCGACCATTACTTCTGATGGTGGTATTGCGCTAATTCTGGATGTGCCTAACTTGCTTAAGCATTATGCTAAAAAATCCAAAATTAAGTTTGAACAGTTTAAGCAGCTGCATGGATAAGCAGGTGATCTATGGCAATTAGGGTATTAATCGTTGATGACTCCAGCTTTTTCCGCCGCCGGTTACAGGAGATCCTGTCGGCTGATGCAGAGCTGGAAGTTATCGACAGTGCAGTGAACGGCCGCGAAGCGGTCGAAAAAGCGCTGGCACTAAAACCCGATGTTATCACCATGGACATTGAAATGCCGGTTTTAGACGGCATTTCAGCAGTGCGTGAGATTTTAAAGGTCCAGCGTATTCCAATTCTGATGTTCTCTTCTTTGACCCACGAGGGAGCTAAAGCCACGCTCGATGCGCTGGAGGCCGGTGCCGTTGATTTTCTGCCAAAGAAATTTGAGGATATTGCCCGCGATAAACAGGAAGCCGGTGAATTACTGCGCGAGCGGGTTCGGGCGGTAGCCAGACGCAGGCCATTGGGGCGTTCAACCTTTAGTAGTTCAGCCTTAGCCCGTAATAGCCAGAGCAGTACGCTGCGCCAGCCACTTGGTAGCAGACCGGCAGAGCGGACAACGGAGTCTGGGGCAGCAGAGCGCGGTCGTTTCGAACGGCCGGCTTTAACGCCACGCAGTCATTTCAGCGCTAGTGGCAAGGATTATAAAATTGTCGCTATCGGTACCTCGACCGGCGGGCCTGTCGCGTTACAACGGATACTGACCGCGTTGCCAGCGACCTTCCCGTTGCCGATTATTCTGATCCAGCATATGCCGGCCGCCTTTACCGGAGCTTTTGCACAGCGACTGAATAGTTTGGCCAAAATTGAAATAAAAGAAGCCGAAGACAATGATCTGTTAAGGCCCGGCGTCGCCTATCTGGCACCTGGTGGTAAGCAGATGTTGGTGGAAGGTTCAGAAGGTCAGGCACGCTTAAGGATCAAAGAAGATGATTCGCCACGGATCACTTTTAAACCCAGCGTCGATATTACCTTTGCCACTGCTGCCCGTGTATACCAGGACAAGGTGTTGGCAATAGTACTGACCGGAATGGGCGCCGATGGCCGGGAAGGCGCCCGACTACTGAAACAGCAGGGCGCTACCATCTGGGCCCAGGATGAAGCCAGCTGCGTGGTTTACGGTATGCCGCAAGCCATTGCTGCAGCAGGTTTAATGGATCAGGAAGTAAGTCTGGAAGATGTCGCTACCCGCATACTGCAGGAATTAAAGCATGGATAAGCTGGCGCTTGGCGGTCTGCTGCTGGCGCTGCTTGCCGTGACCGGTGGCTTTATGCTGGAGGGCGGTGCTGTTGATACCTTGCTGCATTTACCGGCCTTTATCATCGTGTTCGGTGGTACCCTCGGCGCCGTGATGCTGCAGACGCCTTTTAACCAGTTTCAACTTGGTTTTCGCCTGTTACCCTGGGTGTTTCAGTCCTCGCGCTTACCCGTGAAACGCACCATCGGCCGGATTGTCGATTGGGGTTCTGCCGCCAGGGCGAATGGTTTTTTATCTCTGGAAGATGCTGCGCTGCAGGAAAGTGATCCCTTTTTACATCGCGGGCTGAACTTACTGGTTGACGGTGCCGATGCCGCGCAATTGCAAGCGACGCTTGATGCCGAGCTTAGCCTGGAGCGCGAGCGTTTACTGCGCGGTGCCAGAATCTTTGAAGCCATGGGGGGCTACAGCCCGACTATCGGCATTATTGGTGCTGTGTTGGGATTGATCCAGGCGATGGCCAATATCAGTGATCCCAAGTTGCTCGGCGCAGGCATTGCCACTGCCTTTGTTGCAACCATATACGGTGTAGGTTTTGCCAACCTGGTGTTTATCCCGATAGGCAATAAGCTAAAAAACCTGATCCAACAGCAAAGCCTGTACCACGAGCTAATTATTGAAGGGCTGGTTTCTATCGCTCAGGGCCAGAATCCCAAAGCCATTGAGCCTAAACTGCAATCCTATTTACCGGGCTAAGCTATGTACCGGCAGCGCAGACACCAGCAAACTACAGAGCGCGAAGATCTTGACCGTTGGTTGGTTTCCTATGCTGACTATATGACCCTGATGTTTGCCTTGTTCGTAGTGCTCTACGCCCTGTCGCTGTTAAAGCAGGAAGAATACAGTGTTTTAACAGAGTCTTTGACCCGGATTTTTGATAAACCGCGGCAAAGTGAAACCGGCCTCAGCGGCGCTGGCGTGTTAACTCAGACTGCACCGCAAAGTGACTTTGAACGCTATGGCAGCTCATTAGAGCAGGCAAAAGGCCCGGAGCTATTAGCTGATGCCAAAGAGTTGACCGATCTTCGCCAGCATTATCTGGGAAGTCCGCTACAATCGCTGGAGCAGGAACTCACCCAGTCGCTGACGCAACTGTTGGACCAGGGTTTAGCCAAGGTTCGACTGGAGCAAGACTGGTTAGTGATTGAACTGAGTAGTGGCTTGCTGTTCCCATCCGGCAGTGCGGCTGCAACCAATTCGGCACGGGTAGTACTGCAGGAAATTGGTAAAATTATAAACCCGATCAATAATTTTTTACGCATACGCGGCTACACTGATAATGTACCGATCGCGAATGAGCTATTCTCGTCGAATTGGGAACTGTCGGTGGCGCGGGCGACCTCAGTACTCAGATTGCTGGAAAGTCAGGGCACGCCGCCGCAGCGTATGGCGATAGAGGGGTATGGCCAGTATTATCCGACCGCGGATAACAGCACGGCTGCGGGGCGGGCTGCCAACCGTAAGGTAGAAATTGCGATTTCCCGCTACGGTTACCGGCCTGATAATAATGTGCGCCCTGCCGAGCTGTCGGCAGTCATCGCCGAGCCACAGCCTGGCGAGATACAAAGCGAGGATGGAACCATTCAGGTGATTAGCCTGCCGGGTGGCGGCATCCGGATCACTACCCGTCGTGATAACCCCGACGCGGTACCCGAACAACAGGATCCATAACGTGGTAATTTGGACTATTGCGAATCAAAAAGGTGGCGTCGGTAAAACCACCACTACTGTCACACTGGGTGGTTTGTTAGCTGAGCGCGGCTATCGTGTGTTGTTGGTCGATATGGATCCGCACGCGTCTTTAACCTATTACTTTGGTATTGACGCCGAAGAACTTGAAGTCAGTGTCTACGATATTTTCACCCGGGGTAAAGCCATTAGCCGTGAGGAAATTCTGCAATCACTTTGCCCCAGTACGGCAGAACGGCTCGATATCCTGCCGGCTTCAATGTCACTGGCGACGCTGGATCGCTCGTTAGGAAACCAGAGTGGTATGGGCCTGATCCTAAAGAAAGGTCTGAAGCTGATAGAGCAGGATTATGATTATGTCCTGATTGACTGCCCACCGGTAATGGGGGTGTTGATGGTTAATGCGCTGGCGGCCTGTGATCGGGTATTGATCCCGGTACAAACCGAATTTCTGGCGCTGAAGGGCCTGGACCGGATGATTGCTACTATGGCGTTGATGCGTAGCTCGAAGCAGGAGCTGACCTTTACCATTATCCCAACCATGTACGATAAAAGGACCAAAGCCTCACTGGAGGCCTATAAAGAGCTGAAAGCTAAATATCAGGACCGGGTCTGGTCTGCCGTAGTGCCGGTAGATACCAAGTTTCGTGATGCCTCTCTGGCACAAACCCCGCCCAATGTCTTTGCCGGTAATTCTCGCGGCGTCTTTGCCTATAATACCTTACTGACCTATCTGTTACAGTTAAGTCCGGAGGCCTGAAATGAGCAGTCTTATTGCGAGTCAGAAGGTCATCCAGCATTATCTGCAGGCGTTGTTAACCGAGGATGATGCTGAGCAGCCGCCGGCGCCAGCAGCTGTGGCCAAGCCAGCCGCAGCGAAAGCGGCAGTCCCTGTTACAGCGGCGCCGACACTTGCTGAAGCCGAGCTGGCACAGAGTCGTAAAGCAGAATTAAATCGGTTGCTGGCTCAGGCCGTGCCCGTTGCCAAGGCCGCAGAGCCGATGGTGCCTGCTACCGCAAAAGTGCAAACCACGGCGAAAACGCAGACCACACCAGAGGTTCAGAGCGCACCCGCAGTGCTGAATACGCCGGAGATGTTGCAACGCGCTATTCCGATCGCCGAGCGTCTGGCGCAACCTACGGTAGCCGCGACCGTTTTGAAAACCGAAAAAACCTATCGCCAGCAGCGTTTTCAGGCATTATTTTTCAGTGTCGCCGGTTTAAAAATTGCGGTGCCGCTGACCGAACTTGGCGGTATTCATGAAGTCGGTGCCGTGAATGCGTTATTTGGCAAACCAGACTGGTTTAAAGGCATTATGCTGCATCGGCAACAAAAAATTCAGCTGGTGGATACTGCCCGTTGGGTGATGCCGGAAAAATATACCCCGGAGCTGGCAACAGAGCTAAACTATCAATATGTTATTATGCTGGGAACCAGCGATTGGGGCTTGAGTTGTGAGCAATTAATTGACACCATTACGCTAGAACCAGAACAAATAAAATGGCGTGAGCACGAGGGGAAACGTCCCTGGATGGCGGGCCTGATTAAAGAGCAAAAATGTGTACTCGTTGATGTTGATGAGCTGGTCAATTTATTAAACCAGGGCCTTGATATTAACGCCTGAACCAGCAGACCCAAAGGAGCTGTAGATGAATAGTAAGTTTTCAGAGCAAGCTGATAAGAACCAGGCCGCGGATCAGGTATTGCAGTGGGTAACCTTCCGTTTGCAGGAAGAAACCTACGGTATTAACGTGATGCAGGTGCAGGAAGTGTTGCGTTACTCCGAAATTGCACCGGTACCGGGTTCACCGGATTATGTGCTGGGGATCATCAACCTGCGTGGTAATGTGGTAACAGTGATTGATACCCGCGCCCGTTTTGGTTTACCGCCGGCAGAAGTCAGCGATAATACCCGGGTAGTGATTATTGAAGCTGAGAAGCAGGTGATCGGTATTCTGGTCGATAGCGTGGCGGAAGTGGTCTATCTGAAACAATCTGAAATTGATAACGCGCCTAATGTCGGTACTGACGAGAGTGCCCGTTTTATTCAAGGCGTTGCTAACCGCGATGGTCAGCTGTTAATTCTGGTTGATCTGAATAAATTACTGAATGACGAAGAATGGGACGAAATCAGTAGCATCTGATGAATATCATACTGATTACTGTTGCACTGGCCGCGCTGGCGATCCTACTGCTGCTCACTGCCGCCTTCGGGTATCAGCGGCTGCGCCAGCAAGCTGAGCAGCTGGGCATCTTGCAGCAACAGTTTGACGCGGCGCAAAGCCAGAACCAGCAGCTACACGCCGAACTCGAGGAGCTACGCTCTGGCTTGATTGGCGTGGGGCAGCGGGTGCTGAAGATGCAGGAGCAGCAACAGGGCTTGCGTCAGTGCCTGGATGAGTTACAACAGCAACAGCAAGTTATTGCTTTAAGCGATCCTGAAAGCAAGATCTACAGCCGGGCAGTGAAAATGGTAGAGCTTGGCGCCGATTTGGAAGAAATTATCCGTGAGTGTGAATTGCCACGGGCTGAAGCTGAACTGTTATTTAATTTACACCGCCAGCAGCGCGGTCAGTAAGCTTGCGCTGGCGCAGGTGACACTATGCCGGACAAAACCGATAATCCCCATCCCGAACTTAGTGCCAGTGCGCTAAAGTATGACGGCAGTCAGGCGCCGCTGATTATTGCCAAAGGCCATGGTCAGTTAGCTGCCGATATTATTGCGCTGGCCCGCGAGCATGGTGTCTTGATCCATGAAGATGCTGAGCTAAGTAAACTGCTGAGTAAGCTAGAACTGGGCGAACAGATCCCGCGCGAGCTTTATCTGATTATTGCCGAGCTGATTGCGTTTTCTTATGTGCTGCAGGGCAAGTTCCCGGATAACTGGCACAATATTCACCAACGTATAGACCTAAAAACCTGATACCTGCTGCCATAACGCTTTGCTCAGGCTCGCCGCCTGATCCGGCGTATCAGCTGCCAGCCACTGGCAAATGGCCCTGGCGACATCCGGATACTGTACCTGCCTTAGTTGACTATCGTTATGCAGCCAGTTGGCAATCACGGCGCTGTTAAGGCTATCACTGCGATCTGCCAAACCTAACTTCGTTAGTGCCAGGGCATTTGACTGCTGTTCCATCTGCCCCTGCAGCGGTTTGACCAGAATGCGTTTTTGCAATTGCAGCGCTTCACTAATTAACTCAAAACCGGCATTGCTCAGCACGGCGCTGCAGCGTGCCAGCGTTTGTTTGAAGGCATCCAAACTGGGTGGCTGGGTTTGAATGTGCCCCAGCTGCTGTGCCGGCAGGCCCGGGCCAAACACACTAAACTGATATTCGGTCAGTGGCGACAATAACTGTAACACCTGTTGCTGATCTTCAAACGGCAGATAGACCAGCACCAGTGTCGGTTCGCTGGCCACCGCTTCAAAGGTGGTATGAATAATTGGCGGCAGGATAGGGGCGTTAAAATGATGCCAGTGTAATCCCAGGCTATAGTTGGCAGGGGCAAAGTAACGAAAGATGCCCTGACTGAGCAGGTTAGCGTTTTCCATCGGGATCGGATGCAAAAACGCATACTGATGGCCAATGCCGATACAGGGCTTCTTTTGCTGCCGTGCTGCCCAGGCCGTTACCGGTTCAAAATCGTTCAGAATAATATCGTAACGGCTCAGATCCAATTGGCGGACATCCTGCCACAGTTGCCGTACTGAGGCCTGGCGGAAGCTTTGCCAGTAATTTACCCGGCCAGCTGCCGTCACAAAGGTCAGACCCTGTCTTAGCTGGTAATGGCCAAAGGCCTGCATATCAAAAAATTGCTCCGCCGGGCGGCCGGAAAACAGAAAGTCGACCTCGGCACCCTGCTGGCGTAAATACGGCTCCATGGCTCGGGCGCGGCTGATATGACCATTTCCTGTTGCCTGCACACCATAGAGGATCCGCATACTTTACTCCATTAATCGTCGTCGGCTTGCCAGACAAGCGCTTTAAAGTGCTGGCGGCACATTGAAACATAGCTTTCATTACCGCCAATCTGTACCTGGGAGCCAGCTCTGGCCGGTTGTCCCTGTTCATCCAGCCGCACTACGAAGTTGGCTTTACGGCCGCAGTGACAGATGGTTTTCAGTTCAATCAATTTGTCGGCCCAGGCTAACAGCGCCTCACTGCCGGCAAAGGTCTCCCCGAGAAAATCGGTGCGTAAGCCAAATGCCAGCACCGGGATCCTAAGAGTATCAACCACATCGGTCAGTTGCCTGACCTGGGCCTTACTTAAAAACTGCGCCTCATCAATCAGCACGCAATCGAGCCGGCCTTGTTGTTTTAGCTGGTCAATGTGCCGCACAAAGTCAAAGTCCGCGTCAAAAATATGGGCGTCCATCGACAGCCCAATCCGCGAGCTGACCTTACCTAAACCAAAGCGATGATCCAGCGCTGCGGTATAGATCGCGACGGTCATACCGCGCTCCTGATAGTTGTAGGCACTTTGCAGCAGCGAGGTCGACTTGCCGGCATTCATTGCCGAATAATAAAAATAGAGTTGCGCCATAAGCTTACCTTTTGCAGTTGAAGGCGCAGTATAACAAGACTCTGGCAGAAAATATAAAGTAGCAATATGACAGCAGTAAGACAGTGCGGTTTAAACGAAACACCGCCGCGCAATACGTTGAGCGGCGGTGTAATTAGGCATCACGTCAGGCATCTGGGCCGGCAGCTAGGACTGGTGTTTTGGCTCAGCAGGGCTGTCTTCTGCTTTTTTAACAGCCGCAGGGCTATCTTCGGCTTTTTTAACCGTGGCAGTGGTTTTTGCCAGCACCGTAACCGGCACAAACAGATTTAGCGGATTTTGTTTAATTTGTTCCACTACCGCTTTTAGCAGCAGCGAGAATTTACTGATCCGGCTGCCGCGGGCGCGCAGTGCGACCGTTAAGGCCAGCGTAAAGCTGACCCACAGGTTAACAAAGCCAATCAGCAGCACCAGAGATAAATAAAACAAAAAGCTAAAGGGGCCCAGGCCGCCGCTGATGGTGCTGTAACCCAGATTAGCAGAGGCGAAGGCGACATGGCGGATATCCAGCGGCAGTTGCAGCAAATAGCCGACGTAGCCGGTCATGCCCAGTAACAGGCCGAAGATAAAATTACCGGCCAAGGGGCCATAGTTGTCATGCCAATAGTTGGCAAAGGCTTGGCGGGGGCGTTCCGGCAGCAGTTTCTTCAGCAACGGGTGGTGATAAAGCCGTTGCCGCAGATCCAGATAATTGGCTCTGTTATCAAAGAAGCCAGCAATGATACCGGAACAAAACAGCCAGATACCGGCAATAGCCGCGAAAAATAACGAGCCATGCCAGGGCGCGACCGCTTGTAACTGATAGCTGACGGCGGCGCTGTCCAGGAGCGGCTTACCCTGCCAGGCAGCGTATGCCAGCGCGATACTGCTGGCGGTCAGTACTGCGACACTGACGTTACCCCAGACGGCGGCCCACTGCGAGCGGTTTACATCGAGCAGCAGATTGGCGAGTTTTTTATGGGCAGCGCGGCCGTTTTCACCTTTTTCAACTTCTGCGGCAAAGCTGGCAGCGGTCATCGCTGGCTGCTTGGTTGCTACCGTCAGCCCTAATAAATGGATCAGCACAAAGCCCAGACCATAGTTAAGGCTAACCAACAGCGCATTGCTAAAAGCCGATAATTGCAGGCTTTCGATATAAATCTTCAGCAAAGCCATAGAAGCAATAATCACACCGGCACCGGCAGCTGAGCCAAATAAGCGCAGATACTGCTTTTTATCGCGCGCAATATAGTGCTCACCATGACTACTTTTATTGACACTGATACTTTTCGATAATAACTGGGTGCTACTGCGCCACAGTGCCCGGACACTGCTATTATCGCGACTGGTATCCAGCAACTGGCTGGCCAGTTCAATACTCAGCTGGCGTAACTGGGGCGCTTGCCCGCAGGTAACCAGTGTGACCAGTTGGGTGATCCGTTGCAGCGTTTGCTCCAGTCGCTCCAGAAGATGAGCTACTGCAACAGAGCTACCCGCTGTTGCTGTGCGCCGGCGTAGCCGGTCAACTTGTTCATTACACTGCGCCATCATCACATGATAATGGGCAACATCATAAGGCTGTTCCTGCTGCTGGCGGCAGTGCTGCACCAGTGCTGTCAGCTCACGGTGCAGGGCGATAAAGGCCGAGTCGATATTATTCAGGCGCTTATCCAGGCGCATCAGATCCGGCTCCATCTCTTCGGCAGCGATCCAGACACTTAGCATCTCCAGGGCGCATAATGTCTCTTCGCGCAGATGAGCATCGAATTGCGCTAATACCGTCGGGCTGGCCGCTGGCAGCAAGAGTTGACTGAGCTTTAGCAGCAGTCCCTCATTGCTATCGTCAGCCTCCTCGTCGTGAGCCACCTCTTTATACAGCTCCGCCAGCACATCTTTTAGCTCGTTCAGATCGCGTGGCGCAGGGTTGACTTTTTCGTACAGTCGGCTGGACAGCTCACGTAAAAAGCCGCGCCGGGAAAATACGCCCAGACTGACCAGAGCCGGATACAGATGCACCTGACAGAGCCAACTTAGCAGCGTATCGGCGATCTGACGTTGCTCGGCCGGATACAAGGCCAGAGTTTCCAGCAATTTTTGCGCTCTTTTGCGGCGCTCAAAGCTAAAACGTGGCCCCTGTAGCCACTTAACCAGGGTTTTTAACAAGGCCAGACCATCTTGTTCGGCGGCCAGACTTTTTAGCAGCATCAGAGCATTAGCTTGTTCCATTGATTCCTTGTTCCGATGATTCAGTCGCGGTTCACTGGTAGGGGGTGTTGTTAACACGCCCTAGCTAAGAGCCGGATCACAGCAAAAAGTTGCATGCTTCTGGCTGAGCGCGGCATACTGCCGGCAGTAAACCACAGAACCTAAGGAATAAAAATGGAAAAATGGTTGTTACTGACGGTATTTGCCCAGGTATTACTGACCAGTGGCGTGATGATCCTGATGGGGCGGCGGCGGTTTCAGGCGGCCAAAAATAAAGAAATTAAGATGGCGGCGTTTCGCACTATGGACCTGAGCGGCGCCAACGAGCAGGTGATAGCGACCAGCCGTAATTTTGATAATCAGTTCCAGATGCCGCTGTTATACATTGCCGCGGTATTGTTTATTCTGCAGTTCGGTCTTGCCGATCTTGGCTTTGTGCTACTGGGTGCAACCTTTGTGGTACTTCGCTACTGGCATAGCCTGATCCACATTGGCAGCAATGTGCTGCGTAGTCGTTTCCGGGTATTTTTACTTGGTTGTCTGGTGCTCTGGATTATCTGGCTACGCTTATTGCTGCTGGCCTTTATCTGACCGGCAGCGCTAGCAGGGCGTAGCATCTAACTTGAAACTACGCCCTCTCTTATCTGGCTGCCTTGCTAAGGCTTCGTTACTCGTAGCGAAGTGCTTCTATCGGTTGTAAGCGTGAGGCTTTGCGCGCCGGATAATAACCGAAAAAGACGCCGATTAAGGCCGAAAAGCCAATACTCATCAGCACCACTTGTGGCTCAATAATAGCGGTATAGCCCAAAAAGTGCTCCACCGCCCAGGTGGTGCCCAGTGCCAGCGTTAAACCCAGGGCGCCACCGAGGGCACAGAGCAGCACGGCTTCAATCAAAAACTGGCGCAAAATATCGGCCGGCCTGGCGCCAACCGCCATCCTCAGGCCAATTTCCCGGGTCCGCTCTGTTACCGATACCAGCATAATATTCATAATGCCAATGCCTCCCACTAACAGCGAAACTGAGGCTACAGCCGCCAGTAAGCCATTAAAAATCTGCATGGTTTGGGCACGGGTTTCGACCATCTCGGATAAATTACGGATCCGAAACGGCGGGTCGTTGGCTGTGGTGCGCAGCCGCTGTCTGAGCAGGGCATCCAGCTCCTGTTCCACCAGGGGCATATCCCGATCGGAGGCCACCTGCACTACGATGGAGCGCACGGCTTTCGGGCTCGACAGCGTGATACCGGAGATCCTTTTACGCACGGTATCAATCGGCATAAAGACGATATCATCCTGATCGTTGCCTTGAGTATTCTGCCCTTTGCCGTTTAATACGCCGATAATGATGACCGGTACCTTGTTAATGCGCACGGTTTGCCCCAGCGGATCACTGGCACCAAATAGCTCACGTTTTACGGTCTGGCCAATTACCGCTACCCGACCCGCGCTGCTTAGCTCGGTTTCAGTAAAGGTGCGGCCTTCGGCGAGTGACCAGCTTTGGGCCTGATAAATCTTATTATCGACACCGAGGATACTGGGAGCCCAGTTCAGGTTGCCGTAGATCACCTGACCCGACGATTGCACCATGGGCGCGGCCACTGTTACCTGCGGGATCTGATTTTCAATAGCCAGGGCATCCATCTCGGTCAGGCTCTGACCGGTGCCACCTTGCTGGGCGCCGCCCATAAAACGCATCCGGCTAAACACAATAAAGACATTACCACCAAGGTTCTTGATCTGTTGGTCTACTTCGTAACGGGCACCGGAGCCCAGTGCCAGCATAATAATAACCGCGGCGACACCAATAATAATCCCCAGCATGGTCAGAATACTGCGCAGTAAATTGACCCGCAGTGCCACCCAGGCTACGTTTAACAGCATCAGACTATTCATTTCAGTGCCTCCGCCAATCGGTGTTGCCTGAAGTCTGCCAGTGCTTGCTGCGCATCCAGTGGCGAACTTTGCCGATCGGTCAGCAGTAAGCCATCGCGAAATACCAGTTGCCGGCTGGCAAAGGCGGCGATATCCGGCTCGTGGGTAACCAGCACCAGTGTTTTACCTTGCTGATGCAGTTGCTGGAATAAGGCCATGATCTCAAGCCCGGTTTCAGTATCGAGGGCCCCTGTGGGCTCATCCGCCAGAATAATATCCGGTTCATTTACCAGTGCCCGGGCAATCGCCACCCGTTGTTGCTGACCACCAGAAAGTTGTGATGGATGATGGTCAAGGCGTTTACCCAGACCAACCAGCTCCAGACAATGCCTGGCCCGTTCCCGGGCTTGTGCCCTTGGCATAGCGGTATAGAGCAGTGGCAGCATTACGTTGTCCAGTGCAGTGGTGCGTGGCAGTAAATTAAACTGCTGAAACACAAAACCGATATGCCGGTTGCGCACTGTCGCCAGTTCAGCAGCGCTCATCCGGGTAACATCGGTGCCTTTCAGTAATATTTGCCCGCTGCTCGGGGAGTCAAGACAGCCGAGCATATTCATAAAGGTGGACTTACCCGAGCCGGAAGGTCCCATCACCGCAACAAAGTCGCCTTGTCCGATACCGACACTGACCCCTTTTAAGGCTTTAAGTACCTGTTCACCCATCCGGTAGTGTTTTTCAACCTTCAGGGTTGCCATCACCGCGTTTTGCATTTATTCCACCCTGACTGCACGGACTATCACCTTGTCGCCCTGGCTGAGTTCACCGGACAACACCTCGCTGTACTCGTCATTGCTAAGGCCAACCCGCAGGTTGATGGCCTTGGGTTGTTGCTTACTATCCAGTACCCAGACAGTGGCTGCCGTACCACTGTCACCCTGGCCCCGTTGCTGACGGCGCTGGGCGTTTATTTCGCTATAGCGCTGATACTCCTGCTCCGACAGCACCAGCTGTAACTCATTGTTTAGCTTTTGTCGCAGTTGCTGCATCTGCGCCCGCATATCAGTCATCGGGTTATTGGCACTGGCGCTGCGCGCTTGCTGTAAGCCGCTGGCAAAGTCAGCAAAGACGCGGCGCACCGCACTGGCTTTATCACTGCTTAATCCCAGCTCCCGGATCAGCTCAGCAGCCGGATCCGGTTGCGAAGCTGCCGGGTTGGCGGCGCCGGCGGGCCGAAAACGCAGCGCGGCATTGGGTACCCGCAGCACGTCAGTTTGCTGGCCACGAATGACATTGATATTGGCTGTCATGCCGGGTAACAGCAATTGCTGTTGGTTCGGCGCATCGATAATCACTTTGTAGGTCACAACATTGGAAACGTTGGTTGCGGCTTTGCGTACCTGCGACACCTGGCCGTTAAACTGGCGGTTCGGATAGGCATCGACCTGAAATCTGACTTGCTGGCCTTCAGCTAATTTACCGATATCGGCTTCGTCAACGTCGGCTTCTATCTGCATCTGTCGCAGATCCTGCGCTATGGTAAAGAGGGTTGGTGCTGACAGGCTGGCGGCAACGGTCTGCCCAATATCAACCTGCCGGTCAATAATGGTGCCATTGACCGGAGAGCGGATTTGGGTCCGATCCAGATCCAGTTTGGCCTGCTCTAACTGCGCTTCCCGTTGCAGCAATTGTGCCTGAGCGCTGCTGATCTGAGCGCGGGCGACACTGATTTGCGCACGTGCCGTTTCAAAGTTTGCCAAGGCGGTGTCCAGTTCACTCTGGTTGGTCAGCCCCTGGCGCATCAGTTGTTGCTGGCGTTGGTGGGCGCGCTCGGCCCGGCTTAATTCTGCTTCGGCTTTTAATAAGTTGGCCTGCTGTTGCTCCAGATTGGCTTTGGCCATCACCACGTCGGCCTCTGATTGGCGTAATCTGGCCAGATAAGTACGGTCATCGAGGCGCGCGATCAGCTGACCCTGAGTCACATCGTCATTAAAATCAGCCAGTAATTCGGTGATCAGACCCGAGACTTCAGTACCGACCTCCACCGTGACTACGGCACGGGTGGTGCCGGCAGTATTGACCACGCTCTCAATATCACCGCGGCTAACGCTTTGGGTTTGATATTGAATTTGTTCTTTATTATCGGGCATCAGGTACCAGCCCAGCCCGGCCAGCAAGGCGACAACAATCAGGATCTGCCAAAGGCGCATAGAAATAACTCCATAAAATTTCTGGTTTTACTATAACCAGTTGCGCCTGACTGACAAAGAGGGGGTAGGGTAAAGGTTGTGTAAAGCCGGCTGAGTAGGCGAAAAAATACGATTAATCGCGGCTTTTCGCTGGCTGCGGCTGGAGCAAGCCTAAAAGTTACTGCTATGATAGTGACATAAGATAAGACGCTGTGTTGCTGTGAACGGCGTTAACAATATAAGAAAACTGAATAAGCAACCTGACGTTGCCGAGGTCCCAGTGCTGAAAAGAGTCTGTAGTCTGGTGTTACTGCTCACCAGTAGTCTTGCCAATGCCGCCGTTCCCGATCCTTTGGTACGGGAGTTTGAGCAGTTTTTTCAACAACAAATGGCGGAGCAAAACATTCCCGGCGCTGCCTATGCCATCGTGTATAAGAACCGCATTATCGCTGCCAATGGTTATGGTGTGCGTGAAGTGGGCTCGAATTTGCCGGTAGATGCCTATACCGTGTTCCGGATTGCGTCCGTATCCAAAACCTTTGCTGGCGGTCTGGCGGCAATACTGGCAGCGCAAGGCCATTTTCGCTGGGACGATCCGGTGGTGCGTTATGTACCGGAACTGAGCTTTAAAACCCGCTCGTTTAACAATAAGCTGAAGGTTGAACACCTTTTATCGCAAAGTACCGGGGTGATAGCCAATGCCTACGATAACCTGATTGAGGCTAATTACCCGCCAGAGCGGATTATTCCGCATTTTAATAAGCTCGATCCGCTGTGTAATCCGGGCCAGTGTTATGGCTATCAGAATGTGTTGTTTAGCCTGATTGAGCCGGTGATGCAGCAAACGACCAGGCAGGACTATGCCACCTTGCTGAAACGAAATATTTTTGAACCGCTAAAAATGCCGACCGCGTCGGTGGGGTTGCAGGGCTATCTGGATAGCCCAAACCGCGCCACACCCCATGTTAAAGCACGGGGCCAGTGGCATGCCCGCGCAGTGAATGAGAGCTACTATCGTTTTGCGCCGGCAGCCGGTGTTAATGCCAGTGCGGTTGATTTAGGCTACTGGTTGATTGCCCAACTGGGATATAACCCTGATGTGCTGCCTGAACCCTTGTTGGAGCAAATTACCAGCCGTAAGGTCAGGACACCGCGCTACTTAAATCGCCAGATGTGGCGGCCCCACCTGAAGGATGCACACTATGGTCTGGGTTGGCGCCTGTATAAGTTTGGACAGGAACAGCTGGTATTTCACGGCGGCTGGGTGCAGGGCTTTCGCGCCGAACTGGCCTATTCCAAAGAGCGCGAATTGGGGCTGGTGATCCTGATGAATGCTGAGTCCAGAGTGATCACCGAATTAACGACCCATTTCTGGTCCACGATGTTTACGGCCTTGCAACAGCAAGACCGGCAGTTGATGCTGGCCGGGTGCAAGGCGCCAAAATCCCAAGCCAAAGCAGCATCGTCTCAAGCCAAAGCGGCAGACTGTTAACTGTTAAAGTGCTGCTGCCGGTTCAGGGCAGCGGTTTTTGATAGCGATCCAGATAAAAGTCAAAGCTTATCGCCGGTGCGCCGGCGATAAAGTGCTCCAGCGCCGACGGACTGAATTTCCAGCCCAGTGGCACCATGGTAATCAGCGCCTTCAGATCATCGGCCGGCAGCTGTAAGCTAAAACTTAGTCGCTGTCGCTGCACATGCTGTAAGCCGTCGACGGCGACCACCTCAGTGCTGTGTAACCGTACCTGCGGGTAAACCGCTGCCTTGATTTCCTTTAGATGCTCCGGCGCCGGACTGACACTGAACAAAGCGCCACCGTCACGCAATACCCGGCATAGCTCTGCATCCAGCGAGGGGGCGTAGATGCGCAAAATGGCATCAAAACTGGCGGCTGCGAAAGGTAACTGGTAACTGCTGGCAACGGCAAAGCGAACTTGCGGATACTGTTTGGCAGCGGCTTTAATTGCTGCTTTAGAAATATCTACGCCATTGATTGTCAACGCCGGCAGTGCCTGCTGCAGTTGACCGCTGTAATAGCCCTCACCACAGCCCAAATCCAACAGTTCGCTTACTGCTAAAGCCGACAACTGCTCAAGCAGGGCCGTCACGACAGGCTGATACCAGCCGGCTTGCAGGAACTGACGCCTGGCCTGCATCATTAACTGATTATCGCCGGGATCTTTAGATTTTTTTTGCTGTACCGGCAGTAAGTTCACATAGCCTTCGCGGGCCAGATCAAAGCTGTGGCGCTGTGGGCAACGAAACTGCTGTGCCTGTTGTAGCAGTGGCGCCTGACAAAGTGGACAGATATACATAACCAAGCCTGATTCTGGGATCTGACCCTCAACCTCGTTGAGGGTCAGATCCCCAAAGTTACCCAAAGTTGGCTGCAATTATACACTTATTACCTGTCTGATAATGCGTTGTTTGATGGCAAAAGCTGTTCGCACCGGGCAGCAGTGTTATACTGAGGTACACCAAGCAGGAGACAAAGATGCAACATGTAGAACTCTGGTCGCTGGATGAATTGTGCGACCATGCCTTTGATATTTTTGACGAACTGGCGCCGGATAATTTAAGCGCCAGTGATTATCAGACCTATCAGCAACACTATGAAAACCGTAGTTATGTCGATTTGCTGCCGCCGGGTGCCGGCTGGGAAGAATTAGCCGGCGGCGAGCTGGATCCGGAACTGCATTTTGAGGCACAAATTGGTCTCAGTGGTGAAGCAGGCGCGGAAGATCAGATATTAGCGCGCATTCTGCTAAGCCGTGATAAAGACGAAACCCTGTGTCATGCCTTATGGCGCGGTCAGTTTTAAGTTAGCTGTTTTAAGTCAGCCGAATCAGTTCAGGAGTACTTCATGTTACTTAACGTCGGACAAAGCCAGCTACTGGTCATTGATTTACAAACCAAACTGGCTCCTGCCATCGACTTGACTGATGAAGTGGAGCGCGCAGCGATTTGGTTGTTACAGGTCGCCGGTTTATGTCAGGTGCCGGTACTGGCTACTGAGCATTACCCCAAAGGCTTGGGGCACAGTTTACCTTCGGTACTGGAATGGCTGACACCAGATGCGGTGCTGGAGAAAATCCATTTTAGTGCCTGGCGCGAAGCTCATATTCAGCAGCGCCTGGCAGAGAGTGGTCGCCGTCAGGTGGTGGTAATAGGCACTGAGACCCATGTTTGTGTGCTGCAAACTGTTATGGATTTGCTGACGGCTGGCTATCAGGTATTTGTGGTGACGGATGCGGTAGGCTCCCGTACCGCTGAAAACAAGCAACTGGGGTTAAACCGGATGCAGCAGGCAGGTGCGGTGCTGGTGAGTCGTGAGATGGTTGCCTTTGAGTGGCTGGAGCGGGCTGGTACAGAGTTATTCCGGCAAATTAGTAAAGGCTGGATCCGCTAATAGCAACGGTAGCAGCAACCAAAAACCAAAGGTATCTGACCCCGAACCTTAGTTCGGGGTCAGATACCCCAAGTTCACAAGTTATTCACCTAGTAACTGTTCCAACACTAGCGCCAAGCGCACTGCTGCCTGCTGCAAGCGGGTTAGCAGCACCCCTTGGTATTGTTCCAGATAGGCATCGTCAATCAACATGCCGGGGCGGTAATGTTGATAAATATCATAGGTAATGGCCGCCGACTCATTGGCCCAATCGAGTACCTCGCCCTGTTGCCAGCTGGCGCGCTGCTCAGCGGTAATTTGTTCAAATAACTGCTCCTGCAGCAGAAAATCTTCGTCATAGCCAAGCTTATGCAGCATATTGCTATCCCAGACGCCATGCAGATTGGTTGGCAGTTCGTGGCTGTAGAAATAGACTGCAGTGCGGTTGCCGCCAAGGTCATCAGCATAGCTGACATGCAATGGCTGATGCAGATCACCCAGGTGATGTGCTAAAAAAAGCAGTGCTTGCCAGTCGCTGCTATCGGCGCTCAGGCGCTGTTGCATCATGCTAATCGCCGATAAAATGCAGCCATGCTCCGGGCAATATTCGGCCTTCACCTGTTTTTCGCCGCGTGGCATATTGACGTAGTGGTGCGGTGCCGTCCAACGAAACTCCTCCTGGCCGCGCACTTCATCCGGCCAGGCACAGGCGGCACCAAACTCATGGTGCGGCGAGGCTTCAACCAGGCTGGCGACTTGCTGCTGTGCCTTAGCGGACAACAGCTGCAACGCCATATCACACACCATGGCATGACCGGTGCGGCCAAAGCCATAGCTATAGCTACTCAGGGTTAACAATAAAACGATAAGCGCCAGGCGCATGGTTATTCTCCAACAAGTTGCATAATCTGATAATGACTGGCTGGGTTGCCTAGCTGTTGCTGTACTTCAGACAGCGCCGGTGCCAGGCTTTGTGCCAGGGTATAGGGCGGGTTAACCACCAGCATACCGCTACCGGTCATACCATGGCCCGGGCTGTCGGCATGCAGGTTAAATTCAATCCGTAGCTGACTCTTAATGCCGGTGGCGACAATGGCCGCGATAAACTGTTCAATACTATGGCGCTCAATCACCGGATACCAGATCGCATAGGTTGCTTGTGGGAAGCGTTTATAGGCTTCTTGCAGGCCTTTAATCAGATCCTGATATTCGGTTTTCAGCTCATACGGTGGGTCAATTAATACCAGGCCGCGTTTAACTAAAGGTGGCAACATCGCCTTAATACCGGCGAAGGCATCAATATTCTCAATCCGCGTTAAACGGCGCTGTAAAAACTGGCTTTGCAGCAGCGGAAAATCACTTGGATGCAGCTCGGTGGCCTGCAGCTGATCGCCGGCGCGCAGCAGCATGGCGGCAATCTTGGGTGAACCGGGATAGAAATTCAGTTCGCCATCCGGGTTTAACTGCTTTACGACATCCAGATATTTGCCAAGTAACGGGCTTTGCGGCTGATAGTGCCACAGCTTGCCGATACCCTCAGTATATTCGGCGGTTTTCTGCGCCTGGCTGCTTTGCAAGCTGTACAGGCCGGCACCGGCATGGGTGTCGTGATAGCACAAGGGCTTATCTTTTTGTAGCAGGTAATCCAGAATGGCAACTTCGGTCAGATGTTTTAACACATCGGCATGATTGCCGGCGTGAAAACTGTGGCGGTAACTGAGCATGCATTAACCTTAGATCGGGTTCAGGCTGGCAAGGATACTGCGTTAGCGTAAAAAAACAAGTATCGTAGTCTCAGAAGCTAAGCTTGGGAGAAGTTGAGAATTACTATCCAACATACAATATTGACTGCTGGAGCTATCAAATGATGAGACTCTATTTTGTTGTGATCCTTAGTGCGGCCTTTTTGGCTGGGTGTCAGGGCACGGTGTTAACTATGCACCAGGTTCAAATGAATGTTAAAACCGAGCCGCCAGTGCAAAGAACGGAATATTACGATGGAGCTAGCCCTTCAGCGTTTCCTTTTGACTATCCCTGTTATCGGGATGAGATCATAGAACTTTGCGTTATCGTAGGTAAATATTACCTACGTTTTAGCGCGACCGCGCAGTCACAAAACGAATTGGAGTTTTTATGGGGGGAAGCGCTGATTTCCTCTTCGGAACAACCCAAACCGAGAGCATTACACACAGGTTACTTTTATTTGGGTATTCCGGTAACGCATGAGTTAGGCAGTTGGCCGGTGTCTGGTTACTTCGCGCCGCCAACGGTTAGCATTGCGCAAGCTGAAACGCGTTTTGGTTTTCAGATAAATGTCTCTGAGCTATACGCATATCCAGCTATGTTCGGAACCCAGACCATGGGTTACAAACAAAAAGGGTTTATCGATACCGGTATCGGGCGACAGCTTATACTTCAGGTACCGGTTCGTTCTAATGAACAAACGACGATATATCACTTTATTTTTACCGCCACTGATGTTGCTCAGTGGCGTTCATACTTCTGAGTATCCGGTAAGGAATGCTTTCCCGTACTGAAATTTGTAACAACAGCAGTGTCTAGCAAGCGATGCCACCTGAAAATATAAGTATTATTGAGTTGTAGCTGTTAAAATTCACAGAATTAATGATTGCTGGCTAAAAAACTTATACTGGAACACCGATGTCTCAACACCGTCCAAACAAAAATAAAGCTGCTAACCCGTTGCAAAAGCCTTGGGCAAAAACGGATAAGCCTGCCGGGAACAAGCTTCATCGTCAAACGGTAACTACAAAACCTCAAACAGTTAAATCGGCAAAGTCAGTACATGACGATGAGATAAAGGTCTATAGCCAGAACGCTTGCCGCGTGCTGTTTCAACAACGCCCAGAAGCGGTTATTCGATTATATGTGTCTGAAAAAATGGCACCGAAATTTGCGGATGTCATGAAGCATTTGGCTGCTGCAAAAAAGGCTTACCATATCGTTGATGAAGTTGAGTTAGAAAAAATTGCCGCCAGTAGCCATCATGGTGGTGTGGTGATGCTTGCCAAACGCAGACCTATCCAGAATATCGGCCAGTATTTGCAACAAAATAAGATGTTAAAGCAAGACTGCTTACTCAGCCTCGACGGCGTTGGAAACTCTCACAATCTGGGCGCTATTACCCGTAGCTGCGCCCACTTTGGCGTAAACGGCATTATTATGCGCGAGCCGCAGTTATTGCAATCCGGTGCCGCTTTACGTACCGCTGAAGGCGGTGGTGAGTTTGTCGATGGCCTGGCATGTGATGATTTGCCGCTGGCGCTTAAGCTTTGTAAAGACGCGGGCTATACGCTGATTACCACGTCCAGCCACGGCGGCAGTTCACTTTATAACACTGCCTTGCCAGCCAAAGTGGTGATTGTGTTTGGCGAGGAGATGTTTGGCGTATCAAAAAATGTGGCCAAGAGTGCCGATATTGCGCTGCAAATTCCGGGCTCAGGCAAGGTAGAGTCACTAAATGTCAGTGTTGCGGCCAGCCTGATTTTAGGCGAGTGGTACCGGCAGCAGCAAGGCTAATGCTGGCGGCCTAATCGGCAACTGGCAGGGTTAAACCTGCCGGCGGCTCAGTGCCTATATATTGAAAACGTGGGATCAGCTCACCGGCAATTTCAACGTTTTCGGCAAACATGGTGGCAGGGCGGGCCCAAAGGCCAAAGTCAGCATACAGTGCCCGGTAGATCGCCAGCCACTCCTCAGTTTCACTGTGCCTGGCCAGGTCCAGCAACTGATAATAAGCGCCTTTATAATGCTGATAATAACCCGGCGCTAACGCCGGTTTAGCCTTGTTGTTCATACCAGCCTTCAAAAATAATCTGCGCTGACAGGCTATCCACCTTATCCTTGCTTAAATTGCGATAACCGCCCTCGGCAAATAAGCGGCTACGCGCATCGGCGGTGGATAAACGCTCATCATGATAAGCGATAGGTAAACCAAAGCGGCCATGTAAGCGGTTGGCAAATTTGCGGGTACGGGCGGTAAACTCCTGCTCGCTGCCGTCCATATTTAGTGGCAAGCCCACTAACAACAGCTGTGGTTGCCATTCCTGAATTAAGCGTTCAATGTGCTGCCAATCCGGGATCCCGTCTTTGGCCTTTAAAGCCGCGAGCAAGGTGGCGCTGCCAGTAAGCTCTGAGCCTACGGCCACGCCGATGCTTTTTGTACCATAATCAAAACATAAAATGGTGCGGGCGGTCATCAGGCGTGTCCTGCCTCACCGGTCAGTTGCCACGGTTGAATACCGATACTGGCGGTGGCTTTTTGCCATTTCTCGGCATGGCTGAGATCAAAAATAATCCGGTTGTCGGCGGGGATCACTAACCAGCTGTTATCGGCGATTTCCTGCTCCAACTGGCCGGCAGTCCAGCCAGCATAGCCCAGCGCCAGTAAGAACTTCTCCGGTGCCTGCTCGGTAGTCAGATCCTGCAAAATATCTTTCGAGGTGGTAACCATTAAACCATTTTCCAGCTGTAAACTGCTGTGATAACCGGGTTTGGCGGTATGCAATACAAAGCCACGGTCATGCTGTACCGGCCCACCGGCAACCACCTTGGCCTGTGCCGCCGGACTCTTGGCATCGTAGCTGATTTCCAACTGCTCTAACAGCTCAGCCAGTGACACATTCATCGGATGATTGATCACTATGCCCATGGCGCCTTCTTCGTTATGTTCACACAGGTAAGTGACACTGCGTTTAAACATCGGATCGTCCAGTGATGGCATTGCGATTAAGAAATGATTCTGGAAACCTTGCATACTGTTCTCCTTGATCAACCTGTGGTGCGACCAACTAACTACGAACCTGCTGCCAGGCGACGCTCGATAGCATCAAATAACATACCGGTAATACTGATCGGGAAGGCGGCTTCGATTTCCCGGATACAGGTCGGGCTGGTGACATTAATTTCGGTCAGTTTGTCACCGATCACGTCCAGGCCGACGAAGATTAAACCTTTGGCCTTTAAGGTTGGGCCTAGGGCTTTGGCAATGGCCCAGTCGCTGTCTGACAGCGGACGGGCTTCGCCACGGCCGCCGGCGGCTAAATTACCACGGGTTTCACCCGAAGCGGGGATCCGTGCTAAGCAGTATGGCACAGGTTCGCCGTCAACCACTAAGATTCGTTTATCGCCATCGACAATTTCCGGAATATAGCGCTGCGCCATCGCATACTGACTGCCATGGGCGGTGAGCGTTTCTAAAATTACACTGACATTCGGATCTTCAGGTTTTAAGCGGAAGATCGAGGCGCCCCCCATGCCATCCAGAGGCTTTAAGATCACATCCTGTTCTTGCTGATAGAAGGCTTTTAAGCGCTTGGCATCGCGGCTGACCAGGGTTTTTGGCGTAAACTGACTAAACCAGCTGGTATAGAGCTTTTCGTTGGCATCGCGCAGGCTTTGCGGCTTATTGACAATCAGCGTGCCGGCATCTTCGGCGCGCTCCAGCATATAGGTAGCATAGATATATTCGGTATCAAAGGGCGGATCTTTGCGCATCAGAATCACGTTGAGCTCGCTCAGCGCCAGATCCTGTTCGCTACCAAAGTGATACCAGCGCTCCGGGTTGGGCTCGACGCTCAGTAAACGCGTACGGGCACGGGCCTGACCTTGCAGTAAATACAGATCCGCCATTTCCATATAGTGAATTTCATAGCCGCGGCGCTGCGCTTCCAGCAGCATGGCAAAGCTGGAGTCTTTTTTGATATTGATGTCCGCAATCGGGTCCATCACGATGCCAAGTTTAATTGCTGTCATGCTTATCCTCAGGCGAGATCGCCAAATTGCAGTTGCAGGGCGCTGATCGCGGTCAGCGCTGCCGTTTCAGTGCGCAAAATTCTCGGACCCAGCGTAATACCGGTAAAGCCGGCGGCCGCGGTTTGGCTGACTTCAGTATCGGTGAAGCCACCTTCCGGACCTATTACCAACTGAATATCGCTGGCCGGAGTTAGGGTCTTAATGGTGGCGGCAGCGCGCGGATCCAAGGTCAGCCTTAAAGCTTTTGTTGGGGTGGCCAGCCATTGCTGCAGACTAACGGCGGTATGCACTGTTGGCACCACACTACGTCCGCTTTGCTCGCAGGCGCTGATCGCAATCTTTTGCCACTGCTCGGTACGTTTCGCCAAACGCTCAGCATCCAGTTTTACGCCACAGCGCTCGGTAAACAGCGGGGTGATTTCGGTCACGCCAAGCTCTACCGCCTTTTGAATGGCAAAATCCATCCGGTCACCACGGGAAATGCCTTGACCTAAATGGATACGCAGCGGGGATTCGACCGGATTGTCACTGCTGCTGTCGATAGTAACCCATAGCTGCTTCTTGCCGACTTCGCTGATGGTAGCGGCATAGTTTTTGCCATCGCCATTAAACAATTGTAACGGCTGTCCCGCTTGCATGCGCAGAACCCGGCCGACGTGGTTGGCCGCGTCGTCACTCAGGACAAGCTTAGCGCCGGCTGGCAAGGCTGATGGCTGGTAGATTCGTATTGTTCGCATCTTGTCGTTCTGTTTAACTGAAAAAAGCATGAGGCTAATATTAACAGTGTTTTGTCTTAACCCGGCGCTAATCCATAAAAAAAGGCCCCGCAGGGCCTTAGTCATAACAATTATCGCTTAGCGGTTGGGGATATAGTCGTAAGTCGCACCTAAACCCAGCGGAATATCCAGTGCCCAGAAGCCAAGCAGGAAGGCAGTCCAGAGTACCAGCATCGCAATAGAGTAGGGCAGCATTAACGCTACCAGAGTACCAATGCCGCTGTTCTTCACATACTTTTGACAGAACACAACGATCAGCGGGAAGTATGGCAGTAGTGGGGTGATAATGTTGGTCGAAGAGTCACCGACGCGGTAGGCGGCCTGGGTCAGATCCGGGGAAATACCCAGTTCCATTAGCATTGGCACCATGATGGCGCCAATCAGTGCCCATTTGGCAGAAGCTGAACCGACAACCAGGTTAACTAAACCGGATAAAAACACGATACCCACCAGCGTCATTGCCAGTGGCAGTCCCATGGCTTTTAATGCATTGGCGCCTTTTAACGCCAGTAATACCCCCAGATTCGACTGGTTAAAGGCATACAGGAACAGCGCACAGAAGAACGCCATCACGATATAGTAGCCCATACCACTCATCGCATTGCTCATGCCTTTGATGATATCACGGTGAGTTTGCACTGTACCGGCGACATAACCATAGACAATACCCGGTACCAGGAAGAATACAAAAATCAGCGTCACAATCGATTTCATCAGTGGCGAAGCGGCAACCAGCAGCGGGTTCATCCCCTCGGCAACTTGCTCAGCGGGTGCTGCCCAAGGCGTTGCGGCAGGTACAACAATACTCAGTGCCAGCAGGGCGGCCACGACAAACATCGAAATCACGGCAGCGCGTAAGCCTTTCCGCTCTTGTGCACTCAGTGCATCCATTTTCACCATCTGTGACGTATCGCCATCAACCTTAGTGGCTTGCAGGCGCGGTTCAATCACTTTATCCGTTAAAAACCAGCCGACTAATACAATCAGGAAGGTCGATGCGGTGGTAAAGATATAGTTATTTAGCGGGTTGATGGTAACAGTTGGATCCAGCAACTGAGCCGAAACCTGAGTCATACCGGCCAGTAACGGATCCAGGCTGGAAGGGACAAAGAACGTTGCCGAGAAACCACCGGAAACACCGGCAAAGGCTGCTGCGATACCGGCCAATGGATGACGGCCCGCAGCATAGAAAATTACCGCACCCAGCGGAATCACCAGCACATAGCCGGCATCTACCGCCACATGGCTTAGTACACCCACGGCAATTAACACTGGGGTTAATAACATCTTGGGTGTCACGGCCAGAATAGAGCGTAAACCGGCATTAATAAAGCCGGTATATTCCGCGACACCTAAACCTAACATCGCGACCAATACTACACCTAATGGCGGGAAGTTAACAAAGGTTGTCACAATATTGGAGGCAAACTGAGTAAGAGCAGCCCCGGATAGCAGGTTAACAATTTGCACCTGCTGTCCGCTGCGAGGGTCGATTTCGGTAAAGGTCATTCCGGAAAATAACCAGGACAGGCCCCAGACGATAACCATTAACAGTGCAAAGAGCACGGCCGGATCGGGTAATTTATTCCCGATCACCTCAATGGTATTGAGTGCACGGTTCATCCAGCCGTTATTCACGGCGGCGGTTTGTTCTGACATAGCAGTTCCTTTCTCTTTCTTTTTTATTGTGTGATTGCTAAGCGCAATCAGACCCTGGAGGCTAAAACGCCCTAATAATACACAAAAGCGCGCTGCGGGTAAGCGGCAAATTGGTTGTGGCAGCAAATTAAAACAAAAAAGGAGAGTCACCTCTCCTTTTTACGGCATTTAACCCGCTATCGGTTATTTGGCGTACTGACGTAACAGCTCAGCTTTATCGGTTTGCTCCCACGGGAACTCGTTACGGCCGAAGTGGCCGTAAGCCGCGGTAGGCTGATAAATTGGCCGCTCCAGATCCAACATTTGGATCAGGCCATAAGGACGCAGGTCGAAGTGCTCGCGCACCAGTTTGATCAGCTCGTCTTCACTCAGTTTGCTGGTACCGAAGGTTTCCAGGCTGATTGAAGTGGGTTCGGCAACACCAATCGCATAAGATACTTGCAGCTCCAGACGCTCAGCCAGGCCAGCCGCAACCAGGTTTTTCGCGACATAGCGGGCAGCGTACGCCGCAGAGCGGTCAACCTTTGATGGATCTTTACCAGAGAAAGCACCACCACCATGCCGCGCCATACCACCGTAGCTATCTACGATAATCTTGCGGCCGGTTAAACCACAGTCACCCATAGGGCCACCGATCACAAAACGACCGGTTGGGTTGATAAAGAACTTGGTTTTGCTGTTTAACCACTCCGCCGGTAATACTGGCTTAATGATTTCTTCCATTACCGCCTCACGCAGATCAGCGGTGCTGATGGTGTCACAGTGCTGGGTAGATAATACTACGGCATCGATACCGACTGGCTTACCGTCTTCGTAAATAAAGCTTAACTGCGACTTGGCATCCGGGCGTAACCACGGCAGGGTACCGTCTTTACGCACCTGGGCCTGACGCTGTACCAAGCGGTGTGAATAGGTAATAGGAGCCGGCATCAGCACGTCGGTTTCGTTACTGGCGTAGCCAAACATTAAACCCTGGTCACCCGCGCCTTGCTCACGCGGATCAGCTTTATCTACACCCTGATTGATATCGGGTGATTGTTTACCAATCGCATTTAATACAGCGCAGGAGTCGGCGTCAAAACCCATATCAGAATGGGTGTAGCCAATTTCACGTACGGTTTTGCGTACCAGCTCTTCGATATCAACCCAGGCAGAAGTCGTGATTTCGCCACCGACTAACACCATACCTGTTTTAACGAAGGTCTCACAGGCAACACGCGCCTTGCTGTCTTGTTCCAGGATCGCATCCAGTACCGCATCGGAAATCTGATCAGCGATTTTATCCGGATGCCCTTCAGATACAGACTCAGACGTGAAAATATGTTGTGCCATCTGTTAGTTTCCACCACGTTAGTTAATACATAAAGCGCCGTGACACTGTCACAGCGCTGAGATTAAGCAGGCGCAGCTGTTGCCAGTTCAGTTTAGCCGGCAGGCGCCAAAAAAATAGCCGCTTATTTTAGTGAAAGCCCCCGGCGATTACCAGAAAAATTTACGCCCAGACGTCTTTCATGCCGGAAATTACGTAAACGCGAGCTACCAGATCACCGCGCTGCAAAAAAGGTCGCAGATAATCATTTGCCATCTGACGGCGGCTGGGTGAAAATACAGCCATCTAAACCCCCACAGTAATCGTTTTAGTAACAGCCTGTGTCGGGTTACACTGCAAACCTCAAGTCTGAATAATCAGCGCAATTTGTCAGGAGTCTGCATGCCATCTCGTAAACAACTCGCCAATGCCATCCGTGCCTTAAGTATGGACGCGGTGCAAAAAGCTAAATCTGGCCACCCAGGCGCCCCCATGGGGATGGCCGATATTGCCGAAGTGTTATGGCGTGACTATCTGAAACATAACCCGCAAAACCCAGGCTGGGCCGACCGCGACCGCTTTGTGCTGTCGAATGGTCACGGCTCGATGCTGATCTATTCGCTGTTACATCTGAGCGGCTATCAATTGTCACTGGATGATCTAAAACAATTCCGCCAATTGCATTCTAAAACCCCGGGTCATCCGGAGTTTGGTTATGCGCCGGGCGTAGAAACCACCACAGGGCCGCTGGGGCAGGGTATTACCAATGCCGTGGGGATGGCGCTGGCCGAAAAAGCGCTGGCGGCGCAGTTTAACCGCCCCGGTTTTGACATTGTGGACCACTATACTTATGTGTTCCTCGGCGACGGCTGTTTAATGGAAGGGATTTCGCACGAAGCCTGTTCCTTGGCCGGTACCCTTGGCCTGGGTAAGCTGATTGCGTTCTGGGATGATAACGGTATTTCGATTGATGGCCATGTTGAAGGCTGGTTTACCGATAATACCCCGGCGCGCTTTGAAGCCTACGGCTGGCATGTGGTGGCCAATGTTGATGGCCATAATCCGGAAGCGATTAAAGCGGCGATTGAACAGGCACGCGCCGTGACCGACAAACCGACACTGATCTGTACCAAGACCGTGATCGGTTATGGCGCACCGAATAAAGGTGGCAGCCATGACTGCCATGGTGCACCGCTGGGTGAAGCGGAAATTGCCGCAGCCCGCGAATTTTTACAATGGCCCTACGCCCCCTTTGAAATCCCGGCGGATATCTATGCTGATTGGGATGCCAAGGCGACTGGCGCGGCAGCAGAACAAAGCTGGCAACAGCGCTTTACTGAATACGAAAAAGCTTATCCGGAACTGGCCGCCGAGTTTAAGCGTCGTCATGCCGGTACCTTACCTGCCGATTGGGCAGCACAAAGTCAGGCGTATATTGAGCAATTACAAGCTAACCCGGCAACTATCGCCACCCGTAAGGCATCACAAAATGCGCTGAATGCCTTTGGCCCGCTATTACCGGAGTTTATGGGGGGCTCTGCCGACTTAGCCGGCTCCAACCTGACCATTTGGTCTGGCTCTAAGCCGCTGACCAGAGACGATGCCGCCGGTAACTATGTTTACTACGGAGTGCGCGAATTTGGTATGTCTGCCATGATGAATGGTATCGCGCTGCATGGTGGCTTTGTCCCTTACGGCGCGACCTTCCTGATGTTTATGGAATATGCCCGTAATGCAGTGCGTATGGCAGCCTTGATGAAGCAAAGAGTGATCTTTGTTTATACCCACGATTCAATTGGTTTGGGTGAAGACGGTCCAACGCATCAACCGGTCGAGCAGCTGGCCAGCTTACGTGTTACCCCGAATCTGATGAACTGGCGCCCTTGCGATCAGGTAGAATCAGCGGTGGCCTGGCAGCAAGCGATTGAGCGCCAAGATGGCCCAAGTTCGCTGATTTTTACCCGCCAGAACCTGGTACAGCAGCCGCGTACCGCAGCACAACTGGCCGCGATTAAGCGCGGCGGCTATGTGCTGCTGGACTCTGCCGCGACGCCTGAGCTAATTATCATTGCTACCGGCTCCGAAGTAGAGCTGGCGATGCAGGCTGCTAAAACGTTGCAAGCCGAAGGTAAGGCCGTGCGAGTTGTGTCTATGCCATCGACGGATGTGTTTGAGCAACAGGACGCCAGTTACCGTGAAGCCGTGCTGCCAGCCAGTGTCAGCAAGCGGATTGCGGTGGAAGCCGGTATTATGGATACCTGGTATAAATACGTTGGTTTAAATGGCGCCGTGATTGGTATGCAGACGTTTGGTGAGTCGGCACCGGCTGAGCAGCTATTTGAACACTTTGGTATTACCGCCGCTAACGTGCTGGCGACTGCCAGAAACTTGCTGGCGTAATTCTGGTTTTGTAACGGGCCCTTACCGGGCCCGTTTTTTCATGCTGAGCTTATGACAATTAAACTGGCAATAAACGGCTTTGGCCGTATCGGTCGCAACATTTTGCGCGCCATTTATGAAAACGGCTGGCAACAGCAGTTGCAGGTGGTTGCGATTAATGAGCTGGCGCAAGCCGAAGGTGTGGCGCATCTGCTACGTTACGACAGTGCCCATGGCCGTTTTCGCTATCCGGTTGCGGCGATCCCGGGTGGCTTGAGTGTCGCCGGCGACAAGATTGCACTCTTTAATGAACCTGATCCGCTGGAGTTACCCTGGCGCGAGCTTGGGGTGGATATTGTGCTGGAGTGTACCGGTGTTTTTCACAGCCGGGAGCACGCCAACTGGCATTTGCAGGCCGGTGCCAAAAAAGTGTTATTTTCGCACCCGGCGGACGCCGATATCGATGCCACAGTAATTTACGGCATTAATCAGCATTTGTTAGACGCGCAGATGCAGGTGGTTTCGGCCGGTTCCTGTACCACTAACTGTATTGTACCGGTGATCCAGGTACTGGATCAGCACTTTGGTGTTGAAAGCGGTACTATTACGACCATTCATGCGTCAATGAATGACCAGCAGGTGATTGATGCCTACCATCCGGATTTACGCCGCACCCGTGCGGCCAGCCATTCGATTATTCCGGTGGATACCAAGCTGGCACTGGGGATCGAGCGGATTATGCCGCATCTGGCCGGGCGTTTTGAAGCCATAGCGGTGCGGGTGCCCACTATTAATGTTACGGCGATGGACCTTAGCGTTACCCTGCATCAGGACGTGACCATCACCGAGATTAACCGGGTATTGCGTGCAGCCGGTCAGACCGCACTGAGCGGCATTTTAGATTACACTGAGGCGCCGCTGGTGTCGGTCGACTTTAACCATGATCCGCACTCCTGCATTGTCGATGGCAGCCAAACCCGCGTTAGCCACAAAAGATTAGTGAAATGCCTGGTGTGGTGCGACAACGAATGGGGCTTTGCTAACCGGATGTTGGATACCGCCAGAGTGATGAGCCAAAATTTTTAATTGCAACTTTAATTCGAGTTTAATCCCAGGGAGAGAAAGATGTCTGTGATCCGTATGAGCGACTTAGATCTGCACGGCAAACGTGTACTGATCCGCGAAGATTTAAACGTACCGGTTAAAGACGGCGTGGTAACCTCAGATGCGCGCTTAAAAGCCGCAATTCCTACCATTGAACTGGCGCTGGCTAAGGGCGCGAAAGTGATGGTGATGTCGCATCTGGGCCGCCCGGAAGAGGGCGTGTTTGACGCCGAATCTTCAATGCAGCCGGTAGCAGACTATCTGGCTAAAGCCTTAACGGCACCGGTGCGGCTGGTGGCAGACTACCTAAAGGGTGTTGAGGTTGCGCAGGGCGAAGTGGTGGTGTTTGAAAACGTGCGCTTTAATAAAGGCGAAGGCAAAAACAACGATGAGCTGGCGCAAAAACTGGCCGCGCTTTGCGATGTGTTTGTGATGGATGCCTTTGGTACAGCGCACCGCGCTCAGGCGTCGACTCATGGTGTCGCCAAGTATGCTCAGATTGCTTGCGCCGGCCCATTACTGACCGCAGAACTGGACGCTTTGGCTGCCGCTTTGAAAAATCCAAAACGGCCATTAGTTGCTATCGTCGGTGGTTCGAAGGTTTCTACCAAGCTGACTGTACTGGAGTCACTGTCTGGTATTGTTGATCAGCTGATTGTGGGGGGCGGTATTGCCAATACCTTTATTGCTGCTCAGGGACACAATGTCGGTAAATCATTGTGTGAAAACGACCTGATCCCGGAAGCACAGCGCTTAATGGCGCAGGCGAAAGCCCGTGGGGGTAATATCCCGGTACCCACCGATGTGGTAACAGGTAAAGCCTTTAGTGCCGAGACAAAGGCTGAGTTGAAAAACGTCGCTGCAGTAGCCGCTGATGATATGATTTTTGATGTTGGCCCAGCCACCATCGCTGAGTTAACGGCTATTTTGAAAAACGCCGGTACCATTGTCTGGAATGGTCCGGTCGGTGTGTTTGAATTTGACCAGTTTGGTGCCGGTACCAAGGCGCTGGCTGAAGCTATCGCACAAAGCGAGGCGTTTTCAATTGCCGGTGGCGGTGACACCCTGGCGGCGATTGATAAATACGATGTTGCTGCCCAAATTTCCTACATTTCGACCGGTGGTGGTGCATTTCTGGAATTTCTGGAAGGAAAAACCCTACCAGCAGTGGCAATTTTAGAAGAACGCGCTCAGAATTAATAAATAACAAAAAAGAAAACTTTTTACCTAAAACTGTACCTTAGTATAAAAGAGAGGACCTCATGGCTCTGATATCCTTACGGCAAATGCTCGATCACGCCGCCGAATTCGGCTACGGCGTGCCGGCGTTTAACGTAAATAACCTTGAACAGATGCGTGCCATTATGCTGGCTGCCGATAAAACGGATAGCCCAGTAATAGTGCAGGCATCAGCCGGTGCCCGCAAATACGCCGGTGCGCCTTTCCTGCGTCATTTAATCCTGGCGGCAGTGGAAGAGTTTCCGCATATTCCGGTGGTGATGCACCAGGATCACGGTACCTCATTAGCCGTGTGTCAGCGCTCCATTCAATTGGGCTTCTCATCAGTGATGATGGATGGCTCTTTGGGCGAAGATGGTAAAACGCCGATGGACTATGCGTATAACGTTGAAGTAACCCGTCGGGTCGTAGAAATAGCGCATGCCTGTGGTGTCTCAGTAGAAGGTGAGTTAGGTTGTTTAGGGTCACTGGAAACCGGTGAAGCCGGTGAAGAAGATGGTATTGGTGCGGATTGTAAGCTTAGCCATGATCAGATGCTGACCGATCCGGAAGAAGCCGCGCAGTTTGTGCGTGAAACCCAGGTTGATGCGTTAGCGATTGCTTGTGGCACTTCTCATGGTGCTTACAAGTTTAGCCGGCCACCAACAGATGATATTCTGGCGATTGACCGGATTAAAGCCATCCACGAACGGATCCCGGATACCCATCTGGTGATGCACGGCTCCTCTTCAGTGCCGCAAGACTGGCTGGAAATTATCAACGAATATGGCGGCGCCATCCCGGAAACCTATGGTGTGCCGGTAGAGCAAATCCAGCAAGGGATCAAATACGGGGTGCGTAAGGTCAATATTGATACCGACCTGCGTCTGGCGTCGACCGGTGCGATCCGTCGCTATCTGGCGAAGCACCCGGCCGAATTTGATCCGCGTAAATATTTACAGGAATCCGTAAAAGCAATGGCGGATATCTGCGTTGCCCGTTATCAGGCCTTTGGCTGCGCCGGGCAAGGCAGTAAAATCAAGCCGTTGTCATTGGATAAGATGGTTGATTTATATGTGGCAGGCAAATTAACGCCGAACATTAAATAACCAGAATTTTTAATGCGCGTTAAACAAGGTAAGCGCTCTGTTTAACGCAGCTTAAAATTGGTGCTAAACCTTCCGTGCAGGACAGGTGGCGAAAGCCTTGTCAGCGCTGGCTGTCTGTTGACATCCGGCGTTTTACCTGTAATGATGCGGGCGGTTTACCCTCTAAAACGAGGGCTGCTGCCGTGCTATACGGCGACCCCTTACAACATCAGGTTACGTTAATCAGCAATAATTGGTTGGGAACTATGTTTAATAAAAAAATCCATATGAGCCTTGTTGCTTCTGCACTGGCGGGCAGTTTTGCCCTGGCTGGTTCAGCTGCAGCGACAGATTTAAAAGATCTGCATCAGGCAAATGCACAAATCCAGCGTGCAGCAGTACAGTCTCAGGAAAAAATCAATACTATTTACGAGCAGACTCAGGAACTGCTGGGTGAATATCGTGTTGTCGTTGACCAAACCGACAACCTGAAAGTCTATAACGACTTCCTGGCTACTCTGGTTGCTGACCAGCAGCGTCAAATTGATCGCATCCAGCGTCAAATTGACGGCTTAGAAAAGACCAACCAAGGCACAGTGCCACTGATGTTCCGCATGATTGACTCATTAGAGCAATTTATCCAGGCTGACATCCCACTGCGTACCGACCGTCGTTTAGAGCGCGTACAACGTTTGCGTGATCTGATGGCTCGTTCAGACGTGCAGCGTTCTGAGCAATTCCGTCAAATTTTAGAAGCCTATGAAATCGAAATGGGTTACGGCACAGAGCTGGCTGCCTTCCAGGGCACACTGAGCACTGGCGGTAGCGACATTACTGTTGATTTCGTACATCTGGGCCGCTTAGCGCTCATGGCGCTGGCATTAGATGGCAGCTCAGGCTGGGTGTATAACAAGAGCACTGGTAGCTGGGATAAGTTAGCGGATTCATACTTACCGTCAATCGGTAATTTTATCAAGATGGCACGTCGTGAAGCCACGCTTGAAATGGATCGTGTACCACTTTTCGCAGCGGAGTAAGAATAGATGAAATTGGCAATTAAAAGTTTAGTCGTCGCTGCGGCAGTAACACTTTCTGCATCAGTAGCCTTTAACGCGACTGCAAATACTCAGAAGCTGGATCAGTTATTACAGCAAATCCAACAACAGCGCACTGTGGAAGGCCGGATCAACCAAGAGCGCGAGCGTGCTTTCCTGGCTGAGCGTGCAGACAAGCAAGCGTTGTTAAATACCGCTAAGCGCCAACTGGCTGAAGAAGAAGCCCGTGGTAAGCGTTTACAGCAACAATATGCCCAAAACGATATCGCCATTGCTCAGAAACAACAGGAGCTGCAAAGCGCCCTGGGCACTATGGGTGAGGTATTCGGTGTGGTTCGTCAAACAGCGAACAAAACCGTTGGTACTATTTCAAGCTCTATCGTCAGCGCTCAGTATCCAGGTCGTGACGTAGTACTGCGTGATATCGCTGCTGCTACTGAACTGCCAACCATTGAGCAAATGGAAGAGCTGTGGGTAGCGATGTTAACTGAAATGACTGAATCAGGTAAGATCGCTAAGTTTGATGCCGAAGTGGTTGAACTGGCTGGCGGTACTTCTACCCAGCGCGTAACCCGCTTCGGTGCTTTCCACCTGACCACTGGTACTGATTATTTAATTCGTAACGTAGACACTGACCAGATCCAACCACTGGGCCGTGCTCCACAGTCAAAAATCCACAGTTCAGTAGCAGCGTTCCACAACGCCCGCGCTGGTGAATTAACCAGCCTGTACGTTGACCCGACTAAGGGTAACTCACTGTTACGTCTGAACCAGCAACGTGCAACACTGATGGAATACTACCACCAGGGCGGCACTGTAGGTTACCTGATCACGGTATTACTGTTCATCGGCTTACTGATCGCGTTAGAGCGGGTACTGGTACTGTCTGCTGTTGGTGCCAAGATGCGTGCTCAGCTGAAAAACCTGAACAACCCATCTACTAACAACCCGCTGGGCCGGATCCTGAAAGTTTACCACGACAACAAAGATGCTGACGTAGAAAACCTGGAACTGAAACTGGACGAAGCTATCCTGCGCGAAACACCAAAAGTTGACCGTGGTATCGGCTTAATCAAGCTGTTTGCTGCGGTAGCGCCGTTGATGGGTCTGTTAGGTACCGTTATCGGTATGATCCTGACGTTCCAGCAAATTACCCTGTACGGTACTGGTGACCCGAAACTGATGGCCGGTTCAATCTCTCTGGCGCTGGTAACTACCGCTCTGGGTCTGATTGCTGCACTGCCACTGTTGTTCGTACACAGCATTGTACAATCTCGTGCTAAATCAATTCTGCAAGTTCTGGATGAGCAAAGCGCTGGTATCGTAGCGGCTCACGCGGAGAAGGAGAAAGCCTAATGATGCTCCAGCTAATAGGGCTGTGGGAATCGGTACAGGATTTTATCCATACGGGTGGCAACGTCTTGTACGTTGTCGCCGCGGTGCTCTTCATTATGTGGGTATTGATGATTGAGCGCTACTGGTATGTCACTTCGATTTTTCCGAAAATGAAACGGGAAATTGTTGCGAAGTGGGATGCCCGGGAAGATACCACTTCCTGGTATGCGCATAAGATCCGTGACTGCTGGATTTCTGAAGCGACGGATAAACTCGATCAAAGAATGTTACTGATAAAGACACTGGTTGCAATGTGCCCATTAGTGGGCCTGCTTGGAACGGTAACAGGTATGATTGCGGTGTTCGATATTATGGCCACCCAAGGTACCGGTAACCCTCGCACTATGGCGGCGGGTATTTCCATGGCAACTATTCCAACAATGGCCGGTATGGTTGCTGCCTTGTCGGGTGTATTTTTCAGTTCGCGGCTGGAAGTGAAAGTCAAACGGGAAAAAGCAGATCTCGTTGACAGCTTACCGCATCATTAAGAGAGAATTTTTATGGCACGTAAACGTATACGCGAAGACGAAGAGGCCGCAATCGACATTACGCCGATGATGGACATCGTTTTCATTATGTTGATCTTCTTTATCGTGACGACCTCTTTCGTGAAGGAAGCCGGTATTGATGTCAACAAACCTGAAGCCACTCAAGCTGTGAAAAAGCCAAGTGCTACGATCTTTATTGCGATCCGTGCTAATGGTGAAGTTTGGATGGACAAACGGCCAGTTGATGTTGAGCGGGTTTCTGCCAACATTGAGCGTTTAAGAGCGGAGTCACCGACGGATACCATCATTATCCAGGCTGACAAAGAAGCGAAACACGGTGTAGTAATGGAAGTAATGGATCAGATTAAAGCTGCTGACCCATCGCTGGTTATTACTGTTGCCGGGGAGAATAACTAACTATGGTACGTTTCCTAACATCGTTAATTATCGGTGCCGTGGTAACGTTCCTGTTGTTTCTGATTATGGCGCTGCTCATTGAGGGCAGCGGCGACCGCCGGCCTCCTGAGCAGGAGCGTATTGTCATTGAGATTAATACGACGCCGCCGGACTCAGATACACAGACGCGGAATCCACCGCCACCGCCACCACCGCCACCACCGGCTCAGCCGCCACAGCAGCCACAGCCGGAACCAGAGATGACCAATACTGCTGGTGCAGTGTCGTTCAATCTGCCAGGTTTGGACTTAGGTGCTAATACTGGTCTGGGTGATCCGGGCTCGCTGTTACGTGACGGTGACGCTACACCAATCGTGCGGATTGAACCACGCTATCCGGTTCAGGCTGCCCGTGATGGTCTGCAAGGCTGGGTTCGTTTGCGGTTTACCATTATGGAAGATGGCAGTGTCGATGAAGTTGAAGTCATTGAAGCCGAACCTCGCCGTGTGTTCGACCGTGAAGCTATCCGTGCGCTGCGGCGCTGGAAGTACAGCCCGAAAGTGGTAGATGGTAAGCCGGTGCGTCAGCCTGGCCAGCAAGTGCAGCTGGACTTTACCCTTGACATGGCTCAGGGAGGCTAACAGATGAAAAAACTGTCTTTAATTTCTTCTGCGTTATTGGTCGCTGCCAGCGTCAGTTTTTCGGTACCCAGTTTTGCTCAGGTTACCCTGACTGATGCTGATCGTGCCCGGATTGAAGAGCGGAAAAACCGCCGCACCACACTTCCTGGCGAACGTGTGGGGCGTGGTGTGACCCGTGCTTTCGAGCTGTATAACGAAGAAAAGGTCGATGAAGCATTAAAAGTATTGCTTGAGATCCGTGGCGGCAATGATTTCGATAACGCGTTCTTGGCGCGTTTTATCGGTAACTTATACGCTCAGCGTGATGCTAAACAGGCTATCCGTTATCTGGAACAGGCAACTAAGCCAGATGTACTGAGCTTTACTGACCAGGCATCGTCATTGAAGTTGGTCGCTGATTTACAGCAAATGGAAGGTATGCATAAGGATGCCATTCGTAATTACGAGGCCTGGATCCGTTTTACTGGTGAAAACGACCCGGATGTCTATCTGCGGATAGCCAACTCGTATTACCAATTGCAGGACTATAAAAACGTTCTGGTACCAATTGATAATGCCATCCGTTATTCCAGAACACCCAACAAAAACCATTATATGTTGAAGATGGGTGCCCTGTATGAGTCGCGTAATTACCCAAAGACAGTCGAAGTGGTGGAAACCATGGTACAACTGTTCCCGGAGGAGCGGCAGTTCTGGGTTTATCTGGGTAACTTCTATACGCTGGTAGAGGACTACCAGAAGTCGTTAAGTGCGTTCCAAATTGCGTACAATAACGGCTATCTGGAGAGCGAAGCTGAGTTGAAAATGCTGGGCCAGATGTATGCGAATAACAATATTCCATACAAAGCAGCAGCAATTTACGAAAAATACCTGAAAAGCGGTAAAATTAAAAAAGACCGCACTATGTTAACTGCTATTGCATCTAACTTTCAGGCTGCCCGTGAATTTGCCAAAGCAGCGCAGTATTACGGCGAGCTTGCTGCTCTGACCAACGAAGCGGATGCTTACCGTCGTCAAGCGATGGCCTTTATGGCAATTCAGCGTTATAACGATGCACTGAAAGCCTTTGAAGCTACGCTGGCACGCGACTCGAGCAATGCCGGTCGTGTACATATGAGCATGGTTGAGGCCTACCTGAATCAGGGTAAACTGCGTGAAGCTTATGCCTCTCTGCAGCAGGCAAAACGTGACTCGGCGACTGCCCGTCAGGCGAATAGCTATGAAAACTATATCAGAGAGAAAGCCCGGGTTAAGGGTATTAATCTCTAATAGTAGCGCTTGAACAAAAAGCCCGCTTAATAGCGGGCTTTTTTATATTTGTTGTATTACAAAGTGAAGCTTAATAAGCGCTAAAAGGCACAGAGATCCTGAGAAGGGCGCTTTTCTCCTCCCTTTAGTTGTCAGCTCTGAGCTGATTTAGGACTCGGTTGTTTCGCTTTCAGTACCCTTCAAATCGTATAACTTGTATTTATCAATCAGAGCATATAGGGTAGGGCGGCTTACGCCCAGCAAGTCAGCCGTTTTCGATAAATTGCTGTTTGCCAGCACATAAGCCTGACGAATACCTTCCGATTCGGCCTGCTCGCGGATCTGGCGTAAGGTTTGAAAGCTGCTCTTATTTGCAGTGGGGCGAAACCCAAGATCCTCAGCATTAATCAGCTTACTTTCCGATAAAATCACCGCTGACTTCAGCTTGTTTTGTAATTCGCGGATATTTCCAGGCCAGTTGTGGCTCAGCAGCGCTTCAGTTGCACAGGGAGTGAAGCCCTGGATTTGGGTTTTGTATTCCTGATTAAAACGATGCAGTAAAGCTTTAGCAATCAGAATAATGTCGTGACCGCGATTGCGCAGTGGTGGGATCCGCAACACAATCTCGCTGATCCGGTAGTAGAGGTCTTCGCGGAAGCTTTGCGCGGCCACCATATCCTGTAAATCACGATGGGTCGCGCAGATCACTCTGACATCGACTTCTATTTCGCTGCGGCCACCAACCCGCTCAATAACCCGTTCTTGTAAAAAACGCAGCATTTTAGCTTGCAGCGAAAGGGGCATATCGCCAATTTCGTCCAGCAGCAAGGTGCCACCATTGGCGCACTCTATTTTACCAAGGGTGGTTTTTACCGCGCCGGTAAAGGCACCTTTTTCATAACCAAACAGTTCGCTTTCCAGCAAATTTTCCGGAATAGATGCACAGTTAATCGCGACAAAAGGTTTGCCGGTACGCGGGCTTTGCCGGTGAATAGCCCGGGCAAAAACTTCTTTACCGGTACCGCTTTCGCCTAACAACAAGGTGGTGATTTCTGTAGGTGCAATTTTCTCAACAGTGCGACAGGCTTTCTGGATAGCTTCACTATTGCCAATAATATCCGCCTGCTGATAGCTACTGGCTTTTAAAGCTTTGTTTTCCTGCTCTAACTGACTTAGCTTAAAGGCACGTTGCAGAATAATGTTCAATACATCGGCATCGATGGGTTTCTGATAATAATCGTAGGCGCCGAGCGCTATGGCCTGCAACGCATGATTATTATCGGTACTGCCTGTAAGTACTATGACCTTGGTTTCCGGTTTAGCAGTTAAGATTTCGGTGAGGCAAGCCAAGCCCTCTGAGGCATTGGCGGCATCAGGTGGTAAGCCCAGATCCAGCGTAACAACGGCTGGTTCAAAGCGGCGCAATTGCGTCATGGCTTGTTGCCGGTCGGCAGCAAAGACCAATTCGTAATCACTGAGGCTCCATTTTAATTGTTTCTGGATACCCAAATCATCTTCAATTACCAAAACGGTATGCATCTTACGATCCTTGTAGCAAAGCGATTGCTGCTGGCTGAATATTGTTAGCTAAGTGTAACGGAAGTTCCAGTTGAAAGGTAGTGCCAAGCCCCGGTTGGCTTTGTACTTTGATGCTACCGCCGGCCTGTTCAATAAAGGTTTTGGCGTCATAAACGCCTATGCCCATACCGGCATTACCTTTAGTGGTATCAAAAGGTTTGAACAGCCGGTGCTCAATAAAGTCGGCTGTCATACCGCTACCGGTATCGCTGATTTCAATCTTTAACTGTTCCCCGCTGGCATCAAGGGTTAAGCGGATCTGGCCATCATCTGCAGTGGCGTGCTGGGCGTTATCCAGCAAGTGGAAGATAATATTAGCAAAGCGCTCTTTATCCAGGGTTAAACTGGCATCCTGTTTTACGATAAGTTCAGGTGTCGGGAGCTTATTCGCACAACGTTGGCTGATCACCTGCTCTAATAACGAGGCGACAGTAAAGCTGCGCAGTGGATGAGTCGGGCTTTGTTTGCTGGTCAACTGTGACAGCATATGATCCAGACGTTGTTGCATTGCCGCCAGAGTAGTAAAGCTATCTTCGATAAACTCGGGATTATGCTTATGCTTAACGGCATTGCGTAGCAGCAAATCCAATTGCGCCTTTACGTTTTTCAAATCGTGCACCACAAAGGCAGACATCCTGCTAAAGGCCGCGAACTGGGCATTCTCACTGAGCTTGTCGCTATGTTGAATCAGCTGGAGCAGGGCGGCAATTTGCTCTGAAACCACCGACAAGTAATCCCGCAATTCCCAGTTGAGTTTCAATGGCTGCCCGGCATTTGCCTGCATCAAACAAACGCCCCAGAGCTGATCTTTAGTCCTGATTGGTAACAGCAGCTGGAACTTTAACTCTGCCTGATCCAAGCCGGTGGTCAGCTCATCACTTTCGCTTAGGTCAAGTTGCCAGGCATCATTCTGATGTTGCTGATAGTAACGCTCCAGCAGTGTGAGTTCGGTTTCTGTTAGCGCCGGGCGTTGCTGCAAGGCCAGGACCTTGATCTGGGTTGGCGTTTGAAATTGCAGTAAGGCACCTTGCTGGTAATGAATAGAATCCAGCCATACCCCCAGGATCTGTTGAAAGCGGCTGGGTTGATTCAGATCGACCTGCCTAAGCCCTTGAGTCAGTTTTAACCATTGTTCACGATAGTCAAAGCGGTTGGCAAAAAAATGCTTTTCAATAAATACCTTTACTTTGCGTCTGACGGTGGCTGATAGCAGTAACAACAACATCAACACAAAGCCCAGTACGATAAAGCTGGTTTGTAACAGTTCGGACCAGCTACCGCCGACATACCGCAGGTAAAATCCGGTCAGTGCCAGCAAACATAAATACAGGCCGGCAGCCATTACCAAAGTGCTCTGCAGCACGACATCGCGGGAGATATAGACCTTGATTTCCCAAACGGTAATACGGCGAATGGAGAGCGTCAGCACAGGTACCAGCAAGGCAAAAACAAAGCCCCTGGCTTGCCATAGCTGTAAATCAACCCGGGCAAACAGTGCCGATTCTGCCAGCAGTACAAAATCAAATACAGCGGCAGCACCCAGGGCGATAATCAGAGGTTTATATTGCCATTTCTCGGCATCAGAGGCTTTACGATATAAAGCCTCAAGTAATGCCAGTTGTACGACACAAAATGCCAGAGAGCCGGTATACAGCAAGCTATTGGATGCGTGCAGGAGCAGCGCGAAGCTCAGCCAGATCACGCCTAACAGCAGTGTCAATAAGGTGTGCGGTTTTAACAGAAACTGTGTGATGCCCGACTGAGGCTGCAAAGCGGCCAATAGGAACAAAATCAGTAGCAACTGGCGTAACCATTCCAATACCTTGGACATCGGCTCGGCATAGGGGATAGCCAGGGTCGTGGCGTACCAGAAGGCCCAGAGCAGGCTACTGACGGTAAAGGCTAGCAGCAGTTGCTTAGGAACGTTATTCGTTCTGGTAGTTAAAATCAGCAGTGACAATATGCCATAAGCCAAAGCCGCCAGCGCAAAGCCAATTTGTTCAGGAGTAAAGGCCAACATAGCAGCAACCATTATTCAGTGCGGCTTAGCAGGGCTAATAAATGTTGCACCGGGATCGCATAGGTAATGCCGCTGGGATCACTTAACACTGCCTCACGGGTGCTTTTTACATGCACCTGATTAATCACGCCAATAACCTGCCCGGAATGAGGTAAATAGAGCGGACTGCCGCTATTACCGGGATAGGCTGTCGCATCTAACTGATACACCAGATAGGGGGCGCCTAAGCGGCGGATCGCAGCAGCATGTAAATTAGCTGAGTTATCGGCCGGGATCGCGACAGGCGTTTGCGCGGCAATAATACCCCTATGAGTTGCCGGATGCAGGCCCAGTACCTGAGTGATCGGAAAGCCGGTAAAGGCAATGTCCGTACCCTCAGCCACTAATTCTGGTGTACTGAGTAACGTGAGGGCGGGTAAGCGTTGCTGGATGGTTAGTACGGCTAAATCATAAGCCAATGCAGAGCGTTGCTGCAGTACTTTATGCTGTACAATCTGATTGCCCTGGCCCGACAATACAACGTATTCTTCCTGGCGATTAGTATCCAGCGGACTGGCGATAACATGGTAGTTAGTGACAATCTGATTACCCGGTGGCACCACAAAACCGGTACCAACCAGCCGTGTTCTGGGAGAGCCGGTTGGGTTATGAATGCCAATAGCGACGATTGCCGGCTTAACCTGTTGGATTGTGGTACTTAATGGCTGTTGAGCCTTTAAAGCGCCGGCTTGTAACAAAAATAAAATGATAAAAAATATGCGCATATCAATTGCCTGCCTTAGCGTAATCCATCATCTTGTATTAATCTTAACTTATAGTACTCGAAAAGGTACCTGCTGGTTAAGATTAAATATTTCTACTGGAAAGTATTGTAATTTAGCAGGCAATAGTAAAAAGTGTGATGCCAGTACTTTAGGGTACTTACGACAATATGGGCAGAGGGATTTATGAAACAGCTTAGAGCTTTAGCGGATAAACCTATTATCGGCGGTATGGTAAAAAAGGCCATTTCCACTCTCGCCAGCAATGATGCGAAACATATCTCTGAACACTTCTCGCAATACCTTAAACCTCAGGTTGCCTCAACGGCAGATCTAAAACATGAAGTTTTTAAACTGCGACACAATGTGTACTGTGAAGAATTACATTTCGAAGATTTAAAACCCAATCACGAGGAATTTGATGAGTTTGATAGCCACTCGATTCACTGTTTTATCAGGCATCTTGGTACTAGCCAGATGGCTGGCACGGTGCGATTGATAACTTCAGATCATCCACAACAATTACTTCCAATTGAAAAGTTTTGCTCTCATGCCATTGAGGATTTAAGTTTAAGCCCGGCCAATTTTGCCAGGGAAAATATTTGCGAGTTTTCACGCCTTGCCGTGCCGGCGATGTTCCGGAAGCGGGCAATAGATAAATTTGCCGGCGCCGCGACCGGTGCAATCGATGAAAGTACCTTTTCAGCTAATGAGTTACGTTGCTTTCCCTACATTGCGATTTGCTTGTATATGGCGGCGGCGGCTATGGCTTTTCATACCAACCGGCTGCATGCCTTTGTGATGATGGAGCCGCGATTGGCCCGCAGTTTAAGCTTTGTTGGCATTAACTTTAAGCAGCTTGGTGAACCGGTGGAATATCATGGTAAGCGGGCAGCGTACTACATTAACTCTGATATGTTCCGTAAAAACATTTCATCAGGCTATATCAAACTGATGAAATCGATTGAGAAAGAATTATTTAGTCATCAGCAAGCTGCTGCGCGCGAGAGTCAAAGCAGTGGGATCCTGCTGCCGAATGGCCCGCTGTTTAGCGGAGGCTAGGGTGCAGTTAGCAGAACGTATCACACAGTGCCTTTCTTCGGCCTGTGAGGTGATAACGGGCAGTGATGCACTGCTTGCCTATGAACAAAATTGTGAAGCTCAGGCAACGGCCACGTCTTTAGTCGTCAAGGTGGCGACAGAGCAAGACATCAGGCAACTGTTACAGCTGGCCAGCCAGTTAAGACATACCGATGATGCCTTCGCCATTTTCCCAATCAGTACTGGCAAAAACTGGGGCTATAATTCAGCAACACCCAATAGTCCCGCGGTATTACTCGATTTAAGTGGTTTACGACAAATCAGGGTGATTGATGCGACCCTGGGATTATTTGCAGTGCAACCCGGTGTAACGCAGCAGCTATTACGTGACTTTCTTGACCAACAGCAATTAGCTTTTATGGTGCCGGTAACTGGTGCGGGTCCGGATTGCAGTATTTTGGGTAATGCACTGGAACGTGGCTATGGCATTACCCCCTATACCGACCATTTTGGGGCAGTAACGGCTATGCGTGCCATGCTGGCCGATGGCAGTATCGTGCAGTCAGCGGTGGCCGAGTTAGATCAAAGCCAGGAAGGGCTTATCGATCACACCTATAAGTATGGTGTAGGGCCCTATCTGGATGGCTTATGGACCCAGAGTAATCTGGCTATCGTTACCGAGATCACTGTGCGGCTAAAAGTTAATCCTGCTGCCTTTGATGCATTCTATATCCAATTTCAGGATGACCAGCAGTTTGAACTGGCGCAACAGATTGTGTTTCAGATCCTGCGCGATTTGGAAGGGGTAGTTGGCTCAGTTAATATCATGGATCGCAGGCGGGTTGCCGCCATGATGGCAGTAAATCCAAATGGTGCCGCTGCGCATCAGGTGATGACAGAACAGCAGGTATCTGATATTGCAAAAGCCTATGATATACCGGCCTGGACTATTGCCGGCACCCTTTATGGCCGACCAAAGGTGGTGGCTGCAGCCAAGGCTGAAGTAAAGAGCATTATTGGTGGTAGGGCGAATAAGGTGCTGTTTTCCAGCAGCGCCCTGATAAAAATAGGACGTCTGGCGGTTAAACTACTACCGGCTTTATTAGCCAAACCGGCAAAAATGCTGGCATCGCTGGATGCCGGTATTCAAATTATGCGAGGGGGGCCTAACCAGGTTGCTCTGCCTTTAGCCTACTGGCGTAATCCCAGGGTAGCGCCTGCTGCCAGTGTCAGATTAAATCCTGCTAGAGATCAATGTGGTTTGCTCTGGTACGCTCCTCTGGTACCGATGCGTGCCGAGGCAATGCGGGCTTTTATCCAGCATATCCGCACGCTTTGCCCCAAATACGGCATTGAGCCAATGATTACGTTCACCAGTCTGCGGCATGATACGGTAGACAGCACTATTCCAATCGTATTTAACCGCTTGGATCCGTATGCGGTGGCGCAGGCTAAAGCTTGTTTGGCTGAGTTGGTCGCGGTTGGATTGAAGTATGGTTGGGTACCGTATCGGTTAAATCTGCAGCAGCAGGCAGAGTTGTTACAGGCTGATACCCCATTCTGGCAAGTGGTGCAGCGCTTAAAGCAGGCGCTGGATCCTGAAGTACTAATTTCCCCGGGACGCTATTGCCCTAAACTCTAGTTAAGATACCAATAAAAAACCTCAGCTGCGGCTGAGGTTTTTTATTGAAGATGGTAAAGACTAGTTTCTGCGTCTGCGCAAACCGCCAATACCCACTAAGCCTAAGCCCAGCAGACCAAGACTAGCTGGTGTTGGCACGCTGCCGACCTGGCTGACTCTGATCACGATATTGTCAAATTCACCGGCAACACCGCTGGTACGGATCGCCAGCGAAGTGAAGGACTCATTTGGCGCAAAATTGATATTCACATAAGCATTTGATTGCGGCGATTGTTGATTACCTGATGAACCACCCAGCTGCGCTAATAAATTGTTGCCGGTTAACATTGAGGTAAAAGGGTTACTATCGCCCTGAGCAGCGAAAGGGCTAAAATTCTGGATACCATTAATGCTGGTATCGTAGAACATAAAATCATTGTAGTTATCTACTGAGCCCCAGTAGAAGCCCAGATAGTCAATGCGCCACGTGCCACCGTAGGTTGCACTAAAACCTGCCAGCAAATTGCTGTAGTCGATTGCAACCCAGGCTGGTAAAGCGCCGCCCGGAGCGGGAGTGAAGCCAAAGCAGGTATTATCGTTAGCCGGCGCTGCTGCAACACCTGAAACTGAACCTTTGGTAATGGCGAAGGCATTGTTACCGCTTGACGTTACGCTGATACCCCCAGCTGTACTATTCAATGCACAGCCATTGGCGTTACCGGCTGCAGTATTAAAGGCTGTACTACCCGCACCGCCAAATACAGTCATTGCCGTAGCGCTATCAAAGGTTTCGATAAAAAGACCGAAATTAGGATTATTTGGGTCCAGGACATTGGAATTTACCAGGTTGCCGATATTAGGCACCAGGCTGCTAACCAAGCCAGAGTTGTCAGATGCTGTTACACCGCCGAAGGTAATCACGGCAGCCTGGGCTGAGCTACAGAATAATGCTGACAATGCCAGCTGGGGAAGAAATTTGATGACTGCTTTCATGATTTTTCACACCTGTTTCAACTAACCTAAAAGTATTAAGCATAAAGTAGGCCAATAAAGTCGGTTGTTTTTTATTATTTATATTCAATGATTTATATTTTGGTAGTGTTGTGCTTTACAGGGGGTGTAAAGAAAGCTGACGATCGTGAAGAGTTTATAATGGTCGGTGATTTTGATTGGCGTTAAAACCAAAGCAACAAAAAAGCCCAGCAAGCTGGGCTTAATTTGGGACTCTGGTGTCAATTAGGCTTTTTTACGACGCGCCAGTAATAGTAAGCCACCCAGAATTAACAGTAAGCCAGCAGGTGCAGGAACGCTTGCTGGACGGATATAGCTGTAGATCCAGTCTTGTAATGCACTTACCCGGGTAGAGGCAAACAGGTCGCCGTAGTCTGAGCGAATATTGTTACCGTTGATGTTTGAACCCAGTGAGTGTACACCAGCTAACAGCCATTCTCCGTTTTCGAAAATGAAGGCACCACCACCTGAGTCACCACCTGCGATAGCATATTCAAAAGGTAAAGCTGCATTTTCAGAGGTAAAGCCGTAACCAAAGTAGTTATACCAGAAATTAACCCAATCGTTATGCACATCGCCCCAAGAGTCAACAGCAGTTGGATCTGGATGATCAAAGTCAGACCACAATAACTGGCCACCAGTACCTTCAGTTGAGTAGGCTCCGTCTACCACATTCTGACCACCACGACGGGTGCCGGCGGCCTGATTAGCACCAGTTAAACCTGTACCTGTTGCGCCATAACCAACATGTGTTGTTATCGCACCCGCTTCGTTAGAACCAGTGTAAAGATTAGCGATAGGCGCATCGATACCATTTTCAAAGTACATTAGGCCAATATCCCACCCAGCTAACAGGTTGCCAGTCCAATTCTCGTGCCACACCCATGAAGTCGCTGTGTAGGCCTGATGATAGTATCCACTGCGGTCCTCGTTAAAGACCGGGCTGTAGAAAGTCATAGTGGTTGCTTCATCAACACAGTGTGCGGCGGTCAGTACCCAGTTTCTGGCAACTACGGTGCCGCTACAAATAAAGCCACCAGCTGGTGTATCGAACAGGATAGCGCCAACACTATCAAATTGAGGTAAAACACCGATAGTGCGATATAAATTATCGTTAACGTCATGACGGATTACACCGGCAGTGGCAAAGTGGCTGGCGAATAAGCAAGCAGCCGTAATTAGAATGGATTTTTTCATGTTAGGTCCCGGATATTATTTTAATATAACTCTGTCGCGAGTTATTTTAATTAAGCAAAGTATGGGCCAATAATTTTTATCAATTTAAACAGTGGTTTGAGGTTATTGCGTTGTTGCAATGTAAATTTTTCTGACATTAATTTACATTGCTATATCTAGGTGCTTTATGGTCAGTTACTTTGCAATGCAGGGTTGCTAAAAAACAAAAAAGGCGGAATATTCCGCCTTTTTAATATCGACGATCGATTACGCTTTCTTAAAGCGACGACCACCGGCCAAGCCTAACAGGCCCAAGCCAAGTAACGCGATTGATGCTGGCTCTGGGATAGATGCAAACTGACCGTTCGCTGAACCTGTACGTAAGCCACTGAACTCAGCAGAAGCTTGTAAGAACAGGTCAGACACACCAGAGTTACGATCCAACGCGGCAACCACATCTGGTAAGCCGCCGGTTACGCTTAACGTAGACTGGACAAAACCGCCCAGGATAGAACCGTCTAACCAGAAGCTGTCAAATTTCAGACTGGCCCACAGGTTACCACTTTGGAATCCGTTAACATTAAGGTAAGAGTTAGACGTCACGGACAGTATGCTGATTGGGCTCTGGTAATAGATATTTAACCAAGAATTCGATGTATCAAAAGTCACAGTATTACCGTTGACGTTTGACACCGCCAGACCACCGAAAGCGAAAGTCAATACACAGCTGGTGCAGTAATTGTATTCACCTGGAAAGCCGATGTTACCGAACAAAGTACGGCTGTCGAAAATCTGGTCAAATAAACCGACACCTGAAAGCAAGCCTAAACCAGGGGTTACAGCATTGCCGTTTGCCAGTTTTGCTACACCGTTAGGATCAACCGTGTAGCTTGATGGATCAGCATACCATTGTTGGAAGTTAAAACTACCACCAATACCGCCGTTACTAATTGGGTCCCAAGTTACGCCACCGGCAGTAACAGGGGCAGCGTCTACGCCGTAGCTGGCTACAGCCAGTGCCGCAGCACCGATAAAGCTCGTTACATATTTCATCTTCTGCTCCTTGATAAATCTTCAAATACGAAGTTTCCGTATCTTATGCTGGAATCATGCCATCTTTTTTTTGTTTTTATATCGTTGTTTTTATTTGTTTTTTTATATTTATGGCAGGAGGAGGATTAATCGGTGTAAAGAATGCTGACAGCCGTAGCTGTCAGCATTAAGTATTATAAAGAGGCGGATAACTGTTGTTGGCGAGCTTTATGTTCGGCAGATTCTGCGTTGACACTGCGCAATACTTCGCGTGCTTTGGCTTTATTGCCGGTTTCGATTAGTGACTCGGCATAATTCAGCTGTACTTCGGGGTGGTTGGGACGCACAGCCAGCGACTTTTCAAACTGGGCGATAGCTTCCTTATGTTGGCCCTGTAGTTTCAGGATCTTGCCGTACGTATCCAGGATATCCGGATGCTGCGGCAGCTTGCTTAAGGCCTTTTCGGCATAGGGCTGGGCTTTCTTGGCTTCGCCACCGGCAGCCAGGATCCAGGCATAATTATTTAAAATCAGCGGGTTTTCCGGGTCGCTTTGGAAAATATCAAAGTAAATTTCTTTCGCTTTTTCAATATCATCCTGCAGTACCAAGCTACCGTAGAAACTATAGACTCTTGGATCCTGCCCGTGTTTAGCAAAATGCTCCTCCAAAAAGCGGATCGCCCGCCGGAAGGACACATCTTTTGCCAGAGCTTCAGCAATGGCAATCGCAGTAACAGGATCAGGGACTGCATTGTAAGATTCCTGCAATGTTGCCAAGCCCGGTGTGATCTGACCATTTAACAGCTGTAAACGACCACGCTGAAATTGCATTTGTGGACTGGCCGTCAGTTCTTTGGGTAACTGCTCGAAAGCGGTTAGCGCATTAGCATAATCACCTGATTCAGCCAGCAGCACAAAACGAATAAAACGCAGGTCGTTATTATTTGGCGTACGGCGTAATAAGTTATCGATAATCTGCAACGCGTCTTTATGTTTGTTACTTAAAGCCAGGGCATTGGCGTAGGCCAGAGCCGCCTGCTGATTCCGTTCATCCTGCTTGTACCAGCGCTCGGTGATCGCCAGAGTTTCCGGCAGTTTACGCTGCACAGCATAGGCGGTTGCCAGGGCGCTCATCACAAAAGGCGTCAACTGCTCAGGTTTGCTAAGCATCGGTTCCAGCAGTTTTACTACCGCATCGTGGTTATTCTCAAACTGATACACATTTACCAGCAAACCTAAAACAGCCGGATTATTAGGGAATTTTTGCTGTGTGCTGCGAATTAGCTCAACCACTTTTGCCGTATCTTGCTGCTGCGCCCGCTGCAAACCATATAAACCTAAAAGTGCCGGTACATACTCAGGTTGATTGGTCACTGCTTTGGTTAGCAGGTTGATGGCTTTAGCAGAGTCTTGTTGCTGCTGGGCAATAGCGGCCTGCAGATAATGTGTAAAAGGACTCTTCGCATCAGCCTGTTCTGCACTGGCTAATAAGGTACTGGCTTCATCCTGCTTACCGGTTAATAGTGCTGCCAGAGCTTTTAGGTTATAACCGGCGTTGGCGGTATCCGGTTGTGTTAGCCATTCATCAGCTAAGGCTGACGCTTTGTCAAACTGTTGCTGCCGGATATAGCTGGCTGCCAGTGTCAGGCGCGCATCGTGCCGCGACGGGTCCAGTAACAAAGCTTGCTCTAAATCGCGGATACCGGCAGTCATCTGCTCCGGGATCCCCAGGCGTAACTGCCCCAGTGTCGACAGATTGGCACTGCTCTGATTCAGACCCGCTTCTTCAATCCGTTTTAAAATATCATTTGCTAAGGTTGTCTCACCGGCCTTTAAGAGCTCAAAGGCGGTAACGGCAGCGAGGTTAACATCCTGCTCAGTCAGTTCAACATTGCCGATAGAACCTGCAGCCTGGGTTAGCTCACCCGCCTGTAACTGCAGCGCAGTAAGCAAGCGCTGAGCCGGCGGATAAACACCCAGCTGGGATTGCACACTGGCCAGATGCGCCAGCGCCTGGGTATTTAATCCCAGTTGATGGTGGATCAGCCCCGCCATAATCCGACTGGCTGTGGTGTTAAAACGACTACCGATAGCTTTATCGATATGCTCCTTGGCTTTGTTGAAGTCTTTATTTTCAAAGGCTACCAGTGCCCGCAAATAGTTGGTTAAACCATGCTCCGGAGCGAAGCGCAGGATCTGATCAAGCTCTGCCTGAGCTTTATCTAAACGCTGTGCTTTTAATTCCAGCTGTGCCACAGTCAAACGGGTGCGTAGGGCAGTCGGTACTTGTTGCAGGTATTGATAAAAACCAGCGAGTGCTGCTTCGTCATCGCCCATTGCCAGCGCCAGTTGCGCTTTGTAGTAGTTAATTTCGAGGATAGCAGGGCTATCCGCAGCAGTTTGCTGCAGGGTCGCGAGGGCTTCGGCTGGCGCATTGTTTTTTATCTGTAGCATCGCCCGGGCAAAAGCCTGAATATCTGGCTGCGTTGACTCAACCAGACTATCGAATAAGGGCATCGCATTGTCAGCTGTGCCCATTTCGATTTCGGTCAGGGCCCGGTATAGGGCTGCGTACTGCTGCCGGCTTTCATTTAAGCGGGCATCATCTTTAAACAAGCCCAATACCTGCTGGTAGTTTTCGGCGCGGAAACTGGCTTGCAGTAAATCCAGTGCGACTTCATTTAAATCCGCACCGTTTTCCAGGGCTCGGGCCAGCTCTTTCTCGGCAGAAAAATAATCACCGCTTTGCATATAGAGGCGCCCCAGCAATAAGCGGTAGTCCGCATTATCTGGTGCTGCAGCAACGGCAGACTTCAGCTCGATAATGGCTTCACCCAGTTTTTGTTGTGCTGCAAAGCTGGTGCCGGCATTAAAATGCTCTTCGGCAGATTTGCCGCCGCAACCGCTAAGCAACAGGCTTAGGGCAATAGCGGCTGACAGGCAGGTCTTTTTCATGTGAACATTCTCCATTGCTCAGGATAGCCTGGCCAACATAAAGCCGGGCCGCAGAGTTTAAGTTTAGAACAAGCGGTGACAGGTATGACGAATTACACAACATCATATTGCCCGACGCATGAAAATCAAGCATCATATTAAATAAAGCGTCAGCAGAATGCTAACCGGGTTAGCCGAGATGTTAGATTGCAAGCTTGGCCCAAGGTTATCTCAGGAGTTAAAGAGTGTCATGGATGGCAGTAAAACCGACATTTCAGTCCGCACTTACCCCCTGAACAATCTGCCGCTGTTGCAGCAACATTGGCAGGCTTTAGAGCAAAAAAGTCAGGCCTCGTTTTTCCTAAGCTGGCACTGGATCGGTTGCTGGCTCAGGGTGTTTAAACCCACCGCTATTGTTGTCGAAGCCAGGCTGCATGACGAGCTGCTAGGGCTGGGTATTCTTTGTCAGCAAACAAGCAGACGCCGGCTATTTCGGAAAGAGCAATTATTGCTGCAACAAACCGGGCAGCCGGCACAGGACCAAATCTGGATTGAATACAACGATTTTCTGCTCAGTGAGCTGGCTCCTGAAGCAACCCGGGCCGCGATGATTGCTTGTATTAGTGCCGAGCTAACCGATTGGGATGAATGGCAGATCAATGGCTTGCCACAGCAACAATGCCCGGCCTGGCTCAACGCCAGTGGTCTTTCTTACCGGCTTGGCTGGGAAGCGCCTTGTTATGCTGTGGATTTAGTGGCGCTCAGAGCCAGCGGCAAAGACTATCTGGATACCCTATCGGGCAACACCCGGTATCAGATCCGCCGTGCGATCAGGGTCAGTGAGCAGCAAGGTAAACTGCAATTGGAACAGCCCAATTCCGTTGAGCAGGCTCTGGGTTGGTGGCAGGCGATCAAACCCTGGCATCTGCAGCGGTTCGGCGCCAATCTCGATGGCAGTGGTTTTGCTAATCCGGATTTTCTGGCCTTTCATCAGACATTGATTACTGATAACTGGCCACAGGGCTCGTTGGAATTGCACTGTTTAAAAGCTGGCGAGCAAGTTCTTGGTTACTTTTATAATTTTATCCATCGGCAGCGTGTTTATTTTTATCTGGCCGGGTTAGCACCTGTTGCAGATAAACAGCAAAAGCCAGGGCTGGTTGGCCACAGTTTGTTAATTGCGCATTATGCGGCCCGTGGTTTTGAGTGTTATGACTTTATGGCCGGAGATGCCCGCTATAAAGCGCAGTTGGGACGTAACACTGGCAAGCTATGCCAATTGATTTTACAACGGGATCGTATCAATCTTAGGCTGGAACAGCTGGCGCGGCGAATAAAAGGCGCGTTAAAGCGCTCCCTGCCTTATCGCAGCCGGGGCGCGGAGCAAGGATAGTCAGGAAAATGTCATGACACAGTTACAGCTTGAAATAGTACAAGCGTCAGACAGTGAAGCTGACGATTTAGTAACAGTGACGGCTAATGCCAGCCCTTATTTTTTAAGTGGCTGGCGCCGCGCGGTGCAAAAAGTTTATGGTCATCAGGCGGGCTGTCTGCTGGCCAGAGAACGTGCGTCAAAGCAAAGTATCGCTTTGTTACCCTACTCGGTATTTAAACGTCCGTTACAAAGGCCGCGCGTGATTTCACAGCCGTTTGCCGATTACAGCGGTGTACTGGCGATAAATAGCGAACTAAACCATTTGCTTGAGGCTAGTTTCCGGGCGCAGTTGGGGCAGAACGCTGTTGAATTGCGGCATTCAGCGCAGGAAATCAGCCCGCAGCCGGAACAACTGGCGAAAGTCAGGATGATAACCCAACTGCTTGCCGGGCAGGATGCCTTACTGGCCAGTTATAAGCCTAAACTACGTAGCCAGATAAAGAAGGCGACTAAAAATGGTCTGACTGCCGAGCTGAGTACCGATAGTAGCGCAATACAGGCGTTTTATCAGATTTATGCCAGGAATATGCGCCGGCTCGGTTCACCAGCGCACCATCCCGACTGGTTTCAGTACCTGCTTGAATATTATCCGTCAGGCAGTTTGCAGGTGGTATTGGTGCGCTTGGCAGAGCAAGTGACGGGTGCCGCCATCGTACTGATTAACGGTAATCAGGCAGTAATTCCATGGGCTTCCACTCTGGCTGAGTATAATCATTTAGCACCAAACATGCTGTTATACTGGACGATACAAAGCTATTTGGCAGATCGGGGGGTTACCACCTTTGATATGGGGCGCTCCACACCGGGGGAAGGCACTTATCGCTTTAAGCAGCAGTGGGGTGCGCAACCCTATGCCCTGGACTGGCAGTTACATCAGCCCGGCGCTGCAGAGGGGAGTGCCTTATTGCAAAGCGATAAGGCTACCAGTGGCACCCGAAAAGTTCTGGAACAGCTCTGGCGGTGTCTGCCGCAGAGCTTAGCGAATCAGCTGGGCGGGCAGTTGCGCGGGTATATTTCATTATGAGTTTGCAACTAGCTAAGCTGCAGCTTACGGAACGGCACCATGTCTAAGTTTGCCATATTTTTTATTCTGCTCTACGCCGGTGGTCTGTTGGCTGTGCTGGCCTATAACGGTGCCGCCGCCTTTTTTCTGTACCAAATCGTTTATATGATGAACCCGGAAGACCGCTGGTGGGGGTCTGAAATTCCGGCGCTACGTTATTCTTTTATTACCTCGATAATGATGTTGCTGGCGCTTGCCTTCAAATATCAGGAGTACAGTAAGCTTAGCCCCTGGCGACAGCAACCGGTTTTCCGCTGGATGCTGGTGTTTTTGTTACTGCATTTTATTGCCTATTTTTATGCACTTGACCCCATTGCCCATGATCGCTTTACCGGCTATTTCTGGCGTCTGGTGGTGGTAATGTTTGTAGCCTATAAACTACTGAATACCGAGAAGTTATTAAATATTGCGATCTGGATGTACCTGCTTGGCGCGACCTATGTCGGCTACTATGGTCACTCTATGGGGCGGGATAACCGTGGCCGCTTATCGGGTATAGGTATGGTCGATACAAGTGGAGACTCAAATCTGGCGGCTGCTGCATTGGTTCCTGCGGTGGTGATCCTGATTTATTATGCCTGGCAGGGTAACTGGAAAACCCGGGCTCTGGTTTTTGTTTGCAGTGCCTTTGTCGTAAACGTGCTGGTGCTGGCCAATAGCCGCGGCGCCTTTTTGGGCGTACTAGCCGGCGCCTCTTTATTTGTTTGTTTTATGCTGTTCTCAAGGGTGCAAAAAGCCCGGCAGCGGTTAACAGCTGCAGCGATAGTTGTCGCCGGTCTGGCGGGGGCCGTATCGCTGACCGATGATACTTTCTGGCAGCGGATGCAAACTTTACAGGCAGATGAACAAGGGCAGCGTGGCGCAGATGGCCGCGGCCGGCTACATTTCTGGTTCGGCACCTTCGATATGGTTAAGGATTATCCGATGGGTATGGGGATCGGCGGCTATTCTGTGGTCAGTGGCGCCTATCTGGATCGCAGTAAAACCAACTACTCGATCGAGCGTCGTGTACCTCACTCCACCTGGTTTCAGGTGCTGGGAGATTTTGGCTGGCTTGGATTATTTGTTTTTGTTGGGATGTTGGTATCGGTATTCCGGATAAGCCATAAAGCCAAGCAATTTGTGATAAAACAGGGGCGGCCGGAAATTTATCACAAGATTGTCGCGCTGGAATGCGGCCTGGTTGGCTTTTTGGCGGCAGCGACCTTTATCGACAGGGCCCGGGCAGAAATTCTGTTTTGGATGATTTTATTTCTGGCCAGTAGTGCCAACGTTTATTACCTGCAACATCTGGCACGCGAAAAGCTAATCCAAGCAGAAAAAGCGTCGGACACAGGGCGGATCAGACCGCCGCGGCGTGGGGCTTTGGTGCCTGAACGACAACAAAGCGCAAAAACCATCAAGGAGTAGCACAATGTGTGGATTAGCTGGTTATCTGCGTTTTGCTGAGAGCGACAGCGCTGCACAGCAACTTGCTCAGCAAATGGGCGAGGCCATATGGCATCGTGGCCCTGATGCAGGCAGCAGCTGGCATGATGAGAAAATTATGCTGGTGCACCGTCGGCTGAGTATTCTGGATTTATCGGAAGCGGGTACGCAGCCGATGCATTCACCCTGTGGCCGCTACGTCATGGTATTTAATGGCGAGATTTATAATTTTCTTGATCTGAAAGCTGAACTTATCGCCGGCGGCGAGCAATTTAGTACCCATACCGACAGTGAGGTATTACTACGTTTATACCTGCTGCAAGGCCCTGCCGCACTAAATGCATTAAATGGTATGTTTGCTCTGGCTATTTGGGATAAAACCGAGCAAAAGTTGTTTTTAGCTCGTGATCGGCTGGGCAAAAAACCGCTCTATATTTACCAGGATGGCGACTACTTTGCTTTTGCGTCAGAGCTAAAAGCTTTATTGCCGTTGCCATTTTTTAAACGTGAGCTCTGCCTGGAGGCAGTACAGGATTTCTTCTTTTATCAATATGTGCCTGATCCTAAGAGTATCTTTAAACAAGCACGTAAACTTAAGCCGGCACATTATCTCGAGTATCAACATGGCAAGGTCTCTGAGCGCTGTTACTGGCAGCTGAGTTTTAACCACAGCAGCACAGCTCCGGTCGATGAGCTGGCTGCACAGTTACGCACGCTGCTGGACGATGCGGTGAAGATCCGGATGATTAGCGATGTGCCACTGGGTGCCTTTTTAAGCGGTGGTGTGGACTCCAGTGCGGTGGTTGCCAGTATGGCAAGGCAAAGTGCGACGCCGGTTACCACCTGTGCTATCGGATTTGCTGATAAGGACTATGACGAGGTGCACTATGCCCGTCAGATCGCAGCTCAATTCGCTACCGATCATCATGAGTTTACGGTAAAAGCCAGTGTGACGGCTAACTTCCTGCGCATCAGCCGTTATTTCGACGAACCCTTTGCCGATCCCTCTTTCGTTCCGACCTATTTTGTTGCTGAGCTGGCGCGAAAAAAGGTCACAGTAGCACTGGCCGGAGATGGGGGTGATGAAAACTTTGCAGGTTACAGCAAATATGTCATTGACCAAACCGAGCAGGCGCTGCGCGAACGCTTGCCCGCTGCTGTTAAACCTCTGGCCGCAGTATTGGCCAAGTTGGCAGCTGCGTTACCGGGTACGGTCGCCCGCAAAGCCAATACCTTGTTACGCAGCCTGGCACTGACGCCGGAGCAAGGCTTTTTTCTGACCAATAGTTTTTTCTGCCCCAGATTGTGGCAGCAATTGTGTTTGCCAGAGTTTCAGCAGGCGTTAGCAGGGTACGACTCTGCCGCTGTGACGACCTCGGCTTATCAGGCGGCTGATAGTGATAACCATCTGTCCAAGGTGCTTTATACCGATATTAAAACCTACCTACCCGGCGATATTCTGGTTAAGGTGGATCGGATGACCATGGCGAACTCGCTGGAAGCGAGGGCGCCTTTACTGGATTATCGGATGGTGGAGTTCGCGGCCCGGGTGCCAGCGGCATTAAAGCTCCATGGCAAAGAGAAAAAGCATTTGCTAAAACTCAGTCAGCAACAACGGCTAAGCAATGATATTCTGTACCGCAAAAAAATGGGATTCTCTGTACCCTTGGCCAACTGGTTGAACAAAGAATTAAAATCTATTGCCGATGGCTTGTTTGCCGCCAAAGACTCAGGGTTAGCTAACTTCTTTAAGTTGTCATTGGTATCGCAATTGTGGCAGCAGCATCAAGCCGGCGATTTTCGTTATACCCAGGAGCTCTGGAGCTTACTGGTATTTGCCGCCTGGTGGCAACACTATATGCAGCCTGAAGCGAGCGGGCAGGCCGTGTGCTTATGAAGCGCGTTTTACATCTTACCTACGATATGGGCATTGGCGGCACCGAGCAGGTCATTAACCAGTTGGTGCGTGGTATGGACGCTGCGCAAGTATGCCATCGTATTTGTGTGATAGAAGGTTCAGTAGGTGCAATAGGTCAGGCCTTACAGCAACAGGGGATTGGTATTGATGTATTGCAACGGCAACCCGGCTTTGACTGGCGGCTAATTAAAGCGATTCGTGCATTAATTAAGCAGCACCAGATAGATATTGTGCATTGTCATCAGTATACGCCTTGGGTATATGGCTGGTTTGCCGCTATAGGTACACAAGCCAAAGTGATCTTCACTGAACATGGTCGTTTTTATCCGGACCGCCACCGGTATAAGGCCTGGCTGATTAACAAACTGATGGCCGCGACCACTTATAAGATTACTGCCATTTCCAAGGCAACAAAGGCCGCTTTAGTACAGTATGAATTTATTCCGGAACATAAAATTGATGTTATCTACAATGGTATTGAGCCATTAGTTAGCACGGAAGAGGGCAGGGCCAAAGCCCGGCAAGAGCTGGACCTCCAGCCCGGGCAGCGGGTGATTGGTACTGTCGCCCGTTTAGATCCAATAAAAAATCAGGCCATGCTGTTAGAGGCTTTTGCTTTAGTAGCACCAACCTTTCCAGAACTGCAGCTGTTGATCGTCGGTGATGGGCCAAAGCGGCAGCATCTTGAGCAACTTACAAAGGATCTTCAACTTACGCAACGTGTTATTTTCGCTGGTTTTAAAAGCCCAGCTACCGATTACATGGCGTTAATGGAGCTGTTTTTATTACCTTCGTTAAGTGAAGGGACCTCTATGACTTTGTTAGAAGCGATGAGTTTGGGCATTCCCTGTACGGTGTCTGATGTTGGTGGAAATGCTGAGGTCGTCGCTCACGGGCAAACCGGTATGGTATTGGCGGAAAATAGCGCAGCCTGTCTGGCTGAAACCTTATCTGAGGTCTGGCAGTCGGCACAACGGCTTATGCAATATGGCGAGAACAGCAAAGTTGCTTTTGCCAATCGTTTTTCGGTTGGGCAGATGACAGAAAGCTTTTTCAATTTTTATTCGGCAGATCAAAGGGACAGGCGACACTATGAGTAACATGGTGATTAAGCTCGGCAGGGCAAAGAGCGAAAAATTAACAGCAAAAGCGGCTGCAGCACTGCAGCCAGTCTCGCCTGGCAGTTTGTTCAGTATTGATACCCGTGTCCCGGTGTTGCGTTCAGGCGACAATCTGTTGTACGTCCTGGGTTCTCCCTTACCGGCGGTGACGACAGTGCCGGAAAACTGGCAGCAAGCGATAGCACAGTTTACTTCTTATGAAGGTGATTTCCTGCTGATTTACTGGGATAACGCTGCCGGTAAGCTGGTTGTTTGTAACGACTTCCTCGGTTTTCAACCTTTGTATTGGGTTAAAGAGGCCGGTGCTATCTGTTTCTCGAACAAAACCAGTGTCTTTCAGGGGGAAGCCGATCTGGCTGGTTGGGGCGCCTTTATTGCGATGGGACATACGCTGGCAAATGACACGCTGACCAGGGATGTAGCCCGGATCCCGCCTGCGAGTCTGCTGGTTATCGATGCCGACACTCTTGAGATTACAGATCGTTGTTACTGGCAATTTCAGCCCCTGAGTCGTACCCCAACGGTAGCCGGGGTGGTTGAGAGCTATGGCGCCGCTATTGATTTAGCGCTGGATAGCTATAGTGGTCAAGCGCAAGGGATCCTGTTAAGTGGCGGCTATGACTCCCGTTTACTGGCTTATATGTTACACGCCCGGCAAATTCCGTTAGCGGCATCAATTATTTCACACCATGATGAAAACCTGGATGCAGATGCCCGCTCTGCAATGGCGATCGCCAGACAATTGGGATTTCCGTTTCAGTTGCACGAGCCGGATAAGGCCTTTTTTTCCAGTACCGATTATTTGCAGTATTTGCAGGTATCAGATTCTGAAGTGCAAAGCCTGTACCTTTTTATTAGTCAGTTACTGCAATTTATCCAACCGGGCGTATATTGGGAGGGGATCCTGCCTGGCTTTACACTGAAATCAGAGTTTGCCAGCCAGTCTGAATTGCAATCGATAACGATTAAACCTTTTTCACACCCGCTGTGGCGTGCGGCAGAGTCTGCTTTTGGTAAAGAGCTCGCCGCCGAGATGTGGCAGGCCTTTTCGCAACGACTTGATACCGAAAGTGCCCGTTATCCGGACTCGGGAGAAGGCGCAGATCTGTTCCGCCTGGCAAACCGGGCCCGAAATCGTATTGCGGTAAACCCCTTTAAGGTGTTTCAGCATCAGGCCCGGATCCTGACACCAGGAATGACGAGGGATTTTGTTCAGACCGTGATGTCGGTGCCTACTGCAGCCAAATGCCACGAGCAGCTGTACAAGGCGATTTTTAAACAGTATTTCCCGGCCGCACTAACTGTGCCGCTGGTGCACGGTACGCAAATTGACCTGGCGAATTCGAGCCGGCCTGCCGATTATCTATTCCGGCTGCGGGTGTTTATCCATAACCAATGCCAGCAGAGACCCCGGCTGGCAAAACTGTTGCTGCAATCAACAAAGCGCAGCGGCTTTCTGCCCTCGGCGTTTTTAAACGCCGCCGAGCTTTTATCTGCAACAGGTTCATTGCCGGAGCTGACTGCTTCTGCGGATACTGATGAAAAAGTGTTGCGTTTGCGTTTTTATTGGCATATCTGGCAGGCACTACGCGATCCCAACGGGATCCGGATAGCAGGCAAATCGCTGTGAACCTGGCAACGCAGGAGTGGCTGTAAATGACCGAAACCTTGACGCGTGGTACACAGGGTGATTTTATCATCAAGGCAAGTGTCCTTAACGGCCATGTTGAATTTATAGGTCTGTCGGAAGGCTTCTATGGCTACAGTCTGGGTGACGACGCTGATGCGGACGGTGTTTTTGTCCGCTGGGCCTTTCAGAACAACAGACTGCAGTTAAGCACGGACCGGCTGGGACTGTATCCAATTTATTATCTGCAGCACGAAAACCAGCTGGTGTTATCGAACTCGGTTGAGCTGATTCGGCAACATCAACCGCTGACTCGGGATACCGAGGCTGTTGCAATATTTTTTCGCTTAGGCTTTTATCTTGGTCAGCGTACGGCCTTTAAGGGGCTATGCCGACCCAATGGTCAACTGCAGGTCAGCGTCTCTGCCGGGGGCGTCGAGCTTAGCATTAGCAGACCGGCGCAGTCTAAAGTGGTCAATAGCGACTTCGAGCAACAGTACTGTGATTTGATGCATCACGCATTACAACCGCTGGTCGGGCAGACCGCGGCGCTATATATGCCACTGACCGGCGGCAAAGATTCCAGACATATTTTTCTCAGTTTGCATCAAGCCGGGCTTAAGCCCGACTGCTGCTATACGGTCAGCGTCTTGGCGCCACATTATAATGATGACCAGCAGGTTGCCCAGCAATTGTGTCAGCGTACTGCTTTGATGCATCAGGCGCTGGCCGCAGAAACCAAGCTCATCAGTAGTGAGCAGCGGAAGAATCTGCTGACCAATTTTGAAACCCGTGATCATAGCTGGGCCACCCCCGTCGCCAGGTATCTGGATACCCGGCCAGCCGGTATTGTTCTCGATGGTTTTGGTGGTGATGTGTTAAGCCAATCTTCTATCGTCACGCCTGAGATGCACAGCGCCTATCAAGCTGAAGACTGGGAGCGTCTGGTCAAGCTTATCGCCCGGCCAAACCAGTATAATAATAGCTGGCTTACGGAGGCTTATCAGGACTTTATTATTGATGAAAGAGTACTGGCCGAGCAGCTGCTTGCTGAGCTAAAAAGCTTCACCGGCACGGTTAATCCAGTTGCCCAATTCTATTTTTGGAACAGAAGCAGAAGAACCATTGCTATTAGTTCCATTCGTTTTATGACCGGGCATAGCCTCGCTTACTTTCCTTTTATGCAACAACAGCTGGTTGACTTTTTATTTAGCTTACCGCCGGCGCTTTATTTTTCAGGCAGTTTTCATTCGCGGGTGTTACAGCGGCTTGCCGGCGACCTGGCGACCGTTCCTTTTGCAGCTAGCGATCAGCCAGGTGACACTCTGAGCTGGTGGCAGTGGAGCCGTTTACTACTGGCGGTAAGTTGGGAGCTGCTAAACAATAGCGTGATTCGGCCCCGGCTGCGCATAAAAGGCGTGCTGCAGGCCTTGGCCTCGATAACAGATAGAAAACAGCTGGTCAGTTTTGTGCATTTTTACAGGAAACTTAGCTACCTCGGTCAGTTGGTTAGGTATGTTGATTAATCCTTATGCGGTAGCGATCTATGAATAAAGTTAAGAGTGCCATCATCAATTCCTCTGTAACGTCGTTTCTGATGCAGGCAATGGCGCTGCTGACTTCAGTGATTGTTGCACGTTTGCTGACCCCCGGTGAAATTGGTACCTATGCTGTCGTTAGCGCTTCGGTCATGATTCTCTCCGAATTTAAAGCGCTTGGGGCCGGAGTTTATCTTGTCCGGGAGGCGGAAATCAGTGTCGCTAAAATACGCTCTGCCCTTGGTGTGACAATTCTGATGTCGTGGGGATTAGCGGCAATTATTATGCTTGCTGCCCAACCCATAGCGATTTTCTACGGTCTGCCTGACGCCCCCTTAATTATGCTTATTTTGTGTTCAACCTTTATTATTTCTCCTTATGTAAGTATTCCATATGCGTTGCTGGTCAGAGAAATGGATTTTGGTATTTTGCGCAATGTTAAGTTAACGTGCGCATTGATTACATTGGTGTCAACGGTAGTATTTATCATATTGGGCTTGAGTTATTATTCTCTGGCATTAGGCTATTCACTCGGTTTTTTCGCAAGATTTATTCTGCTGAATACACTCTATCGAGTAAAGTTGATGGAATATAAACCCTCGTTTTCGCACCTGGCAGAAATCACTAAGCTTGGTGTCAGTACAACGGCAGCAGAGTTTCTTAAAAAAGCCTATAACGTCATGCCTGACATGGTAATAGGACGCCAGGGCACGACTTATGACGTTGGTATTTTTTCTCGGGGCTATGGGTTTGTGCAGTTTATCTCTGACGGTTTGCGAATGGGTGTCGGTATGGTGTCTCTACCTTATGTCGCGTCTGTTAAACGCAGCGGTGGCGATTTATCTGAAGCATACATCAAGGGCAGTTACTTATTTAATGCCTTGGCGCTACCCGTGTTAGCCGTAGCGTCAGTAAGCAGTTTGCCGGTAATTCGTTTTCTATTTGGTGAACAGTGGGATGCGGCTGCGCCAATTGCCAGTATCCTGATGTTATGGTCAGCATTGCGGATCATACACTTTCAATTTCAGAGTTTTATGATTGCAATGGGTTTACCGAATATCGTCGTTATTCGTGAGGCACTTAACGTCATTGCGGCAATGATAGTTTGTTTTATACTCTACCCAGCAGGTTTGGTTGCTATTGCCTGGGGTTTTGTTGTTATAGCCTTGATAGAGTTTTTGCTACTAATTGTCGTGATGAAGAAACTGGTAAGTTTGAGCATCCGTCAGTTTGGAACAGCGACACTGAAGAACCTGCTGATGACTGTACTGTGTTTGTTACCGGTACTGCTGTTTAATTATTACTATGATTTTACTTTGGGTAATGCGTTCGTGATTGTATTGTCAATTGCTGCTTTTATGCCATTTTGGTGGCTGATGTGGCTTTGGTTAACGAAACACGGCTTATTTAAAGAGATATTTAGCAGCAGAGCAAGCAGCTAGAGCTGGTAGTTTGAAGTATAACATTTAGTGAATAATGGATAAAAATATGCGAAGAATTGCGATAGTCACCGGCGGAACCCGTGGCATAGGGCGGGCGATAGCGGAAGCTCTGCATGCTGAAGGCTATAAGGTTGCAGCGGTGTATGCCAGTAACCAGGCTGCCGCCGAAGCCTTTCAGCAGCAAACCGGTATCCCTGTTTATCAGTGGGATGTCAGCGATTTTGCTGCCTGCCAGCAAGGTATTGCCAGGGTGGAAGCTGAGCTTGGTCCTGTTGACGTGCTGGTTAATAACGCCGGGATCACCCGCGATGTGATGCTACATAAAATGACGCTGGAGCAGTGGCAAGCGGTGATCAATACCAATTTAAGTTCGCTGTTTAATATGTGCCGCCCCGTTATCGAGGGGATGCGTGAGCGCGGTTTTGGCCGGATCATTAATATCTCATCGGTGAATGGTCAGAAAGGACAAGCCGGGCAAACAAATTACAGTGCAGCTAAAGCGGGAGAGCTGGGGTTTACCAAGGCGCTGGCAATGGAGAATGCCCGCAAGGGGATCACCGTTAATGCGATATGTCCGGGTTATATTGAGACGGATATGGTTAAGGCGATGCCGGCGGAAATCGTGAATGAGCGGATCTTACCGCAAATCCTAAGTGGCCGCCTGGGGCAGCCCGAAGAGATCGCACGCTGCGCACTTTTTCTTGCCTCTGAGCAAGCCGGGTACATCACTGGAGCGACCTTGTCAGTCAATGGTGGCCAATATATGGTTTAAGTAGGTATAACCAGACGCATACAGAGCGGCTCAGGCCGCTTTTTTAGTATTTCATTTCTGTAATCAAACCGTAACCTAACGACAGTAAGCTCAGCTCAAACTGGGTTTGGTCGCTGCAATATGCTGCCGTGGGGAACAGCACGCTTTAGCCCAGATCCAGACATTAACGCGGAGTGAAACAATGTCGATATCTGCAGCTATGCAGCTGGGTGCCCTGCGAGACTTTTTAATTCGTTTACGTTGTCATGACGGTCCGGTGCTGTTGGCAGGAGATAGCGCGGGCTTTATTGGCTACCGGCTTGGTAGCGGCGATGACGGTGCTTTTGTCGAGTGGGCACTAAAAGACGGTAGTTTCACGCTAAGTACCGACCGCCTTGGTCTCTTCCCGTTATATTATCTGCAAGATGGTGCTGAACTGCTGATTAGTAATTCGGTGTCACTGCTGCAGCAACATTGCAAATTAAGCCTGGATCAGCAGGCGATCGCACTCTTCTTACGGCTGGGTTTTTATCTGGGTAGCGACACGGCCTTTAAGGGCGTGTTAAGGCCGCAGGGGCAACTCAAATTACTGGTTAATGCGGCAGAGCAGCGGCTTACGGTAACCAAGCCGAGCTTTGAACCCTCTCTTCATCAGCATACACCGGCGCGGTACCAGGAACTCTTTAGCCAGGCGTTGGCACAGCTTAAATCGGTATCACTGCCACTTTATGTCCCGGTGACAGGAGGCAAAGACTCGCGGCATATTCTGTTGACTACCCGGCAGTTAGAGCTGGAGCTGGCCAGCTGTTATACCGTCAGAGTTCTGTCGCCGCATAGCAATCAGGATGTCAGTATTGCCCGTGCCCTCTGTCAGCAGCTGGGGATACCACATCAGACACTGGATTCAGAGCAGCAGTTGGTGCAGGCCGAGCGGGACAAAAATACCCGGACAAATTTTGAAACCTATGATCATTTCTGGATCAATCCGGCCGGGCAGTATCTGGCCAGTCAGGTGCCAGGCCTGGTGTTAGACGGCTTTGGTGGTGATGTACTGGGGCAGTCTAAAATTGTGACGGCACAGATGTATCAATTGTATCAGGCACGTAACTGGTCAGCATTATTGCAACAAATCGCGCCCGCTAATGCTTACTATCAGGCATATTTTGCAGCCAAACCCGAGTGGTTGTCGAACGAACGCCAGTTACTGCAGCGGCTACAGCATGAAATGGAAAAATACGCCGCTGATGTCAATCCGGTGAAAAGCTTTTATTTCTGGAACCGCAGCCGCCGCGCTATCGCAATTAGCAGTTTCCGCTTTCTGAACGGCCACAGCCTGCCTTTTTTACCCTTTATGCAATCACAAGTGTTTGAGTTTCTGATGACCTTACCAAATGACTTGTACTATTCCGGGCAATTCCACAGTCAATGTATCGCCCAGGCTTTTCCAGAGTTTACTGCAGTGCCTTTTGCGACTGGTGAAGAGAGTGGGGATATTCTGAATCTGCCGACTAAGTTCAATAATTATCAGCGCTTGCTGGGCGAGATCCTGCAGGCGGATTTTATTACAGTATCGATGCGTCCGCGGGCGCTGCTCTCTTGTTTACGTTCGCATCTTAGCAAAGATCGGGCTATCGATTTTTTCTATTTTTTCCGGCCAATGATCTACCTGAATCAGCTGCAGCAAATGACTAGTCACCCCAAGCCGCAACGGTTACGCCGCCATTCAACGTCGGGCGCAGTTGCAAAGCCACCGCTGAGTGCTGAGGCTTAGCTCAAGGCAAGTTGGCCGCTTTTTGCGCTAACTCCGCTTCAGGGGTATAAACGGTAATACCATGCTCAGCCAGCCACTGCAGATGTGTCAGAAAGCCTGCCGCTGGGAGCAACCAGCTTTGGCTGTCTCCAACCTGAGCCTGCTGCAAGAGACCGGCTTGCTGCAGACTCTGCCTGAAAAACTCCCGTAAATCTGCTCTGGAAGGATGATCGATCCGCTGCTGTGTTAGTTCAGGCTTGTAGGATTTAACCGGCACCTGCCAGATTTGGTTATCCTGATCGATACAGGGTAAACGGTACTCCTGATGCCAGACATTGAGCGGAAAGGTGTCGCCAAGCTGATCTTCAAGCAGGTGGTAAAAGGTAACAGGGCCCATACTAATGCCAAGGCCTAATACCTTGGCTTGTGGCAAGGTGGTAAAACGTTGCCAGGGAGAGCCTTCCCCGAAGACCGAAGGAGCTTGATGATGGCCATTGGTCAGATAGTCTGCCAGATCTCCCCAAACCGCCACCGAATGAGTTGGATGCAGGCTGCGTTTTACGCCCGGCAGTTGCAGAAAAGTCTCCGGCAACCGTCCCATATGAGTGCCATGGATCCTGGGATCGAACTGATAGTCTGTCAGTTGACAGGTGGCTTCAATGGTGCCCCCTGGCAGGTAGTAGGCCGGTAGCAGGATATTGCCTTGTTCACCCACCAGCTGCTGCAGTACCTTAATCACAGTAGCCGGGCCGCCAACCACATAACCCAGACTTTTCAGTGATGAGTGTAAAAACAGGGTATCGCCTTGTTGCACGCCCAGTTGCTGTAAGTCATGTTGAAGTTGTTCAGCACTGATATGGTTGGCCTGCTGCTTAAGCTTTTCAGCAGCCCTGTTGCGTTGCAGTCGTTGCAAAATACGTTTTAGCTGCTGTTTTAGCGAATTTAACATCGTGCTTCCTTGTATCGTTAATAGGTTTAGCTGTTGCAGTTCAGGCTATAGCATGCCAGATGGTGCTGGCTACAGTTTAGTGTGGTAAAGAGTAACTGCTTGGCCGGCACAGTACCGGCAGGCAAGTACAGCATGCCATAGCGGCTGACTGTTGGCATCTGACTGTCCCGGTAGTCCAGAGCCAGTAGTTGTTGCCAGCGGCCATCAGGGCTGCGATACCAAAGCGCAGCCTGCTCTGGAGTGTCCTGTAACCTGCCGGGTTCATAGGTGGTAGCCAGAAAGGCGCCGCCATCTGCACACTGAACTGCCGCATAGGCCGGGTTACCGATAGTTGCTACCTGTACTCTTTGCTGGCTGGCAAACTCGTAGCGATAGATATGATTGATCGCACTAGCCGGGGCATCTTTACCGGCATCCATCCCCCATTCAATCGCATCGGGAAAGAACAGCAGGCTGATAGCGCGCCAGCTCTGATCACCGCCGGCAAATTTATGCACGCTTTGAAATTCGTCGTCGGTGTAGTAAAGGGCAGATTCATGGTCCGCATCACCAGTCGTGATCCAAAGCCGGTTGCGGTAAGGATCATAGCTTATGGCATGGATATGTTTTATGTCTGAGCGTGGAAAAGCCCAGCACACCGTCGCGACATTTTGCTGGCTATCAATTCGAAGCACCCGGATATCGGACTGATGGTTATTCAGATATTCACCAAAGTACACCATATCTGAGCCAGGATGCAGCGCCATGCCACCGCGTAAAGGGCAGGCAAAGCTAGTCAGGCCGTGCAGTTGGCAGACACGGGTATCTCCTGACTGTGCGGAATGAACATAAATCTGATCATAAACTATAACTATATCTTGTCTACCCGTCGCAAGCAGATGTTCAATACCTAACTGTGGTTTTAGCCATTGTCTCAAACGGCTTCGTGCCAGACGATATTTTAAGCTTGCCAGTAAGCCATTATTTTTGGCTGGTAAGGTGAAACATTGCTGGAGCCGCTTACTCTGGTTCTGCAGCAGAAAAACACTATGATCACGGCTACACAGATAACCCTGGGGCGTGACACAGTGCACAATTAAATTTTTGTAAAGCAATTCCATTTTTTCAAGGCTCCGTAACAGTGTTGATATCGCCGTGTATCTACCTTAAAGATTGAACGAAGGTCGTCGGTAATGCATAATCAACACGTAAAAATTGTAAACCACGGTTAACTAAGCGTACATCCATTACTCTTTATAATGACGGTAAGGCTGTTCCTTTACTCAACACTGTTGACTCGTTGTCAGAGGTGCAGGGTATCTTGATCATAGAGCAAAAGGACTTGGTATTGAAGCAGGCGAAAGTATTAAAACTCAGTCAATATAAGGATGTGTATCAGATCCCCGGAGAGAACGGTAAGCCTTTTATTTTAAAGCGCTTTAAAGGCTGGGCGAAAATCCATTGTTATAACAATGCGAGCTACACGCTGCATGCTCTTACGTTATTATCCGGGACTCTTAGCTCGGCAACAGTTCCGACCTGGGCCGAACTGGGTGAAGATGATGTGTCCGTCAAAATGGAGTTTCTACCGGGCCTTGCTACCGGTCGTCCTGTTTTCCCGGCGGATTATCAGTTTTATCACCGGTTTTTTAGCGAGCTGTATCAGTTACCGTCAATTCCGGAGTGGGTTAAAAATATCCGTTCATCACAGGTTATACCAGCGCAGATCTTAAGTCGCATTCCTGACACGCAGCCGATGGCTTTGGGTTTTAAAGGCGATGCCTGGCAGAACCTGCTGTTGCAGGAACAACATTTGGTCCTGGCTGATGTCGAAGACCTTTGCCTGGAGCCGCTTGGATTGAGCGAGTTTGTGGCTATTTTAGATATGACGACAGCCGCTACCAGCGGTAATTTCAGGGCCTTGAGTGGATTATTTGCGCTGCAGCAGATAAAGCCTGCTTTCGCTAATCAACTGACCATTGCCCAAGCGACGCTGGTGATTGAAATGGCGCGGCAGATCTGGGAAACCAGACTCGTACACTGCGGTAGTATAAGAAAATGGTGTAAAGTGAAAATTGCTGATTGGCTAGTCGTCAAATTGCTTGCAAAGTTGCGCTCCGGAGCCTTGCAATGATACTCGCCTATCCTTTTTTACAATTCTTCCGTCAGCTACACCAGCGGCTTTCCGGGAACCGCCTGACTATTCTGACATACCATCGTGTGGCACCTGAAGGGCAGGTTACGTTTCAGCCAGCTCTGACCACCGAGCAGTTTGAGCAGCAGCTAATCTGGATCAAGCGTTATTTTACGGTGCTCACGCTGGCTCAGGCCGGGAAACTGGCAGCGCAGGGGACTTTGCCGGCCAATGCTGCGGTGATTACTATTGATGACGGTTACAGTGATTGCTACGAGCATATCTATCCTTTACTGCTAAAACATAGCCTGACAGCGAGTTTTTTTATTACTACTGCTGGTTTAGCGGAAGGGCAGCTGTGGGAAGAAAGTATTGCTCAGGCGGTGATTGATGCTCCATTAGTCCGCACTGAGTTGGTGTTCCGCAACCAGAGTTATCCGCTGCAAACCTATCAGCAGCGCTTGTATTGCAGTCAGCAGGTTATTGAAACTCTGAAATATTTGCCACTTGCTGAGCGACAAACCGAGCTTAAGCAGTTATGGCAGTTAGCCGGTGCCCCCTCAGCTGCCCAGCAGTTTCTGACCCAGGCTCAGATCCGTGAAATGGCTTTACAGGGTATGGAGTTTGGTGCGCATACAGTAAACCATCCGATCCTGGCGTTGGAGCAGGACGATGTTGCCTTAGCTGAAATCGTGCAGAGTAAGCAGCAACTGGAAGCTATCGTGCAGCAGCAGGTGGTTAGCTTCGCTTATCCTAATGGCCAGTATGGCCGTGATTTTTCAGAGCGTCATCAGGCAATGGTGGCGGCAGCGGGCTTTCATTATGCGGTATCAACAAATGCCGGCAGCAACAGTGACCTTAAACAGCAGGCGCATCGTTTGTGCCGGATCTCGCCGTGGCCAACGTCGGAAGGCCGGTTTCTCTATAGTTTATTAAATGGCAGTGGAAAGCATTATGATGCCAGCTGAAACACGCAAAACTTTGCTGATGGTGGCGCTGGATTATCCTCCTTGTCAGAGCGCCGGCGTGCAGCGCACCTATAAGTTTGCCCAGTACCTGCAGAGCTATGGTTGGGATGTGGTGGTATTAACGGTTAAAGAGCAGGTTTACGAACGCTGTGATCATTCTGCCGGCACGCCTGAGGTATTGCATGTTGAACGTTGCGCCGCTATTGATGCCGCCCGTGATCTGGCCTGGCGCGGCAAGTACCTCGGGTTTAGTTGTGTGCCCGACCGCTGGTGGAGCTGGGCATTAACTGCGATCCCAGCCGGTAAAAAACTGATTGCCCGTTTTAAACCCGATGTTATTTGGAGCACCTACCCGGTATCGACCGCACATTTTATTGCGTACCGGTTACAGCAAAGCAGTGGTTTACCCTGGATAGCTGATTATCGGGATCCGCTGCAGTGTCGTTATGACCCCAGTGCCCGGCGCTACAGCGGCCTGGCGAAATGGATTGAAAAACAAACGATTAAACACTGTAGCCTGGCGGTATTTACCACAGACAATGCTGCCAAGTTATATCAACGCTTATATCCACAACAGCTACTGCGCAAGTTCCGGGTGATTGAAAACGGTTTTGATGAGGAGAATTTCCGGCAGTTAGCAGCGGGTGAACCGGTTAGCGCTGAGCGGTTCCGGTTATTACATAGTGGTGCCTTGTATGGCGATGGCCGGGATCCAACACCTATTTTCAGAGCATTATCGCTGTTAAAACAGCAAGGTAAGATAAATGCTCAAAACTTTGTGCTGAGTTTTCGTGGTTGTCAGGCACAGCCGGGGATTATGGCTCTGCTGTCAGAGCTGGCGATTACCGAGCTGGTTGAGTTTTTACCAGGCGTGAGTTATCTCGATTCGTTAACAGAAATGCTCAGTGCGGATGCGCTATTGTTGTTACAGGGGCCTTTGTTTAACAATCAGATCCCGAGTAAGTTATACGACTATATCCGTGCTGGCCGCCCGATCCTGGCGATGACGCCCGCACAAAGCGCCACGGCCCGGGCGCTGGCTGCTTATCCGCAGCAATACTGTGCCATGATAGCGGATGAGCTTGCTGCTGCGCTGGCGAGCTTGCTGGATGAAAGAACTCCGGCTGCGCTGGTCACTCCGGCTCAGGCTGCGGAGTATTCGCGCTATTCCCGCACGGCAGAGTTAGCTGCCTTACTTGCTGAGGTCTGCGCTGCAAGTACCTCTGTCACCCTGTCTGAAAGCGGACAGGGTGTGGCCTAGCAAGGAGACAATGGTGTTGAAACGTCTTGGGTACTGGTTGCTGTTACCGCTGTTGCTGGTGGCGTTACTGTTTTACAGCCTAACCATTAAGGGCAGTGTACAACCCCGGAAGATCAGTAGTCAGGATGTGCGGGAATCTCACCAGTTATTGAAAAGTAGCTGGCAACGCCTGGTGGCAGATGATCAAACCCAGGTGTTGGCGTTAGACGAAAAACATCTGGATGCACTGCTTAACGTTGCCACGCAAAGCCTGCGTCCTATTACCTTTCACGGTAGTTTGACTGACTTTGGCTTAGTGATCCATGGCGCCCGTAGTTTGCCGGCACCTTTCTCCGGACGGATCTTCTATTTTTCCTGCGTGCTGGCGGAGCAGCCCGCCGGTTTTGCGATTGAGTCCTGCAAACTGGGTAAATTGCCGTTATCGGGGCGCTTAATGATGCAGCTAATGCGGTTCTCCTTGTGGGCCTTTATCCAGGCACCGGAGGACAAACTGATCTATGAACTGTTTCAAAGCGGCCGAGTACAGCAGCAGACGCTCAGTTTCCATAAACAACAGGCGATGCGTATCCGTCCCGAACTCGCCGCTGTGGTGTCGGGCGGGATTAATCTGGGAGTGGGTACGTTACAGGGTAGGGGCGCACCTTTGCCGCTGGAGCCCTATTTTGAAGTATTAACTGAGCTGGCAAAAGCGCATCCCGAGCAACGTCAATTGGCGTTTTATCTGCAACAGATGCTGCGTGAAGCCATGCACAGAGGCGGAGATAGTTTTGAGCGCGAAGCATCAACCGCGCTGTGGGCCCTTGCCATTAGTGCCGCAGATCGACGTTTTCTGCGTTTTACTAACGGTACGGTTAGTGCGGAGCAGATCCCGGAATTACCGCCATTGCTGCTGAGTGGGCGTCGCGATCTGGCATTGCACTTTCTCTACTCCGCTGTGATTAAAATGGTTGGTAATCAGCAATTGGCCATACAAATTGGCGCCTTAAAAGAGTTATCGGATGCCGGCTCGGGGGGGAGCGGTTTTAGCTTTGTGGATATGGCCGCCAACAAAGCTGGCATTTGGATGGTGCAGCAGCTTGGTAATATTGACCGGAATCAGGTTTTTACACTGGATACGGATGACTTTGAGGCCGCGTTTATGCCGATCTGGCATGACTTGCCAGAGGGGCTATCCGAGCGGCAGTTAAATCAAGCGCTTGGCGGGCCTGACGGCCCCGGGGCCCAGGCCTTATTAACCCGCATTGAAGAACGGTTAGCCGCGTTATCTTTGTATCGTGCTGATGCTAAGCCGGTTGCACGGTTCACAAACAGCGACATTGAAAGGTTACCGCCGCCAAAGCTGACACTGATCGCAGATTTGCATTTACACAGCCGTTTCTCAGACGGTTCCCGCGATATAGATTGGCTGGCACAGCAAGGTCGGCAGTTTGGTTGTGATGTGATCGCTCTTACCGATCATACCGATTTAAGTAACAAGCGATTTAATGAGCAGGCATATCTGGATGCCATTCGCAGTGCGCGGCAAAAATACGCCCCGCTTAGGGTGCTAAGCGGCCTGGAATGGAATATTCCGCCGTTGGGGGGGCGGGAACACGTATCGGTATTGTTGCCACAGCTGACGGAAAACGCTGAATTGCTGAAGATCTTCCGCCAGCGATACGATAATGAGCGTAATCTCAGTGGTGAAGATGCATTGCAGGCTATGGCTTGGTTAGAGCAGAATTTCCCCGGTGTGTTGTTGTTCTATAATCATCCGAGCCGCAAGGACTTCTCGGCCAAAGAAAATCTTTGGGATGTCAAACTCTGGCGGCAACAGCAACAGCTGTTGGTCGGTTTTGAAGGCGGGCCAGGGCACCAAAGAGCCGGCGCCTCCTATAATTGGTTGTATCGTACGGTACACGGCTGGGATCCCGCAGTTGCAGTTGTCGGAGGACAATGGGATCGTCTGCTGCAACAGGGCGAACGTTTTTGGGGCGCCAGTTCGAATTCAGATTACCATACAGAAAAACTCGACTACCGGCCATGTCAGTTCTCTCGTACCCACTTACTTGTTAGCGATAATTCAGAGCAGAGTATTTTTCAGGCACTGCGCCAAGGCCGCTTTTATGGCTCTCAGGGCAACTTTATCCGTGAACTGGATTTCAGACTGCAACTACCTGATGCGCAGACGCTATATAGCGGCGATGACGCCAGCGTCGCAGCGCGGCAAGTTTATCAGGTTAAAATTGACCTGAGTTTGCATGAGCGCGACTTTTCCGGTCATCCGGCCTGGCTGGATAAGTTAGAGCTGATCCTGATCACGCCGGATGCGATCAGAACCGTACCGCTCTATCCAGAGCGCAGTGGTCAGCAGTATCAGGTAAGCTGGCAGGGGCAGTTGGACGGTGACTTCGTTGTTGTGCGCGCCCGCGGTGCCATGCAAACTGCCGAAGGTCAGTGGCATTATTTTTATACTAATCCGATCAGGCTGCTGCGCAGCCGTTAGCCGGATGACTTTGGAATTTCAGAACATGGATATTATGATCGTTGCACACCGGGTGCCTTATCCGGCAGATAAGGGGGAAAAAATCCGCACCTTTCATCAGCTTAAGTATCTGGTGGAGCAGGGCTTTCAGCTAACTGTTTTTGCCCCTGTCGAGCGGCCGCAAGAGTTGGAATACGCCAGCCAACTGGCGAAAGAGCTGTCAATTAAGGTTATCACCGCTCCGTTACCCGCTGCCTGGTGGCGCAAACTCAAGGCGCTGTGTTGCAACAGAGCGATGTCAGAAATGCATTTTTATAGTCAGGCGTTGCAACAGCAACTCAGTATCGCTGTGCAGGCGTCGGCACCACGGGCGATCCTGGCTACCAGCTCGGCAATGGCACCTTATATTAGCAAAGCAGTCAGCCAGTTGGGGTCAGCCAAGCGTCCACTGTTGTTGATGGATTTTATGGACCTGGATTCTGACAAATGGCGACAATACAGTGTGACGGCCAGTTGGCCGATGCGTTGGGTATACCGGCGCGAAGCTAAATTGGTGGCACAGCTGGAGCAACAGATTTACCGCAATTTTGATCACAGCTTCTTTATCTCAGCCAATGAGGTTGAACTCTTTGGCCAGCAACTGAGCGATACTACTAAGGTCAGTGTGCTGGCAAATGGCCTGGATACGCAGGCATTTTATCCGGCAGAGCCAAAAGCCGCTGATCAGGTCGCAGCAGCGCCGGTGTTTCTGTTTACCGGCGTGATGGACTATCTACCGAATGAAGATGCCGTGCTCTGGTTTGTAGAGGCCATGTGGCCTTTGATACGGCAGCGTTATCCGCAGGCAAAGTTTTATATTGCCGGTATGCAGCCGAGTAAACGCATTCAGCAACTGGAAAAGCAGCCGGGGGTCATTGTTACCGGCTATGTCGATGCTATCCTGCCGTACTATCAACAAGCTGATATTTTTGTCGGGCCTTTTCGGCTGGCGCGCGGGGTACAGAACAAGATCCTGCAGGCCATGGCGTGTGGTCTGCCCATTGTTACAACGCCATTGGGCGCTGAAGGCATCGCCTGCCGGGCTGAGCAACACCTGTTATTGGCGGCGACTGAATCGGAATTTGTTGCAGCTATTTTCCGCTTGTTGGAAGATCAGGTGCTACGGCTGACATTGCGGCAGCAGGCAATTGCTTTGATCAGCGATCACTATAGCTGGGATGGCGTGTTGCAGCCGTTAAGCACGTTATTAAAAGAACCGGGAGAGGCGCAATGAAAAGCCTGTTAAAACAGCTGCTGTTATGGCTGATGACCCTGCTGCTACTGCCTTTTTTGCTGGTCTATTGGTTATTAAAACCTTTTTGTCACCGTGATGCATTGTTTGCCGGCTTTTCACAGCTATTGTCGTTGGTGCCCGGGCTGACGGGCAGTTATCTGAGGGTAGCGGCATATCGCCTGCTAATGCAGCATTGTGGTCAAGACTGCTATATCGGGTTTGGAGTGCTGTTTTCGCAGCAGGGCACGGAGCTTGGTGATGGGGTTTATCTGGGGCCACAGTGTAATATCGGCTTGTGTCAAATTGGCGCCGATACCTTGTTAGGCAGCGGAGTACATATATTAAGTGGCAAAAACCAGCACCAGTTTGCTGATCCTACTCTGCCTTTTAAAGAGCAGGGCGGGGTGTTTGAAAAAGTCAGCATTGGCGCTAACTGCTGGATAGGTAACGGCGCCATTGTGATGGCATCGATTGGTCAGGGCTGCATTATCGGCGCTGGCGCCGTGGTCACTCAGCCTTTGCCGCCCGGCGTGATTGCCGCGGGTAATCCGGCCAAAGTATTAAGAGCAGTCTATCCGGACGCCGGATAGTACGCCACTTAACTTGTTGCCAGTGCTACAGCTGGTTATAATTCTGTCACTTTGTTATCGCACTGTGATTTAGTCAGGGAAGCGCCAGATGGCAACAGTGAATTTTGTGATCCCCCACCTTGGGCGCGTTGAAATGCTGGATGCAACCATTGCCTCCATTTTAGCGCAAACTGCTGCTGAGCAGATTGCGCAGATTATTGTGGTTACCAAGAATAGTACGCCACTGCTATTGCCAGAGCATCCCAAACTACAGATCCTGTATCGGCCGGAGGCAAAAACGATTTCTGAGCAGCGCAATATCGGTGCTGGCTGCGGCGACAGTGAGTACCTGGCATTTCTTGATGCCGATATTGGTCTGGCGCCGGATTGGCTAGGCACCTGTTTGCTGTTGCTCAACACCCGGCCTGAGTTGGCGGTGGTCAGTGCCTGTCAGGCGTTACCTGCCAATCCGGGTAAGGTTGAAAAGTTGCGCACGGCACTGAGTAATGCCGATCTTGATTGCACAGTGAGTTTTTTGCCCGGTCGTAATTTATTGCTCCGTCGTAGCAGCCATCGGCAGGTCGGCGGTTTCCCTGAACAGCTGCAAACCTGCGAAGATTATTACTACACTGAGCAATTGAGTCATTTAGGTGGCTTATTCTATACCTCGGCAACTTGCTACGTGCATTTGGGCGAGGATCAAAGCTTGCGGCAAACCTTTCAGAAAGAAATCTGGCGTTCCGAATATAACCTTAAATCACTGCAAGGCAGAACAGTCCCACTACGGGAATGGCCAAGTATCTTACTGCCGTTCTGGGTATTGCTGGCTATGTTGATGTTAGGGCTCAGTATCTGGCAACCAGCTTTGTTGTTACCTGCCGCGGTATTGGCCATGTTACCTGCTTTGGCGTATAGCGCCCGCTTATTTATGTTGCCCGGACATGGCTTAAATTTTGGTTTTATCTTTGTATTTTATATGGTGTATTTTTCCGCACGGTCGTTAGGCACGCTGGCCGGGATCCGTTTTTTACTACCCGGTAGAGGTTAATAATGACAATCAGGGTATTACAGTTAATTTGTCCCAGTGGCTACTATGGTGCTGAACGTTGGGTCAACGCCTTGCTTTCAGTGCCCGCAGCTGAAGGTATCGAACAATATCTGGCGATTACCGATGAACCCGGTGCCTGTGATGAGGTATTGAAACGCAGCCCGCTGACGCCGGAGCGACAGTTTAAAGTGCGGATGTCGTCAAAATTTGATTTGCGGGCGATCTGGCGGCTGGTTAAGTTGATCCGGCAGTTAGAGATCAATATTATTCATACCCATGGCTACAAGTCAGACATCCTCGGCTTGCTGGCAGCTAAATGGGCCGGTATCAAGTCGGTCTGCACCCCCCATGGTTTTGAAAACGCGACCGATAAGAAGTTGCGCGCCTATATGTGGGCTGGCGGTAAAGCCTTTCATGGTTTTGATTATGTTTGCCCGTTATCGCCGGATATTGAACGCACGGTAATCGAACACTACAAGGTTAAGCCGGCCAGGGTACGCCTGATTAATAACGGGGTGGACCTGCAGGAAGTGGAGCAATGTCTGGCGCAGGTCAGTGCCAAACCTTCTGCGTCGGATCAGGTCTTTACAATCGGTTATATCGGACAGCTTATTAGCCGGAAAAATCTGCCGGCGACGTTGCAGGCCTTTGCTAAGCTGTATCAGCAGTACCCGCATTGCCGCTTACAGTTGCTCGGGGACGGTGCAGAGCGTCAGGCGTTAGAACAACTTGCTACTGAACTTGGTATAGCCAAGGCCACCGAGTTCCTGGGGTTTCGCGATGATCGGTTGGCGTTTTTGCCGCACTTTGATTGTTTTGTAATGACATCCAGCCTGGAAGGGATCCCGCGTTGTTTAATGGAGGCGATGGCGGCCAGGGTGTGCGTGACGGCCTTTAATATTCCTGGCGTCGATCAGTTAATTACGCACGGTGAAACCGGTTTGCTTGCTGAGTATGGCGATACGGCAGCCTTGTGTCAGCATTGGCTGGATCTGCTGGCCGTGCCTGAGCGCAAGACGCAGCTGGCGGAAGCTGGCCAACACTACGTTTATCAACACTTCTCAGCGCAGGCAATGGAACAGGCTTATAGCAAGCTTTATAAGGAGTTAGTACTCCAGCCTCTGTCTTAACCAACGGAACCCCTGCTGCAGAGGCAGGGCTAATTGCTGACATTCCAGAACACGATGCCGCAGCACCAGCGTAAGCAAGATCAGAGTAACTGCATAAGCACTAAAGTAGCAGCTGATGCGCAGCGCCAGTTCCAGTAACGGCTGCGCCGGTCGCTCTGCTATCAATAGCTCAGTAAGCTGCCAACAACCTAGCGCCAGCAAAAGATAGGGTAGGGTTAGCACTGATAAACGTAACAAGCCAAACTGACAGTGGCGCTGTAACAGCAGCAGCAGTGCCAGCGTCGTCAGGATGGCGATTAGGGCTCTGAGCCAGGCCATTTCAAGCAGTGCCGCAGTTGGGATCAGTACTAACAGTGTTACCACCAGCAGCGTCGAGCAGAGATCAAACCAGAACAGTAATTTGCTGCGTCCGGTAGCTAGCGTTGCGTTACTGAGTAAATCGAACAGACAAAATGTCAGAAAAAAGCAAGCAAAGGGCACCAGTAACCCGCTATAGCTTAGCCACTGCGATCCCAGCAAAGTGCTGACTATTAAATCCGGATAGGCCATGGCGAAGAGGGTGATCGGCAGCAGTAATAACAACAGCAGTAGCAAACTGAGTCGCAAACGGTAGCCTTCCGCGGTTTTATCGCGTGCTATTGCGGCCTGTAACGGTTGGCTACAGGGAATGATCAGAGCAATTGCTGGCAGGATACTCAGTTCTCGCAACAGATTGTAACCGCCCAGGGCTGCGGTATCGAAACGGCGGGAAACCAGGATATTGTCGGCCTGGAAGCGACAAAAACCGATAAAACCCCGTAACATGATCCATTTTGAAAAATGCCATTGTGCGGTCAGCTGCTGTAGCTGCCAGCGCGGCTTAAAGTGACATACCAGATAACTGCCGCCGGAATAAACCAAAGCCGAAACCAGCGCCCCGATGATCACCGGCCAGGCGCTGGGATATAACCACGCCAGGGTAACGGTAACCAAAAACGCCAGTAGCTTTTGGATCAGACTAAGCAGCAATACCGGCCGGTAGTTTAGTTCCCGCGCGAATTGCAGCAGTTGTGGGTTTTGCAGGGCTTTTATCGGGAGTACCAGGCTGGCGACCTGCAACGTTTGCTGCAGTTCTGGCATGCGAAAATAGTCAGCCAGTAGTGGTGATAATAATATCAATAGCAGACAAGCGCCGCTCTTTAGCAGCAAATCGAAGCTCCAGGCGGTATGCAAATCCTCTGCGGTAAGCTCACGTTTTTGCAGGGTGTAATGCTCGTTACCGGCGTCGGCAATATTTTCAAACAACATCAGGCAAATCATCACCATGGCAACCACGCCAAAGTGCTCTGGCAGTAACAGCCGCGCCAGGATCAAGGTGGAAACAAAGCCTAAGCTTTTTTGAAACAGCTGGATCAACGCCAGGATGGCGGAACTTTGTAAGACACCACGGCTAACGCTCATTGGCGATGGTCTGCTGCAAAGTATGGCGCGCCTGTTCCAGTTGCTGCTGCCGGCTTAGCGGTTCCGGTTGCATGCTGGAAACCGCAAAGACTTCAGCTGCCTCAGGCCGTTGCAACCATAAGAATTTCAGTTGTAACAGTTTGAACATCACTCTGCTATTAGTTTGATAGCTACCCAACTGATACCAGAACTGGACTTCCCGGACCTGTCCTTGCGGATTAACCAACTCCAGTACACCGTAACTTTGCAGTAAGGCTCCTTCCCGGCGGGCATGCCGGATGGACCAATGCTCCAGATTGAATAGGGTATTGTGCCAGGTGATCAGGTCGCCTTGCTGCTGACGATTGGCGTAGGTGGCGTAGAAAAACTCTACGCCCTCAGAGCTCTGCCAATGATCCCGGCTTAAGCCATCGTAGAATTGGATGCCCCAGGGCGCTCTGGTATCTGGCGGGGTCATGCTGCTAAACAAGGGTGCTGCTGTCTCCGGCGTGGCTTCCGCAGGCAGGGTTTTACTTAGCAGTCCTGCCAGGCTAAGTGGCAGTACCAGAGCGATAGCAGCAAGCTTAAAAGAGCGGCTGGTTGCTGGCGGTACCTCAGCAGCCTGCGCTGGATTATCGTCACTGAATTTAGCGCCTAACCAGAACGAGCAGAACATAACAATAAAGAATACCAGCCAGCCATAGTAGTAATGATCAGCGCCAAAGCCATAGGCCATTTGAGATTTTTCGCCAATCACTACCAATAAGAAAGCACGGATACCGTTCGCCAGAATTGAAAGTAGCAGTACCAGCGCAATAAAAAGCACTGCCTTATACAGCCGCTGATAATGCAGATAGGCGAATAAACAGGACAGCACTAAACTGCTGAGTAGAAAGTTCAGGCCAGAGCAGGCCACGGCGACCTCAAATACGGCAGAAGCTGTGTGTAAATACAGACCGTCGCGATAGACTGGCATATTGATCAGTTGCAACATGGCGACCACCAGGTCAGCAGTGATTTGTTGCAGAACAGGATTGGCAGCTTCGCCGAACGGCACCAGAAAGATTAAAAAACCGATCGGAAACCAGCAATAGCGCATAAAGCGATGTCCGAGCAGGCTCCAGATCAGCAGTTGCAGGTAGAACACCGCGGCAAACTGGCTGACAAAATTAATGTTGATACTGTAGGCGAGTAACCAGATAAGCAACAAAGGTAGTGCCAGGATCGCAGGTAACACCGTCGGTTCAGGTTGTAGCCTGCTTAACTGCTGACGCTGGCGATACAACAACCATAAACTGATCGGCGCTATCAGATAGCCATGCATATAGGTTTCGGAATGACGCCAGATCAACTCCATACTTTGCAGGGTAGGCCAGAACACCAGTAAATATAGCGCGGTAAGGCTTGTTAACAGCAACGTAAAAGGCAGGATTGGCCTTTGCTGGGTCAGGGGCGTGCTAAGCGGCATTCCATGCTGGGTCATCGCGCAGTCCGAACGTTATTAGAGTTGTTGGTGATAGCGGTCAAAAACCTGCTTTACAGTATTCCATTGATAATCTTGTAACAGGGCGGTTAGCTTGGCTTCCATTTTCCCCAGATTGACATAGTGGCGGAATTTGGACTTTGCGCTGGCATCCCGGACCCGGGGTTGTCCCGGATCAATTTCCCAGGGGTGGAAATAAAACATGTAAGGCGAGCTACTGCTCTTAAGATAGCGATTAATCAGACGTTTACTAAGCCAATAGGGCAGCAACCTGAAATACCCACCACCGGCGACCGGTAACTGTTTGCCTGCCAGATTCAGGATTGGCATCGGGCATTCCCAAATCCCTTCAGGCCGCATATAGGGTTGTTGCGGCCAATCCGGCGTACCGTACAAATCATGTTTTACCGGGTAAGTACTGGAGCTGTAGAGGTAACCGGCAGCTTTGAGCTCTGCGAAAGCCCACTCGTTGGTCTTATCAATAGAGAAACTTGGCGCCCGATAACCGTAGACAGCGGCGCCGGTAATATCTTCGAGTAACTTTTTGGTGTCGGTAACATCAGCAGCGAACTCACTGCGGCTTTGCTGCGTTGCTTTAGTATGGTTGTAACCGTGACTGGCCACTTCATGGCCCGCCTCGTGGATAGCTCTGACTAACTGTGGATAGCGCTCGGCAACCCAACCCAGCAAAAAGAATGTCGCCTGCGCCTGCTGCTCGGCAAACATTTCCAACAAGCGGTAGGTATTTTGTTCAACCCGCACCGGCATCTTAGGCCAGTCACTACTTTTAATATTATTCTCAAAGGCTGCAACGTGAAAATAATCTTCTACGTCTACGGTAAGAGCGCTCATCTGGTGCGCCACGCGGTTAGTCACTGTTAGCGCCCTTTTCCAAAGATTACGATTTCAACAGTTCGAATTAAAATAGTCAGATCCAGCAACAAACTGCGGTGTTTGATGTAATACAGATCAAACTTTAGCTTTTCCAGCGCATCTTCAGCAGTAGAACCATAGGGATACTTTAACTGCGCCCAGCCGGTTAAACCCGGACGTACATTATGGCGCTGTGCGTAGTAAGGGATATCTTTTGCCAGCTGGCTGACAAATTCAGGACGTTCAGGCCTTGGGCCAACAAATCCCATTTCGCCTTTAAGCACATTAAACAGCTGTGGTAACTCGTCAATGCGGTACTTGCGGATCACCCGTCCTACCCGGGTTACCCGGTCATCATTAGTACTAGCCCACTGAGCGCCGTTTTTCTCAGCATCAACCCGCATACTACGGAATTTAATAATTTGAAACGGCTGGCCGTCAAAGCCAACCCGGGTTTGCCGGTATAAGATAGGTGCGCCGGTGCGTCGGCCATCTTCAAGATAAATTAGCAGGGCGGTGATCAACATAATGGGCCAGGCTAATAACAGCGTAAATAACGCCAAGAGAGCATTTAGGCGATAATCCAGATTGGTCTTAAAACGTTGGCTTCGGGCCAGGCCGTTTGAATAAATAACCCAGCTGGGATAGATAAGATTTACCGCGATTTGCCCCGTCTCACTTTCGATAAAATCCAGGATGTCGGTAACGTCTATGCCGCGGGTTTTACATTTAAATAACAGGTCAACCGGCAACATATTGCGACGTTCGTCACAGGCGATTACCAGTTGGTGAATGTTATTGCGCTCGGCGTAATCAAACAAATTTTGTAAATAGTCAACTTCCAGTAATTTATCATCTGGAATGAAACCGGGTTTATCCCCTTCGATTTTGACAAAACCAACCAGATTAAAATAACGGCGATCTACGGTGCGACGCATCCGGCGTTCGATAATGGCTGCCCGCTCACCCGCACCCAGGATTAGCACGTTGCGACGACTGAGTTGTGATAAGTCATGGTATTGAAAAAATGCTCTGAACGCTGAGACTAAAACCACTGACAACAGACAGCTGAACAGCAAGGCGAAAACGCCTGGGCTCAGAGCGCTGAAAAGATTAAAAATGATGACTTCAAGTAGCAAGAAATTAAAACATTGGGTTAACAATACCCGTTTCAGTACACCAGAATGCGACTCGCGAAGTTTCTGGTCGTACAAACCTAATGACAGCGAGCACAGCATGGTTCCGCAGATAAAAATAGCAGTTACCAGCAATTGCCATTCGAGCGCAAGCGGGTTGGCGAGTCCTGATAAATCGGCAAGTTTATAACCAAGGTGGCAGGCGAGAATAATAAGACTAAGCTCACCGAAAATCAAAATCTTATCTGAGACTTTTGAACGGTGACTCCTTGCGTTGAGCATAAAACTTCCTTGGACCTTAACAACCTACAGCCTGTTTGATAAATTCGGCCAGCTTTTTCTGATCTAAACATACTTGACAGTTAGCCTCAGCTGCCTGATGCTTAATTTAGCTGAATTACAGCTTAATTTCTAGTCGGGAATTTAAATAAAATATATAAAAAGTGCAGCCAAACGACTATCTTTTGGTTATATTGTCTGCGCATCAGACAAAAGGATTCGTTTATGACCAATTTCACTCCGCTAAAAACCACTTTATGCCTGGCGGTAGGCGCAGTGCTTACCCTTTCCGGATGTGCTAACAACAACACGCTGCCTCGGGCGACGGTTCAGAGTTCGCTTACTACTACTGTTGACAATTACCAGTATCTGATTGGCCCGGCGGATACATTAAGTATCTTCGTTTGGCGTAACCCGGAACTGTCCGGCACCTTTATCGTGCGTCCGGATGGCATGATTTCAACTTCGTTGGTTGAAGATGTGCCGGTTAGTGGTAAAACACCGACCCAGCTGGCGCGGGATATGGAACAAATTCTGGCGAAATATATCCGGGATCCGGTGGTAACGGTTTCTGTTAACAACTTTGTTGGCCCTTACAGCGAGCAAGTGCGGGTAATTGGCCAGGCAACTAATCCCCAGGCTGTGAATTACCGGCAATATATGACCCTGCTGGATTTGATGATTGCAGTTGGTGGCTTAACAGAGTTTGCTGCGGGTAATAAAGCCAAGCTGGTTCGCACTACAAATGGCTCGCAGCGTACGTACGATATCAGACTGGATGAGTTAATCCGCGACGGTAATATTTCCGCTAATGTCGATATCTTACCTGGCGATATCATCATTATTCCTGAAGCCTGGTTCTAACGCGATCTTGTATTACGCAATTTTCGGATCTTTCAGGGAGGAGTAATGAGAGAGATTCAACAGGCGCTGGAGTTGGTCAGTACCTACTTGCAGGGTATTTGGCTACGGCGCCGTTATTTTATTATCACAGCCTGGTTGGTATGCCCGGCAGGCTGGCTTTATGTTTACAAAATGCCTCCCACCTATGAAGCGAGCGCTCGTCTCTATGTGGAAAGCAGTACTTTTCTCGAGCCGATACTGCGTGGTTTGACGATTAATACCAGTCAGCGCGACGAAATCAATCTGATGGCACGAACCTTACTTAGCCGCACTAACTTGCAAAAAATTGCCCGTCAGGCGGATCTGGATTTACAGACCCGAACCGACAAGGAATTTGAGCTTATCATTGATAAGCTACAGAAAGAGATTAAGGTGTCGGGTACCAGTCGTGAGAATATCTATTCCATATCTTACAGTAATCCGCAGCCGCAAATCGCATTGAAAGTGGTTCAGGAAACGCTGAATACCTTTATGGAAAACCGCATTGGTTCCAGCCGCGCAGATTCGCAAGCGGCGCAGGAGTTTTTAGATCGCGAAATTGCTGATTATGAGCGACGTTTAGCCGAAGCTGAGCATAAGCTTTCGGAGTTTAAGAAGCAGCGGATGAATATTCTGCCAGGCTCAGAATCCAACTACTACAGCCAGCTGGCTGCAGAACAACAACGTTTGGAAGGTGCCCGGCTTGAGTTAGCTGAGTTGGAAACCCGTCTGGCTGCGGCCAGAGGTCAGTTATCGGGTATTAATCCTGCTGACGGAGGTTCTACTAATATTAGTACCCAGTTTGATGAACGAATCAGACTGCTCCAGTCACAATTAGATACTGCCCTGATCCGCTTTACTGATAACCACCCTGACGTGTTGGAAATTCGTCGCCTGCTGGATAGCTTAGTTAAGCAACGAGAAGATGAATTAGCAGCATTGGCAAATGCCGCATCTGGTAGTACAGCGTCAGGATTTGTCGCTACTCAAAACTCACTTTATCATGAGTTGCAACTCAATGTAGCAAGGCTGGAAACCGAAGTTGCCTCAAATAAGGTCCGTGTACAGGCCTTTGCGAATCGAGTGCGTGAGCTGGAAGCGCGGATGAATTTGATTCCAGAAATTGAAGCGGAGTTTAGTGGTTTAAACCGTGATTACAATGTAACCCGTTCTAAGTATGAAGCCTTGCTGGCAAGGCGTGAAGCTTCTGAGCTGGCGCGACGGGCTGATGCATCGGAACAGGATGTACAATTCAGAATTATCGAGCCACCACGGGTACCTTTTGAGCCGTCCGGGCCAAATCGTCGTCTACTGTATTCATTGGTGTTATTGTTGGGGCTTGGTGCAGGTGTTGCTATTGCCTTCCTACGCAGTTTAATTTCACCGGTACTAAGCCGGGCGTCACAGCTGGCGATGATCAGCGATTACCCGGTGTTTGGCGTGATTTCTCATACCAATAAAGCGAAAATTTTACGCCAGGTTAGGTTGCACTTCGTATATTTTACCGCTCTCACCGCGTCTTTGCTGATGTTTTACCTGATACTTGTGAGTAACGATTTAATTTTCGGCCGCTCAGCCGAGTTGTTGATGAGGATGGTGCGGTGAGTATTATTGAAAAAGCTTTGGCACGCCGTGCCGATCAGCAAGGCAACCAGCCCCATTCAAGAACTGAACCTGTTGTAGATGGTACCGATCATACAGATGATGCAGTGACAACAGCGGGTAGTGGCCGGCATCAGGTTGAGCTAGATTTGAAACATCTTGAACAACAAGGTTTTGTGTCACTTAGTACTCAGCGTCGCCTAATCAATGAAGAGTACCGGGTTATTAAGCGTAAGCTGATTAATAATGCCTTTGGCCCGCTGGCAGAGACTTTGCACCACCCGAACCTGATCCTGGTATCCAGCTCCCGGCCGGGTGAGGGCAAGACTTTTTCGTCGATTAACCTGGCGCTAAGCATTGCCTTAGAACAGGATAAGACGGTATTGCTGGTCGATGCAGATGTACTGCGACCTAAGATCGCTAAAACCCTCAATGTACAGCATGAAGTTGGCTTAACGGACTATCTGCTTTCGAGCGAGATCAGCGTATCGGATATTTTGCTAAATACCAATGTTCCGCGCTTAAAGTTAGTGACGGCTGGTACACCGCATCACCTTTCTACCGAGTTACTGGCAAGTGATCGTATGCTGAAGCTGGCCGCTGAGTTTGCCAACCGCTACGCCGATCGCATTGTGATTTTTGATGCGCCGCCTTTGCTGGGGGTTAATGAAACTTCTGTTATGGCCAGTATGTGCGGACAGGGGGTGTTAGTGGTGGAAGAAAATAAGACCCGACTAAATGAGATCGAGCAATCAGTCGCGTTGTTACCCAGTGAGATGGCAGTAGGTTTTCTGATCAATAAAGCGCATCGTAATCAGGGAAAAGGATACGGCTATGGATATTACTATGGCGCCGAATAACGGCCGCAAATTGCGCACCAAGCTGGCTTACTGCGCCAGTTTGGTAACCCTGGCTTGTACTGCTGCAACCCTACCAGCGACCGCCGCTCAAACAAGATTAAGCCCTGAAATCCGGACTGCTTTTTATGGCTATCAGCTTAACTTGCCAGAACAACCGGACAAAGATAAAGGTGCCGCCTGGGAGTTAGAACCCTCTATTAGCTGGACACGGCAGTCAGCGGGGATGCAAACCCGTCTCCGTTGGCAACACAACACCGTACTCTATAAAGACGAGCAACGTGAAGATCGTCACTTTAATGATCTCTCGCTAGCCAATCGCATGACTTTCCTGCGTGACCGTATTAGTTGGGATCTTAATGCCAGCCAAAGTTATCAGCTGCGCAATAGCCGGCTCGGCATTTTCTCTGACAAAATTACCGGCGGCGAAAATTTAAGCCGGGTACAGCGCTATGGTAGTGGTTTAAGTTATCGTAGTTTACCCAGTTCACCTTATCGGGTTGAAGCGGCATTAAATTATGGTACTACCGATAGCCAGAGCCCATTACTTGATGATGGTCTGTTTGAGTATAAAACGGATGCTTACAGCGGTAGCTGGTTATTAGGTACCAGTCAGCGCGCGTTGAATTTCTTCTGGCAGTACAATGGTCAATTGCAGGAAATCGAACGCAGCAGCGGGCCTGATGTATCGATACGTAATCATGGGCTGGTTGTTGGTGTTCCTTTTGCACCCAATTTTTCGGTGATTGGTCGCGCCGGAGCCGAGCGGGTGGATAATGGCAGTGCCGTTGACAATAAATTTGATTACTTCGGGGCGGGCGTTGAATATCGCTTTGGTGCGCGCTCACGTGTCAACGTCACGATGAATCGCAGTGACTCCAGCGTTTTTGGTGTGGAAAAAGATACCGACACCTATATTGCGTCGGAGTTTGTCATAGCGCCAACCCGCCGCACCAGTTTAGAAGGCAATTTTGACCGGCGATATTTCGGCCGTACTACAAGTTTGCAAGGGCGTTATGATTTAAGGTTCTTATCTATGCGTTTACGGATGAGTGATAATATCCGTACTCAGAACCAGTTTGACCGCGAACAGGAAGAGTTGGGGATTTTTGTTTGTCCTGATACGGCGGCAGATTTTAACGACTGTTACCGGCCACCCAGCAATCAGTATGTGCCGGTATTTGGTGAGTCATTACAAGAGTTGTCAATCATTAATGCGGAGTTGCGCGAAGAGCTGGTACAAACCCGTAATATTGGTTTTAGCCTAGGCTACAGCAAGAATCGCCTGAATCTTAATTTGACACTCAGTTCCCGTAAAACTGACTATCTGGAAACAAACGAATTTAACCGCAGTAATAATGTCAGTTTGGACAGCAGTTGGCGTTTAGATCAACTTAACCGGCTGACCGCCGCCATAAATTATTATGATATCGATTATCGTAACGAAGTCCGGCAAGATAAAAACCTCTCATTATCGGTTGGTTATATCCGTACGCTCGGTGAGCGCTCTGACTTACGCTTAACAGCGCGGCGTCTGAACCGGAATTCTACGTTGGAACAGTTTGATAACAGCGAAAACCGGGTTTGGTTAGAATATAAATACCGTTTCTAGTGCAAGGCTAGACGGTTCTTAATCAGAAAACGCCGGAGGCATTTAAACCTCCGGCGTTTTTCTATTCAGATTTAGTACTTTGCTGGCGTTGTAGGATGAGTTCGTCCAGTTCTTTTAATAGCCGGATTTTTTGCTCCAGCGTTTCGGTTAAAAGTTGTTGTACCGGTTGGGACTGGGCCACGGTTTGCTCTGAGACCGTTGGTGGTGGGGGCTCTGCGACCGGCACTACGGGTATGGGGGCCGCCGCTACCTGATGTGCTACTTCGCCACTGATTTCTTCAATGACTTTCGCAGCATGCTCTGCGGTCAGCTCGCTAAGCTGCTCCAGAAAGCCCAGTAGCAGCATGCGGTCCATCAGTAAGTTAATCTTGCGCGGAATACCCCGGCTAAAGCGCTGTACCAGTGGATAGACATCAGGTAGCACCAAAGGTCGTTTCATACCCGCAGCCTGCAGCCGGAATTCGACATACTCTCGGGTTTCCTCTTCCTGTAATGGCGTCAAATTAGAGGAGGCAATGATCCGCTGTCTGAACTGTTCCATGTTCGGAGCCTGAATAATCGCATTCAGTTCATTTTGACCCAGTAAAAAACTTTGTAATAGCGGAGCACCGTTTACCTGGAAATTAGACAGCATTCTCAGCTCTTCAATGGACTCCAGCGGCAGGTTTTGCGCTTCGTCTACCAATAGCAGCGCGCGTCTTTGTTGGGTGTGTAAACGCTTCAAATACAGGTAAATCGCATCCAGGTAACTGGCCTTACTATGTTCAGTCACCACCAGATTAAAGGTGCTGGCGATCATTCGGATCAGATCATCCGGTGCCAGTTTAGAGGTAACGATCTGGCGGGCGACAATCTCATCAGGACTTAACTGAGCTAACAATTGATTAGCGATGGTGGTCTTACCGGTACCGACATCGCCGGTAATCACAATAAAACCTTCGCCCTGTGATAAACCATATTGCAAATAGGCGAGGGCTTTCTTATGTAACTTGCCGGCATAAAAGCAACTGGCACTGGGGGTTAGCTGGAAAGGGCGTTCAGAGAACCCATAATACGACTCGTACATATCACTCCTTTAGTCAACACCAAAGCGTCCTGTTTCGGGATCAATTTAATACCTAATGCTACGCCAAGCCGCGCTATTTAACCACTTTTTTGCAGCAGAGTCTAAATTTTACCCGAACAATCCAGCCCTTATAAAAAATTGTTGACAGGGATCTGCGGTCAACCTAGAATGCGCCCCGTGTTCAGCGATAACGCTTGCGTGTCGATGAATGCAGAAAAGTGTGGGGCTATAGCTCAGCTGGGAGAGCGCTTGCATGGCATGCAAGAGGTCAGCGGTTCGATCCCGCTTAGCTCCACCAAGATTTTATTGCGTCCCCTTCGTCTAGAGGCCTAGGACACCGCCCTTTCACGGCGGTAACAGGGGTTCGAATCCCCTAGGGGACGCCACTTCTTAAGGTGGTATTTTCCTGGACTAACAGTTCCAACCCGATTCGGGGCTATAGCTCAGCTGGGAGAGCGCTTGCATGGCATGCAAGAGGTCAGCGGTTCGATCCCGCTTAGCTCCACCAATTTCCAGTGCGTCCCCTTCGTCTAGAGGCCTAGGACACCGCCCTTTCACGGCGGTAACAGGGGTTCGAATCCCCTAGGGGACGCCATTTTAATTTCTCGCATTAGGACACCGCGCTGTCCAATTTCCACGGCATTAACAGATATTGGAACCCCTAGGGGACGCCATCTATCATATCTTCTACTTTATTTATCTAGCTCATCGTATCGCCGTGAGGGCGGCGTGACACCGCGCCAGCGTTGTTAAAGCGCGCCTGGGTATCGGCGCACTATTCAATTTACTCTGCTAACTGCTGCACTAAAGGTAACATCAGGTCCCGGATCAAAGGCTGTGCCTGAGCGTTCGGGTGGATGCCATCCGGCATCATCAATTCCGGGCGGATCGCGATTTCATCCATAAAAAATGGCCACAGCGGTATTTGATGTGCTGCGGCAAGTTGTGGATAAATATCGGTAAAGCGCGCAACATAGCGTGGTCCATAGTTCGGTGGGATCCGTATTTGCATTAACAGGGGCTGGGCATTATGCTGTTTCACCAGTTCAATCATTTGTTGCAGATTATTTGCGATTAATTGTGGGTCAAAACCACGCAGGCCATCATTGCCGCCAAGCTCAATTAATACCCAGCGTGGCTGATGTTGTTGCAATAATGCCGGTAAGCGGGCCAGGCCACCACCGGTGGTTTCGCCACTGATGCTGGCGTTAACCAGTTGGACCGGACTTTTGGCGGCCAGCAGGGCAGGCCAGCCTTCATGCTCTTGCAAGCCATAAGCTGCACTTAGGCTATCACCCATAATCAGCAGTTTATCGGCGGCAGCAGACCAACTTATTAAACAAAACAATATAACGAAGATAATGCGCATGACGACAACACCTGAAGTTCATATTAAAGCCATTCACCTGGCTAAACGGGTCAACCTGAATGAAGGATCACTGACTATCCTGCATGATATCAGCCTGACAATCAATCGTGGGGAGTCGGTGGCCATAGTAGGGGCGTCCGGCTCCGGTAAATCGACGTTATTAAGCTTACTCGCCGGCTTAGATCTACCCACTAGTGGTGAAGTTCAACTGGCTGGTCATCCACTGCATCAGCTATCAGAAGATCAGCGCGCCGGGGTGCGCGCCAGTCAGGTCGGTTTTGTATTTCAGTCGTTTTTACTATTACCGGCACTAACGGCATTGGAGAACGTCACCTTACCTGCGGAATTAGCCGGCGATCGCCGCGCCCGCTCCCGCGGTCTGGAGTTATTACAGTTGGTCGGGCTAAGTGAGCGGGCTGACTTTTATCCGTCACAGCTCTCTGGTGGCGAACAACAGCGGGTGGCTATTGCCCGGGCTTTTATTACCCGCCCGGCAATCTTATTTGCCGATGAACCGTCAGCCAATCTGGATGCAGTGACCGGCCAAAGGATCGAAGACTTATTGTTTGAGTTAAATGAGCAACAGGGGACCACCCTGGTGTTGGTCACACATAGCGAAGCGCTGGCGAAACGCTGTCAGCGACAACTGAAAATGCAGGCCGGCCGCTTTGTCCAAGAGGAGCAATAAGATGGCGACCGCTATTGCCTGGCGTCTGTTCTGGCGCGAACTAAAACGCGGCGAACTCTGGGTTATCGCCTTTGCGCTCTTTTTGGCAGTATTCTCAGTGGTGAGTTTAAGTGGCATTACGCAAAGTGTTAAATCAGCGCTGGAGCAACGCAGTGCCCATTTTATCGCCGCTGATCGGGTGTTAGCTTCCAGCCAACCCTTCGATCCCCGCATCGTCGCGCTGGCAAAAGATATGGGCTTAGGCGTGGCGCAACAAATGCAATTTGATTCCATGCTGTTTAGTAGCAGTCAAATGCAACTTGCGACCATCAAGGCGGTAAGTGGCGACTATCCACTGCGCGGAGAGCTGATCCTGCATCGTTCGCAAAGTGTCACTACTGGCCCTGCGGCTGAGCTAAACCCGGGCGAGCTCTATCTGGAAGCCCGCTTATTTGATTTGTTGCAGGTAGCGCTGGGCGAGCAGCTGGAGCTAGGGAATAGCCGCTTAACGGTGGCTGGTGTCATCGTCAATGAGCCGGATGCGCCACTAAGTGTGTTCGGTGGTAATCCGCGGGTGCTGATGCATTTGGCTGATGTGGCCGCCACTGACATAGTGCAGCCCGGCAGCCGCATTGGCTACCGCTACCTGTTTGCGGGCGCTAACAGTCAGCTCGAACGGTTTCAGCAAGAAGTTAGCCCACTGCTGACGGTGCATCAACGCTGGCGGGATCGCGATGAGCAATCGGCGCTAGGCAGTGCCCTGGATCGGGCCGAGCGTTTTTTATTACTTGCCGGTTTACTGGGCATAGTGCTGGCGGCCTGTGCGGCGGCGGTTGCCGCCGGTCGCTATAGTCAGCGTCATGCTCAGGCGGTGGCCATTATTAAGGCGCTGGGCGCGACAACAGCTCAGGTAAGGTTGATTTACTTTAGCCATCTAATCCTGGTCGTACTCTTTAGCCTGCTCTTAGGTTTGGGCGCTGGCCAACTAGCGTTGCTGGCTGCAGAGCAGGGGATCCGCTTTTATATTGGTGATTTCAGACCAGAATTCAGTTTCCGGCCGCTATGGCTGGGGGCTCTGACCTGTATCGCTTGTGCGTTGCTGTTTGCGGCCCGGCCCCTGTGGCGCTTAACGGTGATACCAGCTATTCAGGTGCTAAAACAGCCGCTGGCGCCACTGACTATCGATAAGTTACAGCTGGTTACCGGTGCTGTTGCGGTTTATGGCCTGATGTGGCTGTTTGCTGCCGACTGGTTTATCAGTCTGGGCTTGTTCCTGATCTGCGCAGTCTTTGTGGCGATTTTGCTCGGTATTGCTGTGTTGATGGTTAAAGCGGCCAAACCTGTTGCCGCTGGCCAGAGTAGCGCTGGTAAGTTGGCACTGGCCAATTTGCGGCGCCGACTTTGGGCCAATAGCTTCCAACTGATCACCTTTACGCTGGCATTATTCTTAGCCTTGTTACTGTATTTTGTGCGGGCTGAGTTAATTGGTCAGTGGCAACAGCAGATCCCGCCCGGCGCGCCAAACCACTTTCTGGTCAATCTGAGTGAGGCGCAGCGTACTGAGCTGTCTGAGTTCGCGGCCGAGCATCAGTTGCAAACGGATACGTTTTACCCTGTGGTACGGGGCCGGCTGGTCCAGCTCAATGAACAGGTGTTTCGCGAGGAAGCCACCAAAGATGATCGCAGCCAGCAGCGCACCGGTATCGGCCGCGAACTGAATCTGACCTGGCTGGAACAGTTACCCCCGGCCAATAAAGTGATAGCTGGCCAGTGGTTTAGCCAGCAGGCAAAGGCAGAGGTGTCGGTCGAGTCGGAGCTGTCCGAGCGTTTGGGATTGAAACTGGGTGATACCCTGCATTTTTCCATTGGTGGCCAGCCGGTTCGCGCTGAAGTGACCAGTATCCGTCAGGTCGACTGGAATAGCTTACAACCGAACTTTTATATGATTCTAAGTCCTGATCTGCTGGCCGGTTTTCCTGCCAGCTACATCACGGCGTTCTATCTGGAGCCGGAGCGGTATACCGTAATCAATCAGTTATCACGTCTGATGCCAACGGTCACAGTGATCAGTGTTGAGGCCATTATCCGTCAGGTGCAGGATATTATTGCCCAGGTAACCCTGGCCTTAAGCTTTATCCTGATTATTATTGGTTTATCGGCAATACTGGTATTGGTCGCTCAGGTGCAGGCTACTCTGGAACAGCGGGAGCAGGAATTGGCTATTTTGCGCACTCTGGGGGCCCGTTATCCCTTTTTGCGCAATGCTTTGCTGCTGGAGTTCACCTTTCTTGGTGCTTTGGCGGGTATCCTGGCCACGGTGCTGGCAGAAGTCTTATTATTGACCTTACAACAGCGTCTGTTTGATTTGCCGTTTAGTCCGCACTATGCACTGTGGTGGCTCGGGCCGGTGAGCGGCGCTATTCTGGTGTCATTACTGGGCTGGTGGCAATTGCGTAAATTGTTAAATATACCCGGTGCCGTCTTGATCCGACGGGTGATTCAAAGTTGATAACAACGCGCCCGGCACAGAGCCGGGCGCTGCGTATTGCCTGCGACGTAAAGCGGTGTTAACTCAAAGCGCCAGGGCGTTAAGAGCCTGAGACAATTGTGGATAGCGAAACTGAAAGCCAGCCTCGAGCAAGCGTTTTGGCACGACCCGTTGGCCGTACAGCAAGATATCTGACATTTCCCCAAACAACAGTTTTAGCACAGGTGCCGGCATCGGCAGCAGCGCAGGGCGGTGCAAACGTTTTGCCAGCTCGGCACTAAATACCGCATTGGTCACTGGCTTGGGGGCAACGGCGTTAACCGGGCCGCTCAGATTGTCGTTATGCAGAATAAAATCAATTAACGCCACCATATCATCCAGATGGATCCACGACATATATTGCTCGCCGGAGCCAATTTTGCCACCCAACCCCAGCTTAAAGGGCGGCAACATTTTCTTCAGCGCGCCACCTTTTGCCGCTAATACTACGCCTGTTCTGAGCAGGCATACCCGGGTTTGCGGACTACTGGCCTGCATCGCCAGATTTTCCCAACGGGCACAGATGTCATGGCTGAACTCCGGGAAAAACGCCTGATAGTCTTCGTCGATTTCCTGCTCCCCCTGGCGACCATAAAAGCCAATGGCGGAGCCGCTGATCAGTATTTTGGGAGGATGGCTTACCGAGTTGAGCGCCTGCACCAGTTGTTCAGTCAGTTGCCAGCGGCTATCACAGATCCGGGCTTTCTGCGCGGCAGACCATCTTTTGTCGGCGATAGGTTCACCGGCCAGATTAACAATGGTATCAATCTGGTTCAGATCAATATCGGAGAGCTGTTGGCGATAGCGTACCTGCTCTGTGTCAGTGCGCGCGGTACGGCTTAGTATTGTCAGCTGATGCTGAGCTTGCCAGTGCTTAACTAGGGCAGTGCCGATCAGACCGGTGCCGCCGGTAATTAGGATCCGCATCGTCAAGCCTCCTGTCGGGTCAAGTGGTGCAGTATCTGAATAGTGTAGCCCCTGCGGGCTTGATATGACAGCTGCCGGCTGTACGCCCCAGTTTATGCCTTGTTGATGGAAAGCATCAGCGATACCGAGTCAGCAAAACGTAGCGCATGAGGTTTATCGACTTCGACTTCGGCAAAGATCACGCTGCTATGGGCACTGGCCAGCGCCAGCACTTCGGCAGTGAGTTTTTCCAGCAGATAAAAGCGGTTGGATTCAACCAGACTGATAATTTGTTTGGTAATAGTACGATAATTCAGAGCATTATCCATCTGATCGCTACTGGCGGCGGCATCAGCATGATATTGGATCCGCACATTGACCACGACATCCTGCTTATTCTTAATCTCGTCATCATTAATGCCAATATAGGTGCGTAGCCGCAGATTTTTAATACGAATGGTGGCAGGGTTAAGCGCCATAACAAATTCCTTCAGTTAATTTGCAGAGCTTTACGTACGGCTCGCGCTTTTCGATCAGCTAGCTGTCCGCCGGAAAGCTTAGGGTAAAGGATGCGCCACCAAGCGAACTTTCGCCGACCTTGATCATGCCGGAATAGGAATTCACCAGCTCAGCGACAATCGACAGCCCTACACCATGCCCTTCCTGATAAGTATCCAGCCGGATCCCGCGCTGAAACAACTCTTTTCGACGCTCCGGTGCTATACCCGGGCCATCGTCTTCAATGGTCAGGCTAAAGGGGTGTGGTTGCACCGTCAGCTTAACCTGGCGCCGACAGGCTTTACAGGCGTTATCGAGCAGGTTGCCCAACATTTCCATTAAATCTGTTTCATCACCCCGGAAAAAAGTGGTTGGCTCACATTGGATGTCGATCTGGCAGTCTTTATCGCGATAGATTTTTCGCAGCGCATTACTGACTTTATCTGCCAGCGGTAACACCGGTGTTTGTTTTTTCCAGATATCCTGGCCCGAACTGCTGGCTTTTTTTAATTGGTGTTCGATCATGGCGGTGATCCGATCGATCTGCTCTTTTAATTCCGGCTGTTGCGCTAATGGCGAAGTGCGTAGCACAGCAACCGGCGTTTTCAAGGCATGCGCCAGATCACTTAAGTGATTACGGTAACGCTGTTTCTGGCGGTTCTGGTTGGCCAGCAACAGGTTAAGATCTTCTTTGATACCGCGCAGCTCAGACGGGTAATTCCCGGTCAGATGATCCTGGCGACCTTTTTCCAATTGCCGGATCTCAAAATCCAACCGGGTTAGCGGCCGTGTCGTCCAATAATAGGCCAGGATACTGAGCAGGGATAAACCAGCACCAATGCCGATAAACCATTTTAGCAAGGTGTTACGAAAACTGATGTGGGGTGCCAGCAACAGCTGCTCATCCTGCACGATATGTATGGCCAGCGGCTTGGCACTGTCTCCGGTGTCAAACAAAAAGGCAATACTCAGGATCTGATATTTCTGTTGCTGTTGCTCTGAGGTATAAAAAATATGCTGACCCGGAACCAGTTCGATGACCGGTAACTCGAAATCCTGATTCAGCGAGGAATCTGACTGCCATAACAGCAGCTGATCTTCGCTGACATAAGCAGTTAAGCCCGAATCTGGCCGGTAAAAATCCGGCGCTAGGGTATTGTTATTGAGCTCAATTTTACCGTTGATCAGATTAAGTTCTGACAAGATGGAGTACATATGTACTTCCATTTTTTGCTCAGCATTGGTCAACAGTTGCCGATAGAAAGCTTGCTCAATAGCCAGAAAGGAACTGGGTAGTAGCAACAGCAAGAGTACAGCACTGACCAGGCCCTGGCGTAACTTTAGCGGTAATACCAGCATGCTATTCAACAGCTAGATTAAAGCGATAACCACGTCCGCGCAGCGTCTCTATGGGTTTCAGCTCGCCCTCAGGGTCGAGTTTTTTCCGCAGTCTGAGGACAAAAACCTCAATCACGTTACTGTCCAGATCGAAATCCTGATCATAGATATGTTCCGTCAGTTCTGTTTTGGAAATGACTTTGGCTGGGTTCAGCATAAAATATTCCAGCACTTTGTATTCGTATGCGGTCAGACTGACTTCATCATCAGCCAGCCAAACTTGCTGGGTACGGCTATTCAGGGAAATAGGGCCAGAGCGCAAGAGTGGGTCGGGCTGCCCGGCTGCGCGGCGGATCAAGGCATTACAACGCGCCAGTAATTCTTCATTATGAAAAGGTTTGGTCAGATAATCATCGGCACCGGCATCCAGGCCTTCTACCTTTTCCTGCCAGCTGCCGCGGGCGGTTAAAATGATAATGGGGGTCTTAATTTCCTGCTTACGCGCCTTACGGATCAAGGATAGGCCATCCAGTTTTGGCAAACCGAGGTCAATGATGGCGAGATCATAAGGGTACTCTGACAGCTTGAACCAACCATCGGCGCCATCTCCAGCGAGATCAACGCTAAACTGTTGTTGTAACAGCTGACTTTTAATTTGGTCGGCCAATAGGCTCTCGTCTTCTACTACTAATACCCGCATGCTTATTCTTCCCTTTGCACCCGGCCATTCTGACCGTCTACCAATACATTAACCACCCGACCATCCGATTGCATTACCCTGACCCGGTAATGACGGTTGTCAGCTTGTACTTTTAATACCCGGCCCGGATAGCGCTGTTGCGCCAGTCGCGTAGCCTGCTCTTTTGACACTTCACGGCTTGCCGGTTGTGCCGCTTGCCGGTTCTGCTCTTTCCTGAGTTCAGTTTGCCGGAACTGCTCTTTTCGCAGCTCAGTCTGCCGGTTCTGTTCCTTTCTCGGTTCTGTCTGGCCGTAGCAGGACAAACTGAACAGACCAAGCAAGAATAGGGTTATATAAAATTTCATTTCACTCTCCAACAACAAGCCGATACCTGGCGCATAGCAACAACATTAATAGCGATAGGCCGGCCTGGCACTGACTACCAGAGGAATGGTTCTGCCGGGGTGTTGCTCGGTAAAGGTTTGATAATACCGCCCCCGATATTTATAGGTGACTTGATAGCCTTCCAGTACCTGTCTGTAATGTACTGAATTATGACGCGTACGGCAATCTTCGTAATAGTGATCACGTTTTGACATATCATGACCGACACTGCCGCCAAGGGCTGCACCGGCAACCAGACCAATTCTCTTATTGGTTTTGTTGCTGCCAACAGCATGACCGAGCGCACCTCCGACAATAGCACCAACAATTGCCGGCGTTGCCGAATCGCGTTGCTCGCGATAGACAGGGGTGCAATGCGTACTGGCTTGTCGAACCGGAACCTGACTATATACCGGCACCACCTCGGTGACCCGTCCATACTCGTGCCGGCCGTGCGCTTGCGTAGCTGCTGACCACAATAGGGTACTGGTCAGCGCAAAATAACAGAGTTTTTTCATCGGCCACCTCCGATTTCAGCTTTACCCATAGCTTAGAGGGGGGTGTCTTAATTGTTGCTGAATGTTTCAAAACTTATTTTGTATATTTTTTATTAAAAATTTGCCAATTTTATTTTGCGTGCTAGTTTTATTTTTGGTTGGTATCTTTGTGTCAGGTAAGCAGGTGTGTCGCCCGGGTAGCCGTGCGGTGTCCGCCAACCCCGCAGGTTTACTCAACGGCTGTAGCGAGCAAGTCAGCCGCGTGCCTGACTGTTTCGGGAGGAAACATCAGATGAAAAAGCTTGTGCTCTCTGCCATGCTGGCAGCATTAGTACTGGGTGCCAATTATACGCTGGCCAATACAAGTGGACAGACGTTGACCAGAGCGACGGCTGAAGCTTCAACTAAGTTAAAGCTGAATCAGGCCAGTGTTGAACAACTCACCGCTATCCCCGGTTTGGGTAAGGTCAAGGCTCAGGCCATTTTGGACCATATCAGTGAGCATGGCGAGATTAAAAGCCAGGCAGAGCTGACCAAAGTTAAGGGGATCGGCGACAAACTGGCTGCTAAGGTGGCTGAATACGTCAGTTTTGAGTAAGCAGGCTAGGGCGTGTTAAACACACGCCCTAACTTTAGGCGATTTCGCCTAAAGCTTTCATTTGTTCATTCGCCCATTGCACCGCCTGATGGTAGACATCCGGGATCTTATCCGCAGGCAACCTGAGTTTTTCAATGAGCATTGTCGCCTGCGGCCAGCTGGCATTCTCATAACATTCAATCAGGCGGATAAAGCCGGCCAGTTCACCGGTTTTTTCGATCAGTGCAGTCTTGATCTCATTAGCCAGTGGCAGCTTTTCCATCACACTACTGATCGGCTCATCCAGGATCGCATCCATCAGTGACATCATGCCGGTTAAATAGGCTTTGTCCTGTGATACCCGCCCAGACAGACCGGCCAAACCTTCGGCAAAATTTGCCCGCGTCATAGATAGTCGCATTAACTCGGCGGGTTTATCGCTACTGATTTGCGCGGTAAACAGCAGCGACAGGAATTTCTTTAACTCGGCCTGGCCCAGCACGATAAGCGCTTGTTTGATGGTTTCGACTTCTGCCCGGCGCCGGAAAATCGCCGAGTTACTATAGCGCAGTAACTTGTAGGACAGAGTCACATCCCGTTTAAAGATTTCGGTGATCCTGGCAAGATCCATATCGGCCTGAGAGGTTTCGTACAACAGTTCCGCCAGCGCCAGTTGCGATGGGGAGAGTGCCCGGGTTTGCAGCATTTCTGGTTTGGAAAAAAAGTAGCCCTGAAAGTAGCTAAAGCCCTGAGCCAGCGCTTGCTGAAATTCGGCATTGGTTTCGACTTTTTCTGCCAGTAACTTAATGTGTGGGAAATCTGCAATTGCCTGTTTAATTTCTTCGATTTGCTCGGCATTGGTGACACGGATGTCGATTTTAATAATATCAATATAAGGGTAAAAATGCCGCCAGACGTTTTTGTGCTCGTAATCATCCAGCGCCAGGGTATAGCCTTGCTCTTTTAAGTGCTGACATTCGGCCAGTAAGCGTTTGCCAGGCTGAATGGTTTCCAGCACTTCGACCACCACCTGTTCTTTAGGGAGCATACTGGGGTATTTTTTTAACAGGGTTTCCAGCGTGAAATTGATAAAACCGGGTTTGTCGCCAAGAAAGTCATCCAGACCAAAACTGAGTTGGCTACCTTCTACCATCTTGGAGGTGGCTTCGTCGCCGTCAATATTCGGAAAAGCATTTTCTACACCATCCCGGAATAACAGTTCGTATCCAAACAGTACTTTATTGCGATCTAAGATAGGTTGGCGCGCGGCGTAAAAATACATAGGCAACACTTCTCCGGCAAACATCAGCAAGGGCCTGCGATTTTATCAGGCCCGTCAGATTGATAACCGGTATTCTAGCAGCTGTTAATATACCCTGTTAGCGCTTTTTGACTTCCTGCTGCATTTTAGCAAAGAGTTGCAGAATTGACGGCGCCGGGGTCTTTGTCAGCAAACTAACCAGCACAATCACCAGCGTACTGAAGATCACGCCAGGCACAATCTCATACAGCCATTGACTCAGTGGCAAACCGTTAATGGTTAACGGTGCATAGATCCAGAACAAGACCGTGAGGGCACCAACCACAATACCACTGAGGGCGCCGGCGAATGTCATCCGTTGCCAGTACAGGCTCAGGATAATCAGCGGGCCAAAGGCAGCACCAAACCCGGCCCAGGCATTGCTGACCAGTTGCAGTACTGAGCTGTTACGGTCAAATGCCAGCGCGATGGCGACGATAGCGACCGCCAGCACTGATAAACGGCCAATCACCACCAGCTCTGCCTGTGAAGCATCACGTTTGACAAAGGTTTTATAGAAATCTTCGGTCAGTGAGCTGGAAGTAACCAGCAACTGGGAGGAGATGGTACTCATAATCGCTGCCAGGATCGCCGCCAGTAAGAAGCCGCTGATCAGCGGATGGAACAAAAACTGGGAGAAGATAATAAAGATTGTTTCCGGGTCCTGCAGTGTCATCTCGGTTTTCGCAACATAGGCGATACCGACAAAACCGGTCATCACGGCACCAACGATGGTTACCAGCATCCAGCTCATACCGATGCGCCGCGCCACTTTAATATCTTTTACTGAGCGAATGGCCATAAAGCGCACAATAATATGTGGCTGGCCGAAATAACCCAGGCCCCAGGACAGCGCCGAGATAATCGCCAGTGCTGAGCTGGCGCCAACCCAACTTAACAGATCCGGATTGATGGTACTGACAATCTGATTGACTTCGCCAAGGCCACCCAGATGATCAATCGCTACCACCGGTACTAACACCAGTGCGATAAACATCAGACAGCCTTGCACAAAATCGGTCAAACTTACCGCCAGAAAGCCACCAATCAGGGTGTAGATCACGACTACGCCGGCGGTAACGAAAAGCCCCAGTTCATAATCAAAGCCA